>Ga0172378_10000004_pt1 | contig 225968 bp, 188 predicted proteins | sample GrowelOW332metaG_FD_119755 | JGI IMG/M metagenome (GOLD analysis project Ga0172378, IMG submission 119755) | Groundwater microbial communities from an aquifer near a municipal landfill in Southern Ontario, Canada - Pumphouse #3_1 metaG | ecosystem: Environmental > Aquatic > Deep subsurface >... | reverse complement strand
GCTGAAAAGTTTCTGAATATGCGGGTCGATCATCTGCTTTGCTCCTTGCTTTAAACATAGCAAATTACCCTCTATTCATGAATACCCAATTGAATCTTACCCACCATAAACAGCGAATAACCCATGATTACCTATTAATTGCCTTTAGGATAATCAGTTGGTAGCCATTCTTTATGTTTTTGCTGCGGAACTCAGGTTACGACTTGGGCCGGAACTTCCTGGTCCGCTCCGTCCGCTGCGTTGCAGTTGAACCAGACGGTCGAGGATCCGAAACTCCGAGCGTTGTTCCAGAACAAGGATTTCCGAAAGGCTTTATCGATAGCCGCGGACCGCGAGGAAATCTGCAGCCTCGTGTTCGATGGATTTTCCGAACCAACGCAGGCGTCTCCGGCTTCTGGAGCCCAAGGGTATTCCCAGGCATGGACGAAGAAATGGACCGAATACGATCCGGCCCAGGCCAGGAAGATACTGGAAAGCATCGGCTTGAAGATGGGTTCCGACGGGTATTTCGATTACGCCGACGGGAGTGATCTGCTCATCGAGATTCTTTCGTACGACGAGACTTCCGAAACCTCGAAAGTGGCCGAACTGCTGACCGAGAAGTATTTCAAGAACGTCGGTATCAAAGCTACCTTCTCGGTTCGCGACCGTTCGTTGATCGACGACCTTTCCCGAGCCAACAAGCTGGTAGCGGTTCTGAGTCCTGTCGCTCCGATGGAGACGATCAGCATTTCGCTCCGTCCCGATACGCTCGTCCCTGTACGGAACTATGCCGTTTGGTACGGAACGTACGGCGATTGGTATTCCACCGACGGGAAGACGGGTATGGAGCCGACCGGCGACATGAAGAAGCTGATCGATCTGTATCGCGATATGCTCTCCGCGACCGACAAGGCGTCGATCAATAAGATCGCCGCGGAAATGCTCAAGCTGCATGAGGAGAACATCTGGCAGATCGGGTATGCTTCCGATTCCCCCACGTTGTTCGCAGTGAACAACGATTTGAAGAACTTCCCGATGTCTTCAATCTATTGCGACGAGTTCCGCGGTCTGGGCATCGCCCATATGCATACCGCGTATTTCGCCTCGGACAAGCAGTGATCATGGCAGTGTCCGTCGTCCGGAGGATAGCTCAACCTTCTCCGGACGGCGGTTTGCATCGAATGAATCGGTAGTTTTCTGACAAGGTATGAATATGAAAATGCTCAAATACATCTGGAGGAGATTCCTCCTGATGATTCCTACAGTCCTGATCATCTCATTCGTGGTGTTCTTCATCATACAGCTTCCGCCGGGAGACTATGTTTCGAGCTATATCGCAAAGATGAGCGCGGAGGGGGAGATATTCACGCAGGAAATGATCGATGAAATGCGTGCCGAATACGGCCTTGATCGGCCTTGGTACATCCAGTACTTCTACTGGATGATGGACATCCTGTTTCATGGTGATTTCGGTTACTCTTTCTCCTATCTCCGACCGGTCTGGGATGTGATCATGGATCGCCTCGGACTGACGATCGCCGTATCACTGATCACAATGGCTTTTACCTATCTTGTGTCGCTTCCGATCGGAATCTATAGTGCGAACCATCAGTATTCCGTTGGCGACTATCTGTTCACGTTCATCGGATTCCTCGGCATGGCGGCGCCGAATTTCCTGCTCGCAATCATACTCATGTATGCGTCGTACGTCTGGACCGGAACGCCGTATATCGGACTGTTCAGCCAGGAAATGCTCCAGAACGGAATCCATCTCTATAATTTCGGGGAATTCCTCAAGCGCCTGATCATACCGGTCATCGTCATCGGAACCTCAGGGACCTGCGGTGTCATCAGGACCGTCCGGGCACAGATGCTCGACGAACAGTCGAAGCAATACACGTTGACTGCCAGGGCGAAAGGGGTATCCGAGCGCAAGATCACCTACAAATACTGCCTGAGAGCCGCGATCAACCCCGTAGTCAGCGGCCTGTCCAATTCCCTGTCGAGCATATTCACTGGATCCACCATTTCCGCGATCGTCATGAATCTCGCTATCCAGGGCCCTGTCCTCTATACGGCGCTCAAGAACCAGGACATGTATCTCGCCGGAACGATTCTGTTGGTCCAGGCGGTACTGATCGTCATCGGGACTTTGCTCTCCGATATCGCCCTCGGGCTGCTCGATCCGAGGATTCGCTTCGAACAACAGAAAGAGGATTGAGCCATGTCGGAGAAAAAAAGGAAGAACCATCAGAATGACGAATCATATTTTCTCGCTTCGCAATGGACGTTGATGCGCCGCAAGCTGATGAAGCACGGCCTAGCCAGGTTCAGCATGGTTCTGCTCGGTCTCCTGTACTGTATCGCTATTTTCGGCAATTTCGTCGCACCGTCCGATCTTGTGGCGTACAATGCGAAAACGAAGAACTGTCCTCCGACGAAGATCCATTGGGTTCATGAAGGCGATTTCATCGGACCGTTCGTATACGGTTTGGAATCCGAGCGGAACATGGAGACGTTCCAGCTCGAGTATCGGGAGGATACGGCTCGAATCTATCGGATACGTTGGTTCGTGGATGGACCGGAATACAAGTTCTGGGGGCTTTTTCCGACGACCAAGCATCTGTTCGGAGTGGAGGATGACGGATATCTGTTCCTGTTCGGTTCCGATTCGATGGGCCGGGATCTTTTTTCCAGAGTAATTCTTGGCAGCCAGGTATCATTGACAATTCCGTTCGTCGGGACGGTAATCAGCTTCGTGCTCGGCGTTCTGATCGGTTCTGCTTCCGGCTACTTCGGCGGAGTTGTCGATACCGTCGTCCAGCGGATCATCGAGGTGCTCTCGTCGTTTCCGAGCATTCCGTTGTGGATGGCTTTGTCGGCCGCCATTCCGTCCGATATCCCTGTTGTCCGGATGTATCTGTATATCACGATCATCATATCGTTGCTGTCGTGGACGAAGCTCGCGAGGATCGTTCGAGGAAAATTCATTTCGCTGAGGAATGAAGATTTCGTCACGGCGGCGAAACTCGCTGGCGTCAGTGACCTGCAGATCATGCTAAAGCATCTCGTTCCGGGATTCATGAGTTATCTTATCGTCAATCTGACGCTCGAGATACCGAGTATGATCATCGGAGAGACCTCGATGAGTTTCCTCGGCTTGGGAATCCGTTCTCCAGCGACCAGTTGGGGCGTGCTGCTGCAGGAGGCGCAGGACATCTCCAGTATCGCAAGTTATCCGTGGCGGTTGATTCCGTTGATTGCGGTCGTCGTGACTGTTCTCGCTTTCAATTTCCTCGGGGATGGTCTGCGGGATGCCGCTGACCCGTACAAATAGGAGAAGGTGGGCTGTGATGGACAGACGTACGGAAGACCGTGTGCCGGTGGTGCAGGTAAAGAATCTTACGATCGATATCCCGATGGACGAAGGGGTTCTTACCCCAGTCAGGGGCGTATCATTTTCCATTCATGAGGGGGAGACGCTTGGGCTCGTCGGCGAGTCGGGATGCGGTAAGAGCTTGACGAGCAAAGCGATTCTGGGAATCAACGACAAGAAATGCAGGACAGGCGGGGAAATCCTGTTTTCCGAAGCCGACCATGTCCTTGATCTTCTGAAACTGAAATATGGAAGCGAAGAGATTCGCAAGATACGCGGGGAACGCGCTTCCATGATATTCCAGGAACCGATGGTGGCGTTCCATCCGATGTATACGATCGGTGCGCAGATCAACGAGTGTACGAGACTGCATATCACCTCAGACAAGGTCAAGTCCAAGGAGATCACGCTGGACATGATGAAGCGTGTAGGAATCGCCAACGCAGAGAAGCGTTACGACCAGTATCCGCATGAATTCTCAGGCGGCATGCTCCAGCGGGCGTTGATCGCGATGGCGCTGGTATGTCGGCCTGCGTTGCTGATCGCCGATGAGCCGACGACGGCGCTTGACGTGACGATCCAGGCCCAGATTCTTGAATTGATGAAATCCCTGCAGAAAGAGTTCGATATGTCGATCCTGTTCATTACGCATGATCTCGGTGTTGTCGCGAACATGTGTGACCGAGTGGCGGTGATGTATCTGGGCAAGATCGTTGAGGAGGCCTCGGTCCGTGAAATATACAAGAATCCGAAGCATCCGTATACGAAAGGGTTGATTGGATCTGTCCACAAGGTCGGGACACATAATCAGTCGAAACTCTTTTCGATCGACGGAACAGTTCCTCTGGCATTGAATCTTCCGAAGCGGTGCGGCTTCTATGAACGATGCAGCTCCCGCATCGAAGGCGTCTGCAACCGCCTGGAACCTGGACGAACGATGCTTGACGATGATCATAGCGTGAATTGCTTCCTCTATGACAAGGAGAATATCCATGGCTGATACGATACTGGAAGTGCGGAACATCACGAAATGCTTCAATTCGAAGAAAGTCAGCGTCAAGGCGTTGACCGATGTGAGCTTTGACATCGGCAAAGGGGAGACGATCGGTATCGTGGGTGAGTCGGGTTGTGGAAAGACAACGCTGGGGAGATGCATTGTCCGTGCGATCGAAGCTACTTCCGGCAATGTCTACTATACGACGGAGGATGGCCGTCGTGTCGATTTCCTCAAGGTTTCGCATACGGAAATGAAGAAGATCAGGAAAGATATCCAGATGATCTTCCAGGATCCGTATTCATCGCTGGATCCTCGGATGACGGTGCTGGACATCATCTCGGAACCGCTGAAGGCGAACTTCCCCAAGATGTCGAAAGCGGAATTGGAAGCCAGAGTGGTCGATATCGCCGGAAAAACAGGTCTCAACACCAGCTATCTCAAGCGGTATCCCCATGCGTTCTCGGGGGGGCAGCGACAGAGGATCGGCATAGCGCGAGCTTTGGTTCTGCACCCGAAGATCATTGTCTGCGACGAAGCGGTATCCGCTTTGGACGTATCCATACAGGCTCAGGTCATCAATCTGCTCAAGGAGCTTCAGCGAGAGATGGATCTGACGTACATCTTCATCAGCCATGATCTTTCCGTCGTCGAGTATATTTCGGATCGGGTGGGCGTAATGTACCTTGGCCGGCTTGTCGAATATGCCGATACCGTAGATCTCTATAGCGATCCGAAGCATCCGTATACTGAAGCATTGCTTTCCGCAGTTCCGGTCGCCGACCCGGATGTCGTAGTAGAACGGTTGCCTCTGAGCGGGGAGATACCGAATCCCGCCAATCCTCCGACTGGTTGCTATTTCCATCCGAGATGCCGATATTGCATCGACCAGTGCAGGGAGACGTCCCCCGTGCTGATGGATGTCGGCGGAGGCCATTTCGTAGCTTGTCACCGAGCCCATGAACTCAAATTGAAAGGCATCAAGTATGAGGCTGTGGCATTGGAAGCTGCAGGTACGACGTCCAGGGACGGTTGTCCGGAGGTCGATCATGAATGAGCGAAGGATCATCATCTTCATCGACAGCGGGGATACGCTGATCGACGAAGCGACCGAAGTTCGCGATGGGCGAGGAATCGTGGTGCATGCATCGTTGATAGAAGGAGCTGCGGATGCGTTGCGGACGCTACATGAACACGGCTATCGGATCGCATTGGTCGCCGATGGCGAGAAGGCTTCGTTCGACAATGTCTATCGGGAAAACGGGCTTGGTGATTGCTTCGAAACCCGTGTGATCTCCCAGATCGTAGGCGTCCAGAAACCCGCTGAGGAGATGTTCCGTACTGCAATGGAACAGATGGGATTGTCTGATCGTGATAAACGGAATATCATAATGGTCGGAAACAACTTGCGAAAGGACATCCTTGGTGCCAACCGGTTCGGCATCACTTCCGTGTGGCTTGATTGGTCTCCCCGGTATTTCCATGAAGCCCGGACTGAAGCTGAATTTCCGAACCACATCATTCACAGTCCTTCTGAACTGGTTGGACTTGTTGAACGTCTTGAATCCGGTTCCGGCGCTTTGCGGGAGGTTGATGCATGACAGATTCGGAGCTTGCCCGTCGGTACAGGCCGTGGTTTCATTTTGATGTGGCGGAACCGTTTTCCGTCGATGGAGTCGGCTATACGGTGTTTCGGAAGACGATGCGAAGCGATTCGTTTCCAAAACGGAGCGTCATCGTCCGCTCTGGCGTGGAATGCGTCATTGAGTATGCCGTGTATTTCGATTACGATATACAGCATCTCTATGATCTTGAGCATGTATGGATATCAGTCGGAAATGACGGTCGTGTGGTGGATGCTGAAGCGAGCTTCCATGGGAGATATCTCAAAGCCTTGGTGCTCAATCCGATGCCGTTCCATGATGGAACACATCTCAATATCTATTCCCAACCCGGCAAGCATGCGTTCATGCCTTCCGGGGAATTGTTCCGCCTGGTGCCGGATTGGTTCGAATGCTGCAACATTGGAGCCGGCGAAGCCGGACTTCTTGCCATGGAACTGTTTTCCGGTCGCATCTCGACTTCCGAATCGATAGACAGGAGCGTTCGCGCGTATATCCGTGAGAAATTCGCGTTCGAGCCTACGCTGGAATTCGAGCAACGCCCGGTCAGCGAGGATTTGTATATGCCTTGGGAATATCTGTTCGAGGAGATTCCCCGGCGCGTGGAGACTCAGTTGCAGATGATTCTGTCCCGCTGAACAATGCTTGACACTCTCCGACAGGTTCTGTAGCATCCTCGCATACGAGCCATATACAAGGAGTCCCCGCCGATGGCGACCATTTTGCTTGTGGTGATCTATCTTTCGTTCATCAGTCTCGGTCTGCCCGATTCCCTGTTAGGTTCGGCGTGGCCGGTCATGGGACAGGAACTTGGCGTGCCCGTTTCGTATGCCGGAGTGCTATCCATGATCGTCAGTGGCGGTACGATCGTTTCGAGTCTGTTCAGCGGTCATGTGCTTTCTCGTTTTGGAACCGCGAAGGTGACGTTGGCGAGTGTGGCGATGACGGCGGTCGCCTTGCTAGGATTCTCGTTCGGGGGCTCGTTCATGGCGCTCTGTCTGCTGGCACTTCCTCTCGGTCTTGGTGCCGGTTCCGTCGATTCCGGCTTGAATAGTTTCGTCGCCTCCCATTTCAAGGCCCGCCATATGAGCTGGCTGCATTGTTTCTGGGGAATCGGAGCTTCGTTGAGTCCGCTGATCATGTCCGCATGGATCACTCGTGACGGACAATGGCGGAATGGGTATCTGACAGTTTCGATCCTGCAATCAATACTCGTGCTGATACTGGCCGTAGCTCTGCCGTTGTGGAAACGGGTGGAACGCCAGACCGGTTTCGATACGGAACGGACCGTGGAGTTGCAGCGGATCCACATCGCGCGAGCTTCGCTCTGGCCCGCATTGCTCTCGTTCTTCTGTTATTGCTCCATCGAGACGACGACTGGTGTCTGGGGAGCTTCCTATCTGGTATGGAGTAGAGGCCTTGAGGCGGCGACAGCTGCCAGATGGGTCTCGTTGTTCTATCTCGGAATCACAGCAGGCCGGTTCCTGGCTGGATTCGCGACGATGAAGTTCTCCGCTCCGACATTGATTCTAGTCGGTCAGGCGCTGTGCGGCATCGGTGCTACTGTCCTGCTGCTTCCGCTTCCCGATTCGTTTGCGGCATTCGGGATGGCTTGCGTTGGATTCGGCTTGGCTCCGATCTTCCCTGCGATGCTCCAGGAGACCCCCTCCCGTTTCGGCCTGGAGCGGGCGCAGAAGAACATGGGTTACCAGATGGCTGCGGCGTATATCGGCAGTACGTTCACTCCACCGCTGTTCGGGCTTGTGTCCAGCCGCCTTTCCTTGTCGTCGCTTCCGTATCTTCAGCTTTTTTTCCTGGTCGTGATGATTTTCAGTTGCGGAATCATCAACCGGCAGATGGGGCGCAGTTTATGATGGTATGTGCGCATATATCCGCTGATTCCGATTTATGATATTCTGAGGAAGGTCTAGGAGAAATCATGGAGAATTTCGGATCAGGTCCTGTACGGTCCATCATGATCAAGCCTGCCTCTTCCGCATGCAATCTCGTTTGTGACTACTGCTTCTATAAAGACGAGGCAGACAACCGCTCTGTATCGTGTCATCCATTTATGGACGAACGGACGGTCGCTTCCTTGGTGGAAAAGAGCCTGCATGGAGCGCAAGCCGTCACGTTCGCTTTTCAAGGCGGTGAACCGTCTCTCGTCGGTCTTGCATGGTTCCGGCGTTTCGTGGAGATCGTCAAGGATAGAAATCTGCAGGGAATTCCCGTCAACTATGGATTCCAGACCAACGGAACGTTGCTGGATGATGACTGGGGCCGGTTCTTTTTCGAGAATCAGTTTCTGGTCGGGATATCTTGCGACGGATTCTCGAAGCTCCACAACCTGTATCGGAAGCGTCTCGATTCGAAGAAAAGCAGCGACGCGGTCTTCCACGGCATCGATGCTATGGTCAGAAACGGCGTGGCTCTGAATGTCCTGACTGTCGTCACGAATGCTGTCGCAGATAATTTCGATGCTTTGTGGGATTTCTTTCTGTCGAAAGGGCTCCTGTTTCAGCAGTATATCGCCTGTCTGGATCCATTGGATGGCGAGGGCAATCGGTTTCTCGATCCCGTCGTCTACGGACGATTCCTGATCCGTCTTGCAAGGAAATGGGTCGCTTCGCTACAGAGCCCTAAACCGGTCTCGATCCGTCTGTTCGATAATTTCATCAGCATCTTGATGGGATATCCTCCCGAAGCATGCGATATGAACGGACACTGTTCCATCCAGTACGTCGTCGAAAGCGACGGAACCGTCTATCCGTGCGATTTTTATTGTCTCGACCGATATGAATTGGGCAATATCAATGAACATACGATTACCCAACTGGATCGGCGTCGCGACGAAATCAATTTCCTGCATGAGGCGGATTCGATCCACGAGGACTGCGTATCCTGTCCTATTTTTTCGGTATGTCGGGCAGGATGCAAGAGAAATCGCGATGCCTCGAATAAATTTCGGTTCTGCGAGAGCTACAGGATGCTGTTCGCAACAATGGGCGATACGTTTGTCGAAATCGCCCGATGGATGTCGGAGCATGAAGAGAAAAACACGACCATACGGTGACACGATTCTCATTACTGGCGCGAGCAGCGGCATCGGACGAAGCTGCTCGCTTCGGTTCGCCCGCGCAGGGTATGTCGTGTATGCGGTTTCCCGGCACTGCGAGGAAGGTGTGGAGTTGGTGGGTGATGGTCGGATCATTTCCATGCGGATGGATGTGAACGACAGCGACTCCGTCGCCGCCGTGATAGCTGGAATCCCGGATCTCGGGATCGTTCTCCATTGTGCTGGGTTCGGTATCTCAGGTCCCGCCGAAGATACGCCGCTTGATCTGGTACGGAGCCAGTTCGAAACAAATTATTTCGGGATATTGCGAGTAAATGCATTCGCATTGCCGCTTCTTCGGCGGAGAGGCCGTTCCCTTGTCATGGCCATCGGTTCCATCGCCGGTCGTGTTCCGATTCCGTTTCAATCTCAGTATAGTTCGACGAAATACGCCGTATCCGCATATTTCGGCGCATTGCGTATCGAAGCCGGCCCGTTTGGAGTTCGGACCGTAGTCATCGAACCAGGCGATACCCGAACCGGTTTCACGGATCATCGTTCATCCTATGAACCGACCGGCTCCCCGTATGCCGAGGCCTGTCGTCGCGCATTCGGACAGATGGAACGCGACGAGCGTTCAGGCAAGGATCCCGATACCGTCGCCCAAGTCGCGTTACGGATGGCATCGCGAAAGAATCCTCCGCCGAAGGTCGTGGTTGGCTTCGGCTACAGAGTGCTTGTGTTTCTGGCGAGAGTGCTCCCCGACAGGGTGGTCTTTCGTTTGCTCGGCCTGATATACCATGTCGGAGGTCGCCCCCACGTTTCCTGAACTTTCGTACATGTACATTCGTGCGATTGCGTGATACCATGCATCACGAAGTTCGTATGAGGAGTCGGTCGTGGGGAGAAGGACAAGGGACGGCAGCGCATCTGGAGCATCACAGGCTCTGGAACAGTTGCGGAACATGCATGTCGAACTACGGAATCTCTACCATCTTTGCTACGAGATAGACGCTCCGGGGCAGGAAATAGTCCAAGGGATGGTCGGTTCTATTCTCGACAGGATTGAACGTATCGACATGTTTCCTCGCAAGCGGATGGAGTTGCTGAACGTCTGTTATGGTATCGATACGTATCTCTCTCTCCATGGCTGTGTTCCGGTCGCAAGCTGGAATGATGTATACGGACGGATGACGAGGCTGTTCTGGGATCTTGCGAGATCCGTCGGCGACCAGCATTGGATCGCAGGTCTGCTGTGCGAACAGCTCCGATTCGATGCTATGGGGTGGCATCTTCCACTGATAGTCGGCGCGGGTGATTTTCTTGCTGACGAGCAGTTGTCGTTCGTCATTGATAGATTGATGGAGTTCGCTCGGCACGAGCAACGGCGCGAATCATACCTGTATCTTGCCGGGTACCTTTCCCGCATAGTCGATCGATTCAATGAATATTCCGAACAAGTCGTGGCTTTGTACAACGATGATCCGCCTCCCTCGCAATGTCTGTATATCGCCGATGCTCTTTCAGATTCGGATCCAAAGCAAGCTATGGAATGGCTCGACAGGATCCAGGCCAAGGTGCTGCCGGGAGATCAGGAAATCGTACGTCTGCGTATCTTGCGGACCTGTTTCCATGTTCTTGAGAAGTGGAACCAGGAGGAAGCTGTGGCGAGGGCTTTGTTCCGTATCCGCTATACGTTGGCCGATGCCAAACAGCTGTTCGATGCGATCCCTGCCGATCGTCTGGATGCCGCGGTGTCTGCGGAAGTCGAGTATTGCTTTTCTTGTAAAGGAATACATCCTGGCATGATGCTTTTTCTCTGTCTGTATGCAGGATTCGGGACATTGGATCGATATGTCTTGAGCCATATCGACGATTTGAATGAGTTCGCATATTCGGACTTCTCCCATGCGGAACTGCTTCCTCATGCGATGAATCTTGAGGACAGTGGCTATTATGCTTCGGCAACCGTTCTGTATCGTATCATGGTACTGAACATCCTTGTCAGACGACTCGACCAGCAGGCTCAGCGGCGGGGTGTCGACTATCTGGTCAGATTGAGGAGGCTGTCCCGACTGATGGGTTCCTGGCGGAGAACCGGGTTCAGCCACAGCCAATATCTCAGGTTTCTGAAAAAGAACTATTCTGATATCGCTTCGTTCTGGTCCGGATACGATGAAGCTGTCGCATCGCATTGATGATCCGAGGGAACCCCTTCAGGGTCCGGCCCGGGGATGAACGGTAGGATGTTCAATTCCTGTGCGATTTCCACCGATTTCCTAGCACGTTCGGTCAGATGCGTGTACAGGTCGCTCATGCTCGTGCCGCTATGACCGATGGTCAATCGCAATAGCTGTTCATCGATGCTTCCACGTAGCATGGTGTTGGCCATATGTCTGAACGAATGGAACGAAATATTCCGTTTTTCGAGTTCCCGCTCGTCCATGATTTCTGATCGTATGAGCGCATCTCTGAGTTTTTCGCTAAAATAATGACTCGAAACCGGCCCTCCCGTTCGTTTGCTCCAGAATACCAATGTTTCTTTTGATAGATGCAGATTCGCGTGAGCAAGAGTAAGAAGCTGGTCGCAGAGATAGCGGGGGCAGGGGACCTCGCGCGACTTCTTGCCTTTCGGTGCTTTTCTTCCTGCAAGGTTTGCATATGCTTCGTCGACAAGAATGAGTCCATCCTTGATTTGCCTGGTTGTCAGAGCTCGCAGTTCTCCGCTGCGCATTCCGGTGATCACGGATACCGCAGATGCAAGATAGATACGTGGGTCGCAATGCTCTTTCATGTAGGAAAGGAGCGTGCTCAGCTCCGTTTCGCTGAGTATGCCCCGTTCATTCTGTTGCTTCTGCATCATCGGGAGTGTCTTGATGGTTCCTGTCGGAAGCAATCCATCGTTTTCCGCGTTGCGAAGCGCTATGAGGATCGTAGACATCGCTAGATTGATAGTCGCATTGGCGATCGTTCCTTGTTTTACAAGCTGGTATTGAATGTTCCGTAGATGTTTCATCCGTACCCCCATTATAGAAAGTCCGGTCGGAACCAATGGTAGGACATGATTTTTCAACAAGATCGAACGGGTATATGCATAGTCCTTGCTGATCGCCCCTGGATTGATCGTGTTCTTTCTCTCGATGTACAAGGACGTGTCGTAGTCCCAGAACCGGATGAGATACTCCTTCAGATTCTGATCAGCGACAGTCTGTCCGGCTATTCCTTGTTCAAGCGCTTTCTGGCAGATGCGTACGGCTTCGTCTCGACGTTTGATCGGCCGGTCTGTATGGTCGCCGAGGCGCTTGCGGAGCGCTTCGACACTTTTTTTGCTCATTCTGGCGCCGGTTTCTGGATCGCGAAACATGACATACCAATATGCCCGTTCTTTTCTTGATATTCTGCAGAGTGTGTAGGGGGCGCTGTTGTTCATAGTAGATCAACCTCCTTTTTCCGATTTTTTGTTTGCTCAATTATTTGTTCAATAATGGAAAAAAATGAATTCAAACCTAGTATATTCTTATTATTTATATTTTTCAATATAAATAAATAGATGAATTAATCAGTTTGCTTTCTAAAATATCTTCCTACTATTCAAAAGTAGGTATATAAATTCTGATAGAATAATTTTGATATGAATATATATGTAATATGCAATGAATATACGTATAATATACGAAATTATTTAATTAACATTTTATGTATTAAATTGCAAATATTTCTAATATTTTGAGAAAATAATGAATATATAGCATTATTTATACGATATAATATATTAATTTTTTTATATTGTGGATTTGTGTCATTAGTAAACCGGTAAAATAAAATTTTTAAATAGTGAATGTATTTATTTAAATTTATTCTATATAAATTCATATTCATATAATTATGCGGTTACAAATTATAATAAATTTGATATTCAAAAAAATGAAAACAAGCTCAAGTTGCTCACACGATCCGAGACATGAAGAAGACAAAGATCCGGCATAGCTGACGGATCTCAACGTAGAGTCTGAAAGAGGGAATATGGAAGGAGCGAAGTGTTAGGTCCGGAAGTAATCGACAGCGCCCCGAAATAGCCTATCGTCATAGGTGAAATCCGTATTTGCATATAGACGTCTGCCGATGCGTTCGGCATGCGCCATGCGGCCGAACACTCTTCCGTCTGGACTGGTGATACCTTCCACAGCCAGCGTCGAACCATTTGGATTGCAGGATATGTCCATCGTCGCTGCATTGGCGGCATCGACATACTGCGTCGCTATCTGCCCATGTTCAATCAATTGTGAAAGCAATGGGGATTCGCAGACGAAACGTCCTTCGCCATGGCTGATCGGCAACACAATGCGTTCTCCTACCGAGTAATGCATGAGCCAAGGACTGAGCGTAGAAGCGACGCGGGTGGCGACAAGCGACGACTGATGTCTGCCGATCGTATTGAACGTCAGTGTCGGACAGTGTTCATCCATCTCCTTGATCGTTCCGAACGGAACGAGACCAAGCTTGATCAATGCCTGAAATCCGTTGCAAATACCCAAAATCAGTCCATCCTGCCGATGTAGCAGTGCTTCGACAGCATCACTGATCATGCTGTTGCGGAGGAACGCTGCGATGAATTTCCCCGAGCCGTCGGGCTCGTCGCCGCCGGAAAAACCTCCGGGAATGAACAGTATCTGGCTATTTGCAAGCTCCTGGGCGAACCGGTTCGCACAATCCAATACAGCGGCTGCATTCAGATTGCGGACTACGAAGATGTTTGTCTCGGCTCCCACTGCCTTGAATGCCGCAGAACTTTCATATTCACAGTTGGTACCAGGAAATACTGGAATTAGTACACGTGGTTTTGCCACAGCTGCTCCGTTGTGTCTGTATCGTGACAACGACCGATAGGAAAGGGTTGGCGGAGTCTCGGATACTGGATCGCTACAGCGTAGGGGATATACCGATTCGAGACTTCCTTCGTACCAATGTTGCGCGTCGAGAAGGTCGATCGAGCGATCGGACAAAGTGCTCGAGAAAGTCCATGATTCAGTCGTCTTTCCGATGCAGAGCCCGATATCCGGTTTCGTTGAAACTTCCAGAAGCAACGAACCGATTTCCGGTTCGAATAGCATGGCTTCGGAACACGTATCGTTCAATACGACGCCTATGCGATTGCCCAGACTCATCTTTACCAAGGCTTCAGCAAGTCCGAAGCGGCTCAGCGCCCATGCGGATCGGACGATTCCCATCCCCATCATTTGTCTGGCGTCGGACATCACTTTCCTGAAGCTCTCGGGAACAGGTTTCGTTCCGTCGTGATCCGGACGCAGCAATACGAGGAACGACCCAGGACATTTGAATTCCTGACTGACGACGGAATCGACCGAACCTATGGAGACAGCAAAACTGACAAGTGTCGGCGGAACATCCAAATCGCCGAACGAACCGCTCATGGAATCCTTGCCTCCGATCGCCGCTACGTTGAAATCCATTTGTGCGTCGAAAGCGCCGAGTAGTGCGGCAAGTGGCTGCCCCCAACGTTCAGGATCCCTTCCAGGTCTCCCAAAATATTCCTGTAACGAAAGATATGCCGTACTGGGATCGGCACCGGTCGCCGCAAGTTTCGCAAGGGAATGGACGACCGACAGATAGGCGCCCGTATAGGGATCCTGCTCGCAAAGATATGGATCGAAGCCCCATGCCATTGTCGAACAGCTCTGTGTCTCCCCGGCAAGAACGGGCAACTTGGCGACCATCGCTTGGGATGGCGTCTTCTGATACGTGCCTCCGAAAGGCATCAGGACAGTTCCCGCTCCGATCGTAGAATCGAAACGAGACGATAGACCCTGTTTCGAACAGACGTTCAGATCTTCAAGCACAGACTTGAGTCGTTCCTCGATCGACCCGAAGTGTGACGACCGATTTTCAACCGCCGTTCTTTTGTTCGAGGAGGGAACAGCTATGGCGACATGCTTCTCCGCACCGTTTCTATCCAGAAAACCCCGGTCGATGTCCACGACGGTTCTGCCTCGATGATGCATTCGTAGACGTCGGTCCGCAGTGACTGTCGCCACTACTGTCGCTTCTAGATTCTCGTTCGCAGCAAGTTCGGAAAAACGGCGAACATCTTCCGGATTGAGTACGACTGCCATGCGTTCCTGAGATTCGCTGATCGCGATCTCCGTGCTGTCCAGACCGGCGTATTTCTTCGGTACGGCATCCAGGTCGATGGAGAGGCCGGAAGCAAGCTCGCCGATCGCGACGGAAACCCCGCCGGCTCCGAAGTCGTTGCATCGTTTGATCATCCGCGCAGCTTCCCGATTGCGGAACAACCGCTGGAGTTTCCGCTCTTCCGGAGCATTGCCTTTCTGGACTTCCGCACCGCAGGCTGTCAGGGAGCTGTCGTCATGACGCTTTGAAGAACCTGTGGCGCCTCCGCAGCCATCTCTCCCGGTCCTGCCTCCGAGCAGCACGACAACATCCCCTGGTTGCGGAGCAGCTCTTCTGACATGGGAAGCCGGCGCCGCGCCGATCACCGCACCGAGTTCCAGATGCTTCGCGACATACCCGGGATGGTATATTTCCTCAACAATTCCGGTGGCAAGTCCGATCTGATTGCCATAGCTGCTGTAGCCTGCCGCCGACCCGAGCGCGATTTGTCGTTGAGCGAGCTTTCCTGTCAAAGTCCGATCCATCGGAGTCCGCGGATCCCCGGATCCTGAAATCCGCATTGCTTGATAGACATAGCCTCGTCCGGAAAGCGGATCTCTGATCGCTCCTCCGATGCATGTGGCCGCACCGCCGAACGGCTCGATTTCCGTGGGATGGTTGTGAGTCTCGTTCTTGAATAGGACCAGCCAGTCCTGTATCTCGCCATCGACATCGACGGCGGTCTGTATCGTGCAGGCATTGATCTCTTCGGAGATATCGACACCCCGTACGATACCTGATTCCTGCAGATATTTCGAAGCGCGAGTCGCTATGTCCATCAGCGTCGGGGGCTGAGAGGCTCCCATCCGGGTTCGAAGCGCGATGTATCGGTTCCATGCGTCCTTGACACGGTCGTCTTCGATCCTGACCGAATCTATGGAGGTTCTGAATGTCGTATGCCTGCAATGATCCGACCAATAGGTATCGATGACTTTGAGTTCCGTCAGCGTAGGATCCCTACGTTCGTCGGTGAAATAGTCGCGCAGCATCCGTAGGTCGGCGTCGTCCATCGCCAGTCCCATGGTCCGGTGGAGCTGTTCCAGGGCTGTGTCGTCTATTCCCCGGAAACCGACGATCAAGGGGTGATCGTCCGGAACATTCGAAACATCATCAAAATTTCCCGCCGCTTCAAGCGAAGCTTCGCGACTTTCCACCGGGTTGATCAGGTATGTCTTGATGGCTTGGATATCCTGTTGCGTCAGTTCCCCGTCCAGAAGATAGATCGTCGCGGTTCTGACACGTGGCCGTTCGCACCGTCCGATCAGCTGGATGCACTGTTCGCAGGAATCGGCTCTCTGATCGAATTGTCCGGGAAGATACTCGACAGCGAACATGCCTGTCGCCTGACTGGAAACGTCCGAGAGGCTCTGATAGTACAGATCTACCTGGGGTTCAGCGAAAACGGTCGTCGTGCACAGCTCGAACAATTCGTCCGAAACGCCTTCCACGTCATAACGATGGAGAATCCGCACATCCCGAAGTCCTATGATTCCAAGGAAAAGCGCGATCTCCGAACGGAGTGCTTTCGCCTGTGTGGCGAAAGCGGAACGTTTTTCTACATACAGTCTTTTGATCATGATAGCTGCTCCAATGCCGATCTGCCGATGTCAGAACGAAATGCGGCGTGCTCGAATCGTACGGTATCGACGCCCCGGTACGCAGCTTCGACTGCTTGTTCCAGCTTGGGACGCACCGCCACTACCGACAGCACCCGACCTCCAGCGGTCACGACCCCGCGATCAGTCCTGCGGGTTCCGGCATGGAAATACAGGACGTCTGCGGAACAGTCGAACGAAATCTGTTTCTCCATCTCATAGGAAACCGGATATCCCCCGCTGGCAATGACGACGCAACAGGCGCTGTCCGGACTGAAACGCACGTCGCAGTGCTCGAGCGTCCCGTTCTCTACGGCGAGCATGGTCGTCAGCAAGTCGCTTTGCAGCAATGGAAGGATCACCTGGGCCTCGGGATCTCCGAAACGACAATTGTATTCAATGACTTTCGGTCCTTCGACGGTGAGCATCAGGCCGAAATATAAGCACCCTTTGAACGGGCATCCCTCCTGCTCCATGGCTCTGATCGTCGGGATGAAAATCTGTTCCATGCACTGGCTGGCGATAGCTTCGGTGTACCAAGGATTGGGGGCGATCGTCCCCATTCCTCCTGTATTCGGACCAACATCACCGTCCAGCGCCCGCTTGTGATCCATGGACGAGATCATCGGAACGATATGCTTGCCGTCGGTGAAGGCGAGGACGGAAACCTCGGGTCCAGTGAGAAATTCCTCGATGACCACTGTTCCTCCGCTGGTTCCGAAGACCTTGTCGACCATCATGGTCGTGACGGCTTCGACGGCCTGCCGCTCATCCATGGCGATGACGACCCCTTTCCCCAGCGCAAGTCCGTCCGCCTTTACGACGATCGGGTATCGCTGGGTTTTCAAATATGCCACGGCTTGCTCATAGGAGTCGAACGTGCGGTATGCCGCGGTAGGGATCTTGTATCGGGACATCAGATTTTTTGCGAACGCTTTGCTGCTCTCGATCCGAGCGGCTTTCGCTTCAGGGCCGAAGCATGGGATGCCGATGCCGTGGAGCCGATCCACGAGCCCGAGCGCAAGCGGATCGTCTGGAGCCACTACAGCGAAATCGACAGGTTGTGACTGAGCGAAACAAACGATCGCATCGAGATCCTTTGCCGCGATCGGAACGCAAGTGGCGATCTCCTCCATGCCTGCATTGCCGGGCAGTGCCCATATGGTACCGACGTCAGGGTTCTTTCTCAGACTCCATGCAAGTGCATGCTCCCTGCCTCCGCCTCCGATCAGCAGAATATTCATCAGACGTCTCTCCTTTTTCGAAAATCAGTGGTGGAACAGCCTGACGCCGGTAAATGCCATCGTCATGCCATGTTCGTCGCACGCTTGGATCACGACATCGTCGCGCAACGATCCTCCCGGTTCGCTGATATAGGAAACTCCGCTTCTTGCCGCTCGATCGATATTGTCGCGGAACGGAAAGAACGCATCGCTGGCAAGCGAGACATTGGAAACTTTTGCAAGCCAGTTCCGCTTTTCCTGCTTGGGTAGGGGATCCGGACATTTTGTGAAGTAACGCTGCCAGATGCCGTCGTCGAAGAGGGATGTCTCCGCTTCATCGGCGAGATACTGTTCGATCGCATTGTCCTTGTCATTGCGGCTGAGCTTGCTCTGGAACGGCAAATCGAGGACGTTCGGGTGTTGGCGAAGCCGCCAAAGATCGGCCTTGTCGGCCGCGAGTCTGGTACAATGGATACGGGACTGTTGTCCCGCCCCGACACCGATCGTCTGTCCGTCGAAGGCGAAGCAGACCGAATTGGATTGCGTGTATTTCAATGCGATCATCGCGACCAGCAGATCGCGGACCGCTTCCGGGGGGAGCGCCTTGTTCCTGGTAACGATATTGTCCAGCATCTTGGGAACGATCGCAATATCATTGCGTCGTTGTTCGAACGTAACACCGAATACCGTTCGTCGATCGACTGGGGAGGGTTCGAACGTCGGATCGATTTGCACGACCGAATATGCTCCTTTCTTTTTTTTCGACAGGATCGCCAGCGCCGCGTCGGTGTATCCAGGGGCGATCACTCCGTCGGAAACTTCGCGATTGATGCATTTTGCGGTACTTTCGTCGCATGTGTCGCTCAGCGCGATGAAATCGCCGAATGAGGACATTCTGTCCGCGCCCCTGGCACGGACGTATGCCACGGCAAGCGGGGAGAGTGCCTCGCTTGTGACGAAATACATCCGTCTTTCGCTCTCAGAAAGCGGTAGCGCGATTGCGGCGCCCGCAGGGCTGACATGCTTGAACGAAGTGGCAGCCGCAAGGCCCGTGGCCTGTTTGAGTTCCCTGACGAGCTGCCATCCGTTGAGGGCGTCGAGCAGATTGATGTATCCGACGTTGCCATTGAGCACCTGCAGTGGAAGATCGCCTTCCGCTACGGATATGCTCGCAGGTTTCTGGTTCGGATTACATCCGTATTTCAACATAAGTTGTTCCATGGTCAACCCTCCTTATTCCGCATTCCTGTTGATGATGTACGACTGTCGTGTGCCATCGGCGCGGAACACGACGGAATAGAGCGCCACTCGGTTACTCTTGTCCAGCGCATCCCAGACCCTGAGGCTCCAGGCGGTCAGGTCGCCGCAAATCTTGACGGGCTTCGGCTCTCCCTCATAAGACGGCAGCGGCTTCCCGTCGCATCGGTAGGTATGGAGCAGATGACCTGTGCCGACTTGCGGATCGTCGTAGGAGAAGCTGTACCGTGCGCAACCGGCTTCGCTTTTTTTGAGGATCGACAGCTCATAACCGTACGGTCGAGCGATGTGGAACACGGCGCTGATGCGAGGCGTGAAGTTCGGTTCGTCCGGTTCATATCGACGGTCTCGTAGCGCCGTACGCATGTCGTTTCCTTGAGAAATCGCCGCGACTATCGTATCGGTCTGGTCACCGTTGCTCACGACCATATCGTCGCCACATAGCCGTACCGGCGTGTAGATGATCAGGGATGGATCCGTCATCTTGGACGGGTCATGCGCCTGTGTCCTGATGCCGTCGGAGGTTTCGATGAATATCCTGTTGCGGCTGTTCTCGCTGCGTCCCATGATAAAATAGGTGGCGGCAGGTTCCCCTTTGTCGGTCAATCCGACCAATAGCCCTCTTCCTGGATACGAAGTGCCTTTCAGCGCCTGTTCAATGCTCTGCATCTGGATCCTCCCCAAGTTCGCTACAGACTTTCTCGGCCGCCTGCCAGAGCAATTGCCGCTCGGCTTCGACCATGATACGTTCTTGTAGGCTTTGTGGCGTGTCATCGTCAAGTACGGCCACGGCTTTCTGGAGGATGATCGGCCCTCCATCCGGAATCTCGTTGACGAAATGCACCGTCGCGCCGCTCACCTTTACACCTCTGTCGAGCGCCGCCTTGTGGACCTTCAGGCCATACATCCCTTTGCCGCAGAACGAAGGAATCAGCGATGGATGCACGTTGATGATCCGGTTCGGATACCGTTCGACGAACTGAAGACCGAGGATGGAGAGAAAGCCGGCGAGGACGATCAGATCGATGCGTCGGCAGTCCAGCGCGTCGAGAAGCGCTTGTTCGAATTCCTTTCGGGACGTGAATGTTTTTCTGTCGATGCACACAGCCTCGACGGACGCCCGTCTGGCGCGTTCGAGGGCGAACGCTCCCTCGGTATCCGATATCACGGAAACGATTGTTCCGCTGATGAGTCTGCCGTCCGCCTGGGCGTCGAGCAAAGCCTGGAGATTCGTGCCGCCTCCGCTGGCCAGTACTGCGATCCGTCGCTTCTTCATCGGAGAACTACCGGCTCCTGTCCGGAAGCGATCGTGCCGATCCTATATGCGGGAACGCCATCGGCGGCAAGCCGATCCAGTGCCTTTGCTTCATCGTCCGGAGAAATCACCACGCACATTCCGACGCCCATGTTGAACGTATTGAACATATCGTGTTCGTCGATTCGTCCATTGCTGCGGATTACATCGAAGATAGGAGGAATGCGTAGCGACGATTTCTCGATGACGGCGCACATGCCGTCCGGCAGACATCGAGGGATATTTTCATAGAAGCCTCCGCCTGTAATGTGCGCTACCGATTTGACCGTCACCGTTTCGAACAGAGCGAGCATCGGTTTGACATAGATGCTCGTCGGACGAAGCAGAGCTTCGCCGAGCGTCTCGTCCAATGGTTCCGGGCGTTTGTCCAGCGCGGACTGATCTTCATCGAGACGGAAGATGCTGCGTACCAGCGAAAAACCGTTGGAATGGACGCCAGAGGAGGGGAGTGCGATCAAGATGTCCCCGGCTTCGACCGAATTTTGATCGAGCATCAGATCCTTTTCGACGATTCCTACGGAAAAACCTGCGAGATCATATTCGTTCTCAGGATAGAAGCCAGGCATTTCTGCGGTCTCTCCTCCGATGAGCGCGCATCCGGCCTGCACGCACCCTTCGGCGACTCCTGAAACGATCTCCGCTACTTTCTCAGGTATGTTTTTGCCGAGCGCGATATAGTCGAGGAAGAACAGGGGTTTCGCTCCGCAGCAGATGATGTCGTTGACGCACATCGCGACGCAGTCGATCCCCACCGTGTCGTGCCGCTCCATCATGAAGGCGATCTTGAGTTTCGTTCCGACCCCGTCCGTGCCGCCGACGAGCAACGGATGTCGATACTTGTCGGCTCCGGGATCGAAGATGCCGCCGAATCCTCCGATTCCATCGACCACAGACGGCACGGCGGTCCGTGCGATGTGCCGCTTCATCAATTCGACCGCTCGATACCCGGCGGTGATGTCTACTCCGCTTTCGCGGTAGCTTTTACTGTAGCTGTTCTGTCCGTTCATAGGCGTTTCCTTCCGATGTTCCGGTGTCGGGACCGTTCATCGTCCGACATCTATCTGGATCCTTGCGTCGGAATTTTCTGCGAGTACTTGTCTTTTCCTATTTTCTGCGGCGGATCGCATGGGTAGGCTCCGGTAAAGCATGCGGCGCAGAACCCTTTGCTTTCTCCCAACGGGGAGAGTTTCGTCACATTCTCGGGGCCAAGGAATCCGATCGAATCTACATCGAGCATCTCCTTCATCTGCCGTTCGTCGTACTTATGGGCGAATAGATTCTCGCTGGAATCGATATCCGTGCCGAAATAGCAGGGGTGAAGGAACTTCGGCGCCGAAGACCTGAAATGAACCTCTTTCGCTCCCGCTTCGCGCACCAGCTTGACGATCCTTCGGCTGGTCGTTCCTCTGACGATCGAGTCGTCGATCAAGATGACACGCTTGCCGGCGACGGTGGAGGCGATCGGATTGAGCTTGATCCTGACCTGGTTCTCCCTGTCTTGCTGGGTGGGCTGGATGAACGTCCTGCCGATATATTTGTTCTTGATCAATCCGACTCCGTACGGGATTCCCGACTGCCGGGCATAGCCGATCGCCGCGTCGATGCCGGAATCGGGAACCCCGATGACGACATCCGCCTGGACCGGATGCTCCAGCGCAAGAAAGGCTCCCGCACGCTGGCGGGCTTCATGGACCGAGATGCCGTCGATCAGGCTGTCGGGACGGGCGAAGTAGATCAGTTCGAAGACGCAGAGAGCCGGTTCCTTCGTACCGGAATGAACGGTGTTCGATCGGATACCGTCTCCGTCGATGACGACGATCTCTCCCGGCCGAACGTCTCTGAGAAACCGTGCGCCGACGGCGTCGAGTGCACAAGTCTCCGACGAAACGACATACCCCCCGTCCAGTTCTCCGATGCATAGCGGGCGGAACCCCCAAGGGTCGCGTGCGGCGATCAATTTCGTCGGAGACATGATGACGAGCGAATACGCTCCCGCTATTTCGTCCATCGTCCGGTTAACGGCATCTTCCAGCGATGGCAGGACCAACCGGTGCTTCGTGATCGTATAGGCTATGACTTCGGTGTCGCTGGTCGTATGGAAGATCGAACCGTTGCGCTCCAGCTCGTCGCGAAGCTTTGCGTCGTTGGTCAGATTCCCGTTGTGGGCAAGGGCGATCCTGCCGTTGCGGTGGGTGATCACCAACGGCTGCACGTTGAGCCTGTCAGCGGAGCCTGTCGTCGCATATCTGACATGTCCGACGGTCATTCTCCCCGAGCCAAGTTTCGTCAGCGCATCGCCGGAAAACACGTCTCCTACCAGTCCGATATCCTTGTGGGCGGAGATGACCCCTCCGTCGTTGATGGCGATTCCGCATCCTTCCTGCCCTCGATGCTGCAGCGCATACAGCCCGTAGTAGGTGAGGGCGGCCACATCCATGTCTCGCGTCGCATAGATTCCGAAGACGCCGCATTCCTCTCTCGGCTTGTCGAAGTACATGCCTGTCACGCCCCCATCAGTCGTCTGAGAATTTCCTGATAGGCGTCCTCGACATGCCCGAGATCCCTGCGGAATCGATCCTTGTCAAGCTTTTCCCCTGTCTCCGTGTCCCAGAACCTGCAGGTATCGGGGGAGATTTCATCGGCGAGAATGACCGTACCATCCGACGTTTTTCCAAATTCCAGTTTAAAATCGATCAACTCGATCTTCAGATCCTGCAGGTATCCGCAAAGGATCCTGTTGATCCTGAACGAATAGTCGGCGATCAGACGCAGTTCCTCTTCCGAGGCCAGTCCCATGGCTTTGATATGGTACTCGTTGATCATCGGATCACCCAGTTCGTCGTCCTTATAACAATATTCCAGGACGGTGGAGGAGAGTTTCGTTCCTTCGGGCAACCCGAGACGTTTCGACAGCGAACCTGCGGCTATGTTCCGCACGATCACCTCGATCGGGATGATCTTCACTTTTCGGACAGCCGTCTCGCGGTCGGATATCTGCCGGACATAATGGGTCGGTATCCCGTTGTCCTCGATCAAGCGCATCAGATGGTTCGTCACCCTGTTGTTGATGACTCCCTTCCCAGCGATTGTCCCTTTCTTCAGACCATTGAACGCCGTCGCATCGTCCTTGTATTCGACGACATAGATTTCCGGATCCGTGGTGGCGAAGACTTTCTTCGCCTTGCCTTCATATACCTGATTTGTCCTGTCCATATTCCTGCTCCCTGAAATTCAGATTCGAACGATTGTGAATCGATGAAAAAAGCCGTCGTCAGGTCATTGAACCTGTACGGCGGCTTGGATCGCAGCATCGTTGCGCAGTACCGACTGCAGCTGTTCCTGCTTCATTTCCACAAGCTTGTGGGCAAGGCTTTGGTTTTCCACAGCGAGTATCTGCGCGGCGAGTATCGCGGCGTTCGCAGCTCCATCGACAGCGACGGTGGCCACAGGAACCCCGCTAGGCATCTGAACGGTAGCCAGCAATGCATCCAGTCCACCCAGCGATGCGCTGAGCGGAATTCCGATGACCGGCAGGATCGTTCCTCCGGCGATCACTCCCGCCAGGTGCGCCGCCTTTCCCGCCGCTGCGATGACGACTCCGAATCCTGCGTCGTACGCGCCGCGAGCGAAATCGGCTACGACCTGCGGAGCTCGATGCGCGGAATACACATGCGTTTCGAACGGAATTCCAAGCTGTTTCAACATCTCCATCGCGGGATTGACAAACGGGAAATCGCTATCGCTTCCCATGATGACGGCGACTTTTTTCATCGTGCTCCTCATAAAATGCAACAAATTGGTGGGTTGACTTGCAACAAAATGTACGATGCCTCGGTTATATCATGATTGAAAAAAAGAATCAAACGGTTCTGCGGAAAATTATGCAACAAAATTGTTGCGCATGAGTGTCGCGATACGCTCCAACTCCCTCACGCTTCGTACATTCAGTCTAGCTCGACAGCTCCCCCAACAATGACCCTGCAATGACCCTTACCTACAATGACCCTGCTCTTTATTCGCGAGTACAGCCTGGCCCCGAGAGCCGGCTCGTACCGCCCGATCCCTTGATGACCTGGATTCTGGTGGGGATTCGTTCCCTGAGAGCCGGAACATGGCTGATCAGTCCGATCAGCTTTCCATCGTCGCGGAGCATGGACAATGCGTCCAGCGCCGTATCGAGCGTCTGTTCGTCGAGTGTGCCGAAGCCTTCGTCGAGAAACAGAGAGTCGATACGGACATGCCGGCTCGCCATCTGTGAAAGGGCGAGGGCGAGTGCAAGACTGATCAAGAAACTTTCTCCTCCGGAAAGGTTCTTCGTCGTCCGAATCTCTCCCCCTTGATAGTTGTCGACCACCGAGATGTCGAGCGCTTCCGTGTCGGAACGCACCAGCAGATACCGGTCGGTCATGACGGTGAGTTTCCGGTTCGCATGGGCGAGCAACTGGTCGAATGTGATGCCCTGCGCATAGTTCCTGAACTTTTTTCCGTCGCTCGAACCGATCAGCGCATAGAGAGCGTCCCATGTTTCGAGAATTTTGTTCTGCCGTGCGACCTCAAGGACGGAACGCTCCTTTTTTTCGTTCAGCTCGCGGTTTTCTTCGAGTTTTCTCCGAAGCGCTCCGATCCTGAGCAACGATTCTTCGTACTCCTTGCGAGTCTGCCTCTGGATCGATGGAAGCGTCGACTCATTGTCGAACTGGGCGTCCGGTCGCCGCGCCGCATGTTCCGATAGACTCGCAGCGACTTCATTCGCTTCGGCCTCCATCTTGAGTCGTCTGGTACGTAAAGCTTCCGCTTTCCGTTTCAACACGCTCTCGTCGACTTCCGTCAGCAACGAATCGACGAATTCCTGCCGGCATGTGAATCCATGCTCGCCAAGACGCGCCGTAAACGATGCATCCCGCTGGACAAGGGTAGCCCGTGCATCGGAAAGACTGCTTTTCAGTTCCTCCACGCGCTCCTGTGTCGAAATATATTTCGTCTCGATCTCCGTAAGGCGGGTTCTGGACTGTTCAGTCAGCAAGGATGCGAGCGAAAGTTCCTGTTCGATTCTCGTTTCCTCGGCGTCGCAGTCCTTGTCGGCGAACAGGATGGAACGTTCCTTACGTAGCGATGTGATTCGGTTGTTCGCGTCGTCTTCCTTCTCCATTGCATCCGAAAGTCGGCTGTTGCAATGCAAGAGCGCCTGGTTGCGTTCTTCCATCTTCATGGAAAGGGCACCAATGGCGGAAGTCGCCCCTTCGCATATCGTTCTACGGGAGCGAAACAGCTGTTCCCTGTCCGTAAGTCCGTCTCTCGCTCGGGAGATTTCCTGGGGGGTAGCGAGCGAATATGCGCCAGCTAGGCTTCCGAGCTCCGTTTCGACGGCAGCGATTGCACGGATACGTTCCGTCTCCAGTTCCTGATGCCCCGCACTCGTCTGCCGAAGCAGGCTTTTTGTTCGGGACAGTTCTTCGGCGCGTGTGTCGGCGATGCGTCTGGCCGACTCGGCTTGCTCGTTTGATACAGCCACCGCTTCCTGCGCTTCCTCCATGGAATGCCCCAGGGTTTCCTGATCGTCGATCTTTTTCTGAATTTCGTCGTAGGACGTCCGGAGCGCTTCGAGTTCTTCCGTATGCCGTGACATGAGCGAATGGTCGTCTTCTTTGTCCAACCGCCTGCCGAGAGCCGACTCAAGGCGTTCCATTTCTTCTTGAAGCGTCCGAATCGATGTTCGAAGATTTTCCGTCTCGGTTTCCTGCATTCCGAGGCGGCGGTGCAAGGCCTCCGATGTCTGTCGGGCGGACTCCAATTCCCGTTCCGATGTTTCGGGGGCCGTCCCGTCTGTTTCTTGTTCGCTTTGCGGTAGCGGCGCATCCTGGAACCGCAGGTACGGATGATGCTCCGAGCCGCAGACGGGGCAGGGCTGTCCTCCGGACAATTCCTCCCTGATCCGGAGGATGTCGCGATAGCGCCGCGACATGTCGAGAGTCCGCTGCAGCGCGGAGATCAGTCGCCGATTCGTCTCCGACAAATCTTTCGTCGCTTGGAGTTCCCGTTCCGTGTCCGCAAGGTTTGCCTCGTCGTCGCTCTTTTTTTGTCGCAACTGGATGAACCGCCGGACTTTCTCAAGCGAATCCTCCGCTCGAGCACGTGATTCCGCTACTTCCCGCGATTGCTGGTGAAGCGGCCTGCCGTCCCCATGGCGGCTCAGTTCGGCATGTTCCTGTTTGAGCGATTCAAGCCGGTGCTTGTTTTGTTGCGATTCGACATGTCGCATATCGAGCTCTTGCAGGGCGAATTCAAGATTCTGCTGCAGTTTTCCGACCGAGGCTTCGAGTTCTGAGATCGTCCGCTCAACAGCTTGTTGCTTTCTCGTCATCTGTTCCAGTTTGTCCAGTCGTTCGATCAGGAGGGGAAGGACGCCAGTCAGCGGTGCATCTTCGGCATGGCTTTCCACATATGCGCGCGCCTGTTGCGTTTCGGCGACGATCCGGTCTATTTCCTGACTGATCGACTCGATCTGCAGAAGTGTCGCGTCGCATTCGCTCCGGAGCGCTTCTGTCTCCTGGCTTCTCAGCAGATGCTCTTCGGCCGCTCGTTTGATCAGTATTTCTTTTTCACGTACCACTTTCAAAAGGCTCGACAACGCTTTGTGTTCCGAATGTTTGTCGGAGAGCACTCGCAACGTTTCTTCGTATGTGTGCCGTGCGTGCTCCTCGCTGGCCTTCAGTTCGAGAAGCTCATGTTCCAGCTGGTCGTGTTGGATGGCGGATTGCTCGACTGATGCCGCGGACCGCTGCAATTCCTCCCAGTCGGCAGCCAGCGGGCGAGCCTTCTCGTATCTGGACAATCTCTCCGATTCCGGAATGAACGCACGTTCGTCTTCGGTGAGCCGCTCGATGGACTGTGAAAGAACTTCCTGTCGATACCGAAGCGTTGCGCCCTCATCATACCAGCGAATGGCCTGCTCGACGAGGGAGAGCCGGCTACCCAGCAGAGCGGACGTTTCTTCCAGCCGCTTGCTTTCGTCGTGGATTGCGGAAAGTTCTTCTTCCGTCAGCGGAACGATTCCGTCAAGCTCCCGCCGCAGGTGCTCAAGTGTTTCTTTCTCTGTTCTGTACCGTACTTGGACGGCGATCGAGATATCCGAATAGATGCCGGTTCCTGTGATCTGCTCAAGGATCGGCCCCCTTTGGTCGCTTCCTGCCTGGAGAAACGCGGCGAACTGTCCCTGTGCGAGCATCACGGATCTGGAGAATTGGTCGAATTCCATTCCGACGAGCCGTATGATCGTCTCGTCGGCCTCCTTGAGCGTGGATGCAAGAATCTTGCCGGAGGTTGCGTCTGATATCTCCCGTTTCTGGTCTTGAAGCGCACCGGTAGCCAGCGTTCGCGCCCTGCGTTGGCTGAATAGGCTTCTGAATGTTCCCTCCGACGTGGCGAAGGTCACTTCGCTGAAGCACTCTCCGCATCCCCGCGTCATGATATCGTTCGTCGACTTGTTGATTCTCTGCAATCGCGGAGTCCTGCCATAGAGCGCCAGAGAGATCGCATCCAGGATCGTCGTCTTTCCGCTACCCGTCGGCCCCGTGATGACGAACAGTCCATTCTGAAGAAATGCTTCTGAGGTGAAATCGATGCTCCAGGTCCCTTCAAGCGAGTTAAGATTCTTCAGGCGTAGCGATAAAATTCTCATCGCCTACTCCTCGCTCCCGCAAGTCAGGACCGAATGATAGATTTCAGCGAACGCGGCCTGCAGGCCGGTTCTCTGGCATTGGTCGATGCCGTTGTCCTCCATGCAGCGTTTGAATACTTGTATCGGAGTCATGAACTCGAGGTTCTGCGCCTGCTCCTGCTGGCGCAAGATAGCCTGGGCTTTCCGCAGATTCTTGACCGCGATGATTTCCATCGTCGTCCGAGGGCGTTCCATCCGTTCGATGCGGTGCGAGAGGTCATCGATGATTTCATCGCCATCATAGTCGATTTCGATCCAGGTGGGAAGCGCTTTTGCTGTCGGCGCATCCGAAGAAAGTATGGAGAGACGTTCTTCTATCTGCCGGAGATCTCCGCAGATGCGTACCAGATGCCTGAAAACAGGAATCTCGAGCGTCTTGACGTCCGGTGGCTGACCCGCTTCCAGATCCGCAATGCATACCTGCTTGCGCTGTGCCGCTTCGCCAAAGCCCATCGGCAACGGGGAGCCGCTGTACCTGATATTCTCCATTCCTCCTACGCATTGCGGAACGTGAAGATGTCCAAGGGCCATGTAGCATGCCGCAGCGGGAAAGACCGATGGGGAAATATGGCTCAGCGAGCCGACGTACAGATCCCGCACGCCGTCCCCATCGACCGTCGCGCCGCCCGCCGTGAAAAGATGGGCCATGCCCACTACCGGAATGTCCCGACCATCGAGGATTTCGAGCATCTGCCGTTCGCAGGACCGGAACCTGGCGGCGACCGCTTCGTGATACGCCTGCATCTTGTCCTGCGATGTTTCCAGTTCGGATGACAGGCGGATATCCTTGTCATGGAGAAACGGAACCGCGATGACGCCGAGCATCGGACTGCCATGCCGATTTTCTAGCAGCAACGCTTCTTCCCGGGCCGTGACGACGTGGATGTTGAAGTACTTGAGCAACGCAGCCGGAGCGCCAAGCAATACCGGGCTGTCATGATTACCGGAAATGATGACGGCATGCGAACAGCCGGTTTCCGAAAGTTTCCCAAGGAACTCAAAGTATTCCCGTTGGACGTTCGCTCCGGGTGTCGTCGTGTCGAAGATATCGCCGCTGACAAGCAGAACATCGATCTGTTCGTCGCGGATCGTTTCGTGAAGCCAGGAAAGGAATGCAGAGTATTCCGAAGACCTTCTTCTTCCGTACAACTGGCGCCCGAGATGCCAGTCGGACGTGTGGAGGATCCGTATCGCCATATCGCTCCCGCCTTGCCTGATGTCAGTAATTGAGCTGCTTCAGTTCCCTGCGGGCGTCCCGGTTCATATCCCGTTCCTTGATCGCATCCCGCTTGTCATGCAGCTGTTTGCCCCGGCACAACGATACCTGCACCTTGACTAGGTTCCCTTTCAGGTAGACTTTCGTCGGAACAAGCGTGAACCCTTTCTCCTCGACCTTTCGTTTCAAGCGCTTGATTTCCTGCTTGTGTGCGAGGAGCCTGCGGTCCTGGTCTGTCCGATGGTTGAAGATGCTGGCGTTCTTGTATGGCTGGATGGTGAATCCGACCAGCACGAGGCCTCCGGTGGTGATCTTCACATAGCTGTCGACGAAACTGAACCGGCCTTCGCGGATCGACTTGACTTCCGTTCCGGCTAAGGAAATGCCGCATTCGAGATCCTCGACGACTTCGTAGTTGAAATATGCTTTCTTGTTGACTTGCAGGACTTTCACGTCCGACTTGGAAAACTTTGCCATGATCACTCCCAGGCGATTCGCATGCCGGTGTATTCCCCGCACGCGTTCGGTTCGATCGCACCGACCGTGTCGATCCCGATGTCGCTCGGGCTGTTGACGAACGAACCGCCCTTGACGATTCTATCGGTGTCGAGGGAGAACGTATCCGCGATACCGAGCAACCGCTCGTACGCTCCGCCGAGCCTGGCAAGGGGAAGGAACGGCGTCGAAGTGAATTCCCAGACACCGCCGAGCATCGCCGACGGGGAGGATTCGTCCGTATCCACGGTAAGCAACGCTTTGGCGTACGCCTTGTCCTGGACATTCAGCGCCGCCCTCGTCCATTGCGCTTCCGAGGGAAGATGGACGTTCCTGCCGCTTGCCTCGCTGAGCCATTCGCAGAAAGCGACCGCCGCGCGATAGCTGATGTTTCTGATCGGACGATTCGTCGGTAGCGTCGTGGTCGGGAAAATCCCGGCAAGGTAATATTCGTCTACCTGTCCGTCCGCGATCAACTGCTGTAGGTTCGCTTTGCTCCAGTACGGGTTGCTTTCAATGAACAGCGCCCATTGATACTCCGACACTTCGTTTGCGGCGATCGAGAATCCGGCGGGAGAAACGGGAACGCCGGCGGAAGTGACAGCGGGCCAGATGGCGGGGAAGGAGTCTCCCATGACGAATTCGGCCGGTTCATAGGCAAAGCCTTTGATCGTCATGTCCCCGACGGTCAGCGATGTCGGTTGAGGCTTCTCGGCCAAGACGGTACCCTCCAGACCTGTGACGGAGCTGGGGCCTCCGGTGTCGCTGAACAGATCTTCGGCGACGGCGAGCAGCGTGCCGGTCGTTTCGGTATCATTCGGCAATCCTGCCTTGGAAAGGATGTCGAGCGCAATCAATGCGTCGGAGCGCATCGTGGCGCTGGTGATGAAAGCACAGGAAAGGGTCCATGCATCTTCGACGAGGGCGTTTAGCCTTGTCGAAGGGGCCAGTTCGTTCGACAGAACCGCCATATCCGAGGCCCATTGGCTGAACAGGGGAGGAAAGTGATACCTGTCGTCATAGTCCGTGACCGCCGACCATGCGGCTACTTCCGAAAGGAACGTGCCGGTAAGCCGCTCGAGTCCTTCCTCCGTGATCGAAATAGAGTCGTTCTCGACCGTCTGTTTTCGCGGCGCCAGCCAGGTGAAGAACACCGGATGTCCGACTTCTACCGTCTTTGTCTGGAGTGTCAGCCCGTCCTTGGAAAAGAGGACTTCGTGCGTACCGCTTTCGATGAAGGTCTCGAACGGCGTCCCCCCACGATAGATTCCATCCACCGTTACGGCTACCGATGAAACAGGGCTGGTGAATGTCACCTTCTTGCCTCCGTGGACGATGCCTGGAAGGAATCCAATGAGAAACACCGCCAAAGCGACCAGCAGGATGGATATGACGAGGATGTAGACACCTGGGCGAACACCCAGGACTGAAGGGAGTTTCACAGGTTCGACATCCGGTAGTTGGACAGGCTTTTTCATACGCTACAAGGTACTCTCCCCGCTACAACTTGTCAACTCGCCCCGATTGTGGTACTTTCCAGAACATGGACGAATTCTTGTCAACGATCGAACGGTCGGCCGAACGGTATCTGACCGTCCGCAAAGCGAAGAAAGCCGCGCTTGTGGCCGCCAGGAAACCCAGGACATTCTGGGGTGAAGTGAAAGGGTGGCTCGATGCGCTCGTGTTCGCCGTCGTCGCCGTCCTGCTGATCAATCAGTATCTCTTCCAGTTGTTCGTCATTCCGTCTCCTTCCATGGAGAAGACGTTGCTGATCGGCGACAGGGTGTTCGTCAACAAGAACTCCTACGGGTTCGAGCTGTACCCGGGCGGAAAGAAGATCCTCACCGGACACAGACAGCCGCAGCGCGATCAGATCATTACGTTCTATAATCCGAACTATGTTTCGAAAGGGCCTGTGTACGATATCCTGACGCAGATCCTATACATGGGCACGTTGTCCTTGGTGAACATCGATGTCGACGAGGAGGGAAACCCGCGGGAACGTCTCTACGTCAAGCGCGCCGCCGCCATGAGCGGCGATGTGGTCAGATTCTTCGAAGGGAACGTGGATATCAAGCCGGCTGGAACCGACGCGTTCCGGAGCGAAAGTTCCTTCCGTGCCGACAATGGACTGTCTAGCGGACCGAACCGGCTGGTGGATCCCGACATCTACGATGGCCTGAAAGCCTATGCGGCGTTGATCGGCTATCAGGAAAAGGGGCTGACGTCGGCGCCGCAGCATCTGTTGACTTCCTATCAGAAAGTCAAGGACTATACTGGCCCCGGCGACGAATATCAAGTCAACGCCAGCAAATTCCGGACCCAGCATCTGCTCGATCCCTCCGATTTTTCCGTGAGAAGCTCCTACGGAAGATACCGTCAGGGGATCTATGTTCCCGCCCATCATGTGCTTCCGCTTGGGGACAACCGGGACAACTCCTTGGACGGCCGATATTTCGGGCCCGTCGATACCGACAAGGTCAACGGGCGGGTGATCGCCCGGTTCTGGCCTCCTCGTCGGATGGATATCCTGACCGACGACTGAGCTGGAGATGAAGATCGCCTCGTCGGTTCCTTCAGGCCTGTTCCATTCCGGTTTTCCTGTCTCTTTGTACATCCATGTGCCGTTCTGTGTTTCCAAATGCGACTACTGCGCGTTCTATTCGTTGCCGGCATGCAGATGGGACGGGGGCGGTTCTTCTCTGCGTACGGCCTATGTCGAGAGAATGGCCCGCGAGATCGAGTCCTGCGCCCTTGCGCTCGGCCGTCCGTTCGAGACTGTGTTCTTCGGAGGCGGCAACCCCGGTTGCCTGCGTTCCAATGAACTGTCCCGGCTGCTAGAGGCCGCCTGCCTGTTCGGACGTCCCGGAGAATGCACCGTGGAGATGAATCCGGAATCGCTCGACATGTCGTTCCTGCCGGTTCTAGGCCGATACGCCGACCGGCTGAGCATGGGGGTCCAAAGTCTCGATGCTCAGGTGTTGTCAGCGCTTGGGCGCAACACCTCGCTCTCCCGCGTCGTAGGAGGGATCGGTAACGCCGTGGAACTGAGAAGACGGTACGGTGTGAAACTGAGTTTCGATCTCATGACCTGTGTTCCGGGACAGGATGAGGCTTCCGCATTGAACGATATCGATTCATTGGTCGCTACGGCGGAACCTGAGCATCTGTCTCTGTATTGTCTGTCGGTGGAGGAAGGGACTCCTCTGGCAATGCGGGCGCATGAACTAGAGGAATGGGACCAGACACGGATGTTGCTTGCCTGCTGGCAGCGGCTGTCCCTGCTTGGGTATGAACATTACGAGGTTTCGAATTTCGCACAGAAAGGGAACCGATGCCTGCACAACAGTCGCTACTGGGCGCTGGAACAGTATGTCGGATTGGGTCCGGCGGCAGCCGGTACTGCGTTCTGTGAAGAAGGAATCGTCAGATGGGGATGTCCGGCGGATGTCGTTGCGTATTGCGCAGGTCGGCCGTTCTCCGGTTATCGCCATGAGTTCCTTTCCAAGGAAGAAGAATTGGAGGAGTATCTGCTCGTCGCATTGCGAGTCAAAGAAGGAATCAACTTCGATGCGTTCGCAACACGGTTCGGGTTTTCGTTCGGGGAACTGCTCGACAGCGAGTGTCTGCGTACGCTGACCGACGGCTCGTATGTGGTGGGGACGACTTCCTTCGCTTGCACCGAAAACGGCTGGATGGTCCTGGACGATCTCGTTTTGCGTCTGGCGCTTGCAGCGGATCGAGTCAGGCATTCGAAAAACGGTGATTGTCCCGTCGAACCCCCTGTAGCCCCTTGACACCGATTTTTGCCGTATGATAACGTTACGAGGATTCGTATCCGAAAACAACCGCAATCTATTTCTATAAAGAGGTTCAATATGTCCGGCCACAGCAAATGGGCAACTATCAAGCACAAGAAGGGTCTTGCTGACGCGAAACGCGGTCAGAAGTTCACGAAGTTGATCAAGGAGATTTCAGTCGCAGCCAAAATGGGCGGACCTGACCCTGACAGCAATGCCCGTCTTCGCACCGCGATCATCAAGGCGCGCGCAGAGAACATGCCCAAGGATAACATCGATCGTGCGATTAAGAAGGGCTCAGGGGAAATGGGCGCCTCCACGTTCTACGAACTAACATACGAAGGATATGCTCCTGGCGGAGTGGCCATCATCATCGATACGTTGACCGACAACAAGAATCGAACCGCGGCGGATGTGCGCAGCACGCTGACCAAGCTCGGAGGCTCCCTTGGTGCGACCGGATGCGTTTCCTATATGTTCCAGACCAAGGGTGTCATTACCTATGACGCTACGAAATATTCCGAGGACGACATTCTTGAAGCCGCGTTGGAAAACGGAGCGGAGGATGTCGCGACCGAAGACGGCACGATCGAAGTGACCACCAGCGCAGCCGATTTCGCCAATGTCCTGGAAGCGATGCAGGCTGCAGGTTTCGAGCAGGATAGCGCCGAAGTGGAAAAGATCGCCGATACCACGGTGCAGCTTGAAACTGAACGGGCGCGCAAGGTCATGAGAATCGTCGACAAGCTTGAGGAGTTGGACGATGTCCAACAAGTATCCACCAACCTCGATTTGCCTGACGATTACGAGGACGAAGAATAACTTCATGCGTATCCTGGGAATAGATCCAGGGTTTGCTCAGACAGGCTGGGCCGTGGTCGATGTGTTCGGCCAGCGTTACCGGCCTGTTTCTTTTGGAGTGGTGAAGACTACGACGCAAGACGGGCAGGCCGAACGTATCCATGAGATAGCCACTGAAATCGGACGGATCGCCTCTTCGTTCAATGTCGAGCGAGTGGGGATGGAAGACATCTATTTTGCAAAGAATGTCAGTAGCGCCATCACCGTGGCGAAAGTGATCGGGGCGATCACCCATCAGCTGCTTTCCCAAGAATTGCCTGTCCGGCTCTTTTCACCCCCGCAGATCAAGACGACGGTCACTGGCTACGGAAACTCCGAGAAGAACCAGGTCCAGGAGATGATGCGGCTGATGCTCGGGATGGAGAGCATCCCTAAGCCCGACCACGCCGCCGATGCATTGGCGGCTGCGATATGTCTCGCTACATTCAGTGCGACGGAAGTGAGGATTCTCAAATGATCAACGCAGTCATCGGTGATATCGTCTATGTCTCGGCGCAGGAGCTGGTGCTTCGATGCGGCCATGTCGAGTATTCCCTCGTCATTTCCTCCCAGACGGCAAGCCGACTGTCCCAGTTGCAGGGTGACCAGCGCAGGAACCTTAGGATGCTGACATGGCTGCAGCATCGTGAGGATGCGATGACGCTGTTCGGATTCTCCGACGAGCAGGAACGGATCGTGTTCACCCAACTGCAGACGGTTCCTGGTATCGGACCACGTCAAGCCATGAAGATACTCGGCGGAGTCAGCCTGAGGAACCTGATCAAGGCGCTCGACGAAGGCGACCTAAAGACGCTCTCGCGGATTCCTGGAGTCGGAAACAAGACCGGACAGAAACTGATTCTCGCCCTTCGCAATGTACTGGTTCTCGACGATGATGCGTCGGAGCCCGGTACGCAGGTCCGCAAGAAAGGCGAAGTGGACAAGAAATGGTCGGAACTCGCTGAAGCTTTGGCTGAAATGGGGTATGATAAGAAGAAAGTAACGGAAACGCTCTCCAGACTCGTGGACGAGCATGCTCCGCAACTTGAGGCGATGGGCCAGCATGAAGCGGAAGAGACGCTCTTTCGCTATGCGATCATCGCACTGGGGTGATACATGGCAAGCGATGAATTCGATGATTTTGAGACTTCCTTGAAAGACTTGGACGGTTTGCGCCAGAATTCCCTCATGTCTACTTCGTTTCAGGGCGAAGCGGATGCGCAGGAGAACATGCTCCGTCCCAAGATGCTCTGCGATTTCCAGGGACAGGATCGTATCAAGGACAATCTGTCGGTGTTCATCAAGGCCGCACGGGAACGCAACGAGGCGTTGGACCATGTGTTCCTCATCGGCCCCCCCGGCTTGGGCAAGACGACACTTGCCTCGATCATCGCCAACGAAATGGGTGCGGAAATCCGCATGACCAGTGCGCCCGCTTTGGACAAGCCGAAGGATCTCGCCGGCATCCTGACCAATGTCACCGAGGGGAGCGTGTTCTTCATCGACGAGATCCATCGCCTGAAGCCGGCCTTGGAGGAGATGCTCTATATCGCCATGGAGGATTTCGAGATTGATTGGGTGATCGGCCAAGGGCCGGCGGCACGTACGATGCGCATCCCGTTGCCGCATTTCACCCTCGTCGGCGCCACCACCAAGGCTGGGCAGGTGTCTTCTCCGTTGCACAGCCGTTTCGGCATTACCTGTCACATCGAATTCTACAACGAGCAGGAACTGGCGAACATCATTACCCGTTCGGCTCAGATCATCAATACTGCGATCGAACCTGAGGCCGTCCTGCTGCTCGCGAAATGCGCCCGTGGCACTCCGAGGATCGCCAACCGGCTGTTGCGGAGACTGCGGGATTTCGCCGACGTCCTGGGCGACGGTGTGATTACCCCCGACATCGTCCATCACAGCATGGATCGGCTCGGCATCGATCTCAACGGCCTTGAGGAACAGGACCGAAACATCCTTCGGACGATCATCGAGTTCTATGGCGGAGGCCCTGTGGGCGCCGAGACGCTGTCAATCTCCGTCGGAGAGGCGATTGAATCGCTAGAAGATTTCTATGAACCGTATTTGATCCAGAAAGGATATCTGAAACGCACTCCCCGTGGTCGGATGGTCACCATGAAGGCGTATGAATTGCTCAATCTCCCGTGCCAGAGGAATATCGATGAAAACCAAGGACTTCTCTTTTGATCTTCCCGCCGACTTGATCGCGCAGACCCCTGCGGATCGTCGCGGAACAAGCCGGCTGCTGGTAGTCGATCGAAAAACGGGGGCGTGGACAGATACGTCGATGACGGAGTTCCCGAACTTCCTGCAGCCCGGATCGTTGCTTGTCGTCAACAACAGTCGTGTGCGGAAAGCCAGGGTATACGGGGAAAGCGAGACCGGAGGCCGCGTCGAGTTCCTGTTCCTCGAGGAGAATCTGGACCATTCATGGCAGGCGATGGTGACCAAGAGCAAGAAACAGAAGCCGGGCAAGCGATTCCGGTTCCAGGATTTTTCCGGCATTGTCGTGGACGAAGGGGAGATCGTCAGCGCCAACGATGACGGAACCCGGACCATCCGATTCAGCCATCCGCTCGACGAGTCGTTCTTCCATCGGTGCGGGCATGTGCCTCTGCCGCCGTATATCAAGCGGGAAGATACGTTCAGCGACGAGACCCGCTACCAGACTGTCTATGCGAAGCAGGAAGGATCCGTCGCTGCGCCGACCGCCGGACTGCATTTCACCGAGGATATCCTTTCCGAGATACGAAGCAGGGGTGTGGAGATCGTTGAAATTACGCTCCATGTGGGCCCCGGGACATTCCTTCCTGTCCGTACCGTAACGCTGGAGGACCATCACATGCATTTCGAACGGTACGAGATCAGCAAGGAGACCGCCCGAGCCATCAATTCGGCGAAAGCGGAGGGGCGGAAGATCGTGGCGACAGGAACCACCAGCGTCCGTACGCTGGAATCCGCTTGGAACGTCCGTACGAGAACCGTGGAGCCGGGAGAAGGAAGAACGAATCTGTTCATCATGCCCGGTTTCGAATTCCATGCGGTCGATCAGTTGCTGACGAATTTCCATACGCCGGAATCCACGTTGCTCGTCCTTGTATCCGCGTTCGCCGGAAAAGACCATGTGCTCGCCGCATATCGGCACGCCGTCGAAGAACGGTACCGGTTCTTCTCGTACGGGGACGCTACGTTCTTCCTCTAGTCGAGGATGCCGTCGTTGCGAAGTACCTCGGCGACTTGTCTGGCGATCGTTTCGCGGGCGAGCGTTCCATCGAGCCTGACGAACCGCACCCCTCCGGGCAACTCGCTGAATATTCGTTCATAGTTGGATCGGACCGTCAGCAGGAAGTCCCTGCGTTCGAACAGTTCCAGTTCACTGCCTCGGCTTTCGATCCTCCGCATGCATTCTTCGACCGGCGTGTCGATGTAGAATATGAAACGAGGGGCGGGGAACTGGTTGAGTTGCTGGATGCGCTCGAACCCGCATTCGACCGACTGATAGGCGAGGGACGAGTAGAGATACCGGTCGCTGATCACAAGCTGTCCGGCCTCAAGTTTGCCGACGATGCCTGTCACAGGATTGTTCAGATGGTCTTCCCTGTCGGCGGCGTAGAGCATCGCAAGGGCGAGGGGAGTCGTGACCACCTGTTTCTGCAGGACGCTGCGTACCAGCCGTCCGATCGGGTTTGAAGTAGGTTCGAACGTCGCATGGCAGCTTCGTTCCTGTCTGTCGCAGGTCTCGGCGAGCAGTTTCATCTGCGTGGTGGTTCCTGCGCCGTCCAGACCTTCGAACACAATGAAGTTATGCAAAACGGTATTCATCGTATGAAAAACGCCTCCGGATTGTCGTAACATGATACACGGAAATTCAATCCATAACAAGGAAACAATACGGAGAAACTCTAGAATAGATACTGTCAAAACGGAATAATGAAGGTATACTTGTATCAACGCGCGCCCTTCGTCGGGTCCTCGCCGAAGATGTTTTCTGAACAAAGGAATACGCAGTCCTGATGAGATACCATACGACGCCCATGACGATTTTCTTCTCCGTCCTGTTGCTGGCGCTCTGCGTAAGCCTTGTCTGGATAGGAGTGTCCGTGCTTGGACTGAAGGATCCGGGTGCCATATTCGCCGCAGACCTGATTTCCTCGTTCGACGGGGATTCCGACATTCGTGTGGAGTTCTCGTCCCTGGACAGGACGTTCTGGCGAGCGATCGTTGTGCACGACTTGTCTGTTTCCGTCAAGGACGGCGCAGGGCTATGGCATCACATTGCCGACGCACGGAAAGTGACGCTGTCCACGTCGCTGCAGCGCCTCGCGTGGTCATTCCTCTTCGGGAGGAACTCATTGTCCGTGGGAGTGGAAGGACTGTCCATCGATCTGGACGATGCAGTCGTTTCCGCCTTTTCCTCCATACGGACTGCAGGAGCTCTGGACGCGGAGGAGGGTTCCGTCCCCGACGATGCGCTCGCCGCATGGCTGGGACGGACAGCCTTTTCCATCGAGCTGCAGGATGGATCCGCTCTCGTCGATATCGGACAGGCGGACCTTTCTTTTTCTGGGATGTCGGGGGCGCTGTCCGTGGGTCCTGCGCTTTCACTGGATGGCCTGTCGCTGGATGTTTCCTCAGTCGCAGGTGCCTATGGAGCTTCCGTGTCTCTGGATATCGCACGGGTTTCCGTTTCATTGCGGAAGCAGCGTTCCGCAGGCTATCGGGCGGTTCTTTCCATCGCATCCTGCGACATATCGGATTCCGGGGGCGGCTTCCATGGGACGGGGCGGAACCTTCGCCTCCAGTCGGATATTTCCGAAACGCTTTCGTCTGCGGTTGCTTCAGCCGTTCTGAATTTCGGTCTGGATTCGCTGTCCGCCTCCGCAGGGAATGCTTCGGTCGATGTCTCCTCTGTCTCCGGCGTAGTTTCCCTGGACCTCGGAGCCGATGTGTCGCTGGAAGGTTCGCTGAATCTGGCGGGATTCTCCGCTGCGCTATCCGATGAAGCCAGTGAGATCCTTGTCACATCCAGATCCCTGGATGCGACGGTTTCGACAGCATCGGACGCCGCCGTGATCCTTGGCCTCAGTTCGTCCGGTGACGACCTGCTCGAGATCGGTCGCGATGGCACGGAGCTTGTCGCGGTATCCGGCTTCCTAGGCCGATTGGAAATCTCCGACACGATGGATAAGATCGGCGGCGGAGTGCAGTGGGAGGCTCTGAATGTTCCGCAGGTGTCCAATTTCAGTTTTTTGGCCGATGAACTTCAGACCTTGCCGTTCGCATCGATATCCAGCACAGGAGCCCAGGCGAACTTCTCCTATTCGAGAATGACGGACTCTATCGTTGCAGAGCTGTATTCGGCGTTCTCCAGCGATCTGACATGGACGGTGCCTTCATCCGCTTCCGGCCGGTTGACGGCGAGCTGCGATTTCGATTTGTCCGGCGGAGATTTCAGCATGTACGCAGATGTCTCGTCGCTGTCCGTCGATTCCATTCCGGGAGAGACTGCTGCGCACTATCGCTGGGTACGTTCAAATCCGGATCGCTCCGTCATGACATTGGATCTGGCGAACGAACAGGCCGGTCTGGCTGTCAGCGCGACATATGAGCCGACTGCAAAACAGCGTCTCGAGGCGAAAGTCCGGCTCGCCGGATTCGCCCCCGCGACGTTCCGACGGTTGCTCGGAGGTTCCGTTCCGCTTCTCGAGGCATATGTCGACGACTCTACCCGGCTGGTCGGCAACGTGCAGCTTGAAGCGACTCCCGGGGCGGGTGACGTATTCGGCTGGGACGGGCGCGGCTCGTTCGAGTTGGGTATCATCGACCTAAAGGTGGGCAAACGGTTCTTCAACGGCGCGACCACGTTCGCAGGTTCCTTGCAGGATGATCAGCTTGATGTCGAGACCTTCACCGCGACGACCGAAGGATACCGCTTGCAGTACGCCGGAGGCCTTGTCCTTGACAATTTCCTGCCTGAAGGAGAGCTGATCCTCTCCACCGCGGAGGACGGCCGTAGGTTGCTAAGGATCGATTTTTCACTGATCCCCCCCGATGGGTATTCGTTCGCGATCGATTCGGAATTCGCCCCGCACCTGTCCATGACTGGGAGGACGAACTGGCAGACTGGGGGTATCGTCAACAGCGAGGCGATCCTCAACGCATGGGGGAGCGGATATCCCCTTTCCCTGACCGTCGATTTCTCGACGTTCGGGCTTCGGCTCGCGACGGAAGGACTGTCGTTGTCCGCAGTTCTGAACGACGGAGGAGCTGGGAGAATCAGGATCATGGCGGACGACTTCCGCCTGCCGAGGTTCTCCGACGCCTTGTCCGTGGAACACCCGCTCGACATTTCCGCTACGATGGCGCTGGACGTGCCGCTCGATACCTACGACTGGACGTTCCTGGCTTCGGATGTCCTGGTCCGCAATCTTCCCGCGCCAGAGGATGTCGGAACTTTGGCTTTCTCTATCCAGGCCTCGGACCAGCGGCTCGTCGTCTCCGATATCATCTGGGACTCTGGCACCAACGTGCCTCTGGAAGGGACGCTCGCAATTTCGAGCGATTCCTTGGAGCGTCTTGCGGCAGGAGATTTCTCCGGTTTCTCAGGGACGCTCTATTGTTCCGGAGGTGATGCCGAGAGCGCGTCGGTCTCGCTTTTCTCCGATTCCGATGGACTGATCAAGGGGCTGGTGGATCTCTCGACGCTGGATGTCGGTCGTTTCTCTTCCTCTTTGGGAGGCTTGTCCCTGGATCTTTCCGTCGTCGGTTCCTCCGATTTGCATCGGACTCTGGATCTGGACGGTTTCGCAAGCATGGTAAGTAAGGATCTCGCTGCGAATCCGACGCATCTGGAGACTTCGGTGCGGATTCATGACGATCTCATTTCTTTGGATGGCATTTCATTCGTCCACAATGACTTGGTGTTTGGAGACGGGAACGTTTCCCTCGATACCGTGACCGGAGATCTGACGTTGTCCGTCGAGGCGTCCTATACGGTCTTCAACAAGGATCGTCCGCGTGGGTATGGTCTGGATATGAGCGTTTCTTCGTCTCTCCCGTTGTCCGGCGGCATGTTCGCTCTGCCTGATTCTGTTTTGCGACTGGTGGATAGCTTCCGCGCTATTGTAAGCGGAACTTCCGGCGAAGACATGCTTTCGATGGATATCGGGGTGAAGAACGTGGTCGTCGGTTCCGACTATACGATGCCGGATGCGACGTATCGCCTGTCGATGCATGATGGCGTCGCCTCGCTGTCCGGTGGAAAAGCGGGCGAAGAGGACAATATAGTCGGTTCCTATCATTTTTCCGACGGAACTCTCGATCTGACGGTACGACCTCCGTTCCTGTTCGGTTTTACGGCGAAAGGGACGTTGACGAGGCAGCATGTCTCCATGGCGCTGACGGACATTTTCTTTCCGTTGCCGCTGGTGAACATCACGTTCCGCAAACCGATCGTCTGGTTCCTCGAGGGCGACATCCGCGGGGAACTTCGGATTGAAGGCGAGACGATGGATCCGAACTTCTATGGCATGCTCTGGGCGGATCGGATAGACGGCACGACGTTCTGGCTTCCTCAAGACGTCCTGTCGATCAAGAATCCCGTGGTGACGATCGAAGAGGGATACGCCACCACCAGCTGGTCGATCTTGACCAGCACGAATACGGAGACAGGAAAGACTGTGCAGGGATTGAGCAAGGCTTCCTGCGCGTTGGACGGCTGGGCGCTTGACTATTACCAGATCGAGGCGAAGCTGGAGGACGACCCTGTCTATATCTGGCTTCCGATCCTGAACGCCGGCGTCAATGTAAAAGGATATGCGACTGGGGACCTGACTATCTACGGGGAAGGCTATGAATGCTGGCTCTCAGGTCCCGCCACTGTCAGCGACATGTCGATCAGCTTCGATATTTCAGGGCTTCCTTCCTGGTATGTCAGCACAGGCGTCACGTCGACCGACATGCAGGTTGTCACCGGCAAGAACGTCAATCTGTATTTTCCGTCCGAGGATTCCCCCATTCTGTCCGTTACGATGGACGAAGGGCAGAAGGCGGCCTTCGCTTTCGACCATAGGAAGAACCAGTTGTCGGTGGATGGCGAGGTCGGGTTCCGGACAGGTGAGATCTACTACTTCCAGAAGAACTTCTATGTGACCGAAGGTTCCTTCCGGTTCCGGACCGACGCGTTCACCCAGCGGATAGTGCCGACGATCAACCTGAGGGCGCGCATCAGGGATTTCGATACTTCCGGTGACAAAGTGGACATATATCTGATTCTGCAGGATTCCACGCTGGATAATCTTTCCCCGCGCTTTGAAAGCGTTCCGACGCTTTCGACGCAGGAGATTCTCCAGATTCTCGGCCAGAGCATCCTGCCGACCACCGCGTACGGGCAGGCGAACATGTCGACGGTCGTTTCTCTTGCCGCTACGGCGACCGACGTGATATCCCGTCTTGGGTTGATCGATACGGGGTCGTCAGGTCTCGCACGGACGATCAAGGAGTCCCTCGGGCTCGATATGTTTACAATCAGGAGTAACATTGTCCAGAATCTGTTGTTTGACGTATTGCCCGGGACTGATCTCGTTTCGTCGTCGGCGACACCGCTCGCAAGATATCTCGACAATACGACCGTCTTCCTTGGCAAATACCTCGGGAGGGATTTCTTCCTCCAGGGAATGATACACTTTTCCGCCGCCAGCAACGACAAAGGGACCGCTTCGTTCCTTGCCGATGATCTGGACGTGGATATGGAGCTGTCGGTTGAATGGGCCAATCCTATGGCCACGTTCTCGATTTTCACGCAACCTGAAGAGTTGTCGCTTTTCAGCATTTTGGATACTATTGGATTCAGTGCGACCAAACGCATCGAGTTCTAGCAAGCGTTTCCAAAGACATGCAAGGAGATAGAATGGCAAAGAAATTTCTGTCGGTGTTTCTCACCGTGGTGATAATGGCAAGCATCCCGCTTTTTTCAGCATCCGATGAATCCTCGACCTGGTGGCTAGGTCGACCGATGGTGAAATTCAGCTATGAAGGTCTCCAGAATGTTCCTGTGTCGAATGTGGACGATCTAACGTTCCCGTATCTGGGCAAAGCGTTCACAAACGATACGTTCAATGAACTGCAGGCGAATCTCTATGCATCCGATTATTTCAGTTACTTCGAGGCGGAGGCGTTGCCGACGGGAGAGTCGGACAAGGATCTTGAGATTCTGTTCCGCTTCACGGAGCTTCCGCAGGTATCGCAGATCGTTTTCGTCGGGCAGGCGGGACTCAAGGAACGCGAGCTTTCCCGGGCGATATCCTTGAAAGTAGGTGACTTCGCCACAAAGCAGCAGTTTGATCTCGCCACAAATGCTCTGATCTCCCATTATCGGGAGAAAGGATATGATCAGGCCTCCGTTTCCTCGGAATATCAGATTGACGAAGCCACCAACAAGGTCGTGGTCACGTTCACGATCGACGAAGGCGTGCAGTCGAAAGTCGTCGAAATTCTTTTCGAAGGAAACGACAATATCCCGTCCACGACGCTCAAGCGACAGATCAGCAGCAAGGTGCAGTCCTTGTTCAATACTGGAAACTTCAGCGAACAGACGGCGAAGAACGACAGTACTGCCATCGAGCAGTTCTACCAGAAGAACGGCTATATCGATGCAAAAGTCACCGATGTCCGTTTCGAGGATGTCAGCACGGCGGAGGATTCCACCAAGCGCATCAGGATCGTGTATGTCGTTTCGGAAGGGGAACCGTGGACGCTTGGTTCCATTTCCGTGGAAGGCAATGCGATTTTCAGCGACGAGACCATCCAGTCGCAGTTCAGCATGAAGTCGGGCGATGTCCTTGACATCCAACAGGTGAATTCGGAGATATCCAAGGTCGCGGATCTCTATTGGAACGAAGGATACATCTACAACAACATCAATATTTCCGAATCCCAGAATACAGAGCTCCATACTGTGGACTTCCTCGTGACGATCACCGAGCAGGGACAGGCTGTGGTGGAGGATATCCTGATAAACGGCCTGACCAAGACGAAACCGTATGTGTTCGAACGGGAGCTGACGATCAAGGTCGGCGATGTCTTCAGCAAGGCCAAGATGATCCAAAGCGGACAGAACATATACAACACCGGCTTGGTCACCGATGTCCAGTTCAACATTCTGTACGGCAGTGAAGATGGAAAGGTCGTCCTGGAGTTCACAGTCGTGGAGGGCAACCAGATGGACATCCAGTTCGGCGCGACATTCGGCGGAAATGTCGATGGATTTCCGGTGTCCGGGTTCGTCCAGTGGTCGGACAAGAACCTTGGTGGAACCGGGCGCGATCTGGCGATCGCTACGAACATCAGTCCTGATACGCAGAGCCTCCAGTTCTCGTTCAATGACGATTGGGTCGGCAGTCGCCGCTGGTCGAACGGATTGACGCTGACGTTCGAACGAAGCATCAAGAGCGATACGCTCCAACGTGGCGTGGGTTCGGGATACTATGACGGACGTGACTCCGGCCACGAGACCTGGCCGCTTGGGTACAATAGCTATCTGGAGTATGCGGCGGCTGACAAGCAGACTCCGCTCTCGCAATATCTGATGAGCTATGAATACTACCGAATCGCTTTGGGGTATAGCACAGGCTATACCTTCATGTTCGATGCAGGACGACTTTCCATTTCGGTCGGAAGCTCTTTTGGCCTGAACCGTGCGTTCTACGACGAGAACATTTACGATCCATACGAACAGCTGATCCAGAGATATCATGAGAGGTGGCAGTTCTCCAACCGAATGTCGCTGTATTTCACCTGGGACGGACGCGACTTGATCGAGAATACGACCAAAGGATATTTGCTCAGCCAGCAGTTCTCGTATGCTGGCGGCGTGTTGTTCGGACTGTCCAACTACATCAAGACATCGACCAGCGCCAGCGGCTATCTGACCCTTTTCACGATTCCCGGCGAAAAACCGTACAACGGCGTGCTGAGCCTCTCGTCTTCGGTCAGCTTCATGCTTCCCCAGTATTCCAATTTGGGCGGCTATGAAGATTGGGGGTGGTATCCGGCGAAATCAGGTGCGACGAAATACGAGATGCTCTATATTGATGGAATGAACATCGGCCGAGGGTTCACTCCTGTCTTCGATCAGTCGTTCCTGTGGGACAACATGCTTGAGTTCAGCATTCCCGTCGTTCAGAACGTTCTCGCCGCCGAAGCGTTCGTCAGCGCTACAGGCGTTACTTCCGAGCTTGAAGATGTATTCGGGAGCTTCTCGAACATCAACTGGTATTTCGCTGCGGGAGCCGGAATCAAGCTGAAGATTCCTGGATTCCCGCTCGGTCTGTATCTGGTGAAGAACGCGGCGTTCAATGTCGACGACTACACGAAACCCGGCGAGTTCTCCTGGGTCAAGGGAGATATTTTCAAGGGTGATTCCGCAACCAGCGGCATGAAACTGGTTCTTGCGATCACTACCAGCTTGTTCTGACACGGCATTGGCATTTGTGATATACTTTGCCCGTCGCATGGTTCGTTTCCGGCCTATGCGGCGGGTTTTTCGTACCGGTATTCAGGAGGCAGGATGGCTGACCAGGCGAAAGAAGAGAAGATGACGCCGATGATGCGTCAGTATCATGATATCAAGGCCGAGCACCAGGATAAGGTGCTGTTCTTTCGGCTTGGTGATTTCTACGAGATGTTCATGGAGGATGCCGAGGAAGTGTCCCGGCTGCTCAATCTGACATTGACCCAGCGAGCCGGTGTGCCGATGTGCGGCATTCCGTTCCATGCTGCGAAAAACTACATCAAACGATTACTCGACGAAGGGAAGAAAATCGCTATCTGCGAACAGCTCGAATTGCCGGATTCTCCCCGCCAGCTGGCCAGACGCGATGTCGTGCAGGTGATCACCCCCGCTACCGTAGTTGACGATGATTTTCTCGACTCCTTCTCCAACAACTATCTTTTGGCTGTTTCCTGCGCTTCAGATGGAATGCTGGTCAGCTATGCGGATATTTCGACCGGTGAGTTCTGCTTGCAGCATCTTCCTTCGGATCAGCGCTATATATCGCTTCGGACTTTGTTCGAGCAGATACGTCCTCGGGAAATACTAGTCGATGAAGACGATTATTTTACCCGTGAGGATTTCTCTCAAGTCGCCGACGAGTCCGGCGCCATGGTCACGAAGTTGCCTGCATGGCATTTTTCCGTATCCGAAGGGTTTTCATTGCTCTGCGCGCAGGCTGGGACAGGTTCATTGAAAAGTTTTGGCATAGCCGACAATGAACCGGCTCTCGCCCCTGCCGCAGCATTGATGCGCTACCTGAGCAATACCGCCATGACCAGTCTCGGACAGATCGCCTCGTTCACGCTGATCGATGACAGTGTGAATCTGAAGATCGATGAGTCCAGCAGAAAAAATCTGGAGATAGTATCGAATCTCCAGGACGGTTCATCCCATTTTTCGGTGTTCGAAGCAGTGAACAGGACCCGCACGGCAGGGGGGGCGAGGATGCTCAAGAACTGGTTGTCCGCGCCGCTTGCCGATAGACATCGGATAGAATCTCGGCTGGATTGGGTCGCATGGTTCGTATCCGATAAGGATGAGCTCGCCAGGGTTCGGAAAATTCTCGGTTCGACGCTCGATCTCGTGCGTCTGACCAGCAGGGTTGCGATGAAACGCGCGATGCCGCACGACCTGGTCTCCATCAAGCAGACTGCGTCGAGTTTTTTCGCTTTGGTTGAGGAACATTTCGATCGGTACGGTACGTTGCTCGATTCACATCTCTCCTCAGACCGGCTCGATGAGATAGTCGGGTTATGCGAGACGATAGGCAGGGCTATCAACGAGCAATGCTTCGGGCAGTTCGTCGAAGGTCAGGTAATCGTCGACGGATACGATGAAGAGCTTGATTCCTTGAGGTCGCTTCGGGACCACGGCGAAGACGTCATGAAGGAATACTTGGCGAAAGTGAAGCTTGAGACTGGCATCACTACGCTACGCCTTTCATACAATAAGATCATCGGCCATTTTCTCGAAGTCTCAAAAGGACAGGTTGACAAGGTGCCTGCTTCGTTCTATCGAAAGCAGACGCTGGTCAATGCGGAACGTTTCACGACCGATGAACTGATCGAGTGCGAGACGAGGATTCTGCGTGCGGCCGGGGACGCCGAACGCAGAGAGCGGTATCTGTACGAGCTGTTGCTCGACAGAACGTCCGGCGCCATCGATGACTTGGTCGCTCTCGGCAGATTCCTCAGCGAGGTCGATTGTTATCAGAGTTTCGCAATGATCGCGTCCGAGGCCGGATACGTTCGCCCTGAATTCGTGGACGCCGATGTCCTGGAGGTAGAACAAGGGCGGCATCCCGTAGTTGAACGCCAGCTTCCGCCTGGTTCGTTCGTCGCCAACGGGCTTTCTCTGACAGATTCGGGTTCCCGGTTCTGCTTGATCACCGGACCGAACATGGCTGGAAAATCGACATACCTGAGACAGAACGCCTTGATCGTGTTGCTCGCCCAGTGCGGTTCGTATGTTCCTGCGGCGAAAGTACGGATGGGAATCGTCGACAAACTGTTCTGCCGGGTAGGAGCTTCGGACAATCTCGCTCGAGGAGAGTCCACTTTCCTCGTGGAAATGCAGGAGGCGGCCTACATATTGCGGACAGCCACGGCGAAGAGTCTGGTGATCATGGACGAGATCGGGCGGGGAACCAGTACGCAGGACGGCATGTCGATCGCCTATGCCGTGATGCGCAAGCTGATCGAGCTCGACTCGAAGACGCTGTTCGCAACCCATTACCATGAATTGACCATGTTGGATACGACCGGCGTCCAGCTGTTGACGCTGGAAGTCTCGGAACATCGGAACAACATAGTGTTCCTCCGGAAAATCAGGACGGGCGTTGCCAATTCCTCTTACGGGTTGCATGTAGCTCGCATGGCCGGCATTCCTTCCGACGTAATTCATGCCGCCTCCGCTTTTCAGAAACAGCATTTCGCCGACTATTCCCTTGCTGGAGACGACCTTCAGCTGGATCTGTTTCTCGGTGGCTCGTCCATCTCCGAGCCGCTTGCGCATGACGATGGTAATTTTCCATCCGATGCTCGGTACGACCGTGTGGAGGAAAAGATCCTCCAGCCGCTTGAGTTGTTCCCTCTTGAAAAATCGACTCCGATCCAGGCGATGTTGCTGCTCGGTCAGCTACAGGGGGAGCTGGCGGCGCTGAAAGACATGTGATGAACGATTTTGCGGTGGTTGAATCATGTCGCAGGATATCGGTATTGGTAGGGCATGACGTGCGGCCGGTTCATTCATGCATCTCTCGGTTTTTTTGGACGATGCGCTTTGTGCGGCGTGCCATTGTCGACCGATGAGGAACATGCCGGGCCTTCGTCCATCTGTTCCGACTGCTGGAGAGCCCTCCTTTCATGGATGTACGATTCCTACGCCGTGCGCTGCCTGCGGTGCGGTGCGGTCCGGCTTATTGACGAGATACCGTGTCGGCGATGCTCAGGCACCATATTCGATGAGACGGACGGAAAGCATATCTGCTGCGGACCGTACCGAGGGGACGGCAAAACGCTGCTGGTAGCTTATAAGTTCCATGGTCGCAAAGGGCTGGCGCAGGTTGTCGCCGCATTGTTCGAAAAGGAACTGAAGTCCATCTACGGCACTGCGCCGCTGTGCCTGATTCCTGTTCCATCGTCGCTGGCGAATAGGAAGCGGAGGGGATGGGACCAAATGGAGCTGGTGTGCTTCGCATTGGCGAAGAATGAAGGGTGGTTCGTCGTTCCGGCGCTTGAACGGCAGGAGGGAGGAACCGAGCAGAAGACACTCACTCGTGGGCAACGGTTGGCGCAGGCCCGCCTAGGCTTTCGTGTCGGTTCCGAAGGAATACGCGGTTTGCGTTCGGTTGCACTGCGCAGCTACGGTGTCCGATTCATCGTAGTGGACGACGTGTGCACCACAGGCGCCACGTTGCGGGCATGTCGAGCTTCGGTCGCCTCAGTGCTGGAGAAAATGCCGGGAATCCGTGCCACTGTGGATGAACTGTCGTTGTGCGAGGCCTGACGGAAGGGCATTTTGTCTTGTTTTTCCTGAAGTCACGCTGTTTTTGCCCGATTGAAACCGATCTATCATGAAAATCGGTCGGGAGATTGACAAAAGGGGATCGATAGCGTATCTTTCTGATAGCTTAGTTGTGTTTTTTGGGATCGCGAAAACGCCGATCCTTTTTTTTGGCCTGAATCTTCCAGTAGAACAAGACGATCCCACTAGAAGCACAGCGATATGACAGGATAGGTATGCTTCAGAAAGGAATTGAAAACGACGAGCTGTTCCGCGAATTCGCTCCGTTGCTTGCTCCGATGGGAATCACCATCGTGGATGTCGGCCGCACCGAGCATGGACGGACTAGCTCCGTAAGTATCATCATCAAGACGGATGACCATGAGGTGACGATCGACGATTGTGCGAAAGTCTATAACCTGGTCTATCCCCGGCTTGAATTGAAGACCGGCGACAGGGATCTTCAGCTGGAGGTTTCGACGCCTGGCTTGCAGAGGAATCTGCACGACGTCTATGAATTCGGACTGTTCGTCGGACGCAGGGTCCGTCTGTACGACCTGACGCGTTCCGCATGGGTTTCCGGCATCATCTCGCGGGTGGACGATTCGTCCGTAGCGCTGGACGATACGACCGTGGAGGACAGGACCGAGAACTTGGGAACCTGTGTGGTCCCATACGAACAGATACAGAAAGCCAAATTAGATTACAGATGGGAGGATGTTCCAGATGTCCAGTGAATTAGGAGAAGCGATCCGCAGTATGGTGGCGGAGAAGGGTATATCCCAGGAACTCGTGATCAGTACCATAGAGGACATTCTCCGTGCCGCATACAAGCGTAAGTTCGGAACCGATGAGAACGCGGTCATCCAGTTCAACGATGATTTCAGCGATGTGACGCTCAGCGCTCGCAAAACGATCGTCGACGATGACGATTATTATCATGAAGTGACGGAAATTCCGATGAGCGATGCCGAAGAGCTGCACGAAGGATGCGAGATCGGCGATGAGCTGCTGGTTCCGATCAGTCTGAAGGATTTCGACCGCATCAGCGTACAGAGCGCCAAGCAGCGCGCCCATCAGTCGTTCCGAGATATTCAGAAGGATACGCTGTACAGCGAGTTCAAGGCCAAGGAAGGCCAGATGATCATCGGATACTACCAGCGGGAATCCAACGGGGATATCTTCGTCGATCTTGGTACTACGGAGGGGATCCTTCCTCGTCGAAACCAGAGTAGCAGAGAAGTCTATCGGAAGAACGATAAGATCAAATGCTATGTCGAGCGTGTCGAAAAGGCCGAGCGCGGTGTCCGTGTCGTCCTGTCGAGAACCAGTCCCGAGCTGGTCCGGCTACTCTTCGAGATGGAGGTTCCGGAAATCTACGACCACAGCATCGAAATTTTCAAGATCGTGCGAGAAGCCGGCTACAGGACCAAGATCGCCGTCTATTCGCATCGCGACGACATAGACCCCGTCGGTGCGTGCGTCGGTTTGAAAGGCATCAGGATTCAGACCATCATGCGCGAGATCGAAGGTGAGAAGATCGATATACTGAAATACGATCCGAACCCGATGAACTTCATCAGGAATGCGTTGTCGCCCGCTGAGGTGAGGAACGTCATCATCACAGACAAGGATACGTTCCATGCGTTGGCAATCGTAGATGAGAACCAGTTGTCTCTGGCAATCGGCAAGCAGGGCTTGAACGTACGACTGGCGAACAAGCTGTGCGACTGGCTGATCGACGTTAAGACGGAAGCGCAGTTCGCTGAGATGGACATCGCTAACGACGCAAGGGAGCGTGCCGATGCGCTGTTCTCCGACGATGCGTATGGAGAGGCGGAAGCCGAGCCGCAGCAGATCGGGGCCGAGGATGATGAAATCCAGCTCTCTGACCTGCCGATCGACAAGGCGTTGCTTGACAAGCTCCATTTCCATGATATCTATACTGTCGAAGAATATGTGAATCTGCCGGAAGACGAAATCAAGGGGATGGGGGACATCTCTGAGGAAGAAATCAAACAGTTGCACGATATCCTCGTCCAGTACGTCGATATCGTCGAGGAAGAGCACGTGGAGGAGCCCGACATACACTATACATGTCCTGAATGCGGGCATCCTGTCACCCCTGACATGCAGACCTGCCCGAATTGTGGCGTGGGACTGAGTTTTGAGGAAGTCGATTACGAGGAGTAAGAGTCTGTTGACAATACAATCGGAAGGAAATAATGACGGAAGATAATACGAAACCTAAAGCTACATTGATCAAACACGCGAAGGCGCAGGCTGCCTCCGCTCCGACCGCGGAGCAGAAAGAGGATCAGTTGCGAACCACCGAGAAGAAAAAAGTCGTAGTGGTCAAGAAGAAGGTCGTGGTCGTCAGACCTCAACCTCGGATGACTGAGCCCGCAGAGGCCCAGGTCTCCGTGACTTCTGCGCAGCAGGACTCTTCCGTCCCCGATTCCAACCCGAAGAACGAGACGTTGGATTCCAAGGTTCCTTCCGATTCTCCCAGAACGGTGAAAAGTCCGTCGGGTGTTCCACGTCAGGGGGGGGCGACCCGCCCTGTCGCTAGAACGGCAGATCGTCCCAATTCTCCGCTCCATACGGGGCCGGTGGTGATTCGGCCGACCAATCTGCCTCCGGTTCCGAACCAGGGCCAGACGGCCGCCGCGCATGCTCAGTGGAAGAACAATCCGAATAATCGCGACAGTTCCACTTCGTCTTCCAGCACCGGAGGAGCTCCCCGTGTTGCCGGCATGGTCGGCGGACGCCCTGCGCCCGGCACCAGGCCGCCATATCAGGGAGGGACCCGAAGCGGCGGCTATCAGGGCCGCGATGGCAACGGCTATCAAGGTGGAGCGCGTAGCGGCGGGTATCAGGGCCGTGATAACGGCGGATACCAAGGCGGGGCGCCACGGAGCGGCTATCAAGGCCGCGACAACGGTGGCTACCAAGGAGGCGCGCCACGTAGCGGCGGCTATCAAGGTCGCGAAAACGGCGGGTATGGTCAGCGTACCGGCGGCTACCAAGGACAGGGAGGATCCCGTCCCGGTGGATATCAGGGAAGACCGGGGCAGGGCGGACGTCCAGGATTCGGAAGTCAGGGGGGACGGCCGGGCTTCGGCGGACCCAGACCCGGCGGTAGACCCGGCGGCGGCAACGGTGGAGGGGAGACCCTCGATTCACTTGCCCAGAAATCGACGAAAAAGGTCTTCAAGAAAAAAGATCAGGCTTCCTATAAGAAGCGGGATGCGGAGCAAGAGAAGGAATTCCAGATCCAGCGTCGCAAGGAGCAGATGGCGAAGGCCAATCCGATCCCGAAGTCGATCGATATCGTCGATGTGATCACGGTCGGGGATCTCGCGAAGAAGATGAATCTGAAAGCGAGCGAAATTATTTCCAAGCTGTTCAAGATGGGGATGATGGTGACAATCAACCAGCAGATCGACAGCGACACCGCCACCATCATCGCATCGGAATACGGTTGCGAAGTCCATCTTGTGTCTCTGTATGACGAAACGTTGATCGCCAGCGAGGAGGACCATCCTGAAGATATGGTTCCTCGCGCTCCGATCGTTACGATCATGGGGCATGTCGACCATGGCAAGACGAAGCTGCTTGACGCGATCCGTTCCACCAATGTCGTGGCTGGCGAATTCGGCGGTATCACGCAGCACATCGGTGCGTACAAAGTATCCATTCCGGACAAGGGGGACGTCGTGTTCCTCGATACCCCGGGACATGCCGCATTTACCATGATGCGTGCACGTGGAGCGCAAGTCACCGATATCGTCGTTCTGGTGGTCGCCGCCAACGACGGGGTCATGCCTCAGACGCTGGAGGCGATCGATCATGCACGTGCGGCGAAAGTGCCCATCATTGTTGCGATCAACAAGGTAGATCTGCCGGATGCGAATCCTGAACGTGTCATGCAGCAGTTGTCCGACCACGGTTTGATGCCGGAGGAATGGGGCGGACAGACGCTCTATTGCCAGATTTCCGCATTGAAGAAGCAGGGTATCGACGAACTGCTCGACACGATCCTGCTGCAGGCGGAGATGCTGGAACTCCGGGCGAATCCGAATGTGCGTGCCGAAGGCAAGGTGTTGGAGTCCCGCATTGACCCGGGACGCGGCATCGTGGCCTCCGTTCTGATCGAACGCGGTACGCTCAGACAGGGCGACTATTATGTCGCCGGAATTTATCCGGGACGTGTGCGAGCTATGTTCGACGATCATGGAGAGCGGATTCCAGAGGCTGGGCCTTCTACTCCGGTCGAGATCATCGGACTTTCCGACATTCCGTCCGCGGGCGACCCGTTCCAAGTGACTGAAGACGAACGTCAGGCCAGACAGGTTGGAGCCAAGCGCCAGGAGCTCGAACGTCTCGGAAGCGGCAAGAACGCCAAGAAGGTTACGCTTGAGAACCTCAACCAGGCGTTGGCAAGCGGCGAAATCCAGGATTTCAACGTTGTCATCAAAGGCGATGTGCAGGGATCTGTCGAGGCGTTGCAAAATTCGCTTGAGAAACTGTCGACCGATGAGATTCGGCTGAATGTCATCCGTGCCAGCGCGGGCGCCATCATCGAGAGCGATATTACGCTCGCCAGCGCTTCGAACGCATTGGTCATCGGATTCAACGTTCGTCCTACGCCGAAGGCACAGGCTCTTGCGGAGCAGGAAAAGGTGGATATCCGCAAGTACAACATCATTTATGATGTCGTCGACGATATCCGGCTTGCGATGGAAGGCATGCTGACTCCCGATACGAAGGAAGTCGACATCGGTTCCGTCGAAGTCCGCGATACCTTCAAGGTTCCCAAGGTCGGCGTTATCGCTGGATGTTATGTCCTGGACGGCAAGGTCAAGCGGAATGCTTTGGTGCGCGTCATCCGCGACAGCATTCAGATCAACAAGAACCTGATCAAACTGAATTCGCTCAAGCGCTTTAAGGATGATGCGAAGGAAGTTGCCGCGGGATATGAATGCGGTATCGGGCTTGAGAATTTCCAGGATATCCAGGTAGGAGATATTCTGGAAGTCGTCGAAACGGTGGAAGTCGCCAAGAAGTTGGATTCGTCCCAGGTGAATATATGAGCGAGTATAGCCAGAAGCGGATCGAAAGCAAGTTGATGGAGGCGATCAGCACGTTGATCGTCACCGGTGAGATCAAACAGCCGAACCTGAGCACTCTGTGCTCGGTGAGCCGTCTGGAGCTCTCCAAGGACAATGCGTATGCGACAGTCTACATTTCTTCTGTGCTGAGCGATGGTTCGTTGGAGAAAAGCGTCGCCGCGTTGCAGAGCGCGGCGGGTTTTATCCAGAAGCGTGTCGGAGCGTTCCTCAAGACTCGGAACACGCCGAAACTGACGTTCAAGGCTGATTTTTGCATCAAGGACGGTCAGAAAGTCAACGAACTGATAGACAGTCTCGTGGATGATTCGCAGGACAAACCCCTCGACCTTGAGCTTCGAAAGGATGAAAATGGGCAATAGGCCTTCGATTCTGCTCGTTGCGAAAAGACCTGGAATCACATCGTTCGTTTCATTATATCCGATCAAACGGACCATTGATCCGAAGGTAGGCCACGCCGGAACGCTCGATAAGTTCGCGGAGGGGCTTCTGATCGCCTTGACCGGGGCCATGACGCGGCTCAATCCGCTGTTCTCTGGCTTGGACAAGGAATACGTTGCGACGATCCTGTTCGGTCAGCAGACCGATACGCTTGATCCGGAAGGGATCGTCGTTCGTTCGGGACCGGTTCCGGAACTCGGTATGATCAAGGAAACGATCAAGAGGGCGTTCTTCGGTCAGCTCAAACAGATACCGCCTGAATATTCCGCTGTCCATGTCGATGGACGGCGATCCTATTCTCTAGCTCGCTCCGGCCACGTTCCGGATCTTCCTGCAAGGGATATCAGGATCGATGCCTTCGAAGTCCTGTCGTGGGACGCTCCGTTGCTTGTCGCCAGGATTGCAGTGAGCAAGGGGACCTACATTCGTTCCATAGCGAGAGATCTTGGTCTCGCATGTGGATCCTGCGCCCGACTGGAACGTCTTGTCAGAACTAGGATCGGCCCGTACGAACTTGCCGAAGCGGTAGATCCCGAAGATCGCGGTGCGCTTGAAAACGCGGTGATTCATACGGAAGAACTGTTGGAGAGATTGCCGGTCTATGGTAGGATGGTAGTGGACGACGATGCTCTGTTCCCCTTGGCAAACGGGCGGATTCCCCGTCAGCAAGACATGGTTTCCATGGAGCTCGACCCGGACGATCGCTATGCAGGTTTGTATTCGCATGGCGGCCGACTGCACGCTGTGGCGTCTCTGAAGGAAGATGGATCAATCGATCGCATCATCGCCCAGATACCGGAACAGGAACGGAGATGATTGAGGCTTCTCAGGATTCTTTGGAGGGTAGGATGCGGATACACGATTTCCTCTACTTGGTGCAGAACCCGGTTCTCTGGAGAACCCCGATGGTCGTGACGATCGGGGTATATGACGGCATCCATCTTGGACATCTGGAGATACTTCGGACAGTCGTGGATACCGCCCAAGGGCACGTCGCTGAAAGTTGGGAGTCAATGGTAATCACGTTCGATCGCAACCCGAAGATGTTGAAAGGAACCCGCCCGACCTCCCGACCGCTGGCAACCCGGCGGCAGAATGAAGATTTCTTCACGAAAATCGGGATTGATCATCTTGTGGTGATTGACTTTTCTGATGAATTCAGTAGACTTTCTGGTGAAGAGTTCATCACCCTCGTCTGTAGCATTTGCGCAGTGAAGGCGATGGTAGTCGGAGAAGATTTCCGCTGCGGTGCCCCGGTTTCTGCTGCCGGTCCTGTTCAGCTGCAGGAATATTTGTCCCGACTCGCTCCGGAGGCTCGGTTGATCATCCCCCCGTTCGTATATAATCATGACGGAGAGGTTGACAGCAGTTCCTTGGTGCGTGAAAACCTTCAAAAGGGCAGGCTGATAGCAGTCAGCGAAATGCTCGGCAGAGATTATGAGGTGGACTTGGCTCAATATCCTTCCAAGATCACCGAATCGTCACTGTTATTCCGCACAGGCCAGTTCATACAGCTCCTGCCGCCACCAGGGGCGTATGAGACGTATTTGTGGCTTTCGGACGGAACGGAACTGTCTTCGAGGACGTTCATCGATGATCAGTTCCTAACGATTGTACCGGAAGTCTCGGAACTAGGGCCTGCGCGACCGGATCGCTTGTGTTTTATCAAGGAGTTGTAACATGTTGACTAAGGAACAAAAGGCTGAAATCATCACCAAGTTCGGCGGAGCTGAAACGAATACCGGTTCGAGCGCCGTTCAGATCGCGCTGTTGACCGCACGCATCAATGATCTGCAGGAGCATTTCAAGGCGAACCCGAAAGATCACGCTGGTCGCCGCGGTTTGCTCAAGATGGTTGGACAGCGCCGTCGGCTACTCAAGTATGTACGGGAAAACGATATCGAACAGTACCGTAATCTCCTGCAGCAGCTTGGTTTGAGAAAATAAATAGTAGGCGTCGTGTTGAATCTGAATGTTGATAAGGCTCCAGATTGCTCCCATCAGGGAGGTTTGGAGCTTTTTGTTTTTTCGTGGTTGGCGATGCAGAAGATGTAATTTAGAAATAAAGAACTAAAACAAAGAACGTAAAGAAGAAGAAAGGAATTGTACATGTCAGAAGTCAAGAAAGTTTCTGTAAGAATCGGAGAGCACGATCTGGTGCTCGAAACCGGCAAGATCGCGAAGCAGGCGAACGGCGCTGTCTATGCCCACTATGCGGGTAGTGCGGTGATCGCGACCGTCTGTTGCGGATCGGCTCCCAGCGAGCCACTCGACTATGTCCCCCTGCAGGTCGAGTACAACGAAAAGTATTATGCCGCCGGGAAGATCCCCGGAGGTTTCCTCAAGCGGGAATCCAGGCCGAAGGATAAGGAGATCCTTGTCAGTCGGTTGATCGACCGTCCAATGCGGCCGTTGTTCGACAAAGCGTTCGGTCGGGAGATCCAGATCGTTCCTACGGTCGTTTCCAGCGATCAGAGCAACACCCCCGACATCATCGCCATGGTGGCCGCCTCGGCGGCGGTGACGATCAGCGACATTCCGTTCGCCGGTCCCGTAGCCGCAGTGCGCATCGCATTGATCGGGGACCAGTATGTAGTCAATCCGACGTTCCAGCAGATCGGACAGGCGAAGCTCGATATCGTTGTCGCCGGTACCATGGATGGAATCACGATGGTAGAAGGCGGTGCGAAGGAAGTTTCTGAAGAAGTGATGCTGACGGCGATCGATACCGCCAAGCCCGTCATCTCGGAATTGTGCAAGGTTCAGCTTGAGCTGCAGAAGATCGCCGGAAAAGAGAAACTTCCTGTGATGGAGATCAAGGAGGATCTCTCCTGGATGACCCCGGTCAGGGAAGCCGCATATCCGTTGATCAAGGAAGCCAGTTTCGTCAAAGGCAAGATGAATCGTTACGCCGCGCTTGATGCTGCCAAAGAGAAAATTAATGCGCAGTTTGCTGATCTGATAGCCGAAGAGCAGAAGAGGGCAGGGCAGGTCGCCGGCATGTTCGACGATCTGGAATATACGATCCTCCGCAAGAGCATCCTCGATGACGGGTTGCGCACCGACGGCCGTACTGTCGAGCAGATTCGTCCGATCACATGCGAAGTCGGGTTGCTCGCCAGAACACACGGCAGTGCGCTGTTTACCCGAGGTGAAACTCAGAGCCTTGCAGTCACCACGTTGGGGACTACCAGCGACGAACAGATGTTCGATACGATAGATGGTGAAAAGAGCTACAGCTCATTCATGCTCCATTATAACTTTCCCCCGTATTCCGTCGGGGAAACCGGCAGACTGACCACAGGTCGTCGGGAAATCGGGCACGGGCATCTCGCCCAGAGGGCCCTTGAAGCGGTCGTTCCGCCGAAAGACAAGTTTCCGTATACGATCCGTGTGGTGAGTGAGATCATGGAATCCAACGGTTCTTCATCGATGGCATCCGTATGCGGAGGCTGTCTATCGTTGATGGATGCCGGCGTTCCGATCCGCAAGCCGGTGGCCGGAATTGCGATGGGGCTGATCACCGAAGGCGCAGACTATTCCAGATATGTCGTCCTTTCCGACATCCTCGGCGAGGAGGATCATCTCGGCGACATGGATTTCAAGGTAGCCGGAACCGAGGACGGTATCACAGCGTTTCAGATGGACATCAAGATTGCCGGTGTCACCAGTGAGATCATGAGCAAGGCGTTGCAACAGGCCAAGCGAGGCCGGATGCATATCCTCGGCATCATGAAAGATACGTTGGCCGCTCCGAGAGCCGAGATTTCCGAGTATGCGCCGAAGATCCTTACTCTCAAGGTTGAGGAAGACAAGATCGGCGCCGTCATCGGTACCGGCGGAAAGACGATCAAAGGCATCGCCCAGCAGTCCGGCGCCGAAGTGAATATCGACGATGATGGGACCGTTACGATCTTTGGTCGGAACAATGCAAGCGCACAGCTGGCCAAGGATCTGGTGAAATCGATCGTAGAGGAGCCGGAAGTGGGCAGGATCTACCAAGGGACTGTCAAGCGGATCATGGATTTCGGCGCTTTCATCGAGATTCTTCCCGGCAAGGAAGGTCTGTGCCATATTTCCAAGCTTGCGAAGACTCGAGTGAACAACGTCAATGATGTTTTGACGCTCGGACAGGTCGTGCCAGTGAAGCTGATCGAGATCGACCGGATGGGTCGGCTCAATCTCAGCTACATCGATGCGATCACGGATCAGGAGCAGAAGAAGTAATGTCATACTCAGGTGTAATTGTCGGGCTCCGGCTTGAGCCGGGAGCCAGCGTCCCGGTCTATGCTTCCGATCTGGCCGCGGGCGCGGATCTCCGCGCCTGGCTGCCGGACGGGGATCTGACGATCGAACCTGGGTCTCATATTCTCGTACCGACAGGCATCCGGATGGCGCTGCCTGTCGGATATGAAGCGCAGATCAGGCCTCGGTCCGGTCTCGCCGCGAAATTCGGTGTTACTGTGCTGAATGCTCCGGGAACGATCGATGCGGACTACCGTGGCGAAGTAAAAATTCTATTGATCAATCATGGCAAGTCCGATTTCGTCGTTCACGACGGGGAGCGGATCGCCCAGATGGTCATTGCCCGCTGTGAGCGATGCCGGTTCGTCGAAACCGACTTGCTGGAGGATACCGCGAGAGGCGCCGGAGGTTTCGGTTCCACAGGAATATGAGAAATGGGAGCCGCTTCGATGAAAGATAGAGCTTCCTATAGTCTGTTGTCTCGGTATATCGGAAAGGAATTTCTCCTATCCTTCGGGGTGGCGTTCATTTTCTTTTTCTTCATATTCTTTATCAATCAGATATTGCTGCTTGCACAGCGGATTCTCCTGAAGAACGTTGATATCGTATCCGTCCTTCGTCTTGTCGTGCTCGCAATTCCGCAGTTTCTCCTCTATACGATGCCGTTCAGTTCCCTCACCGCTGCGAGCATGGTAATCGGAGATCTTTCGTCGAGAAACGAAATCCTTGCCATCCGGTCCGCCGGCATCGCTATCAGGCATGTCTTTTTGCCGATCATCGTCCTGTCGCTGATGCTTTCTGCGCTGACTTTCGCTGTCGCCGATATCCTGCTACCTTGGAGCGCCGTCAAATATAAGGATCTCTACGGTTCCTTGATGCGGGAACTTCCTACGATCGAGTTGCAAAGCTATGGGGTGAATACCGTGGGAGGCAAAGTGCTTGTCAACGGACTTGTCGAGGATGCTGTAGTGCACGACATCGTTCTATTCGATATCTCCGACAAGAACGAGAGTCAGGTCGTCAGTGCTCCGACGGGTACGGTCGAACTCGTCGATATCGACAGGTTCGTATATCGACTTACGATGGACGCCCCGCTGATACTTTCCACAGACGAGTCGGACCTTCAGTCCTGGGGTGTCTCAGAGGCGGAAAGCGCGACGTTCTATCTTGATTTTTCGAATCAGATACCGACCATGACCGACTTGAGTCCTTCGCAACTTTCAACAAGGGATTTGCTTGCAGCGATCGGATTGCGGCGCAAGGATCTGGAAAACGAATATCGCTCGATCGCCAGACAACTGAGGACGGCTCAGGAAGAACGAGCGAAACTTCTCTCGACGCTGGACGTTCCCCAAGCAAACGACGCCGATCCCCTTGAGGTCGCACGGACGCTGGATACGTTGGAGCGTGACATACGGAAGCTATCAGCGCAACGTCCTGTGAATTTCTACCACCAGTACTATCGTGCCGAGCTGCATAAGAAATTCGCCTTGTCCGCCGCATGTTTCTTTCTTGTATTCGTCGCTTTTCCGTTATCCTTCATTCGGGTGAAGCATGGACGATTGATCGGTTTCGGCTTGTCGATGCTAGTCGCATGCCTCTATTGGTTCCTGCTTTTTTTTGCACAGCTTAAGATCTTTGATGTCGCAGTCTCTCCCGGGTTCTTGATCTGGGCTCCTGATGCGATCATGTTCTGTTTCGGCGGTTTGATGCTGTTGACGATGAGGCGCCTATGAGATTGCTCGACCGATATGTTCTGTGGAGTATCCTCAAGGTCACACTTGTCACTCTGGCGCTTTGCACTTTGATGCTAGTCGGTGTGGATTTGTTCACCAACCTCGATTCATACTTGCAGAACGATGTTTCATGGGGGCAGATACTGAGGATGTCGGGACTGTATATCCCTCAGGCGATGTTGATCGTGATCGGTCCCGCCGCACTATTCTCGACCACGTATTTTCTTTCGATGCTCCAGGCGAACAACGAGATGATCTCGTTGCTCAATGCCGGGATTCCCTACAGGAGAATCCTTGCACCCTGTCTGATACTGGCGCTCCTGTTCAGCATTGGACAGTTCGCGTTGAACGAAACATTTGGGATCAAATGCGAGGTCAGGCGTGAGGTTCTGTCCGATGAATTGTTCGGACAGCGTTCCTCCTATGACAACCGGAATGTCACTTTGTCGGACGTCAACGGCGGGTTCGTGATCCACGCCGCAAGATATCGCGCGCAAGAGCGGAGGATCATTGACGTCGTGGTCGTGCTCCGAGACGATGCGGGGGCCATCCGTGGCCGTGTCGATGCCTCCAGAGGCGATTGGGACGAGGTTCTCGGCAGTTGGGTGCTCAAGGATGCGACTGTCTATCTGCTTGATCGGCAAGGGAATGAGGTCAGTTCGTACTACACGCCGGTCTTCGACGATATCGTGATCGATGTCGAGCCGGAACTATTTCGCAACCTCTCGGCTGATATCAAGACGATGGATCTGGATACCGCGGTCAGATATCTGCGGAGAATGAAATATCTTGAACCCTCCAGGTGGGTAGTATATAGTACGGAATTCTGGGAGCGAGTTCTTGGATGCGTTTCACCGTTCATATTGATGCTGATCGCTTGTTCCATCAACTATCGGTTCAAGAAGAACGTACTGCTGTTCAGCATCATCTCGAGCCTGTGCGTCGCTGTCGTCTACTATGTCGTGCAGATGCTCACCTTGATTCTCGCCAAGCAGGGGGTGATTCCTCCTGTGTTCGGAATGCTCATTCCTATGATCGTCGTCTTCCTGCTTCCTTTGCTGGAAAGCCGGCTACTGCTTGCGTAGGAGATGGAGAGTTCGGTATAACTGATTGATGTCGGCGGGATTCCGCTGTACGAAAGAGAGGTTCCCATGTCCGGGATTTTTACATTGACGCACCAAGATTCGCATTCTCATGCTCGCTGCGGCGTGGTCGATCTTCCCCACGGTCCGGTCCAGACTCCGGCGTTCATGCCCGTCGGTACCAACGGTACGGTCAAGGGCATCTACCATGACAAGGTCGAGGATATCGGCTACCGTCTGATCCTCGGGAACACCTATCATCTGTATCTGCGGCCCGGGTGCGATGTCCTGCGTCAGTTCGGTGGCCTGCATCGGTTTTCCAACTGGAACCACAATATTCTGACCGACAGCGGGGGATTCCAGGTTTTTTCTTTGTCCGGATTACGCAAGATCAAGGACGAAGGGGTGCATTTTCAAAGTCATATCGATGGCAGCCGGCATACTTTCACCCCTGAGAAAGTGGTCGATATCCAGAGCATCATCGGTAGCGACATCGCCATGGTTCTCGATGTGTGCACGCCTCCGGATATCGAATATCGTGCGGCCAAGGAGGCCTGGCGTGTGACGAAACTCTGGGCAGAACGGTCCCTCACGCATAGGAACGAACTGGGCGAGCGCTTTCAAGGAAACCTCTTCGGTATCGTGCAGGGGAATTTCTACAAGGATCTTCGCAAGGAAAGTGCGGAAACACTCAGCGAAATGGATTTTCCCGGCATCGCCATCGGCGGATTATCAGTGGGGGAGGAGCCGGACGTCTTCAATGAATATCTTGCTTATACCGCCGAATATGTGACGAAGGAAAAGCCGCGGTACGTGATGGGAATCGGAAGTCCTGACTATATCCTCGAAGCTGTCGAGAACGGCATCGATCTGTTCGATTGTGTCTTGGCTACGCGGATGGCGAGGAACGGAGCGGTCTTCACCGACGACGGCGTGCTTGTGTTGAAGAAAGCCGTGAATAAATTCAGCGAAGAACCGCTGGATCCTGAATGTTCCTGCACCGCCTGTACGAAATATTCGCGCGCATATCTCCATCATATGGTAAAATGTAACGAGATGCTCGGCGGTATGCTGGCGACGGAACACAATCTGACATATCTGTACCGGTTGATGCAACGGATACGCTCCGCGATCCTTGAGGATCGGTTCAAGGAATTCAAGAAGGAATATCTGGCGAGATTCTATGGACGATGACGAAGTCGATCTGCAGCGCACATCAGGATCCATTGGACGTGATGGCTCCGCACGACGCGGGGCGCGAAACTCTATCGTCATCATGGTCTGCACATTGTTGTCGCGGCTGCTCGGCATCGTCAAGGCAAGGGCGATCAGCGGAGTCTTCGGTGCGACAGGAATTGCCGATGTCATCAACTTTACCTTCAACATTCCGAACAACTTCCGCAAGCTGTTCGCTGAAGGGGCGCTGACCTCCGCATATATCCCGGTGTTCTCGGCGAAACTTGAGGACGGTGCGGGACAGCTGGAGGAGTCGGAGAGATTGCTTTCCGCTCTCGTCACGTTCCAATTGCTTCTGTTCATCCCGCTGGCGGTCGTCTCCTGGATGTTCGGTCCGCAGATCATCGGATTCCTTTCCGATTTTTCCGATCCAGCCCAGATCAGGCTTTCCGCCGGACTGTTGATATGGTTCATGGTCTTTCTCGCTACGATCAGCGTCGCTGCGGTTTTCAATGGCTTGCTGCAATGCCATGGCTCTTTCTTCACAGCCGCCGCCTCTCCATTGCTGTTCAGCATTTCCGTCATCGTTTCGGTGCTGTATGCGTCGCGATATCTTGGCGCATATTCCATGGCTCTTGGAACAGTCGTCGGCGGTCTGCTTCAGGCTTCTGCGGCATATGTGCGTCTTCGTCGATTCGGGTACCGGCTTCGCCCGGTGTTCAACTTCCGTTTTCCAGCCTTCCGCTCGGTCATGGAAGGTTGGTGGCCGGTCATGCTTACTTCGTTGGTCTCCGTGCTCAGCCAGCAGTTCGCGTTTTATTTTGCTTCCCGTCTTCCACAAGGCAGCGTCACGGCGTTCAACAATGCGATCATCTTCTGGCAGACTCCGTATGGCATCTTCTTTACGGCGATCAGTGCGGTTTTCTTCCCAATGATGAGCCGGAATTTTCACAGAGGAGATCGGGGGGCGCTTGCGGACAGCCTCCGACGCGGACTCGAGTATCTGGCTACGTTCATGATACCAAGCGCAGTGGTGTTGATAGCATTACGGACCGAAGCTGTCGCATCGATCTTGCAGACCGGGCGTTTCTCCGTTTCCGATACTCTATTGACCGCCGAGGTCCTGTTCTGGTATCTGCTCGGCATGCTGTTCGTCTCATGGTATGGGTTTTTGCAGCGTTATTGCTATTCTACCGGAACATATCGCTCCACGTTGACAGTCAGCGTGGTCGTGGCTACGATCGACGTGCTGCTCACTTGGACGATGGTATCTGCAGGGGTTGGCGTCAGAGCTCTTGCCATTGCGAATTCAATATCGTATTTCGTCGGATTCGTCATACTCTATGCAATGACGGTTTCCCGGCTCCATGAGTTCTCGAACCGGAGGATGCTGTACACGATGCTGAAGATCTGCGTTGCGAATATTCCACTTGCGGCGGCTTGCCGATGGTACGTTGGACTTGGGTTCGACTGGTGGGTTTCCGGTTCGACGTTCGGCAACCTGCTGAGGCTTTCAGGCCTGCTTCTGGGCGCAGTAGCCATAGTGTTTGTTTCATATTCACTACTTCGCGTCGAGTTCCTTTCCGTTTTAAAGCGACGTCGGCACGAATAACGCTGCATACAAGAAAAAACCGCCCCTGTCGGGGCGGCCCATAGAACGTTGACGAGCTATGTCCTGTACATTTTACCAAGTGAGCGCTTCGACTGACAGTACGGTAAAATCATACTGTTGCTCGTTGATCGTGAACTTCACAGTGTCGCCAGGGACATGGTTAAGTAGTCTTGTGCCGAGCGGAGCAAGGAAACTAATGATGTTCTGACTCGGATTGGACTCCCATGGCCCCATGATCCGATAGGTGATTTCGGTGTCGTCCAAGTTGTTCTTCAACTGTACTTTCGTTCCGAAGCCGATCTTAGACGCATCGACCATTTCCGGTGTAATGACCTGGGCACGATCAAGTTCCTCGGAAAGCTTGCGCATCTGGGTATTCAGCAACCCTTGTTTCTCCTTGCCGTACTTGTATTCGGAATTTTCCCTCAGATCGCCCATCTCCCGCGCCGTACCGATTTCTTTCGCCACTTCGGGCAGTTCGACGTTCATGATATGGTCGAGTTCCTTCTTCTTCGCGTCAAGCGATGCCTGGGTGCACAACAATCCTGTCGGTATCAAGTTGTTCCTGTCGACCCGCTCTTCTTCTTTGAATAAAGCGGGGAACTTCTCGATGATCTGATGCTTGACCTCAATCTTCTGACCCATGTCGAGTCCGACCATGTCTTCGATCAAGGAATAGACTTTTTGCGCGGCGGCTTCATCGCCCGCGTTGATGTACTTCGTGACCGCTTTCTCGTCGAACAGGAGCGTCATGAGTAGCTTCGTATACTTCCTGTTTTCCGACACCGCCTTTCCGTTCTCGATGCAACGGAATGCATAGTCAAGCAACTGCAGTTCGGTCAGCAGCAGCTTTTCATAGGAAACTCCCGCCTTATCCCATTGTTTCTGGTTGTATGCCCGAACGAGGTAGAGGAATGTCTCTGGATCTTCCTTATAGCTGTCCGCGCTGTCCTTGAGCAATTGCAACAGGACTTTCGACTTTCCCTGTTCTCGGAACGTCTCGGGAATATAGCTGGTGAGGTAGTGGGGGAACAGCTTGAGCAGTACCGTCTGCCAGTTCTCGGGATCGACGTCCACGACGCCGTCGATGAACGTCTTGTTGAGTTCTGAGTCCTTGATCGCCTTGAACGTAGCCACTTTGTCCGGCAGATTGCGATACAAATCGGCGAACGTGACGTCGGTCGATGGCTGGATGAACGAAAGATGGTACTTGCCGTTCCGAAGTTCGTTGATCAGCATGTAGCTACTGATCACAATGTCTCCACTTCGGTCCGCAGAAGCCATCTGGTCGTTGAAATACCGGACCATCTCGATGAATGAGTCGCTTTCTAGATCGCCTTTGCTTGCTATGAACTCCCTCAGAAGCCTGACTTTCTCATAGAAGTTCTTTTCTGCCTTGAAGATGTTCAGTTGTTTCTCTTCATAACTGATGGGGGTCGTCCGGACGATGTATGTATCCGCTTCGGTGGAGGAAATGTCGAACAGCGGGTTGCTCATCAACTCTTTGCGGGCGAGGGGCGTCCACTGCGTCCATTCGGATTGCGTGAGAATCGACGGGACGACTTCAGCTTTCATCGCCTTGAACGAAGCACCGTCGCCGTTGCTGCTGATCAGTGTCCGCAGCGCCCAAGGGATGTCCGTCTTGATCTTATGAGCGAGCTTCTCCTTCGGTACCGCGCTCTTAAGTACCCAGATATGAGACTTCGGGAGGACTTGCAGCGAATTGAACGCCATATCCATCGACATTTCGTGTCCACGCTTCGTGGCGAAATCGATCATGACCTTTTCATTGGCGATCTCCCGAATCCTGCCGATTCCCCAGCTTTTGTGGAAGACGAACGTTCTTTTGTCGAACGCAATGTTCTTTTCGAATACATCGATGGCGGTATGGACGTCACGGTAGTTCTGCAGAAGTCCGCTTTTCTCGATACAGGCGGTGAGTCTGCTGTGTTCCTTGTATTTTTCCTGATAGCAGGCTACGAGCGCTTCGCGGGCTTTCAAGTCCTGCGGATTGAATTCGAGCACACGTTTCAGTACGGTGATCTTTCTCTCCATGTCGTCGCCGGAGGTGTCGTAGAGGTCGATCAACAGAACGACGGCTTTGTCATCGCCAAGTTTCGAGGCTACCCGATCGACTAGTCCCATCAGATATCCGAAGTCGTCTCCGATCAACGTAAGGAACTTGCTCCAGAGCGTCTGGATCGCGGAGAAATCTTTTGCATTCAAATATCTGAGGATGGCGCGCTTGTAGTAGAAAAGGGCGTTCTCGATGTCGCCGTTCTTCTCATACCATTCCGCGATCGCCTTCACGATGTCCACTTCTTCGTAATCGACTTTTACCAGCCGTTCCCAAACCGAGTATTTTTCATTTTCCTTCCCTGTGGCGGCGTAGCATTCAGCTAAGGCGCGGAGCGCATAGCGGCTTTCGTTGTTCGTAAGGATTTTTTGGCAGAGAAACTCGACAATGTTCCATTTCTTATTTTCTTCGAACAGCTCCACGAGCTGCAGCAGGCTTGAGTCATCAAGCGGATGCCTGGCGATAGATAGCACACCGGAAATATAGAGGGCCATGATGCTGTTCTTGGTGTGCGCGAGATGGTCATCGCAAATCTGCTTGATTTCATGTTCGTCATCTTTATCGACCGTCATCAGGAACTCGTCCAGCTCCTGGAAGCTCGTGATGGTGTAGTTCGCTATCGTCGAGCGTGTCCATTTCTCTTCGGTCAACATGGTTCTGATCTTGTCGACGTTGTCACTCATCGTTCTCTCCTTGTCATCGCCTTCCGTTACCGTCTGTACGGCCGACGGATCCGATGACGCATGTACATGATGCCGCCCGCCGAACCGGCTGGCAGTTCGAATATTTGTTTCTCCTGCGTGAATCCGCCACCTAGGAAACAAAGTGGTCGAATTGCGTAAAAGAAAACCGGGCAGATGTGGTCCTTCACTGAGAAAAGATGAATCTGCTCGGAATTTGACTGTCTATCTGCGCACTGCGCATGCATAATGTCTATACATATAATAGCACAACATGCTCCGATTGGCAATGGCGAATTGCATCAGTGCTCATTTGGGCCGTCCTCGCCCTGACAATCGGCTCGACCGTCCCGCATCGGTTCACAATGATCCGCTTGCCTGTGTGAGAGGAACAAGAGGAGGCGGATCGCCATGGCTCCTCAATGAGTTTTGATTTGCAAAACACTTTGTTTACTGCTATAACTGAGTCATGGAAAGTATGAATCAAGATCTGTTTGAACCGCATGTCGAAACATCCGGAACCGACGCGAAGCGCAAGCTCGTCATTGCCCCGTCGGTTCTCTCCGCGGATTTCTCCCATATCGCGGATGAAGTCTCGACGATCAAGGATTCTGGAGCACACTGGGTTCATCTCGATGTCATGGACGGCCAGTTCGTGCCGAATATCACATTCGGACCGAAATTCATCCGAGATATCAGGTCCTGTAGCCCGCTGCCGTTCGATACACATCTGATGATCGATCGTCCGGAACGCCATATCGAGTCGTTCGCAACGGCCGGAAGCGACTATATCACCGTTCATGCGGAAGCCACCGTCCATTTGCATCGGGTTCTGCAGCAGATACGTTCCTATGGTTGCAAGGCAGGCGTCTCCATCGTACCGTCTACTCCTGTCTGTGCGATAGAACAGGTCCTGGACATCGTGGATCTTGTGCTTGTCATGACCGTGAACCCGGGGTTCGGCGGGCAGCAGTTGATTCCTTCCACGCTTCGGAAAGTCGCCCAGCTCGCCGAATTGCGGGAGGACGAAGGATACGACTATCTGGTCAGCGTCGATGGGGGAATCAACGCCAGGACCGTAGCGCAAGTATATGATAGCGGCGCCGACGTCGTGGTGGCCGGTTCCGCATTCTTCGGTGCCGATGACCGTGCCGCCTTCGTCCGACAGATGCAAGCTGCGGTGGACAGACTCTCATGAAAGCGGTCGTCCAGCGTGTCCGCGATGCACGAGTCGTCGTCGACGGATCTGTCGTCGGCGCGATCGAACATGGACTTTTGGTCTATCTTGGCGTGGAGAAAGGAGATGACGAATCGTCACTTGAGCCGTTGGCCGGAAAGATCCGCCGATTGCGGATATTCTCCGATGCGAACGAGAAGATGAACCTCAGCGTCCAGGATATCGGCGGCAAGGTGCTCGTCGTCAGTCAGTTTACACTTTGCGCCGACTTGCACAAAGGCAATCGTCCGTCTTGGGATCCAGCGGCTCCTCCCGACGTGGCGGAACGGCTGTACGAGGCGTTTCTGGATGAGTTGCGTCGGCAAGGCGTGCCGGTCGAACATGGAACGTTTGGTGCTCATATGCATGTCACCTATGAAAACGACGGTCCCGTCACGATTCTGCTTGATTCAAGTACGATCGGTGGATCCGTGAAACATTGACTGCATTGAATCGATATTCATTTTTTTTCGGATAGTATGATGGATGTACTTTTTTCCAGCAAGGAGCGTTGAATATGGCGAAGACAAAGGATCAGGCGACGATGCCTACGGATAATAAGCAGAAACAGGATGCGCTGGAGGCCGCGCGTCAACAGATCGACAAGCAGTTCGGCAAGGGGTCTTTGATGAAGCTCGGGGACAATCCCGACAATCTTGATATCGAGTGCATTTCCAGCGGATCGCTGCTGCTCGATGAGGCGCTGGGCGTAGGAGGCTATCCACGCGGACGGATCATCGAGATATACGGACCGGAATCTTCCGGAAAAACGACGCTGGCCCTTCATGCCATCGCCGAAGCGCAGAAAGCCGGAGGTATCGCCGCATTCATCGATGCCGAGCATGCGTTGGATCCTACCTATGCCAGAAAGCTGGGCGTGAACACCGACGAATTGCGGATCAGCCAGCCGGATACCGGTGAACAGGCACTCGAGATCGCAGAGAGTCTCGTACGTTCCGGTGCGGTCGATATCATCATCGTCGACTCTGTGGCTGCTCTGACGCCCCAGGCCGAGATAGAAGGTGACATGGGCGACAGCCACATGGGTCTGCAGGCTCGTCTCATGAGCCAGGCTCTGCGGAAGCTGACCGGTATCCTGGCAAAAAGCAACACTACGATCATCTTCATCAACCAGATCCGTATGAAGATCGGCGTGATGTTCGGCAATCCTGAGACTACGACGGGCGGCAATGCCCTCAAATTCTATTCTTCAGTCAGAATCGAAGTCCGGAAGATTGAAACGATCAGCAAGGGAGCCGACGATATCGTCGGTAACCGGGTACGGGTGAAGATCGTCAAGAACAAGGTCGCTCCCCCGTTTCGGAAAGTCGAGCTTGATCTGCTGTTCGGCGAAGGTATCAGCTATACGGCGAGCATCCTCGACGCAGCCCTCAAATACGATATGGTTGAGAAAAGCGGTTCCTGGTACTCATACAACGGCGAGAAGATCGGGCAGGGTAGGGAGAATGCCATTTCGTTTCTCAAGGACAACAAGGATATCGCCGACGAGCTGGACGGGAAACTTCGGGCATTGATGTTTCCCCCGGCTAAAGCGGTTGAAGCGCCTGCCGTTGTACCCAAGGAGCGATGAGCAGGCCAGAATCTATTGAGAGTGTTACATTCCGTGTTCAGTGTCGCTCCACAACATGTAAGCGGTATGGTACGGTTCCCGTAGGTGTCTTTGCATCTGAGGAGGAACTACATGAAGAAAGTACCTGTCGTTGTTCTCTTGGTCGCAATCTTCCTAGGCGGGGTATATGCATCGGATTCCGTCGTCAATGACCAGAAGATATATCGTGTCGACAGTGAATGTTTTGAGGCGATTCGATACTTGTATATAATCGCCGGGCACGCACAGCCGTCTTCCAGCGGGCCGTGGAGCGCCGATGAGCTGAAGAAGATGCTTTCGGCGCTTGATAGGGATTCGCTGTCAAAATCGGCGAAGGAACTCTATGACACGATCGCTGGTGAATTGTCCATCGTTCCGAAGAACTCCGAGAATGGAGTCGGGATTCGGTTTGGGGTCGAAGCAAATCTCGAGATCTATTCCCATACGAATACCAGTCCTGCGTTCCAGGAATGGGAGAACTGGGGCTATGGGCTTCTTTCCCGCCGCCCCATGCTGAACTTTCCGTTCGAAACATGGCCAGGCGAACATTTCTATGGGTATTTCGAGTTGTCGATCGGCAATTCTCTCAAACCGACCATGTCGACGATCGGCGCCTCGCATATCAATACGAACATCCTCGGGTTCGAAAATCCTCTTGATTTTCAGATCAGCGAACTGAGCATGAATTTCCCCTATCGAGCGTTCGTAGCTGCCGGCGGCGATGGCTGGAGCCTGCAGCTCGGACGAGATCGGCTGAGTTGGGGAAACGGTGTGACCGGAAACATGGTGATAGGCGACAATCTGATCTACCACAACATGGTCCGATTCGCTACGTATGGGAAGAATTTCAAATATACGTTCGTCGCTTCGTTCTTTCCTCACAAGATGAATTACTATTCATCCGATAGTTTGGGAAATTGGACATATGCGGGGGATGGCGACCAGTATACGACTGTCAAGGGGTTGCAGATGTTCATGGGGCATCGGCTCGAGGGACGGTTCTTTTCAGACCGGCTCGGCTTCGCTCTGACGGAAGGTGTGATGTATTCTTCCGAAGAAGGGGTGCTTGACCTGCAGGTCTTCAACCCTGCGATGCTCTGGCACAACTATTATATCAACATGAACGCAAATTCGATCCTTGCGTTCGATCTGGACTATACTCCGATGCGATATCTGAACATCTACGGACAATGGGTGATCGACGAATTCGCCATTCCCGGGGAAGCTGTCCCCGGCGTGGACGAATCGGCTTCTCCGACGGCGATGGGGTATCTGCTCGGTGTCAGGAGCAGCTATCCGTTGAAACACGGCATCCTCTATGGATCGTTGGAGGGGGCCTATACCGATCCATACCTCTACCTGAGAGGCGATGGCGCCAACGACGAGACGAATTCCAGCTACGGTATCAACTTCGTCGTCGCGGTGAGAAACCACTCGCAGGTGGACAATGTCACCTATGACGAACAGTTTCTTGGATATCGGTTCGGTGGCGATGCGATCGTGGCCAATCTGAACGGCGGGTACAAGCGGTTCGGAGCGTGGCATCTCGAAGGCAATTTGTTCTACATGGCGCACGGGACTCACGACATGTGGACCTGCTGGACCAAGGTAACGCCCGATACCAATGAATCCACGCCGACATCGACACACCATTCTGAGAATCACCGGGACGATGATGCGCAGGACAGGAACGCGGTGTCCCATACGTTCGTCGTGGGTATGAACGGTGGCTATGTGCTCGCTACCGGATTGGATATCTTCGCCCAAGTTGATTCCATCAATATCTGGAACTATGGGAATATCGCCGGACGCACTGCATTCGACGTGCAGCTCACGCTCGGCCTGCATTATGCCCGGTAGGACGGAATCTGCCGGGAGGCCACCCCTCCTGCGCGAGTGTAGCCGTAGCAGCATCCATTGCCACGACGGGGACAAGTACGGTATATTTACTTGTTCCCGTGAACAATGATGCGAGAAGGAGGCGTCGTCCCGGCTATGGCGGAAAGCGAAGATAAACCATTGCTCGAAGAGATGGCGCAGCCTGGTAGGAGCTTCAAGACTCCGGTTTTCGAGGGACCGCTGGATCTATTGCTGTATCTGATCCAGAAATCCGAGATCAACATCTACGATATTCCGATCGCGGAGATCACCGACCAGTTCCTCGACTATCTGGCTCATGCTCAGCGACTCGATCTCGGCGACTTGACCGACTTCTACAAGATGGCGGCAGATTTGCTGTACATCAAAAGCAGGATGCTGCTTCCTGTAGAGGTCGATTTCGACGAAGAGTATGCCGATCCGCGCCAGGAATTGGTGGAACGCCTGATCGAATACCAGAAGTTCAAGAAATACACCGACTTGCTGTCCAATGCGGAACAGAACGGGGAGCTGTATGTTTCGCGTCGGGCCACCCAGTTCATGCTTCCGTTCGATGACCAGGAATTGTGGAGTGAGGTGACCGTGCAGGATCTGCTCCATACGTTCGCGCGTCTGCTCAAGTCGATTACTCCGAGCAAAGTGTTCAACGTCTACGAAGAGGTGACGGTGAACGAGAAGATCGCGTTGATGAACGAGCTGTTTGAGACCCGGCAGGTAATCGGCTTGATGGACGTGATCGTCCATCCCGATGAACCGCTCCACATTATCTGCGCCTTCATGGCGATTCTGGAATCGACAAAGTTCAAGATGATCCTGATCGAGCAGCCTCAGCCGTTCGGGGATATCGTCATCCGGAAACGGAGTCAGGATTTCGACCAGAATCTCGCCGATGAATACGACGACGAGTATGACGATGCGGTGGAGCACGGGTTCGGCGATTCGGACGATGCCGACGACTATTCGATTCAACACGAGACCGACGAGGCTGGAACGGAAGCGGATGAAAATGATATACTGCGATACGAATATGGCGAAGACGAAGAGGAAATTTCCCTCGATGACGACCGCGGCGCGGGGGAGGATGATCTATGAAGCGGAAAACAAAGGATGAACATGAGACGGTGCAGACCATTGCCGGACCACTCCTGTCGCAGAGCGCCCGTCTTGTCGAGGTCGTTCTGTTTCTTGAAAACGAGCCTGTTTCGCTGGATAAGCTGCAACGGATGACCGGTTTTTCGAAGGAGCGGGCCGACGCGGCGCTTTCGGAGCTGAACGAGCACTACAACCTGTTCATGCATGGGTTGACATTGACTGAGAAATCGGGAAACTGGCAGTTTGTCCCGTCCGGTGATCTGCATGACCGTCTACGAGGCTGCTATGGAAAGAAAGTCGATCGCAGGCTTTCCCGAGCGGCGTTGGAAACACTGTCCATTGTCGCATATAGCCAGCCGGTGACACGTAGGGAGATCGACAATATCCGCGGAGTAGCATCGGATACGATCGTCCGTCTGCTTCGTGAACGTGAATACATCAAGGTCGTGGGGCGCAAGGATGTGCCGGGGCATCCCTGTCTGTACGGGACTTCCAGAAAGTTTCTGTTCGAATTCAATCTCCCGAGCATCAGCGCGTTGCCGAAATTGTCGGAAATCGACCGCGCGCGTTTCGTCAAGGACGACGAGCAAGAGGAGCTGTTTGATGAAAATTGAGTATCCGATACGTTTGCAGAGCTATCTCGCCAAAAGCGGATGCGGCTCCCGACGCTCCTGCGAGCAGCTGATCTCCAGCGGCAGGGTGAAGATCAACACGAAACGGGTCACCGAACTGGGGACCAAAGTGGAGGCGGAGGATGTCGTCCAGGTCGACGACATCCTCGTCGAACCGAGCGACAGAACCTATTATTATGCGTTGAACAAGCCGAAAGGGTATGTCTGTACGAACTACGATCCGAACGAGGATCGCTATGCGCGGGATCTGATCGACATTTCGGACAGGAACCTGCTGTTCCATATCGGCAGGTTGGACAAGGATTCCACCGGATTGATCCTCTTTACCAACGATGGAGATATTGCGCAGAAGATTATGCATCCTTCCCATGAGATCGAGAAGGAATACTTAGTCAATACCAGCGAGAACCTCCGCAGAATGGATCTTGAGGAGGCGTTGCGCGGCGTATACATCGATCTCCCCAAGCCGTACCGCATCAAGAGTTTCGACATACAGACAAAGCGTTGGGTCCGCATCGTGCTCACCGAGGGTAAGAACCGGGAGATCCGCAAAATCTTCAGTTACTTCGGGTACGACGTGAAGCAACTGATCAGGATCCGCATCGGATGTCTTGAACTTGGAGACCTGAAGCCTGGAGAATATCGGCCGTTGACAAAGGACGAGGTGGACGCATTGGTCGGCGGCGCCGACACGAATCCCCGTGTCCACAAGAGCGCTCCGAGAAGGCCGGCGAAGCGGCCTGTCGGCGCTCCGGTCCGCCGATCCTCTCCACGCTCCGACGAGGAGGACCTGTAGCATGGTTGTGGCGATAGATGGTCCGGCCGGAGTCGGAAAAAGCACGATCGCGAAGATGGTCGCCGACCGATGCGGATTCTATTATCTGAACTCTGGAAGTTTCTATCGTGCGATCGCTTGGAACTATCTGCGGCAGTACGGTGAACCGACCGACAGGAATCTGGTGCTGGAATCGGCTGAACGGTTGAAGTTTTCCGTCGTCGACGGTCGATTGTGTGTGGACGGAGTGGACGTCGAGGATAGCCTGCACACTCCGGCTGTCGATCTGTGGGCATCGAAGGTTTCGGTCGATCCTCGGGTGCGGACTGTCGTCAACAGGAATCTCTACGAGCTGTCGAAAGGGATGGATATCGTGGCGGAAGGGAGGGATATCACCACCGTTGTGTTTCCCGATGCCGAATGCAAGTTTTTCTTCGATGCTTCACCCGAGGTCCGCGCCAAACGGCGGCTCGACCAGCATCCTGACGGACCTCCGTACGAGCAGGTGTTGAGAGAAATCATCGAGCGGGATGAAAACGATAGAAACAAGCCTGTCGGTGGGCTAAAGATTGCTCCCGATGCATGCTATATCGATACCTCGTACTTGACCATCGAGCAAGTTTGTGAGAAAGTGGTTACTGCTATATTTGCGCGTGAAACGCTGATACATAGGCAAAATTAGGATCAGGAGAAATCAAGTGGCTGAAGAAAAAGAAATGGAAGAAAAGAAAACCGACATGCAGTCTTTGTTGCTGCAGGAGGAGTATCTTAAATCTCTTGATGGAATCGAAGACGGTCAGCTCGTTACCGGTACTGTAGTTCAGGTCAACAACGAGAATGTATTCGTAGATGTCGGGTACAAGTCCGAAGGACGGATCCCCCGCGACGAATTCACGACGGTTCCTGAGATCGGCGACCAAGTCAACGTCGTCATCGTCAACAAGGAAGGGAAGGGCGGACAGATTGTCGTCTCCAAGAAGCGCGCAGATGTGAAAGAACGTACTGACGTCCTGAAGGCAGCCGCTGAGGCTCGGACTCCGGTGGAAGGTAAGTTTGTCAAGGTCATCAAGGGTGGATTCGAGGTCGACCTCGGCGGAGACTACAGAGGGTTCTGCCCGCTGTCGAAAGCCGATGTCGTTCGTGTCGAGGATCCCGAGTCGTTGATCGGCGTGACCGACTATTTCATCATTGATAAGTTCCATGGCGGAACAAAGCTCAAGAGCGTCGTCTCCCGCCGTGAATATCTTGAGAAGAAGATCAAGGAGAACAAGGAGAAGTTTTTCTCCACCGTCCAGATCGGAGATGTCGTCGAAGGCGTCGTGAAGTCTTTTACTTCGTTCGGCGCATTCATCGACCTCGGTGGGTTCGACGGTCTGCTCCATATCAACGATATGAGCTGGGGTCATGTAACTCGGCCGAAGGATTTTGTCAAGAAAGGGCAGGTTGTCCAGCTTCGACTGATCAACATCGACCCGGAAACGCAGAAGATCAATCTCTCGTTGAAACATATGCAGGAAGATCCTTGGACCACGTTCGAAGAACGATATCATGTCGGCGATGTCGTCAAGGCTCCCGTAACCAAGCTGACGAGTTTCGGCGTGTTCATCGAAATCGAACCGGGTATCGAAGGACTTGCCCATATTTCCGAACTATCCTGGACCAAGCGGATCAATAATCCGAAGGAAATTCTCGACATCGGAGATGTCGTCGAAGCGAAGGTCCTCGGCTACGACTTGGACAAGAAACGCGTCTCCTTAGGGTTGAAGCAACTGGAGGAGAATCCATGGGATACGATCGCTGAACGCTACCCGGTGGGCATGACGCTTTCCAAGCCGGTCGTGAAGATCACCAACAGTGGTGCGTTCGTCAACCTTGAAGAGGGAATCGACGGGTTCCTTCACATCGATGATATTTCCTGGACGAAGAAGGTCAAGAGCATGGCTTCCTTCTGTAACGAAGGCGATGTGATCGACGTGGTCGTTACGAAAGTCGAGCCGGAGAACCGCCGTATTCGTCTTGGGGTCAAGCAGCTCGAGGGTAACCCTTGGCAGACGCTTCGCCACGACTATCCGAAATACAGCGTGATCAGCGGCGAGGTTTCCAACGTCACCGATTTCGGTGTGTTCGTGAAAGTCCTCGGCGGTATCGAGGGGTTGATCAGCAAGTACAACCTTGTCGGTCCAGACGAGGAGTACTCCGATGCCGTGCTCAGCAAGTTCAAGGTCGGAGATCCCATCTCCGCCATGATCGTTGAATGCAATCCGACCACTCAGAAGCTGTCGCTCTCCATCAAGGAGATGGTGAAGAGGTCCCAGCAGTCCGAGATCGCCAAGTACATCCAGGACGATGAGGATGACGGAGATACCTTCACCTTCGCCGACTTGATGCGCTCCAAGGATGAAAAATAAGATGATCGTCGATAGGCGGCTATGAAATAGCCGCCTTGTTATCGAAAATCCTTGAAGCGGAGATACTGAAATGAGTAAGAATAACGATACGAAAGATGTCTTGTCGAAAGACGAAAAGCTCCAGATGAAACTGTCCGATTTCATTTTCGCCAACCGAAAGGTGTTGATTGTGATCGTAGGAGTGATTCTGGTCGCTTTGATCGCTTTGGGCGTGGTTCTGTATGTGAATGAAAAAACCACGGCGAAGCAGTTCGCACAGATATCTTCCTTGCAGACTGCATATGGACAGCTGTTGTCCGAAGATCCTACCGCCAATGGGTATCAGAGCAAGAAGGATGCATTGGTAGCCGACCTGAATGCTCTATCTTCTTCCGGCGGCAGAAAATATCCTGCTGTACGGGCCGAATATACGCTCGGCTTGATCTATTGGGATGACAAGGACTACCAGCAGGCGCTTGAAGCGTTCCTCGATGTCAATTCAAGAATGCCCTCTACGTATCTTGGATCCTTGGCATTGTTCAACGCTGGAGCCGCCTCCGAAGAACTTGGCGATGATATCACGGCTCTAGAGTACTACCAGCAGGTTCTTGACAACTACGACAGTGAATCGGCGAAGAATTCAAAGTTGAACTCCAACGATGCCGCGCCGGTCGCTGCGAAAGCGCTTTTCGGTATCGCCCGACTGAACGAAAAGTCGGGGAATATCGATCTGGCGAAAGCTTCGTTCCAGAAACTCGCTGATGAATTTCCGTCTTCCGAATATGGGAAGCTCGCACAGAACCGCTTATTGCTCCTGTAGGAGGCCGACGATAGGGAAGCATCCGCTTTCGTTAAGAGATTGAGAGGTCTTTATGCTTGATAGACGCCCTAGAATACTTTGTTCCCGCAAATGTTCCTCAGTGGCGTCTGTTTTTATTTTTCTGTGTGGATTGCTTGTGGTTCTTGCCGGATGCGGAATTCCGTCATGGTTCTATGTGTACGATACGTCGGGTACGGATTATTTATGGACTATATCCAGTAATTCGGATGAAGATACACTGACAGTTTCCCTGGAATTCACTTCTTCCGCGGAGACAAGTCTTGCTAAAATCGACGACTCGTCTCCAGCGCCTTCTCTGATGTTCTTCTATATCATTGATGATTCAGACAGCATCGTTGACTATAGTTCAGACATCATCAGTCAGTTTTCAACAACATATAAACGGAAAGGGTCGGGGAGTTCCTTGCGCCATGCTTCAGACGGCAGTGTGCTGACTTACTCTACCGGTTCCGTGGACTACAAGCTGTTCCCGTTCATGTATCAGGATATGGGCGAGGATTCCGCCATCGCTACGGCGCCTGATTATCTGTTGAATAAGCTTGATGCTGGTCAAACCAAAGAGGCATTGAAGGGTACGCTTGCACTTGATCAGTACAACATTGGAGACGAAACACGTGCCATCTATTTGTATACCGGAAATAGCGCAGATGATGAAGAACTACTCAGCAAATTGCCTCGATTCAATGGCGAGGACTTTCTGTATGCGGTTTCTCAAGTTACATCTCCGTCGACCACACCGGCTGATTATGATCGGATAACGAGCAGTAGCGACGAGTTGTATGTACATGTTTTCGTTGCTTTCAACGTGACACCAAGCCAGTCCGGAGATAGTTTCAACAATATTTTCTGGAGTTCGCTGAAATATGCAGGGCGAATCAAACTGACTCCGTCGTCGTAAGCACTACGTAAGCACTACATATTGATTTTTTTTGTGTATTCTCAACTTTATATAATATATATTCTGTCAACTAGAAGTAGCCATCATACATCTTGCTTACTTGCCATGATCAAAATCTGATTATTCTACGGTCACCGACTTGGCTAGGTTTCTCGGCTTGTCTGGATCGTTGCCTCTGAGGATCGAGCAATAGTATGCGTAAAGCTGGCAAGGAATAATTGAAAGCATCGGAGAAAACTGGTCGAGGACCACAGGAAGCTTTAGCGTCTCATCTGCGGTCCCGTCGAACGTGTCGACATCATCGAACGTAATGGCAAGGACAGTAGCTCCGCGCGCTTTCACTTCCTTCATGTTGGAATCCATTTTTTCAAATAATGCCCGTTGCGTGCAGAAAGCGACAACCAGCGTCGAAGTATCGACCAGCGCTATCGGTCCATGCTTGAGTTCTCCGGCTGCGAATGCTTCGGAATGCGTATAACTGATTTCCTTCAGCTTCAGTGCGCTCTCCATGCTGATCGCATAATCGAATAAACGTCCCATGAAGAATACTTTTGTCTTGTTGAAATGCCTTGCGGCGAATCGCTGCAATTCATCCTCCATATCGAATATCTTCGCCGCAGCTGCCGGTATCCGTTCGATTTCCTTCAGATGTTCATCGAGCTGCTGATGAGAAATGACACCTCTGATATTGCCAAGTTTCAACGCGATAAGATATAAGCAGGAAAGCTGAGTCGTGAACGCTTTTGTTGATGCCACAGCTATTTCCGGACCCGCCCAGGTGTACAGCACAGAATCGGCCTCCCGGCTGAGCGTCGATCCGACGACGTTCGTAATCGCCACTATCTCGGCTCCTGAACGTTTCGCCAGCCGCATCGCAGCCAGCGTGTCCGCGGTTTCCCCGGATTGGCTGATGATGATGAAGATGTCATTCTTACCACAGAGTGGGTTCCTATATCGGAACTCGCTGGCGATATCGACTTCGACCGGGATTCTGGCGAATTGTTCGAAAATATATTTTCCTACGATGCCTGCATGCCATGCGGTTCCGCATGCGACAATGAATATCCTGCTGTCCTCGGCTTTCCAACGCTCGAAATCCTTGACCTCATGCATATCGACGTTCCTGAGTCCGGAACTTTCGTCCCGGATGATCCTCGGGCGGATCGTATCGGTGAGCGCCTTTGGCTGTTCGTGCATCTCCTTGAGCATGAAATGTTCATAGCCGCCCTTTTCCGCGGCTTCCACATCCCACTCGATATGGCAGATTTCCTTTTGTACGGGATCGCCGTCCTCAGTGTAGAATTCAACATGATCAGCGAACAGGACAGCAAGTTCGTAGTCGTCGATGTATGTCACTTCTCTGGTATGCGCGAGCAGCGCAGGCACATCCGATGCAATGTAATTTCCTGTTTTCCCGTAGCCGATCACCAACGGACTGTCTTTCCTGGCCGCGATGATCCTATCTGGTGCGTCTTCGCTGAGAACTCCCAGTGCATAAGATCCTTCGATACGGGCCATCGTCTCCCGTACGGCCTGAAGAAGATCTCCGTTATAATGGAAGTCGATCAGATGAGCGATAACTTCGCTATCAGTCTGGCTCCGGAACGTGACCCCGTGTTTTTCCAACCAGTCACGCAATTTCGCATGATTTTCTATGATTCCGTTGTGAACGATCGCAATATTACCCGAAACATCGGTATGTGGATGCGAATTGATATCGCTCGGTTCTCCATGCGTCGCCCAGCGGGTGTGTCCGATTCCCACCGTTCCGTCAATCGCCTCTGATGCAAGGAGCTGTTCGAGCTTTGTAAGCCTTCCCTTCGCTTTTCTGACGACAAGCCCCTCATGGGCAAGTACGGCGATGCCTGCGGAATCATATCCACGATATTCAAGCTTTTTCAGCGAATCCAACAACAATGGTGTCGCGACTTCCGTACCGATATATCCAACGATCCCGCACATATAGCATTCCCCCCCTGATTGCCTGGAATTCCTCCCTCAGAGCCCATACGACCGATGATACTGCAAATAGTAGCGGAATGTGAATTCCGGTACTACTTCATAGAACGATAATATTGATAAAAATCAAACAAAATTGCTCAATTTCTACCGTTTCTACTGTTAAAGACCCTACTAGGTGGGAGGAAAGTTCATCCATCAGCCAATATTCAGAATCGAAACAGCAATGGAGAAATAGATGATCAGGCTGCAGGCGTCGACGATTGTCGTGATCAACGGCGCAGCCATCAGAGCCGGGTCGAGCTTGCACTTTTTAGCGATGATCGGAAGCGCTCCACCGATCGTTTTCGCTAGGACCACCGTTGCATAGAGCGCCAAGGAGACTGTCAATGCAAGCATCCAATCACCGTCTTCTGAAATCATCAAGCGGATGAAATTAACCGCGGAAAGAATGAACCCGACGATCAGCGAGACTCTGATTTCTTTCCAAAGAACTGTCAGCAGATTCTTTGTTGTGATTTCGTTTACCGCCATGCCTCTGATTACCAAAGTCGAACTCTGGCTCCCCGCATTTCCCCCTGTATCGGTCAGCATGGGGATGAACGTGACCAAGATCGGAAGTACTGCGAACGCAGCTTCATAATAGCCGAGTATCTCGCCGGTGATCATGCCGCTGACCATCAACACCAGCAACCAACCGATACGGTTCTTGGCAAGTTCAAATATGCCGGTCTTGAGATACGGCTTGTCGCTTGGCGTCATCGCCGACATCTTCTCGAAGTCTTCCGTATTCTCCTCTTCAATGACATCGAGTACATCGTCGACAGTGATGATTCCGACCAGACGGTTCTCCTGATCGACGACAGGAATCGCAAGCAGGTCGTATCGACTAAAGATATCTGCGACAAACTCTTGGTCGTCATTCGTCCGTACGGAGATGATGTCACGTTCCATCAGGTCAGAAATCTTTTGCTCATCCGAAGCGAGCAACAGTGTCTTGACGGTGATTACGCCTTCGAGCGTTCTGTCCTGTCCGGTGACATAGCAGGTGTAGACGGTCTCCTTGTCCTCTCCGACCACTCTGATATGGCCGATCGCCTCGCCCACCGACATTTGGCGCTTGAGTTCTATGAACTCAGCGGTCATGATCGATCCGGCGGAAAACTCAGGATATCTGAGGAACTGGTTGATTAACTGCCTGTCCTGTACGCCGGTATGCTTGAGCACTCGCTTGACCACATTCGAGGGCATTTCCTCAAGCATGTCGACGGCATCGTCGACCATCAGATCCGACATGATCGAACGAAGCTCATCGTCGGAGATATCGGTGATCAGCTGCTGCATCCGGTCCGTCGGCAGATTCGCGAATACTTCCGCCGCGATATCCTTGTCCAGCATCCTGAATATGGTCAGCGCCTGGTCCGATGGAAGGCTTTCGATGAAGAACGCGATGTCCACTTCCTGCATATGGGAGAGTTCCTGCTTGAGGGCTCTCCAGTTGCGCATTGTGACATAGTCGCGTAATAATCCGAAATTTGTTGTCATCTATATGTCTGAGACGAAGAGATGCGGTTCATACCATAATGCAGTCGATGTTTCTGGAAAACTGGAGGAATGACCTGCTACTGAGAGGATCCTCGGAAACACTTGAGCATCTGCCACATTTGTCCACGACTCATTCCTCCTGGTCATTCAAAGTATGCCTTTCGGGCACCTATATACAGAAATACCCTCTTATCGCTTTTTTTTCAACCGTTTTTTGCGTATAGTACGAATAGGAGAATGGCATGGTCGATTATGAGTATCAGGAGGCGTCGGATTTCGACGGCGCACTTCGCAATCTGTATGATATCATTACGTTGCTACGAAGTCCTGGGGGGTGCCCGTGGGATCGTGAGCAGCATTGCAAGGATGTTGTCACATCTCTTCAGGACGAGTGTTATGAATATCTCGATGCTCTGCAGGATGGAGATTCCGAAGCTTGCAAGGAAGAGGTCGGGGATGTGCTGATGAATTTGTTTCATTTACTCCGGCTGCATGAGGAACAGGAAGATTTCAGGCCTGTGGATGCCGTCAATGATATCTGTAGGAAACTAATCAGACGGCATCCGCATGTGTTTTCCACTGCCCAAGTCGCAGACAGCGGAGAAGTCCTCGAACTCTGGAATAAGATCAAGGAGGATGTGGAAGGCAAGAAATCGTCGACCGACGATTTCTTCAGTCGGGTCCCAAAAAGCTTGCCGCCGATCGATGAGGCATGGGAGATTCAAAAAAAAGTTCGCAAGGTCGGTTTCGACTGGCCGGATACGCAAGGCGTGATCGACAAGGTATGCGAGGAACTCGACGAGGTGCTCGATGTCGTGAACTCGGTTGAACCAGATACGGATCGTCTTGAGGAAGAAGTCGGGGATCTACTTTTTTCCGTAATCAACCTCGCAAGATTCCTGAAAGTGTCGCCGGGAATCGCTCTTCACCGTTCGAACAGGAAGTTCCGGAAGCGATTTAATCGAGTCGCGAGCAAATGTCGCGAACGAGGAATTGCACTCGAGACGAAGAATTTCGCCGCAATGGACGGAATCTGGGACGAAGTGAAAGACGAGGAAATTTCTGGAGACTAGGATGTTTCACCCTCCCCGCTTCCTTTTTTGTTTCGATCCATGAGATGTGCGAAATACGAGCGGTAGTCAGTTTCCATGGTTCCTGCCATCAAACCGACTCTGACAATCCTGCAGTGGGAACACAGGATGAATTTGTCGATGGCGTCGCCGAACAGCAGCTTGACGAGATTCTTCTCACCATGGACCGCGACTTTCCATGAGGTTCCAGTGTCAAGCCTCGTCAGTGTGTAATCGGTCGTCAGCGGCATATGTTCAAAAAGATATTCCAACCGTTCGGTGATGGACGGGTCGGTGATCTCTCCGATGACGAAGACGCTTCCCGCCATATGTTTCGCAAGCGTAGTCTTCTTGTCCAGATCCAGAATCAATGAATCGAGGATGATGAATCCATCCGACAGATTCTCCTGCAGTCGTTTGCGAATCTCCTGCTGTTCCGTGCCTGAAGGGAGCCGTAGTTCCGCTAGGAAGACTTCCTGCGTACCTTCGATGCCGACGGATAACGGATTGACGAACTCCAGCCGCGGTTTCGGATTGTACCCTTGAGAGAACTCGATCTCTAGTCCGCTTCGTTGAAACGCCATTTCGAACATTCTCATCGTCGAAATATGGCTGATATACAATGCCCTGCCGCATTTTCTGTAGGTGAAAAGCACCTGACGCACGTTCTCCGCTTCACGCTCAGAATGCGCCGGAAGCAGCTGGGGCCTCGCCATCCGAGCTTCGTCGTCATGCATGGCCCGCACCTGTTCCAACTCCGCATCGCAGCCGCCGACATCTCGCACCGTGGCGTTCCTGCCGCAGACGCCGCACCGATGGTCGCAGTCTTCGGTACAGCGCGGAGTAAGGACAGCTTCCCTCGCTTTGCGATACTCTTGTTTCAGAAATTCCTTCGAGACCCGCATCGATACATCGTCCCATGGCAACGGCTCTTCAAGCGGATGCTCCATGAAAATAAACTGATCCGGGTCGAAGTCCATCCGAGCGATCGCCTCGGCCCATAGATCCTTGCGCAGATGCTCGTCCCATGCATCGAGACGACAGCCCAGAAGGTATGCCGTTTCGATCAGCTCGCAGGTATGGCCGTCGCCGCGGCTGATCAATCCCTCGATATAGCTGATGTCGGGTTCATGATACGAAACCTTGCATCCTCGTACTCGCTCGGTGATTTCGCGCTTGATAGCGCGCAGATGGTCCCCTGCGGTCTGCGGATGCAACTGGGCGCACCATTGGAAGGGCGTATGTGCTTTCGGAATGAACGTGCCGATGTTGATGTTCATCTGGATTCTCGTCGCGTCGTAGATTGCACCAAGAAAATCGACGATCGCCTGACATTCCATCTGCCGATCGGTGAACGGGAGCCCCACCATAAAGTAGAACTTGGCAAGTTTCCAACCTCTGCGTTTTGCCTCATGGATAATGTCGATGACATTATCTACCGGCACTTCCTTGTTGACCGCCCGCTGCCATTGCGGAAGCGGCGTTTCAATGGCGAACGTCAGCCCGCTTTTGCGAACTTCCGAAAGTTGTTCAAGAATACCGAGCGAAAAGGAACTGACTTTGAGGCTCGGCAAGGAAAACGATATGTGACGGTCCGAGTAAGTTGCATTCAGCCGCTCAATCAATTCCTTGATATACGGATGGTCGCCGGAAGAGAGCGATGAAAGCGTCACTTCCCTGTATCCGAACCCCTGGACATTTTGCTCGACCTGCGCTTGGATCGTAGCATATGTTTTCTGGCGATACGGTTTGTAGTATTGTCCTGCATGGCAGAATCTGCAGCTATTGGGGCAACCCCGCATGATTTCAACTACGCCGTTGTCCTGGGCAACCTTGAAATTCGGGACGACATAGTACTGGTACAGATGGTCTTCCCCTTCTTCTGAGAATGCAGTATCGATCGCCCGAAGAGAGACTTTCTTGCCAGGGTACCAGAGAAAATCGAACTGACCAAGCGCATGGAGTTTCTCGCTTTTCGTCGCATTCCGTTTCTTGCAGGCTCTGAGAACCTCGACAAGTTCATTCAGCCCGTTCTCCGCTTCGCCGATATAGACGAAGTCGACAAATCTGGAGAACGGTAATGGATTCGTTGCCGCAGGCCCACCGCAAATTACGATCGGCGAGTCGTCATTCCGGTCATCCGCATGGAGGGGTATTCCTCCGAGATCAAGAATCTGGAGGATGTTCGTGGCTGCGAGTTCATATCCAATGGATATGCACAGCAGATCCAGTTCCTTGAGCGCGATGCGTCTGTCCAGGGTGTAGAGCGGTACTCCTCTGGTTCTCAGCAACCGCTCGAAATCGTGCGACACCGAAAAAACTCGATCACAGAACACATGTTCGTTTCTGTTGAGGATGTCATAGAGAATTCTTACGGCATTGTTCGACATGCCGATTTCATACAGATCCGGAAAACAGATCGCAGTAAAGAAATCGACGGTTTCGATATCTTTCGTGCCATAGTGGTATTCTCCGCCGACATATCTGGCGGGATTCTCGATCTGGAGGAGCATATCCCCGAGCAAGCCTTCAACATCGACAGCCTGCACGACATGTTGTCCATTCATGAATCTTCCCCTGTTCACATGTGAGTCGCCAGTCGTTTCGCAGCTGCAACCTGGCCGTTCTTCGCGGCTTCAGTCCAGTATCTTCTGGCAAGGACTTTCTGTCCGCTTGCGGCGTAGATGTCTCCGAGCCGAAGAGCGGAGACCGATCTATCGCTATCAGTGGAGAGCCGTTCGTCGGCATATATCGCTTGCGCAAGGGCGAGCATCTGGTCTGCATCATCGCGGAGCCTGATATATTCAACAGCTGTATCGTAGAGTCCGATGAGCGTCTGTTCCTCCCCGGATTTCAGTTCAGCGAGCCACGACGAAAGACTCGATGCGACCAGATGTGTCGGTGCATGAGCTTCTACAGTCAATTTGCCGAATTGATCCGGAGGCAGGACCGGTGCGAGCAACGTCTCCAACACCTGGTCCGCAGTATCTGTTTCCTCAACCGCAAGAAGTGAAGCATACAGGTCTTTCCTGCTCTCCAATGAGCCTTCTCCCAGTGCTTCAAGCTCGTTAGCCGCCGCTATCACCTGTCTATGATTCCCGGTCCTGGCAGCCGCTTCCAATACTGTCCGAAGGGCTAACGTACGTCCGGTATCCTCCACGGGTGCGATCGCCAGATACAGCTCCAGTGCGCGAGCAGCTTCATCGATGGCGCCAAGATACCATGCGGATACTCCCTTGTACAGAAGATAGCCGCTCTGGATGTCCTGCTGGAGATATCGGGAAGCAAGCTCATACGTTCCTGCGTAATCGCAGCGAGAAAATCGATCATCGAGCGTCTTGATGTTCGTCGCGGTATTGGAACATGAAAACAGTGTCATGATACAAAGAAAGGAGGACAACATGATCACCGCACGATACCGAAGATGCTTTACCATGTCATTCTCCTCTCAAAACAAAAAAAGGTTCGCCATAAGCCGGGTTCTGTCGAGGACGATCATCTATCCACTGACCTTGTCTCCAAGGTCCTCCAGCAGTCTACCCGCAGGCTTGGGCGGACCACCCGACCTGCTGCTTGACTTTGCTCCTGACGAGGCTTGCCGTGCCGTCCTTGTCACCAAGTCCGCGGTGGGCTCTTACCCCACCTTTTCACCCTTGCCGGCCGAAACCGGCGGTTTGTTTTCTGTGGCGCTTTCTGTAGCGTTGCCGCTCCCGGGTGTTACCCGGCGTCATGTCCTATGGAGCCCGGACTTTCCTCATGCGGCCTTGCCGCATGCGATCGCCTGGCGAACCGTGAAATTCCTAGATGAAATCGTCGAATTCGTCCTTGTCGACGAAATCCGCCAAGCCTCCCTCTTCGATCTCCACTTCGTCATGCTTGACGAACTGGTCTTCAGCACCTTCGAACGATTCGTCGAAATAGAGGATTCTGCTGCAGTATGGACAGAATTCGATATCCTCAGCTTTCCTGACATCATTGACGAACTGAATCGGAAGCGTCATGTGGCAGCCCTGGCACACTAGACCGTGAATCGGAACGATTCCTTTTCCTTCCTTATTTTTGATGATGCGTTCGAATTTGAAGATCAGGTCATCGCTCAAGCCAGGCGTAAGCGCTTCTTTTTGTCCTAGGAGGACAGAAAGCTCTTTTTCCTTTTCCGCAAGCCGGGCATCCTTCTTCTCAGTTTCGGCGTTCACCTCTTCCTGCTGATAGGCCATGAGGGCTTCCTGCTCCTCGAGCTTTTCCTCGAGTTCCCCACAATACTTTTCCTTCGCAAGAAGGCTCTTGCGAAGTTGCTGCTCCTTGGCCGCCGCGTCCTTGATCTCTTTATCCAGCGATTCGAATTCACGCTGGGTATTGATCAGCTCCATCTGCTTCTCAGAGTTCTCCCTCGCCCGTTCGGCATCGTCGAGCTGAATGCGCAGACTCTTGAGGTCTTCTTTGGCCTTTTCACTCTTTTCATGCAGTTCAAGATATGCCTTGTTGGTCCGAGTAAGAAGCTCCTGTTTCGTCTCCAGCGCCTGTGGGATCTCCGCGATTTCCGCTTCGACCTCGAACATTTTGGCAAGGACCTCCTGAAGGTCGCGAAGTTTTTCAAATACTTCCTGCATCTTATTCTCCTGATTTATGTTAGATGAAATCCTTAAGTCTTCTGCTACGTTTGGGATGTCTCAGTCGTCTCAACGCTTTCGCTTCAATCTGTCTGATCCGTTCCCGAGTCACTTCAAAATACAACCCTACTTCTTCCAATGTCAATGAGTAACCGTCGTCAAGACCGAATCTCATCTTCAGAACTTCCTGCTCCCTTGCCGGCAATGTGGAAAGGACTTCGCGCAACTGCTCCTGTAACAATGTGAAAGCCGTCTGAGTCGCCGGATTTTCGACATCCTTGTCCTCGATAAAATCAGACAGGAGTGAATCCTCTTCCTCTCCGACAGGAGTTTCGAGGGAAATCGGTTCGCGAGCGACGTTCTTCACAGCTTTGACTTTCTGTGCGGTCCAACCCAGTTTTTCCGCTACCTCTTCGTCGGTCGGTTCCCGGCCAAGGGTCTGCATCAGCATCCGGCTTTCCCTGACAACTTTGTTGATCTGTTCGATCATGTGCACCGGAACGCGGATCGTACGCGCTTGGTCGCTGATCGATCTGGTGATTGCCTGGCGGATCCACCAAGTAGCGTAGGTCGAGAACTTATAGCCTTTTCTGTACTCGAATTTCTCGACCGCCTTGATCAATCCGATATTGCCTTCCTGGACAAGGTCGAAGAAATGCAAGCCACGGTTGGTGTACTTCTTCGCGATGGAGACGACGAGACGGAGGTTCGCCTGTATCAAGCGGTCCTTCGCGCTCTTCATCATCACTCTACCCCGCTTGATCTCCTTCGCATGGGCAAGAATTTCTTCGCAGGACTCTTCGAACTCATATTCGATGTTCTTCAATTCCTTCTCAGTGAGCTGGATGTCACGAATCTGGTTCTTGATTTCATCGGCCGACATCTTCAGCCGATCTTCGAGTGCGTCCCTCTTGGACGGTGTAACCAGATCCCTGCCCATCTGTCTCAGTTCCTTGGAACTGGAGACTCCGATCCTGTTCTCAATGGAAGATTTCTTTTCTTTCAAAGAGAGAATCTTTTCTTCGGCATTGACGAATTTGTCGGTGAAGCTGTTGATTTCCTCAGGCTGAAGATCGACTTTGGACAGTTTCTTCAACAGGGCGACGCGCTTTTTCGAAAGCGCGTCATCGTGCAGCACATCTTCCCCGCTGCTGATCATGGCCTGCTTTTGGGCGATATAGTTCTTCAACGGAGTCTGAATATCCTTGAGCTGATCCTTGTAGTACTGGGTATAGCGCTTCTGCTCCCCAATCAGATCCTTCAAGTCCTTTGCCGAGAACTCCATTTCGGTTTCGTCCACCTTGATATTGAGTTTCTGAAGAATCTCATTGAAGCAGGTGATCATGATGCCGCTTTGCTGTATCACCTCCTTGATGATCCTCGATCCTTCCTCCATTTTCTTGGAAAGCTCGACTTCCTGTTCAGCGGTCAGGAGGTTTTCACGACCGATTTCCCTGAGATAGAGCCTAATCGGGTCATCGATCGACGCATCTCCCTTGTCTGTTCCGAGAATCGCGCCATGTCTGGAATGATCTACGTCGGCATCGCGATCCAGCGCTTCAAGATCCATGAATCCATCGCGCCCGCTTTCAAAGTCTCCGCTTTGGTCATCGAACGCCAGCGCACCTTTCCCCAACGAAGCTGTATCGTCAAGTTCCGCATCGTCCTCGTCCTCGTCCTCGATATCGTCTTCGTCTTCAGATTCCTCATCATGCTCTTCGAGCAATTTCGGATCCTCAAGTTCCGTGGCAGGAATATCGAACAGATCGTCGGCGTCGTCTTCCGGTCCGTCGGCGATTTCGTCATCGGCGGACAATGGATCGTCGGCTTCGACATCAAGCTCCCCATCGTTCAAGTCTTCCGGAGTCGGTTCTTCGTCCAAATCGAACGCGGTCTCGACTACGATGTCGTCCGGGTCACTGACAACGAGGATATCCTGATCTGCGAGTGTCTGAATGACTTCGTCAAGGGTTTCATCCGTGTACTGGTCTGGGGGAATAGCTTTCTTGACGAATTCTTTCGTCACATGCCCCTCCCTGGCGGCCTCGGCGACAATCTCTGAAAAAAAAGGTTGAGATTCGATATCTAGCATCCGTTATGCATCCTTGCCCCAAGGGGGCATCATGTCCGTTGTGGAAGCGAGTCTGTTTCTGATTTCCGCGATATCACGGTCAATTTCCTGCTTTTCCAGAAGCAGATCCACCAATTCAGAAGCCCCTCCGCCTTCACTTTCTGCCAATGTCAGCAAGTTGACGTTGTTCCGTTGTCGTTTCAGCAACTTCCTCAATCGAATCCTGTCGATCGCTTCGGCCAGCACCCCTTCGGGGTTCGCCTTGAATTCTTCCGTCTGGAAGCTTGTGGCCACTAATTGCCGCAATCGATCGTCATGGATCATCTGGAGAACAACTTCATCCGACTTGCCGACTCCTTCACGCGTCGCATCCTCCAATACTATGTACAACTCGACCGCCGCTTGATCCTCAAGATCCTCGATCTTCAGGAGCCGACGGGAACTCTTGAACAGTTGCCGGTTGTTGATCAACGCAAGCATCGCATACAGGTCAAGAGTCGCCTTGGCAGGGTTCAGCGGCATCTGCTGAAAAGGGTCTTGTCTCTGAGCGGCTGCGGACACGCTTGACCCCACCGCTTGTTGATAATCGCCAATAATTGTCGATTCGTCAACTTTCAAGATGTCCGCCAGATGTCGGACATAGCTTTGCCGCTCAATTTCAGAGTCGGTCGCATCCAGGTACGGTTTTACCGCGGAAAACACTGCCGATTTCCCCTTGGGCTTCTGTACATCATACTGATTTATTGCATTCTGTACAAGATAGTCAAACCCTTGCATGGAACGGGAAAGCGACTGTTTCAGAGCTTCTTCGCCCAGTTTCTCAACGACCTCCGACGCGTCCTTCCCTCCCTCGATATGCATGACGAAGTTTTCCATTCCGATCGCCTGACAAGTGACAAGGGCTTTGCCTGTGGATGCCTGTCCGGCCGCATCGCTGTCAAATACGAAATATGCTTTGTCGCAATATCGGCGGATCAGCTTGGCCTGTTCAGGCGTAAAGGCCGTCCCAAGCGGAGCCACAGCGTCCATCCTTCCGCTTTGGTGCATCGCGATGACATCGAAATTTCCTTCGCAAAGGGTGACCTGATTCAGTTCCTTGAGCGCGGGAAGCGCTTCGTACATCCCGAACAGGATATGTTTCTTGCTATAGATAGGGGTGTCCGGCGTGTTGATGTACTTCGGCGCCCGCTCTTCGCCGGAAAGATCACGTCCTCCGAAAGCGACTGTCTTCGCCTGCCACGTGCGGATCGGGAACATGATCCGGTTTCGGAACAGCGGAAACCTTGGATTCCGCTTACTGAACAGGCCGCTCGTGGAGAGCAATGTCTCGCTATATTTTTTCTTCGTCAGAAAGTCGAACAGCCATGCGGAATCCGCAGGAGCAAAGCCGAGCTGGAATTTTTCGATCATATCGTCCGCTACTTTCCGTTGCTTCAAGTACTCTCTGGCTTCACCAGCCTGCGGGCTGTTGAGCAGAATATAATGAAAGGAGCCTGCCAGACGTTCGTACAGTTCATACAGCGCTTCGACCGTATCCCTTCGTTTCTTGTCTTCCTCCGATTCCTCGTGAAGAGCCACCCCCGCTTTCGCCGCAAGCATTTGAACAGCTTCGGGGAACGTGACATGCTCCATCTCCATCACGAAGTCGAAGATCGAACCGCTTCTTTTGCAACTGAAGCAATGATAGAACCCTTTTTCTGGAAGGACGCTGAACGATGGCGTCTTGTCTTCATGGAACGGACACCTTCCCCAATATCGATCACCTTTGCTGGTGAGGGTCATGTATTGGGAAATGACATCGACAAGCGAGAGACGACTTTTGATTTCTTCAATGACCGTTTCGGAATATTTCGCCATGAAAACCCTATCGGATATGATACATTATGAACGGCCGTTAGTCCACCATCATCGGTCCGTTCCCGCGTCGCGAAGACAGAATCCCATCGATTTCCCGTTTCGTGTGTATTTTTCCCTTGCCGATCCCAGGACAAGATTTCGCTTCCTCATCCCAGTTTTCCCGATTTTCCATGATCGAAGCCCAGAACGGATAGGTTCGGCATTGCTCCGGGCGGGCGTCGTAGACCGAGCAACCCGCCTCTGTTAGAAAAATGCAATCGAAGTTTTCGCGTTCCTTGAGACTGACGAGCTTGAACGCCCCCATGTCGATTTTTCGGCAGTAGACTTCCAGAAACTGAGCCATGGACAATCCTGTAGCCGCCGTCAGGCGCTTCGCGTCAATGTCCGAAAGGAACACGTAGCCGGGTTCGCTGCTGCAGCAATATCCGCATCCTGTGCATTCGAATTTGAGTCCCTGTTCGTAAAAGCAATCCATAATCGCGCTCCTATTCGGCGGTGGTTCGGAACATCTTCTGCCGATTCGCAGTCGCTCGCAGATGAAAAAAGCCTTCCTCTTTCGAAGAAGGCCTGTAGTATGGAGAGAGAAGGATTCGAACCTTCGAAGGCTGAGCCAACAGATTTACAGTCTGCCCCCTTTGGCCACTCGGGAACCTCTCCAATCATAAGGACAAGCGTGAATTTAGCCGTTTTTACTTTTTATGTCAACCCTTTGGGGAAAAAAGGCCTAGTGCAAAACAACAGAGGTTTTGATGTCTTGCGTTAAAAAAACAATGGACGTCACGCCTGGTCGCGGAACGTCCATCTCCATTGATGCCGAAGCCACCTGTCAGATTCGAACTGACGACCCCGAGATTACAAGTCACGTGCTCTGGCCAACTGAGCTAAGGTGGCGTACAACGCGCACTATAGAGGGTTGCGGCAAGGAATGTCAAGAGTCGCGGCCGCGATTCGGTGCGGCAGTACCGGATGTAAGGCGGTCGGACCGGAGCTGGGCTACAGGATAAGATCCGGCCGAAGTCGTTCGGCGCCATCCAGATATACCGGTACGACAGGCATGTCATGGGGGCAGTTCGTCACGACCAGAAGTCTGATCACACGTTCGAGCATGCCGTCGATCTGAAGTTCCTGCATGCAGAACAGCGGAGTCGTGGAAGCATATCCAGCTTTGCGCAGTCCCGCCGCGGGATTTCGGGAGACAAGGTCGCCGGTCTGGGTAATCAGGATCATGGCAACTTGCCGTTCTTCAATGGAATTCTTATCAAGCAACGTTTCGTATAGCCGCGCGATCGCCCGATCGATATGTTCCGGCGTATCCTCACCTACCTGAATCGCACCCCGAATCGCCGAAATCAACGGGGAGAATGTTTGGTTCGTTTCCATGATTGCCTGCTCCATTATCCGGAAATGACGATGCCGTCTGATATGATTTGATTGATGAACTGAACTGCGAACGAACAAAGGAATACCGCTGCTATTTTCCAGACCGCGCCCAAAATCGATGCAAACGGAAATACACGATCCTGCCACAGCACGACGGCCGCGCAGATGATGATGGATATGCCGAACAGGACCGTCGTCCATGCTAGGAATGTGCAAATGTCCAGCAGGAACGCAACGAAGGATTCCTGGACAGAAAAGAATCCGCAAAAGAAGAATGCGATGAAGAAGAAGAGATACAGAAGCAGGAGATAGTTCTGGATTCTCCCTGAAAAAGATAGTATTCGACGCGATCGCAACATGCCTGTATGGTAGCATGCATGATCGAGGAGGTCTATATGGATACGATGGAAAAAAACACGGGATCCCCCGCACACCGGACGGTCGCATCGGCATCGTCGACTCGATTGGACAGGCTGATGTGGATGGCGTCGATCGGAAAATCCGACACATCCCAATGCAAGCCGGTAGTGGATACGCGGGAATTCCCGCCCGGGATGGCAGGAATGATCCCGACCGTCGTTCCGGGAGCCAAATTGCTGAACCGACTTTCCGATTGCACAAGGTAAAGAGTTTCCAAGCGGGTGTACCATCTGGATGGCGGTCCGTAGCTTCCGAATAGCGCGAAGATCGATAACAGATGATCGAGCCTGCCTTCTCCGCCTCCGACAAGCTCCCATCCTTCGACCTCTCGAGCCAGGGCTTCCCGTACGGCGATTTCCGTATCGCTGATGTCCTTGTCACGTTCGAACCGTAGGATTTCTCCTGCAGGAGGTGCTGAACCTTGCGACAACGAATCGAAGTCCCCTACAAGCAAATCCACGTTCACGCCCCAGCGCACAGCCAGGTCGAAACCACTGTCGGCGGCAATGATGAAACTTCCGTCGATCTGTAGGTCGGCAGGAATTTCCGCAGGTGCTTCTGATCCGGTAAAAATTATTGCTTTGCTCATTTTTTAATACAATATCTTGCGAAATTTGCAATGTCGAAATACAATATTGATACAAACTTAAAAACATAAGGATGTAACCATATGAATGAAGCCAAAGAACGTCTCCGGCGAATCGGCGTTGGAATCCCTGACATCATGATTCCCGTCGATGGAACCGATTTGAAAAAATGGGCGGTGGTCGCTTGCGACCAGTATACATCGGAACGGGACTATTGGGAAAGTGTTTCCGCCTATGTCGGCGAGGAGCCGAGCACGCTCCGACTCATTTTCCCTGAATGCTATCTGGAAGATCCAGATCCCGAGACACGTATCGCAGATATCAATGCAACGATGCAGGCGTATATCGATCGGAATCTATTTAGGACATACAAGGACGCCTTGTTCCTCGTCCACCGTACGACTGGCCGAGGCCCCGGACGCTGGGGGCTGATCGTCACATTGGATCTGGATCGGTATGACTACGCGAAGGACTCCCGGAGCTTGATACGCGCTACGGAAGGAACGATTCTCAACCGCATCCCTCCTCGGAAGGCAATCCGCAAGAACGCTCCGTTGGAACTTCCCCACATCATGGTCCTGATCAGTGATGAACGACGTTCACTGATTGAAGTGCTTGCCGCGAGAAGGGAAACTCTCCCCATGGCCTACGATACACAGCTGATGAAGAACGGTGGACATCTGACGGCATGGGTGGTCGACCGCAAGTCCGAGCTGAATCTTGTAGCTGATGCTTTGGAACGAATGTACGATGCGCTGGATCCTCGTAATCCGTTGCTCTTCGCCATGGGGGATGGCAACCATAGCTTCGCTACGGCGAAAAGCTGCTGGGAGGATATCAAGCGAACCTTGACCGATGATGAACGCGAGCGTCACCCGGCTCGGTACGCTTTGGTGGAACTTGAGAACATATTCGATCCAGGGCTGGAGTTCGAACCGATCCACCGCGTACTGTTCAGGACCAAACGGGAGGAATTCATCGGCGCGGTAGCGCGACATTGCTCCTCGTATGAAATCGAACCTGTGGATTCTGTCGATGAATTGGTCGGAAAAATCAACCAAGGCGAATGCCAACGGTTTGGTTTCTGCGATGCGTCCGGATTGAAACTGTTCACACTGACAGACCCCTGCGCTTCGATCGCCGCCGGCACGCTTCAGGAGGTCATCGACGATCTTCTCTCCGAAGGAAAGACAAATGTCGACTATATCCACGGAATCGATGTGACCTGTTCATTAGGGAGAAAAGACGGAAATATCGGGCTGTTGCTCCCCGACATCTCCAAAAACACGTTCTTTGATACGATCATCGCCGACAATGCGCTTCCACGAAAGACATTCTCCATGGGCGAAGCTCATGAAAAACGCTATTACATGGAAGCTCGGAAGATCCGCTGATCATTCCAATGAACGGGCGATCAGCTCGGAAGCGTCGAACGCTCCTTGCCGTAATACGACGTAGGGGCGTTTCGTACAGTCGATCAGCGTAGAGGGCATCGTTCCCTGCTGGGTGTCGCCGCGCACAAGCAGTTCCACTTTGCCGGTGAATTCATTTGCTATGGCGTCGAACGTCAGTAGCGGAGGTTCTCCTGACGTATTCACGCTCGTGGAATAGATCGGTGTGCCGCAACCTTCGAGAATCGCTTGCAGGAATTCGTCCTGAGGAACGCGGACGGCTGTCGTCCCGCCTTTCTTGTCGGGGAGTATGGCCGTCAGAGGAGCGGGCCAGGTTTCCTCGAGCCCATCCGGCAGCCTCCCTTGGCAGATTTCCCGCGCCATCCCGAACGTCGCCAGGAGTATGAACGGCTTCGTTTCCGGACGCCGCTTGATGTTTCTCAGCTTGGTTTCGGAAATTTCAAGCAGACCGCTCAACCCGTAGATCGTATCGCACGGCAGCACGACGATGTCCCCGCGCTTCAGCACCTTGATCGCCGTTGCGACGGCGGACGCATCATGCCTTTCGATGAACTCAGTGCTAGAATTCATACATTCCTCCCCTATCGTCTCCGATTTTCCTGAGTCTTCTGATTCGTATTCTCCGGACCAATCGCATGAGCGAGACTATGATGCCGGCGCCACCGAGGGATGCAAGCGCAAGGATCCATGCCGGAACTCCTGGAAAAACTGTGATCGGCGCAGAATCTTCGTTCGACGATTTTTCGACGGTGTCGGCATCTTGCCGTCCATCGGAAAAATAGAATACCTGGTCCCCTTCCTGGTTGTAGCCGAGTCGCAAAGCGACGTCCCTCAGTTCGTCGACGCTGTCCGCCGAAGCTTTGCGGCGCTCGAGAGAACTAACTTGCAGACGAAGCAATTCTTCTTCCCGGAGGTTCCGCTCCAATTGCTTTTTCATTCCGGAATTGCGCAAATACCCACGCTGTCCGAAAATGCCGACGGACAACGTGAAGAGAAAAATTGCAGTAAAACAGAACAATGCCGTATATTTCCTTGTCATAGATGAACACAACAGATATAATGACGAATGATATGATAGTGTACCGTCGGGTTGCTTGTAAACCCGTCGAATACCGTTCACACTGTCGGAATGGAGGATGTGCATGGCTGGTAAGAAACATCGTTATGGACGTCAGATATTTGCAACGGTCGTCGTGACCGTCATTATCTTGCTAATTCTCTTATTCGTTTTTTCAAGGTTCCTGGTTCCATTGTTCAACGTTCATCAGGAGCAAGTGTATTCGGTGCTAACGAGGTTGTTCCCATTGCTGATCGGTCTCGTGCTCATCGAATGCGGGGTTCTGATCGCACGTCGACGCGACGAAGAGTATGCCGATCAAGTGGATAAGCTTCCACCGAATGCCTACGACAAACCGTTGCGGAACTTGCCTGGGGATGATCCCACCCATGCGACGGTCGCAAGTGGCGTCGCCCGTGAGCCGGCGGCACCTTCGTCCGTCGCTGCCGACGAACTTCCCGTTGAGCCTGTTTCGGCTTCCTCCGCTGTCGTCGCCGGCCAGGTTGCCGTGGCTCCTGTTGAGCCGCAGGTCATCATCAAGGAAGTCATCAAGGAAGTTCCTGTGGAAGTACAGGTTCCAGGAACTGACGCTCGACTGGAGAATTTCGAGAATTCGTTCGATGTTATCATGGATCAGGAATTGCAAGGCTCGATCGATGTCGGCTATGATATTTCCTTGACACTGGTCGAAATTACCGCTGGTAATCATGACGTTGTGGCTGAGCTGTTGCTGGAAACTACGAAGGACAATTCCTACAGCTTCCTGCTGGACAATGGCAAAATTGCGATCATTCTTCCGTTCTATCAATATGAAGAAGCCAGGCAATATCTGCTTGATCTGCTCGATTCATGCAAGAAGCAGCTCGATGGCGTGGGATTGCAAATGGGCTTCGCCAGCAGAAACGGGCGTATCGTCGATGTGGAACAGCTCTATCATGAAGCCGAGGCTGCTTGCTCGCTCGCTGGGCAGAACGATGAGGTCATTGGATTCGAGGAACGCATCGAGAAAGAGGCTTGACCGTTCGCAGGTCTACATACCGCCGGAACATGTTGTTTTCCGGCGGTTATTGTGACGTCTTGGAGGAGTTTCAGTCTTTCAAAGGAATATCGAATGTCATTCTGTCTTTCGTCAGGATTGTCCCTGGGAAGATTTTTCTCGCTTCAGCGACGAGTTGTTTCAGATCCCTGTCGGTATAGCGGGGGCTATAATGGATCAACCCCATTTTCGCGACATTCGCATCTCGTGCGACGGTAGCGGCTTGTGCCGCAGTCATGTGCTTTTTCTCTATGGCGCTGGACGCAAGGTCGCTTGCGAACATGCCTTCGCATAGGAGCAGGTCTGCGTTACGGACATGATCGGCGATGGAGTCGAGATACAGCGTATCGGTGACATAGGAGAATTTCCTTCCCGCCCTCGGAGACCCCATGACCTGGTTTGGTCCGATGACAGTTCCGTCGGACAGCGTCACATCTGCACCGCTTTGCAGTTTTCCCCAAAGCGGGCCTTTCGGGACACCAAGCGACTGTGCGATTTCCGGATGGAATACGCCCGGCCGTTCTTTTTCGCGCATCGTATAGCCGAGACAAGGCTTCGTGTGGTCAAGACGGAACGCTTCTACGACGAACTCGTCGTTCTCCATCACCACACCCGGTTCCGCAGTCTTGACGATGATCTCATAGTTGATGTACATGTCGAGAATCTTTCTGTTCGCATCGACATACTCTTTCAATTTCTGCGGTCCGTACAGGTAGAGAGGTTCATCGCGATCGACCTGGCTGGAGAGCATCAGTATCCCCGGAAGGCCTGTGACATGATCGGCATGCATGTGGCTGATGAAGATGGCTGAGATCTTCTTCCATCTGATATTGAGCATCTTGAGAGAGACCTGGGTTCCCTCGCCGCAGTCGAACAAGAAAAGCTCACCTTCCCTGCGTACCATGGCGCTGGTGAGAAAACGCCCTGGAATCGGCATCATGCCGCTTGTGCCAAGAACAAAAACTTCGAAATTCATGCCACTACTATAGCCTGTTTTGTCAGAAAAATACCACCTCTAGCGGAACAATTCCATCGGGGATATCTTTCTGGTCCGTCGCAGTGTGCAGTACATGGACAGAGTCGACGCAACAAGCAAAGTCGCGACAAGCGTCAGCAGTTCGCTCCATGGTATCGTGACATCGAAATCAAGCAGATACCACGAAAGCACAGGAAGATTGCGTTTCGAGATCAAGGATAGGATCGGACCCATGTTCGTGCCGAGAATCAGCCCGACCACGAGTCCGATGCCGAGCGAAACGATAACGAGTCTGAACACCATTTTGCAATAGATCCAAACCACGTCCCGGTCGTTGGTACCGAGCAATTTCAGAATCGCGATGGACTGCTTGTCGTCCTGCATGAACTCCTGCGCTACGCTGATGACGAAAAAACCTGCGAGCAGAGCGACGACGATGAACACTCCGAAGATCAGTTGCTGACTGACTTGCAGATTGTCATACAGTGTCGGCTGGGCTTGATACCAGGTCTGAAGGACATGGGGCGTGTCGAGTGCGTTCTCGATCGCGGCCATGACTTGATCAAGCCGTTGCGTATGGGATTTGTCCACAAGAATCTCGATATACCGGCTTGCCGGACTGCCAAACAACTGGTCGGCAAAGATATCCGAAATGAAGCACAGTTGGGAATCAAGTTCACGATATCCAGAATCATAGACCCCGTCGATCGTCATCAGAAGCGGACGGATCTTCGTCGAAGCGATATCAGGAACGACCATCAATGCGATCGAATCTCCTGCCGTCACTCCAAGTTCTTCGGCTATCGTGGCGCTGATGAGGATCCCTTGCCGCGAAGAGAGTACGGAATTCGTTCCCGTGATATTGAGTTGGTCTCGCCGAGTCGCGGAAAAATAATCCGGTGCGACGCCTTTCAGGCGGATCATGGCAGTCTGCTCCGTCGAATAGGCCAAGGCGTTGCCTTGGACGATAACGTTCGTTTCAGCAATCTCCGGGAGATCCGAAAGTGTCCGAATCAAGTCGTCGGAAGGATATGCGGAGAGGAACAACTGTAGATGTCCATTGGAAAGATATGCAAATTTGTCGATGATTCCGTCAATCATCGAAGAAACGAATATCTGGGCGATGACCAGCAATATCATGACCAGCGCCAATATTGAGCCTTTTCCTCGGATTCTCCTGGAATATCCGGTACCCGTTCCCCCGAGTCGACGAGAAAGCCATAGCCTAGACAAGTCCCCGTTCACGTGAGAGCCTCCAGCGTCCGGTGTCGCAGTAGGAAGACGGTATCGCATCGACGTGCGAAGTGCAGATTATGGGTGACAAGCATCAATGCGCAGCGCTCGTCGTCTACAAGCCCTAGCAACAGTTCTTCGACCAATGCTGCGTTTTCCTCATCGAGCGATCCGGTGGGTTCATCTGCGAAGATCAATTCCGGGGCATTCATCAATGCCCTGGCTATGGCGATGCGCTGCCGCTCTCCACCGGACAAAATCTCCGGTCGATGGTCAAGACGATCCGCCACCCCTACTCTTTGCAGGAGATCCATAGCACGCGCCTTGGCTTCTTTTTTCTTGCATCCCGCAATCAAGGCCGGCATCATGACGTTCTCAATTGCCGTAAAATCCTCCAGCAACAAGTTGGACTGGAAGATGAACCCCATCTTCTTGTTTCGAAGTGAACTTTTCTTAGCATCGTTCATTGTTACGATCGAATCCCCGCGAAAGAGGATGGAACCTGCGGTCGGATTCTCCAAACCGGCCGCAATGTGCAGGAGCGTACTTTTGCCGCATCCGCTCTTTCCCGTTATCGCTACGGAAGTTCCAGAGGCGATCGAGAATGTGATGTCGTCGAGAATCAGCAACGGCGCGACATCCTTCGCAGGTGATTCAAATTCTTTCTTGATGTCGGAAAGAGCCAGTATCGTACAGGATTCATTCATCATGCGTCAAAATCTCCATAATATTTTTCGAAAGCAGCTTTCGGCTTCCAAGCCAAGCAAAGAATCCCGCCATCAGGAGGATCACAGCGGAAACCGCCGCTACTTCGCATGGATTGATGGATAACGACAGACGGGTTCCTGAAAAGGCACCGTAGCCGTTGAAAAATCTCCTGACGTCATCTGCGAACTCGATCAATGCAGGGAGCCGGTCCACTGACAGGAGCGCAAGCAGACCACCGAGGACGACACCGATCGCGGCAATGTACAACGCCTGGAGGATAAAGATTCTCATCAGCATGCTCCTAGTACATCCCATGGCCCGAAGAACGGCTAGTTCGCGTTGCTTGATGCGAAGCAGTCGTGCCGTCGAGTTCCGAAGATTCGTGACGAGGATCATGATCATCAACCCGATGACAAGATACATCATATAGGTCTCGAGCTTCATCGCGGCATACAACGAACCATTTGCTTCCTGCCAAGTTTCAATGGTAATCGGCAGATTTAGATATTCGATCGCCTGCACGACGCTCGCTTGGTCGTTCTCGTACGATTCAGAAAGAAACACACCGATTCCCAACGTTTCGTCGGAAGTGAGAGGTCTGACGCCATCGATAGTGGTCAAGATAGTCTGCTGGTTGAACTCTGAAAGCCCAGTCTGGTAGATGCCCGAAGCGGTCCGTTCCAATGTAACCGGAATCATCCTCACCACCCGTCCCTGCTTGAGTATCGTCAGTTCCAAGGAATCCCCCAACGACATCGAGAGAGTCCGCATCAGATGGTAGGACGGCGCGACCATTTCCTCTGTTGGCGTCGAGCCAAGAACCATCGAGAGCCGTTCAAAGAATGGTCCGGCATGGAATAGAGATGGGGACAGCCCCCTGATACGTACCGCTGCGCTGTGTCCCGTGGACAGATCCTTGACCACCGCCGGTACATCGGCAAAGAGGAACGCCTGTTCCACTCCGCCGATCGTTTCGATTGTTTCAACCGTTTCGAGTAATTCTTCATAGGACATTCCTCGCGGAATGAGCCGGAGATGGAACGATTCGACATCCTTGATCGCACCAAGGCGCTGGGACTGGGAGGCTTCCATGAATGCGATGATCAAGAACAGCGCCAGGACACTCAGACAGATTCCGAGCATAATCAGGACACTTGAAGATCGGTGCCTGTTTTCGCGGGAGAACGCATAGCGTCCGGCAATCATGCATGTGGTCCTCTGTTTCTCCATACGAATCGCTCCTATCGGTACGAAACGGAAAGAACCCGTTTGCCATCCTGGCCGTATCGCACGTCCGCATACGGTTTCCCGTGCTCATACAGCGTTTCTGTCGTTGTCCCGTCTTCATGATACCGAACTTCGGACGACAGAAGTCCTGCGTCTTCTACAACTTCATGGATTTTCAGGCCATTTTCGTACGAAGTCCGTATCGTCGTTTCCGATGCGGGGCGCGTCGCGAGGGTTTCAGTCAAGTCTCCAGTTTCATCGTAGAAGAATTCCATGCTGTCGATCATGGCTTCTGAAACGAAAGTGTTCCTTTTGAGAACCAATCCGTTTCCTGCATAAGTAGTTTCTATCGTTTCTCCCGATTCGTCAAACGAGATGATGACGAGATTTCCGTCCGCATCGCTGAGAATTTCGGGACGGCGAGGAATATCTTCCCCTGCAAGTCGTTCCTTGACGATCAAATTGCCGGAAAGACGTGTTATTTTCTCCGCTTGATCACCAGTCTGACGTACGTATCCATCCAACAGGAAGAACTCCCATTGTTGCTCTTCTTTGGGAATGATGCGCTCGATCGCGGAGAGTGAACCATCGCCGGCACGGAGATATGTAACGATCGAATCGATATTTCCGTTCGTGGAACGCGTATATCCTGTGGCATGCCCTTGATCGTCGTATGAGATGCGGAAGGTCGTCGTGTCATCGTTTACTGAATTTGTCAGCGAAAGGAGCGAACCATTCTTGAATTTTCTCGTCGACGAATCGCCGTCATCGCTGACTGTCCGTTCTTCTGAGGATGTTCTGCGGATCCGCTTGACGGGTACGCTGTCCTGATAGAGCGTCGAATCATTGCCGTCCATGACTAGCGACCAGCCTTCGGAGAGGATTCCGTCTACTTCTTCCAGCCGCTGGCCGATGCTGTTGGAACGATATATAGTCTGTGCGAATGTCGGTTGTGCAAGCAGAACGGCCGACAGCAAGAGCAGACATATTCGTTCCGATTTGTTCATTATGCAAGTCCTACCAATGTATCAAGAAATTCGTCCTTATCGAACGGTTCGATATGGTCATATCCTTCCCCGGTACCGACGAACGCGATGGGAATACCGAGCCGTTCGCCGATCTGGATCAGAGCTCCGCCCTTTGCCGCACTATCGTATTTTGTCAGAATCAAAGCGTCGATGCCGATTGCCTGATGGAACAATTCGGCCTGGCTCAGTCCGTTCTGACCGGTCGTAGAATCTATCACAAGGAATTTACGATAACATTCTTCTTGTATTCCCCGAGAGCGGATCACCTTGTCGATTTTCTGTAGCTCCCGCAACAGGTTCTCCTTGTTGTGCATCCGTCCCGCAGTATCGGCGAGAATCAGATCCTCGCCCTTCGCTTTTGCGCTGTTGATCGCATCGTAGATGACGGCGCCTGGGTCGCTGCCGTTTTCCTGCTTCACAATCCTGCATCCGGTCCGTTGCGCATGAAGATCCAGCTGGTCGATCGCAGCCGCTCTGAACGTATCTGCCGCCGCGAGCAGAACCCGATGGCCTTGCTTCGTATAGAATCTGGCCAGTTTTGCGATGGAAGTCGTTTTTCCCACACCATTGACTCCGAGGATCAGGAAAATGTTGACCTGATCCGGGTGGATGTCGGGAACGTATCCATTGATTTTCTTCGACAACAGATTCTTGACGAGAATCTGAAGTTCTTCCTGTGTCTTCGGTTTCTCGCTCTTGGCGACTTTTCTGACTTCATCAGAGACTTCCATAGCCATTCTGCCGCCAAGATCCCCTTCTATCAGCATATCTTCAAGTTCTTCATAGAACGCTTCGTCGAATGTCTTGATTCCGAACAGCGCTTTCAGTTTTGCGCCAAAGCTTTTCTTCATGAGGCCGCTCCTTAGGTTTCACAGAGTACTGTACCGTGTTCCGGTGTAATATGCTAGCAAACCGCCGACCAGGTCAACCACTGAAGCGATCGTGATACCCGCGGAAAGATGTATCCAAGGCTTCCATGCCGGATCCGACGTTCCGCCGGTACCGAAGGTCGTGGCGGCGGAACGAAGCCCGACCCACATGCCGAAAGCTCCGAGCGTACGAGCCATGGAAGCATAGAAGTCGTCCCTGCGCCGTTCGATCAGATGTTCGTCGGTCATCCAACGGGGCTTGAGATCGAAAGTAATTTCACGAATCGCCGAAGTGCTTTGAAGCGAGAACGGAAGAAAGCCTTCGCGGTTTGCGACGATACTGATCGGAAGCCGTTGGTCCGTTACCAACGATGGAAGCTGCCCCTGGAAAACACCGTCAAGAAACCAATCGGCGGTTCCCATCGCCGAACCGATCGACAATGGTCCGTAACCGGTTCTGGCAAGTTGTCCTGAAATTTCCGTCTGTTCTCCGGAACTGAGTTCAATGGTCAAGGTCTTCGCATCATAACCGAATGCGGAAAGTTCGATTGAATATGTGCCGGTTGCAAGAACCAGCCCTTCTTCGACGAATCCTCTGTCTTCCCCATTGATACGGACCGACAGTCCCGGCACGGGGTCCTTGATCCTGAGCATTGCGACGTCGCCATCCGCATGAGCCTGGGCGAGGCCGATACGGATCTCTTCTCGGAAGGCCTCTGCGTCCTTACGTACGATCAGCCTGTCGAGCAGCAGGGATTGGCGCTGATGCACGAAATCCCATGATACTATCCGCAACCTGCTATGGTCGCCAATCATTTCAGGCCAAACGACGAATAATTCGGCCAGACTCTCCCGGATTCCGAGCAGTGCTAGAAATTGTCCGTCGCAGACGGAGAACAGCTTGTCATACGTTGGATCGGACGGAAAACGTACAAATTCCACGAAGACCTCCTGTGCCGGAAGTTCGACACCGGCATCAGCGATACCGGTGTCTCGTTCGGGTTCCGGAGTCAGGATATCCTCCCTGTCTTCACTCTGCCATGCTTCGTGGCGTTTGCTCAGCTCCTGCTCCCTTTCCTGTGACTGGATCATCCCTTCCATGAAGGTCCGTTCCTGACGATCCAACCCCGCTTTCTTGGAATACTGTTCTTCGATCGTTGAAAATACCCATTCGATCTGCTCTGATGGAATGGCCTGCGAAGAGATCTGGTACAGCCCTATGCGCCAGACCTCCGACTGAGCGGATGCAATTGCAGGGACGGACAGGCAGAGCGCGGCGGCATATAGGAAACCGCGAAAATGCGTCCGTCGCCATAAGGACATGCTAGGCCTCCTGGGACCAATGCAGATACGCTTCGATGAACTGGTCGATGTCACCATCCATGACCGCCTGGATGTTACCGACCTGAAGATTCGTCCTGTGGTCCTTCACCATGGTATACGGCTGGAACACGTAGGAGCGGATCTGGCTCCCCCATGCGATTTCTTTCTTTGCGATCGCATTTGCCTGGTGTTCCTTCTCCCGTTCCCGTTGATAATACTCGTACAGTCGGCTCCTCAGCATCTTGAACGCGACATCCTTGTTCATGTACTGACTACGTTCGTTCTGGCACTGCACAACGATTCCCGTCGCATAGTGCGTGATCCTGACGGCTGAGTCGGTCTTGTTGACATGCTGTCCGCCGGCGCCGCCCGCACGATACGTATCGAGACGGTAATCTTCCGGTTTCAGTTCGATCTCTATGTCATCATCGATGACGGGTGATGCATAGACGCTCGTAAACGACGTGTGACGTCGCTTCTGGGAATCGAACGGGCTGATCCTGACAAGACGATGGACTCCGGCCTCACCTTTCAGATATCCGAACGCATATGCGCCGCCGACCCTGATCGTCACGCTCTTGATCCCACCTTCATCCTCCTGCAGATCGAGGATCTCGCTCTTGAAGGAATGTCGCTCGACCCACCGAAGATACAGCCGCATGAGCATCTGGGCCCAGTCGCAAGCTTCCGTGCCTCCGGCGCCCGCATGGATCGATAGGAAACAATCATTCTTATCGAACTTGCCATTGAGCAACGTCTTGAGTTTCAATGGCCGGTACTGTTCCTCGATCCTGTCGATCTGTTGTTCCAGTTCCTGAGCGTACGATTCGTCGTTCTCGTCGGCGTACAGATCGATCAGTTCCTGAGTCTCGTCGATCTGGTCGATGATCTCCTGCCAAGGAACCAGCATGTCCTTGAGCGAAGTGATTTCAGCGAATACTTTTTCAGCGTTGCCGGAATTGCTCCAGAAATCGGGAGCCAGCGTCTTCTGTTCCAGCTCCGAGATCTTGCGTTTCATCGTATCCGGGTCAAAGACGCCTCCATACGTTATAGGCTTCTTCCTTGATTGCATCGAATTGTGATTTGTTCTGAATAAACATGGTAACTCCTTGGCGAATGCATTTGATTGTATCTCGAAGCCGGGTTTTGTCAACGGCGTTCAATACGAAGGGCGAACTTGAACGTCGCATGCTCCATCGGAGTCAATGCGACGGAAAAGTACGGCAGGAGGATCGTATGGTGGTACAGCAGCTCTTTGCCGAGCAATGTCGAGCAATCGGTGTAGAAATCTTCCTTGATCAAGGAGAACCGATTGTCACATGTCAATGAAACGATTGTCTTGTTTACTTCGTCGAAAAGTCTGATGTTGCGCAGATTCTTGATATGCAAGTCGTGGTCGGTCAGAAGCTCGGTGCGCTTCGATTCGAAGGAGAACACCTGGATCACTCCCGACTTGGTTCCGATCGACAGATTGAGTTCCGGACCATAGACGAACCGAATCGCCTCGTCACCGATATTCGCTATCTCGATATCTGCGATGATCGTGTTCTGCCTGAATTTGTACCGTTTGATGATCGACAACGGAAAGGGGATCGGCGCATCGCCATCCCAGCGGTACGTAGCCTGATACTCGCTTCCTTTTCTGTCGAGCCGATCCAAGTCGTACGGTTCGGCCCCGAGAGAAACACAGGAGTCTTGATCGTACTTGCTATATTCCTCAAGGTCTTCGCAGGAAGGAAATAGGATATCCTCGAAAATTTTCTGCTTCTTTCCGGCGATAAGGCTATTCCGTCGATCAAAAGTCTCCGACGGTCTCCCGCTGAACGTATCCGCATAGTTCCAGCCGGCGGGCAAGTAATTCAGTTCGATGATGGATCCGCCTTTTGAATCCACCATGGCGCTGATGTTCTTTCCCAACGACAGGTATTCGTTGCGCTGGTCGAAATCGACATCAAAATCCATCGGATATGAACAGTCCGGTTGGGTTGCAAGCAACTGTTCCGCCTCGTTGATGAGTTTGTATGCGAGTTTCCGATGAAGTGGCTGTACGGTTCCTCCGCATGTCTCGGCAATGAACGGGACTCCGCTGGAGGCTTTTTCAAGCAGAGATTCCGCACGTTTGCGGATATCTTTGTTCTTCTTGTAGTTCCGTACCGCATCCTGTACGAACAGAAGCCGACCATAGAGCTGATTCAGTTCTTCGCTCCTCACCAGGATATCGTTGAATGATGCGATGTCGTTCGACTGGACGCTGTCCCTCCCATACCAGCCAGCTGGCAGATATCCGTATTTTTCAACCCCCGATTGCTCATCGTAGTCGTTCAGAAGCAACGTGCGCCAGTTGCGCTGTTCGCATATCTCCGAGAAATCGGACAGAAGCGTCCAGATAGCCGTCTGTTCTGCGTCCTGTCCGCAAAGCGCTATCCCCTGGCAAAGCTGGTCGGCGTTGAGCATCATGCAACAATAGTCGTTATCTTCACCGAAAGCGCGAAGATGATCACCGATCCGATTCCTCGCCTCGTTGAAGTTGATGGCGCCGGACGAACAGGCCCGCACCGTTTCCGAGAAAACATCATCGATGGGAAAAACCTCGACCGTGCGTCCTGTCTCCTGCATGACGAATGGTTCCGGACAAAGCTGACTGCCGTGCAACTTGTCAAATGTGCTGATCATGAGACGTGTCGCAGAGCAAAGATACATAGCGCTGATATACGATGGATTCCATATCTGATCATAGCACCAGAGCGTCTGGGCCCTGGTGCCGTAGCGCTTGCGGATATAGGTCGTGGTCCGCTCGATTTGTGCGGAACGATCTTTCATCTGGAGCAGTTGCAGTACCGGCTGATAATATCCGCCGGTCAGCAGTTCGATCTGCTCCTTCTTCACCAAATCAGTGATCAGCATGTTCACTTCAGGATGATTGCATTCAAGCCACTCCATCTCCGCGGTCGTCAGATGGACGTGCATCCGCATCTGAGGATGATTGTACAAAAATGTGAGCAAAGGCTTGAGAATACACGAAAGCACCCGTTCCAAGACGAGTGCTCCGGTACAGGTGGGAAGCTGACTGTAGATTCCTGCCAATACTCTCATTCAATCCCTTTGCGCGACAACCTGATTCATACCTGCTTCAACGTCCCCCCCGCGCATCGGTACGATACACTTCTGCGGGCATGCGTTCGCCGCGTCTACGATCTGGGCCTGAGAGGAAGAATAGTCTATTTCGGAGAGGAAATTGACGACTTTGCATCCGGACTCAGGAAACTTATTTTCACATATCTTACACCCGATGCACCCAACAGAACAAGCCTTTCTCACTTTTGCTCCGCTTTCATGGTTGTTGCATGCCACTACATATGTCGCGGAAGCGGGAACCATCTTGATCACTCCGTTCGGACACACCGCGGTGCATTTCTTGCATCCGATGCATAGGTCCGGATCAACGACGATCCGTCCATCTTCCTGGCGGGAAATCGCATCAGCAGGACAGACTTTGATGCAGGAACCTAGTCTCAGGCAACCACTTTTACAACTATTGTCGCCAGAAAACAATAAGGAAGCCGCATTGCAGTCGGTCATGCCCTCGTAGCGATAATCCTTGTTGGTAGTCGCCACGCTTCCGATGCAATGGACGAACGCCACCATCTTCTCGGAGACCGGCGCCGAATCCAAACCCATGATCTCGGCCATCTTTCGGCTGAGTTCCGAGCCTCCGGGGGCGCAGAGGCCGATCGGGGCTTCTCCGGCGACGACTGCCGCCGCATAGCCGGCGCAACCAGGATAGCCGCAGCCGCCGCAGTTCGCGTTCGGCATGATCGGCTCCATCTGTGCCAGACGCGGATCCTTCGGTACTTCCAATTTTTTCGCTGCGAACGCCAGGCCGAATCCAAGTAGAAGCCCAAGACCTGTAACGACAAGAAATGCATAGAGAATGTTGATCATCTTCAGGCTCCTTCATCAAACCAAGTGCAGATTCGTCAGCAATGACTTGTCGAACGCCATGAATGCAAGCGCCATCAGTCCCGCGGAAATGAATGCGATCGGAACGCCTTTGAACGCCCTTCGGACAGGATACATGTCTAGCCGTTCCCTGATATTGCTCATCAGGACGATCGCAAGGGTGAATCCGAGACCGGCGGCAAGTCCGGCGAAGAAGCTTTCCAATAGGTTGTAGCCTTCGGTGATATTGATGATCGCGATGCCGAGGACGGCACAGTTCGTCGTGATCAATGGAAGGAAAATTCCCAGAGCATTGTACAGAGGCGGGCTGATTTTTCTGATAATCATCTCGACAAGCTGAACCAGTGCGGCGATGACCAGAATGAACGTGATCGTCTGCAGATACGTCAGCGACAGCGGTACGAGAATGAACTGGTACGCACACCAGCATACGACGCTCGCGATCGAAGTGACGAAAGTAACCGCCATTCCCATCCCGAGTGCGCTTTCACTGCTTTTCGATACGCCGATGAACGGACAGAGCCCAAGAAACTGCACGAGAATGAAGTTACTGATAAAGATGTATGTGATCAGGATTGCAATATATGACATCGTACTAGCCTCTCTTCTGCTTTTTTTCTGAATACCAGCCGAAGAACGCCTTGAGATAGCCCATCAGCAGCAAGGCTCCGGCAGCGAGCGTCATGATTCGAACCGGCCAGGTTCTGAGTCCGGGAATCGAGACCACTCCATCCCAGTCGCCGATAGGAATCAACGTGATGGTTCCTGCACCGAACACCTCACGAATCAATGCTATGAGCGTCAGCGCCAACGTGAATCCGATGCTCATTCCTATAGCATCCAACGCTGAATCCAGGACGGTATTCTTATTGGCGAAGGCTTCGGCGCGCCCGAGGATGATGCAGTTTACGACGATCAGCGGAAGGTAAACGCCAAGCGCTTTGTAGACCGAAGGGACGAAGGCGTGCATCACCATTTCAACTATCGTGACGAAACTGGCAATGACGACGACATAGGCCGGAATACGGACGCTGTCGGGAATCACGTTCTTCAACAATGAAATCATGACATTGCTGCAAAGCAGCACGAACAGGACGCCGGCGCTCATGCCCAGCGCATTGACGACCTGCGTAGTGACGCCGAGCGTCGGGCACATTCCAAGCATGATGATGAACGTCGGGTTTTCCTTGAAGATTCCTTTGGTCAGTTCATGCAGATGTTTGTTCGCCATCATCGGCCTCCTTGCTTCCGAACGTAGTCGGATCCATAGTCAAGCGCTTTCGAAATGCCTGTGAACGTGACCGTTGCGCCACTGACAGCCTGTGCCTGGTCCGAGGAAAGCTGGGATTTGCTCGTCGGCACTTCCCCATCCCCTCCGGTTCCTATGAACTTGTCCATATACGACGGATCTTCGCTCTTTTTTCCGATTCCTGGAGTCTCCGAATTCGACAGCATCTTGACGGCGATGATCTCTCCGGCAAGATCGTAGCTCGCCACCAGCTTCATCGCTCCTCCGTATCCGGTCGCATTCAATTCAAGGATATAGCCTGCGCTCTTTCCGTTCTGTGTCAACGGAATGATGTAGGAAACGGTATCCGATGTATCGTCGAAGCGTTTTTCTCCGATGTCGAACCCTCCGGACACTGCTTCCAGAGCCATCAATGTCTGGCTTTGGTCGTATTCGGCGATCTTGGGAGCTGTGACCGAGTTCACCCAGGCAAGAATCACCGCGGCGACCGCACAGATCAGACCGAGGATTCCGGCGACTTTGAAATATGTCTTCATGACTTCGCCTCCTTCTGCGGCTTGATGGCGCCGAACCGCTTCGGCAATACATAGCGTTCGATCGTAGGATTCACTATGTTCATCAGCAGAATGGCCAGCGATACCGCTTCGGGCAATGATCCGAAATATCGGAAGAGGAATGTGAAGAACCCGCAGCCTATGCCGAAGATGATCTGCCCTTTGCCTGTCGTCGGAGATGTGACCATGTCGGTGGCCATGAAAAATGCACCGAGGATCAGACCGCCGGAAACTAGTGCGCTCAACGCTTCGCCATGGAACAGTCCCAGACCGGACCGAATCCCGCCGAACACCCAGACGAACAGAGCAAAGGATCCGAGGTATGAAACAGGAATCTGCCATGTAATGATTTTCTTGCAGAGCAGATAGATGGCTCCAACGAGCAGCAGGATTGTCGAAACCTCGCCGATGCATCCGGCGACATTGCCGAAGAACGAGTCGATCGTATAGGGAGAGACCGCTTTTCCAAGTGCATCGGAGATACCTTGGGCGAATCTGGTTGCGGGATACCCCTCTTGAGCCAGAATCCGCCATGTTTCGAGCCCTGCGCCGGATCCCGAGCCGACCGCGGTCTTGATGAGACCCAGCGGTGTTGCGCTGGATACCGCGTCGGCGACTTTCGAAGCTCCGGAGACGGAAAGCGGAAGAGCATCAACCAACGTGCGCGGGGTGGAGAATGTGCTCATCGCGCTTGTAAACGAAAAGAACACGAACACGCGTCCACCGAGCGCCGGGTTCATCCAGTTCGCCCCCAGTCCGCCGAACGACCACTTCACTACGAAAATAGCGAAAGCCGATGCGACGACAGGAATGAAAAGCGGTATCGCAGGAGGCATGTTCATGCCGACGAGCAACCCCGTCAGAAATGCCGATCCATCCACAATAGTATTCTTGCCATCGATCCTGCAAAGGAGATATTCGACGAGGACGGCGCTTGTAATGGATATCAGCAGTACCAGCAGCGCCCTCCATCCGAATACATAGACACCCCACAGCGCGGCTGGAGCCAATGCCGCGCTGACAGACCACATGATCGGCGCAGTGCCGGAGTTGGCATGGATATGCGGGGAGGTCGATACAGTCCTTGATGGTTGATTCATTTCTTCTTCCTCCCCATTTTCTTGCCTGTCTTCATTCCATGGACCAACGGAAGATGCGCGGGACACACATATGCGCAACAACCGCATTCCTTGCAATCCATCAGACCGAGTTTCATCGCCTCTTCATAGTTCTCATGCGATATATTTCGATACAGCCGATTCGGTGTCAGCCCCATCGGACAAGCTGCGACGCACCGTCCGCAGGAGATGCAAGGTGTGGAAGCTACCGACTTCGAGGCAGGAAGCGCAAGGATTCCGCTGGTTCCCTTCGCCACAGGAGTCTGATCGTCATAGAACGCGAAGCCCATCATCGGGCCCCCGGAGACCAGTTTCTCAGGTTCGGTGGAAAAGCCGCCGCAGAATGCAATGAGATCGGCGACTTTCGTCCCGATCGGAGCAAGGATGTTCTTCGGAGTGGCGATGCATTCGCCGGTGACGGTCATGACCCGCTCCATGAGCGGCTTATGGTATGCGCAGGCTTCATAGACGGCGTAGCAGGTGCCGATATTGCAGACGATCGCCCCTACGTCGAGCGGAAGTTTTCCGGAAGGGATCTCTTTTCTGATCGTGGCTTTCAGCAACTGTTTTTCATCGCCCTGGGGGTATTTCATCTTCAAGCTCATGACATCGATCGGATAGCCGAGCGCTGCGATCCTCTCTTTCAGTCTGGCGATAGCATCGGGTTTGTTCATTTCAACGCCGATGATGATATGCTTCGGGTCAGTGATTCTCGCAGCGATCATGATTCCGGTCAAGGCGCCGTCGGTCCGCTCGAGCATCACTCTGTGGTCGGCGGTCAGATACGGTTCGCACTCGACACCGTTGATGACGAGATAATCGACGGACTTCCCTTTCGGAACCGTCAGCTTTACATGGGCGGGGAAAGTCGCTCCTCCAAGACCGACGATGCCCATGTCCTTTACGACTGAAAGCAGTTCTTCAGGTTTCTGCGCCTGCCAGTCCACCCGTTGATAGGCATCTTCCGGCTGCTGTTCGTCGGGAATGATTACGAACGCATCGCAGGATACGCTGTTCGCAAGGGTGACTTTTCTGATTTCCTTGATCGTTCCTGTTACGGGACTATGGACATCGGCGCTGATGAAGCCGGATGCGACTCCGATTTTCTCGCCTCTGGTGACGACATCGCCTTTTTGTTTCGTTGGTGCAGCTGGTGCGCCAAGATGCTGGGACAACGAAACGATCAGCTCCGAGGGGACGGGTAGCTTCTCAATGGCATGTCCACAGCTCAATACCTTCTTATCATCGGGGTGGACGCCACCCTTTCTGAACGTGGGTATCCTCTGCATCGAAGACTCCTTTATATGACGCAGACCACAACCAAAACGCCTTGGCATGACCAAGGGCGATATGGAGGAAGTCACGAAATGAACTTCGGTAATTCTACATGAAAAGCCAACGACAAGTAAAGAGAAAATCTGGACATGATTTCAGGTGCTTCAATCGATGAATAATCACTCATCGCATCGTGTTCATGTCTCTACGGAAACCGTTCATGTGAATATTGAGCTCATTAATTATCCATAAAATGATTTTTTGCATTATTTTAACGTTTTATTTCCACTGTTGTGTCTACTCATCGATTTTTCGATTGTCGCGAAGCTTCGCTATTTTTTCCGTATTTTAGCGGAGCAGTAGCTGATTTGGATTCCGTTGCGTATGATCGGCTTCCTTCTTCTTGCGGGTCGTCCTTGGCAAGAACCCCGATATGCGCCAGTATTCAAAATCCAGGAATCAGTATATGATTGTTCGTATGAATCGAATCTTCCGCTACGCATTCTGGAAAATCAAAGGCGTCAAAGTCTATGCCCTCGTCGGGAGGAGCGGTACCGGCAAAAGTTTTCGATCGAAACTCGTAGCGGAAAAACACAACATCGAACTGATCATCGACGACGGACTGTTGATCAAAGGGGATAGGATCCTCGCCGGTAGATCGGCCAAACGCGAGCCGAACTTCCTGACCGCGGTCAAGACCGCTCTGTTCGACGACGACGAGCATCAGCGACAAGTCATGGATGCTCTTCAGCGTGAGAAATACCATAAGATCCTGATTATCGGAACCAGCGAAAAAATGGTCCACAAGATCGCATTGCGCCTGAACCTTCCGGAGCCGGAAAAGTTGTATCATATAGAGGACATAGCGACGAAAGAGGAAATCGAGACTGCGATGCGGATCCGCTACACGGAAGGAAAGCATGTGATTCCCGTGCCCACGATCGAAATCACCAGGAACTATCCGCAGATCGTCTATGATTCGATGCGTGTCTTCTTCAAAAACAAGGCGCACTTGCCTTGGCAGAAGAACAAGGTGTTCGAAAAGACGATCGTCAGACCGGAATTCAGCAAACATGGAAAGATCACGGTAAGCGACGTCGCGCTGACACAGATGGTCATCCACTGCCTCGACGAATTCGACAACATGATCAAGGTAAAGAAAGTGCAGGTCAAGGTAAACCCGGAAGGCTATGCCCTGACGGTGAAGCTGCGCGTTCCCATCAAGCATCAGATTTCATCTACATTGGCAGAGCTCCAGGAATACATCGCCGATTCGCTTGAAAAATACGGCGGCATATTCGTTACGTCGGTGAATATCGAAATTGAGGAGTGGGCCTAGACTGGTGTCTATAAGTCATGCGCTTCTGCGCTGGTGGCGGGCGGTTCCGCCAACGGGGCGGAAGCCTGCTGAGGAGCCGGAACGCCGTGGTTCGAGCTTCGGGCCTTGCCTCCCCTTCTCCTGCGTCTTCTTTTCGGAGGACTCGCGATCGTATCGGATTGCCCTGCGGCAGAGGAGGCTTGCTTCAATTCCGCAAGCCCTTCGGCGTTCGCCTGCTGTTCTCCCGATGTCACGACCACAGGCTTGTTCGTTTTCTTGTTCCGCTGTCTCGTCGGAGCCCCGTCGACACGGGGAGTCCTTCGCTTCACCGGCACCGGCTTCCCATTTGCGCCACGGGGCTGTCGGACGCAGTTTCGCGGGGTCTTGTATCCTTTCTCGGACAGCAAGTGCTCGCAGGCAACCTCGATTTCGTAGTTGCTCGGCGTGATCGGACTGATCAGCACTTTTACCTGGCGGAAAGTATCCTTGAAACGTTCGTCGGCTGACGTGATCGAATCATCGAAGACGATCAGAGAGGAGACAAGAGCCTTGATCATGTCGCCCCTCGACACCTCCTCCCGCTCCCCGCGACGGGAAGCTTCGACCTGTTCATCGAGTGTCCGTAACGATTTCTTGACTTGCGGTACGTTCGAATAGATGGAAAAGCACGGAAGCATGAAGACCAGTAGCTTATATTTCTGCAACTCTTCGAAGATTTGGGCGGAGCAACCCGAAGCAAGTATCTTGTTCACCTCTTCGGTAAGTCTGCTCGAAGAAATTCTGGAAAGTTCATTCGAATATTTTCTGATCGCCAGCCGGACGTCGAACTTCAGCTTGAACCCGGTGGTGACCGAGTATTTCACAGCCCGTACCATCCGCACGGGATCTTCCTTGAATGTCAGATTGAGCGGAATCAGCGACCGGATGCGTTTCTTCTTGAAATCTTCAAGCGAATCATTGAAATCAAGCAACTGCCCGGTCACAGGATCGAAATAGAAGGAATTGATGGAAAAATCCCGGCGCTTCGCATCCTGTTCTATCGTTCCGAAGATATTGTTGTTGCCATCTTCGGCCTCCTCTCCGCTACGAAACGTGGAGACTTCGAGAATCTTGTCCCGAAACACGATATGAACCAGCTTGAACCGTTTACCGATGATCCGAGCATTCCAGAACATTCTCTGGATCTGCCGAGGGCTGGCGTTGGTCGCGATGTCGAAATCCTTCGGCTTTCTTCCCAACATCAGATCCCTGACGGCGCCGCCGACGATATAGGCTTCAGCACCCGATTGCTGTAGTTTTTTCACAACCCAGAACGCATCGTTGTCGATGAGTCTGGAATCAATTCCATGTTCTTCCGGCGTATAGATTTTGGCGATGGGAACGCTGTGCCCCAGATCGTCTTGTTTGTATCGTATCAGCATGTATCACTCAATATGCGCGACAAGGACCATACGATGGCCTTATTGCAGTTTCCACAGGATTTGTTTACTATAATGGTGTACACTAATTGATACGAAAATGCAACAGGAGCCCCCTCGTATGAGCAATATCACTCGACAAGCGTCCCGTCCGGACGTGCAGTCACAGGACAATGCGTCCGCATCGGGAAAAAAAACAATCATAGAACCGAAAGTACTGAAAGGGTTCCGGGATTCCTTGCCCGCCCAGGAAATCAAGAAGAAAGAAATCATCCATGCGTTGGAGAGGAACTTCTCTTCCTACGGATTCGTTCCGATCGACACTCCGGTGCTGGAATATACCGAAGTGCTTCTGGGGAAAGGCGGCGGAGAAACCGACAAGCAGATATTCAGATTTCTTGACAACGGAGGTCGAGAAGTCGCCATGCGTTTCGATCTGACAGTTCCGTTCGCGCGATTTCTCGCGCTCCACAAGAATGAGATCGTATTTCCGTTCAAGCGCTTCCATATCAACAAGGTCTGGCGGGGAGAGAACCCGCAGAAAGGCCGTTTCCGCGAATTCATGCAGTGCGATTTCGACATCGTTGGCGTGGATAGTCCCTCCGCGGACTACGAGATCCTGTCCATGATGCGCAGTTCCTTCGATCTGCTCGGCCTGGGAAACGTTACGTTCCATGTCGCCCATCGGGGTTTGTTCAACGCTTTCCTCGAGCATCTCGGAGTGTCGGATGATTCCGTCGAGGTGTTGAGGACCGTCGACAAATTGCGGAAGATCGGTTCCGAAGCGGTTCGGTCGCAATTGACTGACCTGACCGGTAGCGTCGAGAAGGCCGACGACATTCTGGCATATATCAATCCGAAGGAGTCGGACGGGTTCCTTGCAAGGCTCGAACGTCTGAGCGAACTTGCTGGCAATGAGCAGGAACATACGCATCGGATGCGTACGATCTATTCATTGCTGGAGGCCGCCGGCATCGCGTCGCAATTCGTCCTCGACCCTTCCATTACACGCGGTCTGGACTACTATACCGGGATCGTCTATGAAACGTTCCTCGATGACCTTCCCTCCATCGGGTCCGTATGCAGCGGCGGCCGGTACAACGATCTCGCTTCGCTTTATACAAAGGACCGGATACCCGGCGTAGGATCTTCGATCGGTCTCGATCGATTGCTTTCGGCTCTGGAAGAACTTGGCAGTGGCATCCTGACTGAGGGGTCTTCTGCCGACGTTCTGGTCGTCGTAATGGAGGAATCGCTCCGGCCATGGTATCATTCGGTCGGAGATGCGCTGCGAAAGCTGGGAATCCGTTGCGATGTGTACCTTGCGGACAAAAAGATTTCCCAGCAGTTCAAATATGCCGAATCGAACCATATCCCGTTCGCATTGACATGCGGTAGCGACGAACATGACGCAGGAACGTTCACGTTGAAGGATTTACGGACGAGAGAAACCTGTTCCGGGCTGTCATTGCAACAAGTGGCGCAGCGGATCAGAAAGGACTGAATTTGCAAAACATGAAACAGTTGCCGGTCTACCAGCACCGGCGGGAAATCCTTGCGGCACTGGAAACGCACCAGGTGATCGTAGTCGAAAGCCCGACGGGAAGCGGCAAGACGACGCAGCTTCCGATCATCCTCCATGAGGCTGGCTACACTGCGGATCTGGCTGTCGGCATTACGCAACCGCGACGCATCGCGACCTTGTCCGTCTGCGACTATATCAAGCGTCAGCTTGGGGATATGGAAGGGTCGCTGGTCGGCTACAAGATGCGATTTTCCGATACGACGGACCGGAACACTCGGATCAAGGTCATGACCGACGGAATCCTGCTTCAGGAACTGAAGGCTGATCCGTTGCTACGCAACTACGGGGTCATGCTGGTCGATGAGGCCCATGAAAGGAGCCTCAACATCGATTTCATCCTTGGGCTTCTGAAGGGTGTGCTTTCCCAACGGGCCGATTTCAAAGTCATCATCAGTTCCGCCACGATCAATACGAACGTATTCTCCCAGTTTTTCGATTCTGCTCCGATCATCAGCATCGATGCCCGGATTCACCCGGTCGAGGTCTTCTATATGCCGCAGGTCCATGCGGGGAATTCCGATGAAATGATGGATCAGATCGTACGGATCGTCGTCTCTCGAGTGAAGGAAAAGGCAGGAGACATCCTGATTTTTCTTCCGGGTGAATTCGAAATCAAGACATGCATGCAATTGTTGCATACTTGCGAAGTGAAGCGCCATCTGGTGCTATATCCGCTGTACGGACGTTTGTCGAAGGACGAACAGGAACGTGTCTTCATCCCGACGCCGAAAGACAGGACGAAGGTGGTCGTCGCTACGAATATCGCTGAAACGAGCATCACCATAGATGGCATCACCACTGTGATCGACAGCGGCATGGCGAAAATGAATTTCTACAACCAGAAGGACTTTACATCGTCGCTTGTTCCGCTACCGGTGAGCAAATCGTCATGCGAGCAGCGCAAGGGACGTGCGGGGCGTACCGCTCCCGGGGCCTGCTACCGCCTCTATTCCAAGCACGATTTCGATACGCGTTTCTCATATACGACGGAAGAGATATTGCGGACCGATCTGTCCGAAGTCGTTCTGAGGATGAGCGATCTGGGAATCTTTGACTTCGAGAAGTTCCCTTTCATTACCAGACCGAAGGCCGGTGCAATCGCCAGCGCGGAAGAGACATTGAAATTCATCAAAGCTATCGGAAAAGATCGACACTTGACCTCCATCGGCGAGTTGATGGTACGATTCCCGTTGCTTCCCAGACATTCCCGCGTGATCGTGGAAGGGATGCTCAACTATCCCGATGTCATCGACGAAGTGTTGATCGCCGTCGCATTTCTATCGACGAAAACTCCTTTCGTTCTGCCTCCAGGAGAAGAGGATGCGGCGAGAGAGGCTCACAAAGCGTTCAATACCACCGAGTATGGGGACTTCCTCACCTATCTGTCGATTTTCAAGCAATTCTCCGAACTTCCTTCTTCCGACGCAAAGGAGAAATTCTGCAAACGGAACTATCTGGACATGCAGAGCATGACGGAAATCGTGCATGTGGACGAACAGCTTGCGGAAATCGTCAGCGAGCTTGGTTTTCCGTTGAGTCACGGAGGATCCGTGCACGACTACCTCTGCTGCCTCGCCGCAGGTCTGCTGCAGTACGTCTGCTGCAGGTCGAAAGGGAACATGTACAAAAGTCTGACTGCGAACCAAATATACATCCACCCTGGATCAGCCTGGTTTCGGGAACCGCCACAATTCATTATCGCCGGCGAAATCGTCCAGACCAGCCGGATGTACGCCCGGTCCGTCAGCCCGCTGAAGAAAGAATGGCTTGATCAGATTGACCCGATGCTTCGTCCGAGGCTGCTGGAGATCCGCAAGCATGACGCCGAATCCAGAAGGATTGAGCGCGAGGCAAGACGCGACGAACGCCGCGACGAAGAGAAGAAAAGACGAACCGGCAAAGATGGGCGGGCTTCGACGATCCGGGATACGGTACCGGAAACCCAGACTCCTTCGGCCACCGTATACCGAAGAACCTATCCAGTGGAATTTTTCGGCAAGAAGAAAAACCCTGTCGTCGTGATTCCCCTGTCGGATCTTTCCTGGCTGTATACCCAGAACATGAACGCATCGCGTCGTCCGAAGAATTTTTCTGCAGCGCTCGCCTACCATGGATCATATATCCACTATGGCGACAAGTTCTTCAACATCCTTGAGCTGAACGGAAAGGTCGATACGGAGAAAGGGATTTTGGAATCCCCTCCCAGCGGTCAGTTCTCAGCATCCGACCCGTCGTTGCTGGTCGACAACTTGATGTGGATACTGGCTCTCTGTCGCCTGAAGAAGGAACGAGGACGTCTCGGATTCATCGAACTTGACACAAACGGCAACGGTATGTTCATGTTCAAGGCGAACAAGAATGGGCTGGAAGCGTTGGATACATCGATCTACTCCTTGGGTCAGCTGCTCGACGATCTTGATCGTAGCAGTCATCCCAATGAACTTCGCGTAGCACGAAAGACCTATGAGCGCTTGATGAAACTATTCGACAACTAACGCGAGGAATCCCTCAATCCATGATCTTGATCAGCATCGTGTCGGTCGATGTCTGCGTTCCGATCGAGGAGCCGCAGGTAACGATCGCCAAGTCACCTTTCTTTACGAGACCTGTCTTGATCGCCAGGTCGCAAGCATGCAGGATGGAATCGTCGACATTCGGCTGGTATTCCGCGAGTATCGGATGAATCCCGAACGACAGCTTGAGCTGCCTGCAAGCCTTTTCGTCCGTTACCGCGGCTATCACGGGACAGCCGGGCCGATAATGTGAAACGACTCGGGCTGTTTTGCCGGTCAAGCTGACGCAGATGATCGCTTTCGCATCCAGGAAATAGGATGCGTCGCATGCGGAACTCCCGATCGCATTGATGATGTCCTGGCCAAGGTTCAGCCGATTCTTGGCAAAGCGTTCTTTATAGTCGATCTTCGATTCCGTATATTCCGCGATTTCGGACATCGTCCTGACCGATTCTACCGGGTATTGTCCTGCTGCAGTCTCACCGGAGAGCATGATGACTGTCGTTCCGTCGTATATCGCATTGGCGACATCGGAGACCTCCGCTCTTGTCGGCCGGGGATGGTATGTCATGGAATCAAGCATCTGCGTGGCAGTAACCACATGCTTACCGGCCTTGTAGCATTTCGCAATGATATCTTTTTGGATCGGCGGCAGTTCCTTGAACGGGATCTCGACGCCCATATCCCCTCTGGCGTCCATGATGCCATCGCTGTGTTCGATGATTTCCTCAAGGTGGTCGACGCCACAGGAATTCTCCACTTTAGCGATGATCTGGATTCTTCCGCCACCATTGACATCAAGCAGCTTGCGAAGTTTCTTGACATCATCCGCCGTCCTGACGAACGATGCCGCAATGAAATCGACGCCTTGCTCAATGCCGAACAGGATGTCGTTTCTGTCCGTCGCACTGATGAACGGCATATCGATGAACACACCCGGGATGTTGATGCTTTTGTGGTTGCTGACTTTTCCACCGTTGCGGACGATGCAAACGACATCGCACCCTCTGAGTTCCGTGACATCGAGCGATATCAACCCGTCGTCTATCAGGATATTCGTTCCTACGCAGATCTCTTCGACAAGATACGGATACGTGATGGACACTCCGTGTTCGTCGCCTATTTTGTCCGGATCGGAATATAAAATGAATTCCGCACCGTTTTCCAACATTGCGAACCCATCCTTGAAATCCCGCACCCGAATCTCGGGTCCTTTCGTATCCAGCATCAAGGCGACGGGAATCCTCAGTTCTTTGCTGATACGTTTGACACGTTCGATTCGTTTCGCATGTTCCTCATGCGTACCATGGGAAAAGTTGAATCGGGCGCAGTCCATGCCGTTCAGAATGACCTGTCGAAGGATCTGTTCATCATCGACAGCGGGACCCATGGTGCAGATAATCTTGGTCTTTCTCATTGTGGAGCCTCTTCTTTCATAGCTATCATGCTAGTGGAAAACACGGATTTCCGATAGCGAATTGCATTAAGAACCGGTTAAGAAACGATTCGATCAGATCGGGCTGCTGATCACCAAGTTCTGGAGAAGCTTCAATTCAATAGTCGTCAGGACCGGTTTGCCCTGTTTTTCCAACAGGACGAAACGGACCAACCCATCCTGCTTTTTCTTATCTTTCAGAAGGCTTTGCCTGAACAGTTGCCAATCGCCTCGACCGATACGATAGTCGATGTCATAGCCATACATCGCGAAGAGTTTCGTCGCTCCAGATGCGTATCGCTGGTCGGTGATTCCAAGTTTTTCACCCGCTTCGAGCGCACGGCAGGTTCCCCATGCAACGGCTGCGCCATGGCTCCAGGTCGTGAATCGTCCGCAGGATTCCAGTGCATGTCCGAACGTATGGCCGAGATTCAAGGCTTGACGGATTCCCAACGTTTCCTTCGGATCACGTTCGATATACGACTGTTTCACTTTCAGCGATAACTCGACAAGATTCCGTAGGACCGCAGGATCCCTGCCCATGATCTGGTGCTTCTTCAAGAGCAGCATGCGGTAGAGCTCTTCATCCTGGGCAAGGAGCGCGTGTTTGATCACTTCGGCCAGCCCATTGAGAAATTCCTTGTCCGAGAGGCTCTTGAGCGTATCGCAACAGATCAGGACATCCTGCGCAGGATAGAACGTACCGACAAGATTCTTGCCTCCCATGAAATCGATGGCCGTCTTGCCTCCCAGCGATGCATCGACCATGGCGAGCAAGGTTGTGGGAACGAGCGTCAGTCTGCATCCCCTCATGTACAGGGAGGCGGCGAAGGCGGTCATGTCGCAGATGACTCCCCCTCCGAATCCGATGAACCGCCCGTCTCTCGCCATGCCTTCTTCGACTGCGGCGCGCAGGATACGTTCCGTTCCCCGCCAGTTCTTCGCCGACTCTCCTGGCTCAAGGATCACTCTGGGTGTGGGTAACGGTCTGATGAGTCTTGCGGTGTTTCCGTCAAGAACCCACAGAACGTTGTTGCCGTATTCACTCAGGTGCGCCGATAGATCGTAAATGTCGTCCGCAAGAAGCACGTTGGTTGTCTGGCCGTCGGCCAAGGTGACGCTACAACAGGTATTCATGTTCATTTTATACAGCAAATTCCTTGTCGTGAGCAAGATGCGACACCCTTGCAAATTACCGCGATTTGGAACATGATACTGTCGATATGTTGCACACTGGGTATTTCGATTGGGCCGCTACCGCGCCATTGTCCGCGGACGCCTCACAGGAGTATGTACGGATCGCCGAACGGTATATCGGCAATCCTTCGTCAATCCATCGGGAAGGCCGGATTGCCGCACAGTATCTTGAACAACTCAGGGCCGAAATCGCATCTTGCATGAATGCCGAGCCGAAATCTGTCGTGTTCACCGCAGGAGGAAGCGAAAGTGATGCGATCATCTTGAATTCATTGCTTCGCAGCAAGGCCCCTGGACAGGTTGTGATTCCCCGGTTCGAACATGCGGCTGTGACTCAATATGTCAGGATTCTCGAAGATTTCGGATGGGATGTCCGTTTGATCCAGGCTCCTGGTGGCTTCGTGAGGCCTGAACAGATCGCCAACGTCCTTACCGAGAAAACGCGGCTGGTCTGCTGCATGTTCGTCAACAATGTGACGGGAACCATACAGGATATCTCCGGAATCGCTTCGGTCATTCGAGCCCATGAAAGGAACATCGGCAGGAAGGTACACTTCCATTGCGATGCCGTACAGGCACTTGGCAAAATAGCGGTGGACGTTCGGGCTCTGGGTATAGATTCCGCGGCTTTCAGCGCACATAAGTTCTGTGGTCCCAGAGGCGTCGGCATCCTGTACAATTCGAATCCCGCGATCGCCGCGTTGAGCCGAGGCGGGGGACAGGAGAACGGGCTGAGACCGGGAACGGAGAATCTGGCGGGAATCGCAGCGATGGCGACGGCATTGCGATCGGCAGTGAACGATCTGGATATCCATCTTAATCATGCTAGAACGATCAGACGGTACTTTGAGCGACGTTTTGCCGAAGATGCTCCTGAACTGGTGCTCCTATCACCTCCCATCGATTCAGAACTACTTTCAAGTTCCTATATCCTGTCGGTCTCTGTTCCGGGCATTCCGTCGGAGGTCTTTACCAGGATGCTGTTCGATCAAGGGTTCTGCGTCTCCTCCGGTTCCGCGTGTTCTAACAACGCGAAGCAGAAAGGGGAAGGTGTCCTGCAGGCAATGGGATTCGACTCACGTCTTTCAGCATCGTCCGTGCGGATTTCCTATGGATACGATACGACGCTTGAAGATGCACGGCGACTTGCCGATGCGATCGTCGAGCTTTTTTACAAGCATATGCGGAAATGATCGCCGAATATGCGAACACAATTGGAGAGTGATCGATGGATACGAAACTATATCTGGTACGGTTGGGCGAGATTTCCTTGAAAGGGCTGAATCGCGATTTCTTTGAAAAACGGCTCAGGCATAACATCAAGGACAAATTACGCCCATGGAACAGCACGTGCACGCGGCAGAAAGGGCGATTGTATTTTGAAATCGATGCGAAATGTCCTGACGAAATCGCTGATCGAGCGTTTTCAACCACGTTCGGTGTCGTCGGATTTTCCCAAGCGGTGCGTTGCGAGAAATCGTTCGATGCGATCGTCGAGGCAACGAAACGGCTGATATCCTCGCCTCCGTTCGATGATGGAACCGGAAGTTTCAAGGTGGAGGCGTCCCGGAGTGACAAAAGTTTTCCCCTGAACAGCTACCAGATCGCTTGCGAGCTCGGGGGCGTAGTGCTTGACCGATACCCAGGCATGCATGTCGATGTCCGGCATCCCGAACGAATTTTGTTTTGTGAAATTCGCAACGACGCATACCTCTATACCTCGTTACGCAAAGGGCTTGGCGGTTTGCCTGTTTCATGTGCCGGAAAGGGAATGTTGTTGCTCAGCGGCGGTATTGATAGTCCTGTCGCCGGTTGGAGGATGGCTCGTCGTGGATTGAAGCAGGAGTGCATCTATTTCCATGCATACCCGTATACCTCCGAAATGGCGCTTGAGAAAGTTAAATCCCTTGCTGCCATTCTTGCGCCATACCTGCAAGGAACGCGACTGCATGTCGTGCCGTTTACCGACTCTCAGCTCTGGATACGCGACCACAGCAACGAAGAGGAGCACACGCTGATGATGCGTGCATGCATGATGAAAGTGGCGAACGCTTTAGCCGAAAAATCAGAAGCGCTTTGTCTCGTGACCGGAGAGGCGCTGGGACAAGTCGCAAGCCAGACGCTGGAAAGCATGGCTTTCACCGATGGAATGTCGGAACGGGTTGTGCTTCGTCCATTGGTGGGAATGGATAAGGAAGAGATCATTGCAACGGCTATGAAGATCGGCTCCTATGAAACAAGCATCCTCCCCTACGAGGATTGCTGTGTTATTTTCAGCCCGAAACATCCGTTGGTACGCCCCGACGCGACGGTCGAAACAGACCATTTCCATGCAATGGCGATTGAAGGACTGCTTGATAAGGCTGTGGCGGAGACCTCCACGTATGATTTCGGTGTTGACGGTAGGATTCTCAGGTCTTCTTGTGACTCCGAAGCTTGAATCCTGCTGGCGAAAGATTCATTGGAATGCAAGCATGTTAACAAAGTGCTACGAATTGACACATTCTCGCATTTGTGTATAAAAAAACTTTGAGCTGTTTGACCATTTTTTGATAAACTACTATGTTCTGAAATAACCTCGTACGTTGCAACGTTGCTGTATTTCGTTATTTTCAGTGGAGAACTTTTGAGTGAAGATCGGGCTTGATGTCGGTTCTACAACATTGAAATGTGTTGTACTATCCGATTCGGGGGAGTTGTTGCATGCTTCCTATGAGCGTCATTATTCACAGATTCCGACAAAGACAGCGGAAGTCCTGAGAAACATACTTCCTCTGGTCGGTGGTATGTCGCCGAACCTTGCCATTTCAGGATCGGCGGGCATGGGGATGTCGCAAGCTTGCGATATCCCGTTCGTCCAGGAGGTGTACGCCACTCGGCTCGCCGCAAATATCTACATCCCCGGTACCGATGTCATCATTGAGCTCGGAGGCGAGGATGCGAAGATCCTGTTTCTGGACGGAGGGCTCGAAGTTCGCATGAACGGTTCATGTGCAGGTGGTACCGGCGCGTTCATCGATCAGATGGCTACGCTGCTCGGCGTCACGCAGGAAGACATGGACCACCTGGCGGCTCAAGCTACGGAAATGTATACCATCGCCTCCCGATGCGGTGTGTTTGCAAAGAGCGATATCCAGCCGTTGATCAATCAAGGTGCGAAACGGGAGGATATCGCTGCAAGCATATTCTCCGCTGTCGTCAACCAGACGATCGCCGGTCTTGCCCAGGGACGACCAATCAAAGGGCGCGTCGCATATCTCGGTGGTCCACTGACCTTTATGTCACAGTTGCGAAAGCAGTTCGACGCAACGCTTCATGTGCAGGGAGTCTGTCCGGAAAACTCCCTGTTCTACGTCGCGCTCGGTGCGGCGAACTATGCGCAGGGGAACGGCGCCGATATCCCCGGACTGATCGATCGGCTGGAGAATTATCATAAGCATGCATCGTTCCTATCGATCGACCCCTTGTTTTCAGGGGAGACGGAATACCAGGAGTTCGTCCGGCGCCATGCCCAGGCGACGGTTCCCTGCGTCTCGCCGAAGGAATATCGCGGTCCCGTCTTCCTTGGCATCGATGCAGGGTCCACGACCGTCAAGGCTACCTGTGTTACGGAAAACGGCGAGATCCTCTATCAGCGCTATCAGGGGAACACCGGCAATCCCGTCCCGATCATTCGAGAATACCTGCAAACATTCATGATCGAAAATCCGCATCTGCCGATTACCGCGGCCGCTGTCACCGGCTATGGCGAGGAAATCGTCAAGAATGCGTTCCGAGTCGATTTCGGTGTCGTGGAGACGATCGCACATTTCACCGCTGCGAAACGGTTCATGCCGGAGGTGGATTTCATCATCGACATCGGTGGGCAAGATATCAAATGTTTCAAGATACATAATGGGACCATAGACAACATTTTCTTGAATGAAGCATGCTCATCTGGCTGCGGTTCATTCCTGCAGACGTTCGCCAACACGCTCGGGTATTCTATTGAAGATTTCGCGCGCCTTGGCATCTACGGAAAACACCCAGTGGATCTTGGCAGCCGCTGTACGGTATTCATGAACAGTTCCGTAAAACAGGCGCAGAAAGACGGCGCCACGATCGAAGACATTTCCGCAGGACTCTCGATCAGCGTCGTCAAGAATGCGCTGTACAAGGTGATTCGTGCGACGAGCGCCGAGGAACTTGGCCGACACGTCGTTGTCCAGGGAGGAACGTTCCTCAACGATGTCGTATTGCGCGCTTTTGAAAATGAGCTTGGAACCCACGTGGTTCGTCCTTCTGTCGCCGGGCTGATGGGAGCCTATGGCGCGGCGCTCCATGCCATGAAGCAAGTCCAGAAGCAAGGAACTTGGAACGGCAGCTCGCTTCTTTCCCTCGAAGAGATTTCGAAGCTCAAGCATGAAGTCCGTTCGGTCCGGTGCAATCGGTGCAGCAACCACTGTCAACTGACGATCAATACGTTCGATGGAGGGAGAAGGTTCATCAGTGGCAACAGGTGTGAAAAACCTGTTACGAATGCGAAACTCGATGAGGATGTTACGTTGCGGAACATCTATGCATGGAAGCAAGCGCGATTGAAATCGTATGGACCTGTTCCAGGAGCTCCCAGAGGAGAGATCGGTATTCCGCTCTGCCTGAACATGTATGAACTGCTGCCCTTCTGGCATTCGTTCTTTACCTCCTTGGGTTTCTCTGTCGTAGTGTCTCCATTCTCCAACCGTAAGCTGTATCTTGACGGTCAGGCGACGATACCGTCCGATACCGTCTGTTTTCCCGCGAAACTCGCCCACGGACATGTGCAATATCTTGTCGATCAGGGTGTCAAGCGTATCTTCTATCCTTGTATGAGCTATAATGTGGACGAGCACCATGGCGACAACCATTTCAACTGTCCCGTCGTCGCCTACTATCCGGAAGTGATCGGCGCCAACATGGGTGAATTGCAGGAATCTAGCGTCGATTTCATCAAGGAGTATGTCGGGCTCAACCGACGCCGGACATTCGAGCGAAGGATGTCCGAAATCCTTGCTCCTAGATTTCGGGACATCACAGAAACCGAGATACGATCCGCATCGAAACAGGCCTATGAAGCGCTTCGTTCCTATATGACTGATATGCGTGATGCTGGACAGCGGATCATCGCCCATGCCCGGGAGACCGGAAAGCCGATCATCGTGCTCAGTGGCCGACCGTACCATGTGGATCCTGAGGTGAACCATGGAATCGATCAGTTGATCCTCTCCTTCGGCGCTTCTATCGTCAGCGAGGATGTCATAAGCGTTTTTTCGAGAAAGGACAAGCGGAATGTATTGAATCAGTGGACCTATCATGCGCGGCTGTATGATGCCGCGAAACGCATCAGGAACGAAAACGACATGCAGCTTGTACAACTTGTTTCTTTCGGGTGCGGTCTCGACGCTGTGACGACGGATGAGGTTCGTGAAATTCTTGAGGATGCGGGAAAAATCTACACACAGATCAAGATCGACGAGATTACGAATCTTGGCGCAGTCAAGATCAGGCTTCGCAGCTTGTTCGCCGCCGTAGGCTGGTGAATCAGGGGAGATTTCTCGGATGGAAAACAAACACGGAAGAGTCGAATTCACAAAAGCGATGAAGAAGGATTACACCATTCTGATTCCGAACATGGCCCCGATTCATTTCAATCTCATCAAGAATGTATTCACAAATCATGGATATCGGGCGGTATTGCTTGAAAACAATGGCCCCCAGGTCGTTCAGGAAGGATTGAAATATGTCCATAACGACATGTGCTACCCCGCCCTGCTGGTGATCGGGCAGATGATCGATGCGCTCAACAGCGGACTCTATGATCCGGACAAAACTGCTTTGGTCATTTCCCAGACCGGAGGAGGATGCAGAGCGTCGAACTATATCTTTCTGTTACGCAAAGCGCTCCAACGAGCCGGGTATGAACAGATTCCGGTCATTTCTCTGAACCTGAAGGGCTTGGAACGCAATCCCGGTTTCAAGCTGACAGTTCCGATGTTGCTTCAGGCGTTCGCAGGACTGATATATGGCGACCTCCTGATGTTGCTGAAGAATCAGGTCAGGCCATACGAAGTCGATGCAGGAAGCGCCGACGCTCTGGTGGAGCGTTGGATCGAAACTCTGTCCGCGCAGTTCAAACGTGGCCGAGGCTGGAGTTTCCCCGCCATGCGGAGGAATCTCGCCGCTATCGTCGAGTCGTTCGCCCGGATCGAAATCAAACATGTACCGAAGGTCAAGGTCGGGATCGTCGGTGAAATATATATGAAATACGCAAGCCTCGGCAACAACAATCTCGAACAGCTGCTCGCTGACGAAGACTGTGAAGTCATGCTGCCGGGTATCCTGGGGTTCATTATGTATGGTTGCGACAATTCTGAGACGGACCGTGCCATATACGGCGGTCGGTTCTGGACGACTATCGGAACGAAACTGGTCATGAAATTGCTGAAAAAAGTCGAAGGCATGTCGATTGATGCGGTCAAGAGGTTCCCACAATTCTTGCCTCCTGCGCCGTATACGCAGACAAAGGCTCTTGACGACGGAGTGATCGGCTATGGATGCAAGATGGGTGAAGGTTGGCTGTTGACCGCGGAAATGCTCGAACTGGCCGAGAACGGCTATGCAAACATTGTTTGCACGCAACCGTTCGGATGTCTTCCGAACCATATCTGCGGAAAAGGAATGATCCGCAAGATCAAGGAAAAAGTCCCCCACGCGAACATCGTCCCGATCGACTACGATCCTTCGGCGACCCATGTCAATCAGGAAAACCGTATTAAACTGATGCTTGCAGTCGCACGCGAAGAACTGCAGAAGGTACAAGCGGAAAGTTCCGGGTAAATCGAGGCTTGCTTCTGATGTCTGTTCTCACTCAAATCGTGACGTGCATCTTTTCCTTGATCAACGCGAGGTTATCATCTCCGATTCCGTTCGCCTTCTCCGACCCAGCAACGATCAGAGCCCTCACTTCATCGCGATGTTCTTCATAATAGTGACGGCGTTCGCGGATCGGTTCGAAAATCGAGTTCATTTTCTTGGCCAGCAATTTCTTGCACGCCACGCACCCGATCTGGGCGTTCTTGCACATGCTGCAGATATTGTCCGATTCCTCAGGATTGAAAACCTTGTGGTAGGTATATACTGTGCATACGTCGGGATTGCCCGGGATCTTGATGCTGATACGGTTCGTATCGGTAACCGCATTCATCACTTTCTGCGTCAGAACTTCAGCAGGATCGGACAGATAGATGGCATTTCCCATACTTTTTCCCATCTTGGCGTTGCCGTCCAGGCCGCAGAGTCTACCGACATTGCTCAGCTTCGCTTCCGGCTCAGTGATCGATGTGCCATATAGATCGTTGAATTTTCTCACGATCTTCCTAGACAGTTCGATGTGCGGAACCTGATCCTCGCCGACCGGTACAAGATCGGCGTTGCAGAACGTGATGTCCGCTGTCTGGCTTACCGGATATCCCAGAAAGCCATAGGTCAAGTCGGAATACCCATAGTTTTTCGCTTCGGTCTTGATCGTTGGATTGTGCCGTAGCTGATTGACCGTGACGATCATCGAGTAGAATATCGTCAGCTCTGCGATCGACGCAATCTGGGATTGCTGGACGAATGTCACTTTCCGCGGATCAAGCCCGACCGCAAGATTATCCATGGCTACCTGGTAGATGCTGTCGTTGATCAGTTCCGGATTATTGAAATGCGTGGTAAGCGCCTGCACGTCGGCAAGCAGGATGAACGTATCATATTCGTCCTGTAGTTCAACGCGTGTCTTCAGGCTTCCGACATAGTGGCCGAGATGCAGTCTGCCCGTCGTTCTGTCTCCAGTCAGGATACGTTTCTTGTTTTCTTCCATCAAATGACTCTCCGATCGTTAGTGGTGGTCGTGCGAACAGGAACCGCAGCTGCATCCGCAACCGTCGGCTCCCTTGTCGGTGCAATAGAAGCCCTTCCCCTTGAAGATCACGCCTGAGCAACCATACACACGATGCAGAGCGTTGCTCTGACAATCAGGGCATCTGGTAGGTCTCGGATCGTTGAACCCAAGGTTCACTTCAAAATGATGATGACAGACATCGCATTCATATTCATATACCGGCATATTATCTGACGCCTCCAAAATTATGTATCACACTGTTGAAAGATGTCGTGATCCCGGTCATCTGAGCCGTGGTCAACGGCATAGAATCAATGACGAAGTATTCACCGTTCGTTACAAACAGATTTTTCAGTTCCGATGCAATGAACTTCGTCCCATCCCGCCTCAGCTGGGCTACGTATTGCGAGCGTATCAGCAAGGCGAGCGAATTCGCAAGTTTATCAGATTTCATTCTGATGCTTGCATCGAGAACAGGATTTCCCTGTCCGTCATATGAAACAAGAATCAGTGTCTCGGACATCTGGAGCACAACGGTGATCGGAATATCGAAACCCAGGCTGAGCATCGTTCTCGGTGAAACGACATACATGCCGAACGCAGCGTCAGCCATCTTTTTTGCGATGAGCGAAGGAATCTTCAGCTGTCGTTCTGCCCATGTCCTGTCGTATGCAGTCCGCCAATCCGTAGTCGAGAAGACGATCAATCCGTTCTTCGGCAGTCCGATCGACAGCGTGCCGTCGGTATTGGTGAAATACTTCACGTCATCCAGATATTCTGTCGTGAAGTCTTTCGAATACATCATGGCGGTATTGATGAGGAACTTCGAAAAATCCCCCTCGATTCCGCCGTAGACATCGAAAGACGACAGATCGGCCGGATACGGCGCTTCCATGGGATCGGAATCGGCTGAATCGAGCTTGCTGTCCATCGCAATGGAGATGCGGTCGGCTTTTTCGAGCAAGGATGCCACACTATCGGGCAACGCATCGAGCGCATCGCCATATAACGGAGCGGCTTGCTTCATATCGACAGTCAAAACGAACTCGGAAGGGTCTCCCATCGCCTGGAAATATGTTTCTTCAATAGAAACGAAAGGACTGCGATGAACGCAACTTGTAGCGTTCAAAACGACGAGTCCAAGAAGAATCGCCGTTTTGACGCTCAGGACTGCACGATTCCGACGTGTCCGTTCCGAATGTTGCATCTATAGCCTCTCCACATCAAGCAATACAGAGTGATCACCGCAGTCGACAGCTTCGTTGTCGCATTCCAGATGTTCGTCGAAGACGGCGACGTCCGCTAGTGTTTCACCCTTGATATACTCTCCGAACGATTCGAACACTTTGCGGACAACTTCGTCGCCACTGATCGTCAACCGGATTCTGTCCGAAACATCAAAGCCGCTCTCCTTCCGGAGATTCTGAATTGAGCGCACGATGTCCCTTGCGATACCTTCGTACAGCAATGCTTCGGTCACCTCGGTATCGAATCCAACGGTAAGGGCTCCATCGTTCACAACCTTCACATTGTCGGCTTCGCTACGCTGGATGACGATATCATTTTCGGAAATCCTGATGGTACCGTTGCCGTACCGTAGTTCGACAGCATGTCCGTCAAGAATTCCGGCGATCTCAGCTCCCGGCAGTTGCTGAATGAGCGCTGCGACTTCCTTCATGTCCTTTCCGAGCTGAGAGCCGAGGACCTTGAAATTCGCTTTCGCCGAATACTCCACAAGTCCGGTTTCATCGGCCTGGATATGCACTTCCTTGACGTTCAGCTCTTCTGCGACGATCTCCTTCATTTCGCCGAGGATCGCCCTATCGTCGGCATCCCTATCGACCAGGAACAGTTTCTGAAGCGGTTGTCTGATCTTCAAGTTGTTAGAACTACGCAACGCACGACCCATCGCGATCGCTTTCATCGTCAGGGCCATCTGCTTCTCTAGTCCATAGTCCCGCTTTGCTTCGTCGTAGACCGGATAGTCGCAGAGATGCACGCTCTGCGGCATTTCCTCTGTCTTGAGATTCTGGTATATCTCCTCCGTAATGAACGGCACGACCGGTGCCGCGACCTTGATGAATGTCATGAGAACGGAATACAGCGTATCATAGGCGGCCTTCTTGTCCTGGTCGTTCTCGCTTCTCCAGAAACGCCGTCTGGAACGACGGATATACCAGTTGTTCAGATCATCCACGAACGTGACGATCGTACCGCAAGCTTTCTGGATATCGTAGGCATCGAAGTATGCGGTCACATCCTTTACCATCCCCTCGGCGCTTGAGACGATCCATCTGTCAAGCGGATTGGTCAGCTGGCCATAGGGTGTCGTCGACGGTTCATAACCATCGATATTCGCATAGGTGACGAAGAACGAGTATGCGTTCCAAAGCGGAATGATCAGGGACTTCAGGACATCCTTGACCAAATCTTCGCTGAACTTCATGTCTTCGGCGCGAACAGCTGCGCTATTCATCAGCGCGAAGCGCAACGCATCGGCGCCATACTGGTTCACGACATCCATGGGATCGGTGAAGTTGCGTTCGCTCTTGGACATCTTCTTGCCGTCGGCTGTCAGGATGATTCCGTTGGTGATGCAATGGAGGAACGCAGGCTGGTCGAACAGCGCTGCGGCGATAACGGTCAGCGTATAGAACCATCCTCGGGTCTGGTCAAGTCCCTCGCAGATGAAATCGGCGGGGAATATCTGCTCGAACCGATCCTTGTTCTCGAACGGATAGTGGTGCTGAGCATACGGCATCGATCCTGATTCGAACCAGCAGTCCATGACGTCGGGAATCCTTCGCATCATCCCCTTTCCGTCCGGACTCGGCCATGTGATCTCATCGACATATTGCTTGTGCAGGTCCTCTACCCACACTCCGCTCTTTTCCTGGAGTTCCTTCCTGCTTCCGATGACCTCGATATGATCGCTGCCATCGCATTTCCAGATTGGAATCGGGTTCCCCCAGAATCTGTTGCGACTGATCGCCCATTCACGGGCGCCTTCCAGCCACTTGCCGAAACGACCATACTTCAGATGGTCGGGCATCCACATGATTTTCTCATTCGCTTCGAGCATTCTGTCGCGGATGGCCGGTACATCGACGAACCAGCAACTGAGAGCTCGATAGATCAATGGCTTTTTCGTTCGATAGCAGAACGGATAGCTGTGTAAAAAGTTTTCCCGCTTGATCAACTTTCCGTGGGCTTTCAGCCAGGCAATGATATCCTTGTCGGCATCCTTGACGAATACACCTTTCCAATCAGGCACTTCGTCGGTGAACCTGCATTCCAAATCCACAGGGCAGACAACGGGAATCCCGGTTCCTTTGAGAACCTGATAGTCCTCTTCTCCGAAACCTGGCGCGGTATGGACGATCCCGCATCCATCCTCGGTCGTGACATAGTCACCGAGAACCGTGACGAAAGCGCCTTTTTCCTTGAGATGAGCGAAATACGGGAACAACGGTTCATACGTCATTCCTTTGAGCTCCCTCCCCTTGTATTCCGCTACGATCTCGTATTGCGACGGATCCTTGTAGTAATGGCCGAGACGCGCCTTGCCCAGGATGTAGAAATCACCCGACTCTATGTCACGAACCTTCACATAATCGATATCCGGTCCCAACGCAAGAGCGAGGTTGCTGGGAAGCGTCCATGGTGTCGTGGTCCAGGCAAGGAAATAGGTATCTTTCTGACCGTCGACCTTGAACCGCACCGTTACGGCCTGGTCGATGACATCCCGATATCCACCGAGGTTGACCTCGAAGTTGGAAAGCGGAGATGCGAGCGCAGGACTATACGGGAGGATGTTGTATCCTTCATATACCAGACCTTTTTCATACAGACTCTTGAAAACCCACCAGATCGACTCCATGTAATCGGGATCCATGGTACGATACCCGTGGTCAAAATCCACCCATCTTCCCATCCTGTTGACGGTATGCTTCCATTCATTCGTATAGCGCAGCACGATGGCTTTGCATGCATCGTTGAATTTGGCCACACCATAGTCCACGATAGCCGAATATCCGGAAACCCCGAGCTTCTTCTCGATCTCGAACTCTACAGGAAGACCATGGCAATCCCAGCCGAATCCCCGCTGGACACGCTTGCCTTTCATTGTCTGATACCGTGGAATGACATCTTTGATCGTTCCGGCCGTCAGATGCCCGAAATGAGGCAGTCCCGTCGCGAACGGAGGACCATCATAGAACGAATACTCATTGTCCGCAGGCCGACTCTCGATCGATTTGTTGAAGATATCCTGTTCGTTCCAGAACTTCAGGACATTCTCTTCCATCTGCGGAAAATCCGCTTTTGCATTCACTGGACGAAACATAGTGGCTCCTGTATTGACCGTATCACGGAAAAGCGCCTCCATGAGCGCCTCCTACCGTGCCGAAAGTTTCAAAAACATTACCATATAATAGTCAGAAACCCGCAGCTATTCAACCTAGTCGTTGTGAAATTGTCCGATCGAACACACTCGATCATCGCGATGTCCACCTTGACATGCGCCGGTCTGTCGGCTAGTTTTCTCCTGTGATGAAATCTTTGAAGCAAGCCCACTTCCCTTTAGACTCCACGATCCGGGAATTCGCGGACAGATTCGACAATACGGGGCATAGCCTGTATGTCGTGGGAGGTGCTGTCAGGGACTGGCTTCTTGGAATTCCCAACGACGATTACGATTTCACGACAGATGCGAAGCCCGAAGAAGTCATGGCGATGTTTCGGAAGGTGATTCCGACAGGAATCAAGCATGGAACCGTGACAGTGCTATACAAAGGCGCCAGGTATGAGGTGACCACTTTCAGGATCGAAGACGAGTATCAAGACCACAGGCATCCGCAGTCGGTGCGGTTCGTCAGGAATCTGGAAGAGGACCTGAAGCGGCGTGATTTCACGATCAATGCGATTGCCGCTGACGCACTGACAGGCCAGATCATCGACAGACACAATGGTATCGGCGATTTAGGCAGGAAGGTGATCCGTGCCATAGGAGATCCCCGCCAACGGTTCGCTGAGGATGCGCTGAGAATACTTCGGGCATGTCGTTTCGCGACGAAACTCGATTTTGAGATCGATACAGCCACCTATGAAGCGATGCGGGAACTTGCTCCCACACTCCGTCATGTATCCGGGGAGCGAGTACGAGACGAACTGGTCAAGATGCTCTCCTGCAAGCACCCGCTCCATGGATTTGAGCTCCTCCACGCCTCCGGCATCCTGCAAGTGCTGCTTCCGGAAGTCGAGGCGGGAGATCGGGTCGAACAGAAAGGGATGCATCGATATGACGTGCTCACCCATGGATTTTACGCCTGCCAGGCTGCGGCCGACCTCGATGCGCCTCTGGAAGTCCGCATCGCGGCATTGCTGCATGATATCGGGAAACCTTCCGTACGGCATGAGGACGAAAACGGCGACTTCACGTTCTACAAGCATGAGTTCGTCTCGGAAAAGCAAGCGAAGGACATCCTTGATCGCTTGAAATTCTCAAACAGCGAACGCGATCGTATTTTGAATCTGATCAGGAACCACATGTTCCACTATACATCGGATTGGTCCGACGGCGCCGTGAGGAGATTCATCGCCCGTGTCGGGGAGGATGCGTTGGGAAACCTGTTCCTGCTACGGCTTGCGGATCAGAAAGCAATCTGCGGTCGGTGCGATTTCTCGACGCTTCAGGAACTGCAGGATCGTATTGAACGGATATTGAAGAATCGTGATGCGCTGACCGTGAAAGATCTAGCGATCAACGGCAATGATCTTCTGTCTCTCGGAATTCCGGCTGACCAAAGAATGGGAGTCATTCTTGCGCGCCTGCTGGAGGCCGTACTGGACGATCCGAGCCAGAATACGAAGGAACAGCTTTCCATCATGGCAAAACATATCGCGAGGGTGATTTCCGAACTACAGGGGAACAATTAGCAACAGTTGCCGTCGAAATCTTCGGCGATCGCATCAAAAGCGATTTTCGCCACGCTCTGCTCGGCTTCCTTCTTATTGCTTCCGCTGGCAGGACCGAACGTCTTGCCCTGGACGGAGACTTGGACCCAGAACGTATTGTCATGTTCCGGACCGGTCCGTTTCAGCAATTCATAGACTGGATATTTCTTATATTTCTTTTGGACATATTCCTGAAGAAGCGTCTTGTAGTCCTTTTTGTGCTTGTTCTCCAGAACCCGCTCGATCTCAGGGACAAGCAAGCGCAGGACGAACCCTCGGGCAGCTTCGATGCCCGCGTCGAGATAATATGAACCGAAAATGGCTTCCATGCAGTCGGCGAGCAACGTCTTCTTCGTCCTGCCTCCGCTATATTCCTCGCCTTTTCCGATCAGGATGTAGTTGTCCACCCCGAGTTGTTTGGCGATCACTGCAAGGCTTTCTTCACTGACAACATAGCTCTTGATGCGAGAGAATTCGCCTTCGTGACGCGACGGAAGATTCCGAAACAACCAGTCGCTGACGACGAACCCGAGCACGCTGTCGCCGGGAAACTCGAGCCGTTCATTGTTATCGACGGTTTCATGGCTTTCGTTCGCAAACGAACGGTGTGTGAACGCAAGGTTCAATAACTCGATGTTCGTAAAGGAAATGTCAGCTTGTCGCTGAAATAACGAAAGCTCCCTTCGTCTCTCAGGCGAGATCGTGGGAGCCTTTCCGAAACCAGCGGACCGTCTAAATCCAGCCATCAACGTATGAGGACGGAATTACTTCAAGAGGGTCGCTAAATAGTCGACCGCATCCTTGACGGTTTCGAACTCGTTCGCTTTCTCGTCGGGAATGGAAATACCCAGTTCTTCTTCGATCGCATACACAAGTTCGTAGGTATCAAGACTGTCCGCTCCGAGATCCTTACGGAACGAGGCGTTCATCGTAATCTTGGATTCATCAATTTCAAGTTTTTCAGCGATCAGAGACTTCAACTTATCAAATACTTCTTTGTTGTCCATAGTCTTGGATTCTCCTCACAATTAGTTGGCTTTCGTGGTGTCGATCACCTGAACACCCCGATAGAACCCGCATTTGGGGCATACGCGATGAGGAAGCACCAGGTTGCCGCAAGTCCCGCAAACGCTCAAAGTCGGCTTTGCAAGGCGCATATTTGCGGCTTTGCGGGAAGCTGCCCTGGATTTTGATGTCTTATATTTAGGTGTAGCCATATTTTAACCTCTTGATTACTTGAATTTCACGACACTTGACGTAGCATAGCGAAAAATACCCATTACGTCAACAACTTGATTCGATTTCTCATGTTTTCAGCGACAAGCGGAGGAACCATCTTCGAAATATCCGCGCCATAGGCCGCCATCTCCTTGATCGCGCTGCTACGTAGGATGAAATAGGTGGGGTCGGTCGGCATGAACAATATCTCAAGTTCGGGGAACAGCTGCTTGTTGGTCATGGCAAGTTCGAACTCATAACCGAAATCGACGAGAGCGCGCACTCCCCTGATCATGACGCCGATATGATGGTCTCTGGCAAAGTCCACGACAAGCCCCTGCCAGACACAGACTTCGATATTCTTGAAATCCTTCAGCAATACGGCAAGCATCGACCTCCGCTCCACAGCTGTGAACAGGCATTTCTTCTGAATATTGTCCGCAACAACGACATACAATTTCCCATACAGCTCAGCCGAACGTTCAATGATGTTCATATGCCCCATCGTCGGAGGATCGAACGATCCAGGAAGCATCGCGACATTGCGGTTCATGGCTTTGCTCATTTTTTGTTTTCCTCCACGTACGACTTCATGGCGGAATATGTTTCAGGGGTTTCGTACTGAATTCGCTTCAGGATCGAGAACGTCCCATCCTGATGCATCTCGATCACAGCGAACGTACCTCTCCCGATATAGGAGACCTTGCAAGGCGGCGCGACATGTTCGTCTGTTGCGATCTTTTCCAGAACACAGTCGAAATGGCAGTACGTGCCTAAGATCTGGCCGCCAACGGCTCCTGCGATGTTCTCGATCGGTCCGCCGCAGATGGCGCAGTCAGGACAAGGTTCCTGGACACGTGGGACATGGATCGGAGGCAAAGTGCTCTTGCACGGTTGCTGAGGCTTGCGCTGCAGAATCGATGCTTGTTCGCCGGAACGTACGGACTGCTGGTCATTTTTTCGGCCGTTCCGTTGTTTCTGGCGTTTTTTCTGTTCGTTGGTTTTTTTCCGACGCTGACCATCCTGCTGGCTGCCGCCGGGAACCCTAGTCCTGTCATCCATGTTTCAGACCCCTTGGAAATGCGAGACGCTTCCGTTTCGGATGCAAATCGCGTCGAATCTGTACGAATGATACAGTAATTGCGGGTGACATGCAAGGAAATCGGCGAAACAGCGCCGCATCTTGACAAGCTTGTAGGGAGGGACGGCATAGGCCATGTCATCAGCCGACCATTCAGAGTTTCTGCCCCACCAGGATTTCACCTCGATTGCGACAAGCGTGTCAACGGGATCGAGCGCAATGATGTCAAGCTCCCCTCGCCTATTTCTCCAGTTGCGTGAGACAATCCGCCAGCCGTGTTCAACGAGATACTTCACAGCGGCATCTTCTCCGGCTTTCCCTTTGTGCTTGCACGATTCGCGTTCCGACATCAACGCCCCATATGACAGAAAAAAGGACGGGCTTCCCGTCCTTTTTTCGTACGACAGCCGTCCGATACGACCTACGCTTCTTTCTTCCTGATATACTCGGGAACTTTCGCCGCTTTACCGACTTTGTCCCTGATGTAGTAGAGCTTCGCCCTACGTACACGGCCACGACGAATGACCTCGACCTTTTCCACCCGAGGTGAATGAAGCGGGAAAATCCTTTCGACACCAACGCCGTAGGAAATCTTGCGCACGATGAACGTGCGGCGAATCCCTGAATTATTCTTCGCAATCACCAGTCCTTCAAAAATCTGAATTCTTTCGTTCGCACCTTCAACAATCTTGAAGAACACCTTCACGGTGTCTCCCACGCTGAAGTTCTCAGCGTTCTCTTTCATCTGTTCTGCTTCAATAGCCCTGATCACGTCCATCTTTTAGATCCCCTTCGCAATATGATCTTTCTTTCAGTTCGTTCAATATCTTTCTTGAGTCCGCGTCCAAAGACACCGTCTCCAAAAGTTCCGGCCGATATGACAAAGTCTTCTCAAGCCGCCTGCACAGCCGCCATCGACGAATGTTGGCATGATGCCCCGACAATAATACATCAGGCACAGGAATTCCGCAATAGGTCTCAGGCCTTGTATACTGAGGATATTCCAGCAATCCGTCTGAAAAGCTTTCCTCCTCCAGCGACTCTCCGCTGATGACCCCGTCGATCAGGCGGTACACAGCATCGATAATCACTAAGGAAGCGACTTCCCCGGAGCTCATGACATAATCCCCGATACAGATCTCGTCATCAACATATAGGTCAATGACCCGTTGGTCAATACCTTCATAATGCCCGCAAACGAAGACGAGATCCGTCTCCTTGCTCAGATCCTCCGCGTATCGCTGCGTGAACAACCGACCGGAGGGTGAAGGGTAGATGACCCGCTTGTGCTTCGCGTCAATCGAATCCAGAGCCTTGCAGAGGGGCTCCGGCTTGATCACCATCCCTGCGCCTCCACCATACGGCGAATCATCGCAAGTCCGATGCCGATCTTCAGCGAAGTTCCTGAAATCGACCAATTGATACGAGATAGAGCCGTTCGCGACCGATCTCGCCATGATCGAGTTCTGAAAGAATCCTTCGACAATACCCGGAAACAGGGTCACGATGTCGATATTCATGCCAGCAACCAAGGCGCAAGCAATTCTATCGTCCCGGCCTCAAGATCCACGTTCCCGGTATACCGGGACATATATGGAATCATATGTTTCGAGCCGTCCGACGTCTCTACCTCGAGCAGAAGCGACTGCGGTCCATCGACGGAAGATACCACCCGAGCGACAGACACTCCGCCGACAGTCAGCGAACATTTGCAGAGGTCGGCCACATAGACTTCCCCATCACGTAGCTTCGCGGCCTTGCTCCGGGGAATCCATATCTCCCATCCTGCAAGCAGCTTCGCTTCTTCCGGGGAATCGATTCCCTGGAATTTGACGAGCAGCTCGCTTCCGTTCACCCTGAAACCTTCTATGGAACACCTTCTCTCACGACCATCCTTGTTCCGAAGCGACACTTCCTTCAATGAGAAAAAATGGTCGTATTCGTCACTATAGGAATGAACCTTGATCTCCCCGCGGACGCCATGGGAGGATTTCAATAGTCCGGTCGCAAGCATGTCGTCCATATTCAGTCAAGAATCTCCAATACGGCACGCTTGCCGCTTTTCGTCGCCGATGCGCTCAGGATCGTCCTGATCGCTTTGGCGATGCGGCCCTGTTTGCCGATGACTTTGCCGACGTCGTCCGAAGCGACTTTCAACTCAAGGATAGTGGATTTCTCCCCTTCGATGACGTTGACGGACACCTCGTCCGGCTGGTCGACAAGCGACTTTACAATGTATTCAACAAGATCTTTTTCCACGACTCGCTCCTAAGGACCTTAGTCCTGGACGGTCCTAGTGATTGTGATACCCTGCTTGTTCAGCAACTGACGGACGGTATCGCTCGGCTGGACGCCTTTCGCAAGCCAGCTCTTCACCTTCTCGACATCGAGAACTACCTGGTTCTCCTTGTTTTCGACAGGGTGATACTGACCTACTTCGTCGATCGTTTTGCTCGTCGGCGCGGCATGGCTGTCCATGACGACGATCCTGTAATAGGGTCTCTTCTTCGTACCAAAACGCTTGAGTCTCATACTAACGCTCACAACAATTCCTCCTACACGAATTTCAACTACATACCCATCTGTTTCAGCATTGCAGCCTGGTATTTTTTATTTTTTGCGAACTTCTTCATCGTAAGTCGCATCTTTTCGAATTTCTTTAGAAGTCGGTTTACATCGTATACCGTAGTACCGCTCCCTTTGGCAATACGCTTTCGTCTCGTAGGGCCGATAATCAGCGTATTTTTGCGCTCGAACACCGTCATGGACTGAATGATCGCCTTTTCACGCTTCATTTCCGCCGTATCGATGTCATCTTCGTTCACCTGCCCTTTCGCACCGGGAATCATGTCGAGTATCTGCTCGACGCTTCCCATCTTCGTCATCCGTTCCAACTGCTCCAGATAGTCCTGCAAGTCGAAGCTGTTCTTCGCCATCTTCTCCTGCATCTTCTGCGCTTCGGCGACATCCATCGTCTCCTGTGCTTTTTCGACAAGTGAAACGACATCGCCCATGCCGAGGATTCTGCTGGCGATCCGGTCGGGATGGAACGGCTCGAGTTCATCGATCTTCTCTCCGACACCGATGAATTTGATCGGCTTGCCGACCACGGAACGGAGCGAGAGCGCGGCACCGCCTCGGGTATCGGAATCGAACTTGCTCAGCACGACGCCGGAAATCCCGACCTTCTCTTCGAACTCTTGGGCGATGGTCACCGCGTTCTGTCCTGTCATGGCATCGGCGACGAACAATGTTTCGTCAGGGCGGATTGCGGCAGCCACCCGCTTGATCTCGTCCATCAGCTGTTCGTCGAGATGCATTCTCCCGGACGTATCGACGATCAGCGTATCGAACAGCTCCCGCTTCGCTTTTGCCAGACCGTCAGAGGCGACTTTCACAGGATCCTTCGAATCAAGTTCGGCAAATACAGGTACTCCGACCTTATCACCGAGTACCTGCAACTGTGTGATGGCCGCGGGCCGAACCAAGTCGGCCGCAACGAGCATTGGTTTCCGACCCTGCTTCTTCAGGCGGTTGGCGAGCTTCGCTGCGGTAGTTGTCTTGCCAGATCCCTGCAACCCCATCATCAGGATCACGGAGACAGTGTCGGGACCTTTCAGCGACAGCCCCTGATGGGCCTCGTCGCCCAGAAGCGCCACCATCCTGTCATAGACGATCTTGACGAACTGTTGGCCGGGATTGACCGACTTGAGAACTTTCTCTCCCAGCGCCTCTTCCATGGTACCGTTGATAAAACGCCTTACCACACGAAGATTTACGTCGGCGTCCAGCAACGCGACCTTGATTTCTTCGACCGCATCCTGGATATTCTTTTCAGTGATCTTCGATTTTCCGGACAGCGTCCGCATGATTCCTGTGAATTTTTCGCTTATTGAATCAAACATTACCTAACTCGAGTTATTATTATTGCAACTAGGAACTTATACCGCATCAAGGCTCCCATTGTCAATGGAGCGTCCGGCTTCCGAGCATGCTGAGGCTAGCGTAACGCCCGTCACACCGTGTCGATCAATCGAACAGCCCCTTCGTTTGCTTCGAATCCAGCACTGAATCGTCCTGGTTGAGGATGACGGGAGCTCCTTTTTCATTTCCTATCTTGTAGCTGACAGTCGTCGAAACACCGGCTTCCTGCTGCGTTACGCCAAGCAGTGTCTGGGATCCCATGACGGTATGCTTATTGTGGGTGATGATGATGAACTGGCTTTTTTCCGCGAAGTCCTGGAGCACGCTAAGAAAATATCCGATATTCCTGTCGTCGAGCGCGGCGTCGATCTCATCCAGGATGCAGAACGGAGATGGCTTGACCATGTAGGTTGCGAACAGCATCCCCACGGCAGTCATGGAACGTTCGCCTCCAGACAGCAATGCGAGATGTGTCAGTTTCTTACCCGGAGGCTGCGCAAGAATGTCGATGCCAGTCGTCAGAACATTCTCAGGATCGACGAGTTTCAGCTCGGCGCGGCCTCCTCCGAACAGACGTCTGAACATTTCCTGGAAATTTTCCGAAATCTGGCGATAGCTTTCCAGAAACAGCTGTTCGCTCCTCGTCTTGATTTCCATCACGACTTGTTCGAGATCGTTCTTCGCTTTGTTCAAGTCGTCGAGCTGCTTGGTAAGGAAATCGTAGCGCTCTTTGACTTCCGCGAATTCATCTTCGGCCATATGGTTGATGTACCCCATCCCCTGGATCTGTTTCTTCACCTCGTCCAGCCGGGTCTTGAGGACCGGAAGATCATTCAGTTCCTCGTCGAGACGATGTTCGTATTCCTTAAGGCTCTTGCCATATGTATCGAAGAAGTTCGTATATAGTTTCTTGATTTCTTCACCCATCGATTCAATCTGGAATTCCAGCTTGTCGGAAGAAGACCTCAAGTCCTGCAGGCGGTTGAACGCTTCCGTCTTTGCTTCCCGCTTGTTGCCGATGCTGGCCGACTGTTGTTCGATTTCTTCGACCAGCGCTTCCAGTTGACTGTTCAGGTCGCCGACTTCCTGGGCGATCTGTTTCTGCTCAGTCTGGACTGCGCGGATATTCTCCTGAGTGTCGGCGATACGCTCCTGGGCAAGCTGATGTTCCCTGACTGCGTCGCCGTGCTGATACTTGGCTTCAGTCATGGATCGCTGGAGCATTTCGATCGAATTCTGCGCCGCCTCACGCTTGCTGGCGAGATCGCCGAGCATCAAACGTAGCTCCTCGAGATGCACACGGAAATTCTCTACCTGGACGCTGAGGTTCCTGTTCTCCTCTCTCAGGAGATTGATCCGATCTCTGTTTCGGGCTACTTTCGTCCTGCTATCATCCAGGTGCCTGTCCACCGCATGTTTTCGAGTAATGATCCCTTCCGGTGCCAGGAATTCGTCGATGAACGTCGGAACCGTGCCGCAGTATTCCTGAAACAGGCTTTTCAGTTCTTCGACACCATCTTGGAAAGTTTCGAACCGCCTTTCCTGCTCCGCCAGCACTTGGGCTGCCGAAATCCCCGTCGCAGTTTTCAGCTTCCGGATAAAATCGATGTGCTCGGCAAGCGCCGTAGAAAGTCTGGCGATCCGATCAAGAAACGCTTTTTCCGCCTCTTTCCTGACTTTCGTGGAATATCCGCTCTCCTTCAGTTTCTGCTCGAGCTCCACGACAATGACATCGGTGATGGACTTCAGTTCCTCGGTAAGTTCCGTCTGATGTCGTTCCTGCTCGATCGTATCCAGTTCACGGTCGGAGATCTCCTGCTCCTGACGATTGATCAGTTCCTGCGTGGAAGTCAGGTTCGCAGTAAAGCCTGCGACTTCCCGTTCCAACGAGGCTTTCTTAGTCTCGAACTCATCGATTCTGCCATGTAGCTCATCGATCTCCGCTTGGTCTCGGTTGATTCGTTCCAGAATCTGATCCGCCCTGCCCGCCGCTTCGTCCCTGGCATGGCAGAAATCCCTGAACCGTTGGGTCAGAAGTTCCAGCTGATCGTTCTTCCCTTTCTGAGCTTCATCGAGTCGCTGGAGTTTTGTCTGGATATTGATCCTGGACGTCGCTCGTTGGCGCATCGCCTCTTGTTCCCGTTCGATATCCTCGTCGTACTGCTTCAGAGATTCCTGCAATGCCGTGAGATCCCGTCTCGCCTGTTCCAGTTGGGCGGTCTTGTGGTCCCGGACCATCAGATATGTCTTGAGTGTGGAAAGCTGGACATCGACCTCGAGGGAGAACTGCTCTTTCACCAGTTCACGATACGAAGAAGCTTTTGCCGCCTGGGCCTTGCGGGAATCGTACGTCCGCTTCACTTCCTTGAGAATGTTCTCTACCTGCTCGATGTTTTCCGCAGTACGTTCCAGCTTTCGTTCCGCCTCGATGCTTTGCGCCTTGAACCTGCTGATTCCGGCGGCTTCCTCGAAGATATACCGACGGTCTTCCGGTTTGCTCGACAGAATCTGGTCGATCTTCCCCTGTTCCAGGATTGAATACGCGCTCTTCCCTACGCCGGTGTCGAAAAAAAGTTCCCTGACGTTCTTCAGCAGTACACGGTTCCTGTTGATGTAGTATTCGCTTTCACCGGTACGATAGATGCGGCGCTTGATTTCGATCTCCGCATTGTCCATCGGGAGGAAATGGTTTTCATTGCATAGGACCAACGTGACTTCCGCGACATTCAACGGTTTGCGGGTGTCGGTGCCGTTGAAGATGACATCCTCCATTCTTCCTGCGCGAAGCGTTTTCGTAGACTGTTCGCCAAGGACCCATTTGATGCTGTCTACGATATTGCTCTTTCCGCAACCGTTCGGGCCGAGCAGACAGGTGATTCCGTCGGCGAACTCGAGGCGTGTCTTGTCAGGAAAGGATTTGAAGCCGAAGATTTCAAGACTTTTCAGAAACAATGGTTGACCTCACATGGGGCTCATCAACAAGCCCTTGACGCAGAATGATGACGATTATAGCATAACAGTCGAGTCCTTTCCAGTGAGGACCGAAGAAGGACATGGACTTGATGCAACAGGAATTATTCGAGCTTGAACCAGTATGCGACATCTGCGGGATCGACGAAGCTGGCAGGGGCCCTTTGGCGGGACCGGTCTGCGCAGCTGCCGTGGTACTTCCAGACGACTTTGATACAACGCTACTCGGAGATTCAAAGAAACTGACAGAGAAGCGGCGGCAGGTCGCAGAAGCATATATCAAGAGCCATGCTACGGCGTGGGCCGTGTCATGGGCGTCCGCAAAGGAAATCGACGAACTCAACATCCTTCGCGCTACGATGCTCGCGATGCAAAGAGCGTATGCGAAAGTGGCGGCACTGACAACCGTAGCGATCGTGCTTGTAGATGGAAACCAGACTCCCGACCTTCCTTGCCCCTGTCAGGCGATCGTCAAGGGGGATGCGAAAATCTACGAAATCATGGCAGCGTCCATCCTTGCGAAGACGGCCCGCGACCGTTTTATGGAATATGCGGACAAGCGGTGGCCGGACTACGGATTCTCCCGCCACAAGGGATATCCAAGCGAAATGCATCGCGCCGCTTGCGAACGATTCGGTCCCTGTCCGATCCATCGGCTGACATTCCATGGCGTACTTGCTAGTTCCAGAACTTCGGACGAAACACTGCGATGATAACATAAAAACGAAAGGCTGCAGCTCCATCCTTTGCGAGGATAGCCACTACAGCCTGTTTCTTGTCAGCGAGCCGGCACATTGGTGATCGCGTGGCCGTTCAGTCTTCTTGCTTCTTGGCATGCTGCTTGAGGAAATCGAGAGCTTTCTGGAACTCATGTACGAACTCCCCAAGATCTTCCTGATACACTACGATCGATTGACGGATATACCGATCCGCATCGGGCGTTCCTTTGCTTTCCACAAGATTGAGGAACATGTCCCCATAGATATTTTCCTTGACGTTGAAAAAATACGTCCTGTCATTCTTGATCAACCTTGTTGAGAAGACTTCTCCTCGCTGTCCCATCGCTCATACCCTCTATGTCAAAATTCACGGTCCAGGGAATTTTGTCCCGGACTCCTGTAGCTGACATTTAATCTGCAACAGGACCTAGTGTCAACGGGATAGCAGGCATTTTTGTTCATTCGGGGCTTGACCTTTCAATCGGATTCCAGTATATCTATTTTTCGTCGATTGTTTCTTGCGCCTGTCGTATAATGGTATTACCTCAGCCTTCCAAGCTGAAGAAACGGGTTCGACTCCCGCCGGGCGCTTATCTCATCTCCTTGATCAGTTGGAAGGACTCCTGGATATGAAACAGGAGTCTTTTGTTTCTTCAATCCAAGCATCTGAAAAGCACTTCACGAGGGTTTTCATCGGTGATTCCAATCCATGGCGCTTTGCGATAAGATATGCAGGTCGTTGGGAGGAATATGGACGAATTACGGAAACGTTATGCACGCTTGGTGCTCGAAACCATGGTGCGGGTACAGCAAGGCGACGCCTTGTCGATCAATACGGAAAGCCACACCCTTCCGTTCGCGAAACTGCTTGCAGGCATGGCAAGCGAAATAACGCAACAACCTGTCCACATCGTTGTGACGGAACACGGAAAACCACAAGGCGTCATACCCGTGGAGCCGGTCGAACACGATATACTGCAACCGACTCCTACAGGAGCGGCGATGATTCGCATCGTCGATACGGAACATAGAAATTGGTCGGAGCCGGATGACCTCGCCGCGGCAAGCGCGGATTTCGTTGCTTTGCAGGAATACGAACATCTCGCAGATCCCCTCATATTCGATAGACGGATCGCCGTACCATGGGCAGTCGTCCACGTTCCCGGCCCGAACTGGGCGAAATATCTGATCGGTGACGAAACGAGGGAAGATGCGCTTTGGGATATGTTGCAGGACATCTGGAAACTTGATCATGAACAATTCTCGACGGTTTGGGAAAGCCAATCGCAATTGCTGCATTATCGGAAACGCCAGTTGGAACAAATCGATGCGAAACAATTGCGGTTCGTTTCGGCAGGTACTGATCTGACTGTCGATCTCGCCCAGCATTCCCATTGGGAAGGTGGCCTGCAAGTCTTGCCGAACGGCAGAACGTTCATCCCTTCTTTGCCGCTCGAGGAACTATTCATCGCTGTCGATCGGAGCTCCGCTTCGGGGCGAATGACCGCATCACGGCCGATTGGTTTGTTTGGAGAGCAGGTTTTGGTCGCCGAATTCGAACTGTGCGGCGGCAAGGTCGTAGCGTGGGATGCGGAACACGGCAAAAAGCTTCTGGACGCATTCTTTGACATCGACGAAGGGGCGAAGCATATCGGGGAAGTGGCGCTCGCCGATGAAAACACCGCCGTATCCCGTAGCGCCGAGCTATATGGAGTCTCCTTGCTGGATCGAAACAGGACTACCCGTGTGCGGTTCGGATCGGCAAGTCTTTCCTGCCTGGATCCGGACTTGGCGATAGAAGATGAGACAGGATTGCACGAATCGACGACATTCAACCTATCGAATGTCGTGTGCGACTGTCCGATCGGCGACGGCGAGCTGGAGGTCTTCGCACGTACTCATGACGGGAGGACGATCCAGCTGATGGAACATGGCGTGTTCCTTGATTGACAGAAATAAGGATGGAAGACATGGAGCGAACGATTATCGACAAGTATGCGATATTGGTCATGGAAAAAGGAATCAACATACGTGTCGGTCAGAGCGTGACCATCAAGACCGGTCCCGGTACCTACCCTTTCGCAAGAGCCTTGGCGAAAGCGGCATATGCAATGGGCGCTCTGCATGTGGAAATTGCGCTTGATGACCTTGATGTGCTCGCCGCGCGGCTAGAAGCCCAGGATTCGGATCAAGTACAGTCGGAACCTGCGTTCGCAACGGCCAGGGACTACGAGATGATCGCCGAAGACTGGGCGTATATCAGGATCGATAGTACCGAGGAGCGACAGGATCACGCTCCGCTCGATCCAGAAAAATTCACCCGGTATCAGCAGGCGTTGAGTCGAAAGAGACAGGTTCTGACGAACCGGCAGATGCGGCACAAGCTGGCGTGGTGCGTCGTCTGTGCACCGGGACCGAAATGGGCACGGCAAGCGCTCGGTCCCGATGCTAGCGAAGACGACTTGTGGGAGGTTCTCGCTCCGATTCTCAGACTTGACTACGACGATCCGTGTTCCGCTTGGGCATCCCACGACAGCTCGATCAAGCAACGCGTCGAGAAGCTTAATTCTCTAGGAATCAGAAAACTCCACTATGTCGGGCCGGGCACCGACTTGACGATCGGATTACGAAAGGAACATGTATGGGAGGGCGGATCGAAGGAGCTTCCCGACGGAAGGCCGTTTTTCCCGAATCTACCTACCGAGGAAATCTTCACAGTCCCCGATATGTATGATGCGGAAGGCTTTATTACGACGACCAGGCCGGTTCCGGTGATGAATGTCATGACAGAAACGGTCCGGCTTACCTTCTCCGCCGGTCAAGTAACGGATTTCAGCGCGGAAAAAGGAGCGGAAGTCATGGACGCATTTCTCCAAATGGACGCTGGTTCGCGGCGGCTCGGAGAATGCGCTCTGGTCGATGAAAGCAGCCCGATCGCCAGAAGCGGACAGATATTCAATTCAATACTGCTCGATGAAAACGCATCATGTCACCTTGCGCTCGGCAAAGGATATCCCAGTTGCCTGTCGAATGGGGACTCCCTGGTCAGCGACGCTCAGCTCAATGCGTACGGATGCAACACCAGCGTCAACCACATCGATTTCATGGTGGGTTCCGAGCGCATCGACATCGTCGCCGTCTGCAGCGACGGCAAGGAAGTCCCGATTATGCGAAACGGGAGGTTCTGCTTCTAGCTCCCGGGGGACCGGAAGAACCGCGACGGACTGTTCAGTTCAAGTCGGAAAGCAGTTTCAGACCATCCAGCGTATGCATGGGAGAGACTTCCTCGATTCTAGGAATCAACGACGAGATCGTAGCGGAAAGTCCCCCGGTAGCGATGATTTTCAATCGATGTCCGATCTCAGCTTCCGTCTTTTCGATGATCGCAGCCACCATGCCGGCATATCCATACATGATTCCGGCACGAATCGACTGGACTGAATCCCTGCCGAGCACCGATTCAGGAACTTTCAGTTCTACTTGTGGCAATTGGGCGGTATTTCCGTACAATGCGTTCACTGCCGTGACAAGGCCTGGGGCTATGGCGACACCAAGCACATTGCCGTTTCCATCGACCGAACCGAGCGTCAGCGCGGTACCGAAGTCGACGATCATCGTGGCCTGTCCGGGAAACCGGTGATGCGCCTGCGCCAGATTGCACAACAAATCAGAACCCAGCTCGGGGGGGATGCTAGACCGTACCAGCCCGGTTTCGATGTTCTGCGAAACCATCAGCGGTTCAACATTGAACAATCTGACCGCATTCTTCTGCAGGGCACGCGAAAGATTCGGAACCACGGAACTGATCACGGCCTTGTCGACATCTTCCGGATGCAGACCTGCGTGGGAGAACAGGCTTTCGAGCACGACGAAATATTCATCGCTCGTTTTCTTCTGATCGCTGTAGATCCTCCAATGTTCGAGCCACTTCGTTCCGTCATGGATGGCAAGCACGATGTTCGTATTGCCGATATCAGCGACAAACAGCATTGTCCATCTCCTTCCCCGCCCTCTTAGAGCGCGAGCGCATGATGCGTTCCGGCATACAGCTGGTCCCGCAGTTCACGAATCGTCGCATCCGCAAGATATTCGTCGAACTTCATCATTCGGTCGATGATACCGTTCGGAGTGAATTCGACGATCCGATTCGCGATAGAATCAACGAACTGGTGGTCGTGGCTATTGAACAGCAGTATGCCGCTGAATTCCATCAAGCCATTGTTGAGCGCTGAAATCGCTTCAAGATCAAGGTGACTGGTAGGTTCGTCGAAAATCAATACATTCGCCTGCTCGAGCATCATCTTCGCAAGCACGCATCGGACTTTCTCTCCGCCGGAGAGCACCGTGCAGCTCTTGAGCGCCTCATCGCCGGAGAACAACATCCTGCCGAGGAACGACCTGACATAGGTGTCGTCCTTTTCTTCGGAATATTGTCGAAGCCAGTCGGTGATCGACATGTCGTTCTCGAACATGAACGAATTGTCCTTCGGAAAATAGGAAAGGCTAGTAGTGACACCCCATGTACACGAACCACAGTCAGGTTCCGCAAGCCCGGCGGCGATCTGGAAGAACATCGTCTTCGAATAATGGAACGGGCCGACGAACGCGATCTTATCACCGTTGTTCACGGTCAAGGAAAAGTTGTCAAGCACTTTTTCCCCGTCGACTGTCTTGCACAGGTCCTTTACCTCAAGGATATTCCTTCCGGGTTCCCTTGCAGGTTTGAACGCGACATACGGAAATCGTCTGGAAGACGGGCGTATGTCGTCGATCGTCAGCTTGTCGATCAGCTTCTTCCTGCTCGTTGCTTGCCGAGCTTTGGCGACATTGCTTGAGAATCTCTGGATGAATTCCTTTAGTTCGGCGATCTTTTCATCGCGCCGTTTTTTTTCATCCTTCATCTGCTTGGCGGCGAGTTGGCTCGACAGATACCAGAAGTCGTAGTTTCCGACATACAACTGGATTTTGCCGAAGTCGATATCGGCGATGTGGGTACAAACGCTGTTGAGGAAGTGGCGGTCGTGTGAGACGACGATGACTGTATTGTTGAAGTTCTCGAGAAAATCTTCGAGCCAATGTATCGATTCCAAGTCCAGGTGGTTGGTGGGTTCGTCGAGCAACAGGATATCCGGATTGCCGAACAGCGCCTGGGCAAGCAGAACCCTGACCTTGATATTGTCCTCTACATCCGCCATGAGCTTCGTATGAAGCGAGACAGGAATCCCCAGTCCGTCCAGCATCTGTCCGGCCTCCGCTTCCGCTTCCCACCCACCGAGTTCTGCGAATTCCGATTCAAGATCAGCGGCATGGATTCCATCTTCCTCGGTGAAATCCTCTTTCGCATAGATCTCCTCCCGTTCCTTCATGACTTTATATAGCTGGTCGAAACCCATGATTACCGTTTCAAGTACGGAATATGCGTTGAACGCGAAATGATCCTGACGAAGGACAGCCATCCGTTCTCCGGGGGTGATAATGACTTCTCCGGTGTCTGGCTCGATCTCACCTGACAGAATTTTCAAGAACGTTGATTTCCCGGCCCCGTTCGCTCCGATGATGCCATAGCAGTTGCCAGGAGTGAACTTGATGTTCACATCCTTGAAGAGGATCTGAGTCCCGTAGGCAAGAGAAATATTCGATGCAGTAATCATATATGGATGCTCCTTAGCAGTGAATCGCTACCGAATCAGTATCGCAAAAAAAAGGCAGCCTAGCAAGGCTGCCTCCGGTTTAGTCCCTAGCGGAATCGAACCGCTATTTAGAGACTGAGAATCTCCCGTCCTAACCGTTAGACGAAGGGACCGAATCGATGACTGGGATGGAGGGATTCGAACCCCCAAAGGCAGAACCAGAATCTGCAGTGTTACCATTACACTACATCCCAATTGCAAAATCCTGTCGCAGGATACTGAAACAGGTATATTTTGTCAAGTGGGAATGTCCAAAAAACTTGGCCACGGCACCCTTCGTGTCGTCGCGAGCAACCCGCTTCCGAAGATCAAGCAAGAGAATCCGTCTCCTTCCATAGATCTCCATTCGCCTGCGTCGCGGCAAGCGATGCACAGAACGTCTCCTCCGACAGCGGCCTTGCGTAGTAGAAGCCCTGTACGCTCCTGACATTCAAAGCTTTCAGATAGGCGATCTGTTCGGCGGTCTCGACGCCTTCGACGACGACCCGAGTGCCGAGGTGCGCGAAACCCTCCACCAGGTAACCGAGCATCTCATGCATTCTTCGCTGGCTTTGCGAATTCGAAAGAATCGACTGGTCGAATTTGATGCATTCGAACGGAAGGGACATCATCCGTGAGAAGCTTGCATATCCGGATCCGAAATCATCGAGGTAGAAGCCGAGTCCGTTGTCAATCAACCGGGACATGACGGACTCGACACGAAAATAGTTTGCGATGAACGTCCCCTCCGTCACCTCGATCTTAATTTTGTCAGGAGCGACATTCCAGCGTTTCAGCAATGTCATGACATGATCCACCATGGATTCATTATAGAACTGCCGGGTCGAGAAATTTACGGAAATCGGAGGCGCGGAGATTCCTTTTTCTTCGCAATGATGGATGAACTTGCAGGTATTCTCGAAGACTTTCATTCCTATCTGTGGAATCAGCCCAGCCGTTTCCGCATACGGAATGAATTCCGACGGAGGAATCGGAGCTCCTGTCCTCGGGTCGTTCATCCTGATCAAACATTCCGCCGCTTCGATCTTCCTGCCGTCGATATCCATGATCGGTTGATATACATATGAGAATCCCGACGTCAGCAGAGCCTTTCTGAGCAAAGAAACGACATCTTCCCTCCGATGCATCTTGGAACGGAGACTCGCGTCGCAGATTCGTACCTCGACAGGAGCGGGAATATGGTCTTCCCCGGAATTCTCCGGAGGCAACGCAAGCGCATACTCAAGGAACGACAGGATTTCATCGGGCTTGCTCGCGATCTGCGGGCACATGAGCGAAACAAGATCCGCCTCCAGATTGATTTCAACACCATCGACTGTCCAAGGGTTTTCAAACCGTTCGACAAGATAGCGTTCGACGTCCGTCGCGCTTCCTGACCGTGTCGGTTGCCAGATCAAAGCGAACTTGTCTCCGCCGATCCGGAATGCTTCGCACTGATACGGGAGATTTCGAAGCATCTCGCCGATATTCCTGAGGACCATATCTCCCGAGTACGTTCCAAGCTCTTCGTTGATGCGCTTGAACTGCCTGATGTTGATCGCGATGATCGTCAAAGCCTGCTTGTATCGCATATAGTAGTCCAGTGAATTGATGAATACCAGACGATTGCCGCACAAGGTCAACGAATCTGTCGTAAGTTTCGATGATTGGAAGTTCAGGTAGCTGACCAGGCAACAGAACATCGCCGCTGTTCCGCTCATCTGCACATTCGGAAAAATGACCTGGACGGTCAGAAGCGCCAGAACAAGGAGCGGAAACCATTTCAAGACACGTCGAAGCTGCGGACTGATGTATTTCCACAGGATCAGACACCCAAGAATACCGCTGAAAATGTAGAACAGCGACAGTCCCATCGTGAGAAAGTTCAGCGGTCCTCTGACATAGAGCAGATCCTCGTCGAACCAATACATGACATGGGTAAAAGGATTTGTCGCCGCAACGGCGAGATAGGAGACAATAGTGACCCCATAGATGGTGAACAACCATTTGAATATCTGTTTGTTCCTAAATTCATCCTGCACCTGTAGGAGAATATATGTGACGATCGACGCAGCCATGAACGGTGTCGTGAAGAAATAAAGCATCTGGAACAGATCGTTCAGCCACAATGGAACCAGATTCGAATGGACGATGGAAGATGTCGAAAGGATATTCGACGAAATGCATCCGACACTGATCCAAAGCACGGTGCAGAACATCCTTGTGTGCCTGATAGCAACGGAATAGCTTCCCCGCATGTAGAACAACAGGACGATAAGAACACCAAGCGCAACGAATTCGGGAGCGAAAAACCAATCTCCCACAGGGAACCTCCTAGGTGTCAAGACTCAGCATCATAGGTCATTCGTTTTCATATGTCTGGAGAACATTGATTTCATAGGGAGACAGGACATCTTCATAGTTCAGGAACGGAAGACCGATGACACCAAAGACGCCTGCGACTGAAGCCCCGCATTCTTCGAGAAGCTCGGCGGCGGCCCTAAAGGTTCCTCCCGTAGCGATCAGATCGTCTACGAGCAGCACCTTGTCTCCCGGATGTACGTCGATTTCCTGGACAGCGATCGTATCGGCTCCGTACTCAAGACAATAGCTCTTCTCCCTCGTCTTGCCAGGATGCTTCCCTTTCTTCCTGATCAAGACAAGCGGGATACCCATCTTGTATGCGAACGGTGCGGCGAAAATGAAACCGCGAGCTTCGATGCATCCGACGGAATCAATGCCCTTGTCCTGGTACAACTCCACCATTTTGTCAATGACCCAACGATAGGCTTCAGGAACAGCAGTAATTCCGGTGATGTCATAAAACAGAATCCCCTCATGAGGGAAACCAGGGATTTTCCTGATCACCTTGTCCAAATCATACGGGTGCATCGTATCGTCCTCCACAGGATGTTCATGGATAGGAACGCTTGAATGCGGAGACTCTCGCGCAAGCGTTCAGGTCATAGGGGCTGCGAAAGCCCTCGGAAAGATATCGGTACCCGAGTCCGGCGACCATGGCGCCGTTGTCGGTGCACAACTTCAAGGACGGGAAAGATACCGTGATACCGTTCTTTTCCAGAGTCTTCAGCTCGCTTCGAAGCAATGAATTCGCGGCGACTCCACCTCCGGCGGAAAGTCTGGTCAGTCCGGTATCCTCCAGAGCAAGTTTTACTCTTCGCATCAGAAGACCGACTGCACAACGCTGGAAACTAGCCGCGATGTTCTCAGGCGATTTCTCGCTCGTACCATCCCAGAACTTGTCCAGTTGGTTGATTACGGCGGTCTTGAGTCCGCTATAGCTCATGTCGTACGGATGCTCCCCTTTCTGCAAGGCGGGTCCGGGAAAGAGAAATGCGGTAGGATTCCCTGATTGTGAGAGTTTGTCGATGACCACGCCCCCAGGGTATCCAAGGCCATAATGCTTCGCGACCTTATCGAAGGCTTCGCCGATCGCATCGTCGATCGTCGTACCCAGAACCTCGATATCATCATATCCATGGACCTTGCAGATGACGGTATGCCCGCCTGATACCAAAACTCCCAGATACGGATATTCAAGCGGCTGTTCGATCTGCGAGGCATACAGGTGAGCCCTGATATGATCGATGCCGATGAACGGAATCCCGAGCGTAGCGGCGAACGCTTTCGCAAAATTCAATCCGACGAGAAGACTGCCCAGCAATCCCGGACGATTGGTAACCGCTACGGCATCAAGATCCGAGACGCCTAGTCCTGCATGCTTGACCGCGGCCATGACGACCTGTTCGATCCATTCCGTATGCAGCCTGCTGGCTATTTCCGGCACGACTCCTTCATACGGTTTATGCAATTCTATCTGTGTAGCGACGACATTGCTCATGATTTCACGTCCATCGCGGACAACGGCTGCGGAGCATTCATCGCAGGAAGTTTCAATACCTAGTACGATCATTATCAGTTCCCTAGAATTTCTCAAAAGAGTCGTCGGAAAAATATTCATCGTCCATCAGAATCGGAAACAGATCCTCAAGCGAATCGCCATACTCCAGCAATCCTGGCGCTATGTCGATGAGGAATTGCGCGACTTCCGGAACCCAGCTCTGTCCGACGACCGGAGTTTTTTTCGGAATCCGGATATCCAGCATCACCATGCATTCTTGAGGCACCGCGTTAAATCGTGTTACGTTCTTCGATTGTTTTTCCAGGATAGTTTCTCCTTGTCCAAGCCGATAGGAAACATAAACATCAGTGCATATAAGGTAGCGATATGCACCGACTTGGTCAAGTTGCAGTTTCATGTTTGAATTTTATTCGCGGCTCTTGCAATTCAGTCAAAAATCAGATAAGTTATCTCCGTTCGCATGAACAGGTTCGCGCCAAAGTAGCTCAGCGGTAGAGCAGCTCACTCGTAATGAGCAGGTCCTGGGTTCAATTCCCAGCTTTGGCTTCTGCAAAGGGGTGTTTTTCGGTTGTTTCCGGAAAACACTTTTTTTGCGGTCTTGAGCCAGTTGCGATCGAGAAAAAAGGAAGCTGGGGTAACCTGGGAAAAAAGAAGCGTAGCGGACGGGCAACTTGCGGCATCCTTGCGTTCAAGAAGTTGATCCCACTCGATAGAACGGGCTGCTTCAAACACAGTCGAAGCAGCCCGGGAAACGAACGAAGATACCGATTACTGTTTTTGGGCGATCGCAGCCTGCGCCGAGGCGAGTCTGGCGATGGGCACTCTGAACGGCGAACATGAAACGTAGTTCAGTCCGACTTTCTGGCAGAATGCGATCGTCTTCGGATCGCCGCCATGCTCTCCGCAGATTCCCAGCTTGATATCCGGCCTCACCGACCTTCCGAGCTGAGACGCCATCTCAACCAGTTTGCCGACGCCATCGACATCGATGGTTGCGAACGGATCATAGTCATAGAACTGCTTGTCAGTATCATTGACATAGTGACCGAGGAACGAAGCAGCATCATCTCGTGAGAAACCGCAGGTCATCTGAGTCAAGTCGTTCGTACCGAAACTGAAGAACTCAGCCTCCCTTGCGATTTCGTCTGCAGTGATGGCCCCCCTAGGCACCTCGATCATCGTGCCGATCTTGTATTCGACATGAAGCCCCTGTTCCTCGAAGACGCTGTTGATGGTCGTCAACGCATGGCGTTTGCAGAACTCGAACTCCTTATAGTTGCCTACCAGCGGAATCATGATTTCAGGATGAACCTGGATTCCTTTTCGCTTGACATTGATCGCAGCTTCGATGATGGCACGCACCTGCATATGGAGGATCTCAGGATAGATGATGGCAAGACGGCAACCACGGAATCCAAGCATCGGATTGAATTCATGGAGCTGGCTGATCTTCTGTGCGATCTCTTCGACGGAAATCCCGAGCTGGAGCGCCATTTCGTGGCGGCTAGTGTGGTCATTAGGAAGGAATTCATGCAAAGGAGGATCCAGTAGCCTGATTGTTGCGGGCAAACCGTTCAGTGCGGTGAAAATCTCTTCAAAGTCGCCGCGTTGCATCGGAAGCAGTTCCGCCAGCGCAACCTCGCGCTCCCTGGTATTGTTGGCGAGGATCATCTTCCTGACGCTGATGATCCTGTCTCCTCCAAAGAACATGTGTTCCGTCCGGCACAGTCCGATTCCCTCGGCACCAAGCATGATCGCCATCTTCGTATCGGTCGGCGTATCCGCATTGGTCCGAATGCCCATCGTCTTCAATTCGTTCACATATCCCATGAACTTCTTGTAGTTCTGGAAAAGCAACGATTCATTCTCGTTCATATGACCGTTGAGCACCTGGACGATCTCCGACGGCTTTACGGGAATCTTCGTGGCGTACACAGATCCGGTGAACCCATCGATGGACATATAGTCGCCTTCACAAATTTTCGAACCATTGACTTCCAGATAGTTCTTCGCCTCATTGACCATGATTTCTCCGGCACCGGATACGCAGGGGCAGCCCATGCCTCGTGCCACGACGGCAGCATGGCTCGTCATGCCTCCTCGGCAGGTAACGACGCCTTTCGACACCGCCATACCCCCGATATCCTCTGGACTGGTCTCGGTCCGAACCAGGATGACATCCTTGCCCTCGGCCGCCATCTGCTCCGCCTTTGCGGCGGTGAAGTATACCTGCCCACAGGCGCCGCCTGGACTTGCGTTCAACCCGTGGGTGATTTCCTGCAGATTCTGATCCCGGATTACTTTCAGATCCAGAATCGGCGCAAAAAGTTTGCCGAACTCGCCGGCCGGCACGCGATTTACTGCGGTCTCCTTATCGATCAAGCCCTCCTCGACCATCTCGACCTGGCTTCTCAGCCAACTGAAGATCGTTCTCTTGCCGTTGCGAGTCTGCAGCATGAAGAGCTTGCCTTCCTGAATCGTGAACTCGATATCCTGCATATCGTGATAATGCTTCTCAAGGCGCTCTCTGATGGCCACAAGCTGGTCAAATACCTCAGGGTTGACTTCCTTCAAAGTATCGATCGTCTGGGGCGTCCTGATTCCAGCCACGACGTCTTCGCCCTGGGCGTTCATCAGATACTCGCCATAGAACTTGTTTTCTCCAGTGGAGGGATCCCTTGTGAACGCTACGCCGGTGCCACTGGTCTGGCCCATGTTCCCGAACACCATGCTCTGTACATTGACGGCGGTGCCGAGCAACCCCCTGATATCGTTCATCTGCCGATATTTGTTCGCTCGCTCATTGTTCCATGAGCGGAATACCGCATCGATCGCCTTGAACAGCTGGTCGATCGGATCGACCGGGAAATCTTCATTGGTAAAGCGACGATATATCCGAGAATACCGGGCGATCACTTCCTTCAGATCATCGACATCAAGTTCGGTATCGAACACCTTCCCCTTTTCGTCCTTCACATCCTGCAGCGCACTTTCGAATTCATGATGCGGGACGGACATCACGACGTCACCGAACATCTGCATGAATCGGCGATAACTATCCCATGCAAAGCGTTCATTACCAGTTTTTTCTATCAACGCTTTGACAGAATCAGGATTCAACCCAAGATTCAAAACGGTATCCATCATCCCCGGCATGGACTGTGCCGCTCCGGAACGTACCGAAACGAGCAGAGGATTCTTCCTGTCCCCGAGTTTTGCACCCATTACTTTTTCAAGTTTCGCAAGATTCGCCAGAACTTCGTCACGAAGTCCTTCGGGATACGCTCCATTGTTGGCGCTGAAGAAAGCACATGCTTCAGTGCTGATCGTAAAACCGGGAGGAACCGGCAGGCCGATTGAGGTCATATCGGCGAGATTCGCTCCTTTTCCACCGAGCAAATCTTTCATTTTCGCTGTTCCTTCAGCTTTTCCATTTCCAAAGAAGTACACATACTTCGTTGATTTTGCAGGCATCGATAATCCTCCGATTCAGTTCTATTGAGTCACTTACCGAAGCAATGTAGACAAAATTAACCCACCTGTCAATGTTTGAAAAAGCCTGTAACGAAATATTTCCGGAACTTTATCCGAATTTCACAATTTTTTATTCAAGCAACATTTATCGAATTGATTTTTGAAACGTAGTTTCACAATTTGCATGGCGATTTGCTTTCGAACTGGTGGCTATCGGCGACAATGGAACGGAACGGACGTCACAATCGACTTGTTGTGAAAAAAAGCCGTGGCTGAGCGGTTCAACCACGGCTTCAAATCTATAGATATCCACTGCTTAAGCAGTGTAACTTTCCAGAAGTTTCGAACGGGATGGCTGCTTCATCCGTTCCAGAGCCTTCTTCTCGATCTGGCGTATCCGTTCCTTTGTCAGGTTGTACAATTCGCCGATCTCCTTGAGAGACATCGGATTCTGTCCGTTCAAGCCATACCGCAACTCAATGATCTCCCGTTCTTTGTCACTCAGTGTCGCAAGCACCTGGTTGATATCTTCCTTCAAGGCTCGTTCCATCAATGCAGAATCAGGACTCTGCGCGCCGTCCTCGATAAAATCCCCGACATTGCTGTTTCCGCTGTCGCTGTATACGGGGGCGTCGAGGCTGACCATCTCCCTGCTGATGGCGATCAGATCCGCGACATGGGAAGGATCCAGCTGCGTCAATGCACCGATTTCCTCCATGCTTGGTTCCTCGCCGTTCTCATGCATCAACTCTTTCTGGGCCTTCTGGATCTGCATCAATTCATTCGCACGATTGAGCGGAAGCCGCACGGTCCTGCTCTTTTCGCAGATCGCCTTGAGGATCGCCTGTCGGATCCACCACACTGCATAGGAAATGAAATGGTATCCTTTGTCAGGATCAAACTTCTCAAGCGCATTCATCAGACCGATATTTCCTTCGTTGATCAAGTCGATCAACGGCAAGCCCTGGTTCTGATATTTTTTCGCGATATTGACGACGAATCGGAGATTCGCTTCCACCATCCGGTTTCTTGCGTATTCGTTCCCTTGGGTAGCGAGCTTCGCAAGCCTGTATTCCTCTTCCCGACTGAGCATCGGAATCCTGTTTATTTCCTTCAAATACATGGAAAGGATGTTTGCATCCTCATATAAATCGCTTTCACTGGCACTGTTCAGCATCGTCTGTTGTTTGGACATTGTGTAATCCTCCTTGGGACACACATAGACAAGCAACATCCATGCCAAAAATGAAATGCTATTGGACAAGCCATAGTAATATGTTCTGACAAAAGAAATTAAAAATACTACTATTTTTTATGTCACAAAAGGACGCCAACAAAATCACAGTTTCATCCCCTCTTAACATGCAAAATAGTGTCATTGTGACACGACGAAGGAAATCATGCGCGTTAGCGGGTCATCTTGACACGATCCAGCAGACTCAATGGAGAAATACCGCAAACAGCGGGTCGTTGTGCCACGTTTTCCAAGTTTTCAACCAAGAAACCGTCAAACCCCGCCACATCGAGATCCCATGGAAAATCGATCTCGACGGTCCGATACCAAGCCCCCGTATTGTCGGGTTCGAAACTGAATTCGGAATGGGCGATCGCATTCTTCAACTCTTCCCACTTCATCCGGATCAGATCATGAATCATGTCGCCTTCGGAAAGACTGACGCAAAGCCGTTTCTTGCCAAGCAGATAGATCGCGAACTGAATATCATGGAACTTCTTCCATTCATAGTCTTTGTCGGACGAAAACTCGCACCCCCTGACCAGAAATGCATCATTCCAGCTTCTCAACGCTTTTTCGATATCGCCGAGCTTGCAGAACGAGTTGCCGAGACGGTAGAACCATCTACCGATATCGTTCAGGGACTTGCCCGGACATCGTGCCTGCTCGTCTGAATATACTGTCAATGCACTTGTAGCCATGCTCCATACTCCCGGTCGGAGACGACCTCTCTGTCGTCACGCCTGTAATATACGTACTTGAGATAGATGTGACAAATGTTTTTTACATTTTTTTCACAGGTGTGATTTTTTTTTACATCATTGCCGACAATGTGTCATGAAATAGACATTTTACTTGCCAATGGAAGCGGATTTTACTATATTACACCAGGAGTCGGAACTAGCATCCGTCGATGCGTTCGGATTCACACACATCATCAACAATTATATTGCATAAGGAGTATGGATATGAAAATCAGACCTTTGGCAGACAGAGTACTGGTGAAGATGGAAGAGGTGCAGGAGAAGACCGCAAGCGGAATTTTCATTCCTCAGACCGCGCAGGAGAAAACTCAGATCGCGACAGTCGTCGCAGTAGGTGATGATACCGAAGCGATCAAGGTCAAGGTCGGTGACAAAGTCATGCACGACAAGTATGCTGGCACCAGCGTAAAGGCCGACGGCGTCGAATATCTGATTCTTTCCATGGGGGACATCCTGGCAGTCATCGAATAATTCCACCCGGAAACAAAACGCCACTCCGAGAACAGGGTCTTTCATCGGCGAGCGATAATCGTTCGGAAGATGGAAGGCCCTTCTCATATATGATGATATGGCCGAAGATGGAATCCTAATTATAGAGGAACGCCTCGATCTTGTCGGTAATCGCTTCAGTTGTCGTTTCAGGATGGTAACTTTCCGGCAAAGCGTTCAGCATGTAGATGCCATAGCCTTTTCGCACCACCCTGCTGTCCAAGATCAGAACGACGCCGGTATCCATGGTGCTTCGCATCAGTCGACCGAATCCCTGTTTCAATTTCATGGTCGCTTCCGGAAGCGCAAGATGAAAGAAGCCGCTCCCGCCCTGTGCGTCAAGAAGTTCCTGACGAGCCTTGAAGACGGGATCCGTCGGAACTCGGAACGGCAACTTGACGATGATCACCATCCGTAGCGTGTTCCCCGGTGCGTCGATCCCTTCCCAGAAGCTGTCCGTAGCGAACAAAACGCTGTCGGTATCCTCCTTGAACCGGGACAGAAGCTGGAACCTGTCAGCTTCCCCTTGGGTAAGCAAGGTCAGCCCCTGCCGTTCAAGCATTGGAGCCGCAAGATCCCTGACGACTTTCATCATTTGATACGACGTGAACAGCACGAGCGAACCGCCCCCTGCGGAGAGAATGGATCTGCCAACGACATCGCTTGCATACGATACGAACGCATCGCTTTGCGCCTCAGTGAATACGGGGGCGTCTTGCGGCGTGAGCAACAGAAGCCGATGCTTGTAGTCGAACGGCGAGAGGAACGTGGCCTTCAGATAGCTCCTGTCGCTCTGTAGCGGCAGTCCCACGCGACTTGACCAATACTGGAAATCATCGTTCAGATCGAGCGTCGCGGAAGTGCAGACCACCGTCTGGAGCTTTTCGAACAGCGACTGCCGAAGCTTCGGAGCGATCGACAGCGGACTGATCAGCACCTCGACGACTTTCTGATGCCCCTTCCCATAGGTTTCCACGTTGAACCAATGCACGTCATCGCCCCATGCGGAAAAATCGATGAACTGTCTGAGCACTTCCGCCGCCGCATCGATTCTATGCGCATGGACGCTCAGTTCATGAAGTCGGCCTTCGAATTCGTCGGGAGCGCTGTTATGTTCAAGAAGTCTGACACAACTTGCGCAGAGCCTGCCTGCCGCCGCTTCCGTCTCTTTTGCGAGCCGACAGAAATCTCCGAGCAGCCGTTGATGCTCTGTCTTGATCAAGATGGATGTAGAGAGCTTCGACTGCATCCAAGCGAGCAGGAACGTATCGAGATCCCCGACCTTTTCGACCAGAAGCGAGAGCTGGTCAAGAATCGCATCAACCAATCCTGGTTCGAGCGAATAGGGAGCTATTTCTTCAATGAGATTCCTATTGGCGCCACGCTGCCTTCGACTGAGATAGGATATCTGTCTGAGCATCTCGCGGCCGCTGTACGTACCAGTGAAGAAATCTGTGGCGTTCTTTTCGATATTATGCGCCTCGTCGATCACTAGGCAGTGGTATGGCGGCAGGATCGCCTCTTCGTCGAAATCCATATCGTCGTCCAGTCGCATCCTTGCATCTGAAAAAAGCAGATGATGGTTGCTGACGAGAATACGGGCATCGCTCGCTCGCTTCCTCGCCTTCATCAGAAAGCACTCCTTGATATACGGACACTTGTATCCGAGACAAAAATCAGCATCACAGCAGACATCCTGCCAGAGCTCTCCTGTCAATCTCCATTCGATATCGCTACGCAACCCGCTTTCGGTATTTCGAGCCCATGATACGAGTCTGCCGATCTCACTTGCAGGATCCTGAGCAAGCAATGAAGAGGATGAGACAAGTTCCTCGAGGCGATGGAGGCAAAGGTAGTTGCCCCTTCCGACGACCAGCGCTACCTGGCATTTCTTTCCCAGAGCCTTGAACAGCTGCGGAATGTCCTTCTCGAACAACTGTTTCTGCAAATTGATCGTCGCGGTGGCGATCACGGTCCGATCCTCAGGTTCCTCCATAGCATGGAACAGCGCAGGAACGAGATATGCGAACGATTTCCCGATTCCTGTTCCCGCTTCGATCGCCGCTATGGCGTGGGTTTCGTATGCCTGGCGCACAAGATCCGCCATCAGCATCTGACCTTCGCGATATTCATACGCAGCGAAGTTCTTGCTGAGGACTCCGCCCTCGTCGAATGTGTCATATATGTCATTCTGATTCAATTTTGTATTCCTGGAGCTTCCGATGCAACGTTTTTCGCCCGATGCCGAGTACTTCCGCGGCCTTGGTTTTGTTTCCTCCGCAATGGGCGATCGTATTCACGATCAGTTCTTTTTCCGCTTGTTCCAGCGTGATGCCTACAGGCAGACTGAGCTGGGCTTCGCTTTCCGCCCCTGCGACGGCGGGAGGAAGATCCTCGAGCTCTATCAGTTTCCCTCGCGCCATGACGACTGCGCTTTCGATGCAGTTCCTCAGTTCCCTGATATTCCCCGGCCAGTCATATTTGTACAGTGCGTTCCTCGCACGATTGCTGAATCCTTCGATCTGCTTGCCGTTCTCATCGCTGAACGTCCTGAGAAAATCGGTCATCAGCAACGCGATATCTTCCTTCCGTTCTCTCAGTGGAGGAACTTCCAGTTGCACGACATTCAGCCGATAGTACAGGTCCTCTCTGAAATTGCCTTTGGCTATCTCTTCCTGGAGATTCCTGTTCGTCGCGCTGACGACTCGGACATCGACGGTGATCGTCGTTTCCCCTCCTACCCGCTCGAACTGCTTCTCCTGCAGCACACGAAGCAGCTTGACCTGGGTAGCCGCATCGATCTCCCCTATTTCATCGAGAAAGATCGTGCCCCCGTTCGCAAGTTCGAAGCGACCTTTCTTCTGGGATATCGCTCCGGTGAACGCACCCTTTTCATGGCCGAACAGTTCGCTCTCCAGCAGGCTTTCAGTCAAGGCGGCGCAATGGACCTTGATGAATGGTCCATCGGAACGGTTGGACAGATCGTGGATCGCATCGGCGATCAATTCCTTGCCCACGCCGCTTTCTCCGGTAATCAGCACAGAGGCCTTCGTCGGGGCGATCTGCTGCACGACTTCCATCAGCCGAACGATCTTCTGGCTTTTGCCGATGATCCTATCGTATTTTGTCCGCTTCTTGAGTTGGTCGAGTTCCTCCTGCAACTGCTGATGCTGGTCGTACAGATCCCGATTCGCTAGGGAACGTTTCACCAGCATGTTCAGTCGGTCGAGATTCACCGGTTTTGTCAAGAAATCGACGGCACCATCGCGCATCGCATCCACGGCGCTTTCTATCGTACCGTGTCCGGTGAGGATCACCACCGGAAGCATCGGGTATGAACCGCTGATCCGCTTGAGCAATTCTTCGCCGGAAAGCCCCGGCATCCGCAGATCGGAAACGACCAAGTCGATCTGTTGTCTGTTGATGATGTTCCATGCCTCGAGGCCGTCGGAAGCAAGCACGCAATCATACCCCTCAAGCTCCAGGTCCATCGCAAGCCCTTCCCTAATATTCTTTTCATCATCAACGATCAGTATCGTCCGCTTCATGATCTATCTCCTCCGCGTTGAGCGTGATGTCCTTGCTTCCTTCCTTGTTCTCCAGGGCGAGCCACTCCCCCTTCGGAACCGGAAGGGAGATCGTAAAGCAGGTTCCGACATCGACTTGGCTTGATACAGATATATCGCCTCCATGCTCCTTGATTACTTTATAGACGACGGTCAGTCCTAGCCCGGTACCTGTCGCCTTCGTCGTAAAATACGGTTCGAAAATCTTCGAAAGCGTATCTTCAGGAATACCATGCCCGGTATCTGATATCTTGATCAGCACATGGTTGCCGTCAAGTCTTGTCGAAACGGTCAAGATGCCGCCGGACTTCATGGCCGCCAACGCATTGTTCAGAATATTCAGCAACGCCTGCTTCATCAGATTCTCGTCCAGCTGGACTTTTGGCAGCGATCCAAGATCTCGTACGACGGACATGCCGTGGGATTCATATTCAGGACTGACGAAATCGCAGAGTTCTTCAAGCAGTCGATTGATGTTCTGCAATCGAAGATGCACGTCCATAGGCCGGACTGCGAACAGGAAGTCGACTACGATACCGTTCAACCGATTGATTTCCTCGTCTATCACGTCGATATATCGGGACGCATCGTCCAAAGAGAGCTGACCTTTCCGCTCGAAGGCTTTCCTGAGCAGTTGCAAATGGATTCCGATCGACGCAAGCGGATTTTTGATTTCATGGGCTACGCCGGCGGCCATCGTCGTCATCGACGCAAGACTTTCACTCCGTCGTAATCGTGATTCCGCCCGCTTGCGTTCCGTGACATCGGAAATCAGCATCAGTTCATATACTTCCCCACCGTTTTTCGTCCCTTCACCGGAACTTTTGAACGATGAAAGAGTGATCGTCACCGTCCGGGTCGTATCGCCACGTTGAAAATGGAATTCATTGCTTGCCGTATGCTCCTCGCCGAGAGTCCAGCATTCGCGCAGATAGTTCACGACATCGGGATCGGTAATCAGGTCATCGATCCGCTCATCTTCCCTGGCGCGAGCACGACGGAGAGGAATCAGCATCCTAGACACGCTGTTGGCGTACACAAGCCTGTGGGAAGCATCGATCAAGATGATGCCGTCCCGTAGCGAATCCAGCACGGTTTCATATAGTTCCGTTTCGGCGAGCTGCTTGCGAATCATGCCTGCCACAAGCCGAGGATCAAGCTGATCGATCTTCTCCAGCGCCCGCTTCATCAACTTACTCATTGAATTTCTCCATGAGACGATAATACATCCCTTCGATCGCAAGTCTATGGTTCTGATTATACACCATGGCTTGGTTGAGCGTCTCTCCCATGATATCGGAAACGCCCTTCGCTTTTTCGCTGGAGATTTTTTCCTGCAGATAGACTTGCTCCAGTTCCTGAAGAATCAGCCGGAATACATAGGAGATCTGTCCTGTCTCGTCCACCCATGACGCAAAGCCCGCCAGATCCTCCAAGGAATACCTGGTTTTTCCTGAAACCCCGTCGAGGAACTGCCGAGCCAGTCGGGAAGCCTGTGCGCTATCCACGCCACCACCCGAGAGAAAATACGATTCAAGAGTGTCAAACTGCGATGGATCCACGAAAAAAACATCGCGGAGCAATCGAGCACGCCCCGCTTCGTCGATCGCAGGAAAAAAGTATTTCCTTACTCGAGACAGGATCGTCTGCATGATACGTCCGGGATATTCTGTAAGCAGTATGTACCAGATGTTCGGCTGCGGTTCCTCAAGCATCTTCAGAAGGCTGTTCCTCGCACCTTCCGTCGCTTGATCAATCGATTCGATGATGGCGATTTTCGGCGCATTGTCCATTGATGTCATGTCGGACCAGTCCTGGATCGCCCGCACTTGGGCAATCGAAACAGAAGATGCCCGCTTGGAAGCGATGAACAAGGGTCTGAGGGCTGTCCGCAAGCTCTTCACCAGTTTGTCCGCCGCCGACTGAGAGATATCGGCCGGGAGGTCAGACAACTCAAGCAACAGCTCTCCGGACTGAGCAGCAGCGTCATAGGCAGTCTGGTTTTTCTGTCCTCCTTGATCCAAGAGGACTCCATGATACTGCAACAGCATGGTCCGGACGCTCCGCAGCAAGAACAGACGACTCGAATCATTTCTCAGTCGCTGGAAATTCTGCATCGCTGTTTCTATCACGCTCTGATGGTCTCGGGAAGAGACAATGACAAGATTGGTATTCTCCAAGGTCCTGAACGCCTTGCATGAGGGACATGCACAATGACGAAGCCCCTTCTGGCCTTTCCCGGAACAGGACAGTACCCGGCTAGCTTCAAGCGCCGCGGTCATCCGCCCGGTATATCTGGAGCCGGCGAACAACGAGGCTTGCGTAAATGTCCCGTCACTCAATTCCGACGCCAGACGTCGAGCCATAGCAGGCTGGGTCGCCGCGAGTTCCTCGAACATCACACGAGTCCTGATACGATGCCGATCGATTCGGGGACGAGGGGTCTGACGAGCCGCACAACGATCTGGCTCTTGTCGAACCATTGGGAGAGATCGAAAACGGTCTGTAGGTCAAGCAGATAGATGATGACGCTCAGGATGATTCCCGCTTCTATGACACCCCAGAAGAAACCAAGCAGTTTGTTGATGACATCGATGCCGATGCTTTCCATGACATGCTCCAGAAAATTACCGATCAGTCTGAGAAGCCCGTATCCGACCAGAAAGAGCAGGACGAACACTACAAGGACTGCAAGAAAAAGCGGGAAGCCTGGAAATGTTTCTTGTACGAGCGAGGAAAGCCGGCCTGTGAACATCAGCGAAACGAAAAAGCCCATGATGTACCCAGCGCTACTCGCGAACGAATCGGCGAATCCGGTGATCGCTCCTCCGATACCGCCGAACATGCACAATGCGAACACGATGATGTCGATCGAACTAAAGAAAACAGAACCGATCGTTATTCCCCAATCCATACGCTCTCCTTGTCAACAGCCTGTCGCGCAATCTTTCCGCATGACAAAGCGGTCAATTACCTCTTACTTCATTTCGAGGCAACTTGCAAGCGGACGATATCTCGCAGGCGATTTTTTTCGCAGCATCGGGAACCGAAACCTTTGCACAGGCTTCGGACATCCTCTCCCTGAGCGAAGCATCCGACATGATCGTCCACACGTCAGAAAGCAATCGCTGCTTCGTGGCGTCACCGCGAAGCAGTACTTTCGCAGCGCCTACCGCCTCCATCCTCCGGGCGTTAAGAATCTGATCCCCCCTGGAAGCATCTGTACCCAGCGGCAACAGGAGCATTGGCCGACGCAAAGCGGCCAGTTCAGCCAATGTACCGGCCCCCGCTCTGGAAATGACCAGCGACGATGCCGCGATGATATCGTATAATTCATCGTGCAGGAACGGCATGCAAAGATATCGGTCATGTTCGACCCGTTTCCACGTTCTGCTTCCAGTCTGATGGACGACGAACGCCATTCCACACAAAGCCTCGAGACAGTCCCATACCAGTTCGTTGATCTGCAACGCGCCCTGGCTTCCTCCTAGCACGAGGATCAGCGGCATGTCGGAGTCGATATGAAGAAACGTCCGCCCATGCGCAGGATCCGCCCGCAAGAGTTCTTTCCGAACCGGATTCCCGGTGACTACCGTTTTCCAACGCTGCTTGCGCGACACATTTTTCGCAGCATCCTCGCAGGAGAGACAGACTGTCGTGACGAAACGGGCGTTGATCCGATTCGCAAGCCCGGTCGAGACGTCCGACTCATGCGTCACGGAGGGGATCCTCAGCAACCATGCCGCGATCACAGGAGGAACCGATGCGAACCCTCCTTTCGAGAACAGGACATCGGGCCGCTCATTTTTCAGGATCGCGACCGACCTACATATCCCTGCGAAGATTCTGAAGACATCCGCTATGTTCTTCCAGGAAAGATATCTTCGCAGTTTACCGGTAGGTATGGAGCGGAAACGAATTCCTGCGTTCTCGACCATATCCTTCTCGGCCTGATCCTTCGTCCCGATCCAGAAGGCTTCATAGGACGCTCCGACCGCATCAAGTTCCAATCGGAGCTCTTCGGCCACAGCAAGCGCGGGAATGATGTGCCCGGCGGTACCTCCTCCAGTATAGCAGACCTTCATACCGTCTCCTCTGACGAAGATCATACCATATCGGGTATATCCTAGGAACTACTTTCATGCAGGGCAGGAACTCTCTTTCCCCACACTGTTCATTAATGAGTCGCTGATAATACCTACAATCGGTCAAAACGCTATGCATCTCCTTCGATTTTGAGTATACTTTCTTCTGCTGGACAGGAGGAAAAGACTGTTTTCCTTGTTTTTCCTTACGATTTCCGGCGAGTCAATGCGCATGCCGCGACACGCGTCGCATCAGAAGGAATAAGGGCGTTTCCAATGGGCAAATCGATTTTCCAGAAATTATTCGGCACAAAACAGGATAAGGATCTTCGGCATCTGTATCCGATCGTAGCGAAGGTCAACGAGAAGGAGCCGTGGGCGAAAGCGTTCAAAGATGAAGAGTTCCCTCGGCAGACCGAGGTGTTCAAACAACGGCTGTCTGCCGGAGAGACTTTGGACGACCTGCTTCCCGAAGCCTATGCGCTGGCTCGCGAAGCGGCGTTCCGAGTTCTTGGAGAACGCCATTACGATGTGCAGATCATGGGCGCTGTCGTGCTCCACGAAGGGAATATTCTGGAAATGAAGACCGGGGAAGGAAAGACCCTCACCTGTGTTCCCGCCGCATATCTCAACGCATTGACAGGACTTGGCGTCCATATCGTGACAGTCAACGACTATCTTGCCAGTCGTGACGCCGGCTGGATGGGGCCGGTGTTCAGCTTCCTCGGTCTGTCCGTAGGTGTGATTCTTTCCAACCTTGACAATGAACAGCGAAGACTGGCATATGGATGCGACATTACCTATGGTACGAACAACGAATTCGGTTTCGACTATCTCCGCGACAACATGAAATGGTCCTATGCCGAGAAAATCCAGCCGAAACATCACTACTGCATCATCGACGAAATCGACTCGATCCTGATCGACGAAGCAAGAACTCCGCTGATCATCAGCGGTCAGGCGGAGGACGATTCCAAGCAGGTCATGGCTGCGGACAAGATCGCTCCGTTCCTCGTCGAATGCGAGAAAGATCCGGAAACCGGAGACTACTATGAAGAGGATCCCCTCGCCCGTTTCGACCGGAACGCTCAGCCGTTCGATCCAAAAGGCGACTACAAGATCGATGAGAAGCAGAAGCGGATTACATTCACCTCCCAAGGTATCCAGCATATCGAGCAGTTGCTTCAGAAGAATCGCATCATCGAAGGCTCCCTCTACGACGACGAGAATTTCGAGTATGTGCATTATGTCACGCAGGCTGTCAAAGCGCACAAGCTGTTCCATCTCGATGTCGACTATGTCGTAGCGGACAACCAGATACAGATTGTCGATGAATTCACTGGCAGAATACTGCATGGAAGGCGCTATAGCGATGGTCTGCACCAGGCGATCGAAGCGAAGGAGCGCATCAAGATTCTCGGGCAGAACAAGACCTTGGCAACCATCACGTTCCAGAATTTCTTCCGCATGTACGACAAGATCAGCGGCATGACCGGAACCGCGGATACGGAAGCCGCAGAGTTCCAGAAAATCTATCAGCTGGACGTCGTCGTCATCCCCACAAACAAACCGATCCAACGCAAAGACTTGCACGATGTCGTCTATTACAGCGAACCCTTCAAGCTCAAGGCGATTTGCGAAGAGATAGCTCGTGTCCATGCGACCGGGCAACCGATCCTCGTCGGTACTGTTTCCATCGAGAAGTCGGAACTGTTGTCCACGTTGCTGCGCAAGGAGGGAATCCGCCACGAAGTTCTCAATGCGAAGAACCACGCAAGAGAGGCTTTGATCATCGAGGAAGCTGGTGCGAAAGGAGCGGTCACGATCGCAACCAACATGGCCGGTCGAGGAACCGACATCAAGCTCGGAGGGTCCCTTGAAGCCCGGGCGCGGAAACTATGCGGCTCCGACGCATCTCCCGAAGAATTCCAGCAGGCACTACAGAAGGTATACCCTGAGTGGAAGAAAGCCTACGAAGAGGTGAAGGAACTGGGCGGGCTGTATATCCTCGGTACGGAACGGCATGAATCCCGGCGTATAGATAACCAGTTGCGGGGGAGAAGCGGAAGACAAGGAGATCCGGGAACTAGTAGATTCTATATCTCCCTCGATGATACGCTGATGCGTCTGTTCGCCAATGATAATCTGAAAAACATGCTCGGCCGCGTTGGAATGAGCGAAGGAGAACCGATCGAGCATCCGATGCTCAGCAAGGCGATCGAGAAAGCCCAGGTTCGTGTGGAAGAGAGGAACTTTGAAATCAGGAAACATCTGCTGGAATATGATGACGTTCTCAATGAACAGCGGAATTTCATCTACGACCAGCGGGATCAGATACTTACCGATTCCGATCTCGTAGCAAGGGCGTTGCAGGCATGCTCGGAAATGATCGATGGAATCGTCGATGGAATTTTTTCGGATAAAGCGACGAAGGAAAAGCCTTGGCAGAACATACAGGATTCCATGATGGAGCAATTCCACATGGAACCGACGATCACCGCTGAGGAAATCTCGAACATTGAGCCAGAACAGATCAAGCGGCGGCTCAATGACCAGATCGAGACGGAAGTCAGAGAGAAAGTCGCATTGACGGGAGAAAAACCGTTCAATGATTTCCTTCGCTTCAATTATCTGCGTCAGATCGACATGCGGTGGCAGAACCATCTCGAGCAACTTGAGGAACTTCGTGACGCCGTTTCCCTGAGGACATATGCGCAAAAGAACCCACTGCTGGAATACAAGGTGGAGGGGTTCGAGATATTCGACAGAATGCTTGACGAAATCAAGCATGCGGTCGCGCGTACGATCGTCCGCGTCCAGATCCGACCGGCGAATGAAAACTATGCGGCAAGACGACGCCAACCGGTCAAGACGGTGGAACGACACAGCGGTACCGCTCAGTTCGGAGGAGAGGCCGTCTCGGGAGCCACGCAGGCCGCATCTCAACCAGAGAACGCGACCATACGCAGGACATATCCCAAAGTAGGACGCAATGATCCCTGTCCCTGCGGCAGCGGGAAGAAATACAAGCACTGTCATGGAGCGAACGTCTAGCGTCGCTTCGGTTTTCTGAGATTACTGGAAGAATCCGGCGGGATCCAGCGCGATTCCGCCCTGCTCTATCTTGAAGAACAATGTCGGTTCGGAGAATTCCGTTCCAGTGGTTCCGATACTTCCGATCGGATCGCCTTGACGCACTTGTTCGCCGATTTTGACGCCGACGCTCTCAAGATGCTCATAACTCGTCTTGTATCCGCCCTCATGGCTGATCTGGACGAACCGTCCCCTTCCTTGCGGTTCATATCCAGCGTCGACGACGACACCTGCCGCGGAAGCCTTGACCGCAGTACCTATCTTTCCTTGGATTCTGATTCCGTCGAGGATCAACGATGCGCCGGTAGTCGGTTCCATGACCGACTGTCCATAGAGACCGACGATCCGCCCGGTGGTCGGCTGGACGAACCTGGTAGTGGAAACCGTCGGAGAAACGACGGAAGTCGAAGTCGTGTCAGGTATGAACAGGACTTGTCCGACCTTGATATTCTCGCTTGTCAATCCATTCAATTCCTGCAAGGTCTTCCAGCCGAGGGTCGGACTGAATTTTCGACTGATCGTACTGAGCATATCCCCTTCCTGGACGACATACAGCTGACCGTCACGATCAGGGATCCTGAGCGTTCCTCCAGGGACGATCGCTTCGATATTCTTGATTCTATTGACGCTGATGATCGTCTGAGGACGAAGCCCATATGCTTCCGCAATGGATGCGAGCGTCTCGCCTTCAGCCACCAGATGGTCCGCATACTGGATCGAAGTACCATCGTTTCCGAGCGTTTTCTTCTGTGCATCGAGAGACCGTGCGGTCGTTCCGCTCGTAGCGTCCGTCGCCTGCGCTACCGGAGATGCCGCGGGAACGGTGTCTCCGACGGTTTTCTGTTCCGGTTCGGATTGAACGGGTGCGACGGGAGGAACAGCGGAAACATCCCCACCTTCCTCAGGTACCGCTGCTTGCGCGGCACCTGAGGACACAGGTTCCTGGGCAACGGTTGGAACAGATGCAGCGGGTACCGGCGTAACAGACTGTGTTTCGGCGGGAAACAACGTAAGCCACAAAAAGACAGCGACAGCGCACAGCAATACGCCGACGACGACCACGACGAGAATCAGTCGACGGGAATTATTTCCAGCATCACCTCTGTGAGGTCTTCCGTTCCGACTTGGACCGGGTGTCAAATCATCATAGCTTTCTCTGCCCATCTCGACATTACCTTGGCTACATACTAATATAAAATCATTATGGTATCCAGTCCAAAACGCCGATTTTATCGTTTCTTCCTCTTGCTGATACTCATAGCGCAGATTCTCTTGCTGGCACGCATCGCCTACATCATCGTGGACGGGAAGGAACACGATGTCGCATATATTAATCCTGAAATCGCTTCACAGGTGGTGCGCGGAACAATTTTCGATCGCAACGGACGGATACTTGCAATGGAGACACCATACTGGTCCTGCGCATTCCTGCTGAAGAACATTCCTAACCTGAGGCTTGCCGCGGAAGTTGTCTCGCCCTACGTAGGACTCGCCCCGGAGCAGATTCTTTCCACATGTGAGCGCTATACCACGTATGCGTTGATTCAAAGGAAGATCGGGGACGCTATGGTTGATCCTCTGCGGGAAGCTATTCGGAAAGCGAAACTCGAAAATGGGATTCTGCTTGAAAAGCACTATGGACGCAGCTATCCGGCATCCTTTCATGGGGTTCAGATGGTAGGATTCACCAATACCGACAACAGAGGAATCGAAGGCATTGAACTTGCTTATGATCAGGAATTGTCGCCGTATCCAAACCTCGGAGAAACAGTGACGTACGGCAACGACATCTATCTGACGCTCGACCTGGACATCCAGTATCTGCTGGATCTCCAGGTACAGAATATCGCCGACCAGCACGATCCCGACTACATCATGGCTGTCGTGATGGATGCGACGTCGGGCGATATCCTAGCTTCGTCTTCCTATCCGTGGTATGACCCCAACAGATACAATCTTTCCGACGCTCAACAACGGCAGAACAGACTGCTCAGCTATATGTATGAACCGGGGTCCGTTTTCAAGATTTTTTCCCTTGCCGCCTGCAAGGAAATCGGGCAGGCTGATTTCGACGAGCCGTTTTTCTGCGATGGAAGTTATACGTTCAGCATGCCCGGAGGTCAGAATGTGACCATCAACTGCGTCTCTCCCCATGGCGAGATCGACAGCGCGGGAATGATCAAGTATTCCTGCAACGGCGCAATCGTCCATTGGGCGCTTCAGACCGACGACCAGCGGTTCTATGAGATGTTGCGGAAATTCCATTTCGGCCAGCGATGGGATATCGGCTTGCAAGGAAGCATCGCAGGGGCTCTGCCAGCAGTGTCCGACTGGTCCGGGCGCACGAAGGCGACGCTGTCGTTCGGTCAAGAACTTGGTGTGAATGCGTTACAGATGGTGACCGCCGCCACGGTGTTTACCAACGAGGGAACCCTCCTGAAACCGAACATCATTCGGAGAATTGTTACTCATGACGGTACGGTGGTCGCGACTTCCGAACGAACCGAAGCAGAACGGGTGCTCGCACCTGAAGTTGCAACGGAAGTCCTTGATGCCATGGTCACAGCGACAGAACCTGGAGGTACTGCGATCCATGCCTCGGTCGAAGGCTTTACGATCGCGGCAAAAACCGGTACCGCACAAATTCTCAATCCTGAAACGAATAGCTATTCCGACGGTTCGGTCCTTGCCTCCACCCTTGCGATCGTGCCTGCTCAACAACCAAGATACATCATCTACGTGGCGGCGGCTCATCCGAAGGGGGATACGATCTGGGGAAGCAATATCGCGGCGCCAGCAATCGCGAACGTCATCAAGGGGTTGGCGTCCCAAGGGAAGCTCACCAGCGTCAAAGCTACTGTCATCCAGTAAGACTCTTCCCGAACTCGGAACCGACCGAGAAAGTCTGCAACGGCTGATCGTTCGAACCTATCTTCAAGACATGCGCCATCGCTACCGGGAGATCTGATTTTCCCATAACGCACCGAAATCCATACCGAATCCTTGCAACAGATTCAAAATATACGCACTTGATGCTTTATGGATATCCCTGGGAACTTTCTGGCCGTCGGTCAGGAACAGCATCGGCAGACGGTGCTCGGCGCTCACGCTGACAATGTTTCCGATCGTCTGGGTTTCGTCGACTTTCGTGACGATCAGGCTTTGGATTCCGAACGGGCCGAATTGTTCCAGAGCCTTCTCGATATCAGCGCTTTTCATCGACGCACTGACCGCAAGATAGCACTTCGAATGTTCTTTCGGCGGAACGGAAAGCAATGTCTTCATCTTGACTGCGAGTTCTTTGTCGCGAGGACTTTTCCCGATCGTATCGACCAACAGCAGATCGTAATCGGACAGTTCGTCCAGCAACCGATAGAACTCATCCTCACCCTGCGCCGAAAAAACAGGAATCCCCAAAGCCTCGCCGAACGATGACATCTGTTCTATCGCACCGATCCGGAATGTGTCCAGAGTGATGATTGCGACTTTGCGACGAAACTCGACAGGAGGCAGTGTTCCGTACAATGCGGCGATCTTGGCGATCGTCGTAGTTTTTCCGATTCCCGTCGGACCAAGCAGGATGAAGATTTTCGGCGGGTGCAACTGACTTGAATGGTCGACATCCACGGCTGCGACGATCCGATCCACGATCTGCAGTTCGAACTCGCCAAGCGTCGGCAGCGAATCACCGGTCTCCAACTCAGTGCGTTCGGCCTCGAGCACCGAATCGATGAAGGCTTCCGAAAAATCATTTCTTGCCAAAAGTCCCCTTCCGTGCTCCAACAATGTGTCGAAAGAACTGCTCCCTTGTTCCTGAGGGGCCGCAGCAACCTTGGAATCGGCAGCCGATGCGACGGAAGCGCTTTCCGTAGTATCGGCTTGCAAAGAATCAGGAGCGGGAGTCTTTGCTTCCTGCTCGAACTCGTGGAGTAACAATTCGCGATCAGCCCCCGCTTCTTTAGCTTTGCCTTCGGCGAGATAGCAGGTAATTTCCGTCTTGGTCCGTTTGCCAAGCCATAGAAATCCACCGCGGACAGGGATATCCCTTCTACTATGGATCCGCAGCTCATCGCCGTATTGGGCGCGACCTTTGCGAACCGCTTCATCATAGTTTCTAGCGACGATCGTGATGTACTTCACGCTACTCTCCTACAGAATATACCGACTCAGATCCTGATTGCTGACGACATCGTTCAATCGCTGATCGACATACGCAGGAGTGATCGTGATCGTCTGACCGCTGAGTTCCGACGCACTGTACGACAGTTCCTCGAGCAGGATCTCCATAATCGTATACAAGCGTCTCGCGCCGATGTTCTCGCTCGTAGTGTTGACTTCCCATGCTATTTCGCTGATACGGGTGATCGCTTCATCGGTGAACCGGACATCCACTCCTTCGGTCTTCAACAACTCGTGGTACTGCTTCGTGATAGCATTTTCAGGTTCTTTCAGAATCCGGAAGAAGTCCTTGGTCTTCAGATCGTCGAGCTCAGTGCGCAGCGGGAAACGTCCCTGTAGTTCGGGAATCAAATCGGAGGGTTTCGCTACATGGAACGCACCGGCGGCGATGAACAGGATATGGGTGGTATCAATGATTCCCCATTTCGTCGAAACTTTCGTCCCTTCCACGATCGGCAGGATATCCCGTTGCACACCCTGCCGTGAAACGTCCGGCCCTGACGCAGAACCGTTCGTACCGGCGATCTTATCGATTTCGTCGATGAAGATGATCCCCATCTGCTCGGTCCGCTCCTTTGCTTCATCGATGACCCGATCCTGATCTACGCTTTTCTCCATCTCCTCATCGGTGAAAATATCCATCGCACGCTTGATCGTCACCTTGCGACGCTTCGCCTTGTTGCCGAAAATGCTTCCAAGACTATTCATGGCTTCCTGGATATCCTCGAGATTGCCGCTTCCCATCATTTCAATGCCGATGCCTTGTGAACGTGCCGCAGCCGTTATCTCCACTTCCTTGTCATCGAACGCACCTGCCTGAAGCATCTTGCGGAACTTCTCACGCGTCGATTCCGCCGCACCTGAGAAAGCACCGGGCGCATTCGCCACCTGTAGCTCGGTCGTTCCGGAAGCATTGGGCGCAGGTTCCGGCGGCATTTCTTTCAAATCAGGCAACAGCAGATCGAGCAATCGATCCTCGACCCGTCGTTTCACGACATCTTCCTGTGCTTCCGCCATTTCCCGCTTCACCATCTGGACCGCGATGCTCATCAGATCGCGAATCATCGACTCCACGTCGCGGCCGACATATCCTACTTCCGTGTATTTGGTCGCTTCGACCTTGATGAACGGTGCGTTCGAAAGCTTGGCGATCCTTCTGGCGATCTCCGTCTTTCCAACTCCGGTAGGACCGATCATGATGATGTTCTTCGGGGATACTTCATCCCGAATGTTTTCCGGTAGTCTCTTGCGTCTTGTTCGATTGCGAAGCGCCACGGCGATCGTCCGCTTCGCCTTATCCTGGCCAATGATATATTTATCCAGTTCCTTGACTATCTGGGACGGCACCATATCGTCAAGTTTGATTGTATTCTGTCTGTCCATGTTTTGTTACATTTCCTCCACGATGATCGATCCGTTGGTATAGATGCAGATCGACGAAGCGATCTCAAGACTCTTGCGAGCGATATCCGCAGCTTCCAGTTCGATTCCGGAATCGAGATACGCCCGTGCAGCGGCAAGTGCGTAATTTCCGCCGCTGCCGATGCCGATCGCATCATATTCCGGCTCGAGAACATCGCCGGTTCCGCTGATCAGAAAGATTTTCGCACCGTCCGATACCAGCATCATCGCTTCCAGCTTGCGCAGGTTCCTGTCGATCCGCCATTCCTTGGCCAGATCGACGGCAGCCCTGGTCAGATCGCCGTTGAATTGTTTCAGTTTCTTTTCGAATAATTCGAACAATGTAAATGCGTCGGCGGTCGCGCCGGCGAATCCGATGATGACTTTTCCGTCATATAGTCTCCGAACCTTTCTTGCGTTCCCCTTCATAACGGTCTCACCTGCAGTGACCTGTCCGTCTCCGGCTATTGCCACATGCCCGTTCTTCCGTACCGCAATGATCGTAGTTCCTCTAAAACTCACTTTTCTTTCCTTCCGTGCGGATGGCTATGCAGATACACCTTCCGCAGACGTTCGTTTGATACATGCGCATAAATCTGCGTCGTGGAAAGGCTGGAATGTCCCAGTAATTCCTGAACGACTCTGATACCAGAATCATTGTCGAGCAGATGCGTAGCAAAACTATGCCGCAGAACATGCGGCGTGAAGTGTTTCTGCATCCCCAGCTTGATCTGGTATGTCTCAAAGATACTATGTACGCCACCAGCCGACAACCGTTTTCCGCGAAGGTTCACAAGTAACGCGGGAACATCATCGGCATCGTCGATACCGTACCGCTTCTGTAGTTCACGTTTTCTCGGGACATAGTTGGAGAGAAGAGATAACGCTTGTGGAGTCAGAAATACATACCGGTCCTTAGCACCCTTTCCCGTAACGAGAATCCTAGCCTCTGACCACTCGATGTCGGTCTCATCCATAGCGATAATTTCGCTGAGCCTGCAACCGGTGGAATAGAACAGGTTGAACATCGTCACATCGCGCAATGACTGAAAATCATCCCAGGGGAGCTCGACGATCTTCCGAACCTCGTCCTTGCTGAGCACTTGGGGAAGTCGGATGCGCTTGCGGCCCATGCCGACCCCGGAGAACGGATTGCTGGGGCAATACGCCAACCGGAATGCATATCGATAGAAATTTCTGACTCCACAGAGCGTCCTGTCGATACTACTGCGCGACAATGCGGGTGACTTCTCTGAAAGATCCTTGACGAAATTCCTCGCCGCCGAATCGGGTAGTTCGAAAATGGAATAGGAATGTGCGTCGAGGAAATCAAGCAGTTTCTTCAGATCGTTGCCGTACGACAGCACGGTATTGTCGGACAATTTCCTTACGGTCCTCAAGTAATCGAGATATTCCGCGACGGCGGTTTCATTGCCCGTTCTTCCGACATAGCCGGTATCAGGTACAGCATCCTCGACTCTGTTCATGGCAAGGACTATACCATGCATCCCTATAGCGGTACAACGAGTCGCTCATGCGAGCGATTCGTAGCCGGCCGGCTGGAATTTCATTGTCCGCTAGCTTCTTTACCCATACCGAACACCGGTATGGAATATCCATCTTCCCTGCGAAATCCTCATAGCCGTCGACTACCGGTGCCCCTTCTTCGACAAGATGGAGCGTTCCCTTCGAGACGGTGGCGGCCGTAGTGCCGCATCGGTGGATGAAAACGTCCCGCCCGAGTCGAAGCGCGATGTCTACGCACAGCAACGCTCCCGATGCCACGCCCCCTTGAAATGCGACAAAAGCCTGGGAATATGATGCAAGAATCGAGTTGCGCTGATGGAACCGCCAGCGCAACGGCGGCTCAGCGGGAAGATACGGACTGATCTCTCCGCCGTTGCAGCACAGGATTCTTTCCCTCAGCTTTCGGCAATTCGGATACTGGTGACCTCCTAGACCGCACGGGAGGATCGTCAGCACTTGCCCGCCGCCGTCGACCACGCCTTGCGCGCAAGCCTGGTCACAACCTTCAGACAACGCGGTAATGATCGAAGTACTGTTCAAAGCGGCACTGAGACCGAATCGGAACGCTTCATGCGCCGCAATTCCCGTCGGAGTTCGCGTGCCGGCGACGGAAACCGTGGGGGCCTCCGGCAGGTTGCCGATGCAACTCAACCGGTAGGGGGGATCGTCGCCGATCGCCAGCAGGAAAGGATACCGATCGTCGCCGAGGAACATGACCTGATGCCCGTCACGTTCCAGCCAATCGATCAATTCGGCCGCATGCCTTGTCAGTGCCACCGGATCATAGTCGATCTGACTGTCCGACCGAGCCGGCATGATCCCGTTGTCGATCAAGAACCTGACATACGAATTCCTCGTGAAGGATCGCAGATCGTCGACAGAGACATTGCACAAGGACACGGCAAGTTTCTGCATTCCGCAAAGACCGGGGAGACAAGATATCCAGAGCTTTCGTTCAACTTCATCCATGCCGGACCAATAGAGAAACAATCGGCGGATGATTCAGAATAAATGGAACATATCCGAGACAATTTTCAACAGCAGCAGGACAAGAACGCCCGCCATTACAGGCCGGATCACTTTTCCTCCGCCCTTGATGGCTAGTCCGGAACCGATGTAGTTCCCGATGATACCGAATATCGCGCACGGTACGCCGATTGAAAAATCAACATTTCCATGCAAAATGAATGTCACCAACGCTGCCAGATTCGACGACAGATTGACGATCCGGGCATTGCCGCTCGCAGTGACGATATCCAGCCCGAGCACAGCGGTAAACGCAAAGGTCATGAACATGCCTGCTCCAGGACCGAAAAACCCGTCGTATCCTCCGGTAACGAATCCGCTGGCTATCGCAAGAATCACTGTCATGGACAGGGACATGTCCTTCCGCCTTGTTCCGAAATCGGGTTTCCAGAGAATGAACATCGCGAGCGCCGGGACCACGACCAACAACAATATTCGCAGAAACCGTTCGTCCATGAACAGCGACAGCCGTGCGCCGAGGGCCGAACCGACCAGCGCTCCGACTGCCGACGACAACGCAAGGCTCCAGCGGACATGTCCCGAACGAATATATCGCCAGCAGGCGACAGCAGTCCCCCACAAGGATGAGAACTTGTTGTTCCCCAGTGCCAGATGAGGCGGAAGTCCGGCCGCATAATATGCGGCAAGAGAAATCAATCCTCCACCGCCTGCGATTGAATCGACCATTCCGGCGATCATGATCAGCGGACAGAGGAACAGAAGCGTATGGGTCATGGTCAATCGTTTCCTTTCTCATCGGACCTGGCGGATCGCAGTTCATCAGGATGATGCTCCTTGAACGCGGCATACAGGTCATCGGTATCGACATGGGTGTATATTTGCGTCGTACCGATATCGCTATGGCCGAGCAATTCCTGGACACTACGAAGATCCGCCCCGCCGCGAAGCAGATGGGTAGCGAAACTATGTCTGAGGGTATGTACCTTCGCATCCACTCCGGCAAGTTCACAGTATCGCTTGAATCGTTTCCAAATCAATGCTCTGGTCAGCGGCCTTCCGCGACGACCGACGAAAAGCGTCTGCTCACGAAACCTCGCTCCGAGCAACTTCGGGCGAACGGACTCGAGGTATCGGGCAAGATATTCCTGTGCGACATCCCCTACAGGAACGATTCGTTGCTTGTCCCGTTTCCCGATCACTCTGAGCAATCCTTCCTGGGGAAAATAGTCGCCGATGTTCAAAGCATTCGCCTCGCTGACCCGCAAGCCGCAGGAATAGATCAGCTCGAACATGGCAAGATCACGCATTCCGAGGCCGCTCGGGTCGTCTGCGTCGATCACCGACAACAATGCATCAACCTCGTCATATCCCGCCGCCCGAGGCAACGATGCCGGAAGTTTCGGCGGGTCGAGCAATTCCACTGGATTGTCCGAACGGAATTTGCGGTCGATGAGAAAGCGATGGAAACTTTTCAACGCGGTCATATTCCTGGCTTGGGTTCGTGCACATAATCTACCGTCCCGCGAACGTTCGGTCAAATACCGGACGATTTCCGACGCTTCCACATCCATCGGTGAGATTCCCTGGATATCGAGAAACCGAGTGTACAATGTCGCTTCACGGCAATACACGTCTACAGTAGATGGTGACAGCCTCCGCTCGAACGTCAGAAAATCATGGTACTCGTCAGTCAACTCTTCCGAAGGAATTTTTACCTGCGACATTCGTATCAGTTGTCCTCGTCCTCGTTGCGGGAGTATCGCAGGACAGCGGGGAACGAATAATCGTTGCCCGGCTGCTTCTTGCCAAGCTGTTGCTGAAGGTCCTGCCATCGGTTCACGGTAATGACCTCTGGATCGGGCGTCGCCGGACGGTCAGGTTTCGTATGTGTCGCCGAATCCGATACAGGAGAAGAAACCGGTTTCTGCTCTGAAACCGCAGCTTCGAAGCGTCTCCGGGGCATGTCGGACTCAGTTTCGGCACCGACGACATCTTCCTTACGTTCGAATCCTGTCGCGACGACCGTGACTTTGATCCTGTCTCCGAGTTCCGGATTGAAAGCCTGCCCCGCGATGATCAATGCATCCTCCGCACAATTCGCGGTGATGATTTCGACGACATCCTGATACTCCTGCAAAGTAAGATTGTCACCGCCTGAGAGATTGACAAGAACACTCTTCGCCCCATCGATAGAGGCATTTTCCAACAAGGGATTGCTAATCGCCGCCCGAGCTGCATCGACGGCACGATTCGAGCCTTCTCCGAAACCGATCCCCATCAGCGCATCTCCGCGCCCTTTCATGACTGTCCGCACGTCAGCGAAGTCGATATTGATCTCCCCCGGCTCCGTGATCAGCTCGCTGATTCCCTGGACACCTTGATACAGAACCTCGTCGGCCATCAGAAACGCCTGCTTGATCGGCGTATTGTTCTCCACGACTTTCAGCAAATATTGATTGGGAATCAGAATCAGCGTATCGACTTGCTTACGCAGTTTTTCGATTCCGACCTGGGCGAGCTGGAGTTTCTTCTTTCCTTCGAAAGCGAACGGGGTGGTGACGACCGCTACGGTCAGCGCATTGACGGACTTGGCGACTTCGGCCACGACCGCCGCGGCACCGGTCCCGGTCCCGCCACCCATACCGGCGGTAATAAATACCATATCGGTACCTTCGAGCAGATTGCGGATCTCATCTTTTGACTCCACAGCCGCTTTTTCCCCGATATCGGGAACGCCGCCCGCGCCAAGGCCGCCGGTAAGCTCCCTGCCTATCGGAAGACGAACTTGGGCGTTGGAGCGCTGGAGGGCCTGTACATCGGTATTCATCGCCACGAATGTGACTTTCTTGAGCCCGCTGGCGATCATGCGGTTCACGGCGTTACCGCCGGCACCGCCGACACCAATCACCTTGATATCGGTCGGCGGGGTTTGTTCATCCTGCAGCAGATCTTCAATCATCCCTAAATCCATGCTATTCATCCTTCGCCGATTCACAATTTCGGCTCATATTTTCATCGTGGCATTGGCAACAGGCCAGTCTAGAACAACGTTCGGAAGAAACCTTTGATCTTCTTTCCGACACCACCTTGGCGTGAATCCTTCCCCTCCCGGCGGCCTGAAGCAGGATTTCCGGATACATCCTTGTATTTCTTTGCCTCGCTTTTCAACAAACCAAGAACCGTGCTGTAACGCGGATTGATATACGATCGATCCAACCCCGGTAGAGCCTCCGGGAAACCGATGCGCGCTGGGAGCCGGAAAATTTCGCTCGCCAGCTCCGTCGCACCGCTGAGCAGCGCGCCTCCGCCGACAAGAACGACACCTCCGCCAAACGAACCGCGAACCTGTTTCTTCTCAAGCTCAACCTGCAGCATCGAGAATATTTCCGCCATGCGAGGTTCGATGATCTTGCTCAGCTCCTTTTTCGGCATCTTGATCGACGGCAGACCGCCGACCTGCGGAATCAGAATCATATCATCGTTGGCGACGGAAGGAATGTGGCAGCATCCATGCTCGCATTTCACCTGTTCCGCGATCGTCTTCGGCTTGTTCAGGATATAGGCGATGTCGCTGGTGACATTCGCTCCGCCAAGATTGACGCCGCCGGCATAGCACGGAGCTCCATTGGAGTATGCGATCATGTTCGTCACGCCGCCGCCGATATTGATCAGGATGGTACCCATCTCCTTTTCTTCCACGCTGAGGACGACTTCCGCATCGGCAAGCTGCTGCAGAATCATCCTCTGGACCTGCAAGCCTGCCCGCTGAAGACATTTCCGCTCATTCTGACAAATCGAAGAAGAACCTGTCACGACTAGAACCCGGCTTTCCAGCCGGTGTCCGAGCATGTCCACGGGATCCTTGATTCCGTCCCGTCCATCCACACGGAAATCCTGGACCAACGTATGGAGGATCTCTCTGTCCATGGGCAGGTCGAAGGCACGGGCCACCTCCAACGAACGGAAAATATCCTCTCGCTTGATTTCCTGGTCCTTCGCGTTGATTCCCACGACGCCTTGACTTGGGATGCCTTCGATATGATCGCCACCGACGCCGATAATCACCTGCTGGACCTCGGAACCAGCCTGGAGCTCCGCTTCGGTCACTACGGAAGTGATGGTTTTCAACGTCTGTTCGATGTTGACGATGGCTCCGCTTCGGACCCCTTCGCTGGGACGTTCGCAGATGCTGTCTATCATCAGCTGCCCATCGCGGGATACCGAACCTATGACAGCCCTTACCCAGGAACTGCCGATATCCAGCCCCATCAAGACCTTATCTCCAGCCACTTGGCTACCTCCAGATCACAACTCTGACGCTCATCGCTTTACCAAGGCATCCGCATACAGATCGAACCGTTTCGGCTCCTGATCAAGAAACCGTAGCGGTTCATTTTCTGCGGATTGCTCGATCAAAGCGATCGATTTCACGACCAACTGCGCGGAAACCGGTTCTCGAACCCAAAGCCTCGCGTTGTGGCGCGGAAGTTCCAATACCATGCGCCCAAAGTTGTTACTACTATTATTATCGTATTTTATCTTCGTTATCAAGGTATTGCGAGTTTCATCGGCTTCCCTAAGATCTGCGACAAGAGACAGGACCGTCTTGATTCCTTCATCAAGTCCATACCGTTTCAGCAACGTCGCATATTCTTGGGGAACTTCGACGGTAGATACCGTATCGCCATAGACGGATCTGTCTTCTGCGGGAAGCTCGATCAGCCGTTCATGTTTGACCAAATATGTCGCAAGAAGGCTTCCAGAGTCATCGACCGCCGCAACCAGCGCCTGAGGCGCCACGAGAACAATATCCACCGTCAGAGTGTCGGGAAGTTTCCGAGTGACTTTCGCGCTTTGGACCACCGCGAGTTGCTCAAACCGTTTCTCGAGTTCGGAACGTCGCAATTCGAACTGTGAAAGCCCTTTCAAAGGACCTGCGATCCTGTTGGCTCCCAGCGGAACCTGTCCGGTTCCACCCGTCACCTTGATGTCCACCTGCTGTATATCGAACTGCGGTATGAATCGGAGCGAATACCAGGCCAACAGAATGAAGACAAGAGCGAGCAGGAGCAGTATTTTGACGGATGCGGGAATTCCCGAACGGAGCTGACGCCTACTGCTCATAGCGCGGCATCCCTTCCGGGAAATCGTATGCGTCTTCAGACGGCGGTAGCTCCGCAGCCAATGACTGCCGGGCCAGATTGGACGGAGGGGGCGCCTCGGCTTTCTTGCGCCCATCCACAGCGATCCGTCCCCCTGCGATCAGCATGATCCGATACAGCAGCGCGCATTCGCACAGAACGACGAATAGATTCGTTCCGCCCTGGGAAAAGAACGGCAACGGGATTCCTGTCGGTGGAAGCACACCGGTAACCACAGCTATGTTCACCAACGCTTGTCCAACGATCATCGTCGTGATACCGAACGCAAGGCTCGCAAGAAATCGATTCCGATCCAACATTCTCTGCCATGTCCGATATCCCAACAATGCAAAGAGAAAAAATAGCACGAAGACTATCGCTATCCCGAGAAAGCCGGTCTCTTCCGCCATCGAAGCGAAAATGAAATCGCTTTGCACTTCGGGAATCGATCCTAGCTTGTACACGCCGTTGCCCAGTCCTACGCCTGTCCATCCACCCGCGGCTATCGCCTTTCGGGCATTGGTGACCTGCCAATTGATTCCAGAAGGATCCAAGTCACTGAATAGGAACGCAACCAGGCGTTTGACTCGGTAGGGAGCGATGAACAGCGCCAAAATTCCGGGCACGGCGAGAAATGCAATGAACAGCGCCATCCAGCCAAACGAAACACCACCGACAATGAACAGCGACAGACAGACTCCGAGGTAGACGATCGTGGTGGAATAATCCCGCTGAAGGAGAATCAAAGCGGCGAACACAAGCACTACGAGTGCGGGCGTCACGAGCTTCCTGAGGTTCGACCGTTCGCTTTTTTCGGAAGAAAACCATCCGGAGAGGAAGATAATCAACGAAAGCTTGACAAGTTCCGACGGCTGGAACGATGGCAGAGGTCCAATGCTCAGCCATCTTCTGGCACCCATCCTAGTCTGTCCGAACGGGGTAAACAAGGTCATCAGCATCAGCAGCAGGCATCCGGCAAGCAACAGGGGGGAAGATTTCCTGATCCAGGAAATCGGGATGAACCTGATGACGACCGAACATGCAAGAGAGAGCAATACGAACAAGGACTGACGGATAAAAAAATAATGATGCGGCAAACCAAGGGAAAGCGCTTCGTTATAGGATGCGCTGTACATCATCACAAGCCCGGCTCCGGTCAGCGTAATGACGACACAGAGGAAGGTAAAGGCGCTCAAACCTCCTCCGACTGCCGGATCGAAGCCTGCCACAGACGGTCTGCGGCCGTCAGGGCGGTCTTCACCCGAATACTTCCAGTCATCATACTGTCTGCCGTTCTCCAACATCGAGATGCCTACCTTTTGTTCGTTTTATGACGATATCGCCGCCTTATGTCGTCATTTTCTATATATATTTCACCAGGAACAGAATCGAAGCGATCACGACACACAGATATCCGACGATTCTGAATCGATCGACTATCTTGTTCTCAGACAGTCCCTTCCGTTCATAGACATGATGCAACGGCGCGATCGGAAACACTTTTTTCCCCTTTGTTCTGATTGCAAGAATCTGGATGAAGGATGTGGCGAACTCGATGAGAAACACGCCGGATGCAACAAGAACCACCAGTTCGATCTTCAGCAGCAATGCGCTGATAGCAATCAGTGCGCCGATGGCATGGCTGCCGCAGTCGCCCATGAACATCTGCGCAGGTTTCGTATTGAACCAGAGGAACGCAAGCAACGATCCGAGAACCGCGGCGCCGACGATCGCAAGGTCCACTCCCCCGGCGGCGACGGTAGGCTGGATATAGTCGCCGTAGATTCCATAACCGAATATCGCGCTCACGACCGTAATCATCAGTACAACAGGAAATGCATTTCCAGCAGCCAAACCATCCAGTCCGTCGGTAATGTTCACTGCATTGACGAAGTAGAGCATGTACACCAAGGCCGCCAGCCGGTACCAACCGCCGATGTCGATCGATTTCGCTGGATTCCACGGAATAGTCACCAGGGTTTCCTGCAGATCGCTGAACAGCGTCATCAGGCTGATCACCGTTGCGGCGCACAACACCTGCATGGCAAGTTTCTGTCCGCTTTTCAACCCATCACTGTTCTGCCGCTTGATTTTCAGCAGATCGTCGATCATTCCCACGATGCCGAACAACCACATTCCGACAAGCGGAATCCATGTATATTCGTCGGTAATGTCGCCGAGCAGCAACACGGAGATCGTAATGCCGACTAGAAACGAAATTCCTCCCATCGAAGGGGTTCCAGCCTTTCCCGCCTGTTCCTGCGCCAGTTCCGGCTTGATCGGAACCTGTGCTCTTTTCCGAGTCAGATATCCGATCAGAAAACGGCCGGCGAAGAACGTGATCCATCCACTGACAAGAGAAGCGCAAAACACCCTGAGAATCTGAATCATATATGAGTGGATCGTGAGTAGAAAGAACACGGGAACCTCCTAATATCCTCGAATGAATTCAACCAATCGACCGGATCACCGGAACCAAACGCTCCATGGCCATGGAGCGGGACCCTTTCAGCAGAAACAGATCCCCCTTGCTGACATCGTGCTGGACCGCGTTTTCCAATTCGTCGAAATCGTCGGTGAAGAACAACTTCTCGCTGTACCCACGCTGTCGCAAAAGTTTCCATGCGCTTTCCATCTCATTGCCGAACAGGAATGTGCTTTGCGGATTGATAGCAAGGATCTTCCGGCCGATCGATTCATGGGCGCAGGCGGATAGTTCACCGAGTTCCTTCATCGATCCGAGGACAACTTTCTTTCCACCCTGCCATCGAACGCCGCCAAGATAGTCGAGGATCCGTCCGGTAGAATCAACACTCGCGTTGTAGTAGTCTCCGATGATCGTCACATCGCCGCTGATCACTTCGCTCCTTCCCACCACGGGCTCCATACGTTCGATTCCGTCCTTGATCTGACTAGCCGAGGCGCCGATCTCACGTGCGACATCGATGGCGGCTAAAGCGTCCAGCAAGGAATGCTCTCCGACGCAACGCAGATGCATCTTGTTCCCCTGATAGGAAATGTTCCAACCATCCAGACCAAGGTCCTCTGCACCGCCGAACCCATGCGTGGATGCCGGCCCGAACTTTCGCAACGAGCAGTTTCTTTCGCGTTCCATCCACGGTATCCATTCACACGATTCGTCGACGAATCCCTTGCGCACTCCTGGATGGAACAGCTTGCTCTTTTCTCTGGCGATATTCTCGATAGTTCCCATCTTTCCGACATGGGAAATGCCGATATTCGTCAGGATTCCATAGTCCGGGCGCCAGACATCAAGCATCGCATCCATTTCACCGATATGGTCCACACCCATTTCGAATACGCCGAATTCGGTGGTCGGACCGACTTGAAGCACGCTCAGAGGAAGGCCGATTTCTGAATTCAGGTTCCCCGGAGTCCGGACCGTCTCCCCCATGCAGGAAAGGATGGATCCGACCAGTTCTTTTGTCGTAGTCTTGCCGCAACTTCCTGTAACGCCGACCTTCGTCACATGCGGATATTGCGCCACATGCGCAGCGGCAAACGCCTGAAGGCCTTTCAGCGTATCGTTGACTGCGATGATAGCGGCGCATTGTCCTTCGAGCGCATGCGCCGCTCGGGCGACTTTCCCTGTTTCTACGATGACCGCTCGAGCCCCGTTATGCACGGCCTGAGCGACAAAATCGTGCCCGTCGCTTCGCTCTCCTCGCAGCGCTACGAACAAGGAGCCCGGCACGCATGTCCTGGAGTCGATCGAAACCGAAGTAATCGTCCTTGCTTTTCTGGCGCGATCCTTCCCAAGATAGACAAATCCACCGGCCATGGAAGCGGCCCGGCGGATGGAATAGACGAACGAACCGCTAGGATTGCCAGTCATTGAGAACCTCCTCCCGACGACGCCACGCGCACAACTCCTTCCGGAGCGATCTGTTGGAAATAGATATCCTGGGCGACGGCGGAGTCGATCAGATATTCAGGCATCTGCGCTTGAGCGATCTGCGACTGGAGCACACGCTTTTCTTCCTCCAGCAGCGTGACGTTCCGTGAACTTTTCTGGAGCGCCATGGCTACCGAACGGTTCTCGCCGGCCTGCCATACAGGAACAAAGACGCTCACTTGTATGAATACAAGCATGAACAGGAGCGCGATCCGCTCGCCCTTAGAAAGCGACTGTGTCCTGACCTTATTTTCCATGATACGCATCTTCAGTCCTCCAGTTTCTCAACTACGCGAAGCTTCGCGCTTCTTGAAGGCGGATTGAGTCCGCATTCCTCCGTCGTCGGGACGACAGGCTTCTTGGTAAGTATCCGCACCTTCGGCTTGCCGTCGTCCGTTCGTTGCGCTTCTCCCGGTTGCGGCACGGAACCTTCGGCGGCCCGTTTGAACAACCATTTCACTTTCCGATCCTCAAGGGAATGAAAACTGACAACGCCTATTCGTCCGCCAGGATTCGTCAGATCGATCGCCTTGCGTAGCGCCGGCTCGATCCGATCCAGTTCGCGGTTTACTTCTATCCGTAGCGCCTGGAACGTTTTCGTAGCCGGATGGATCCTCCCATATCTATATGCGGGAGGAACGGCTTTGTAGATGATCTCAGCCAATTCGTCGCTCCGAGTGATCCGTTTCGATTTACTATAGGAACAGATCGCCGCCGCGATGCGCCTCGAATACCGCTCTTCTCCGAATTGGTATATCACGTCGGCGAGCCGATCCTCCTGGTACCCGTTGACAATGTCCTCGACCCGCATCGGAGCCGTTTTGTCGAGACGCATGTCCAGCTCTTCGCTTTTACGGAAGGAGAACCCCCTTCCCGATTCTTCGTAATGGAACACGGAAATACCTAGATCGAACAACACCAGATCAGGTCTCGGTCCGTCGTATGTGGAGAAAAACTCATCGAACCAAATATTGATCGCCTGGAATCTATCGCCGAACGGCGCGAGACGACGCTTCGCTTTCTCGATGATCTCGCTGTCGCGATCAAGACCGATGACGTTCAGCAGAGGATATGTTTCAAGGAACAGCTTGCTATGTCCGCCTTCGCCCAGCGTGCAGTCGATCATCAAGGCCTGACGATCCGGCGGGACGAGCAACGAGAGGACTTCTTTCTGCAATACGGAATAATGTACGAATTCCATGGCCTACAGCCTCCCCTCGAATTTCAAATCTTCGCTTAATGCCTGCGATGCCTCGTCGAAATCCGCGTCGCTTTCCGCCATGTATCGTTCGTATACGGATGGATTCCAGATTTCAAGATATTCGTAGACACCCAGCATGACGCTTTCCTCTTTCAAGACGAGTGCTGCTGAATCACGAAGCGTCGGGGGGATGTTGATTCTCCCGGACTTGTCGATCTCGCATTCCTGCGCCGGAGCGATGATTCTGCGCTGGAGCAGCCTCAGGCGCTTGTCGAACATTGCGCCCGGTCCATCCATGATCCGTTTGCGAAGCACGTCGAAATGCGCCGGGAGCATCAGCCAAAGGCATTGCTCCACCCCCCGCGTGACGATCAACGAATCACCATCCAGGGATGCCCTGAGACGGGACGGGATGAGAATCCTCCCCTTGTCATCGATCGTATTGCGGTATTCGCCGGTCAGCATATTCGCCACTCTCCACTATCGGAATAATCAGTATTGAAAATTCCTACCACTTTCTACCACAAAAGATATACTCTCTCCCACTTGACCTCAATTCTCAATGTAATCAAATTGATATGAAGTTTATATAAGTTTTACGCGTTCTACTTAACAAACGTAAACCAGCTTAAGAATTACGTATTGTTTTGTCACCCGTAGCGAGCAACGGGACGGATCTCTTTCGAAGACGCATCAAAAGATCGGACCATGATGTTCCCATGGCGTCGTGCAAAGCAGATTCGGTATAAACAGTTCTTGTGCGGAAATAAAAAAAACTTCGTCAGGAGCTACATCCGACGAAGTTCGTTGGGAGTGATGGGACGATATGGATCGCGGGTCTATTCCTGCCCGCCGTTGTAGGATGGGTTGAAGATATTGTAATCCATGTCGGGGAAGATATTGTCACGCTTTTCCGCTTTTACGAGCCATTCCGTATTCACGGCATTCTTACACATGTTCTCATACACGAGATTGAAATTCCTCAAGTGGTCGCGCAACCGTTTGTCCGCATATCCGACCGAAGTCTTGTTATGCAGGATGAACGGCCAGTCGCTCGCCATCGAAAGGAGAACCTCCCTCGAGGCCTGATTCAGAAATCGCTGCTTGAGGGACTGCTGTTCCGGGAACCGGACGGCGAGTTCCTCCATCCGCTCTATCGCCTTGTGGATATGCCGATAGATCCATGCGTTGGAACCATCAAGCCAGACGGAGGAATATCCCCCCTGCCCCCAACTGGAATAGCCCGGCTGGACAGTCTGCAACTCTGGAAAAGTAGCGAGATAATCCGATGGCGTCGTCAAGAACAGGTCATCGGCATCTGAAGCTCTTCGGATCACGGCTTCCAGCCAGTCGATTCCTTCGAACCACCAGTGGCCGAAGAGCTCTGCATCGAAGCCAAGCGTATAGAACGGAGCCCCGTCACGTAGGGACCGATCCAGCGCACTGTTCTTCATCCTGATCCGATAAAGGAAATTATCGGCATGTTCCTGGACTTTCCCGGCAGCGAGTTCCGGCCGATACAGACGCTTCTCATTCGTAGGTCCGGTGATCGCCCAATACTTATACCCAGTAAAAACACGCACTTCCGGTTCATGGATATAGGGACGAATATATTCCATCGGAAGATCATATCCGATGTCCCGATAAAACTCCCGATAGTTTCCGTCGCACGGATATCCTTCGGTGTTCGACCATACGAGGCTGGTCAGATGGTAATCCCGAGGGAACGCAGCGACGCCATCGGGACAACGTACGGGGGCATAGTCCCCCATCCTGACAGGTTCGGAAGCGACGAGCATGCTATGGGCGGAAACCTGGAACCAATCGATTTCCTGCTTGCGAAGGTATTCTTCCAGCCCTGGGAAATACCCGCACTCGGGAAGCCAGAATCCTTTCGGAGACTTCTTGAAATGACGGATATGGGATTGCACGGCGACTTCGACTTGCGCCTTGATCGCCGTAGGATAGTCGCAATACAGCGGAAGATACGCATGGGTGGCGGCCGTCGTGATCAAATCAATATGGCCGCTATCCTCCAGATCACGGAACCCCTCGAGGACATTGTTATGGTACAGATCGCAGAAATCAGAAAGATTCTTCAGTGTCAGGTCATAGTACATCTTCGCCAGCGGCATGCACTCGAGCTGCTCTTTCGAACATCGTTCCATTTCTTTCTCGCCGAGATCCTTGTGCAGTTCCAGATACTTGATGAACCGCTCCTGAAGCGCCGGATCGGCGAGCATCGCACAAAGTGTCGGAGACATGCTGAACGTAAGTCGGAAACAATAGCCTTCCGACCTTAAACGCCGCAACATCCGCAACATCGGCAGATAGGTCTCCGACAACGATTCGTACAGCCAGTCTTCCTCTAGGAACCGCGGATATTCGATGTGCCGCACAAACGGAAGATGCGCATGAAGTATCAAGCTCAGTCTGTTTTTCGCCATGGTCAGCTCCTCGCTACGCTGGACAGGGACGCAGCGATTTCTTGTACAGTGGGATTATCAACGATGATGCCGCCTTTCGTGACCAATGATGAGAAATACAGCTTGAACAACGCAGGTTCCTCGCGCAGCTGGTCGAGGTGATCCGTCCAATAGCACTTCGGCGTGCGAACCGTTTTCGATTCACACAACTCCTCGAGGCCTCCTTCATGATCCATCTTACATAACGAAACCGAATATTCGCACCCCATTTCCGGCAGATTGATATTCCAGTCGGTATCATCGAAACCTACCGAAATGTCAAAGAATTCATCATCCGCGGCACTGCGCCGCATGGAAACCCGAAGCAACAGATCCTTGATACCGCCCTCTTCCTCAATGCGACTCCTGTCGATCGGGGAGATACTCCAGAACGCATACGCCCAATACGGATCACGCAACAGGAGGTGGATCGAGGTCTCCGCATATACCGCAGGAAGCTCTTCGACGCCCGGTAATTCCAACTGAATGTCGTCCTTGCCGCGAAAATCCGTCAAGCTGTTGCAGAACCGGTTCCGGTTCACTTTCGAATCACGATCCGGGCGATCTTCGAATTCCTGTTCATCGTACAGATCCTCAAGGGCCTCGATCAGTTCGTCCCGTTCCAGGGATTCCCAGTTCTCCATACCCTCTTGCTGGGCGATATATTGCAGTTCGGTAGTAGTAAGCGCATCAATCTTGATAAGTATCATTGTCCGGCCCCCTTTCCCCCAGCAAAGCCGGTAGAACCGTTGAGAACAAGAACCGGAATATTCAGATAGGAATCCTTGCAGGCCACTCTTTCCTCCGTTGTCCCGGCACCTTCCGTGGAGTCTCGACACTGTTGCAGTCCGAGGTTGCCAAAATACAAACGATATGGTATCCGTTATCGTAGAGAAAAGAAGTTCTTTAGTCAACAGAAGCTAGGAACCGTCTGCGGCGCAACCAGTTCCACGGACACGAATGCCAAGCGATTTTTACGTTTTCAGTATCAAAAATACCCGTGTTTGTGGTATCGTAGGGGGCATGGACAATAGCAAGCAGGACACATGTTCCGTGATTCTCCACGGTCATTTCTATCAACCTCCCAGGGAGAACCCCATGACAGGGATCATTCCCAAGCAAGTCTCCGCAAGGCCATACGAAGACTGGAACGAACGTATTTTCGCCGATTGTTATAGCACGAACGCGCATTCCCGATATCTTTCCCCATATCGCCGCGTCGAGTCGATCACCAATAACTTCTCGTACATCTCATTTAATTTCGGACCGACGCTTCTTTCATGGATAGCGGAGATGCATCCCGACATCCACGAACAGGTCGTTCTGGCCGATAGGGAGAGCCAAACCCGACTGGGTCACGGCAATGCGATGGCACAGGCGTTCAACCATACGATCCTCCCCCTCGATTCCCCGAAGGACGCGAGACTGCAGATACTCTGGGGTATCGAGGACTTCATGTACCGGTTCGGACGGAGTCCGGAAGGCATGTGGCTGCCCGAGGCTGCGATCAACGATACCGTCGTGGACTTGCTCGCCGAAGCCGGCATACAGTTCGTCATACTCTCTCCTTGGCAGGCTGCGCAAGTGGAGACGGCTCCCAACGTTTGGAACGATCTCGGCGGGAAACCGGCTCCGTACGGAAAACCATATCGCTTGACCGGAAGGACAGGTCGGGAGATCGCGGCGTTCTTCTATCACCCCGGCTTGGCGGAAGGCATCAGCTTCGGACATGCACTGCGAGATGCCGACGCTTTATATTCGACGTTGCTGTCGATCAAGCGGACCGACGGTCAGCCGTTGATTCATGCGGCTACGGACGGCGAGATATACGGGCACCATGAGCCGTTCGGCGACATGGCGCTTGCTGCGCTTATACAGAAAGTCAATGCCAGGAACGACTTCGAACTCACGAATTACGCAACCTATCTGGAAGCGCATCCGGCGGTTCTGCATGCTAAGTTGCACGCAGGGGAGGCCGGACTTGGAACTTCCTGGTCCTGCTCCCATGGTGTCTCCCGTTGGTGGAAGGACTGCGGCTGCCATACGGGAGGAGAAGATGGGTGGAATCAGGCTTGGAGGACCCCGTTGCGAGACTCGCTTCGGACGCTTGCTGCGAAAATCGATGCGATCTTCGATCATGAGGTGGCTCGGATATTCAACGGTTCGCTCACGGCCGACAGATTGCTGGAGCTATACGGCCCCGCGATCTGCGGAAAACAATCCTTGGAACGATTCTTGGAGGAACTGCACGCCGACTTTGAATTCGATGGGAACGAGGACGATGCACTGGCCTGTCTGCTCGAAGGAATCAAGAACAAGCACTTCTCGTTCACCAGCTGCGGATGGTTCTTCAGCGACATTTCCGGAATCGAACCACGTCAGAACATAAAATACGCTCTCTATACTATCGATCTGTATCAAAAATTCACCTCGGAAGATCTGCTGACCCCGTTTCTTAACGATCTGACGAAAGCAAAAAGCAACAAACGGTCGGAAGGCTCCGGGATGACTATCGCGAAACAGGAAATGCAAGGATTTCCAGGCGAAGTGGAAGCCGCACTCTTCTTTACGCTCAACAGACGGATCGCCCGTCCCGAAGAATTCAAGAGTCTGTACGGCCGATATCGATTGAACACGATCGAGCTCCGGGGATCGGATACGACCGTCGTCGATTTTCTCGATAGGATATCCCTCAGCGGATATTCATGCACCGTATTGTCAGACGGACATATCCCTTCCGAACTTCATTTGTTCATAGGAGTCCATGACCATACCGGCACCTGCATCGGAAAGTATTCGGTCACGAACGTGGACATCCCGTTGCGGATGCTCGATATGATCTATTCATGGATCGACAGATCTCTCAGCAAAGTGACGGACAACGACTTGGTGGCGATCGCAAAAGACATCAACAACTATTCGATGCTGATGAAAAACAGTAGATACCTGCCGATGGAAACGCTGTACATCGAGAACATCGGCACGTGTCTGAGGGCGATTAAAAGTCTGTTCGTAACTCCGAACACGCTTCCTTGGTCCCAGAAACGGGAAAGCATCGGACAACTGATCGAGTTCATCCAGAAAAAAGGAAGACCGGCGGAGATCGAATCGGTCAACAGGATATTCAGCGCCGAGTGCGACCGCGTCGCCGAGAAGATCAGGGACAAGGGGCTGGATTACGAAGCCGGGACGTACCTGATCGACCTACTGGAAGTAGCTAGGGCGCAAGGAATCCAACCGGATATCACCCAATTGCAGACACAAGTCTTCCGATTCCTCCAGCCGAAAGCACAGGAGCTGTCCGCGACATTGATGCTAAAGCTGTGCGACGCGTTGAATTTCGAACACTCGATCCTGGAAAGCCGCTAGCCTTCCCCTCAGCTGAGCTCCAGAAGCTTCCTGGCATGGTCGAGCGAAATTTCACTGCGCGCATCGCCGCTGAGCATGCGCGCAATTTCTTGTACCCTGTCGTCGCCCTCCACCGCGGTGATCCGTGAGAAAGTCCGTCCGTCTTCGGTGTCTTTCGTAACGACGAACTGGTCGTCAGCGCGGGCTGCGATGGAAGCAAGGTGCGTAATGACGATTACTTGCCGTTTTGCAGCGAGCTCCTGCAGTTGTTCCCCCACAGCGTTCGCCACAACTCCTCCGATACCTGCATCTACTTCGTCGAATACCATTGTCCCGACATCGTCGTTTTCAGCGAGGACCGTCTTGATCGAAAGCATGATTCTGGAAAGCTCTCCGCCAGATGCGATTTCCCTGATCGGACGCGATGGTTCTCCGAGATTGGCGGAAATCTTGAATTCAATCTGATCCGCCCCCGCAGGCCCGAAATCCTGCGGCTCGACAGCTATCGAGAAAACGACCGATGGCATGCCCAATCGCTTCAAATGGCTTTCGATACGATTCGATAACGCTTTCGCGGCATCCTTGCGCCTAGCGGACAACCGTGCGCCGCGGTCGGACAAGGCGAGTTCGGCGGCCGCTATCCGGCGATGCAGGTCCTCGAGCTCCAAAGCATCCTGCTCCGAATGATCCAATGTCCGTTCGGTGCGCGCAGCGAACTCAAGCACATCGTCAAGCGTAGGACCGTACTTTTTTTTCAACCGCTGAATTTGCGCGGCACGCTCCTGCAACTGATCCAATCGTTCCTGGGAATACGTCATGCCGTCCAGATAGTCGCGCAGACTTTCCGATATATCCTCGCATTCGATCCGAAGACTTTCGAGCCGAGCTGTATAGGCGGCAAGGCCGGGATCGCCTTTCGCCGCTTTCGACAGCGAAACGGCGGCGACATGCAGGGATGGAAGGGCGCCGTCTCCTACTCCGCTGCCCTTCAACGAGTCCTGCGCAAAGGAAAGATTCTCGTGGATATGCTCGAACTGGGTAATGACCTGTATTTCGTCACGCAAGGAGTCGTCCTCTCCCGGCTTGGGGTCCACTTTCCGTATTTCGTCCATCGCGAAACGGAGATAATCCGCTTCGCGTTCTCCCGACTCGATACGTTCGGACAGTTGCTTCCGCTCACGGAGCAATGCCTCATGGGCTTCATATGCTTCGATATAGCCACGCAACGCATCATGGCAATCGCCGAACGAGTCCAGAACTTTCCTCTGGCGCTCGCGCGAAAGCAACGACTGGTGGTCGTGTTGTCCGCTCATATCGATCAACGCATCGCCGATGGATTTCAAATCGGCTCGAGTCATCGGCTCTCCTTGGACATAGATCATGCCGCGGCCATTCGCCTTGACGGTACGACGGAGCAACAGCGCCCCGTCTTCAATCTCCACGCCCCGTTCAGCGAACCATCCGGACAGAGGATGTCCATCCTCCAGACGGAACACCGCCGAGACCACTGTCTCGTCGCATCCGCTCCTGACGACCTGTCCGTCGGCCTTTTCGCCGAGCAACAGGTTCATCGCGCCGAGGATGATGGATTTGCCGGCTCCAGTCTCTCCTGTGATCACATTGAAACCGTCGCCGAATTCGATTCGCAACTTTTCGATCAATGCGAAATTCTGAATCTGCAACTGCTCAAGCATGCATGCCTCCTGACCAGTTCAGTTTCTCTCTGATGACGTCGATATAGTTTCGTCTGCCGCTGGTGATCAGCAGCGCCCTGCTACGAGACTTCTCCACTACGATCCGATCCCCCTCATCGAGCGGGCAGAGTTGTTGTCCGTCTACGGTCAGCACCAGCCCCGTCCGTTGTCCATGGGGGATTTCTATCATCAACTGAGATTCTCCGTTGACGACCAATGGGCGATTCGACAGGGTGAACGGGCAGACCGGAGTAACGATCAGAGCCGACAAGTCGGCATCAAGAATCGGCCCGCCCGCGGCAAGGCTATACCCGGTGGATCCCGTCGGAGTGGCGATGATCATCCCGTCAGCGCGAAAAAAACCAGCATGGGTCTGGTTCACCGTCAGATCAAGATTGACGACCTTTGAAATACCGCTGGACGTGACGACCATTTCATTGAGCCCGTGCGCCTGCCATATCTTCTTCCCATCGCGATATACCGAGACACGAATCATCAAGCGTCTCGAGATGTGGATTTGCCCGGCTACGTATTGCTCGAACGCTTCCTTCCATTCGTCGACCGACACTTCGGTGATATATCCGAAGGTACCCAGGTTCACGGCAAGGATCGGAATCCCGAGATCCTGAAGATACCGTGCGCAATACAGCACGGTGCCATCTCCGCCGAGGGTAATGACAAGATCCGTATCGGAGGCGACGTCGATCGGACTATCGTCGCCGTCGGTCTGCCGTACGTAGCACTGGATACCGTGTCCAGCGAAGTACCCTTGCATGGATTCGACCAGCGAAGGGGCGGCGGCCTTTTTGCTGTTCGCTATGACCAGGACTTTTTTCACTTCTCTAGTTCCCATATTCACTCCACCGCAGCCTCATGGCAGATGCGAAATCACTTTCATGAGCATCTCGACGTCTGTACTCGAAAGAAATGGATAGAGGGGGAACGAAAGCCCCCGCATGATGCATGGAATTGCCGATGGAAACAGGTCGAACCTGTCCTGGAATGGAACACCTACGCAGTCTTCGAACGTTTTCACCGAAGAAACCTGGTACTTCGCGGCGAACTTCGCCACTTCCTCCACTTTTGAATCGAGAACGACGGAAAACCGATATCCGTTCGGCTCGAAGTCGATGTTCCCGATTCCGAAGAGTTTGTGCGGCGTCTTCAGCAACGACTGTCGGAACAGCTTATGGAGTTCTCTCCTCCTGTCCAGCTGGGACTCGATCGTCGAAATCTGGACGATTCCAAGCGCGGCATTCATGTCTGGAAGTTCCTGATACGATCTGGTCGCTCCGAACAGTTCGTTGAGCGGCTGCCTATAGGACGAATCGGAAAATACGATCGCCGCTCCTCCCGCCGTGGAGACCACCCCGTCCTCCTCGAAAGCGCAGACGACGATATCGCCCCACATTCCCGCATGCCGGTCGCCATAGGTGCTTCCTAGACTTTGCGAAACATCCTCGACGACCGTTACGCCAAGCGACGAGAAATCGGCCTGATAGGGAATCATGCCGGACGGCTCATGCAACAATATGGCGCAGGCGCCTTGCGAGACGAGGTCCCTCGCCTGTTCCTGGGCAAGGCAACCGGTATTCGGATCGATATCGCCGAGCAACAGCGTGGCGCCAAGCTCGGATGCGACGCCTGCATATACGGTCGGAGAAAGAACCGACGCGGCAATCAGGCTCCCTTCCCCGACCCCGGCGAGCCGCAGGGAGGCTTTCAACGCATCCACATAGCTTCTCAGCGCGATGCCTCCTCCCGAGATGCCGATGAATGTCTGGAACTGGCGGAGGAACTCTTTCTTCCGTTCTCCGGGGCCGATGCGCTCATCGACCATTGTCTGGAGCACGGCATCCATGTCCTTTCGGCGCAACGTAGGTTTGTAGAATCGGATCAAGGCCACGGGTTTCCTCCCCCCCCTGCATATGATACATGCACAGGATACAGGAGAAAAGGGCAAGAAACAATACCTTCCCTGCGGATAGCCGCGCTACAATGCGGACCTCAGCACTCGTTCGATGGTCGGAGAATCCACAGCGCCTTCATGGACTTTCTCTCCGTCTACGATGAACGTCGGAACCAGATGGAATCCATATCTGGAAGAAAGATCCCGATGATTCAGCCAGTTCAATTTCTCGATCTTGACCGCCTGCAGCTCAGGGAATTCCTGCCGTGCCTTTTTGATCAGTCTGTTCGCTTTCCAGCAATGTGGACACATGGTCAAATAAATATATTGAATATGTTTCATCGAATATCTCCTCTACCAATAATACAGAATTTTATACTAAAAGGCGATATTTATTTTGATGATTGATGAGAATAATGATGATAATTTTGAATCATGCAACGAAATACATTTTTTGTTTACAAATCGGAAATCATCAGCTACGATATGATTGCAAACGTTTTCAAAAGGAGGAAACGAAAATATGAAGAAGTCTGTTTCTAGGATTGCGATCGTGCTATTGGCCGTACTACTGGCATCCGGAAGCTTGTTCGCCCAGGGAGGGAGCGAATCCAAGACTTCCGCGAAAGGCGCTTCGGACATCGAAGTGGCCGTCGTTCTCAAGACATTGGCATCCGAATATTGGAACTATGTCAAGGCAGGCTGCGACGCAGCGGCAAAGGATCTGGGAATCATCGTGCATGTCGTGGGGCCCGGTTCGGAAAGCGATATAGAAGGCCAGGTCGCCATGATCGAGCAGCAGCTCGGGGCGGGATGCGACGCCATTGTCGTCGCTCCGAACGACGCCTCCGCGGCGAGCGCGGCTTTGCAGTCGGCCATCGACGCAAAGATCCCCGTCCTCTCCGTCGATACGAACGTCGGGATCGCGGGTCAGACCAGTTTCGTCGGCACTTCGAACGTAGATGCGGCGAAGCAGGGTGGCCTATGGGCCGCAAAGCAAGTGGGCAAAGGCGCCAATGCAGTCATCATCTATGGTCAGGAAGGCGACAGTACATCGAACATGCGTCGTGAAGGCTATAGCGCCGCCTGCGCCGAAAGCGGAATCAACATCCTCGCCTCGCTGTCCGGTCAGAACACTACCGACGGAGCGACGAAAGTCATGGAGGATCTTCTGAATTCCTACCCCGACAAGATCGATCTTGTCCTCTGCCATAACGACGACACTGCGATCGGCGCCTTGAACGCCTGCCAGTCGGCAGGGATCACGGGTATCGTCATCGTTGGTTTCGATGGGAACAAGTCCGCTGTCGAGCTGGTACTTTCCGGCGATATCGCCGCATCGGTCGCGCAACAGCCATACGCAATGGGATACCAGGCAGTAGAAGCGGCGTATCAGGCGATACAAGGACAGGCCGTCGAAGCCGTCATCAACGCCCCGGTGCAGGTCGTGACAAAGGAGAACGGTCAGGCGTATCTTGACAGCCTTGCATCGATGCTGGGTAAGAAATGATCTCATCAGCGGCATTCCCTGCCGCTATGTGACACAGCAAGTCGCCGGAACCTGACAGAATGTGTCCGCCAGGTTCCGGCATTTCTGGACGAGTGGGCGCTCAGTTCAGGCGCAGTTCGTCCGAACAGTCGATGAGGCGATTCGCATGAGCGAGTATGTAGTAGAACTCAGGAATATCACGAAGCGCTTTCCTGGCGTCGTCGCCCTGAAGAACATGTCGATCGGGATTCTCCCCGGGGAGATCCATGGCCTGATCGGTGAAAACGGTGCAGGCAAATCCACGTTGATCAAAGTGCTTACAGGCGTCCACAAACCGGAAGAAGGCGATATTTTTGTCGAAGGAAAGAAGGTTGCGTTCCATAATCCCGTCCAGTCGCGGGAGGCCGGGATTGCCTGCGTATATCAGGAACTGAATATCGTGAAGCAGTTGTCGGTGACCGACAACATATTCATGGGGAGGACGATCGGCAAAGGCGTGCTGCTCGACTATGACAGAATGCACCGGCAAGCTGCGGAAGCCCTTGAGTCGCTCGGACATCCGGAGATCGACGTTCGCATGGAAGCCGGCAAGCTCGGAGTCGGACAGCAACAGATGGTCGAGATTGCGAAAGCGATTTCCATCGACGCAAAGCTGATCATCATGGACGAACCGACTTCGTCCTTGGGTAAGGACGAGATCGAGCAATTGATGGAAGCGATCAAGCGGCTGAAGTCGAAAGGTGTCGCGATCCTGTTCGTATCCCATAAGCTGGACGAGATTTTCGAAATATGCGACCGATGTACCGTCATGCGTGACGGAGAGCATATTCTGACGAAAGACACGTCCGAACTGACCGAAGACGACCTGATCAACGCGATGGTCGGCCGTACACTGGACAACCTGTATCCGAAAGAGTTCGGTGCAAAGGGCGACGTCTGGTTGGAAGTCCGGAGCCTCAACATCGCAGGGGTGCTCAGGGATGTCAGCTTCAAGGCCCATGCAGGCCAGATCACAGGCTTCGCCGGACTGGTCGGAGCCGGAAGAACTGAGACAATGCGTGCGATATTCGGCGCCGACAGACTCGATGGCGGAGAAATCTACATCAAAGGCGAGAAGGTGGACTTCAAGTCGCCGAAGCACGCGATCAAGAACAGGATCGCGTTCCTGACGGAAGACAGGAAAGGGCAAGGACTGATCCTTTCCGAAGACGTCAGGACGAATCTCGTGCTGGCGAGCATGAAGGAGTTTTCCCGTGGACCATTCCTCAACAAAATGCGGATCGAGGAGACGGGACGGGACAATGTGACGTCGTTGCGGATCAAGACTCCTTCTCTCAGCGAGGTTACCGCCCAGCTGTCCGGCGGAAACCAACAGAAAGTCGTCATCGGGAAATGGGTCAATACGGATGCGGACATCTTCATCTTCGATGAGCCTACCAGAGGAATCGACGTCGGGGCGAAGATCGAAGTCTATCGGATCATGAACGAACTGGTAGGCGCTGGGAAATGCGTCATCATGGTCTCGTCGGAACTGCCGGAAATCCTTGCCATGAGCGACCGCGTAGTGGTCATGCGCGGGGGAAAAGTCATGGCGACCATCGACCGTGATTCCGAGCATTTCAATTCTGAAAGCATCATGAAAGCTGCCTGGGGAGGAAGGCTGGAGTAATTATGAAAAAGAAGAGCAAGGCAAAAGAGCTTGTACAGAAGCTCACCGTATTGATCGCGCTGGTGATCTTGTTTGCGATATTCGCGATCATCGTTCCCGACAAATTCCTTCGAATCAGCAACCAGATGAACATCCTGAAGCAGGTATCGATCAATTGTCTGATCGCCTCCGGCATGCTCGTATGTTTGATCACAGCCGGCATCGATCTGTCGGTAGGTTCGAATTCAGTGCTCGCGGCCTGCCTGATCGGCGTCCTGGTCCAGAAATTCGGAATCACCAATCCGGTGGTCCTCGCGCTTGCGGGAATCGGAATCAGCACCCTCGCCGGATTCATAAACGGAACGCTGCTCACCAGGCTGGACCTCCCCCACCCGTTCGTCTCCACGCTCGGCATGAAGAACGTGCTGCTCGGCATCGCGCTGGTCATTACCGGTTCGAAGACGATCGGCTTCACCAACAAGGGTGTTGACTCTCTGATGTGGTTCGGTAAATATACGATCGGGAATTTCGACGGACGTGGCGCGGGGTTCCCCGTCAGCTTCCTGCTTGTCCTGATCGTGTTCGCGCTGTTCCATATATTTCTCACCAGGACCGCCCTTGGCAGACAGATCTATTGCGTGGGTGGAAACCCCGAGGCGTCCAGGCTTTCCGGCATCCCTTCCAAGCGAGTGCTGACATTCGTATACTCCCTTTCAGGGTTCATGTGCGGCTTGGCCGGAGTCCTGCTCGTGGGACGGCTGGCATCGGCGAACGCTAATGCGGGAATCTCGTATGATACGGACGCGATCGCAGCCTGCATCATCGGCGGTGCGTCCTTCACCGGTGGAAAAGGCACCATCTGGGGGACGATGATCGGCGCGTTGCTGATGGGTGTCATCAGAAACGGACTGAACCTGATGAGCGCATCCAACGACATACAGTACATCATCATCGGTCTGGTCATCATTCTCGCTGTCGCGATCGATGTGCTTCGGAACAAGATGGAAGCCCAGGCGAGGAAGTCGGCAGCGGTCTGAACCGGTCGGAACGCACGCCCAGTAGCGTACCTCGCATCTGCAAACGTGGTGGCAGGCGGACAGATATCCCATTATGTCCGTCTGCCGTCCCTCCCTTGTCACGGCAGCCATTTTTCATCTTTACAAGATATCGATAAAGCAGTATCATTTGCAATGTGAAAACGTTTGCAACAAATGTTGCAAGAGAAGACTCAGGAGGCCTTTCACAAGGAGGAGGATACAATGGCTGATTCTATACGGCTCGGCATTATCGGTGCCGGCAGAATTGGAAAGATCCATGCGGAGAACATATCGTATCAGATACCGCAGGCGAAAATAGTCGCCTTGGCGGATGTGAACATGAACCCGCAGATGGAAGCATGGGCGCATGGACTCGGCATCGAAACGACCATGAAGGATCCGAAGCAGATGATGAAAGATCCGTCGATCGACGCGGTCGTCATCTGTAGCTCGACCGATACGCATGCCGATTTCGTCATCATGGCGGCGCAGGCCGGCAAGCATATCTTCTGTGAGAAACCGATCGACCTGTCCGTCGCAAAGGTCAAAGCGGCGCTCAAGGCGGCAAAAGATGCGAACGTGAAGCTCCAGATCGGCTTCAACCGTCGGTTCGACCATAATTTCGGCAGGATCCGCCAGCATGCGATCGACGGAGACATCGGAGCGGTCCAGATCGTCAAGATCACCTCCAGGGACCCTGCCCCGCCGCCGGCTTCCTATGTCGCGGTGTCAGGAGGAATCTTCCTCGACATGATGATCCATGACTTCGACATGGCGAGATTCCAGGCCGGATCGGAAATCACCGAAGTCTATGCCGTCGGTTCGGTTCTCGTAGATCCTGAGATCGGAAAGGCGGGCGATGTCGATACGGCGATCGTCACACTCAAGTTCGCGAACGGAGCCGTCGGCGTCATCGACAATTCCAGGAAAGCGATCTACGGCTACGACCAGCGCGTCGAAGTCTTCGGCTCGAAAGGCGCGGCGATGGCAGACAATGACCTCCCCAATACCGTCAGGATGTTCGGACAGGACGGCGTGACCGGCGAAAAACCACTGTACTTTTTCCTCGAACGATATAAAAAAGCGTTCATCGACGAAATGGTATCGTTCATCGATTGCATCGCGAAAGGTACAGCTCCGGCGGTAACCGGCGAGGATGGGCTGGAGAACATGTATGCGGCGCTTGCCGCAACCAGATCGCTGAAGGAGAAGCGACCCGTAACGATCGAAGAAATCCGTTCATCGCACAAATGATTTCTCCAAGGCGGGCGAATGGAGCTCCTCGATTGCAAGCCCCCATCGCCCGCCACGACATACGATATGGCATGAGTGACAAGAGCCGGGAAAGGAGTCGTCGATTCTGTTCGTCCGACGTTTTCTTTGCGGCGTTTCATTGAAGGGAATGTTAAGAGGGAGTGAAGATGGGAACAATACGCCTGACCATGGCACAGGCTTTGGTTCGTTTTCTGGACAATCAGTATCTTGAAGTTGACGGAGAGGAAACGAAGTTCGTCACAGGAGTCTTTGGAATTTTCGGGCACGGAGTTGTCGTCGGACTAGGCGAAGCGCTAGCCGCCGAGGGGCATTCGCTTCGTTTCTACCAAGCGAAGAACGAACAGGGTGGAGCCCATGCCGCGATCGGGTATGCGAAGCAGAACGATCGACGGAAAATGATGGCGGTGACGAGTTCCATCGGCCCTGGCGCTTTGAACATGGTCACCGCCGCTGGAACTGCTACCGTCAATAGGATTCCGGTCCTGTTTCTTCCAGGCGATGCGTTCGCTTGCAGGCAACCGGATCCGGTCCTTCAGCAAGTCGAGATTCCTACGGACTATACGTGCACGGCAAACGATGCATTCCGCGCAGTCAGCAAGTATTGGGATCGAGTGAACCGACCCGAGCAGTTGATGACAGCGATGATCAATGCGTTCAGAGTACTTACCGATCCCGCCGAGACCGGTGCCGTGACAGTAGCGCTTCCCCAGGATGTCCAGGGAGAAGCATACGACTATCCCGAAGAGTTCTTTGGAAAACGAGTGCACCATATCGAACGGCGCATCCCTACTTCGGGGCAGATCGATCGGACGGTCTCAATGCTCAGGCAGGCTGAAAGGCCATATGTCATCTGCGGCGGCGGCGTGCGATATTCCGATGCGGGAAAGGAGCTTGAGGAATTCTGCGCCAAATACCATATTCCGTTCGGCGAGACCCAGGCGGGGAAAGGGACCGTCCGATGGGATAACCCGTTCAATCTGTCCGGGATCGGCAATACAGGGAGTCTCGCTGCGAACAAGCTTGCGAAAGAAGCCGATCTGATTCTGGCAGTAGGTACTCGGCTCGGAGACTTTACGACATGTTCGAAATGGCTGTTCCAGAATCCGAAAGCCCGGATCGTCGGAATCAACATCGCACCGTTCGATGCATACAAGATGAATGCGGAACCGATCATCGCGGACGCGAAGCTCATGCTCAAGGCTCTCTGCGAGTCCGCCTCTGGCTACAAGTCGTCCTGGGGAGATGAAATCGCGAAAGCGAAAGCCGAATGGGACGCGGAAGTGGACAGGCTCTATGCCGAAGAAGATTCCGTCGCGCTGTCCCAGGTACGCGTATTGGGAGAACTCAACGACAGGTTGCTTCCTGAAGATGCGATAGTCGTATCAGGTTCCGGTTCGATTCCTAGCGACATGCAGCGGGTATGGCGGACCCGAGTGACGGGAACATACCACATGGAATATGGTTTTTCCTGCATGGGGTATGAAATCGCCGCTTCGCTTGGCTCGAAGCTCGCCTGCCCCGGACGGGATGTCGTTGCGATCGTCGGTGACGGCGCATATACGATGCTTCATACGGAACTGCTGACAGCTGTTCAGGAAGAGAAGAAGATCATTGTCATCGTATTGGACAACGCTGGATTCCAGTGTATCGATAATCTTCAGCACAGCCAGGGAATCGTCCATTTCGGAAACGAATGGAAGCATCGGGATTCCTCGAGTGGCCGGCTTGATGGACGGTCCGTCGTAGTGGATTATGCGAAGAACGCCGAAAGCTGGGGGGCGAAAGGACTGCGAGCGACAACGATCAATGAGCTCGGCGCCGCCGTACGCCAAGCGCTTGAAGAACGCGGTCCGGTCGTAATCGATGTCAAGACCAGCCCCAAGTCCATGACCCAGGGCTATGAATCATGGTGGCGTGTCGGAACCGCGCAGGTATCGACGAACAAACAAGTCGAGGATGCTGCGAAGAGCATGGCCGAGGAAGTGTCCAAAGCCAGGCAATTCTAAGTCGGAAGGATGGAAATAATGAAAGAAACGATCAGACTCGCGATAGCTCCTATCGGTTGGACGAACGACGATCTCCCGGAACTCGGAGGTGAGATTCCGTTCGAACAATGTGTCAGTGAAATGGCTTTGGCAGGATTCAAAGGCAGCGAGGTCGGCAACAAATATCCGAAAGATCCCGCGGTCCTGAACAAGGCGCTTGCGTTGCGTGGACTGACGATCTGCAACGCATGGTTCAGTTCGTATCTGACGACGCGACCGTATGAGGAGGTCGAAGCACAATTCATCAAGCATCGCGATTTTCTTCATGCTGTAGGAGCTCGAGTGATCGGCGCCGCGGAACAGGGGCACTCCATTCAAGGACGCCAGGATCTTCCAGTGTTCGAAGCAAAGCCGACGTTCACCGATGCGGAATGGAAACGATTGTGCGAAGGACTGAACCGGCTGGGCGAGCGTGCCGCCGAAAAAGGAATGAAGCTGACATATCACCATCATATGGGCACCGGAGTGCAGACCGAAGCTGAGATCGATCGACTGATGGAAAACACCGACAGCGAGTTGCTCGGCCTCCTGTACGACACCGGACATCTGGTCTTTTCAGGCGAAGATCACATCAGGGTGCTCAAGAAGTGGATGCCACGCATACGACATGTGCATCTGAAGGACATGCGTCCTGTGATCAGGGAAAAGGCCGTCGCCGGCAGATGGTCGTTCCTCAAAGCGGTCAAGGAAGGCGTATTTACGGTTCCCGGCGATGGATGCATTGACTTCCGGCCGATTTTCGACGAACTGAAGAAAGCCGGTTATGAGGGCTGGTGGGTCGTAGAAGCGGAACAGGATCCGGCCAAAGCGAATCCGCTGGAATATGCCATGAAAGCTCGTGCATACATCAGGGAAACCGCAGGAATCTAGCGGATATCCTACAAGGAGGAGAAGGTCATCATGAAAAAAGTGAAAGTTGGCGTAGCGGGGTATGGAGTCATCGGTCAGCGTCTTGCCGACGGAGTGGCGCTTCAGGGAGACATGGAACTGGTCGGTGTCGCCGATGTAGCCCCTACCCTTTCCGTCCGTGCGTTGAAGGAACGCGGTATGCCGTACGATCTGTATACAGCTCTCCCGGAGAAACGAAAGGATCTCGCTGATGCGGGCATCCCGGTTTCAGGAACGTTGGAAGATCTGGTGCAGAAAGTCGATATCATGCTTGACGCCACCAGTGCCGGAGTAGGCGCCAGAAACAAGGAATTGTATGCAACGTATGATAAGAAAGCAATCTTCCAAGGCGGAGAAAAGAATAGTGTCGCGGATGTTTTCTTCCATGGGTACGCGAATTATGAAAAAGGCCTCGGAGCCCAGTTCCTGAAGCTGACTTCATGCAATACGACGGGTCTGATCAGGGCTGTGGATTGCATCGACAGGAAAGTCGGCGTGGAGAAAGTCGCCATCACGATCATCAGGCGTGTCGCGGATCCCGGAGACTACCACCGCGGGCTTACCAATGCGTTGCAGATCGAACATGCTCCAAGCCATCAGGCCCTTGACTTGATGACGATCATGCCACATGTGGACGCAACCGGAATCCTCGTCCATACTCCGGTTACGCACGGACATATTATCACGATCGTAATGACGACGAAGCAGGAACTGTCGACAGAAGAGGCGCTTGCGTATTTCGGTGAGCATCCGCGGATCAGGATCGTATCGCTCGCAGAAGGGTTCCTAGGCAATGCCAGCCTGTTCCGGTATGCCCGCGATCTGGGCAATCCACGCGGGGACATGTACGAGATCGCATTATGGAGCGACTCGGTGGTCAAGAGCGGCAAAGACTTGATGTTCGCCATCAACATTCCTCAGGAAGCCGTGGTCATACCCGAGAACATGGATGCGATACGGGCGGCGATGCAGATGCAAACCGACAGGATCGAAGCAACGTCTCTGACGAACAAATATCTGGGGATAGGGAAATGGAAGGAGCACGCATAAAGATTCGGGGGTTGGATGCGTTCGATTTCTTCGGCAGGACAGTCATCTTCAGACCTGACATCAATTCACCGATCGATATTCACACGAAACATATCGTGAATACGAACAGGATCGAGAAGACGGTTCCGACGTTGCTCAAGTTGCTCGACGCAGGTGCGAAGGTTGCGATCATCGCCCACCAAGGTGATACTCTGGACTACCAGAACTTGATGCCGTTGGAGGAACACGCGCGGTTGCTCGCGTCCATGACAGGTCGGAACGTGTCGTATGTCGACGATGTCTGCGGTCCTGAAGCTCGACGCCGGGTCAAGGAACTTCGGAACGGAGAAGCCATTGTTCTCGGAAATCTGCGGTATCTTACGGAAGAAGTTTCAAGTTTCGAGAAAGAGGTGAAACTGACTCCCCGGCAGATGCTCGATACATGGCTGGTTCGATCGCTCGCACCGCTGGCGGATATCTATGTCAACGATGCTTTCGCCGCCGCGCATCGGAACGCGCCATCGATGGTTGCGTTCCAGGAACTGCTGCCGACAGCCGGCGGGTTGCAATTGGTACAGGAATACACAGCATTGAAATCCGTCATGGATCACCCACGACGTCCCTGTATATTCGTCCTGGGCGGTGCGAAGATATCCGATGCTTTCGGCATGATGCGGAAAGTTCTTGAAGACGGTGCGGCCGATTTGATTCTTCCCGGCGGTCTGACGGGAATCCTCATGCTGCTCGCCCGCGGCGTCGCTATCGGAAAGCGCGAGGAACACTTGCTCTCCGACAGGGATCTGCTTGCGTTCCTTCCCGAAGCCAAGGATCTGCTGACGAAATGGGGAGACAGATATCTGCTTCCGATCGATCTTGCCTATGAACAGGACGGAAAGCGGGCGGAAGTCGAAGTGGCAGATCTCCCTACCGTTTTTTCGGATACGACGTTGTATCCGGATATCGGACATGGAACGATAGAACTGTTCAAGGAGCGGATATCGGCAGCCGGGTCCATCTTCGTCAACGGTCCCGCGGGAATGTACGAGGACGAGCGCTGGGCGGATGGCACACGAGAAATATGGAATGCGATCGCGAACGCCCCCGGGTACACTGTCGTCGGCGGAGGAGATACGATCAACGCGGCGACGAAGTTCACCGATCTTTCGAAGTATTCGTATGTCTGTACCGCCGGAGGAGCGATGGTGAGATTCCTTGCTGGAAAGAAGCTACCGCTTATTGAAGCAATGGAACGGGCATTCGAACACGATCTTCAGGTTCCTGTCGGAAAGCGGGATACCTAAGTCTTACCGAGGCTCCCGGATATTCCGGGAACCTTGTCACACAACATGGAGTGGATATGAAACTTGAGATTCCATATCTTTCGGAACGTCTGTCGCTTGAAATACCGGACGAACAGTTGCTCGCCGTCGCTGAACCGAACCCATTCGAATGCGCCGGTTCCGTTACGGACACGCTGAACCTTGCATTGTCGCAGCCATGCGTAGGAACCATGTGCGATGCGCTTTCGTTGGACGAATTTCTCAACGGTGCCAGCCGAATTCTCATCATCATCAACGACGCTACTCGCCCTACTCCGACGTCCGCTATGCTTTCTGCGTTGCTTCCGGTCTGCGAACGACATGTCGCACTCCACGACATTATCCTGCTGGTGGCGACAGGAGCACATCGAGCACCGACGGAAGCCGAGTACGAACAGATACTCGGCCCCATGTATCGGCAACTCCGTCCGCATTGCACGTATCACGATTCCCGAGATCCCGCACAATTGGCGACGCTGGGAACGACAAGAAACGGTACACCGATCACTTTGAACAAGCATGTATTCGAAGTGGATCGTATCATTGTCACAGGGAGCGTGGAACCGCATTACTTCGCTGGATTCACGGGGGGGAGAAAGGCGTTCCTGCCTGGTATCGCAGGTTTTTCGACGATCGAGGCGAACCATCGGCAGGCGCTCTCTCCCCGCGCCAGATCGCTTGCGCTGGAAGGAAACCCCGTGCATGAGGATATGATGGACGCCTTGCGCTATATCGACGTTCCGGTATTCGCCTTGATGACGGTCCTCGACAAGGAGCAGAAGGTTGCAGCGGCGACTAGCGGCGATCTGGTGGCCTCTTTTTCGCAGGCAGTGGCATATGCCCGAAGGATTTTCTGCGTATCGATTCCTGCTCGAGCCGATATCGTCGTGTCCGTAGCGAAATTCCCGATGGATATCGACCTATATCAATCACAAAAAGCGATCGATAACGGAGCGTTGGCATTGAAAGACGGTGGAACGCTAATCCTCGTTTCCTCCTGCAGAGACGGCATCGGCGACACGACCTACGCTAGACTACTTGCACAGGCGGACAGCCCGTCGGATGCGCTAGCCAGAATCAGGAAGGAATACCTACTTGGATTCCACAAGGCCGCGAAGATGGCGGAAGTCGCACAACGGGCGACGATCGTAGCCGTCTCGGAACTATCCGACGAGGTTCTTTCATCGATGTTCATCGAAAAGCAGAAAACATTGGATGATGCATTTCGCTTTGCGAAAGCGCTGGCGGATCGGCAAGGAATCGCGCGGCCGACTGTCATCGTGCTACCCGACGGATGCGTGACAATCCCCACATCTCCCGATGCATGACGCATGAAAAAAATCAACGAGATGCAGTCGAATCCCTGACAACCAGCCGATGCGGAAGAATGATACGTTTTTCGTCGCTATAGTCTTCATCTATATACTGCTGGAGCATCGATACAGTCCTCTCTCCCAGTTCATCCAATGGCTGCTGGATCGTCGTCAATCTGGGAATCATGTAGCTTGATATCTCGATGTCGTCGAGTCCGATCACGGAAACATCTTCCGGAACCCTGATTCCGGCATCGGCAAGAGCCCGCATCGCCCCGATGGCGAGCTCGTCGGTCGCTGCATATACAGCGGAAAAACCATTCCTTCTTCTGAGCAGTTCCTTCATTCCCTGCATGCCGGCTTCGGCGGTATAGCTCTCCGTATATAGCACGCGATCCTCTTCAGCCGGCAATCCTGCAGACCGGAGCGCCTGCAGGAATCCTTTCATTCTCATGTTTCCGAACGTAAAACCGCCGCTGCTGATCATGACGATATCCCTATGCCCCAATTCGACAAGATGGGCTACGGCATCGATCGCCGCCCGTTCATCGTCGATATGAACCGTTGGAAAGTCTTCGCATTCGATCGTCGAGAATACAACGGGAAGTCGGCTGCGACGGAGATATTCGCAGAATCTAGCGTCCTGAATATCCTGAAGGATGATGGCGCCATCGAGATTCTCCGCCTGCATTCCGCGGATGCAAGCTTCTTCGCTCGCCTCATTCGGCTCAACGAAAAAGAAGAATGTCCGGTATCCGAAGAGTTCCAGTCCCCGCTCCATCACGGAAAACAATTGTCGTTGAAACATGTTGAACATAGCAGGAATGACGATTCCTATCGTGAAGCTCCGCTTCATCACCATGTTCTGCGCGGCTCGATTGGGGACATATCCGGATTCTTCAATGACTTTCAGGATCTTCTCACGCGTCTCATCGTTGACATTCGACTTTCCGTTGACTACACGAGAGACAGTCGATGAGGACATGCCGACACGTTTCGCGATATCCCTGATGCTGATCATACGCAAAACTCCCACACAATAGTATTCTCCATACTATACAACAAAGAGACGACAATTCCTAGAAACTCACGAGCCAACCTAGCGATAGAACTCCGATACATATGCTTGGACATCAGCTCTGGTTCCTCTGAACGGTCCGGGAGTCTCCATTTTCAGAGAAACAAGCGCAGCGGAGAATTCCAACGCAGCAGGAATATCGGAAGTCAGTCGTTCGCACAGATACGTGGCGAAGATCGTATCGCCTCGGCCGGTTCTCCCGCGCAGATTCCTGGGTTTCAGCGGCGAAGTATGGATCGTTCTTCCGTCGTATACCAGCGCCTCGCTGTTGTGGGTGATCATCACTTCCTTCGCTCCCCAATCATACAGTTGCTTCGCCGCTTCCGTTCGATCCGTCATTCCTGTCATGATTTCGGCTTCCGCAGCATCGGTCTTGAGGAATGAGATCATCGGAAGGAATTCCTTTTTCTCCTTCCAATCATGAAAAACCATGGAATCGCCTTCCACACACCGGAGCAGACACTGAACATCTACTGCGGCCGCTGCTTTGCGAGATGCGAATGCTATGATTTCATTGCCCAGATCACCTTGCATCAAGCCTGCGATATGATAGACTGGAGCATCGATATCAGGAATCTCTTCTACACGATACGGGGCGATTCTCCCGATCGCTCTGCAGGTCCGTTTCTCACGATCCGCAGAATGATAGATATTCTCGATCGAAGTGCTATGAGGACTGTCCAGCGGAAATATCGTGATGCCGGAGCTTCCCGCGAAGACTCTATCGACGTCGATTTCGTTCCGATTCATTTTCGGAAGAACCGCGACGGAATAACCGACAGAAGACGCCGCATATGCGGAATATACGACGGCCCCACCTACCCGACGTTCCACATCGCCACCGAAATCGACATTAATATCCAAAGACGGTTGCCCCAGGATACAGAGATCAAACTTGCCCATGTCACCCTCCATGCATTTCCCCTATGCGCTGTGTATCTTGTATCGAGCCCAAACTGCGTTATGGTCGCTCAATTCCGATTTTTTAAACTGTGCAAGAGCACTTCCTTCCGGAGCGAACTTGCAGTCTTCGGTCAACGTCGATGCGATCCTGTACGAATCCACTGTAAAACCCCGGGAAAACAGCCAATCCAAACGCAACGGCATGAAACCGCCTTTCGGAATCGTCTTGCGCCGTGTGTACTGTTGGCTATCAGTCGAAGGTCCGCAACGTAGATAGCCCCGGTCGGAACAGAGGCCGAGCAAAGGTTCATACCGTTCCAGCTGGCGCGACCTGTCTGCGAATGCTTGCGGAGAGTCGATCAAAGCACAAATTTCCTCAATGTCGCTTCCGTCAAATCCATTCGTATTGAAGTCCCCGCCCAAAACCACCGGTAGGTCGCCGAAATACCTTTCAACCGCATCGAGGACTGTACGCATCTGGAGCGATCGCCCTACCCCGGTGGTCCGGTTTTCCAGATGGATCGAGGCTACTCCGATCTCGTTTTCGCCGATATCGAGCTTCGCCAGAACGGCATTCCGTCCGCCGATGCGGCGCTGTCGGTCGAAATACCAGTTGTACTGCTCAGGCAGTCTGATCGTCTTCGCCCAAAGAATCGGCCACCGTGAAAAAACCGCATTGCCGTGGTAGCCTTTATCGTTTCCGTCCCCGACCAGTTCCAAGAATTCCAGTCCGAATACATAGTCCATGTGCAATGCGCAGGCGATCTCCTGAGCTACATCACGATTTTCAGATCGTTCGCAGCCATCATCCAACTCATTGGCAAGAATTACATCGAACGGCCGGGAGTCCGGAACATATTTGAGGAAATCGATTGTTTCCTGTAGATGTACGCCCCGCTCCATGTTGAAGACTAGGATTCGCAATGCGTCGGTTTCGTCACATCCACCATCGTGCTGTGCGACCGCATGAATCGTTGCCTCCGAAAACTGCTTGATTTCTTCAATGATCGTCTGTTGAGGTTCGGTGGCCAGACGTTCGGAAAACCGGTTGAGGGTCGAACGGGACGCTATCGGTTCCATGAAAACTGTCGAGTAGACGTCTCGACCTCCTTATGTAATATCTTTGTAGTGAAAGACTGGCTTTCCACCACTGCTTTTTCTTCCCAGCTTCAGCTAATACATGGGAACGTTTGCAATAATATCCGACCAAAAACAAGACGCATGAAAAGCAAATAACATGCCATCACTATTCCCATCGTGTCATTCACGCAGGGATGACGAGCATCCTGAGAATCTTACTTCCCCTCCGAAAGCAACCATATATGGGCCGGGTCATCGATCCGTGTGCGATCCCATGGATCGCCGGGCAGATGCCTGATCATCCAGACATAATACATCCTGTAGCCGGGAGCACATGCCTGCGGGTGCGTCTTTCCCGGAGTGATCGCACTGACGGCCCCATCGGTGATCTTAAAGGCATCGTCGCCGACGAACGCGGCTCCGAACCCCTGCGGCTTGTCGAACCGATAGTAATAGACCTCAGGCTGCGGATGATGATGCGGTATATAGCTCGACCACTGCCCGGGAGAATGCAACACTTCACCGCAGACGAAATTCGAGTATGGTGCGGTTCCGTGATCAAAGATCGTCCGGACAGTACGTACGGCTTCCCCACCGTACAATCCGGCGCCGCTTACCACGTCCTCGCAATCCGCCGGAGTATACATGCAAGGAGAGAAAGAACTTGCGTTGTCCGTGGCCTGTTCCAGCAACTCAGTCGGTCCGGAAGCCTCGACCATGATTTCCATGTCTTTCGGAACATGGAGACACCAAGGCCGCTCGTTGAAGAAATCCTTACGGACCGCCCGCACGGATTGTCCGTTCCACCGGAACGTCACGTCGCCTTGGATCAGCAGCAGCGCCATCTCATCCCCTGCTCGACGAAACGTTCTGACTTCACCACGCTTCAGCTGGTGGACATTGATGTCCATCAGCATGTCGGGATGAATTTCCTTCCGCGAAACGAGCGTCTTGCGACCATCCTGTGTAAATGGAGGATTATAGACCGAACCAACCATACTGCATTGCTCCTCAACGATCATTCAGTAAAAAAGCTACCATGCCTTTTCTTTTCGAATATAGTCTAAAACTAGATATGCCTACTGTCAACAAAATGTATGAAAACGATTGCAATGTTCCAGCTTGCGTACGACCGAAACCATAACGAAGCGCCATAGACCGAGATGAACTGCTTCCTCCCCGCAGGCTGCAATTTAAATCAGTCATGGTTTGCCTGTGCCAGATTTATATATCTTATTGTTGTTGCCATCGAAAGATGCTCCTATAGTAGTACGTGGAGGACGGCGGTCGCTGACGGAGGTTTTCATGCGACTGCCGCACAACAAGCAAGGTTGAGGAGGTTTTGTATGAAAAAGGGTGTACAGAAAGTCGGGCGGTTCCTGAGCGGGATGGTAATGCCGAATATCGGCGCTTTCATCGCCTGGGGTTTGATCGCCGCATTCTTCATTTCGACAGGTTGGACGCCGAACGAACGCCTCGGAAGCATGGTCGGTCCAATGCTTACCTATCTGCTGCCGCTGCTGATTGGTTATACCGGAGGCAAGATGGTCAGCGGGGGAATCCGAGGCGGAGTCGTTGGAGCGATCGCGACGATGGGCGTGATTCTCGGCGCCGATATCACCATGTTCATGGGAGCCATGATCGCAGGCCCGCTAGGAGGATGGGTCATCAAGAAAGTGGACAGGGCGCTGGAGGGCCATATCAAGGAAGGCTTCGAGATGCTGGTGAACAATTTTTCGGCAGGAATCGTCGGAGCGTTGCTTGCGATACTCTGCTTCCTCGGCATCGCGCCTCTGGTGGCAGGACTCAACGCGATCCTCAGCGCCGGCGTCGGCTGGCTCGTCAAGCACAACCTGCTGCCGCTGACTTCGATCCTTGTCGAACCTGGGAAAGTCCTGTTCCTCAACAACGCCATCAACCATGGCATATTCACGCCGCTTGGCGCCCAGCAAGCCGCGGAAACCGGCAAGTCCATCTTCTTCATGATCGAATCGAATCCTGGTCCCGGATTGGGGTTGCTGCTCGCCTATTCCCTAGTAGGAAAAGGAGAAGCGAAGAACAGCGCACCGGGGGCGATCATCATCCACTTCCTGGGAGGAATCCACGAAATCTATTTCCCGTATGTATTGATGAACCCGATTCTGATCGTCGCGATGATCGGCGGAGGTTTCATGGGCGTGCTGACGCTGTCCATCCTGGGCGGGGGACTGATCGCCGCGGCATCGCCCGGAAGCATTTTCGCGGAATTGATCATGACGCCCCATGGAGCATACTTCGCGAACATCATGGGGATCCTGGTCGGAGCGGTCGCGACCTTCCTGCTTTCGGTCGTCCTGCTCAAGGCGTTCGGCAAGGAAGAGGCGTCGCTGGAAACCGCGAAGGCGGAAGTCAAGGCGATGAAGAGGGAATCCAAGGGCGAACCGACCACTGGCACAGTCCATGGCGGACCGGTACAGAAAATCGTTTTCGCATGTGACGCAGGAATGGGATCGAGCGCCATGGGGGCGACGCGATTGAAGAAGAAACTGCTGAACGCAGGCATCACGAACGTAGCGGTCCTGCATGCCTCGGTCAACGAGATTCCTGACGATGCCGACGTCATCGTCGTGCATCATGAGCTCCGTGAACGAGCGGCGGAAAAGAACCGTCATGCAAAGTTTGTCGTAATTACGGATTTCCTCAATGCACCGGAATACGACCGGATTGTCGAAGATCTTCGCTCTGGTTTCAGCGAAGAACAGTGATTCAAGGACCATGCCATGCAGGAATTCAGGTATACTATCACTGACAGCGCCGGGATTCACGCCCGGCCTGCAGGGCTTTTCGTACAATGCATGAAACAGTTCGAGAGCGCTATCCACGTTACGAGAGGTGACAAAATTGTGGATGGCAAGAAGCTGTTCGCATTGATGGGACTTCGTGTCAAATGCGGAGAAACAATTGTCGTCAGCGCCGAAGGCGACGATGCTAGCCAGGCGATTGACGCTGCGAAGGACATTCTGTCCAAGGAACTGTAATCGATGACGGCGACCACCTTCGCATTCATGCCATATGACTGTCCGCACGTTCGATGCGCGTATGCGCGGGGGTCGCTATGTCTTCACCGATAATCTCTCCACGGTTGACTCGCCTTCTGGAAATTCTTCTTGCCTCCGACCAGCCTGTTCGCGTCGACGACCTCGCATCTTCGTTGGGGAGCAGTCGGAGGACCGTATTTCGGGAACTTGAATCGATAGACAAGCTGCTGGAGCCGTACGGACTCCGGCTTGCATCGATTCCTCGGAAAGGAATCGCACTTGCCGGAGACGATAGGGACAGGGACATTTTTGCCCAGTCCCTGCGCACGAACGCTACATTCCAAAGGAACAAGCATGAACGCGGCGTTTGTCTGCTGATCGAACTGCTCAACGCCGCTGGAATCCAGAAACTGGCGTACTATGCCGATATTCTCAAGGTCAGCGAAGCGACCGTCAGCAACGACTTCGACGATATCGAGCCAGTACTCGCCGAACACGGAATATCGCTTGTCCGGAAACCAGGGCTCGGCGTGACAATCGAAGGCGACGAATCGGCGATCAGGATCACATTGGTTTCCCAGTTGATAGAATTTTCCCTATTCGACGGTACGTATGCCCAGCGATTCGGCTATCCTTCCATGGAGATTGAACAACATATCAGGGAAGTCTGGGAACACGCCTTCGCTCCTTCAATGAACTGGATGACATCGGAATCCGAGGAAATGATGCGGATATTTCTGATGGTCGCCGTAGACCGACTGCTCAACGGGCATCAGCTTGCGACGGAAGGCCCCATTGTCAAAGGCTTTTCAAGACCTCTCGCGGAACTTGTCGCAGATGAACTGGAAGCCTATTTCCCAATCATCTTTTCTCAAAGGGAGCGGAACGCCCTCGCGTTCCAGCTGACCACAAGCAGATCGAAGCAACGCGATCCCATCAAGATCGGGGAAGCTGGTCCTGATCTCAAGCTCCAATCGATCGTCTTCCAGATGATCGAACGCTTCGACCATACGAACTCTCCCCGGCTGAAGCTTGACGAGATGCTGGTTCAAGGACTGACGTTGCATCTTTGGGCAGCGCTCCCTCGTCTGGAACAACGGATGTACCTCCCCGATCCGTTGGAAGGGAAGCTCGCCGAGCTGTATCCAGACGTATATGAAAAGACGCGAGAAGCAGTCTCAGTCCTTGAGGAACAACGGCACGTCGTCATTCCAGATAGTGAAATATCGTTTATCGCAGCACATTTCTGCGCATCTCTTGCAAACGTCGAAGAACAGGACAGCCGCAAGCGCGTGCTACGCACAGGAGTCGTCTGTGCGGCAGGAGTCGGGGTTTCCTACATGATCGCATCCCAGATGCGCAAACGCTATAGAGGGGAACTCGAGATCGTCATCTGCGACTGGAATGATTGTCCTTCGTGGAACTCCTGCGACATCCTCGTTTCCTCCGTTCCTTTGGAAAATACAGACTGGCCCGTCGTCCAAGTGAACGCATTGCTGACGGACGAGGACTACAGAAAAATCCGAGAAGCGATTTCGACCTATGCATTCTCGCCCAGAAGGTCGCGCAGCGTCACGATCGGAGGCGGCTTGTCCATACCGACGAAACTCGACGAAATGATTTCGCTTTTGCAACATGCGAAAGGCTTGCTCGACAATTTCAAGGCCGTATCGGTGGATTCCGACTGTACGGTGGAAGATCTTGCGAAATTCGCCGGCTACCGGTTCGGTGCACAGCCGACGAGCGGGAATACCATCTATTTCGATCTCATGAAGCGAGAAGCGATCTCCACTCAAGTGGTCCCTGAACTGAAGATCGTCCTGCTCCATGCTAGGACGAAAGGAGTCGAACTGCCGGTCCTGTCCTTGTTGCTCCCGCAGTCGGGGACGTTCATCCAGTCCGAACTACAAGGCGCAAAAAGCTGCCTGCTTGCACTGGTCCCGGAGAAATCGCCGAACGGCATTCAGAAAATCATCGGCATGTTGAGCGGGAGCCTGATCGACGACCCCCAATTCCTCCTCGCAGTCCAGCAGGGAGACAAAGCGGTCGTCCTGGAACATCTTGAGTCAGCTATCATGGAATATCTAGATACGTACTGCAAAGAAAAAATCAAACCGAAGGAGTAATGTGACCGATGAGCCGGAGCACAGAGCATGCGAATATTCTGAGAGAGGAGAACATCGTACTCGGACAGCCTGCGGAACCGTATGAAGATGCGATCCGAAGATGCGGCAGAATGCTTGTCGATGGAGGGTATGTGACGGAACGGTATGTCGAAGGCATGCTGGCACGGGACCGAGAGTTGAGTACCGCTATCGGGAACCATATCGCGATTCCCCATGGCACGAACGATTACAAGCAATATATCAAGTCGACCGGCATCGTCGTAGTCACCTATCCAGAAGGCATTTCATGGAACGGAACTGTCGTTCACTTGGTGATAGGAATCGCCGCCATCGGCGAAGCGCATCTCGACATTCTGGGGAATGTCGTCGACAACCTCGAAACAGAAGAGGATGTCCTGCATCTTGTCGAGCATGGGGATATGGAAACCATCCGCGCAGTATTTTACGACAAAGGAGAAACTTCGCCATGATAGTCACCGTAACGATGAATCCAGCGATCGACAAAACGGGGCATGTCGACAGACTAGTCCCCAACGCTTTGAATCGGCTGCATGACATGTCAACGAACGCAGGCGGAAAAGGAATCAACGTAGCAGCGATGATTTCCGCCCTTGGGGGGGACGTGCTTGCGACAGGGTTCAACGGAGGCGATGGGCATGACCCGCTGACGGCCGGCATGGACAAGCTGCATGTTCCGCATAATTTCGTCAGGATTGCCGGAGCGACGACCAGAACGAATCTGAAAGTGGTCGATTCCAGCGGTCGGCTTACGGAACTCAACGAACCTGGCTTCAAAGTTTCCAAACGGTCCTATGCGTTTCTTGTCGATACATTGCTCTCCTATTGCCGGAACGATACGCTTTTCGTCCTTTCAGGAAGCCTTCCACTCGGGCTCGGAAACGACACGTACGGAAATCTGTGCGCAACGCTCAAGCAAGCGGGAGGTTCTGTCTTCGTCGACGCCGATGGACTGCCGTTGAAGCTGGCGCTGAAAAGCTCCCCTCAGTTCATCAAGCCCAACCGATATGAACTGACCCAGCTGTTCGATGCGCCTGAAAAATCGAATCTTTCCGATCTGAAGCAGATGTGCGCTACGCTTGTTCAAGAAGGTGTCGGGTTCGTCGCGCTATCGCTTGGCGAAGAAGGAGCGCTTTTCGTTGCAAAGAAGGTCTCGCTGTTCGCCCCTGCGCTCCAGGTTCCAGTACAATCGCCGGTAGGCGCCGGGGATTGCATGGTAGGGGCGCTCGCATACGGTTTTTCCCATGGCATGTCCATTGAATCGACATGCGCATTGTCGATAGCGTCATCCGCCGCCGCCGTAATGACGGTCGGCACAGCTCCCCCATCGGCCGAGCTCGTACATCGGCTGGCGGGGGAAGTCTCGTTGAATCCGTTCTGAAACACCCTCGAGGCAGGAAAGGAAGGTATTATGAAAACTCGCGCGATCAGATTGTATGGTGCTGATGACCTAAGGCTCGAAGAATTCGAACTACCACCGATCAAGGACGACGAAATCCTAGTAAGAATCGTCAGCGACAGCCTGTGCATGTCCACGTACAAGTTGCTCAAACAGGGGAAAAAACACAAACGTTGTCCGCAGAACGTCGATACGAATCCGATCATCATCGGTCACGAGTTCGCAGGAGACATCGTGCAAGTCGGGAAAAAATGGAGTAATGAATTTCGTCCCGGCGAAAAATTCGCTCAACAGCCGGCGCTCAACTACAAGGGAAGCCTTGCGTCCCCGGGGTATTCCTATGAATTCTGCGGGGGGTCGGCATCGTATTGCATCATGCCCGCCGAGGTGATGGAACTTGGTTGTCTGCTCCATTACGATGGGGATGCATATTTCGACGCATCGCTTGGGGAACCGATGAGTTGCATCATAGGCGGATACAATAGCATGTATCATACGAACAAGTCCGATTACCGCCATAGCATGGGGATCAAAGAAGGCGGCAACGTCCTGATACTCGGCGGAGCGGGTCCGATGGGGCTCGGTGCAATCGAATATCCTTTGGTTGGAGGCAACCGTCCGGCGAAACTGGTGGTCGCGGATATCGACCAGGGACGTCTGTCCCGCGCCGAATATATCATATCTCCGGAGAAAGCCTCGTCGTACGGCGTCGCGTTGCAATATGTCAATCTGAAGGACGCAGCGGACCAGCGGACGCTCCTGATGGATCTGACCGAAGGCCATGGATACGATGATGTGTTCGTCTATGCTCCTGTCAGACCGCTCGCGGAACTAGGAGATAGCGTTCTGGCGTTCGACGGATGCCTCAATTTCTTCGCAGGTCCCACAGACAAGAACTTCCAAGCTTCGATGAACCTGTACAACTGCCATTACGGCAGTACGCACATCATCGGAAGCACCGGAGGCAACACAGACGATCTGAAGGAAGCACTCAGGCTTTCCGCGGCACGAAAGATTCGCCCTTCGGTCATGGTTTCCCACATCTGCGGTCTGGATGCCGTGGCCGACGTCACCGCAAGGCTTCCTGAAATCCACGCAGGAAAGATCCTCAGCTATCCGCAGATCGATCTTCCTCTGACGGCGCTTTCGGACTTCCGGGCGCTTGCCCCCCAAGATCCATTGTTCGCTCGTCTGGATGCTTCGTGCCAAACGCATGATGGATTGTGGAACGCGCAGGCGGAACGGATTCTGCTGACGCATTTCGGTGTCGAATGACTGGTCCGCGATGGCAAGAGAAAGGAGGTAGGCAGACATGGTGGATGACGCTGGGCGGATTGTACTGCACGGACGAGGGGCGAGCCCTGGGATCGCCATCGGTCATATTCGTTTCGCCGACGATTTTGTTCGCGTCGATCGGATAACGATCGAAGATGTCCCGAAGGAACTGGAACGGGTGAGGATCGCATGCGACGAGACGGTCCGTCAACTCCAGAATCGCTCCGAGACTTTACGAGGAAAACTTGGCGATGACGCTGCATACTTGTTCGAAATCCATGCGATGATGATCGAGGACGAAGATTTCCAGAGTTCATTGACGGCAAAGATTGCGGACGAGCATGTCTGCGCTGAATATGCGGTACAGGAAACGGGCGACGAATTCGCTTCCATATTCAGTTCCATGGATGATGAATACATGAGCGGTCGTGCGAACGACGTGCTGGATGTCTCACGGCAGATTATCAGGAATCTTGGATTCGGGACCAAGGATGGCTCGGAAACGGATACACCGCGGATTCTCGCCGCGGACGATTTTTCACCGAGCCAGACAGCTCGCTTCGAACGGTCACAAGTTCCGGCGTTCGTCACTCGAGATGGTTCGATGACATCGCATACCGCGATTTTTGCGAGAACCGTCGGCATACCGGCTATCGTAGGACTTGGTCCTGCATTGCGGATGGAGTTCGACGGAAAGCTTGTCATCGTGGACGGTACCTCGGGGCAGTTGCTCATAGATCCCGAAGAAAGCGTCGTTGCGACCTATCGCAGAGAAATGGAACAAATGGAACACGAACAGAAGGTGCTCGAAGGATTTCGCGGGAAACCGACGAAGACAAGTACGGGGCATACGATCCGCTTATTCGCGAATATCGGCTCAGTGGAAGACGCCCGTTATGCCGTCGACAACGATGCGGAAGGAATCGGCCTGCTCCGCAGCGAGTTCCTGTTCCTCAAGTGCTGTGGGAGCGCTCCCGACGAAGAGACCCAGTTCAATGCGTACAGGAAAGTCATCAGGTTCATGGAAGGAAAACCAATCATTATCCGTACCATCGATATCGGAGCCGACAAACAGGTTCCATATCTAGGACTGGAAGAAGAGCAGAATCCGGCGCTCGGGCTTCGAGGAATCCGGCTAGCGCTGAAACGCCCCGCTGTCTTCGAGACACAGTTGCGAGCCATCTATCGTGCGGCGAGTATCGGAGATGTGTCGATCATGATTCCCATGGTCAACAGTCTCGATGATGTCATCGCGGCGAAAGAGATCGCAAGGCAGGTCCGGGAGAACCTTGCTTCGGAACATGTCCGATTCTCCGATAATGTTCCCTTCGGCATCATGATCGAGACGCCGGCAGCGGCATTGATCAGCGACGAACTTGCACGACATGTAGATTTCTTCAGCATCGGTACGAATGATCTGACTCAATATACCCTGGCTGTGGACCGTCAGAACAATATGCTTGAAGAATTCTGCGATACGCATCATGAGGCGATTCTTCGCTTGATCCGCATGACGGTGGAGAATGCGCATCGTGCAGGAATCTGGGCCGGAATCTGCGGTGAGCTCGGTGCCGACGAGTCCCTTATCGACTTCTTCATAGATATCGGCATCGATGAACTATCTGTAGCGCCTTCGAATATTCTCAGGCTCCGAAGCAGAATAGCTACAGGATCAAAGTCCTAGATCATGGATATGAAACAGGATTCAGGGCACGCACCTGGCATTTGATTAGGAGTCAAGTCCCCTGCGAAGGTAAAAAAAGCACCTGTCGAAACAAACCGACAGGTGCTGGATCGAGCGAGAGACGGGACTTGAACCCGCGACATCCACCTTGGCAAGGTGGAGCTCTACCACTGAGCTACTCTCGCAAAAGAAAAGGCCCGGCGGCGACCTACTCTCCCGCGGCGAACCGCAGTACCATCGGCGTGGGAGCGCTTGACTTCCGTGTTCGGGATGGGAACGGGTATGACCACTCCGCCATAGCCACCGGG
>Ga0172378_10000003_pt1 | contig 228498 bp, 214 predicted proteins | sample GrowelOW332metaG_FD_119755 | JGI IMG/M metagenome (GOLD analysis project Ga0172378, IMG submission 119755) | Groundwater microbial communities from an aquifer near a municipal landfill in Southern Ontario, Canada - Pumphouse #3_1 metaG | ecosystem: Environmental > Aquatic > Deep subsurface >... | reverse complement strand
GCTATGGGATTACAAATTTTAAGCATTTAAAGAATAGAGTTTTTTTGATATTTAATAATAATGAACCCCGTAAAAAGTTGTGATATTTAAAAAAAGACTAACCCCGTAAAATTTCGGAGTACCTATTATTAGGCTCAATTAAATGAGTCTTTTATTTTATCAAAATTGGGCACAATAACCCAGATATTAATAATATTTGAGCTAGCAAATAAGTAATCATAATATAAAAATCATCTCGTTTAAATTGCTTAATAAAATTCTTTGTCATTACCATTGAATCGCTTATCATGAAAAGCGCGTATCCAAGGGAGAACAAAATATAAAATGGTGAATATAAAACAGAGAAAGTGATTCCAGTTACTAAGTTCATTAATAAGGTAAATATATAAATACCACCGCATATACAAGTTGTTTTATCGGAAAATTTTCTAAGTAGTGGAAAGAGTCCCAAATCTACAAAGAAACAAGAACCAATAATAATAAAAATATACCACCATACAAAATTGAAATTTGTTTCTAAAATAATTGCAATCAAATAACATATATGGCCTAAAAAGAAAGATAAAGTTCCTAATAGAAAGAATATCTTTTTTTCTTCTTTTATTAATAATGCATCACCAATCAAACCAAAAATAGCGCCCATATAAATAAGTGGATAATTTGGTGCAATTATAATAATAGTAATCGAAGCAATTAAAAGCGGAATAATCTTAAATCTTTTTCTTTTTGTTTCGTCTTCAATAAAACCAAAAAAGACTTCAATTAAGAAAAATATTATAAAAAGAATAAGTCCAATTATTGCCGTAGTTATCCTTGCTTCATAACTCATATATTATATTTTACAATATTAATTTTAAGATTTCATTAACTATATATTTAATAGATTTTTAGGTGTATTATATTTATATGAAAAATAAATTTTTAATAATGATTTCACTTATTACTGCCACACTTTTGTCTAGTTGTGGTAGTAAAACATATAGTTATAAAGATTATGAAATTAACATGGATATGGATTCAGATAATTTTAAAATTATGCAATTAACTGATATACATATTGGTGTTACTACAGATTTTAAATATGCTACAAAAATTTTAAAAACAAATATTAGAGAGTGCAATCCAGATTTGATTGTTATAACTGGTGATACATTTATGGAAGCGACTTCAGGAATTGTTACATCTACCCTTGATTTCTTTAATAGTTTTAATATTCCTTTTGCTTTTACTTATGGAAATCATGATCTTCAAGGCTTATATGATCGTTATTTTATAAATGATTATTTATCAACGTTAAAGAATGCTAAATTTATTGATTATAAAGATGATGATTTAGCTGGTTTAACAAACTACTATATTAATTTAAAAAGTAATAACTCTATCATTTACCGTCTATTTATCACAGATTCAAATTCAAATAATATAATTGATGGAAGTATTGTTTATGATGGATTTCATGAAGAGCAAATTAAACAAATAGAAACAATTCAAAAAACAGATAATGTAAAAAGTCTTTTATTTTATCACATCCCTTTATATGAATATGTTGAAGCATATGAACTGTATGAAGAAGGTAAAATTGAAGGACAAGGCGAAAATAGAGAGTCAAGTTGGGATCAGCCAAAAACCGATTATTTTACAAGACTAAAAAACAGCAATGTTGTTGGTTATTTTTGTGGACATGATCATATAAATTATAGTGATTTGCTTTATGAAGATTGTGTTTTGTCTTATGGAGTAAAATCTTCTACAGAACTTTATCATGATGATGACTTAATTGGATATAAAAAGATTACTTTAACAAAAGATGGAAGTTTTTCTTTAGAAAACGTACGTAGCATTATTAAAGGGGTAAATGATTATGAATAAGAAAACCCGAACTTTTAATATTTTATTTATTATCTTATTTATATATTGTTCAATTTCTTTTTTCTTTGGTGTCTTTAGTTTGATTGGTTTTATAACGAATAAAGGTAATTTTCTTGCATTTTTACCTATGTTTATAGTTAATGTTTTGCCTATGGCATATTTATTTGGTGGTTTCAAAGAAATTTTTGTCAAAAAATTTAGCAAAACAGGATATCTTATTTTTATTTCGATTTTAACGTTGCTCTCACTTATTTGTTTAGTTTTAATTGTAATTAACGCTAACTTTTATTTTGATAATAGTGCAAATCAATTAATTAGTATTTTAACAATTATTAATATTATTTTCTTAATTGGTTTTGGTATATATTTATTTACTGCCGTTTTATTTAAAGTTAAACAATTTGCTGATAAACCAATTGAATTAGGAAACCCATATAATTTTCATAAATCAAAAATGATTTGTTTTGGAACTTACTCATTATTTGCTAGTTATTTTTTAGTAATTGGTTTAATTTCAATCTTCTTATTTAATAACTACATAATTAATCCTTTCCTTTATATAATCGGGATTTTGGTTTGTTTATTGCCAATGGTAAATCTTGTTTCTATGGTTATAGGAATTGAAGGAAAAGCTAAATATATTTTTAGTGGCATAAGTGGAATAGTCAGTTTATTAGCATTATTAGGTTTTGTTTTATTTTTCTTATTAGATTTTTATGAACTTGATGAATGCTTACAACATATTCTTTTATTAGATACTGCAACTAGTTTACCTATTTCTGTTATAATTTTTGCAATTTTATTAATTGCTCCTCAAATTTATAATGGAATTCTTTATCTTAAAAAACATTATAAAAAATAAAATATTGTTTTCTTTAAATGTTATAAATAGAATATATTTATAATTATTTTATTTGCATGCGTAGTTCAGTGGTAGAACACCAGCTTCCCAAGCTGGTTACGCGGGTTCGATTCCCGTCGCGTGCTCCAAATACAAAAACTCCCTTTCATTGAAAGGGTTTTTATTTCCAAATATTAAATAGAGACTATAATTTAAATAAGGAAGCATTTATTATGTATATTTTAAAAAATTGTAATATTGTAGATGTTATCAATGGTGAGATTATAAAAAACAAGATTATTTTGATTGATGGTGAGAATATCGTTGATATCAAAGATAATTATAATGGTTCAGGAAAAATAATTGATTTAAAAAACAAATATGTTTGCCCAGGACTTATAAATTTGCATGTCCATTTATTTGGAAGTGGGAAACCAACTAAAACTGTTGCTCAAAGTGGTGGTAAATCTCAAAAGAGAATGCTTAATTTTGTTAAGACAAAATTGGGTTTTAAAGTTTTAGTTAGTATTGTTAAAAATAGTTTAAAAGGTGAACTTTATGGTGGATGTACTACAGTTAGAAGTGTTGGTGATTTAGCATTTAGTGATATTTATGTAAGAAAGCAAATTGAAAATAAGAAATTTTGTGGACCACGACTTGTTTCTAGTGGACCCGGAATTACTGTTGAAAATGGTCATGGTGCCGGCACAATTGCTATTGTAAGCAAAACAGATGATGATTTTAAAAGACTTGTTGAAAACAATATCAACCATCACGTTGATTTAATTAAATTAATGATTACTGGTGGGGTAATGGATGCTAAAAAACGTGGAGATCCAGGAGAACTAAAAATGTCACTCGAACAAGTTAGATTGTGTTGCAATTTAGCTCATAAAAACGGTCTTTTAGTTGCTGCTCATATTGAGAGTAGTGAAGGTGTTTTAGTCGGCTTAAAAGGTGGAGTAGATACAATTGAACATGGAGCTATTTTAGATGATGAAATGATTCACTTATTTAAAGAAAATAATAAAGTTCTTATTACTACATTATCTCCTGCAATTCCTATTTCAAAATTAGATACTAAATATACAAATTTAAATGAAAAAGATAAATATAATGGAGATATTGTTTCAAATGGAATTATTGAGGCAAGTAAAGCTGCATTAAAAAATGATATTAAAGTAGGCTTAGGAACAGATGCAGGTTGCCCATATGCAATGCAATCTGATATGTGGAGAGAACTTTGTTATTTTAAAAAATATGTTGGTGTTAGTAATGAATTTGCTTTAAAAACAGCAACAATAACTAATGCTTCAATTATCGGTCTTGATGATATAACAGGCTCAATTACAAAAGGTAAAAAAGCTGATTTAATCGTTTTAAATGGTAATCCTTTTGATGATTTAAGGAATTTAAGCCGATGTGAAAAGATATTTGTTAATGGAAAATATTTAAAACATATTCATTGTAAAAAGAACAAAGATATTGAAAAACATTTGGATACATTAATTTAAATTTATTTATTTTATAAGAAATTATCATAATTTAATTCAAAACTAATTCTTATTTTAAGTAATATTATATATAATATTAATACGTGAGGTTTTTATTGTGGAAAAAAAGTATGATGTAGTAATTGTTGGTGCTGGTCCTTGTGGAATTTTCTCAGCATATGAACTTTCTTTAAAATCAAAGAAAAAATTAAAGATTTTACTTATTGATAAGGGAAGAGATATTTATCATCGTACATGCCCTGTCTTAAAAGGACAAATTAAACAATGTCCTCAAGATATATATGGAAAAAGTGGCTGCTATCCTGCTTGTTCAATGACAAGTGGTTTTGGTGGTTGTGGTGCTTATAGTGATGGTAAATTTAATATAACTAGTGAATTTGGTGGATGGATGTATGATTATTTACCAAAATCAGAAGTTTTAGATTTAATTAAATATGTTGATTCAATTAATGTTAGTCATGGCGCTCCAAAAACTTTGACTAATCCAAATACTCCAGAAGTAGAAGCAATTGAAAAAAAAGGAATTGCTGTAGGATTAAAATTACTTCGTAGCGAAGTTAGACATTTAGGTACTGAAGTTAATTTAAAAGTTCTTGAATCAATTTATGAAGAATTAAAAACAAAAATTGATATGGAATTTGGTGTTGAAGTTAAAGATGTTATTGTTGAAAATAATGAAATTAAAGGTATTACAACTTTAAAAGGGGAAACTTATTTAAGTGATTATGTTATTTTAGCTGTAGGTAGACCAGGTGCTGCTTGGCTTTCTAAAACATTACAAGCTCATAAAGTAAAGATGTTAAATAATCGTGTTGATATTGGTGTTAGAGTAGAAACAAATAATATTGTTATGTCTGATATTAATAAATATTTATACGAAGGAAAATTTATTTATAATACAAGTGTTGGAACTACCGTAAGAACATTCTGTTCAAATCCTAGTGGACACGTTGTTGTTGAAAATAGTGATGGTGTAATTACTGTTAATGGACATTCTTATACAGACCCTAAATTAGGAAGTGAGAATACAAATTTTGCTTTATTAGTTTCTCATGAATTTAGTGAGCCATTTAAAGATAGTAATGAATATGCCCGTACAATTAGTGCTTTAGCTAATAAGTTAAGTGGTGGTACGGTTATTGTGCAAAAATATGGTGATATATTATTAGGTAGAAGATCTACAGATAAGCGTATTAAAGAGGGATTTGTAACCCCAACTTTAAAAGAAGCTGTACCTGGAGATTTAGGTTTAATTTTACCTTACAAAACTATGCAATCATTAATTGAGATGATGACGGCTTTAGATCATGTCACTCCTGGAATCGCTTCTCCACATACTTTATTTTATGGAGTAGAAGCTAAATTCTATAGTGATAAAATTGAGTGCAAGAATAATTTTGAAACAGTAATTAAGAATTTATATGTTGGTGGAGATGGAGCAGGTATTACTAGAGGATTAGCCCAAGCTGGCGCTAATGGAGTATATATTGCTCGTGATATATTAAAGAAGGATTAATGTTATGGATTTAGTATTTTTTGGAAGTGACGGAGCAATTAGCATATCAGGTATTATTGATTTTATCGTAACCTGTATTGCTTTGATTGGTTTTGATTGCTTTATATGTTATTTTGCTAAAAGAAAATTCGTTTGGATTTCTTGTATTTTAATTTCTGTTCTTTATGTCTTAGCTACTATATTCTCTTTAAATTCATTAGAACTTGTTCTTATTGCATTTCTAATTGTTATTTCAATTTTATATTTGATTGTTAATATGGCAGAGACTCGACATTTATTAGCAAATAAATTCGTTCCACAAAAAGTTATTAAAACTGATAAGACTACTACTGATGTTCAAATTTATGACCATGAAGCTTTATATAGAACAATAAATGAAGCTGTTTTATATCTTGCAAAACATAAAGTTGGTGCAATAATTACTTTTGAAAGAAAAGATAAACTAAAAGATATTATTAAAAATGGAAGTATTTTAAATGCTCCAGTTTCTTATGAACTTTTAATTACTATATTTTATCCAGGAACAAGACTACATGATGGTGCAGTTGTAATTCGTGGAAATACGATTGTTGCTGCAAGTGTTTACTATACTCCAACTACAAAACCACTTGTTGGTAAATATGGAAGTAGACACCGTGCTGCTATTGGTATTAGTGAAATTTGTGATGCTGTTACAGTGGTTGTTAGCGAAGAAACAGGTAGAATTTCTATTGCTTATAATGGTGAATTAGAGAGTTATAGTCCTGACAATTTCTATAAAGCATTTGAAAATATGATGAGTGAGACCGAAGATACAGCTACAACTGGACCAGTTGATATTAATAAAAAATAGGAGATTAATATGAATAAAGAAGATGAAAAATATCAAGAATTTTATGATTATATAATCAAAGTTTTATCAATTGCTAAAATAGGTTTAGTTTTTTCAAAAGATCCATATGCATTAGATAATTATGATCAATTAGAGAAATTATCGATGAAGGAATTAGAAAATTTTGAGAGTTTGAAATTTGATAAACAAGATATTTTTGAAAGAGCAATTTATCCTACTCCAAGTGTTAGTGTTAGAGTATGTATTTTTAATGATAAAGACGAAATTTTACTCGTAAGAGAAGCAAATGAAGGCAGATATAGTGTACCTGGAGGATGGTGTGATCTTTATGATTCACCAATTGATGCTGCAAAAGCTGAATCTATGCAAGAAGCAGGTGCAAATATTAAAAATATTAAACTTGTAGGAATTATAAATCGTACACCATTCAAGAACTTTCCAAATGCTCCCGCAAGCAAAACTGTTCCTGAATATGCTATTATTTTAAAAGCTGAATTAGATGGTAAACTTGAAAGTCATCTTTATGAAACTGATGATGTTAAGTTTTTCCCTGTAAGTGAACTTCCTGATATGTCACATAAAGTTACTCTAGATGAGTGGAAAAATTTAATTAATGCTGCTAAAGAAAATAAAACTTTAATTGATTAAAAAGGAGAAAATATGTCAAATCACATTAATAATGAAGCAAAATTTGCAAAAACTGTTTTAATGCCAGGAGATCCATTAAGAGCAAAATATATTGCTGAAAATTTCTTAGTTGATCCAAAACTTGAAACTTCGGTTCGCGGAATTTTAGGCTATACTGGTAAAACCAAAACTGGAAAAGAAATTAGCGTTATGGCTAGTGGAATGGGTTGTCCATCAATTGGAATTTATTCATATGAACTTTTTTCTTGTTATGGAGTTGAAAATATTATTCGAATTGGAACTTGTGGAAGTTACCAAGAAGATTGTCATGTTGGTGATGTAATTTTAGCAACAAGTGCTTCCAGTGATTCAAATTATGGTGAATCATTTAATGTTAAAGGGAGCCACTTATCTCCATGCAGTGATTTTTATTTATTAAATAAATGTTATGAACATGCTAAAAAAATGAACCTTAATATTCATGTTGGTCCAATTTTTAGTAGTGATACTTTTTATGCTGAAGATAGCGATTCTAATGAAAAATTTTCTAAACTTGGAATATTAGGTGTCGAAATGGAATCATATGCCTTATTTTTAAATGCTATGGTTTTACATAAACATGCACTTTGTGTTCTTACAGTTAGTGATAGTTTAATTGGTAAAAAAGAAAAAGATTTAACACAACTTGAAAGACAAACAGCCTTAAAGAATATGTTTGATCTTGCTTTAACAATGGTAGATTAATTATGAGTAGAGAAGAATTAATAAAAATTATTTGGATTTGTGTTGCAGTTGTACTATGTTTATTAGTTCTTTTTTTGATATTGTTTCCAATCTTTTATAAGAAGTATGAATTTAGAAATTTTAAAAAAGTGTTTTATAAAAGAATTAATAAAATTGTATTAAATCATGATTATTTATTAATTAATGATTTAGTACTTAAAGATCATAATGGAAAAATTTGCACAATAGATCACATTGTTTTTGCTGAAAAATATATTTATGTTATTAAAGATAGGTATTATAGAGGTGCAATAAGTGGCCAAAAAGATGATAATGTTTGGTTCTTTTATGGCAAAAAGGGTGTTAAAGAAGAATTTGAAAATCCTATGAAGTTAAATGATAAAAGAATTGATAAATTATCAAGCATTACACATTTTGATCGCAGTATGTTTATATCTGTTGTTTTAATAAATAAAAACTGTATTGTGAAAAATTTATCAAGTTTAAATTCTAAAGATAGTTTAATTATCCCAACTTCTAAACTTAAAAAATTAATAAAAAATATTGAAAGTAGAGATGTTGCACCAATAGATCAAAAAGGATTAGAAAAAGCAGTTTTAGAGATTGCAAATTTAAAAGGAAAAGTCGTTGACGATGAATAAAAATGCAAAGAATTCTTTTAGAGTTTTCGCAAGAAATGCTCCATTAACACTTAGGTATAGTGCATTTATTACGTTGGTAATAGTTGTTTTATATGCTATTCTAGCTCTTATTTTAGTTAGTTTTGATTTTTCTAGTTTGAGTCTACTTGGCTATTTCTTAATTATTATTTTTATTTGTATGATTTTAGGTTTTACAACGCCTTGTGTTATTTCCTTTGCAGTTTGTAATTCAGCGCTTAATTCAGTAGTTGCTGATAAAATTAATACTCAAAGTTTTTTCCGTGGATTAAGAGTTGGTAGAACACCTCAATATAAAGGTATTTTTCAAATATATTTAAATTTTTTATATAGTTTGCTTATTTATATTGGAGCAACGATTGTTGTTTTATTAATTTCTTTTGGTATAAGTTATGTTATTGATAATGATTTTAGAACTTTTTTAGATACTTTATCTTCATATCAAAATGCAATTAGTCCTGATTATGATCAAATAAGTCAATATATTTCAGATAATATGAATTTACTTAATAATCAACTTTTATTCACTGAATTCTTTGCTTCATTAATTGCTTTTTATTATTTTTTACATCGTTACTCAGTTCACTTATTAAGATTTTATGTTTACCCACTTAAAACTAATTTAACTCGTAAAGTTTTAAATTCTATATTTAATACAACTTTACATAATCATCGTAAATTCTTTAATGAAAATTATTATGGTGTTTCATGGATTTATATTGTTATTTTAATTCTTACTTATACATCATCATATTTTTTAATTTATTATTTAAACATACAAGGTCAAATTTCACTTATTTTGGTTATGACTTCGATGGTTATTTCGCTTATTTGTATATTGCCTTTCTTGAGTATTTTGCTTAATTTATATGACCGTATTTCTCCATTTTTTATTGTTTATTTTAATGAAGAATTGATAATAAAATTTAATGAAGAGATTTCTGTTTTAAAAGCTCATTATAATGAATATTCTGCTGAAGATAAGGCAACTATTGATCAAATTATTAAAAATACTGAAAACCAAATTAGTGAAATAAATAAAAGAAGTGAAAAGGGTGAAGATATCAATGCAGATTTTAATGATAAAAATAATAAAAAGAAATAAAAAAAGTTATCCTTTCAGGATAACCATTGCATACAGTTTGGAGCAAGTGACGGGAATCGAACCCGCATAACCACCTTGGCAAGGTGGTGTTCTACCACTGAACTACACCTGCGTGCCTTATTATTGTATTAAAAGTAGTATAAGAAATCAAGGAGAAATTTATGGATTTAAGGGAAGAATTAGCAAATTTAATATTTCCAAATATAACTGGAAATATAAGTGATTTAGAAGAGAAATATAAAGAAAGAAATTTAATTGAGGGAGCCAAGGTTACTCGTTTTGCGCCTTCACCAACAGGATTCTTACATACTGGTAGTTTATTTACTGCTTTGGTTGCTAGTAAAATCGCTCATGATAGCAAGGGTGTTTTTTATACAAGATTGGAAGATACTGATACAAAACGTGAAATTGCTGGTAGTGGAGAGCAACTTATTAAGCAACTTCATGAATTTGAAATTGATCCAGATGAAGGCTATTTAGGGAATACAGAAAAAGGCAATTATGGTCCTTATATTCAATCAAAAAGGAAAGAAATCTATGAGATTGTAATTAAAGATATGCTTAAAAAAGGTCTAGCATATCCATGCTTTTTAACTGAAGAAGAATTAAATACTTTAAGAGACGAACAAACAAAAGATAAAATTATTACTGGTGTTTATGGAAAATATGCTAAATATAGAGATTTAGATGTAAGTGAAGCTATTAATTTTATTAAAGCAGGGAAGCCATATGTTATTCGTTTTAAATCCAATGGTAATCATGAAAATAAAATAAAAACTCATGATGAAATTCGTGGAGATCTTGAATTAACAGAAAATGATCAAGATATTGTCATCTTTAAAAGTGATGGTTTACCAACATATCACTTTGCCCATCTTTGTGACGATCATTTTATGCATACAAATTTAGTAACTCGTGGAGAAGAATGGTTACCAAGTTTACCAATTCACCTCGAACTATTCAAAACTATGGGATGGAAAGCTCCAAAATATGCTCATTTACCAGTTATTATGAAAATGGATAATGGAACTAGAAGAAAATTAAGCAAAAGAAAAGATCCTGAAGCAAGTGTAGATTACTTCCTTTCAAATGGTTATGAGCCACACGCTTTATTAGTTTATTTAATGACTATTGCAAATTCAAATTATGAAGACTATATTGTGCAAACAAAAGATTATAATATTGATAATTTTAAATTTTCTCTTAAGAAAATGTCTTTAGATGGTGCTCTATTTGATAATGAAAAACTTAACTTTTATAGCAAAGAAATTTTAGGGAAAATGTCTAAAGAAGAAATTGCTAAAAAAGCTTATGATTGGGCTAAAAAATATGATGTAAATTTTGTTAAATTTATTGAAAAAGATTATAAACATTTTGAGGATATTTTAAATATTGAACGTGAAAAGAAAAATCCTAGAAAAGACTATGCAAAATATAGTGATATTTACCCATTAATTAAGTTTTTTGATAATGAAGAATTTGATAAAATTTGTGTTCTTAGTAATCTTGAATTTAATAGTGGGATTTCAAAAGAAATTATCTTTTCCTTCTTAAACAATTATAAAGATAATTTTAATTTAGAATTTGATGAAAATGGTTGGTTTAACAATGTAAAAGATATTGGAAGTAAATATGGTTTTTGTGGGGATAATAAAGTCTATAAACAAGATCCAAGTAAATTTAATGGAAATATAAATGATGCTTGTGAAATAATTCGTATTTCTTTAAGTGGAAGAAAAGTAACGCCAAACCTATATTCAATTATGAAGTTATTAGGTGTTGATGAATGTAAACGTCGTTTTGAAAAAATATTATTGCTTCTAAAATAAATAGTGTATTTTGCCTTAAAACTTGTTAATATATTAAGGCAATATATGCTCTGATGGAGAAGCGGCTTAACTCATTGCCCTCTCAAGGCAACATTCATGGGTTCGAATCCCATTCAGAGTACCAATTAAAAAAATGCGTTTAATACGACTGTATTAAACGTTTTTTTATATTAATTAATAATCAACCTCAGCGACGTAATTTGTAACTCCTGAAATTGTTTCACCATCTATTTGCACGGCAGTTGGTTTATCAAAAGTTACTTCAATTTTCTTTCCTCTTAGAACCTGACACATATCTTTATGGTCAGTAAGAGTTCCTTTAAAAATATTTGGGAAAACACATAAGCAATGGAGTCTACTTTTTCCAAAGAAGACAATAGAAGTAATTTTACCATCTTTCCTATCTTGCATTGGAGCAATTTCCATTCCTCCGCCATAATATTTTCCATTCATTGCAGGTGCTAACCAAACTCTTTTATAAGTATTTGTTACCCCATCACAGTAATAGTGGCATTTACTAACTTATATTTGACTAAAAGAAGATTAATAGCAATACTTGTATAGTTAATTTTCTTTTTTCCACGAGCTTTTTGTTGATCAGCAACTTCACAAACTTGCCCATCTAGACCATAAGCTACATTATTGATAAATCGATAAACTTTTCCATTTATTGTAACTTTTGGTAATTTTTTTAAATAGTCATTTAAATAAATAAGCTTACCTTGATTTTGCTTTTCATGAATAATATCTCTAATAAAATCATTTCCAGTTCCAGCTTTATAAAGAAATAATTTATATGGCATTGGTTTACCATATAAATAATTAGCTGTTCTATTTAAAGTACCATCGCCTCCAACAAGAATCACATTATCGTTTTTGGTAAATTTTTTCATTAATTTTTCTTTATCTGAATGAATTAAATCAACTTCAATTAAATCTTTATATTCGTTTTTAATTTCTTCTATTGCTTTTATGCACATTTCTTTTCCAGTTTTATTGTTTGCAAGTGGATTATATAATATATAGTTCATATGAGACCTCTTTATTTATTATCGTTTAATTTGATTAAAAAATAAACTAAAAATATACTAAAATTTTTATTTTTGGATTTTAATTGTTATTTATATTTTTGTATTTCATAATTATTAAGAATATAGAGGAAGTTAAATTATGGAATCATTTACAAAAGAAAAAAGTTGTGGTGCGATAATTTATAAAATAGAAAAAGATAAATTATTATTTTTAATTTTACACATGAGTTTAGGACATTATTCTTTATGCAAAGGTCATGTTGAAAATGATGAAACTGAAGTAGAAACTGCATATAGAGAAATTAAAGAAGAAACTAGTTTAGATGTAATTATTGATCAAGGTTTTAGAGAAGTAATTACATATTCACCTAAACCTGGAATTATGAAAGATGTTGTGTTTTTTGCTGCAAAAACAATATCAAATAACGTACCAATTGATAAACACGATGAAGAAGTAACATCAATTGAATTTCTTTCATTTATTGATGCTTATAACAAATTAACTTATGAAGAAGATAAAAATACACTTAAAAAAGCATATATTTATTTAGGAGGAAAAGAAGATGGAAGACTTTAATTATTTGAATTGTACAAGATATATATTTGGCCATAAAAAAGAAACAGAAGTTGGTAGAATTTTAAAAGAGAATAATACTAAAAAAGTACTAGTTGTTTATGGAAAACATAGTGCAACTAAAAATGGTTTAATTGATATTGTTAAAAATTCAATTGAAACAAATAATATTAAATGCTTTTTACTTGGTGGAATTGAACCAAACCCTAAAGATAATTTAGTATATGATGGTATCAAATTAGTAAAAGAAAATGATATTGATTATTTACTTGCAGTTGGTGGAGGTAGCGTTATTGACACATGTAAAGCTATTTCATTTGGCTCTTTTATTGATGGAGATTTTTTTGATTATTATTTAAATTGGAAACCAATAAATAAAACTGTTCCAATCGGAGTAATTCTTACAATTGCTGCAAGTGGAAGTGAATCAAGTACCAATAGTGTTATTACATCGATTAAATACAATAAAAAATTAGGTTATGCTAATGAATTATTACGACCTAAATTCGCAATTTTAGATCCAGAATTAACTTTTACATTATCAGAAAAACAGACTTTTATTGGAATAGCAGATATCATTGCTCATTTACTTGAAAGGTATTTTTCTCCTTCGAAAAATGTTTATACAAGTGATTTATTAATAGAAGGATGTTTAAATTCTTTAATTTACGAATCAACACCAAAACTAAAAAAGAATTTAAATGATTATGATGCTAGAAGTAATGTAATGTGGTGCGGAACTTTAGCTCATTCTAATATTTTAGGTTGTGATAGAAAACAAGATTGGGCAACACACAAAATGTCTTATGAATTAAGTGCTACTTATGGAGTAATTCATGGTGTTGCAGTCGGAATTTTGTTTCCTAGTTGGATGAAGATTGTATATAAAAATGATGTTGAAAAATTTTATCAATTTGCCATCAAAGTTATGCATATTAAAGAGGGCAAAAATCATGATGAAATTGCTCTAGAAGGTATTAAAAAGTTTAAGAAATTTTTAAGCGAAACTTTATTAATACCCGCTACATTTAGTGAATTAAATTGTGGACCAATCGATATTAATTTACTAAATAATAATATTTGGAAAAATAACGCTTCCTTGGGCGGTTTTAAAGTTTTAACTAGAACTGATACGGTAAATATCTTGAAAAATTGTATCTAATATTGGGAAATAATTACCGAATTACAATATTTTTACTTTATTTCGTTTTTGTTACTTTTATCTCGAAATTATACATAGTATAATAAATTTTGTTTGAGGAGACAAAAATCATGTTTATTAGAAACGAGGCTGTAAAATTAGTGAAGGATATATGTAATCGTTATAAGGGCGAACCTTCACCTTTAATGCTAGTTTTAAGTGATGTCCAAAAGGAATATGGCTACATCCCACTTGAAGTTCAAGAAATTATTTCAAGTGAACTTAATATTCCTGTTAGTGAAATATATGGTGTTGTTACTTTTTATTCTTTCTTTTCTTTAACACCAAAAGGAAGATATGTAATTGGTTGTTGTATTGGAACTGCTTGCTATGTTAAAGGCGGACAAAATGTTCTTGATAAGTTTAGTGAATTATTACACATCAAAACCGGTCAAACAACAGAAGATGGTTTATTTACTCTTGATGCCTTACGTTGTATTGGTGCTTGTGGTATTGCACCAGCAATCTCTATTAATGGTAAAGTTTATCCAAAGGTAAAATTAAGTGAAGTACCTAATATTATCGATGAATATCGTAAAAAGGAGATGGAATAATTATGGCTATTGAGAAAATAAAAACTGAAGCTGAATTAACAAAGAAACTTAAATCATGTGAAGAGTGTTTAGATAAAAAATTCTCTGGAAAAGATGGAAAACGTCACATTGTTGTTTGTGGTGGTACAGGTTGTTTATCAAGTGATTCTGCTTTAATTCTTGAGAAATTTCAAAAATTAATTAAGGACAATAAGTTAACTGATAAAGTTACAGTTAACGTTGTTGGTTGCTTTGGATTCTGTTCACAAGGACCATTTGTTAAAATTTATCCTGAAGATACTTTATATCATGCTGTAAAAGTTGAAGATGTTGAAACAATTTTTAAAGATGATATTTTAGGTGGTAAAGTTTGTGAACAATTCTTATATGAAGATCCAAATACACATAAGAAGATTCAAAAACAAGATGAAATTAATTTCTATAAAAAACAAAAACGTATTGTTCTTCATGGATGTGGTCAAATTAATCCTGAAGATTTAGATGAAGCTTTTGGTAATGAATCATTTGCTGCTTTAAAGAAAGCTCTTCATATGGACCGTCAAACTTTAATTAACGAAATTTTAGATAGCGGTCTTCGTGGAAGAGGTGGAGCAGGATTCCCAACTGGAAGAAAATGGCAATTTGCTTATAACCAAGTAAATGATACAAAATATGTAGTTTGTAATGGTGATGAAGGCGATCCAGGTGCATTCATGGATAGAAGTATTCTTGAAGGAAACCCAGTTAACGTTATTGAAGGTATGATGATTGCCGGATATGCAATTGGTGCACATGATGGATATTTCTATGTTCGTGCTGAATATCCAATTGCTGTTAAGAGATTACAAAAAGCAATTAAAGAATTAGAGGAAGCTGGTTTATTAGGAGAGCATATTTTAGGAACAAATTTTTCCTTTAAAGCTCACTTAAGACTTGGTGCTGGTGCATTCGTTTGTGGTGAAGAAACTGCTTTACTTAATTCAATTGAAGGAAAACGTGGTATGCCACGTCCACGTCCACCATTCCCAGCTGTTAGTGGATTATGGGGTAAACCAACAATTATTAATAACGTTGAAACATTAGCAAATGTTCCATATATTTTAAGAGTTGGTGCTAAAACATATGCTGAAGTTGGTACTGAAAAGAGTAAAGGAACAAAGGTTTTTGCTCTTGGTGGTAAAGTAAAAAATGTTGGACTTGTTGAAGTTCCAATGGGAACTACTTTAAGAGAATTAATTTATGATATTGGTGGTGGTATTACCAATGATAAACGCTTTTTATCAATTCAAACTGGTGGTCCAAGTGGTGGTTGTTTAACTACAACTGAACTTGATACTCCAATTGATTTTGATAACCTTATTGCAAAAGGAAGTATGATGGGAAGTGGTGGCGCTATTGTTATGGATGAAGATAATTGTCCAGTAGATGTCGCTAAATTCTATTTACAATTTATATGTGATGAATCTTGTGGTAAATGTTCTCAATGTAGAATTGGTACCAAGAGATTACTCGAAATAATCACACGTATTACTGATGGAAAAGGAACAATTGAAGATATTGATAAACTTGAAACATTAGCTGGATCAATCAGAGTTGGTTCACTTTGCGGATTAGGTCAAACTGCTCCAAACCCAGTATTATCTACACTTTCTAAATTTAGAGAGGTTTATGAAAGACATATTATTGAGAAAAAATGTGATGCAGGAGTTTGTAAGAAACTTATTACTTTTGTTATTGATCCTAATAAATGTAAAAAATGTAGTATGTGTGCTAGAAACTGTCCAGCAAGTTGTATTAGTGGTGTTGTTGGAAAAGAAGCATTTAAAATTGATACTAACAAGTGCTTAAAGTGTGGTACTTGTATTACAGTTTGTAAATTTGGTGCTATTAGCAAGAAATAGAGGAAATAGTTATGAGTAAAATTACAATTTATATAGAAAATAAACCATATATAGTTGATGAAGGATTAACTATTTTGGAAGCTGCTAAAGCATGCGGTTATGATATTCCTTCATTATGTACTTGGAAAAAGGGTGAATGTAGTTTAGCTAGTTGCCGTGTTTGTCTTGTACATGTTGATGGTGAAAGAAGACTTGTTCCTTCATGTGCTTATCCAATTAGAGAAGGCATTCATATTTCAATTAGTGATCCTGCAGCAATCGAAGCTAGAAGAACTAGTGTTGAATTATTGTTAAGTAATCACTATTACAATTGCCAAGCTTGTGAAAAGAATGGTAAATGTGAATTACTTGAAGTTGCTCGTAGAGTTGGTGCTCGTCCAGACCAATATGTTGGTGATAAAACTAAAACAACTAAAGATACCCTTGCTCCAGGATTAGTAAGAGATACTTCAAAATGTATTCTTTGTGGAAGATGTGTTGAAGCTTGTAAGAATATTCAAGGTATTGGTATTTTAGGTTTTGAAAACCGTGGTTTTAAAACTATTGTTGCACCTGCTGAAAATAGAAGTTTTGCAAATGTTCCATGTATTCAATGTGGTCAATGTACACTTGTTTGCCCAACTGGTGCATTAATGGAGCATAGTGAAATTGATAAACTTGATGAAGCATTTAAAGAAGGAAAAACAGTTATTGTTCAAACTGCACCTGCAGTTAGAGCAGCAATTGGTGAAGAATTCGGTGAAAAGATTGGTACTTGTTGCACTGGAAAAATGGTTGCAGCATTGCATAGATTAGGATTCTATAGGGTATTTGATGTTAATTTCGGTGCTGATTTAACAATTATGGAAGAAGCAAATGAACTCGTTAAGAGAATTGTTTCTCATCAACCAGGACCAATGCTAACTTCATGTTCTCCAGGTTGGATTAATTATATTGAATATTATTATCCAGAATTAATTGATCATTTATCAAGTTGCAAATCTCCACATGAAATGGAAGGCGCAATTATTAAATCATATTTTGCTGAAGCACATAACATTGATAGATCAAAGATTTGTGTTGTTTCTATTATGCCATGTATTGCAAAGAAATTTGAAAAAGAAAGAGCTGCAAATAGTGTAGATGGAATTGCTGATGTTGATGTAGTTTTAACAACTAGAGAACTTGCTAAATTAATTAAGAGAAGTGGTATTGTATGGAATAAATTACCAAATGAAGAATTTGATGATGATTTAATTGGTGATTATAGTGGTGCAGGTGTCATTTTTGGTGTCACAGGCGGAGTTATGGAAGCTGCCATTCGTACTGCTTACCATATTTTAACTAATGAAGAATTAAATCCTATCGATTTTACCCCATGTAGAGGTTTAGAAGGAACTAAAGAAGCTAGTTTAAAAATTGCAGAAACTGAATATCATTTTGCAATGTGCAGTGGTATGAAAAATGCTAAAGTTATCCTTGACCAAATTAAGGCTGGGACATGTAAATATGATTTTGTAGAAATCATGGGTTGTCCAGGTGGATGTATTAATGGTGGTGGTCAACCATATGTATTCCCAATTTTCTTACCAAATGAAGCCGATAATATTCAAGATACTTATCGTGAAAAGAGAGCTCAAGTTCTCTATGATGAAGATAAAGGAAGAAAGATTCGTAGATCTCACCTTAATCCAGATATTATCAAACTTTATAAAGATTATCTTGGTGAACCTGGTGGTAAAGTTGCTCACAAGTTATTACATACTTCATATAATGCAAATCGCGAGAAATTTCCAGGAACTGAAAAATAAAAACTAAAGACCTTGAAAGAGGTCTTTTTTAGTGGTTTTATAATATTGTTGCACCTTTTATAAGTTTAATTTTGTCTACTTAAGTGAAAGGTCTTTCAAAATGTATGCTCAGCGATAAACAGTGTTTTAAATTAATTGAAAGTGGCGAAAAAACTAAAATTGAAGAAGGTTTTGCGGCTATTTATGCTAATTATTATAGATTAGTTTATTTTGTAATAAGTAAAAATATTACTGTTCCTCAAGACATAGAAGAATTAACAAATGATGTTTTTGTTAACTTTTTTAATAATTTTGATAAGTTAAATGACAAAACAAAAATTAAATCTTATTTATATACAATTAGTCATAATATCGTAATAAATTTTCTAAAAAAGAGCCATCAAGACATTAACTTAAACGAAGAAGATTTTGTTGATGTTGATGCCAATAAAAATTCTAGTTTTGTTTATAGTGATTTAATTACTACATTAAAAGAATTTCTAGATGTGAGCGAAATTAAAATTGTCATTATGTATGATATTTATGGCTATTCTCTACAAGATATTTCTAAAGAATTAAATCTAAACTATAACACAATAAAAAGTACATATCGTCGTAGCCAAAATAAACTTAAAAAAGGAGGGAAATTGTATGCTAAATATTAATAGATATATAGATGATAATATTGAAGTTCAACCAAGTTTTGCCTCAATTAAAAATAAGGTGAATATTGATAAATTTGTGAACAATAATAATAGACACAAGACATTAAAGATTGTTTTAGGTTCTGCCGGTGGTGCCGTTTTAAGTTGTGGTCTTGTAGTTGCGATAACTATTGGAATTGCTTTAATTTCTGGTGGTAGTAATGCTGTTAGGCCAGGTTCAGAAAATAATGGATCGTTTAATGAACTATCAATAACTACAGCAAATACCGCTTCGATTAAAAAAGAAGAACATAAATTAACATTTGGAAATAATGAATATTATGATAATTTAAATCCAACTTTTGGGCTAATTAGTAGTGTTACTAGTAATTATTTAGTAGACTCTATTTCTGATGGGACAGTATATATTGATGAAGAAATATGTGGATATGAAACGAAAAAATCGAATTTTATAAATATGACAAATAATGGAAATGCCGAGTCATATAATCGTTATGTGAATCCTTTTGATTATGATGAACTTAATGATGAAATTATAGATTTCAATCTTAATAAACAAGCATCAAAATATTTTGCTGATGATACGGTAATTAATTGCTACTCATTTAAGATTGATAAACCAACTAATTCGTATGGTTGGCATTATGTTGTTAATATCGACGCTGATGATGAAGCTTATGTTTTTAGAGATGATTATTCTAATATTAATGGATATGACTTAATAAACTCTGATGAATATATATTTGCATATAAAGGATGGGGTAATAGTTTTAGTTTTTATTCGATTGGTGATATTTCGCTTGATACCCATGTTTATAATGAACAAAATATAACAAAAGATGATAATGAGGTTACTGACTTAATTTCTTATAATAAATCAACCATAGCTTTAAATGAATTTTTTACCAATGAAGCTAACAATATATCAAATTACGATGAATTAAATTCTTTACAAAAATACAACCTTTATGTATATGCATTTGATGAAGGATATAAAAATATCAAATATGATATGGGTCCAGTTATTAGTCCATACTTTGGTGAAAAGTATTACTTATCTTTTCCAATCTATAAAGGAGAAAACAACCTTGAATTTAACTATTATTTCTTTACAAGTATGAACGAAACAAGCACTTATGAAGCAGATTATTATTTTGAATATAAAAAGAATAATAAGTGGATTAGTTCAAATGATGCTACTTTTAATTTAGATTTAGATAGTTTAAATAGTGAAACTGATGGTACTGATTATTTTGGGACAGAAAGTTATTCTATTACTAATTCGAATGATAATGGAACGATTATTTTAAAAGATAATGAGAAGATTACTATTCATTCTAATTCAAATAAAAAAGAAACATTATTTGATAAAATTCGTTTTTGTTTATAAGTTTTAATATTAATAAAGAATAACTACCCTTTCTAGGGTAGTTTTTACATATAAAATATGTCATGAATAAGAAAAATGTGCTTTAATAAAGATAGTATTGTTTTTATAAAAATAACATTAGGAGATATATTTATGCCAAGTAGCCTAACACATTATGAATTCATGAAACATTTAGGTATTGAATATACTGATATTTCAATAATTGGAACACAAGGACCTGATCCATTTTTCTTTTATGGATTATCATTAATTCCTCATTTACATGCTAAGAAAATTAATTCATTCGGACATTTTTTACATAATATTGATTCATACATTACTTTTAGATATTTTGTTGAATATATACAAGGTGCTTTAGATAGTGAAAAACCAGTATTGATTGATTATTTAAAAGGTATGTATGCTCATTATGTTTTAGATAAACATTGTCATCCATATATATTTTATATTTCTGGATTTACTGTAGATGCAAAAGATAAAACTAATTATTTTTTGCCTCATGCTGCAATTGAAACTTCAATTGATGTTTTATTATTACAAAAACTTGGTGATTCTTCCTTAAAATCTCAAGATGCTTTGATTTGTAATAATAAAAAAATAAAAATTGTTTCTAAAATGATTTGTTCGCTTGCAAATGATCGATTCAAAAAAAGAGAAATTAAAGAAAACAGTTTTTATAAAGCTGTTAAACAAATGAGATTTGTAGAAAAAGTTTTATATAGTAAATCTGGCAGAAAGAAAAAATTCTTTAATCATTTTATGCATGATTCGGCAATAAATGTTATGGCTAGACCAAAAACTGTAATGCCTTTAGATTTTTTAAATTTAAAACATAAAACATTTTATAATTGTGTAACAAATAAAGATCCACAAAATAAAGATTTTTATGAATTAATGGATGACGCAAAAAAGGAATTTTTTGTTAAATATCCAATTATAGTAGATGTTATTAATAAGAAAAAAACAATGAATTCGATGGATAATTTATTTAATAGTATTGATCACAATGGATTTGAAGTTGGAACTACAAAAAAGTATTTTGATTTGATATTTAAATAAGGAGATTGTATGGAAAAAGAATATAAAAAAAGAATAATTTATCAGATTTACCCTGCATCTTTTTGTGATTCTAATGATGATGGGTGGGGCGATATAAATGGAATTACTTCTAAACTTGATTATCTTAAATCTTTAGGTGTAGGCATTATTTGGTTATCACCAATTTATGCTTCTCCTATGGCTGATATGGGTTACGATATAAGTGATTACAAAAAGATTAATCCATTATTTGGGACGATGGAAGATTTTGATAACATGCTACATGAATGTTCGTTAAGAGATATTAAAGTTGTAATGGATTTAGTTATGAATCATACATCTGATGAGCATTATTGGTTTAAAAATGCTATTAGCGATTCAACAAGTAAATATAGGGATTATTATTATATTAGAAAAGGGAAGGGTAAAAACTGCAAAAAGCCACCTAACAATTGGACAAGTATTTTTACTGGTCCAGCTTGGGAAAGGATTGAAAATGATCCTGAATACTATTATTTGCATCTTTTTTCTACTAAACAACCTGATTTAAATTATCATTGCGAAGCTCTTGTTAAAGATATGGAATCGATAATGAAATTCTATTTAGATAAAGGTGTTTATGGATTTAGATGTGATGTATTGCATGCTTTTTGGAAAACAACTTTAGAAGATGGCAAATTTCATTTCTCAAATATTGGTCGTGAACATTATGAAGATCAACCAGGTGCCCATGCTTTATTACAAAGATATCGCAAAGATGTTTTAAATAACTATGATTGCTTTTTAGTTGCTGAACTTGCAAGTGCAACGGTAGAAAAAGCAAAACCTTATATGGATAATAAAGAAGTTGAAATGTTCTTTACATTTGAGCATCAAAATGTTGATAAAAATCAAGTTCTTCAAATTTCTGGGAAGAAATATAAACCAAAAAATTTATTAAAAGTGTTATATCGTTACCAAAATGCTTTTAAATATAATTGTAATTATTTAGAAAATCATGATCAAAAAAGAAGTATTAGTCGTTTTGGTAGTAAGAAATATAATAAAGAAAGTGCTAAAGCTTTAGCAACATTATTAGTTACTTTAAAAGGAACGCCATTTATTTATCAAGGCGAAGAAATTGGTATGTCAAATTTAACATACAAAGTTAAGGGCAACGATAGTAAAGATGTTGTTGGTAACAATGTTTATAATTTAGCTCGTAAATATCATTTACCAAAAGGTATTGCAAATAAAATTGCTTCATCTGTATCTAGAGATGATGAGCGCTGCCCAATGCAATGGAATTCTAAAGTAAATGCAGGATTTAATAATGGTACAAAACCTTGGACTTTTCTTAATACAACATATAAAAATGGAGTTAATGTTGATGACGAAACAAAAGATGAAAATTCTATTTTAAATTATTATAAAAAGTTAATTCACTTGAGAAATGATATAGATATTTTACAATTTGGTGAATTTGTTGAATTAAAATCTAACAAAAATATTGCTAAATATATTCGTAATTATAAGAACAAAAAGATATTAATAATAATTAATTTATCTTCAAAGTATATTAAAGATATTGATTCATATAATAAGAAATTATTATTAAGCAACTATAATGAAAAACCAAGTGAAAAGCTTCCACCTTTTTATGCAGCTATTTATGAAATCGAATAGTTTATTCTAATTCAGTTTTACCATTATATAAGGAATAATATAAACCTTTTTGAGCGAGTAATTCTTCATGACTTCCTCGCTCTTTTATTACGCCATTTTCTAAAACTAATATTGCATCGCTATTTCTAACAGTTGATAAACGATGTGCAATAACAAGAACGGTTCTACCGTACATTAATTTATCCATTGCTTCTTGTACTAACTTTTCAGTAAGTGTATCAATATTACTTGTAGCTTCATCTAAAATAAGGACTGGTGGCTTACAAATTGCAGCCCTTGTTAAACCAATTAATTGTCTTTGTCCTTCACTTAAATTCTTGCCATCATCATAAAGTATTGTTTCATAACCATTTGGTAGACGACTTATAAAACTATCCGCTCCAGTTAATTTAGCAGCATCAATTATTTCTTGGCCTGTTGAATGCCTTCTTCCATATCTAATATTATCTTTAATAGTTCCAGTAAATAAATGTGTATCTTGAGTAACAACAGAAATACTTCTTCTTAATGAACTTAATTGGATATCTTTTATTTTTATTCCATCATATGTTATTTGACCATTTTCTATTTCATAGAATCGAGAAAGAAGTGATATTATGGTTGTTTTTCCAGCTCCAGTTGATCCAACAAATGCAATCTTTTCTTCTGGTTTTGCATAGAAGGAAATACCATTTAAAACTACTTTATTTTCAACATAAGAGAATTTAACATCTTTAAAACGAATATCACCACGAAGTTTAATAGTGCGATATGAATTATTTTCTAACGGAATTTTCCATGCATATCTATCTTCATATTTATTTTTATTGTCATTAATTTTAACAAGTTTGACTTTTCCATCTTGTGGTTCTATTTCAGTATCAAGGAAATCAAAAATTCTTTCTGCGCCACTAAGTGCAGTTAATATTGTATTCATATGCATTGTAAAGAAATTAAATGGATGTGCACTTTGTCTAACATAAACTAAAAAGCTACATAAAGCAGAAAATGACAATAAACCATTAACCAGGAATAGACATCCAATTATTGACATAACAGCAAAATTTAAATACGATAAACTAACAATGAAAGGAACATTTAATTGAGTGTGATAGAAAGATTTTGTAGTGACTCTTCTTAAATCTTCGTTTGCATCATTGAACTTTAGAAAACTGCTTTCTTCATGATTGAATGCCTTTATAACTTTGATTCCATCGATATCCTCTTCAGAAATAGCATTAATATTACTTAATGATTTTTGAGTTTGTCTATAATACTTTTGGCATTTTTTACTATTCAAAAATATAAAAACAAAACTAATTATTATAAAAATAAGTGAAAATAGTGCAAGATAAACATTACATAAAAACATTCCTAATATGGTTCCTATAATGTTTGCAAAAGAGAAAAATACGTTGGCAATTGAATTATTTAATGCATTATATAATGTATTTACATCATTTGTGAAATAAGTCATTATTTCCCCATGTTTATGAGCATCAAAGTAACTTATTTTTAATTGTTCAGTATGTTTAATTAGATCATTACGTATTTTATAAATAGTTTTTTGAGCAAGAATTACAGTAGTTTGTGTGTAAGTAAGGCAAGCTAATATTCCGATTCCATAAACAATTAACATAATTGATAAATTTTTATAAAACTCTGTCCAATTAGAACTAATGTTCTCTTTAACAATATTTTCAATTGAATTAATAACGTATTGGAGCATATATGTGCCAAAAATATTAGCAAACGATGAGAATGCAATTAATATAAAAACTAAAGCAAATATAAAGCCACTTCCTTTATAATATTTTAATAAACGAATAGATGTCTTAAAGAAATTTTGAGGTTTTTTCATGTTATTTGTTCCCTCCAATTTCGTTTTGTAATGTAGCTAATTCTTTATATATATTATCTTTACTAAGAAGATCTTCATGTTTACCAATACTTGTTATTTTTCCTTCATCTAAAACAATGATTTTATCAGCATCTTTTATTGCGCTAATTTTTTGTGAAACAACAATTTTTGTAATATTTTTTAATGAATTTAAGTTCTTTTTAACTTCAATTTCAGTTAAATGATCAATGGCGCTAAAAGAATCATCTAATATTAATATTTTTGGGTTTACTATTAGAGCTCTTGCAAGACAAATTCTTTGTCTTTGACCGCCGCTAATATCCGTTCCACCTTCACTAATAATAGTATCAAAACCATTTGCAAGTTTAGTTGTAATGAAATCATAACAACATGTTAATTTGCATGCTTTTATAACATCATCCATACTTGCATTTTTGTTTCCAAATTTTAAATTATCAATAACTGAGCCTTTAAAAAGTAATGGACTTTGGAATGATAAACTAATTTTCGAATGTAATTCTTCCATTGAAAAATCTTTAATATCAATATTATCAATTAGTAGTTTTCCAGTAGATATATCATAAAATCTATCTATTAAATTTATAAGAGTTGTTTTACCTGAACCAGTCTTTCCAACAATTCCAATAAATTGTCCCTTTTTAATATTTAGATTAATATTTTCAAGAGTATTTTTGTTAGCGGATTGGTTATATTTAAAGCAAACATTTTTAAAAGAAATGTTTCCATCTTCAATTTTTAGTTTTGAATCTTTATTTATTACATAGTTTATATCGGTTGTTAATACTTCTTTAGTTCTATCGATACTTGCTTCCATCCTATTAAAAATCATAAATACATTTGACATCATTGTAAGAGAAGCTAATATTTGTTGAACATAGGTTAAAAATGATGAGATGTTAACAGTTGTAACTCCATATTGCTCGTTTATTACGAATATCCCACCAAAATATAAAATACAAACAATAGTGGCATACATAATCAAATTTACAGTAGGCATATTGAGTGCAGTAAAACCAAAAGATTTTCTAGCGATATGTTTAAAATTCTTATTAACTTCATCAAATTTTTCTATTTCGTAATCTTCTTTAACAAACGACTTAATAGTTTTTATATTTGTAATATTTTCGTTTGTAACTCTATTGATATCATCCATTGCCATTTGCATTTTTTTATAGTTTGGTTTTACTTTAAATAAAATTATTAATAGCAGTACAGCAAGAACTGGCAAAGAAACACAAAATATTAAGGCTAAAATTGGTGAAATAATAAAGGCAAAAACTAAACTAAATATAAGAGTTAATGGTGCTCTTATAATTGGTCTCATGCATTCACAAAAACCATCTTGAATAACGGTAATATCATCTGTTAATCTTGTTATTAAACTCGATGTTCTTAAAGTATCTATATTATTAAAACTAAATTTTTGTATTTTTAAATATTCGTTTTTTCTTAATTCTGCACCGAATCCTCTCCCTGCTAATGCAGTATATTTTGCTCCATTAACTCCAAGGAAAAATGCCAAAACAGCGCACACAACCATTATTAAACTAATAATTGTAAGATTTTGAACATTTATGGCATATTTATTTGTAACATTATCGATATAAACACCTTTTGATAATAATTCATTCATTAAAAAAGGAATTGAAATCTCTAATAGAGTTTCAAATGCAAAACAACAAATTGCTATAATAAAATCTTTCTTATAGGGTCCAATATATTTAAAAATTTTGTACTTTTTCATACTTATATATTCTAACCATTATTTGATAAAAATTAAACAAAAAAGGTCTTATAAATTAAGTTAATTTTTTATAACAATAATGCTTTAAGATAAGCTCAAAAAAATATACAATAATAATTGTATTAAAAAGGAGACTTTTATGAGTAAATATCAATTAGTATTAATTCGTCATGGTGAGTCTGCATGGAATAAATTAAATTTATTCACAGGATGGACTGATGTAGAATTAACAAAAACAGGTGAAGAAGAAGCTGACAATGCTGGCAAATTATTAGCAAAAGATGGTTATCATTTTGATGTCGCTTATACTTCATATTTAAGAAGAGCAATTCATACTTTAAATAGGGTATTAGAAGGTATGCAAGAAGAATTTATCCCTGTTGTTAAAACATGGAAATTAAATGAAAGACATTACGGAGCTTTACAAGGATTAAATAAAGCTGATACTGCCGCCAAATATGGTGAAGCTCAAGTTAAAATTTGGAGAAGAAGTTACGATGTTCAACCACCAGCACTTGATCCAAAAGATGAAAGAAATCCTGCTTTACAAGCACCTTATAGAGATGTTGATAAAAAAGATCTTCCATTAACTGAATGTTTAAAAGATACTGTTGCAAGAGTTGTTCCATATTTTGAAAACGTTATTAAAAAAGATATTGTTGATGGGAAAAGAGTTGTAGTTGTTGCTCATGGTAATTCTTTAAGAGCTTTAATTAAATATCTTGAAAATATTAGTGATGATGATATTGTTGCAGTCAATGTTCCAACTGGAGTCCCTCTAGTTTATGATCTTGATGAAAACTTTAAAGTCGTTGGTAAAAAGTATTTAGGTGATCAAGAAAAAATTGCTGCTGCTATGAATGCTGTTGCTAATCAAGGCAAAAAGAAATAGTTAGTAGTAAATTAGTATAAATAATTGTTGACATACTATTTTATAGTCCATAAAATAATCATTGCTCACACGGAGGGCGAATCATTCTATTGAAATGATGAACTGGATAAGGTGGCAGGTGAAATACCCGCAATCAAATCCAGTTTTTTAATTGGTAGAAAGAGGAACTTATGAATATATTAAATTATAATACAAAGAAACTTTATTTTAGATTTTTAGCATTTTCATTTGGAAGCGCTCTTATATCTTCACTTTATAGTGTAGTTGATATGGCAATGGTTGGCCAATATCATGGAGCAAATGGTAGTGCAGCTATGGCAGTTGTAGCTCCTTTATGGAATATTATTTATAGTTTAGGCCTTTTAACAGGAATGGGTGGGGCTATTTTATGGGCTAAAGCTAAAGGCGAAGGGAAAACAGAACATGAAAGAAATGAGATATTTTCTGTTTCAATGATGTTAACTGGGATTATTTCTTTAATTTTATGGATTATTGTTTTATGTTTTGAAAGACAAATTTTAGTATTGTTTGGTGCTACAGAATCATTAATTGATTTAGCTGAAAGCTATCTAATTTCTGTTAAATATACGATTCCAATTTTCTTATTTAATCAGGCTCTCGCTGCTTTTTTAAGGAATGATAATGATCCAGGATTAGCTACTGTTGGAATAGTATTAGGTGGTATATTTAATGTTGCTGGAGATTATTTATTGGTATTTACTGCAAATATGGGAATCGAAGGTGCAGGTATTGCAACAGTTGGCTGCAATGTTGTTTCTTTATTAATTATGCTTACCCATTTTTTAAAGAAGAAAAACACTTTAAAAATTGTTAAAGCAAAAAATATAGGTTATAAATCTACTAGAATTCTACTAAATGGTTTCTCTAGTTTCTTTACAGATACTTCAATGGGTATTTTTACAATTATATTTAATAGACAAATACTTAATTATTTTAATGAAGATGCTTTGTCTGTATATGGAGTAATAATTAATATAAATACGTTCGTCCAATGCTGTTCATATGGAGTGGGGCAAGCGTCTCAACCATTATTATCTGAAAACTATGGCGCTAAACAATATAATAGAGTTAAACAAATTTTGAAATATAGTTTATTAACTATTTTAGTAATTAGTATTGTTTGGCTTATTCCAACTATGACAGCACCTAATGGGTTTATAAATTTATTTATGAAACCAAATGATAATGTCTTAAAGATTGCTCCAAGTATAATGAGAGCTTATTGTTTAGCATTTATATTCTTGCCATATAATGTATTTTCTACTTATTTCTTCCAATCATTAACTCATCCAAAATTTTCGTTATTAGTTTCGGCATTAAGAGGATTAATAATAAGTGTTCCTTTGCTATTCATTTTGCCTTCTATTAATCCATCATTCATATGGTATACAATGTTTATATCTGAAGGAATAATCAGTATAATTGTATTAATTTATATGATAAAAATTGTTAAAGAACTTAGTCAAAATAATGTTTATCTACAAAAAAAGACTTCCTAATCGGAAGCCTTTTTCTTTATATAAAAATTTATGAAAAATTAGTTAACCTTGTAATTCTTTGGATCTACAAGTAATGTTTTTTCTTCAACTTCTTTACTTAATAATTTTATAAATTCATCAATTGAAACAGAGATTTGCTTTTCATCATTGAATCTACGATAAGTAACGCTATTATTTTCAACTTCTTTATCTCCAATAACAAGAGTATAAGGAATCTTTTTCATTTGAGCATTTCTCATTCTATAACCTAATTTTTCATCTGAATCATCAAGCTCTACTCTAAATTTATGTTCTTTTAAAGTAGCAACGAGTTTTTTAGCAAATTCATCATGAATGTTATTGTTAACAGGTAAGACTTTTACTTGAACTGGAGCACACCAACATGGGAAGGCACCAGCAAAATTTTCAGTTATAATACCGATAAATCTTTCGAAACTACCAAGCATTGCTCTATGAAGCATAATTGGTCTCTTCTTTGTTCCATCTTTATCAATATAAGTACAATTAAATCTTTCTGGTAAGTTCATATCAAGTTGAATAGTGCCACATTGCCAGACTCTACCCATGCAATCTTTTAATTTGAAGTCGAGTTTTGGTCCATAGAATGCTCCATCCCCTGGATTAATTTTAAATTCATGGCCAGAATCTTGACATGCTTTTGTTAAGATTGCTTCGGATTTATTCCAAATATCAATTGAACCAATATATCCAGTTTCTGGGCGTGTTGATAATACAATTGAGTAATCAAGACCAAATAAAGTATATGTTAAATTATATAATTTTAATAATGTGACTATTTCATCTTCAAGTTGATCTTCTCTACAATAAATATGTGCATCATCTTGAGTAAAGCAACGAACTCTAAATAATCCATTTAAAGCGCCACTTGCTTCATGTCTATGAACTAATCCAAGTTCTGCTAAACGAAGTGGTAAATCTCTATAACTTCTAAGTTCACTATTGTAAACCAAAATACTACCTGGACAGTTCATTGGCTTAATAGCAAAATCTCTGCCATCAATTTTAGTAGTATACATATTTTCTTTATAGTGATCCCAATGTCCGCTAGTAATCCATAATTCCTTACTTAAAATAATAGGAGTATTTATTACTTTATATCCATATTTATCTGAAATATCATACCACCAAGATTCGATATTTCTTCTTAATGTCCAACCATTTGGTAACCAGAATGGGAAACCTGGACCATATTCACTTATCATGAATAATCCTAAATCTTTTCCAATCTTACGGTGGTCTCTCTTTTTAGCTTCTTCTTTTAAAGCTTCTTTGCTTTCAAGATCTTCTTTTGAAAAACAAGAAATGCCATAAATTCTAGTTAATTGCTTATTTTTAGAGTCACCTCTCCAATAAGCACCAGCTAAAGTTTCTAATTTAAAATGCTTGATATAACCAGTTGAAGGAACATGAACTCCTAAACAAAGATCAAACCAATCACCTTGTTTATAAATTGTAATTTCACCATCAAGATCATTAATTAATTCAACTTTATAAGGATTATCTTTAAATAATTCTAAAGCTTTTTCCTTGGAGACAACTTCTCTAATAATGTATTCGTTTTTCTTAGAGAATTCTTTCATCTTGTCTTCAATCTTTTTTAAATCTTCTTCTTTTAATACATAATCACCAAAATCAATATCGTAATAAAAACCATCTTCAATAGCAGGTCCAATTGCAAATAAAGCATTTGGAAATAATGCATGAACTGCTTGAGCAAGTAAATGGGAAGTGGAATGATTTAAAATATGAAAAGCCTCTGGGCTATCCTTATTAATAAATTCTAATTTTCCCTCTTTTTCAATAGGATGAAATAAATCAAATTCTTGGCCATCAAGTTTATATGCAAGAACATCTTTTTTTGCTGCTTCATTAACTAATAATAAAGCATCCATCCCATTTTTTCCTTTTTCAAGTTCAATACTTTTTCCATCAACAACAAATTTCATAAATATTTTCTCCTTCTCTAAGGATTAAAAAAGTCCTTAGAAATAATATCTAAGGACGTATAATTTGTTACGCGGTACCACCTTAGTTACAAGAGAATTCCCTTGTCACTTAATTAATTGTACAAGCTCCAAAGTAGTAACTTAAGTTTCTTTTTAAGAATAATTTCACCAAGATATTCTCTCTCTAATAAAAGAAGAAATAAGTCGTGTCTTTTTCAACGCTTGATATTATTTTATAACTTCATAAAAGTTTTTCAAGAAGTAATGTTATAAACCTTTATCTTCTGGTAAAGTAATAATCTTCATAAAGTTAGTTTTGCCAGCCCCTGTAGGAGTGCCACTTGCTAAAACAACGACATCTTTACTAGTTAAACCAAAGTCTTTTGCATAAATAATAGCTAAAACTTCCATTTCTTCGATAAAATCAGGCATTTTTGTAGGAATATAAATTGAATTAATTCCCCAATAAAGTGAATTTTGTCTTACTGTTTCAATATTATTTGAAATTGCTAAAACAGGACAAATAGGACGAGCTTTTGAAATACGTCTACTAGATCTTCCAGTTTCTGTAAAATTAACAATTAATTTAGCATTTATTAATTTTGCAGTATTTGCAATAGAGTTAGCAATTGCATCGTTATTGTCTTTATTTGAAGTATCATAAGCTTCTTGAGCTAGTTTTTCATAATTTAAATCTTGTTCCATAACATGAGAAATCTTAGCTTGTGTTTCAACAGCTTCAACTGGATATTCTCCCGAAGCACTTTCTGCACTTAACATTACACAATCGCTTGACTCACTAATAGCAGTAGCAACATCACTAACTTCAGCTCTTGTTGGTACTGGAGAATGACACATACTATCTAACATTTGAGTCGCTGTAATAACTGGTTTTCCAGCTTTTCTACATAAAGCTATCAATTTCTTTTGAATTAATGGAACTTCTTCAGCAGGAATTTCTACTCCTAAATCTCCTCTAGCAACCATTATTCCATCGCTAGCATCAACGATATCTTCTATTAAAGATAAGGCTTCATAGTTTTCAATTTTAGAAATAATTTTTATATTTTCACTATGTTGTTCTATTAAAATATTTCTAATATCTTTAACATCTTTTTCGTTTCTAACAAACGAAGCACTTATAAAATCAACGCCATGTTTACAACCCCAAATTAAATCTTGCTTATCTTTATCACTAATAAAAGGCATTGATAAACGAGCGCCAGTACAATTAACACCTTTTTTTGAACATAATAAATGTTCATTTAAAGCGGTGCAAACAATTTCACCTTTTTCATAATCAATACTTTCTATTAATAAATCTAATTTTCCATCATCAATTTTTATATGATTTCCTAGATTAACATCATTAATTAAACCTGGGAAATTGACACTGAATTTTTTAGGTGTTCCTAAAACTTCTTTCATAGAAACACGAACTGAACTACCTTTTTTAATTTCAACAGCATCATTTTCCATATTGTGACAGCGAATTTCAGGTCCTTTCGTGTCAAGCATTATAGCAATATAGATACCTTCTTTTTCTAGTGATCTAATTTTTTCTATCTTTGCCAAATGCTCTTCGTAAGAACCATGTGAAAAATTAAGTCTTGCAACATTCATTCCAGCATTAACTAGTTTTTTAAGCATTTCTAAAGAATCACTAGCTGGTCCAATAGTACAGACGATTTTTGTTTTTTTAAAAAGGTTTATGTTCATAATTACCTCTATTTAATTAAATCAAAAGAGTGATATAAGTTTTCGTGTTTATCTCTTGGTTTCTTTAAGGCTTCATAAATTTCTTGATAATGTAATTGGTTATTTACGATACCAACACAAACACCACCAATTCCTTTATCTAATAATTCAACGGCATAAACGCCCATTCTTGTAGAATTAAATCTTTCCATTGCAGATGGACGACCACCTCTTTGAATATAACCTAAAACATCTCCACGAGTACTGATTCCAGTACCATCTTGGATTGTTTGAACAAGAGTATTTAAATCCATAATCTTTTCACTAATTAAAATAATGATATGATCTGGCTTTGTTTTCTTTAATTCATTTAATTCTTTTACTAATTCTTGTGGATCATATTGTCTATCATTAGTAATAATAAAGTCTGCATGAGTTGCAATACCAGAGAATATAGTTAAATCACCACATCTATTCCCCATTATTTCAACTACGCAACATCTATGTAAAGATGACATTGTATCTCTAATTGCATCAATTGAATTAACAATTGTATTTAAAGCAGTATCAAAACCAATAGTGTAGTCAGTTGAAGCAATATCATTATCAATTGTTCCTGGTAGACCAACACAATTAATTCCTAATTCAGTTAATTTCTTAGCACCGATATAGCTACCATCTCCACCTATAACAATTAAAGCATCAATTCCTACTTTTTTAAGGTTTTCGACAGCTTTCTTTTGAACACTTAATTCTTTAAATTCTGGTAAACGTGCAGTTTTTATAATAGTGCCACCCATTGAAGCATAGAATTTTGCAAAATCTTTACCAACTTTTTGTATATTACCTTCAACAAGTCCTTTATATCCATCATAAATGACATACATTTCTTTTCCTAAATTGTAACCTGCTCTTATTGCACCAATAATAGCACTGTTCATGCCAGGTGAATCACCACCTGAAGTTAAAATACCTATCTTTTTAATCATATCAAGCCTCCTACGCCTTACGATTACTCATATATTATATGAAAAATATAATATATATTAAAGATAAAATTTATATGTTTATCACAACGTTATTTATATTTTACCATTAAAATTACAAATATATTTTAATTACAAAAGAGTTGAGATATTGTATAATTCTATTTATGTTTACGATTGAGAGTAATTATACAATAAAAAGTAAAGGAATTTTGTCTTTTGATAACACCAATTTCTTATATAATTTATATCTACCAATTATTGGATATAAAAGTACTTTTGTTTATATGCTTTTAATGAATGAGTATAAGTCTAAAAATAGAAAAAATTCTATATCTTATTTATTAAATAAATCAAATTTGACAACAAGTGATTTTTTATTGTCTAGAAAAACTTTAGAAAGCATTGGATTATTAAATACATATGAGAAAAATGACGATTATATCTTCATTTTAAGTAGTGTACTTTTACCAAACGATTTCTTTTCTAATACAATTTTAAAAGGTTTATTTGTTAATAAAGTCGGTCAAAAGAGAGCTTTAGAAATTATGGAGTCATATGAAGTTGATGATGACTACAAAGATTTTAAGGATGTTAGCGCTACAGTTAATGAATCTTTTGTTGTTGATGAAAAAGATAAAACTGATCTAAATTGTGGTGAATTAATTACAAATAATATTAACGATATTAAAGATAATTTTGATGAAGAAAATTTACTTAAATATGTAGAAGAAAAAAGTGCTATCGATTTAACTTGTTTAACTAATGATGAAATTGTTGCTATACATAAACTTGGTTCCTTATATGGCTTTAATGAAAAGATTATGGGTCAAATTTTAATCGATTCATATCGTGATGAAAAACCAATTGGTTCTAAAATAGATTTAACATATTGTAAAAATAGATGTAAAAAAGAGGTTAGATACTTTAAACCAAAAGCTAAAAAGAAGGATATATTCACAATTTCATCGACAACAGATGAAGCTTCTTTGATTAATTATTATGAGACTAATTCTCCAAGAGATTTCTTAAAAGAAAAACAAAATGGTGTTGAACCTGTTTCCAGTGATTTAGATATTATTTTATTTTTATCAGAGAACATGAATCTTTCAAATGGTGTAATTAATGTTATTTTAGAATATACAATTAAAAACCTAAATGGACAAATTAACAGGAAGTATATTGAAAAAATTGCTGCTACTTTAACAAGAAAGGGTGTTAAAAGTGCACTTGATGCATATGATTTATTGTTTAATTCACATAATAAAAGTAGTGAGAAAACAGAAAAAAATGATGAAGATGATGATGTTATAGGTTATGATTTAGATAAGGTAGATATTTAATGCAAAAGATTAATTTAATTAAAGTTGAAAATTCAGATTTGGATCAATATTCAGATGAATTGTTTAAGTCTATAAAACAAGATAAAGAAGTTTATAGTTTGTTACTTAAACAAGGTTTTTATGATGACATTATTAAGAAAAACGTTTCAAAATTTAATGATTTTCGTGATGATTATTATGCTTCTAAACAAATAAAAACCTATAGTGATTGCATTGAAAAAAACAAATTTTATTCATTAAAATTAGTTAATGATAATGGGATAATTGAAAGGCAGTATGATGCTCTAGAACCATACAAAGATTTTATGCTATATATGTCAAAATTTATTTATAAAGATTTTGATGATAAATTTAATAATATTTCTTGGAAAGACGTTGAAGAAAAAAGTAGCGGATTCAAAGCAAAAATCAGTAAGATAGCAAAAGAAAAAGATGAATGGATTTATATCTATGGTGCCAATCGTACTGGTAAGACTTTTGCTGCAATAGCTGTCACAAATAGGTTTGCTAAAAACCATGAAGATATTTGCTTTTTAAAGATGTCAAAAAGAATTTCAGAATTGAATGATTATATTTTTCATGACAAAGAAAAGTTTAATAAGATAATAGAACAGTATATAAATAGTAGTTTATTAGTACTAGATGGATTTGGTGAAGAATTTATGACTGATTATTCAAGAGACAATATTATTGTCCCAATTTTACGTGCGAGAGCTGAAAATGGTTTGTTTACAATTATTACTTCAACTTTTACTATTGATGAAATTGCTAAATTATATACATCTAAAAATATTGATAGTTCTATAAGAGTTAAACAGTTAACTGGTATATTAAATAGCAAAGTTAAAAAACTAATTTTAACTTCTAATAAACCATTATATTAATTTAAAAAATTTGATCTAATTTTTCATATAATTCTTTAATAGTTTTATTATTGTTTATAGTAATTATTTTTCCGTTGTTTTTATCGTATTTAAAGTCCGAATTAAGACCTTTAGCTGATGTTACGTTTTCTCGTCTTTCGTTAAGATGTTTTACTTGTTCTTCTTGATTAACTAATAGAACAATTATTTTTTTAAACATATATTCGAAATGAGCTTTAAATAGTAATGGAACTTCAATAACTACATTGTCATTTTCTTGGATTATTTTTAATAATTTATTTTCTAAAATTGGATAAATATAATTTTCTACTTCTTCTTTTTTGTCCTTATATTTAATCATTTCTTCGCGTGCTTTTTGTGTAATTATTTTATTATTAATATCGAAAGGTATATTAAGAATTTTTGAGATTTTATTTTTATGCATAGGAATTTCATACAATTTATGTATTTCTTCATCGCAAGAGATTGTTAGATAGTTTTTATCTTTAAAATATTCTAAAACTGTTGTTTTGCCTGAACCAATTGGGCCAGTAATTCCAATTGCTTTCTCATAATTTTTATTGATTTGGCAATTTGGACAAAAAGTAGTGCCTCTGCCACCTAAGAATATTTTATGAAACTTTGTTCCACAATTAGGGCATATTTGTCCTTCTCTTCCATAACATTTAAGTTCTATTTGAAACTTACCATCAACTCCTTCACTTGGATGAAACGAATGAATAGTGCTACCACCAAGTTCGATAGCATGATTTAAGATTTTATTCGATGAAATGCATATATTTTTAATATCTTGTTGTGATAAATCTTTGCATTGTGTTAATGGATTTATTTTAACATCATAAAGAATTTCATCAGCATAAATATTTCCGATGCCACATAAAACTGATTGATCTGTAATAACCTCTTTTATAGGTTTTTTATTATTAAATTTTTCGTATAATTCAGGTAAATCGCTTTCTTTTATATTATTAGCAATAACGCCAAGTTTTTTAATGAATTTTAATTCCTTATATTCATTTTCTTTTGATAGATACATGATGCCAAACTTTCTTGTATCATCAAAACCTAAACTTGAACCATCATTAAAATAAAAAAGTGCAGTAGTGTATTTATTTCTTAAATAAGTTGATGAAGAATATCTAAATTTACCTTCCATTCTAAGATGAGTAATTAAGACAAAATCATTACTTAAGTGAATAAAAATGTACTTCCCATATTGGCTTACATTTAATATTGTTTTTCCAATTAAATCTTTTTTAAAAGAGGTTAAATCACTTTGAACTAAACGATCAAAAAACACATCAACTGATGTTATTATTTTATTTGTTATTAAAGGTTTAATAATCTTAATAACTGTGGCTACTTCAGGTAATTCTGGCATATTTACTTAGCATCGAACCATGTCTTTGCATAACCTCCATCTACTTTTAATTTTACTTTTAATTTGACTATATTTTCCATAATATCTTTTACAAGTTTATAAACTTTATCTTTTTCATCTTCGAATGTTTTAAGTATTATTTCATCATGAATTTGAGAAATTATTTTTGATTTATAATGGTTAATAGTCAATTCATTATCTACTTTAATCATTGCAAGTTTAATTAGATCAGCAGCGCTTCCTTGGATAGGAGCGTTCATAGCAGCTCTTTTAGCAAATTCTCTGACTTGATAATTTGAATCGTTTAATTCATCTAGGTAACGTCTTCTATTAAACATTGTTGAAGCAAAGCCTTTAATTGAAGCAGTTTTAATTAAAGAATTTAAGTATTCTTTTATTTCGGGGAATTCTTCATAAAATGAAGAAATTATTTCACGAGATTCACTTACAGGAATCTCAAGTTGTTCACTTAAACCCCAATCAGAAATTCCGTATACGATTCCAAAATTTACAGCTTTGGCCTTTCTACGTTGTAAAGCAGTTGGAACTGTGTTTATATGAAATACTTTTTGAGCAGTAGCAGTGTGTATATCTTCATCTTTATTAAAGACATCAATCATTGTTTTTGAATTGGATAGATGTGCAAGAACTCTTAATTCAATTTGAGAATAATCTAAAGACATAATATAAGCGTCTTTTTCTTTATAGAAGAAAGCTTTTCTAATTTGCTTTCCTTCTTCATCTCTTACACTAATATTTTGTAAATTTGGTTCACTAGAAGATAATCTTCCTGTTGTTGTTACAGCTTGATTAAAAGTGGCGTGAATTTTCCCATCAGCTTTGATAAAAGGCACTAGCCCATCGACATAAGTTGAGACTAGCTTGCTATATTTTCTATATTCTAAAATTAAAGGAACAATAGGATGTTCATCTATTAAATTTTTTAAAGCAGAAAGAGAAGTAGAGCCTTTTTTAGTATCTTTTAATTTAAGTTTAGTATATAAAATATCTCCAACTTGTTTTGGTGAAGAAATATTAAATTCAACGCCAGCAAGGCGATAAATTTCTTGTTCTAAACTATTAATTTTTTTGGAATATTCATCTTTAAAAGATAGTAGAATTTCTTTATCAATTGGGAAGCCTTCTATTTCCATTTTTGCTAAAACTATTGTAAGAGGCTGTTCCATGGAAATTAATAAATCATATTGTTCCTTTCTTTTGAGCTTTTGTGTTACTTCTTCATTTAAAAATAACGAATAATAACTTTCTGAATCCGATAATTTCTTGTTCCCTTGATTAAATAAGGAATTATCTTCATAAACATAGGAAACATCGATATTATTAAATTTCATTATGTAATCATATTTATCTTGTATTGATGAATCTAATAAATAATTTGCTAATAATAAATCAAAAAACAAACCATCAATATCTATTGAATATCGTGATAAAACTACCATTATTGATTTAAAATCATAGCAATATTTTTTAATTTCTTTATTGTTTAGAGAATCTATAAACTTTTTATCTTTTTTTGCATCTTCATAATCTAAATAATATGTTGTACTACCAATTGTAATTGAAAATCCATAAAGTTCAGCATCATGATAATTATCATTAGAAACATTAATTCCTAAACCATAACCATTTTTGAGATCTAATTTTGTAGTATCTTTTATTTGAGTAGATTCGATAATTTTTTTAACATTTTCATCTTGGATCAATAAATCTTTTGGAAGTCTTTGTGTTAATCTTTTTAGCTCATATTTAATAGCAAAATCATTTACTTTATTGAATTGATATCCGTTATAAATAACATCTTTAACTTCAAAAGGAATTTCTTGATTAGTTCGAATAATCGCTAAGTCTTTGCACATTTCGCCTAGTTTATAGTTTGTTACAATCGATTCTCCAACCTTAGATTTCATGTTTGGGGCTTCTTTAATTATGTTTTCTAAAGAACCAAATTTTTTAATAAGTTCTAAGGCTGTTTTGTCTCCAACTTTAGGTATTCCAGGTAAATTATCACTAGAATCACCTCTTAAACCTTTATAATCAGTTATTTGGATTGGTTCAATTCCATATTCTTGTTTAAATGAATCATAATTCATAATATGAATATCACTTAAACCCTTTTTAATTAAATTAATATGAATTTTATCATCGATTAATTGAAGATAATCTTTATCACTAGTGTAAATTTCTACATCATAATTGAGTTTACTTGCTTTTTTAGCCATAATACCTGCGATATCATCTGCTTCAATTTCTTCGTTTTCATAATAAGGAATATTTAAAGAAGATAAAAGTTCTCTCGCAATAGGCATTTGAGTGAGTAGTTCAGGTGGAGTAGGTTTTCTATTAGCTTTATATTTATCGTATTCTTTATGCCTAAATGTATGTTTACCAGCATCAAAAGCCACAAAAATACCATCATCTTTATTCATTGTTTTTAAAATATTCATTAGCATATTAGAAAAAGCAACTATAGCATTTGTTGGAATATTTGTAGATGTTTGTAATAGTGGTCCATCACCAAAACTAGTAGCAAAAAATGCTCTAAATAATAATGAATTTCCATCAATAATAATAATTCTTGCCATAACTAACCCTCAAACTTTTCTAATTTATCTAATACAAATGAATAATTTCCACTTTTTTTATTCTCTTCTAATCTACCTGTAACAATTATTATATCTTTTCTTTTTAAAGCATTTATTAAAGGAGCATAGAATTCGTATTTATCAGAGAATAATGTAATATCAATATCATTTAGTTCGTCATAACCTGTTATAAAGCACATTGATTTATTGTTTTTAGTATTAATCTTTTTTACCGATCTAAAAATTAAAGCAATAGTTGATGTTTTACCTATAACAAGATTGTTTATTTTTGATAATTTCTTATATTTTTCATTGTTATAAACTTTTTTAAGTGGAGTATCGCTTAACATAACACCTAATGCATCAAATTCATTTTCTAAACGTTCATCTGGATCATCATAAACTTCAGTGTATTTAAAATTAACACCAAAATCATCAGTAAAAAGTTGCTCTTCGTTATAGTGAACTAATTTAGCATATTCAATTGCAAGTTGTGTAGATAGTTTCAATGATTTTCTATTGTTATTTAATGTGTCAAAAGCTCCCGAATCAATAAGTTTAGAAACTTGATTGTCTGTAATCTTTTCTTGAGTATGTGACATACGAATAATAAAATCTAAGAAATCTTTAAATTTCCCATGATTGTTTCTTTCTTCAATTATGTTATCAACAATTCTTCCTTGAAAATTATTAATAGCAGTTAAAGGAATTAATAATTTATTGTTTATAACATCAAATGTTTTAGTGGATTCATTAATATTAGGCAATAATATATCAACTCCAGCATTTTTTATTTCACTTACATATTTTGCAAACTTAGCATCTTTTTTTGAATATTGAGCTTCTAAAATTGAAGCATAGAATTCAGGTGCATAATAAGCTTTTAAATAACCTGTTTGGGCAGTAATCATTGCATATGCAACTGAATGTGATTTATTAAAGCCATAATTAGCAAATCGTTCAATAGCATCATAGACACTGTTTGTTAAAGTTAAATTATGTCTTTTTTTTAAACTCCCTTTAACAAATTTATCTTTTAATTTTGCCATTTCATCTTTTTTCTTCTTTGAACATGCACGACGCAATAAATCTGCTTCTGCAAAACTAAAACCAGCAAAAACACGTGCTACAAGCATAATTTGTTCTTGATATATCATTATTCCATAAGTTTCTTTTAATACACTTTCAAGTTCAGGACATAGATATGTTGTTTTTTCTATTCCTTTTAATCGCCTTGAGTATGATGGCAAATATATTCTTGGTCCAGGTCTATCAAGAGCAATAAAGGCGGTTAATTCTTTAAAATTGCTTGGTTTAAACATTGAAAGGGCATTACTTGCAGCTCCAGTATCAAGCTGAAACAAACCCATTGTTATATTATTTTGTATTAATTTATAAATGTTTTTATCATCTAAATCTATATTATGTAAATCTAAATCAATATTTCTTTTGCTTTTTACCAAATTTACACATTTTTCTATTGTGCTTAAATTTATAAGACCTAAAAGATCCATTTTAAGGAAACCTTGATCTTCAAGATAATCTTTTTCATATTGAGTAATATACCCGATTGTGTCGTTTATTAATGGAATATCATTACAAAGTGGTTCATCATTAAATACCATACCGGCAGCATTAATACCTGGTTGTCTACCTAATCCTTCAATTAAAAGTGCATTTTTAAACACAAATGAGAATTTTTCGTCTCCATCAATTTCTCTTTTAAAATTAGGGAATTTCTTATAAGCATCTTCTAAAGTTAGTTTATCTGTTCCCTTTTCTATAATAAATTTGCTTAATAACGAAATATCACTTTGACTCAAACCAAATATTCTTCCAACATCTCTTAATGCTTGGCGAGCACCAAAAGTCTGAACTGTAACAATATTTGCAACTTTATCCGAACCATATTTATTTTTTAAATAATCGATTACTAATTCACGTTTTTGATCACTAAAATCAATATCAATATCAGGCATACTTTGTCTTTCAGGATTTAAAAATCTTTCGAAAAGGAGCCCATATTTAAGTGGATCAACTTCAGTAATATTGAGTATATATGAAACAAGACTACCGCAAGCGCTTCCTCTTCCAGGGCCTACTGGAATGTTATTATTCTTAGCATAGTTTACGTAATCTTGAACAATTAAAAAATAATCACAATAACCCATTTTTTTAATAACACTATATTCATAATTTAATCTATTTCTATATTCATTATTTTTAATATCAACATGTTTTTTATTTGCTCCATCCTTAATTAATCGAATTAAACATTCCTCACTTGTTTCATTATTTTCTAATGGATAGTGGAGCATTTTTCCTCTTTTTAAATCAAAATTAAAGGAAATAGAATTGACCATATTTTCTGTTTCATTAATTTCTTTATTACTGTATAATTTTGTAATATCTTCATTAGTTTTAAAATATTCTTGAGTTGAAGAAGGAGCAATATTTAAATCTGGAAAGACTGAGTTATTTTGAATTTGAGATAATAAATCCAATACAATAGCATCTTTCTTTTCAATATATTTTATTGATGGAAAAGCTAAAACTTTATAAGAATAATTTTCTGCAAAATCACGAATTAGGTTGTATTTTGTAGCGTTCTCTTTTGAAGAAATATTTAGACCAATATAAAAATCAGTAAAATTTTTAGATAATTTAAATAAATTATTTGTTGTATCTTTATTTATCTCATTAAATATTAAAGAATCCGTATTAATTACAGTAATTAATCCATTAAAGGAAGTTTTATTAATTTCAAAGTTATCATCATTTATTTTTAATGCTAACTTACATAGATTATGATAGCCTTCTTCGTTTTTAACATATAAGGAATAATGATTTTCTTCACAATAAAAATCAAAACCAAAAATAGGTTTTATACAATATTTTTTGCACAATTTATTAAATAGTGGAAAAGCCATCATATTTTGGTAATCGCTTATTCCTATTGTTTTGTAACCTAATTCAGTTGATTTTTTTAAAAGTTTGTCGATTCTTACACCACTTTTTAAAAAACTATATTCTGTATAAATGTGAAGAGGTATGAACATTATTATCCTTTCTTTACAACGTCATCTAAAGCATCAATAAGTTTTGGAAGTTCAGTTAAATCTTTAATTTGACAACCAGCAGCTTGATCATGACCGCCACCTTCAAATTTCTTTGCAACTTCGCTAACTACCAAATTTCTACTTCTTAAAGATATTCTAAAACATGGTTCAGTTACATCTTCAGTAATTGAACACCAAATATTTATCCCATCATAATTTGAGAAAAAGTTAACTAATTCTTTTCCTTGGTCACTTGTTAATCCTAAATTTATCAAATCCATATTTGTTAAAACATAGTAACAAACGCCATATTTACTAATTTTATAATTATCTAAAACGAATTTTACAAAATTTAAATCTTTTATATCTTTGCGATACATTTTTTCATATATTTTAGTGAGATTTAAACCTTTATTTTCAAGTTCAGCAGCAATTTCAAAAGTTCCAGGAGTAGTGGAGTTATATAAGAATCTTCCAGAATCTCCAACTAAACCAATAAATAGATATTCACTAGCTTTGTTAGATAAAATATATCCTTGGGTTTCGAAATATAAAAGCATTGAAGTAACTATTTCACTTGCAGCCGCTTTATCTGTTTCAATAATTTCATAACTTGAAACATTATCGCTTTTTGGATGATGATCAATTACAATAACATCTTTTGTTCTATTGAATCTTGGATCAGCAATTCTTTTTTTATCGCTTACATCAACAATTATTGATAAAAATTTTTCGTTAAAAAAGTCATCTTTTAATTTTGATGTTGGTGGAAATAAAGTATTGGTGAATGAAGGGCTATTATCGCCCATTTCATAAATCTCTTTATCTTTAAAATTGTCTTTTAAGAATGTTGATAAACCAAATTGAGTTCCTAAAGCATCGTAATCAGGAACGATATGTCTAAAGACACATATTTTTTTATATTCTTTAATTTTACTTAAAATATAATCGTATTTTTCTTTATTTTTTGTTATTTCCTCTAATAAAAAATTCATAATAAACCTATTTCTTTAAAAGCATATTATATGCATCACGAGCAATCATTACTTCTTCATCAGTAGGAATAACAGCAACTTTAATAGCGGATTTTTCGGTTGAAATCAAGCCTTCTTTTCCTCTAACCATTACTTCATTTAATTTTGAATCATATTCAATATGTAAGGCTTCCTTAATATTTTCTAAAACATTTTTTCTATATAAAGCGCTATTTTCGCCGATTCCAGCAGAGAAAATAATTAAATCACAGCCACCTAATCTAACATAGTATTGACCAATAAAATCAGCAACTCTTCTTGCCCATAATTTATTAGTTAATATAGCTTGTTTATCGCCTTTTAAAGCTGCAGCTTCTAAATCTCTAGAATCATCACTAATCATAGAAACACCCTTTAATCCAGATTGTTTATTAAATTCTTGATAAATTTCTTCACTAGTTTTTCCAGTTCTTTGAACTACATAATTGAAAACAGAAGGATCTAGATCTCCGGTTCTTGTTCCCATCATAATTCCTCCACATGGAGTTAAACCCATGGAAGTTGCAACACATTTGCCATCTCTAACAGCACTTAAAGAAGCTCCGCTTCCTAAATGGCAAATAATCATTCTTGCATGTTTATCATTATTGACATACTTTAATCCTTCAATTGATAAATACTTATGAGAAGTGCCATGAGCACCATATCTATAAATCATATATTTTGTTGTATATTCATATGGAATAGGGAAGATTTTATCTTGATCTTCTTGAGTTTGATGGAATGCAGTATCAAAGGCACAAATACCAGGAGTATTTGGTAATACTTTCATAAAAGCTCTAATTCCAACTAATTCAGCAGCATTATGTAAAGGTGATAGTGGAATCAACGACTCAACTTTATCTAAAGTATCTTTATTAATTACAGCACTTTGAGAAAAATATGGTCCACCTTGAACTATACGGTGACCAGTTGCTTTGATTTCATCGTAACTTTTAATAATATTTTTATTAACTAAAGCATTTAATAATAATTTAACTGCTTCACCATGATCTTTTACTGGTTGAACAGTTTTTTCACTGTTTCCATTATATTTAATGCCAAAGATTGCATCTTCGTGACCAATTCTTTCAACATTTCCAGAACAAATAACTTTTTCTTCAGGCATTTCATAAAGTTTAAATTTTAAACTAGAACTTCCTGCATTAACAGCCATAACTTTTGACATAATAAAATATCCTCCAACGATAACGTTTATAATTATATAAAATAATTATACATTTTGAAACCTTCCATTTATAAAAATATGCTTTTTTTTATTAACTTTTCTAAAATAATTCTTATTATGATATATAATTAAAAAGAGGATAAATGAAAAGCATCAATAATGGTTTTAAAAGACATATAAAAACTAATAATCCGTTTGAGGGATTTTTAGGCGGATTAGGATTGTTTTTCGGGCATATGTTTTTGGAGTCCTTATTTGAAGGATTGTTCCATTAAAAATCTTTAATACTAGAACTTAAAAAACATTTGATATAAACTTATAAATATGAGAGAAAGTGCAGTATTTTTACATATATCATCTTTACCTGGTAAATATGGTATTGGTGGTTTAGGTAAGGAAGCCTATCGTTTTGTGGATTTTTTAAAAAAATCTGGTTTTTCAAGATGGGAATTGTTGCCTTTAAATCCATGTGGTCCTGCAAACAGTCCATATCAAACAAATAGTGCATTTGGTTTAAATCCTCTTCTAATAGACCTTGATCTTTTGCTAGATGAAGGGTTATTAAAAAGAAGCGATTTTAGTGGCGTTAAATTTGGAAAATATGCTCGTACGGTTGATTTTGGATTGGTATATAAATCTCATAAAGAATTATTACATAAAGCTTTTAAACGTTTTGATAAAAACTCAAGAGAATTTAAAAATTTTTCTGAAGAAATAATGTATAAAGAATATGCAATGTATATGACAATTAAAGGGCTTAATGATGATAAAGGTTGGTATGATTGGAAACTTGAATATCGTACATATAACTCAATGATTGAAAGTTTTATTTTAAAGAATTATAAAAAAGAATATGATTATCAGTTATTTACTCAGTTTATTTTTCTTAAGCAATGGCGTATTTTAAAAAAATATGCAAATAGTAATGGTATTAAAATTGTTGGTGATATTCCATATTATTTGTCTTTAGATAGTGTAGAATTTTATTTTCATCCTGAATTATTCTTGGTCGGAAAAAATAATACAATAGAATATATATCTGGTTATCCAAAAGACGCTTTTAATAAAGAAGGACAACGATGGGGAAATCCATTATATGATTGGTCTTATATGAAGATTAATAATTATAAATGGTGGGATAACAGAATAAGAAAAGCGTTAGATCTTTATGATTTTGTTAGGCTTAATCACTTTAGTGGTTTTTATAATTTTTATGCAATGCCTTTTTCTTTTATGAGCAAAGAAAAAGGGTTTTTTATGCCTGGCCCAAGGCTTGATTTCTTTAAAGACAAACAGAATTATCCATTAATTGCTGCTGGTGTTGGCTTAAAGGATGAAAAAGTAACTCGTTTCATGAAAGATTGCGGATATCCAGACATTAGAATATTAGAACTTGGTTTTTTAAATGATGATGCCGATTTATGTAGTGCGCATAATCCTTCAAATTATAGCGATAATTGTGTGGCTTATATTTCCAATCATGATTCAATTCCATTAAGGCCTTTTATTGAAGAAAAACTACAAAGTAATAAAGATAAAACAGTTGAAAATATTATGGAATATTGTAAAAAATATAATATTCATTTTGACATTAAAGAAATTTGTGAAAATTATTTGTGTAAAAAGGTTATAGAAATATTGTTTTATAGTAAAGCAGAGTGTGCTGTATTGACAACACAAGATTTGTTCCTACAAGAAAAGAACAGTAGAATGAATACTCCTGGAACTGTAAATCTTTCTAATTGGACTTATAGAACTACAGAAAGAGATTTCAATGATGTCAATTTAATAAATTACTTTAAAGAACTAAATTCAAAAACAAGAAGACTTTAGTAATTATTTAGTATATTTTTAGTTAATTTTTTTTAAAAATAAAGGAAAGTGAAAAGCAATTTTATTATCATTTATAACAAATTCTTTATTGGAAATTAAGTCAATATAATTGCCATTTTCTATTTCATTATTTTGAATAATAATTTCTTTTTCTGAAAAATTAAATAAACCTAAAACGAAAGAATTATCCTTATATAAATTTTTTACTACAATGTTTGCTCCAAATGTTTTTAAAAAATGAGACGAAATTAAGTCAATATTTTTAGGGTCTTTCTTTATTTTAATAAGAGTTTTTACGAAATTAAAATATTCTTGATCTTTGATTTCCATATTTATTTGTTCTTTTTCAAAAAGAGAAGGAGTAATTGTATCTTTACATTCTTCTCCACAATATATAAATGCAGGACCTTTTAAAAAGAATGAGTATGATAATAAGTTCTTTGTAAGAAATAAAGAATTAGAAAAACTTGCTATCCTCTTATTATCGTGATTTTCGATTGTCCCTATTCTTAAAGCATCAAAAGGTAACAAGGATTCTTCATTTGACATAATACCCTTGTATCTATCGAGGCTTTCTAAATTTTTGGTTTCTAAGAAGTCTCTGAATTCAGGCCATGAATTATAGCGATATAATAAGTTAAATCCGCAACTATATAATAATGGATCAGTTAAGGTTTCAAAACCTTTATATCTTAAATAATCTAAAAAACTCCCTTCAATTGCTTCACCCAAAAGAATTATATTTTTATTCATTTTATATAATTTTGGGAATGCATATCGATAAAATTTCTCTGGAATCATACTTGCAACATCAAATCTAAAGCCATCAATCCCAATTGAAACATAATATTCTAAAACTTTTGTAAGATATTCAATTAATTCATTATTTGAATAATCCAAATCATAAACATCACTCCAATCAGGACATTTATTTATAATTTCATCATTTTCATCTCTTAAAAACCAACCTGGATGTTCTTTTAGAATGATAGAATCTCTTGAAGTATGGTTATAAACTATATCAATAATTATTTCCATTCCTAGATTATGAGTTTCATTAATCAATAGTTTTAAATCATCATTAGAACCTATATTATGATCAATTTTATAATAATCTTTTATAGAGTAGGGGCAACCTAGAGAACCTTTTTTATCTTTGACACCTATCTCAAAAACTGGCATTAAATATATTATGTCAATTCCCAAGGACTTTATATATGGTAGTTTTTTAATTAAAGCTTTAATTGTCCCTTCTTTTGTGAAATTTCGTACATATATTTGATATATTATTTTATTTTTAAAAGTTTCAAACATAAATATAACCTCTATTCTTTCTTTATTTAATATTCTAAATTATTTATTATAAAAAGTCTCTAATGAATGATTGATTTACAAAGTATATTAATTATGAAATCGTTTTCGAGAATAAATAATTTAATAAATTCGTCAATAAATTTGATTTAATCGTTTTTATTTTAAAAAATATTTAAGAATAAAATAATATTGATAAAATCGGATAAAATTATAAAAGATAAAAAAACATTATAAAAAAATATAAAAAAAATATTTTTTGATTGTTTTTTTCGATTATGACGACTGAATTTTAAAATGCAAAAAATAATGTATGTAAAATTATTGACTACTCGTTTTTTGTTCCATATAATGGAAGCGCTTACAGATGGGAAGTACTTATGAGAAAAAAAGAAGCCGGGATTTTGTTACATGTGTCATCTTTACCAAATAAATATGGTATTGGTACGTTTGGAAAAGATGCTTTTGATTTTATTGATTTTTTGAATAAATCAAATCTAAGAGTTTGGCAAATTCTTCCATTAACATTAACTAGTTTTGGTGATTCACCTTATCAGTCTCCGTCTAGTAAAGGCCTTAATCCTTATTTTATAGATTTTGAAATATTGGAAGAAGAAGGTTTGTTGTTAAAAAAAGAGTATGAAAACATTGATTGGGGAGATAATCCTCGAAAAGTTAATTACTCATCGATCTTTGAAAATAAAATGAAGGTTTTACAAATTGCATTTAAAAGATTTAATCGTTCTGATAAAGATTTTGAAAAATTTGTAGAGTCAAAAGATTATTTAGATTTTTCTGTATTTATGTCAGCCAAAGAAATTAATGATTTAAAGCCTTGGTATGAATGGAAGGAAGAATTCAAAGTATTTTCTGAAAAAGTGGAAAAAAACATTATAAATAATTATAAAGATAAGGTTTTGTTCTACGAATGGACACAATATGAATTTTTAAAACAATATAATTCATTACGTAATTATGCAAAAAGTAAAAACGTTAAAATTATGGGAGATATCCCAATCTATGTTGCTTATGACAGCGTGGAAGTATGGAAGAATCCAGAATTATTTCAATTAAATGATAATCATATTCCAACTAAAGTAGCTGGGTGTCCACCTGATTGTTTTACAACTGATGGGCAGTTGTGGGGAAATCCATTATATAATTGGGATTTTATGAAAACGAATAATTATGAATGGTGGAGCAAAAGAATAGATTACTCTTTGAAATTATATGATTACTTAAGAATTGATCACTTTAGAGGTTTTAGCGGATATTACGCAATTCCATACGGAGACAAAACAGCTAGAAATGGTAAATGGATTAAAGGGCCTGGATTTGATTTATTTAAAGATAAATTAGATTATCCAATAGTTGCAGAAGATTTAGGACAATTAGATGATGATTTCTACGAAATGATGAATAAAGTTAGCTATCCTGGTATGAAGGTTGCAATTCAAGGATTTGATGGAGATCCAAATAGTATATGGAAACCATCAAATTATACCTATAATTTCTTCTCTTATACTGGAACTCATGATAGTCAAACAACGAGACAGTTTATTGATGAGTTAACTCCTTCACAAAAAGCAATATTTATAAGTGATTTAAAGAAAGAATGTATTCACTTCAATATTAACTTTAATGAAAAAGGACAAAATGATTATCTAACGATGAAATTATGTGAAATTAATTATTTAAGTGCTTCAAGATGTGCAATCTGCCCAATGCAAGATTTATTAGCAATTGGTGAAGAAGGAAGAATGAACTTCCCATCAACAATATCTGATAAAAATTGGAGTTGGAGAAGTGTTAAAGAAGACTATTCAAATTCATTAAGTGAATTTATCTCAAACTTAATGGATAAATCAAATAGAGATATTGATTAGGTATTAAGCCCCGTCGGTGGGCAAAATATAAATTCATAAATAGGAGGTTACTAATTAGATTTATGAAAAACAAAATTAAGTTAATGGCTTTAGCTTCAGCAGGAATTATTGCTTTAAGTTTAACTGCTTCATTAACATCATGTGGAGATTCCACATTTAAAGGAGTCATGATTTGGGGTCCTGCCGAACATGAAGAACTTTATCTTAATGCAGTTGAGCAATTTAAAAAGGACAACCCAACATTTACAGCTGATGTAAAATACGGTTCAAATGGTGATGCTGGTGCTTATGGTAATTTATCAGTAGATCCACAATCTGGTGGTTCAATTTTTACATTCCCAAATGACCAATTAGTTAATATTAAAAGAATTGGTGCTATTGCAAAATTAGGAAGTGAAGATACTGCTTGGATTAAAGCAAATCATGTTAATAGTGCATGTGAAGCTGGAAAAATTGGAGATAATTACTATGCTTATCCTGTAAGTGCTGATAACGGATTTGTCTTTGTTTATAATAAAGATGCTTTCGTTGGTACTGATATTTGGGATAGCGATGCAGATAATTTAAAAGAAGGATATACGTTTAGAGATTTATATGCTGCTCTTGATCAAAGAGGTACTCAATCAGGACATGAAAAATGGGCTGATGGGTTAGCAATTTGGCCATCAGGTTCAGCATGGTATGAATCTGGTTGTTTCTTTGCTGCTGGTGGTGATTACTCTGTTAAATATAACGAAAAAGGCGAACAAGAAGGTGCCACATGTAATTTCTGAATATAAAGAATTTGATAAAGATAATAATTCAACAGGATCTTTGTTAATTGATTTTAATTTTGAAAAAGATGATAAGAACAAGTGCTATTATTTTCATTCGATTTATACATATACAGGAAATAAAATTGATGATGATATTGTTTCTTTGGAAACTACTATAACCACTAAAGATGATTCGAATCTATATCAAAAAGATATTTCAACTAATGGAAGTGAAGTTGTTACAACTTTTGTAAATTACGAAACTGTTTATTCTACTTCAGTATCAGTTTTTTATACAAACGACAACACATATAAAAATGGCGGTTTATTTTATGGAGATTACTTTTCAGCTAATGCTAGTAAATATTCATATTATTATAAAATTGATAACGAAGATTTAACTTTCAAATGCGAAGATGAACTTAATTATTATAAGGGTGCATCATTAGATCAAGAATTAACTATTGATAATAAAGGTATGCTTATATATTGTGATGAAACTATGACTATTATTGATAGTAAAGATTATGCTACACAAAAAATAGAAGCAAATTATAATGTTGATTAATTTAATTTCTAAAAGTTGATAAATCTTCTGTGCCCATTGTTATTGTATATAAGAATGTATAAAAAACATTAATAAATGCAAATAAAAATATATATAATAAAACTTCTAAATCAGCATTAACTATTGTTTCAGGTTGAAATGGAATTACTTTTACTAAAGTAAGAAAAAACCAAATTGAACCTAAAAAGAATAATATAGAACATATTAAAGAAACTATCATTACTGGTCTGTTTTTTTCCCTATTTTTATTGAAGCATAATAGGTTAAGAATTTGTGTGCCTTTTTTAAATGATTTTATAATCCAATAAATTTCAAAAATAGAAATTCCAATACCAACAATTATTCCAGCAATATCAAGTAAAATATTAAGTTTACTTCCTTCGATTGTGCCCATATAATTGAATATATCAACACAAAAATAAACGCCAAGAACAATGGATAATATAACTAAGAAAATTAAACTTACTCTATACCAATAAATCTTCATAATAAAATTGTATAATATTACTGAAAAAAAAGATATATATTTGGTATAATAATTATATAAAAAATGCGAGGTTATTATGAACAAATATGCTATTGAACATTTAAGCGATTCCAACTATTGTTTCCCTATATCTGAACATACATTGAAAGTTAGATTAAGAACACAAAAAAAATGATGATATTAAAGAAGTAATTTGTTTGTGGAACGTTCTTCAAGATATGTATAAGAAACAATATCCAATTAAAATGAAAATTAAATATGAAGATAATTTATATTCCTACTATGAAACTTCTATTTATAGTAAGGATCCACGTTTTGCTTATGTTTTTTTAATAACTTTAAATTCTGGGGAAAGTTTCTTTTATAGTGAATTAGGATTAAGCAAAGAATATGATTTTAGGTTATTTTATTTAACTAGTTTCCGTTTGCCATATATAAATAAGAACGATATTGTTTTTGACAATAAATCTTTTATTGGCTCTGTATTTTATCAGATTTTTCCTGAAAGATTTTATAATGGCACAGGCAAAAAAGATTATATTAATAGAGAGTGGAACAGTTTAGATTTAAAGGGCTCCATGAAAAACAGAAGACAAGATGTTTTTCTTGGTGGGGATTTAAAAGGAGTAATCTCAAAATTAGATTATTTAAAGAAAATTGGCATTGATGTTGTATATCTTACTCCAATTTGTACTTCACAAAGTAATCATAAATATGATGTAGAAAATTATTTTGAGATAGATAAAATGTTTGGAAAAGATGAAGATTTATTTAATTTAACAGATGAAATTCATAAAAGGGGGATGAAAATTGTTCTTGATTTAGTTTTCAATCATTCTTCTTCAAAAAATGAAATGTTTTTAGATGTAATTAAAAATGGTAAAAAATCTAAATATTATGATTTTTATAATATTCATGGTAATAAACCAACAGAATTTCCTTTAAATTATGATACTTTCGGTACTGTACCTGAAATGCCAAAGTTAAATAGTAATAATTTCAATGAAAACGATTATTTTGTTGATGTTGGAAAATATTTTATTACTAAATTTGATATTGATGGATATCGTTTGGATGTTGCGAATGAAGTTTCACATACATTTTGGCAAAGATTTAAATATGAATTAAGGCGTATTAAACCAAATATTATTTTAATTGGTGAAAATTGGAATAATGCTAGCAGTTATTTACATGCTAATGAATTTGAAAGTGTAATGAATTACCCATTTATGCTTTCTTGTAAGGACTATTATGTAAATAATACGATTGATTCAAAACAATTTGCCGATAGATTAAATGGCTTATTAACTCGTTATCCTGATGGAAATGATAGAATGATGCTTAATTTACTTGATTCCCATGATACTGAACGTTTTTATAACTATATAAAACCTAATAAAGACCTTTATTTATTAGCTGTTTTAACTTTAATATCGTATATAGGCTGGCCAATGATTTATTATGGAGATGAAATATTTATGGAAGGCGGCATAGATCCTGATAATAGAAGAGGAATGAATTGGGATTCTCAGGAATTTAAAAAAAAGTATTTTGATTTGTTTTCTAAAATTGTTAATTTAAGAAAAAATAATTTATTTAAAGAAGGTGATATTTCTATTCATTCAACTAATGGATTATTTTATATAGAGCGTTTTATTGGAAATAATAAAATTACGGTTGTTATTAAAAATAGCAAAAACAATTTGAAATATATCGTAAGTAAAGATATTATTCTCTCGAATAACTATGAAAATAATACTTTAAAAGGTTATTCATTTATTGTTTATTAAAGGAGAAAAATATGAATGATTTTGAAAATTTAGTTAATGAGTTTAGTAAAAACGAAGAAGTGCAAGCAATTACTCTTGGTGGATCACGTGCCAAAAGCGATAGTGATACATTAAGTGACTATGATATTTATATTTATTTAAATAAAAACTTTGATATTTCAAAAAGAAATAATATTTTAAAAAAGTATTGTAAATACTTTGAAATTGATAATAATTATTGGGAAACTGAAGATGATTGTATTTTAAATAGTGGAGAACCAGTCGACATTATTTATAGAGATTTAAAAGTTATTGATTCTAAAATAGATATGGTTGTTAATAAAGGCATTGTTGGGGAAGGGTATTCAACAACTTTTTTAGATAATTTTATTAATTCTAAAATACTCTATTCAAAGGACGGAAAAATTGAGGAAACTCGAAGCAAATATAAGGCTAAATACCCACAAATGTTAAAATATAACATTATTAAGAAGAATATGAATTTATTAACTGGATTCTTACCAAGTTATGATAAGCAAATTAAAAAAGCTATTGAAAGAGACGATTATGTAAATATTATCAATAGAGTTGATAAATTCTTAGAATCTTATTTTGATATTATATTTGCTTATAATGAAGTTCTGAATCCTGGAGAAAAACGTTTAATTCAATATGCTACTAAGAATTGTATGTTTTTACCAAAAGATTTTGAGAAAAATCTTAATGTTTTGTTTAAGAATCTTTCAAAAAAAGAGAATATTGGTTCAATAATTGATCTTATTGTTAAGAATATTAAAGATTTAATTAAATATTAGCTAAAATGTAAACACTTTCATTACAAAAAAGGTGCTACGAAAAAGTTAAGTAAATATCAATATTATTTTTTTGTAAGCGTTTACTGAAAGCGCTTTAAACGTCGATTCCATCGACGTTTTTTCATTGATTAATATCATAAATAATATATGATTATGGCTGTAAGGAGGAAAATTGAATATGTCTTACAACTATGATGATGTTGGTTTATATGAAGTAGCAGATAGTAACGATGGTGAAATTATGTGTATTGCTAATTTCAACAACAATGCATTTGCTGGTCAATTTGCCCCAGCTACACCTTTTATCAAAGTTAATAAAGATGACTATGATAATAGTGAAGATAATGCAAATTTTGAATTTTAATCTATTTCATATACTAATTAAAAGGCCATCGTAAAGATGGCTTTTTTAATGGAAAGAAATTTTTATTACAATTGCCATTATAAATTGAACATATTATTTATAGTTAATTAATAGTTAAATATTAGTATAAAATAAGTATTTAAAAATTATTTGTTAATTAAGTAACATAATGCTGAAAATATATATATAATTATAAGTATGGAAAAGTTGATTTATAATTTACACACACACACTTCTAGATGTGGTCATGCATACGGAACAGATGAAGAATATGTCAAATCTGCAATTAAAAATGGGATAAAATTATTAGGTTTTAGTGATCATATATTTTTCCCCAATATTATTCATAAAGGAATGAGGGGAAATTACGAATTATTAGATGATTATATTTCTTCAATTCTCTTTTTAAAAAAGAAATATTCAAAAAAAGTTGATATTAAATTAGGGTTTGAGGCTGAATATCAAGAGAGTTTTTATGGATACTACAAGTATTTGCTAAATGATAAGCATTTTGATTATTTAATTCTTGGTCAGCATTTGACATACAATATAAAAGGAAAACCAATATATTATTGGGGAAAAGAATTGAATAATAAAAAAGAAATATATAGATATCGTGATGACTTAATTAGTGGTATGAAGACAGGTTTTTTCTTATATGTTGCTCATCCAGATTTGTTTATGCGTAATGTTTCTATTGTTGACGATGACATTATTAAGGTTTGTGAAGATATTTGCGCTGCATCCAAAGAATATGATGTTCCATTAGAAATTAATTTAGGTGGTTTTGGTTATTCAAATATGATGGCTCAAATTGAAGGCGGAAGTCCTTATCCAAATCATTTCTTTTGGAAAATGGCAAGGAAATATAAATGCAAATGTGTAATTGGAGTTGATGCTCATAATCCTAAGAATTTTGATAGTATAGATTATTATTTTTTAGATAGTTTCATTAATTATCACGAACTTAAAATAATGACATTAGATGAAATTTTACATAAATTTAATTGATGTAGACTAATCTATTTCTATTTTCTGAAAATATTTTCATAAAATGAAAAAAAATATTATAAAATAGTGTATTTTGCTACTTTTTATAGGGCTGTTTTGGTAAAATAATATTAACGAGGTTATACAAAATGGCATTTGGTGTTTTATATGATTATTTATTGGGTCAATCCATTGAGGCCTATAAATATTTTGGTGCACATTTCGAGACAAAAGATATGGAAGTTTTTGTAGATGTTCCATTAAAAAAGGATCCTACAAAGAAACGCAAAATAACAGAAATAAAACCTGTTAATGGTGTTACTTTTAGACTTTATGCTCCATGTGCAAGCGATGTTAGTGTAATTGGTGATTTCAATAATTGGGATCCAATTATTAATAAAATGGAAAAAGTCGACGATTCAGGAGTATGGGAAGTTTTTATTCCTGGTTTACACAACTATGGTTTTTATAAATTTCATTTTAAAAATGCAAATGGTAATTATGTTGATAAAGCTGATCCATTTGCATTTTTTAGTGAATATAGACCAGGAAGTTGCTCAAGATTATTTAATATCGAAGGTTTTATTTGGCATGATAGGCCATATTTAAACAATAGAAATAGAAATTTTGATCAACCAATGTCAATCTATGAAATGCATTTAGGTTCTTGGAAGGGCAAAGTAAATAATCGTTATCTATCATATGAAGAGATTGCTGATTACTTAATTCCTTATTTAAAAGAGCTTGGTTATACTCATATCGAAGTTATGCCAATTACTCAATATCCATTTGAAGGTAGTTGGGGTTACCAAGCAACTGGTTTCTTTTCTGTAGATTCTACCTATGGAAATCCAATGCAATTAATGTCTTTTATAGATAGAATGCATCAAGCAGGAATCGGTGTTATTTTAGATTTTGCTCCTGTTCATTTTGCTGTTGATGATTGGTCTTTATCGAAGTTTGATGGCACAGCCTTATATGAATATAATAATGAACATATGTATTCACCATGGGGAAGTTTACAATTTGATTTAGGAAAAGATCCTGTTCGTTCTTTCTTAATGTCAGCAATGAATTATTTTATTGATTATTTCCATTTTGATGGAATTAGAGTTGATGCAGTTAGTAATATTGTCTATTGGGAAGGCAATAAGAATAATGGTGAAAATACCGGAGCTACCGAATTTATTAAGAGATTAAATGGGAAAATCCATTTAAAACACCCTGATGTTATGATGATAGCTGAAGATAGTACAGATTTCCCAGGTGTTACAAAACCAACTGAAAACAATGGTTTAGGATTTGATTATAAATGGGATTTAGGTTGGATGAATGATACATTAGAATACTATGGTTTCGATCCAGTTTATAAAAAATATCATCATAATGAAATTACTTTCTCAATGGCTTATTTCTTTAGTGAGAATTTCTTATTACCTTTATCACATGATGAAGTTGTTCATGGAAAAGGCACAATTATTAATAAAATGTGGGGCAACTATGATCAAATGTTTGCTCTTGTTAGAAATTTATACACCTATCAATATGCTCATCCAGGCAAGAAATTATCATTTATGGGTAATGAACTTGCAAGTTTTGATGAATGGAACGAGAAAAAGAGTCTTCCATGGGAACTTAAGAGATTTCCAAAGCATGATAGTGTTTCAAGATTAATTAGAGATTTAAATATGATTTATCGTGCTGAACCAGCAATGCATTTTGAAGAATATAATCCAGCACATTTTAATTGGTTAATGGTTGATAATTCTCGAGATAGTGTATTTGCATTTGAACGTAGAGTTGGCGATTCTCATTTAGTATTTATATTTAATATGACCCCTAATTATTATGAATATTATGATATAGGTTTAACTAGAGAAGGAACCTATGAAGAAATATTCAATAGCGATAAAGATGTTTATGGTGGAAGCAATGCTTTTAATGGAGAACCATTAATGAGCTACTATTATGGTCCAGAGGGCAGACCTCATAAAATAAGTCCAAAATTAGCTCCATTTGCTGCTATGATTTTTAAATATTCACACAAGAATCCAACAAAAGAATAAGGAAGGTATGATATATGTTTTCAAATAAAGAAGAATTTAAAAAAGAATTTGTCGAAAGATTACACAATAAATATGGTAAAGAAGTTAGTGAAGCTCATTATCTAGAACAATACGATATTTTAGGTGAAATGGTTAGAGATTATGCTGGTAGTGACTGGCGTAATACTAGAGAATATGTTTTAAAACACGATGAAAAGCAATTAATTTATTTTTCAATGGAATTTCTTATTGGTAGATTAATGACTTCAAATCTTATGAATATGGGTATTTATAATATTTGTAAAGATGGTTTGAATGACTTAGGTATTGATATTGGAAAATTAGAAGATTGCGAAGCTGATGCAGGTTTAGGGAATGGTGGTTTAGGAAGATTAGCAGCTTGTTTCTTAGATAGTATTGCAAGTTTAAATTATGTTGGTCATGGTAATTGCATTCGTTATGAATTTGGTTTCTTTAAACAAAGAATTGAAAACGAAAAACAAATTGAGCTACCTGATCAATGGTTAACTAATGGTTATGTTTGGGAAATTAGAAAACCAAAACATGCTGTTGAAGTTTCTTTTTATGGCAATAGTGAAACTTATTTAAAACCAAATGGTGATTATTCAATTAGAACTGTTGGAGCAACAAAAGTATTAGCTATGCCATATGATGTTTCTGTAGTTGGTTATCATAATAATTTAGCTAATTCTTTGAGACTTTGGAGTGCTCAACCTTCAACTTCAGCCTTACCAGATGATGTTACTTTTGAAGAATATTTAACTACTCTTAAAGAATTATGTCATGGTTTATATCCTGATGATTCAACTGAACATGGTAAAGTATTAAGATTAAGACAACAATATTTCTTCGTAAGTGCTGGTTTACAATCACTTATGAGGGGGCATCTTAGAAGACATGGTACTCTTGATAATTTTTATGAAAAACATGTTTTTCAATTAAATGATACACATCCAATTTTAGCTATTCCTGAAATGATGAGACTTTTAATGGATGAATACGGATATGGTTGGGATGAGGCATGGAATCAAGTTACTCATTGTTTTGCATATACAAATCATACAATTATGCCTGAAGCACTTGAAAAATGGCCAGTTCAATACATTCAAAAGTTAATTCCACGTTGTTTTATGATTATTGAAGAAATTAATAGAAGAGAATTAATGTGGTTCAATGAAATTAAAGCTACTGAAGGTGAACGAAACAATATGATGATTATCAAAGAAGGTTTTGTTCATATGACAAGTTTAGCTATTTATGTTTGTTATAGTGTAAATGGTGTAGCAGAATTACATACAAAGATTTTAAAAGAAGTTACATTTAAAGATTTCTTTAAGTATTTACCAAATAAATTTAATAATAAAACTAATGGTGTAACTCATAGAAGATGGTTAATGTATGCAAATCCTGAATTAAGTAATTTAATAACTTCAAAGATTGGTGATTCATGGATTACCAATCCTGAAAAATGTATGGAAGAACTTTCTAAACATGATGATGAAGAAACACTTAATGAATTAATGGCTATTAAAAAGAAGAATAAAGTTAGTTTTGCTAAATTTATTAAAGAAAATTATGGTGTTGAAGTTGATCCAGATTCTATCTTTGATACACAAATTAAGAGATTGCATGCTTATAAACGTCAATTAATGAATGTATTTAGAATTATTGATAACTATTATGAAATTAAGAATAATCAAGATTTTAAAATGTATCCACATACATATATTTTTGGTGCTAAAGCTGCTCCAAGTTATGTTTTTGCAAAAGAAATCATTGAATTAATTAATGCAGTTGCTAAGGTTGTAAATAATGACCCTGAAGTAAATAAATATATGAAAATTGTATTTATTGAGAATTATGGCGTTAGTCTTGCTGAAAAAATTATACCTGCAACTGATATTAGTGAACAAATTTCTACAGCTGGTAAAGAAGCTAGTGGAACATCAAATATGAAATTTATGATGAATGGTGCCTTAACTTTAGGTACTCTTGATGGTGCAAATGTCGAAATTGCCGAGAGGGTTGGACCAAAGAATGTATTCATTTTTGGTAAAAAAGTTAAAGAGATTGAAGATCTTAAGAATAGTGGTACATATGATCCATGGGATAAATACAATTCTAATCAAAGAATAAGAAGAATATTAGATAGCTTATATAATGGGCCATGGTGCGAAAATATCAACGAGAGATTTAAAGGTATCTTTAATGAAATTATGAATCATAATGATGAATATTTTATTCTTGAAGATTTTGATAGCTATTTAAAAGCTTCGAAGGATATTGAAGAATATTACTTAAATAAGAAAAAATGGGCAAAATCTTGTTTAGTTAATATTGCTCAATCAGGTTATTTCTCAAGTGATAGAACTATTGAGCAATACAATAAAGATATTTGGCATCTTAATAAGATTAAGTTTGAAAAGTAGAAATTTAGTATATTATTAGTAAATTAAAAGGCAACTTAGTTGTTGCCTTTTTTTAATTTATTTGGGATATTTTTGAATATTAAAAGTAAAATTATTGATACAATAGAACCACAAACACCTTGTATTAAATCAAATAAAGAAGAGGCATAAGCATAATTAATATCAAATAATATAATGTATGAAATAAAATAAGTTAAAACCATAAAAAGAGGAGCGATTATCAAAGAAAGGTATTTTATATGTTTTGTTTTATTAAGCATTATTGAAAGAACAAAACAAACAATAACTTCAATAACTTTAGCAAGCAGAGTAAATGGTGCGAATAGTGCATAGCCTGAAACCAAATCTGCAATTACTGATCCAATAGTTGAAATACAGGCAATTAATGGACCAAAATAGATTGTCGTAAACAATAAAATGCCATCACTTAAATTAAAATATCCTGCTCCTCCACCATATGGTATTGCAATGAAATATGTTCCAATAAAAACAATCGCCATCATCATTGATGAATAGGCGATATAGTATAAAGTTTTTCTTTTATTAGTCATTTTTGTGTAAATATTCTTCGAAACGAGCTTGTCTTTCAGCATCTATTTCTTTTAATGTTTTATCAATAATTCCATCTAAATTATCTATTGTAAATAACATAACTCCATTTTTTTCTAATTCACGAGCTGTAATTCCCTGGCCTTTAATTTTGACATTATTAAAATTACCATTATGGATCTCATTAATTCCACAAGAAGGGGAACCATCAACTAAAACAGCTTTTTTAATATGAAGATATTTTACAATATTAATTACTTGTTTTGCGCCTTCTTCAAAATATCTTGTTACGTCTCTCCCGTTTTTATCAATAACAGAACCATTTTTAATTTCTGAAGGATAACGAGGTGTTGATAAACCACCCATAACTTCAGGGCAAATAGGAACAATATTAAAATGTTCTTTTAAAAATTCAACCTTTTCATTGTAGTTATCTTTTCCATCATATCTTGTTTTATCTCCTAAGAGACATGCACTTACTAATATAGTTTCCATAAAAAATCCTTATCTTCTTTAATTATTATAATTATACTTTTATAATATTTCTATATGAAAAAGGAAACGAACATAATAATAAACGAAAAAGTATATACAATGATTATTTCTTTTAAGTATACAAATTATATTAGAATCCGTGTTAATAATGGTCAATTCATTATTTCTTGTCCTTTCGGGACAGATGAAAGTTATCTTAAAACATTACTATTAAAATCAAAGTCACTAATAAAATCTGCAGATAAGATCAAACCTTTTAGCAGTTCATATTGTTATATTTATGGTGAAAAACAGCCAATTGAAGATTGTTTTATTAAAATTGATAACCATTTTATTTTATTTAATGAAGAAACAATATACAAAGATGTAGAAAAATATTTTAACAAATATATCACTGAAAGAGTTCTTTTGTATGAAAAAATAATGGGAGTAAACTCAAAATACAAAGTAACTAGTAAATTTGTTAAAACTCGTTATGGATCTAACTCTAAAAGAACCAAAACTTTATCATTTAATACTTATTTATTTCATTTTAATAAAGATATAATAGATGCAATAGTGGTTCATGAATTAGCACATGAATTTTATTTTAATCATTCAAAAGAATTTTATGATTTGATTTATAAATATTGCCCAAACTATAAAAAACTACATAAAGCATTAACGGAAGGAGATTATTCATATGGTAATCAATATTAACAGTAAAGATAATAAAGTAATAAAATATGTTAATAGTTTAAGAAACAACAATACTATGTATGAAAAAAGACAATTTATTACAGAAGGCGAACATTTATTTTTGATGGCTTTAGAATCAAAAAGTATAGCTTTTGTCGTTACTTTATCAAAAAAAGATCTTCCTGATTCTATAACTCAATATATTGTAACAGAAGATATAATGAAGAAAATCAGTATAAATAAATCTATACCAAACGTTATAACTATCTGTAATTTTATAAACTCAAAAACAAATGATGATAGAATTTTGTTTTATTTAGATAATGTTCAAGACCCTGGTAATTTTGGAACGATTATTAGAAGTGCCATTGCTTTTAATTTTAAAAACATACTAGTTAGTGAAAATACTGTTAATAAATATAATGAAAAATGTATTCAAGCATCTCAAGGAGGAATTTTCTCAATTAATATTGAAAGAATTGATTGCAAAATATTAAAAAAATATAAGGATGATGGATATAAAATTGTTGTTTCGCTACTTGATAAAACTGCTTTAAAATTAACTGATTTTATAGATAACAAAAAAGAAAAATATATATTTGTTTTTGGAAATGAAGGGCAAGGAGTTTCAAAAGAAGTTATTTCTTTAGCAGATTTCAAACTTTATATACCTATATCAAATATTGATTCATTAAATGTTGGAATAGCAACAAGCATTGTTATGTATGAGTTATCTCAAAAATAATTTAATTTTATAATAAATATGCTAAAATAATATTGCGTTGAAGAGGAGTAGTACTTATATTTATTAATTATTAGTGATAGATGGGCAGTGAAAACATCTAAATTAAGATATAAGGAATTCACCTTGGAGCAGGTTTGATGAACCTCTAACTATGGATTAAATAGTATTAATTAAGTGCTCAATAGAATTAGGATGGTACCGCGGAGAAATTCGTTCCTATCTTGATTCTTTTTTATTTTTAAGGAGATTTTATGGAAAATAAGGAAATTGATGAATTAGTTGATGAAACATTAAAGCAAGTTGAAAAAGAAGACAAAATTGAAAACATTGTTGAAATAAAAAACAATCTTTTATCAAAAAAAGGTAAATTTGCTTCTTTTATGATTAAAATGAAAGAACTAAAAGTTGAGGAAAAGAAAGAATTTGGTCAGATTGTTAATAGTGCAAAAGCAAAAGTAGAGAAAGCAATTAACGATAAAATGGCTGATTTAGAGGCTAAAAAATTAGCTAAAGAACTTGAAAAAGAAGCTATTGATATTACTTTACCAGGATATGATCATTCATATGGAACTAACAACCCTTTTTACGATATTATCAAAGAAATGGAAGACATATTCATTGGAATGGGCTATACAGTTGAAGATGGACCTGAAATTGAATCCGATAAATATAACTTTGAATTATTAAATATTCCAAAAGACCATCCTGCTCGTGATATGCAAGATTCATTCTTCATTAATGAAAATACTTTATTAAGAACTCAAACAAGTGCAGTTCAAGTACACACAATGGAGAAATCAAATGGTAAACCAATTAAAATTATTTGCCCAGGGAAGTGTTATAGAAGAGATGACGATGATATGACCCATTCACATCAGTTTGCTCAAATTGAAGGCCTTGTTATTGATAAGAACATTAATATGGGTAATCTTAAAGGAACGCTTGAATTATTTGCTAAGAAAATGTTCTCCAAAGACTCTAAAATAAGGTTTAGATCATCTTATTTTCCATTTACTGAACCATCAGTTGAAGTTGATATAAGTTGTTTTAAATGTAATGGCAAAGGTTGCCCAACATGTAAAAATAGTGGTTGGATTGAGGTACTTGGAGCTGGAATGGTTCATCCAAATGTTTTAAAAATGTCTGGATATGACCCCGAAATTTATAGTGGCTTTGCCTTTGGAATTGGCATTGATAGAGTAGCAATGCTTCGTTATGGCATAGATGACATAAGAAGAATTTATACAAATGATATACGTTTCTTAAAATGTTTTAGTAAGAAAGTAGAGGATTAGTTATGTTAGTATCTTTAAAAGAAATTGGTAAATATGTTGATTTAAGTGGATTATCAGCTGAAAAAATTGCAGATAAACTTACTTCTTCTGGAATTGAAGTAGAGGAAATAAAACATAGTGCTTCAGCAACTAATTTAATCATTGGTAAAATTATTAAATGTGATGCTCATCCATCAAGTGATCATTTACATGTATGTAAAGTTGATATTGGAACAGATATTTTACAAATTGTATGTGGAGCGCCAAATGCTAGAGAAGGAATTAAAGTTATTGTTGCTTTAGATGGAGCTGAACTTCCTGAAAAAACAATTAAAAATAGTGAAATTCGTGGTGTAATTAGTTATGGTATGCTTTGTGCTTTAAATGAATTAGGAGTTGATCCAAAATATTTAAGAGAAGAGCAAATAAAAGGAATTGAGGAATTACCAAATGATGCGCCTATAGGAAATACTAAGGTTTTGGAGTATTTAGGTTTAGATGATTCAATTTTAGATTTAAAACTTTTAGCTAATAGAAGTGATTGCTATGCCTTATATAATGTTGCAAAAGAGATTGCTGCTTTATTTAATAGAAAAGTAAACATTCCAAATTACAAAAATGAAAATTTAGTTGATAATAAGTATAAAGTTAGTAGTAATTCATTGAATTGTAAACAATTTGGATTAAGGATATTTTGCAATGTTAAAACTAAAGAATCTCCAAAATGGCTCAAAGATGTTTTAAGAAATGAAGGTATAAGATCAATTGATAATATTGTTGATATAGGTAATTATGTAATGCTTCTTACTGGTCAGCCAATTAATATGTATGATGCAGATAAATTGCCAAAAAAAGAACTTATTGTTAATGATGACTATGAAGGTGATGTTTTAGCTTTGGATGATAAGAAATATAAAATCAAAAAAGGTGATTTAGTTGTATCAAGTGATAATATTCCTATGTGCATTGCTGGTATTATGACATTAAAAAATTGCGAAGTTACAAAAGATACAAAAAATATTGCAGTCGAAGTTGCTAATTTTTATGGCCCTCAAATAAGAAGAACTGCTGTTAGAATTGGTTTATCTAGCGATTCTTCACAACGATTCGTTAAAGGAATTAATCCTAATCAAGTAGAAGAAGTGATGAACATTTGTGCCTACTTTATCAGAGAATTAGGTGAATGTGATACTTCATCAAAGACTTGTAATTATGATGTAATAAATCACGATAAAAAAGAAATTTCTTGTTCGGTCGAATATATAAATAAAAGATTGGGAACTTGCTTTTCAGAAAAAGAAATTATTGATAGTTTAGCAAAGCTTTATTTCAAGATAGAGAAAAAAGATTCTAACAATTTTGTTGCTGTGGTCCCAGATTCTCGTATAGATATTGATGGAAAGGCTGATTTATCTGAAGAAGTTTTAAGATATATTGGTTTTGATACTATTGAGAGTAAATTGCCTTTAATGGAAACCACTGTTGGTGGAAAATCAATGTGTATGGAAAAAGAAGATGCTATTGCTTATTATTTACAAAACAATGGTCTTTATCGTGTTATTAATTATACTTTATTAAATGATGCTGACTCAAAATGTTTTAATTTATTGAATAAAAATAATGCTCAATATGTTGTAATCAATCCTATTACTGAAGATAGAAAAATTGTTAGATCAAATCTTCTTGAAAGCATGGTAAGATGTGCAGAATATAATTCAAATCATCAAAATAAAGATTTCGGTATTTTTGAAATTTCAAAAGTTCAAGATACTAAATCTTTAGAACATCACCTTGCTATATTGCTTTATGGGAATCATTATAGACAAGATAAAATGGGTTGTGAAGCTTACAATTTCTATGATATGAAAGGTTATTTCGAAGAAATTTTAAGATTATTTAATATTAATGAAACTAGAGTTAAATATAACAAAATTAAAGATTCGAAAGAACTACACCCAACAAGAAGTTGCGAAGTTACAATGGGTGGAAAGGTTCTTGCCGTTTTTGGTGAAATTTATCCTTCTTTAAAAGATAAATATAATTTCAAAAAAGATGCTGTTGTTATGCTAGAAATGAATCTTTTGCTTTTATTTGATGCTAAATCTTCTAATAATAAATTCATTATTCCAAATAAATTCCCAGCTGTTGTAAGAGACTACGCATTTATAATCGATGAAAATACTGAATATGCTTTTATTAAAAATGAGATTCGTAGATCTTCTCCATTAATTATTGATGTTAATGTTTTTGATATTTATAAAGGTGAACACTTGGATTTAAATAAAAAGAGTGTAGCAATAAAAGTTTATATAGAATCAAAAGAGCATACATTAACAGATTTAGAGATTTCAACAGTTGATAGCAAAGTTAGAGATGCTTTGAAGAAAATTAATGCAAATATAAGGAGCTAAAATGAATTTACTATATTCACAAATTTCAAAAAGGGAAATAATTGATTATAATTCAACTCTTTCTCAATTTAATCTGAATGACAATTCTATTTTAAAAAAAATAAATGGTATTTATGGAACTTTAAATATTGATAAAGTTTCTGATATTGTAACTATTACATGTAATTTAACTTGTGATGTAGAAATTGTTTCTTCATATACTATGAAGGAATTTAGACAAAAAATTCATTTAGATGATTCTTTATATTTTTCAAATAATGAAGAATTTGAAAGTGATGATGTGATGTATGTTAAGGAAGAAATTGATATTGATCAATATATTTATTCGTTATTGATAACTTCTATTCCTATAAATGCTCACAAAAAAGGCGAAAAATTAATTACACATGGCAAAAACTTTGAAGTTATTAAGGAAGAAAACTTAAAAAGAGATGAATCAGAAAATATATTTGACTCCTTAAAAGATATTGATTTTGATAAGTAAAAATAAAACAAATAAAAAAATCTCCCACTTTATGTAACAATGCTATAAAACGTCGATAAATGCTTATTTAATTAAGCTAATAAAAACGTTAAATAACACTTGCATAAAGTGTTTTTTTATATTAATATAAAGATACAAGTGGAAGAAAGTGGGAGAAAGTGTAAAATATGTTCCTTGGAAGTTACGATTATTCTATCGATGACAAAGGACGTTTAGTCATTCCTAGTAAATTCAGAAACGAAATCGGCGAAAAGCTTTATTTGTTAAAGGGATTTGACGGTTGCCTTTCGATTTATAAAGAAGTGGATTTCCAAAGATATATCTCCAAACTCCAAAATCTACCATTTGAGAAGAGCAAGACTCGTTTGCACTTAAGAATTCTTCTTAACACAATTGTAGAATTAAATGTTGATAATTCAGGAAGAATTCAAATTCCAACAAAGACTCTTCAGCAGTATTCTATTGGCAAAAGCGTGAAAATCATTGGTCTTATTGATCATTTCGAAGTTTGGGACGTTGATTCATGGATGAAATATCGTGAAGACAATGAAAAAAACTTTGAGAAAGATGCAGAAGATCTGCTAAAAAATGAAGAGTAATGAACATAAGCCAGTATTACTGAATGAAGCAGTTGAAGGTTTAAATATTAAACCTAATGGAATATACGTTGATTTAACACTTGGAAGAGCTGGTCATAGTAGTGAAATCCTTAAAAGACTATCTAATAAAGGACTACTGATTGGCATTGATCAAGACGATGAGGCTATTGAATATTCTAGAAATAAACTATCAACATTTTCTAAAAATTTCAAAGTCATAAAATCAAACTTCGTTGACATCAGAAAAGTATTAAACTCATTAAGTATTAATAGTGTAGATGGATTCCTATTTGACTTAGGTGTTTCTTCTCCACAATTTGATGAAGACTTTAGAGGATTTAGTTATAGGTTTGATGGGCCACTCGATATGAGAATGGATACATCAAAATCATTAACAGCAAAAATAATTGTTAATGAGTACTCCTTAGTAGATTTAACGAATATATTAAGGAACTATGGTGAAGAAAAAGATGCATATAAAATTGCAAAAAACATCATCAAAGCTAGAGAAACTAAAGAAATAAATACTACATTTGATTTAGTTGAAATTATTAAAAGTAGTAAATCAAAAAAAGAGTTAGAAATAAAAGGGCATCCAGCAAAGCAAACGTTTCAAGCACTAAGAATTGCTGTTAATGATGAGTTGAATGTATTAAGAATCGCTTTAGACGATGTTATTAAAAGTTTAAATATCGGTGGAAGAGTCGTGGTAATTACGTTCCAATCTCTTGAAGACAGAATAGTAAAAGAAGAATTTAGAAGATATTCAGTAATCGAGGGAAATAGAAATAATGACTTTGTGACTCCAGATAAGATTAAAACTCCAGATTATATTATGGTTAATAAAAAAGTAATTATTCCTTCGGAAGAAGAAATAGAAGAAAACCATAGATCGAAGAGTGCTAAATTAAGGATTCTTGAAAGGATAAAATAAAGGAGAAAATTATGAAAGATAAATTAGTAAGATATCATCATAAAACTATGTATTATATCGTAAAGAAAGCTGGAATTGGCTTATCTTGTATCGTTGGATCATGTGTTCTCTTAGCTTTACCATTAAGTATTGGCTTAAATGCTGTTAAAGAAAATGAAAAATCTCAAAGCATTTCAGAACAAAAAAATGATACTAATGTAGATATAAAAGTATTATCTTTTTAGAATTAAGAATCGATATTCCTTTTAAAAAAGCGCAAAAACGCTTTTTTATTTGCTTTATTAATACTAAATATATACTAAATAATTACTAAACATATCATATAAAAAATATTTTTATTCGTTGTATTTATATATTTTTAATAATATAATTATTAAGTATGGAAAAAGATATAGCTGCTCTTGAAATAAGGTCAAAATCGTTAAATCTTGTTGTTGGCAATGCTTTAGATAATAAGGTGAATGTTGTCTCTAGAATTGTTCGACCATTATCTGTGCCTTTACAAAATGGCATGGTTATTGATAGTGTTTCTTTGAGTAACGATATTAAAAATATTTTAAAAATAGAAGACAAAATACATAATTTGCAAATCAACATTAATGAGGTTTCATTAGTTTTACCTGCTTTTGGACTAGAGGTCTATAATTCACAAAAATCTACTAATACAATTTCTAATACATCAAAAGTTTATAGAATCGATATAAGTAATGCATTGTCATTGGTTAGAAAAGAAAAAATTCCTAATCCAAATAATTTTATTGCTGATATTATTCCAAATTATTTTGTAATAGATGGAGATAAAAATTTTACTGAGCCACCTTTAGGAGAAACATCATCGTCTTTATCTATTGATGCAAATATTTACACATTACCAATTGGTATTGTTTCTGAATTAACAAAAGCAGTCGAAAATGCTGGAGTCGATATTAGAAGATCAATAATTGCTCCAATTGGTGCTAGTCAGTTGTTTAGTGCATATAATTTTAATTATTCGACATATATTCTTGTTGATTGTGGAAGAAAAAATACTACTTTAAGTTTTGTTGGCAATAATACTGTTTATAGTTCGGTATATTTTACTTTTGGTGTTGATGATTTAGTAGATAGAGTTGTTAATGTATTTAATATTTTACGCTCTGATGCTGAACAATTAGTTAATTTATATGGATATGATGAGAGAAAATCTACTTTAAATCCTGCTATTGGCCATTATAAATATAATGGTGAAAGTAAACCAATTTTTATGGAAGATTTAAATAAAATTGTTGCTGGTTACTTTAAGGATTGGCTTGATTATTTTAAAGTTTCTTATGCAGATTTAATGAAACCATATAATGATATTGCAAACGATAAAAAGATTGTTTTTATTGGTGAAGCAACAAAAACAAATCATTTTAAAAAGTATATAAACAATTTTTATGGTGATCGTGCTGAATTCCCAATTATTCCAAGTATTGGAATTCAAGATAGCGAATTTATTAATTGTGCTGGTGCAATACTAATTTCTTCTATTTATAGAGGAACTCTTGAAGATGACATTCATGGAAAAATCAACGAAGTTACTAGAGAAGAAGAAAAAGAATATAAAGAAACAAAAGATGAATTATAGGAGAAACTATTATGAACGAAGATTTAGATAATTTTGAACCCGTTGCTAAAATTGTTGTTGTAGGTGTTGGTGGCGCTGGAAACAATGCTGTTAATCGTATGATTGATGAAAATATTTCAAACGTTGAATTTTATGTTGCTAATACTGATAAACAAGCTCTTTCGTTAAGTAAGGCTCCTAATAGATTAATTCTTGGTGAGAATTTAACTAATGGATTAGGCGCAGGTGGAGATCCAGCTGTGGGAAAAAGTGCCGCTGAAGCTAGTGAAGCAGATATTCGTTCAATTGTTAAAGGTGCAAATATGGTTTTTATTGCTGCTGGTATGGGCGGTGGAACTGGTACTGGTGGAGCTCCTGTTATTGCAAAAATTGCAAAAGATGAGGGTGCTTTAACTGTTGCTATTGTAACTAGACCTTTTACTTTTGAAGGCAATAAAAAAATCGCTATTTCAGTTGAAGGACTTAATAATTTAAAAACAAATTGTGATGCATTAATTGTTGTTAGTAATGATAAATTACTTATAAATGCAGGAAATCTTCCTGCCGGACAAGCTTTTTCTGAATCTGATAAAGTATTGGCCCAATCAGTTAAAACAGTTACAGACTTAATTTTAATGCCTGCCATTATAAATCTTGATTTTGCTGATGTTAAGAGTACTTTAAAAGATAGTGGAATAGCTTTAATTGGTTTTGGAACTGGCGAAGGCGAAAGAAGAAGTGAAGATGCAGCTTTAAGTGCTTTAAATTGTCCATTAATTGAGCAATCTATTAAAGGTGCTAGAAAAGCTATTTGCCATATTACATGTGGCCCTCAAGTTTCTTTATTTGAATGCCAAGATTGTGTTGAAAAAATTATTGAACAAAGTGGCGGAACTATCGATCTTAAATTTGGTATTTCTATTAATGATCAATTAACCGATCAAATAATGGTTTCTATAATTGCTGGATGTTTTGATACGGATGTAGATTTTGCAAAAGTTAGTAAACTTGATTTAGGTAGTTTATTACGTAGTCATAATAAAGCAGCAACTACTCCAATTGAAGAAGAAACTGAATCTGATGAAGATACTTCTAATAAAGATGAAGAAGTTAAAGATGAAAAACCTTCTAATGATGATAAAAATGAGAGTAATGATGAGGATGATGTTGATGAAGAAGATATTATTCCTAACTTTCTTTCAGGAAAATAGTTGATTATTTTATACTATTTTATTAGTATAAAGAATTGAAGACAAGCTTATTAGTTATTTATTTTTAGAAAGAGTAGGTTGTGATGAAAATACTCAATAAAATCTAATATAGTATCACTTCAGTGTTAATTAAGAATAAATAGAGTGACATATATATTATGTATATATGTAACTAAGGTGGTACCACGTAAAAAGCGTCCTTAGATAATATCTAAGGATTTTTTATATTTAAAGGAGATTTATATGGAATTAAAAGACACATTACTTATGCCAAAAACTGGATTTGAAATGAGGGGTAATCTTTGCAATAAAGAACCTATTTTAGTAGAAAAATGGCAAAAAGATGATGTTTATCATCATATGAATGAAAATCGTGATTTAGGAGAATACATGCTTCATGATGGTCCTCCTTATGCAAATGGCAATATACATTGTGGTCATATGCTAAATCGTATTTTAAAGGATTTTGTTATTCGTTTTAAAAATATGTCTGGTTATAAGACTGATTTTATTTTTGGTTGGGACACACATGGTTTACCAATTGAAAATATGGTTACTAAGAGTGGAGTTAATAGAAAAACTACTCCTATTATTGATTTTAGAAAAATTTGTGAAGATTATGCAAAAAAACAGGTTCAAAATCAAAAAACACAAATTCAAAGACTTGGAGTTTTGGGAGATTTTGAAAATCCTTATTTAACTCTTAACAAAGAATTTGAAGCTAGTGAAATTCATTGTTTTGCTCAGATGGCTTTAAAAGGTCTGATATATAAAGGTTTGAAACCAGTTTATTGGTCTCCATCAAGTGAATCCGCTCTTGCAGAAGCAGAAATTGAATATGCTGATGTAAAAGCTTATACAATTTTTGTTGCTTTTAAAGTTAAGGATGGAAAGAATATAATTCCAAATGATGCACGTTTTGTTATTTGGACTACAACTCCATGGACAATTCCAGCAAACTTAGCAATATGTGCAAATCCTAAGTTTGTTTACGGTTTATTTGATACTAATATTGGTAAATTGGTTTTCTTAAGTGAATTAAAAGAAAGCTTAAAAGAAAAATTAGGACTAACAAAGTGTGAATTGATTAAAGAAATTAAGGGTAAAGATTTAGAAAATATCGAATGTATTCATCCTTTGTATAATCGTGTTTCTAGAGTGATTTTAGGAGATTATGTTACTAATGACAGTGGAACTGGATTAGTCCATATAGCTCCTGGTCATGGTGAAGATGATTATAATGTATGCTTAAAATATGGTATTAAACCTTATTGTCCAGTTGATGAACACGGTTATTTAACAGAAGACACAGGCGATAGACTTAAAGGCTTATTTTATGAAGATGCTAATGCCGTTGTCATAAAAATGTTAGATGAAAATGGTTGCCTTTTGAAAGAAGAAGATATTGTACACTCTTATCCTCATGATTGGAGAACACATAAACCAGTTATTTTTAGAGCAACTCCTCAATGGTTTTGTTCTATCTCACCTATAAGAGAAGATTTAATAAATTCTATTAAAAAGGTTAAATGGAATCCATCTTGGGGTGAAACAAGAATGGTCAATATGATTAAAGATAGAAATGATTGGTGTATTTCACGTCAAAGAGCTTGGGGAGTTCCAATTCCAATTATTTATTGCGAAGATAAAACTCCAATTATTGAAAAGGAAGTGTTCGATAGAATCGAAGATTTATTTAGAAAAAACGGAAGTAATATATGGTACAAACTTTCTGAAAAAGAATTATTGCCAGATGGATATAAAAATTCACATTCACCAAATGGTATTTTTAAAAAAGAAAAAGATATTATGGATGTTTGGTTTGATAGTGGATCTAGTTTTAGTGGTGTTCTTTTAGAAAGAAAGTTGAAATTTCCTGCTGATTTATATTTAGAAGGTTCAGATCAATATAGAGGATGGTTCAATTCATCTTTAATAGTTTCTCAAGCAACTCAAGGTTGTGCCCCTTATAAAGAGGTCGTTTCACATGGATTTGTTATGACTGAAAATTGGGAAAAAATGTCAAAATCTAAAGGAAATGGTATTGATCCACTAAAGATTGCTAATATTTATGGTGCTGATATTTTAAGACTTTGGGCAGCATTGATTGATTATTCTCAAGATGTTAGGATATCTGAAAACATCGTTAAACAAAATATAGAAATTTATAGAAAAATTCGTAATACTTTTAAGTTTTTATTAAGCAATTTGTCAAATGGTTCTTTAGATGATACATTTAAATCAACTGATAGAGTCGATACTTTTGAAAAAGTAGATACATTTATTCTTGCTAGATTGGAATATGTTACTAATTATTTTATTAAATCATTGAATGATTTTAATTTTTTAAGTGCAATGAGTGAGTTACTTAAATTTGTTAGCGATGATTTATCAAGTTTCTATTTAGATATAGCTAAAGATATATTGTATTGTGAAAATAAGAAGTCTTTAAGAAGAAGACAAGTGCAAACTGTATTAGATAAAGTTACTTTTACATTAATGAGATTACTTAATCCAATTTTGCCTTTTACTATGGATGAAGTTAATAACAATTATCCATTAAAATTTAAAGATAATGTTCAATATTATGATTATCCAAAAGTTGAACATAAATATGGTGAAAAAGTGCTTTCAGAATATAAGTTATTTCAAAAATTAAGAGATGACACTCTAAAAGCTCTTCAAGAAGAAAGAAACAAAGGGATTATTCATTCTCCACAAGAAGCTTTTATTTCAATTAAGGTTAATGACGATAAATTGAAAGATATTTTAAAAGATATACCTAATGATGAGCTTTCAAGATTACTCATTGTAAGTGGTGTTAAAATAGTTGATAATTTAGATAATGGTTTAGATGGTGATGTTTGTAAGTGTTATGTAATTAAGCATCCTGGTGAAAGGTGTGATAGATGCTGGAATTATTATAATTCTGATGAACTTTCTGAGATAGATGGAGCAAAATTATGCAAGAGATGCCAAGAAGCGATAAAAAAATGAATAGTACAAATTTAGTTGAAAATAAGTCTAATAATAGTATATTTAAAAAGATTTTATTTTCATTTGTTTGGTTAGGTGTGCTATTGTTTTTGCTTGATATACTTACAAAAGTATTAGCTGTAAACAATCTTGTGCAAGGGGAAAGAAATTCTTATATTATTCCTTGGCTATCATGGTTATTTGTTTTTACTCTAACGTTTAATAAGGGTGCTGCATTTGGAATAGGTGATGGTGATTTAGCTGCTCAAATTGTTTTTGTTGTTATATCTTATGTAGTTGCCGCTGCAATTATTGTTTATTTATGTAAAAAATACAAAACAACAAGCAATTTTTTAAGAGCAACAATAATGGTTATTCTTGCTGGTGATTTAGGGAATGCTGTAGATAGATTATTTGCAATTCTTCCAATTAATACGATTTATTCTAATGGTGTCATTGATTTTGTTGATATTACCGGTTGGTGGAAGAACTTTGGAATATTTAATTTTGCTGATGCTTGTTTAACTGTTGGTATTTTAATGCTTGCTGTATATTTGATTGTCTCAAGTATAAAAGAAGAAAATAATAAGAAAACAACTGAAGTTAAAAAATGAAAAAAGAATTATTAGTTAACGATAAAGAATGCGATTTAAGAATTGACAAATATTTGGCTTTAAAAGAACCAAAATTTTCTCGTGTTTTCTTTGCAAATTTAATAAAAGAAGGTAATGTAACTATTAATGGAAAAATTGTGTCTCCATCATATAAAATTTGTCCTAACGATTCTATTATTTATGATATTAAACATAAAGAATTTGATACAGATATAACTCCAACAAAAATGAATATAGATATAATTTACGAAGATGATGATATTTTAATTATTAATAAACCTCAAGGACTCGTTGTTCATCCTGGAGATGGTCATCATGATGATACTCTAGTAAATGGTCTTATTTATTTAAATAAGGAATTATCTGATGTTAATGGGCTAGAAAGAGTAGGAATAGTACATAGAATCGATAAAGACACAAGTGGTTTACTTCTTGTCTGCAAAAATGATTTTGCTCATAATTTTATTGCTGATCAATTAAAGAATCATACAATGCATAGAGAGTATATTGCCTTGGTTTGTGGAAACATTCAAGAAGATAATGGAAAAATTATTGCTCCTTTAGCTAGAAGTAAAACAAATAGATTAAAGTTTTGTGTTGATCCTGTAAATGGTAAGAGTGCAATAACTCATTTTAAAGTGCTAAAAAGATTTTCTAAATATACTCTTTTGGAGTGCAAATTGGAAACTGGAAGAACTCATCAAATTAGAGTTCATATGGAATACATCAATCATCCTGTTGTTGGTGATCCTTTATATGGCGAAAACAACTGTTTTCTTTATAATAAGGGTCAATTATTACATGCATATAAACTTACTTTTATTCATCCAACTACAAAAAAAGAGGTATCATTTGAATGTCCTCTTCCAAAATACTTTAAAGATATAATTGATAATCTTAATTAAGCATTTAATTTAGATGAAATATTTTTATAATTAGCGAAATTCTTTTTACAAATTTTAAGTAAAGCGTCTAACCCAAATTCTTTTGCATATTCTAAAGCAAATTCATCGACCTTTTCTCCAGCGCCATATGGAATCTTTTTATTAAGTTTTTTGCCATAAAAATCCATTTCAATTAAAAAGAAATATCTTGCAATGCAACTTGCTAAAGCTACACTAGGAAAATAAGATTCGCCTTTCTCTTTAAAAACAACGCCATCAGTTATATGATCTATTTTTCCTAAAGCCTCATAATATTTATTTTCGGGTGTAAACTGATCAATATAAACGTTTTTAACATAAGGAAATCTATCGTGTAGTTTAGTAAGAACAAAATTATGTAAGATACATTTAATTTGGTTAATATTAAAACCCTTTTCATAAGCGCTATTATATTTTTCATTTGTAAGAATCTTGTATTCAAAAAATACCTTTTTAAGTAATAGTGGAACAATTTCTCTTATTTTTTCATCATTAATTTTTTTGCTATCTTGAATTTTATATTCATTTACCAATTTCATTGTTTCGTTGTCACAATAGGCTGCACAAACAACGATTGGACCAAGAAAATCACCTGTTCCAACTTCATCACTGCCAATTTGTTGATCAACGTCAATATAAAAAGGCGACTCTTTATTTTCCTTCATTTTTTTTGGTAAAATATCATCAACTTTTGAATATTTTTTTGCTATATCAAGATAATCTTCGCCTTGAATAGTGACTTTAAAAGTATTGGCTTTTTTATTATTGTAAGCAGTAATAATATTATTTTTTGTTTTTGCAACAAAAAGAATATAACCTATATCTTTATCTGTAATATAATCTTTATAATCGTTTTCGATTTTCTCTAATGTTTTTTCATCTACTTTAATCGTGACCATTATTCAAGTATACCACTTAACCCGATTTTATGCTATCATTTAAAACATGGGATCAGTAAGAGAAATTCTTGAAATTGATAAGATATTAAGCAATGTTTCAAAGTATTCTAAAACAATAAATGGTAAGAGTTTTATTGAGTCTTTAGATGTCTTTTCTAACGAAGATGATTGCAGTAAAGAATTAGCTATATTTAATGAAAGCTATAATGCTTATCTAGAGTTTGGTTCATTTCCAATTTCTTCAAAATTAGATTTATATGAAGAGATTAAAAATATTAAAAAGGGTGGCGTATTAGATCCTTTAAAATTAAATCTTTTAAAAGATGAGATATTTTCCATAAAAGAGTTGATTAAGTTCTTTAACAAAATTGATGGAAATAAATTCCCTTTGCTGAAAGATCTTTCTTCAAATCTTTTCTTTTGTGAAGATATTTACAATAAAATTATAAGAACAGTTTCTGTTGATAATACAATTTATGATAATGCTTCACCAAAATTAAAGGATTTGAGAAGAAAATCTCTACTAGTAGATAGAGAAATACATACTGCTGTTAATAAATTAATGGTTTCATATAAAGATAAACTATCGGGTGATTCTTATGTTTTACGTGATGGTAGATTTGTTTTACCTATAAGTACTAATTTAAAAGCTTCTGTCGATGGAATTATTCATGATGTAAGTGATAGTGGACAAACAACTTTTATTGAACCGACATCTATTGTTAATTTAGAAAATGAAAAAATGGTTTACGTTATTCAAGAAAAAGAAGAAATTACTAGAATATTAAAAGAAATATCATTTGATGTAGTTAATAACGAAACTGTTTTACTTAAAAACGATGCCATAATAATAAAACTTGATGTTTTATCTTCAAAAATTAATTATTTGAATGAAATACAAGGGGTTGTTCCTATTTTATTGAAAAATAAAGAAATTAGATTGTATGGTGCAAGACATCCTTTATTGGATAAAGAAACTGTTGTTCCTAATGATTTTTTTCTTGGCGATGATAAAACAATGCTTTTAATTAGTGGTCCTAATGCAGGTGGAAAAACTATTGCACTAAAAACAGTGGCTATTTGTGCATACATGATAAAACTAGGATTGCCAATTCCTTGTAATGAAGGCAGTGGTACGTCTTTCTTTAGGAAGGTTTATATTGATATTGGCGATAGTCAATCAATTGAAAATAATCTTTCTACTTTTAGCGGTCACATGTCAATTCTTTCCACCATTTTAAAGTATATTTCTAGTAATGATTTAGTAGTTATTGATGAATTAGGTAATGGAACAGACCCAAAAGAAGGCGAATCTCTAAGTATGTCTGTAGCTGAATTTTTGGTTCAAAGAAAATGTCTTACACTTATAACATCGCATTATCAGTTGTTAAAACAATATGGTTTAGCAAACAAAAATGTACTAAGTGCGTCCTTTATTTTCGATGAAAAAAAGATAGAACCTACTTTTAAAATGCTTTTAAACGTTAGTGGTAAAAGTTATGGTTTTTTAATTGCTGAAAAATATGGTTTAAATCAAACTGTTATTAATAGAGCTAGAGAAATATACGAGAAGAATTTCGTTGATGTTAACGACAAAAAAATTGAAATTTTAGAAGAAAAAGAAAGAATTATTCATCAAAAAGAAGAAGATTTAAATAAAAAAAGAAATGATATAAATCTTTTAAATAATGAATTAAAGAAAAAGAGCGATAAACTTGATGAAAAAGAGAAAAAGTTAAAAGAAGGAAAGATTGATCAATTTGATGAATATGTTGATAAAAAAATTGATGAACTTGATGATATAGTAGATGAATTTAAAAAACACAAAAACCTTGATGATTCTAGTTTTGTTAAACGAATAAAGGATATTTCATTAATTGATAAAGAAAAAGAAGTCATTAATTGTGGTGATTATGTACTTATAAAAAGTTTAAATTTGCAGGGGAAAGTTACAAAAATTGATAAAAATAGAGTTAATCTTATTTCTACTTCTGGATTTTCTGTTAAAGCAAGTTTAGATGATTGTATTAGAATTAGTGGTCCAAAAAGAGAACCACAAAAGATTAGAAATATTGATAATGAAATTTTGAATCAAAAACAGGTTTCTTCCAGTCTAAATTTAATCGGTTATCATGTCGATGAAGCTTTAGATAGTTTAGATAAATATCTTGATGATTGCCGTATTCGTAAATTAAAAGTAGTAAAAATTATTCATGGATATGGTACAGGAAAATTAAGAAATGGTATTCATACACATTTAAAAACATTACCATTTGTCGAATCTTTTAGACTTGGAACTGATATTGATGGTGGTACAGGAGCAACGATAGTTACTTTAAAATGAACAAAGTATTAGAAAACGAAATTAATCTTTTACCAGATAAACCTGGCTGTTATCTTATGCATAATATAAAAGATAAGATTATTTATATTGGAAAAGCTAAAAATTTAAAGAAAAGAGTTTCACAATATTTTTTAAGACCACATAATGGTAAAACTGCTTGTATGGTTGCAAATGTAGATCATTTTGAAATAATGATTACAAAAAGTGAGAAAGAATCACTGATTTTAGAAATGAATTTAATTAAAAAATATAGACCAAGATATAACATTATGTTAAAAGATAATTCTCATTACCCATATATTGCTATACATAATGTAAAAGATCCATATGTCTCTATTTCTAGAAATACTAGAGATAGTAGATGTGATTATTTTGGCCCCTATCCATTGTCGAGTAATGCTTATGAAGCTTTAGATATAATCAATAAAATATTTCCTTTAAGAAAATGTAATAATGTTCAGAAAGAATCATGCTTATATTATCATTTAGGTCAGTGCCTTGCTCCTTGTATTAATAATATTTCTGATGAAAAATATAAAGACGTAATAAAGAATATTAAAAAATTTTTAAACGGAGATAATCGTGATGTTATCGATGAAATAAAAAAACAAATTACTTTTTATTCTGATAAATTTAATTATGAAACTGCTGAAGAATATAAAAAAATGCTGGATGCTATTAATCAAATAAATGATAAACAAAACGTTGAACTTAAAAGTAAAAAAGATTTTGATGTTTTTGGTTATTATATCAATCAAGAATATATTTCTATTGTTGTTTTTATTTATCGTAAAGGAATACTTATTGGAAGAAAAAGTTTTATTTATGAATTAATTGGTGAAATTCAGGAGTTTGTTACAAACATTATTCTTCAGTATTATGAAGAAAATAAAGTTCCTAACTCTATTTATGTTGGAAACAAAGAAGTCTGTGATACATTATCGGAATTTTTCTGCAAAAAAGTTTTGAATCCAACAAGAGGAAAAATAAAAGAAATTTTATCTTTAACTCAAATAAATGCAAAAGAAGCATTGGAAGAACATTTTTTAAGTGCTCGTTTAGATGATGATAAGATAAGAATATTACAAGATTTAGGAAACAAACTTCATATTGAAACTCCTTATAGAATTGAATTATTCGATAATTCTCATTTACAAGGAACAGATGCTGTAGGTGCAATGGTATGTTTTATTAATGGCGAACCAGTAAAACAAATGTATAGAAAATTTAACATTGAAGGTGATAATAAACGTGATGATATAGCAAGTATGAAAGAAGTTGTTTATAGGAGATATAGCCGTCTTTTAAAAGATAAACAAGAACTTCCTGATTTAATTATTGCTGATGGTGGTATAGAGCAAATTAATGCCATATGTGAGGTTCTTAAAGAATTAAAATGCGACATTAATGTTTGCGGTTTAGCTAAAAATGATAAGCATAGAACGAATCTTTTAATTGATACACATGGTAACGAAATTTACATAGATGATAATAAGCCATTATTTTTCTTTTTGACAAGAGCTCAAGATGAAGTCCATAGATTTGCCATCAAATCTCATATAAATAAACGTAGTTCATCTATGTTTAAGAGTATTTATGATGATATTGCAGGATTAGGTAGCATTCGTATTGAACAGCTTAATAAAACATATCCTACAATTGTTGATTTAAAAAATGCATCTCTTGAAGAATTCGAACAAATTATTCCGAAAAAACAAGCGAATTTGTTATACAATAAATTAAAAGGGTATAAAAATGAGCATAAAGATTAAAAACTTAATGATTTCAGGAGATTATTACAAAGTATTGCAACTTACAAACGGTACTACAGATCCCGAAGATTTAATTTATCGAATTTCTTCACTTAGAATTCTAGGAAATTATCAAGAAGCAATTAAAGAATATTATAATAGTAGAAATATAGTAGAAAATTATGATTTAATTAGTAGTGCAAAGAACTTACTTTTTTGTTTGATTTACATTTCTGATGAACCAAATTTATATAAGGAAATTGAATATTTTAAATCTTACAAATATATAAACCAGGAGACAGAAGAATTTGTAAGAGGGATTGATAATTTTGTATCAAAATGCAAAAAATTTAGAGAAGATCACGAGACAAATGATGACGTAATGTCTTACGAAACTTTAAAAAACTTATTAATTTCAAATAGTGAAGTTGATGAATCATATGGTATAAAAAAGCTTATTGAAATGAATAAAAAAGGCATTATTTATGAAAAATGTTATTTTGATTATTTTTCAAAAAAAACTGATTTTACCTTGAATTTTAGCATGATGCTTTATTTATCATCATTAGCAAAGTATGATGGAAATATTACTTTTAAAAAAGATGGTAAATATTTTACGATTAAACCAATAGATTTAAACGAATATATAGAAAAAATATTTCCAGTTGTTATTATGAAAATTAAAGAAATGAATAGCGAGGAGAAAAACATTAGTTTGGCTCAATATTCTTCTATTCTAATAAATCCTTTATTTTTCTATCTTTTGCCAGAAAAAATAGCTGATAATGATGTAGATAATTTGGTTGCTGCATCATTAATTATTGGAGCCTCAATCTTTAAAATTAATCTTGAAAACGATTCTTTTTTTAAAAAATTAAAAGTAAACGAAACATATGTCGATAAATTCTTGAAAATATATGAAAAAATAAAGTACTCATTATAGTAAAAAAGTAGAGCAATTTTATTGTATTAGATTTAAATCTAATATATAATTTTCTTCGTACGCATTTTATATAAGGAGATTTTATTTTATGGCTACAAAATTAATAGATAAGGGCAATGCAATTTACCAAGTTACTACTGAAGTAAATGGAAAAGCATGGAAAGATGCCCAAGACAAAGCTACTAAGAAACTTTGTGAGAATGTTGAAATTAAAGGTTTTAGAAAAGGAAAAGCACCTCTTGAAATGGCAAAACAACGCTTATCAAATGGACAAATTTATGAAGAAGCTATGAATATTGTTCTTCCTGATATGTTTAGTGATGTTGTTAAGGAGCATAACTTAAAACCATTCTATAGACCAGATGTTAAACCTACAAAGGTTTCAAATGATTTATTAGAAGTTGAATTTACAGTTATTTGTTATCCAGAAGTTACTTTAGGAAACTATAAAGATATTAAGATTCCTTTAGGAACATTTGATGTTAAAAAAGATGAAATTGATGCTGCTATTGATCATTTAAAAAATGACAACGCTGAATGGGTTATGAAAGATGGTGCTGCTGAAAAAGGCGATACTGTTGTTTTAGACTTCAAAGGCTATGTTGATGGAAAAGAATTTGAAGGTGGAAGTGCTGAGAATTATTCATTAGTTCTTGGTTCAAATCAATTTATTCCAGGATTCGAAGAACAATTAATTGGTTCTAAAACTGATGAAAAGATTGATGTTAACGTTACTTTCCCTGAACAATATGTAAAGGAACTTGCTGGAAAGAAAGCAAAATTTGCATGTAAGATTCATGAAATTAAAAATAAAAAATTTCCTGAAATCAACGATGAATTTGCAAAATCTTTAAATTATCCAGGTGTTACAACAGTTGTTGAATTAAACAAATATGAAAAAGATCAATTAATGAGACAAAAAGAGTCTCAAGCTCGTGATGAACAATTTAATAAACTTATTGAAAAAATTACTGAAGGATCAAAAGTTGTTGTTGCTCCACAAGTTATTGAGTCAGAAGCTAAATCAATGAAAGAAGATATGATTAAACAAATTTCTCAAAATGGTTTAACTTATGAGCAATATAAAGAAATTACTGGAATGGATGATGAAAAGATTGACGCTCAATATAAAGTTAATGCTGAAAAGAGATTATCTTCATATTTAGTTTTAAATAAGATTGGTGAAGTTGAACATTTAGTTGTTACTGAAGATGATATCAATGATTATTATGGCCAAATGGCAAAACAATATAATATGAAGATTGAAGATATTAAAAAATATCTTGAACCACAAAGAAATCAACTCGCTTCACAACTTGAACAAGGTAAGATTGAAAAGTTCTTAATTGCAAACAATCTTGAAGTTGCAGTTAAAAAACCTGAAACCGTTAAAAAAGAAAAAGTTGAAAAAAAGCCTACAACCAAAAAAGTTGCTAAAAAAGAAACAAAATAGTTTGAAAGGAGGTATTTAGATGAAGTTTGAAAAAAACATTCCATTTGATATCCCTGTTTTGCCTACGATTGACTTAGTTGTTTTTCCAGGGCAGAATGAAAATTTATATGTTGCTAGACCAAAATCAGTTGCTTCACTTTTATTGAGTGTTGCAACTGATGATTCATATGTTGTTATTTCTTGCCAAAAAGAAATACAAAACAAAGAAATTTCATCTTTTGATGAAATTTTTGACGTTGGAACTTTATGTAGAGTTTCAACATCGGCAAAATATGATAAGGGGTTTAAGATTACTATTTCAGGTATTGAAAGAGTCAAACTAAGTTCCCTTAAAATAGATAATAATGCATATATTGGAAATTGTACTTTATTTGAAGATGAACTTGGTGACCAAAAGCAAGAAGGAATATTAATTAAAGATTTGTTCACAAATTTTGAAGTCAACAAAGAAACTTTTTTTGAAAATTGTAAAAATTGCGATTCTGTTCTTGGAAAAGTTTCTAAAGGCCTAAGTGCTCTAGATATTTCATATGCTCTAAGTTCAAATTTTAATTTAAATTATTTAGAAAAAATTAAGTTACTTGAAGCAGCAAATGTTAACGATCGTTTAGTTTTATTAACTAGTTTCTTCAATAGTATGATTGAAAACAATGAAATTGAGAACAAGTTACAAAAAGAAGTTCGAGATAGTGCTGAAAAATCTCAAAAAGAATATTTCTTAAGAGAAAAAATGAAAGCTATTAAAAAAGAACTTGGTGAAGATGATGGCGATCAAGACCCAGATTTAATTTTGGATAAAGTTGATAAAGGAAATTATCCACAAAATATTAAAAACAAAGTTCATGATGAAATGAAAAAATACAACTTAATGCCACAAGGTTCACTTGAGGGCAGTTTAATTAGAAGTTATATTGATATTCTTTTGTCTTTGCCTTGGACTGAAAAAACAAATGATAATGATGATTTAAAGAATGTTCAAAAAATATTAGATGAAGATCATTATGGTTTAGACAAACCTAAAAAAAGAATTATTGAATATCTTGCAGTTAAAAAGTTAACTGGTAATTTAAAGGCTCCTATCCTTTGTTTTTATGGCCCACCAGGAACTGGTAAGACTTCTTTAGCAAAATCAATTGCTCGTGCACTTGATAGAAAGTTTATTAAAGCAAGTTTAGGTGGAATAACTGATGAGTCTGAAATTAGAGGTCATAGAAGAACATATGTTGGTTCTATGCCTGGAAGAATTATTCAAGGAATGAGAAAAGCAAAAACAGTTAATCCTGTTTTCTTACTAGATGAAATTGATAAACTTGGAAATTCATATAAAGGTGATCCTTCTAGTGCTTTATTAGAAGTTCTTGACCCTGAACAAAACAATGCTTTTGCTGATAACTTTATTGAGGAGCCATATGATTTAAGTAATGTACTATTTATTTGTACTGCAAATTACTTAGAAAATATTCCTAGTCCTTTATTAGATAGACTCGAATTAATCGAATTAAATAGTTATACTGCAATTGAAAAGATGCATATAGCTAAAGAACATTTAATTAAAAAGTGTTTAGTTGCTAATGGATTAAGTAGCGATCAAATTGAATTTGATGATCATGCAATAGATTTTATTATTGAACGATATACTAGAGAAGCTGGTGTTCGTGAATTAGAAAGACTTATATCATCAATTTGTAGAAAAGTGTGTGTTGAATTAGTTAATGATTCAAAACTTAAAAAAGTTGTTGTTCATCCACATGAAGTTAAAAAATATCTTGGTATAGAGATTTTTGAATCTACACAAAAAGAAAAAGGCGAACAAGTAGGAGTAGTTACTGGTTTGGCTTACACTGAATATGGTGGAGATATATTGCCTATAGAAGTAAATTATTTCCCTGGAAAAGGCTCATTAATTCTTACAGGAAAATTGGGTGATGTTATGAAAGAATCATGTTCAATCGCTTTAGATTATGTTAGAGCTAATGCTAAGAAATATGGCATTGATTCAAACTTATTCGATAAAAACGATATTCATGTTCATGTTCCTGAAGGTGCAGTTCCTAAAGATGGACCTTCTGCAGGAGTTGCAATCACAACTGCCATAATTTCTAGTTTATCTAATAAACCTGTTAGTGGAGATATTGCGATGACTGGTGAAGTAACTTTACGTGGAAACGCTTTACCAATTGGTGGGCTTAGAGAAAAATCTTTAGCTGCTTTAAGGAGTGGAATAAAAGAAATTATTGTTCCAGCAAAGAATAAAAACAATGTAGAAGAACTTCCTAAAGAAGTTAAAGATAATTTAAAGATTGTTTATATGAATAATGTAGATGATGCTTTAAAAGAATGTTTTAAATAAAATGAATATTTTTAAAAATGCTAAATTTATAAAATCTTGTAATTCAAATGAAACACTTCCTGAAAATAGACTTCAGGAAGTTGTTTTTGTTGGAAAATCAAATGTTGGTAAATCAAGCATACTAAATGCTTTAACAAATCAAAAACAATTGGCATTTACAAGTTCTAAACCAGGTCATACTCGTTTATTAAACTATTTTCTTATAGAAAATCGCTTTTATTTTGTTGATTGTCCTGGATATGGTTTTTCTTCTAAAAAAGGCGAAGATTATAATTTTTATGGTAATATGCTTGAAAATTATTTTAATAATAATGAATATTTGTCTTTAATTATATTTTTACTTGATAGTAGAAGAATTCCAAATGATGATGATGTAACATTGTATAAATTTATAAAATCAACAAAATATAAATTTGTGATTGTTGCAACTAAATGTGATAAATTAAATCAATCTGAAAGAAGCAAGGTTGTGAACAACTTCAAAACTAAGTTTCTTGGTATTAATGAAAAGAGTATAATATTTACATCAATTAGAGATGAGAGATCAATTGGTAAATTAAAAGATTACATCGAAGAAAATTTAAAGTGAGGATATGTTATGGGTCTAGATAAACATTATGATTTTAAAATTGTAGAAGAAGGTAAATATGAGAATTGGAAGAATAAAGGATATTTTCGTGCTGGTGATATTTCAAAACAAAAATTTTCAATGGTTATTCCTCCTCCAAATGTTACTGGTAAATTGCATATTGGTCACTCTTTAGATACAACAATCCAAGATATTACTTGTAGATATAAAAAAGCAAAAGGGTTTGATGTTTTATATTTACCTGGTTGTGATCATGCTGGTATAGCAACACAAGCTAAAGTTGATAAAAGATTAAAAGAAGAAGGCATTTCTAGATTTGATATTGGTAGAGAAGCTTTCTTAAAAAAAGCTTTTGAATGGAAAGATGAATATAGCGATATAATACATAAACAATGGGCAAAAATGGGATTAATGCTTGATTATTCTCGTGAAAGATTTACTCTTGATGAAGGTTTTTCAAAAGCGGTTTATTATGTTTTTAAAAAATTATATGATGAAAAACTTATTTATAGAGGTGAAAGAATTGTTAATTATGATCCTGTAATGAGAACAGCACTAAGCAATATTGAAGTTATATATAAAGAAGACAAAGGTAAATTTTATTATTTTAAATATGTTTTTACTGATAATAAAAACAAATTTTTAACGATTGCTACTACAAGACCAGAAACTATGTTTGGCGATACTTGTATTGTAGTTAATCCTAAAGATAAAAGATATAAAGATATTGTTGGAAAAAAAGTTATTAATCCAGCAAACAATGAAGAAATACCTGTTATAACTGATGAATATGTAGATATGAAGTTTGGAACAGGAGCTATGAAATGTACACCTGCTCATGACCCAAATGATTTTAATATAGGCAAAAAATATAACCAATCTTTCAAGATTATTATGAATATTGATGGAACAATGGCTGATAATACTGGTAAATATGCAGGAATGGATCGTTATGAGTGCAGAGATTTGCTTGTAAAAAATATTGATAAAGATGGTAATTTAATAAAAATCGAAGAAATAGTGCACCAAGTCGGGCATTCTGAAAGAAGTGATGCTGTTGTAGAGCCATTATTAAGTAAACAATGGTTTGTAAAAATGAAGCCTTTATCTGAAAGTGTATTAAAACAACAAGAGTCAAAAGACAAAACAGTGTTTTTCCCAAAACGTTTTGAAAAAGTATTGATTCGTTGGATGTCAAACTGTGATGATTGGTGTATTTCTCGTCAATTATGGTGGGGTCATAGAATACCAGTTTATTACTCAAAAACTACTGATAAAATACTAATTTCATATGAAACTCCAAAAGATAGCGAGAATTGGGTTCAAGATGAAGATGTTTTGGATACTTGGTTTTCAAGTGCATTATGGCCATTTGCTACATTAGGTTGGCCAGAAAATACTGATGATTTTAAACGTTATTATCCTCTTGATTGTATGTCAACAGGATATGATATTATTTTCTTTTGGGTTGCTAGAATGTATTTTCAAGGATTACATTTCACAAAAGAAACTCCATTTAAAAATGTAATTATTCATGGTCTTGTTAGAGATTCAAAAGGAAGAAAAATGTCGAAATCTTTGGGCAACGGAATAGATCCTTTTGATGTTATTAATAGCTATGGCGTTGATACATTAAGATATTTTTTAGCAACTACTGCATCTCCCGGCATGGACATGAGATATTCAGAAGAAAAATTAAAATCTGTACAAAGTTATCTTAATAAAATATGGAATAGTGCAAGATATATTTTAGGCATATTACCAGAAGACTTTAAACCATCTGATATTGAAAAGAATAAGTTAAATAGTATTGATAAATTCATACTTTCTAAGCTAGAAACTACAATTAACAAAGTAACAAAAGCTATGGATAAATATGAATATGGAATAGCTTCAACAATTTTATATAATTTCGTTTATGATGATTTTTGTAGTTTTTATATTGAAATGACTAAGGTTTCTTTAAATGATAAAAATAATTATAATTATGGAACATATTTTACTTTGATAAAAGTATTGCAATCAGTTTTAATGATGATTTATCCATTTTCACCATTTATTACTGAAGAAATTTACCAATCTTTGCCAGTTCATAAAGAATCAATTATGCTTGAATCATATCCAAATTATGATAAAACATTCATCAATAAAAATGTCGAAAAAAAGGTGACTTTATTACAACAAGTAATAGAAAACATTAGAAGTTATAAAGTTAATAATAAATTTGCTCCAAATTATAAAGTTGATTTAAGAATAAAATCTATAATTGATTTTAATGAATTTTATCCATATGTTAGTCGTTTTTCGTTTGCAACATCAATAGAAAAAGTTGATTCAGACGTTAAAAATTCCACAAGTATTGTTTTAAATGATATGACAATATTTATTCTTGATAATGTAAACAAAGAAGAAATGAAAGAAAAACTTCAAAAGGATTATAATAACGTCTTACAAGAAATCAAGCGTAGTGAAGGTCTATTAAACAATCCAAATTTTGTTAATAAAGCACCAAAAGCAAAACTTGATCTTGAGAAAAGCAAATATTCAAATTATTTAAAACTGAAAGATGAAATAGAAAATAAATTAAAAACTTTATAAAAATTATTTTTACTCCCTTCTTGTTTAGTATAGGAGGAAAAATAATGAAATTAGTTGTTCTAACTGAAGAAGAGCTTTCATTGATTAAACCGGGTGAAGTAATAACAATTACAGCTGTAATGGCAATTTTAGTTATTTCAATTGTAGTCGTTGTTGTTTACAGGTTATTTCAAAGTCAAAATGGGAGTGTAAAGATTCCTGGTGGCTGGCAATTTACATGGAAGTAATATAGTCTATTTTGTATAGTATCAATCTACTAAAAAGTTATTTTATTTGTTTGACACATATATATAATATATGTTAATATAACTCCGTTGTAACTCTATTTAGCTACAACCGCATAGAAAAGGTCACAAGTAATTTTTAAAAATTCACCTTCATAGCGAGTAATTTTTTAAACAGGAGGAAACATATGTACGCAATAATTTTAACTGGCGGTAAACAAGTCAAGGTTGAAGTTGGACAAAAAATCTATGTTGAAAAACTAGATGTAAAAGTTGGTTCTACTTATAATTTTGATAAAGTTTTACTTGTTGGCGATAAGACTATTACTTGTGGTAATCCATATATTAATGGTGCTATCGTTTCAGCAAAAGTTGAAAAGCAAGGTTTAGGCAAGAAGATTAAAGTTTATAAGTATAAATCTAAAGCAAATTATCACAAGACAATTGGCCATCGTCAACCTTATACTTGCTTAGTAATCGAAAACATTAAAGCTTAATGATTAAAGTAACTTATTTAGAAAAAAATAATGATGTTCTTGAGTTTTCATCAATTGGTCATGCTAATTCTTCAAAAGGAGATGAACTTGATCTAATATGTGGCTCAGTTAGCTGTGTAATTATCGGTGGCCTAAATGCCTTAGAGAATGAGTCTTGTTATGATATAGATGTTAAAGAAGGTAGTGTTATTTTAAAAGCTAATTCTAAACCATCAAATCATGATAATATTGTTCTCCAAACGATTATTACTCAATTAAAAACGATAGAGAATAAATATAGTAAGTATATCTCTATAAGAAAATTATAAAGAAAGGTTGGTACAAATATGAAATTTAGATTTGAACTTAATATACAACTCTTTGCTTCACATAAAGGTGTTGGTAGTACTAAAAACGGTCGTGATAGTGCCGGACGTAGATTAGGTAGCAAATTGGCTGATGGTCAACATTGCAACTCAGGTGCTATTATTTATCGTCAACGTGGAACAAAAGTATATCCTGGCGTTAATACAAAGAAAGGTAGCGATGATACAATTTTTGCTACTAAAGAAGGTTTTGTTAAATTCGAAAGAGTTGGCAAGGATAAAAAAAGAGTTTCTGTATACGAAACAAAGTAAATTGAAAGCTGCCTGTTTGGGTGGCTTTTTTTGAAGGCAAATTATGTACACATTTATAGATAGAGCAATTATTGAATGCAGAAGTGGAAAAGGTGGCGATGGAGCCATTGCTTTTATTCACGAAAAATGTAGGCCATTTGGTGGACCAAGTGGAGGAAACGGTGGAAAAGGCGGAAGCATTTATTTGAAATGCAGCAAAACTACTTCTACTTTAGTCAATTATAGACATTCAAAAACTTTTATAGCTGATCCTGGTGAAGATGGCGATATAAAAAATATGTATGGTAGAAAATCTAAAGATATTTATATAGACGTTCCTCTTGGAACTGTTGTATTTTTAGAAGAAAATCATCAATTTTTAGTTGATATGAACGAGATTGGGAAAGAATATTTAATATGTAAAGGTGGAAGAGGCGGTCGTGGTAATGCTTGTTTTAAAAATAGTAGAAATAAAGCACCAAAGATTGCTGAAAACGGACTTCCAGGTGAGATTAAACGTATTATTCTTGAACTCAAGCTATTAGCTGATGTAGGAATTGTTGGATTTCCAAGTGTTGGAAAATCTACATTCATTAGTTGTGTTACTAATTCAAAAGCAGAAATTGGTGACTATGATTTTACTACTCTTGTTCCTAACCTTGGCGTTGCTACAACAAAAGATGGAAGGAGTTTTGTTTTAGCTGATATGCCAGGTCTTATTGAGGGAGCACATTTGGGTAAAGGTTTAGGACTTATGTTTCTTAGGCATATTGAAAGAACACGTGTTCTTATACATATGGTTGATATGAGCGGTGTTAGAGATCCTTACGAAGATTATAAAATTTTAAATAACGAATTAAAGAGTTATGGAATGCACCTTTTAGATAGACCAACTGTAATTGTTGCAAGTAAAATGGATGAAGATGGTGCAGAAGAAAGGTTTGAGAAGTTTAAAAAGCAAGTTAAAAAGGAAGTTATTCCAATTTGCTGTCTAACTGATCAAAATCTTGATTTAGTATTATATAAATGCGCAGATTTATTAAAAGATGCAAAAACTTGGCCTATTTATGAAGAAATGAATAAAGAAAAAGTATACGATGCAACTAAGGAAGAACCTATATTTACAATAAATATGATTAATGATAATACTTATGAAATTGTTGGTGAAAGAGTTCTTAGAACATACGATTTAATCAATCTTTCAACTGATGAAGGAATGATGCGATTAATTTCTTATCTTAATAAAATTGGCGTTAATGAGGCTCTTGAGAAAATTGGCGCAAAAGATGGTGACACTATAAAAATAAAAGATTTTGAATTTGAATATTTTGAATAAACTAATTTCATTAGATTTAATTTAATGTTTAGTTACATAATAGGGAAAGTTGTAGATGTTAAAAAAGATTCTATTGATTTGCTAATTAATAGTATTTGTTTTGAAGTGGTTGTAACACATTTAGATCAATATTATATTAATGATGAAAAAAAAGTATTTATTTATGATGTTATGAAGGAAGAAGTCCTTACTTTATATGGCTTTAAAGATATTGATGAACTTTTGTTATTTAAAAAGATTATTTCAGTTAGTGGTGTGGGGTATAAAACTGCATTTTCACTTTTAAATAATCTTTCAACAAGTGAAATTATAAACTATATTATTACTAAAAATATACTAATATTATCTAAAATACCTGGTGTTTCATCTAAAGCAGAAAAAATTGTTGTTGGCTTGCAAAATAAATTTAAGACAAAAGATTACCCATTATTTGAGTATGAAAATGTATTTTTAGCACTGAAAAAAATTGGATATGACTCTAAAGTCATCACAATAGCTTTAAATAAAATACCAAAAAACTTGTGTGATGAAGAAGCAATTTCAATGACTATTAAGGAAATCGCAAATAATGGAAAATAATTTATTTAGGCCTGTAAAATTAAGCGAGTTTTTTGGGCAATCAAATATTACAGAAAATTTAAAAATATTCATTTATAGTGCAAAAAAACGTAAAACAGTCTTAGATCATATGATTTTTTATGGACCACCAGGTTTAGGAAAAACAAGTTTGGCTTATATAATCGCTGAAGAAATGTCATCTAAAATAATGGTAATAAACGCAAGTTCATTAGAGAAAATAAGCGATTTAGTCAGTATTTTATCTATTTTAGAAGAAGGTTCTATCTTATTTATAGATGAAATACATAGGATGAATAAAGAAATTGAAGAAACTCTTTATAGTGTAATGGAAGATTTTGTTCTAAATATTGCCTATAAAAATGACGAGAATACAAAAGCTTTATCTGTAAAGATTTCTCCTTTTACTTTAATAGGTGCGACAACAATGCAAAATTTAATTTCAACTCCATTAATGAATAGATTTGGTATTGCATTTAAGTTTAATTATTATTCAATTTCATCACTAAAAGAAATTATTATTAATAATGCCAGCAAAATTAACCTAAATATTACAAAAAAGGCATGTAATTTAATTGCAGAAAGATCAAGATATACACCAAGAATTTCAAATAATATATTAAAAAGAGTTTTTGATTATAAAATATATAAAAACATTGACATAATCGACGAAAATAATATTATTGATGCATTTAATGTTTTAAATATTTTTGAATATGGTCTAAATGAGTTTGATATAAGAATATTAAAAATTATGTATAAAAAATTTAGATATACTCCAGTTTCTATTGAAGTAATAAGTTCTATACTAAATGAAGATGCAAACAATATAAAATTTGTTAATGAACCTTTTTTAGTAAACAGCAATTTTATAGAAAGGACAAAAAGAGGAAGGGTGCTAACAAAAAAGAGCATTCTTTTTCTAGAAAAAAATCAAATAAATGAGTATTAAATAATTGTAATAATTGATAAAAAATTGTATATTATCAAAGTATACATTGTTTTATAAATTTATTTATAAAAGACGGAGGATTGTTGTGAAACGTTTTGTTGCTTACATCTTATTATGTTTTAGTGTAATACTAAGTGCATTTATAGGATTTTTACCTACTAGTTTAGGAATTAATGCTAGTGCCGATTATGATAACGGCCAAAATTTTGTCTATAAAATTGATACAAAAAGTGATGGTACTTCTAGTGAAGAAGATTTAACAACTGGAAAAGCTATTGAAGAAATCACTGACGAATTCAAATATAGATTAGATAAAATTAATATTTCTACTTATAAACTCGAAACTGAGGGAACTGATACAATTAAGTTATCTTTTAAAGCAGATCCTGCAATTGCTACTGCTGCATCTAAATATTTGATGTGGGATTGGGGCTTTGAAGCTATGAACTATAAAGGCGATATCATGATTGAAAGTAGCGAATTCTTTGAACAAGGAGACGCCTATATAAATTATGATAGTAATTATCCTGTTATTGTTCTCCCATTAAAAAATCCTGAAGATTTTAAAACAAAACTTTATGATAACGTAAAATCTGCCGATTCTACCGATGATTCTACCGATGAAGACACAACTGATGATACAACAGCCAACGAAAATTATATTTATATTGTTAATAATTGGAATTCTACAGAATATTCTCTTGAAGATATTATTGCTGATGATGGTGCTAACGCTGATACAGTTGAAAGCAATTCTTATTTATCAAGGTTAGATGCAACAAAAGAATCTGAATTATATTTTGACTACGATTCAACTGATACTAGCGGAAAAGCTTTTACTGAATTAAAATATACTGACTTTTTAAATAATGCTGGAAGTGATTTGGCTTTAGCTAACAAATTAGCTAATATTGCTGTAAATCAATTTAATTGTACAGAGTTTGATTATGATTTAACTTTAATTAACAAAGATGTTATTAATGATTCAACTAATTATTCTGATCCATTTATTGAATCTTTAATTTCTCATGTTGGTGGTTATGGTAGTTTAAAACAAATTACATTATCAACTTTGATGATTTCTTTAATTATTGCTCTTGTAATTGTAATTTTATTCCTTATTTTAAACTATGGAATTGCTTCATTAACTACAATTTCATTAACTTCTTCAATATTAGTCATAGTGCTTGCGATATTCAATTCGTTTGGTGCTGAATTTAACATTGGTACAATAATTGCTTTAATTGCTACAGCAATTGTTTCATTGTTTGCTAGTATTCCTTATTTAAAAAGAATAAAGGAAGAACTATATAAAGGAAAATCTTTAAAGAAAGCAAATCAAGAAGCTTCAAGATTATCCTTACCTATTCAAATTGATAGTTCAATAATAACAATTTTATTAGGCATCGTTGCTTACTTAATTCCTAATACAATATTATTATCTGCTGGTGCTACATTAATTTTAGGCGGTTTATTTAGTGCTTTAATTAATATCTTTGGTTTAAGAATTTTAATGTATTTCTTAACAAATTCATCTTTTGCTCAAACTCATTTAGGTTTGTTAATGGTTGATAAAAAGCTTATTCCTGATTTGTCAAAAGATCAAAAACCTTTATATTTTGATGGCTTTAAGAAAAAAGATAATAAAAATTCCTTTAAACTTGCTTCTATTATAAGTGGCGTATTGCTTATTGCTTCAATTATTGGTTTAATTACTTTCCAATCTATAAATGGAAACATTTATAATACTGAAAGTAATTCTATAAGTGGCTCAAGAGCGTATATTACCTTAGATTATTATGAAAATAGTGATATTAAATCAACTTCTGATCTTGAAACAAAGGTTTTAAATTACTTATATACCTATAATTCAACAACTTCAGAAACTTCAACAAAAAATGTTGCTTATAATGATGTAACAACATATTCCTATACTTATAAAGAAAATTATAAAGTTAATAAAGAGGAACAAACCCTTGTTTATTATATTATTGATTTCTCTGCTAATTACGATAGCGACACCAAGATAAGCGCTTATGTAGATGAAAATAACAAACGTGAAGGTGTAACTTTAAATGATGGCATCGAATACTTATTGACTAAATATAACAGTATGTCTAATGTTAATGAAGTTTCAATTAAATCAGTTGTTAACGTTAATAATGACTCAAATAATTATTATGGAATGTTATTCTGTTTAATTGGTACTGCTGTTGTTGGAATATATTTTATTTTAAGATTTGCTCCATCAAAAGGTTTGACAGCAATAATTATTGTAAGTGGTGCAATCACAATTACCTTTGGTGTATTCTCTTTAATTAGAGGCAACTTCTCTTCACAAATTTCATTAGCTGCAATATTATTAATGATTTTTGGATATTTAGTTTTAGATGGTTTCCTTGTTAAAGAAAGAAATTGCTACAAGGAAAAACATAATGAAATTACAACTTTTGAAGAGAGAAAAGATAATGCGATTTATTCTAGAAATTTAAGCTATTCTTCAATTGCTACAACATCTTTATTAAGCTCATTTATCTTAATTAGTTTCTTCTTCAATGACGGATTTACTACATATTTCATTATTTTTGGTCTTGTTGGAATGGCTATCATTCTCTTACTTTGCAAATACCTTTATATTGATATTGAATTCTTATTTATGGGAATTAATAAGAAAATGCTTTTACGTATTAATAATCGTAGAGAACAAAGAAAGAAAAATTCTGATAAAAATAACAAGAACAAAAAAGGACCAAAAGATGACGGTCCTGAAGAAGCTATATTTATTGGAATTAATGATTAATTATAATGAAAAACTTTTTGAGTCGTTTATTAGAATATTATAATCTAACAGAAGATCAATTTTTTGATTTAGTTAAAAAACCTAATATTGATGAATTACCTAATATTTCTTCTTTTAAAGAAGTAAGTAATGCTATAGATTTTATTAAAGAAGAAATTTCAATAAATAATAAGATATTGATTTATGGTGATTATGATTGTGACGGTATTTTAAGCACAACAATTCTATATTTAACATTAAAAAACGAAAAATTTACTCCTGGTTTTTATATTCCGTTTAGAGAAACTGATGGATACGGTTTAACAAAAGAAAATATAGATCGCTTCGCAGATTTAGGCTATAAAGACATTATAACTGTGGATAATGGAATAACACTTGTTGATGAAATTGGTTACGCAAGAAGCAAAAATATAAATGTTATTATCATCGACCATCACAGTCTTGATGTTAACTTACCTAATGCAAATTTTATTATTCATCCTAATATTCAAAAAATATCTGAATATAATATTTCTGCTGGATTTTTGAGTTTTTTGTTTAGTTATGCTTTTTTGGGTTATGTTAATGAGTATTTATTAACATTAGGAATGATTACAACAATTAGTGATTTAATGCCTTTAAAAGGAATTAATAGGAATATAGTGCAATTAGGCCTAGAGATATTGAATAAAAACGAATATCCTAATATTTTAGAATTAATCGGAAAAAATTCAACCTTACCAATAACAGAAATTGACATTTCTATGAGTTTGGTTCCTAAAATTAATGCTGTTGGAAGATTAGTAAGCGATAAAAAACTTTATGATATTGTTAAATACTTTGTTGCATTTGATGACTCAATTGTTGTTTCAAAACGTTCTGAATGGATTGAAGAAATTAACATGTATCGTAGAGAACTTGTTGTTGAACTTACTAACAAGCTTAAGAACGAAACTTTTGATGATCCTGCAATAATTCTTGTAACAGAAACAAAAGAGGGTTTAATTGGACTACTTGCGAATAGATTAATGGATTTATATAACAAGCCAGTTATAGTTTTTGTTCCTGAAAAAGAAGATCCTTCAATTTTAAAAGGTTCAATTAGAAGCAAAAATGGTTTTGATGTTAATATCATTCAAAATGATTTGAAAGATATTTTGCTATCATATGGCGGACACAAGAACGCAGGTGGCTTGACTCTTAAAAAAGAAGATTTAGAAGAATTTAAAAAGAAATTTAATGATGCCGCAAGAAAACATCCTTTCGTATTAGAAGACAAAAAGTATATTGAAATTAATACCAGTGATATTAGTAAAGAAAATTACGATTTATACCGTTTATTTTCACCATTTGGATATGAAAATGAAGCTCCAACTTTTGTTATAAAAAGTTTTCCAACAAAATCTTTTGAATTTTCTAAGGATGGGAAACATATTATAACTCACCTAAATTTTCAGTCTTCACTAATATGCTTTAATTATGATAAAAAAATATTAAACAAACAATTAGCGGATTTATATGGAAAGTTCTCAATTAATTCATTTAATAATGCAATTACTACACAGTTCATTGTAACTAACTTTATTTAAATTTTTTTTATAGTAAAATATAAATATGGAAAATCAAAAGATTATTCGCCAAAACGGTGGTTATCCAATGCATACATTCGAAAATGTAAAAGAGCTTTACTATCCTTATATTCACGATAAAAAGGATAGAACAAAGATTCAAGAAGCTTATGATTTAGTTTGCAAGAAACATGCTGGAATATTTAGAAAGAGCGGAGAACCATATATTCAACATCTTATCGAAGTTTGTTATATATGTGCTCAATTGCAATCTGGGCCTGTAACTTTAGAAGCTGCATTATTACACGATGTTGTTGAAGATACTGATGAAACAATTGAGCAAATTAACGAATTATTTGGAAGTGATTGTGCTAAAATTGTTGACTCTTTAACTAAAATTCAAAGATTAAAACTTTCTCATAGAACTCAGGAAGAGTTTGTAGCTGAAGATCATCGAAAAATATTTTTAGGAATGGCAAAGGATGTTCGTGTCATTATTATTAAATTAGCTGATCGTCTTCATAATATGAGAACAATCGAAGCATTGTCTCAAGATAGACAAAATGCATTAAGTAACGAAACGTTAGAGGTTTTTGCTCCAATAGCTCATCGATTAGGTATGTATAGAATTGAAAGTGAACTTGAAGATCTTTCATTAAAAGTTTTAAAACCAGATAAATACGATGAAATTTTAAAACTTTTGAACGAAAAGATTCGTTCTAGATCTAAATCACTTGATCAATTTAAAAAGAAACTTGCTGATATAGTATTTAAAGCAAAAATTCCTTTTGAAATTGAAGCAAGAGTTAAATCAATTTATTCTATTTATCATAAAATGTATGATAAAGGCAAAACTTTTAATGAAATTTATGATGTTTTAGCATTAAGAATAATAACTGAAACTGAAATTAACTGTTATGAAATACTTGGATTGATTCACCAAGAATATAAACCTATTCCAGGTAGATTTAAAGATTATATAGCTGTCCCAAAATCTAATTTATACCAATCATTGCATACAACTATTATGGCGGGTGATGGTAATATTTATGAAGTTCAAATTAGAACAAAACAAATGGATGATATTGCTGAAACAGGTGTCGCTGCACACTGGAGATATAAAGAAGGCGGGCATTATAATCCAAAAAATGAGCAAAAAGAAATCGAAGAAAAGTTGCATTGGTTCAGGGATTTTGTCTCTGTTTCTAGTGAAAACAAAGATGCAAGTGCACAAGAATATATGGAAAATCTTTCAAAGGATATTTTTGATGCCAGTGTATTCGTATTTACTCCTAAAGGTAAAGTTATAGATTTGCCTAATGGATCTACTCCTTTGGATATGGCATATAAAATTCATACTAAAGTTGGTGATAGTGCAGTTGGGGCAATTGTTAATAATATTCTCGTCCCATTAGGAACTGTTTTAAAAACTGGAGATGTTGTTGAGATTAAAACAAGTAAAACCTCCCAAGGACCAAATGAAGGTTGGTTAAATCTTGTTAAAACTAGTTCTGCTAAAAACCATATTAAGAAATTTCTTCAAAAGAGAGATAACGAACTATTAAGAGATGATAAAATACAAAAAGGCAGACAATTATGTATTGATGCTTTTAAAGAAAGAGGCATTGATGAAAAAGAAATGAATACATATATTTCAACTGATAATGTACTAAATAACTACTATTGTAAGAATATCGAAGATTTATTTGTTGCAATATGTTCTAGAAATCCAAACCCAAGTGCAATTTGTGATTTTCTAAATTTAAAAAGAAAAGATGAACAAGAAATTCCATTAGTAAAGAAAAGTCAGATAGATAGTTCTGATTGTCCTGTTTATTTAGAAGGCGCAAGTGGTGTAAAAATTACTTTAGGTAATTGCTGCACACCAATTCCTGGTGACGATATTGTTGGTTATATTACAAAAGGAATGGGTGTAACAGTTCATAGAAAAGAATGCCCAAATATTAAAGGACAACAATCTAGACTAATAGACGTTTATTGGAAAGATAATATTACATCTATCTATCCAGTTGATATTGAAATTGATTGCAATGATCGTAACAATTTAATCGTTGACTTAATGAATACTTTAACAGCTAATAAGGTGAAGGTTACCGAATTATCTGCAAAAATTCATGATAATAATACATGTACAATTTCATGTCAAATTTATGTTAATAATCTCGAAATGTTAAATCATACTTTTCAAATACTAAAAAATATAAGTGATGTTTATACTATAAAAAGAATTATTCATTAATAATCGTTGTTTTATCGTATTATTCGCTTTAATTGTAAAGCTTAATTATTTATAATAATTAATATGAGGTTTTTATTATGTATACATTAGTTAAAGGAACACACGATATAATTTTAAAGGAAGCTAGTAAATATTCTTATGTTGAGGGCTTATTACAAAAAATTGCAGAATCATTTGGTTATAAAGAGTTTAGAACTCCTATTATAGAAAATACCGAATTATTCGCACGTTCTAGTGGTGAAAGTAGTGATATTGTTCGTAAAGAAATGTACACCTTTATGGATAAAGGTGATCGTTCAATTTCATTAAGACCAGAAGGAACTGCTGGCGTAATAAGATGTATGGTTAACGAAAAAGTTTTTATTAACCAAGATTATCCAGTTAAAGCTTTTTATTGTGGTCCAAATTTTCGTTATGAAAGGCCACAAAAAGGTAGATTTAGACAATTTAATCAATTTGGTGTTGAGTGCTGTGGTGTCACATCACCTTATAGGGACGCAGAAACAATTATTTTAGGATATGATTCGTTAATGTTTTTGGGTTTTAAAAATTTAACACTTAAAATTAATTCTTTAGGTGATGATGAAACAAGGACAAATTATTGCAATGCTTTACGTGAATATTTCAAAAAATATGTTGATAATATGTGCGATGATTGCAAAGAAAGATATAAAACTAATGTTTTAAGAATATTAGATTGCAAAGTTGATGAAGATAGAAAAATAATTGAAAATGCTCCAAAAATTCAAGATTTTTATAGTGATGCAACTAAAGATTCATTTAATAAAATTCAAGAGTTTCTAAAACTTCAAAATATTCCTTTTGAAATTGATGACACATTAGTTAGGGGACTTGATTATTATAGTGGAGTTGTATTCGAGTATCATTACACAACAAAATCAGGACTAAATGTTGGTGCAATTGGTGCTGGTGGACACTATGGTAAATTAATTCCTGAATTAGGTGGACCTAATATTGAAGGCGTTGGTTTTGCTATTGGAATTGAAAGGGTTGTAAGTGTTTTAGAAGATGATAATCTATTAGATAATCATGACGATCCACTTGATACATATATTATGCCAATTGGAGAGAATAACTTTTCAAAGGCTTTAGAAATAGCAAATTATCTTCGTGTTAATGGCTATAGTTCCGATGTTTGCCTTGAAAATAAAGGTGTAGGGCAAATGTTTAAAAAAGCCGAAAGAAGAGATGCTTTATATGCTCTAATACTTGGTGATGATGAAGTTAAAAACAATACAATCAATCTTAAAAATTTAACTTCACAAGAACAGAAAAATATTAAACTTGATGATTTATTAAAAACTTTAGATCATTTATTTGGTGAAGATGATGATTGCGATGATGATTGTTGTAAACATGAATAGAGGAGAAATATATGAAGGAAAAGATTAAAAATGTTGATCAATTAGCTGTTGCTGCTATTAGGTCTATATCAATAGATGTTATCAATAAGGCAAATAGTGGACACCCAGGTACAGCATTAAGCGCTGCTCCAGCATTATTTGAATTATACAAAGATTTTATTGTCTCAAATCCTGAAGAACCAAATTGGATTAATAGAGATAGATTAGTACTTAGTTGCGGTCATGCTTCAGCTCTTTTGTATACAATGCTTCATATGTGCGGATTTAAAGTTACACTTGATGATTTAAAAAACTTTAGACAATTAAATAGCATTACTCCTGGGCATCCTGAAGTTGGTCTAACTCCTGGTGTTGACGCTAGTTCTGGTCCTTTAGGACAAGGAATTGCGGAAGCAGTAGGAATGGCTATGGCCGAAACAATTTTAGCAAGTAAATATGATCAAAAATTATATAACCACTATACCTATTGTATTTGTGGTGATGGCTGTCTTGAAGAAGGTATCTCTCAAGAAGCAATTCAATATGCTGGTTTTCAAAAATTAAATAAACTTATTTTAATTTATGATAAGAATAATGTTACATTGGATGGTGATTTAGCTCAATCATCAGTGGAAAACACTAAAGCTAGATTTATTGCGGATGATTGGAATGTTATTGAAGTTGATGATGGAAATAATTTAAATAAAATAAAACAAGCAATCTTGAAAGCCCATGATTGTATTAATAAGCCATCATTAATTATTACAAAAACAATTATCGGTTATGGAAGTGCTTTTGAAGGAACAAGTAAAGTTCATGGTGCTCCTTTAGGTGAAGAAGATGGGAAATACGCAAAAAAAATGTATGGTTATAATTATCCAGAATTCACTATTCCACAAGAGGTTTATAATTTGTTTAAAGACACTTTTATTAAAAGAGGCAAGAAAGCCTATAATGATTATCAAGTCTCACTTAATGAAATGCGAAAGTTAGATCCACATACTTATAAAAAATTGATGGATTTTTCAACAAATAATTTAGATGGGTATTTAAATGAACAGCATCTTGCGATGGATGAAGTAGCAAAAGAAGCTACTAGAGTTTCTAGTCAAAAAGTACTAAATTACTACCATAATTTACTTCCAAATCTTGTTGGAGGAAGTGCAGATGTTGCAGGAAGTGTTAAAACTTCATTAAAAGATGGAGTTACATATACACCAAATACAAGATATGGTACAAATATTAATTGGGGAATTAGAGAGTTTTTGATGGTTGCAGCATCAAATGGAATGCTTTTACATGGTGGATTACGTACATATTGTGGATGCTTTCTAATATTTTCAGATTATGCAAAAAGTGCAATTAGAATGTCAGCATTAATGAAAATACCTCAAATATATTTATTTTCGCATGATTCTATCGCTGTTGGCGAAGATGGACCAACCCATCAGCCAATAGAACAACTTGCTGCATTAAGATCTATACCAAATTTATACGTTTTTAGACCATGTGATGCTAAAGAAACCTATGCTTCATATAGATTAGCATTAGAATCTACAAAAACGCCAAGTGCGATTATACTTTCTAGACAAGGTTTGCCACTTCTTAAAAATAGCAGTAATTATGATGATGTTAAAAAAGGTGGCTATATAGTTTCAAAAGAAGATGGCAAAAAACTTGATTTGACTATTATTGCAACAGGGAGCGAAGTAAGTTTAGCTATTGATGTAAAGAATGTTTTAAAAGAAAAAGGCTTATTTGTTAGAGTTGTTTCGATGCCATGCCAAGAATTGTTTAATTTACAAGATGAAAAATATCAAGAATCTGTACTTGGAAAAGATTATAATAAACGTGTATCAATTGAAATGGAATCTAGTTTTGGTTGGTATAGATATGCTAAAACATGTATTGGCATTGATAAATATGGGGCAAGTGGCAAAGCCGATGAAGTTATAAATGATTATGGTTTTACTAAAGAAAAAATTGCCGAAAGAATAATAAATAGTATAAAATAAAAGAATAAAGGAGATTAGGAAAATGGTTAATTATGTTTATTTAGAACACTACACCAAAGATGGCGATTTAGGGATTTCAAGAAATGTTTTCCTTTCTCTTGCTCAACGTGTTTTATCAAATATTAAAGATATTATTAAATCTAACGATAAAAAAGTCTTTAAAATTAATGATTATGTTTCTGTAATTATTCGTAATAATAAAGTCTTTTATAAATTTAATTTATTCGTAAAAGATAATATTAATACTGATTACATTAAAAGTAGCATTACAGACTATATAAGCAACAATTTATTGATGATGTGTGAAGTTGTTCCTTTTGATATTACTGTAAAAGTAACTGTTGAAAAACCTGAGAATAATTAAATATGGAAAATATATCTAATTCTAGAAATAGGCAACAAGAAGTTGCTATGGAAATCATGTATAGTTTTTTAATGAAAGAAGATGCTGGAACAACAATTGATGTTGAAAATTCTATAAGTGATATTTGTGAAAAGCCATATTCTGAATGCGACTTATTTTTAAAGGAAGTTCTTATTAAATCTTTAAAAAATGAAAAAGAGATTATTGATTATATATCGCTATATTTAAAAAAATGGAAATTTGAAAGATTAAACGCTTGTGTTCAATCTATATTAATTATTTCTGTTTGTAACTATAAATATGTAAAAGAAACAGATAAAGCAGTAATTATTGATGTTGCAGTTAAGCTAGCTAAAAAGTACGGATCAAAAGATGATTATAAATTCGTAAATGCTGTTTTGGATAATTGCCTAAATGATAAATTATTTAAATAATAATTCTAGCATAGAAAACTATTTAAGTGTTAGTGGTCTTAATAATTATATCAAAGCTTTATTTGATAATACTTTAACTTTACATAATATTTATTTAAGAGGTGAAGTTAGTAATTGTAATGGTATAAATAGATCTGGTCATCTATATTTTTCATTAAAAGATGAACAATGCTTAATAAAAGCTGTTATTTTTAAATATGATATTGATTCATTAGATTTCATTCCAAAAGATGGCGATGATATCATTGTTTTAGGCAATGTTTCTGTATATCCAGCAAATGGAACTTATCAAATAATAATTAAAAAGGTCTTTCTTTTTGGCAAAGGCGATATTTTATTAAAGAAAGAATTACTTAAAAAGAAATTGGATAAAGAAGGTCTTTTTTCGCCATTGCATAAAAAACCTATTCCTAAATATCCAAATAAAATAGCTATTATTACAGGCAAAAACAGTGCTGCGTGTGCAGATATTATTGCAAACATAAAAAGAAGATTTCCAATTGTTGATATAGATATTTTTTATAGTTTGGTTCAAGGAACAAGTGCTTCATTAGATATAATTAAAACGATTGAAAAAGTTGAAAAAACAAATCCTTCATTACTTATCTTAGCAAGAGGAGGGGGAAGTGTTGAAGATTTAAGTGCTTTTGATGATGAAAACTTAGTAAGGCGTTTATTTAAATGTAAAATACCAACAATCAGTGCTATTGGCCATCAAATTAATTTATCATTATGTGATTTGGTTTGTGATAAATATGCATCAACTCCTACCGGAGCAGCAGAGTTTGCTGTTCCAAATAAAGATGACATAATATTTGATTTAGAACAAACAAAGCAATTAATTTCTTCTAATATATCCTCCAAAATAAGTTCTATACAGGCAAAAATATATTCGATTAAATCAAGCAAATTTATTAAAAATGTTGAGCTTATTTACGAAGACAGAAAAAACTTTATTTTAAATAATAAAACCAAGATTACTAACTTAATGTTAAATCGTTTGAAAGAAGATAATTTATCTATTAATGCATATAAACAATTATTGGAGACACTAAATCCAAAAAACATTTTGAATAAAGGGTATTCTATAATATATGATAGTGATGGTAAACTAATAAATAGTGTAAATAATCTTAAAATTAATCAAGATATAAAAATACAGTTCAATGAAGGTTATGCTAAAGCAAAAATAACAAGTAAAGAGGGCAAATAAAATGAGTGAAAAGAAAACAAATTTAACATTTGAGCAAAAAACTACTAAACTTGATAAAATAGTTGAAGAGCTAAGTAATTCTACATTAGGTTTAAATGAGAGTTTAAAACTTTATGAAGAAGCTCAATTATTAATTAAGGATTTGGAAAGAGATTTAAAAGATGCTAAGGAAAAAATTGAAAAATTCAATAATTAGTATATTTTAAGTATAAAATTAGTATAAATATGAGCAAAATTATATTACATATTGACCTTAATCAGTTTTTTGTTAGATGTGAAGAAATTAAAAATCCTTCACTTATTGGGAAAGCAGTAATTATTGGTGGTGAAGGAAGATGTGGAATAGTTTCTACTTGTTCGTATAAAGCAAGAGAATATGGCATACATAGTGGAATGCCAACTTTCCAAGCAAAAATGCTTTGCAAAAATGTAATAATATTACCTGTTGATTATAAGTTTTATGGCTTGTTATCAAAAGAATTTATAAATTACATAAAACAATATTCTAAAAATATAGAGCAAATGTCAATTGATGAATGCTTTGTTGATTTAACTGAAACCTATAAAAAAAACAAAATAACAAATATAAATAAGTTCCTTACAGATTTACAGCAAGGATTATTTAAAAAAACTCAATTAAAATGTTCAATTGGTGTCGCTCCAACAAAATTTTTAGCAAAAATGGGTAGCGATATTAAGAAACCAATGGGCATTACAATCATAAGAAAACGAGATATTCCTAATATAATTTTCCCTTTAAAGATTAGTAGCTTTTTTGGCATAGGAAAAAAAACATATCCTCGGTTAGAAGAAATTGGTATAAATACTATTGGAGATTTATATAATGCAATTTTATCTAATAATAACGATGTAAAAGACATAATTGGTAATTTTTCCGATAGCATTAAAGACGAACTAGATGGAAATTCAAATGACATTGTTGAGTCACAAAGAAGTGATCCAAAATCAATTGGTGTTAGTAGAACATTCGATCATGACACACAAAATACAGTTGAAATTAAAGATTATTTGCTATTTCTTGCAAAAGGAGTAATAGAATCAATGATTCTAGAAGATAAAATGTGTCAAACAATTACCATTATATATAAAAATGCAGAGTATATTGATGACCGTTTTTCTTCCAAATCTTATTCAAAATCCTTTAAAAATCCTACAAATAATAAAGATACAATTTTATTGGCTGCATCAGATTTATTCGATAAAACTTATAAAGGACAAATTATTAGGCTTATTGGCTTTACAGTCAAAAACTTTAAAAATATGAATAATGCTGTTGTTCAAATGACTTTTGATAACTATAAATTGAATGAAAAAGAAAATGAAATTGGTTTATTAATAAATCAATTAAATAGAGAAATTAATAAAGATACATTTTTACGTTTAAGTGATTTGGATTCAGAGAAGGTAAAAAAGTGAAAATATTAGAATCAATGGATAGTTTTTTGCAATACGCAATGATAGAAAGAGGCCTACAAAAAGAAACTATTTTGGATTACAAAGAGGATTTTAAATCGTTCCTTAAGTATTTTCCAAATGTTGAAACCACAGACGATTTAACTTCAGACGACCTTCAAGAATTTGCATATAAACAAGGTCTAGATGAGTTAAAAGCCTCATCAATATCAAGGCGTTTATCAACAATGAAGACATTCTTTTTATTTTTAGATAGCGAAGGAATTAAAAAGAATTTAGTTGGCGAAGTATATTTACCAAAAAAAGAACAACACATTCCAACGTTTTTAACTCTTGAAGAAGTTGATAGATTATTAAATGCTCCTGATTTAGCTTCTTTATCAGGAATTAGAGACAAAGCGATGTTAGAATTAATGTATTCGTGTGGATTAAGAGTAAATGAACTGGTTACAATTCAAAAGAAAAGTATTAATTATTCAGAAAAAATCGTTACTATTATCGGAAAAGGAGCAAAAGAAAGAAGCGTTCCTATATCTGATGAAGCATTATATTATTTAGATAAATATATTATTGAAGTAAGGCTTAAACAAAAAAATATAAAAGATAAAGAATTCATATTTTTGAATATTCGTGGAACAAGAATTTCTAGACAATACTTTTTTGAGCAAATTAAGAAATATTCTAAAATTGCTAATATTTCAAAAAATATTTCACCCCATTCATTACGACATTCTTTTGCAACGCATTTGTTGGAGAATGGTGCAGATTTAAGATCTGTTCAAATGATGCTTGGTCATACAAATGCATCAACGACACAAATTTATACGCATTTAACTAACAATACTATTCATAATGCGTATGATTTGTTTTGGAAAAGAAAATAGATTAATCTATAATACTGAAGGAGGGTTTTATGAGTAAATTTAATAGAGTATTTATAATAGTATGTGATAGTTTAGGTATTGGTAATGCAAAAGATGCTAAAGAATTTAATGATTTTGGCTCTAACACCTATAAACATATTGCAGAAAAATTTACAAATGGACTAAATATTCCACATTTAAATTCTTTAGGAATTGCTGATTTAGATACAATTAAGGGAACAAAAGTTGTAGAACACAAAAATTGTTACACATTAAAACTAAATGAAGCAAGTAATGGAAAAGATACTATGACTGGACATTGGGAGATGATGGGAATTAAAACAATCAAACCTTTCCAGACATTTACAGATACAGGATTTCCAAAAGACTTAATTGACGAATTAGAAAAAGAGACAGGTCATAAAATAATTGGAAATTATGCAAGCAGTGGAACCGAAATTCTTAAGGTTTTAGGTGAAGAGCAAATTAGAGATAATTCATTAATTGTTTATACATCTAGTGACTCAGTCCTACAAATTGCAGCAAGTGAAGAAGTTACTGGTTTAGAAGAACTTTATAGATGCTGTAAAATTGCACGTGATTTATGTATGCAAGCAAAATGGTTTGTTGGAAGAGTAATTGCTCGTCCTTTTATTGGAAAAGATAAAGATCATTTTGTTAGAACACCAAATAGACATGATTATGCAGTTTCTCCAACTGGAATTACTGCCATGGATATTTTGAAAAACAATAATTACACAGTTAGTTGTGTTGGAAAAATAAATGATATATTTAATGGAGTTGGAGTTAGTGAAACTGTTCATACGGTGTCTAATAACGATGGTATGAATAAGACAATTGATATTTGTAATAGTGGTACATTCAAAAAAGGTCTTTGTTTTATTAATTTAGTTGAATTTGATTCTGAATACGGCCACAGAAGAAATCCTATTGGTTATGGTGAGGCAATAGAAGATTTTGATATAAAATTAGATGAATTAATAAAAAATTTAAAAGATGATGATTTATTAATGATTACTGCTGATCACGGAAATGATCCAACATATCGTGGAACAGACCATACAAGAGAACAAGTTCCGTTATTAGCTTTTTCAAAAACCATTAATGATGGAAAATATTTAGGAGAAAGAGATAGTTTTGCTGATATTGGAGAGACTATACTTAATAATTTTAATTTACAAAAAGATGATTCAATGATTGGTAAACCAATTAAAGAATTATTGAAATAGAAAGAGGATTTTATTTATGAATAAAAAAATGCTTATTTTAATGTTGCCTTTATTATGTTTAACAAGTTGTAATGAAAAAAAAGATGTTAGTACAATTGATTTTTCAATTTATTCTCCAGCAGGAGCTCCAGCTTTAGCTATATATCAATCAATTATTGATGGAAAAGCTACTACAACTAGCGATCCAAAAACTGTTGCTGCTCAATTACAAAATGACGATACAAACTATGATTTTTGTGTTTTTGAATCTGCAACAGCATTAAAGCTTATTAAAGCAGGTAAGTCTAATTTTACATTTGCTAAACTTTTAACAAGTGGAAACTTGCATTTAGCCGGAATAAATAAAACTTCTACTGATTTACCAAAAGTAGGGGATAAAATTGTATATTTTGGAAGCGGAGTTACAACAGATACAATAAAGTATTGTTTTCCAGAAATATTTGCTGACTCAAATAAAGATAATGTTTTTGAACCATTGGCAAGTGCAGCATTAACTGCAGCTGTAATGCAAACAGGAATGTATAATAATGTGAACGTTGATTATGTTTTTACTGCTGAGCCTGTATTATTTGCTTCTCAAAAAGCAAATGAAAATATTATTGACTTAGGTAACATAAATGCATTTGTTAGTGAAAAATCTAGTGGTAAATTTGATTTTGTACCACAGGCAGCATTATTCGTTAAAAATTCGTTTTTAGAAGAAAACAAAGAAAATTATGATGCAATTATCGATAACATTGAAGAACAAATGAATGATGCTATAAATGATCCTTCAAAAGTAAAAGATGCGATTAATACTTATTTATTAGATGAAACAGACCAAAAAGAAAAATTCGGCTTCTCTTCAACAGTTGCATATAATATTCAAAAAGATAATAAAAATCTTTTTGGTGTTGCTGATAGTGAAAATGATATAAACGTTGCTACAATAAAGGATTATTTATCAACAATAAATTCAACTATTGTCTTATAAATGATAGAATAATTCAGTGGATAAAAGTGCAAAAAAAGTTCTAAAAAAGACAATCTACGTTTCTTTAGGAATCTTGATATTACTTGTAATATGGGAAATATCTTCTTTAATATTGAATAATTATAATGTTTATCCTGATATTATAAGAACTTTTACAAAATTATTTTATATATTATCATTAAAAGAAACATATAGTGCAATCTTTACAAGTTTAGGAGTTTGTTTACTTTGCCTATTAGTTTCGACAATTTGTGGTATTATTTTTGGTGTTATTGCTGGTTTATTCGAACCTTTTAAAGATATTTTTTCTCCTTTTATAGCAATCATGAAGGTTATCCCAACTGCAGTAATTGTTATTCTTTTATTAGTTTTTGTTAAATCATTCTATTCAACAATAATTGTAGTTTTTATCGTTGTTTTTCCAATTATTTATGAATCAGTAATTAATGGTATTCAAAATATTGATGTGGCAATAAAAGATGAACTTTCTTTAGATGGAACAAGAAATTCAGAATCAATTTTTAAAATTATTATTCCTGAAATGGCACCTTATCTATATGTTGGCCTAGTTTCTTCTTTTGGCTTTGCAATAAAAGTGGAGATAATGTCTGAAATATTGATTGGTTCTAATTCAATTCATGGTTTAGGAAGGCTTATTTTTGTCTCTTATGCTGTAAATTTTGATTATGTTGAACTATTTTCTTTATCATTTTTAACATTAATTTGTTTTGCTGTAGTCGATACAATTTTATATTTTATAAAAAATAAAATAAAAAAATTGTAAAAATATTTTTTTAAAAACTTTTTTTACTTACGTCTTGTTTAGTGAAGGAGTTTTTTTATGAAAGAAAAAGACAAAAAAAGAGCTGGATGCATTTATTCTATTAAACCCAATTTTGAAGGTTTAGAGGGATTTAAACAATATGCATTTGAAGCTATGAAAGCAATTAGATCAAATGATTTTAATGGATTGATTAATGCTTCTTTAAAATGTGGAGAAATATATCAGTATAGAAAAACGAAGTATAAAAATGAATTCTGCATTATTCTTAAATCAAGTAATGAATTTCATTCTTTAGCGTTAATTTGTCCAATACATACTTATGATTCTAATTTAGAAGAAAAAGAAGGCTATAACATTGGTTATATTAAGGAATTATCTATTTCAAATGTTTTTGTAGCATACCCTCAAGATGTTAGATTCATTAATAAAAAGAGATTTTTATTTGATATTGATCCAGGAAGTTTTATACCAAAATCTATTACTAAAATTCAAAAAAACATAGTTTTTGAGCTATTAGATATATACAAATCTTTAATAGAAAATATAAGCGAAAAATATATTGAACCTGGAGTGTTATACACATGTTAGTTGATAAGTATGTACATAAATAGTAGTTTTCTAGTATATATTTAGACACTAAAATGTGGATAACTCGTGTTTTTATGGGTTTAAAAAATTATGAATAAATTAAATTAAATCTATAATTATTTGATTAATACTTTATTTTTCGTCTTTTAGTTAACATAATGGACATTATACGAAGTAGTATATATTTAAAAAACCAACATAAATATAGAAAAACACTATAAAATTGAAAAATATATTTAAAAACCTAATTAAGATAATAATTAACACATCTGTCTGTAAGAACATTTTTTATATCACAATCACTTGCAATTAGAAATTTGATATTCTCTTTTAATACTCTAATGAAGCCTTCTTCAATATTCTTAAGGCAAAGATTAATCATTTCTGTACTGTCATAACCTCTTGATGGTTCAATTTTATCTGAGGCATAAACTATTCGTTGCATCAAATTCATCGATGAGTCCCCTGTCGCATGCGTTAAAATAGCTTTATAAACACTATCGTTTAAATTTGGAAATAATGCTTTTGCTTTATATGCTCCAGCAAATTGATGATACGAAAACGAAGGTATATTAATAAATTTTCTGTAAAAACGTTCCATAATTGATATTTTTTCTTTATTTGAAACATGTTTTCCTAAATCATGTAATAATCCTGCGATGAAATATAAATCAGGGTTATCTAGATTATTTGATAAAGCAATTTTATATGACAATTCAGCTACATTAATCGAATGAATCAACCTTTTTCCATCAAGATATTTATTAATTTTTACCATAAAATATAGATTATTTTTTACAATATACGAAATTATAGATATAGGACATTTTAAACTAATTAAATTTCTAGCTTCATATTCATAATCATTATAGCTTATTTCACTTATTGGATTTATTTGTAGTTTTATTTTATTACATACAATTTCATCAATTATTGCACTATTATCACCATCTAAAAGTAAAAAACTAACGCTTGCATCGGAATAATTGCTCTTTAATTTATTTATTATGTCTTTTGCATTAATCTTTTCTTTCAAATCATAATATTCAAAATCACTAGTTATATTATCGTATTTACTAAAACAAATGCTAATCATTTCGTTTATTTGCTTCTTTTCGGTAGCACTGTTTTCTGGATATAACAAAATTAAATCATATTGATCACTATATTTTTTAATTGTTTCAATTTCTTGATTTGTAATTGGATTAAAATGTTCAAAAAAACATAATATTTTCATATTTATTTAATTAAAATACTATTTGGAAGTTTTGGATTTTTCTTATATAAAATAGCAGTATTTCCAATAATTTGGACAATATCAGCATGTAAACTGCTAGATAAATCTAAAACCATTTCATCTTTATTTTTATCAGCTAAAGCAGCCTTTAAAAATGAAACCTTAATTAATTCATGCTTTGTTAATGCATTTGAAAGCATATCTAAAACATTTTTATCAATTGTTCCTTTTCCAACATTGAATTTTAATATATTAGTTGAGTGTGCATATTTTTTTAATGCTATTTTTTCATTATTATTTAACATTTTTAATTTTACTACGACTTGAATAGACGTAAACTCCTTTAGGAACAAATATCCTATATAATTGGCCATTACCAATAAATTTAAACCATCCAAGGCCTAAAATTCCTATATCTCTTAGCCCTTCTTCTGTTACTTTAAAATCATATGTATCAAAATCACCAAAACTATTTAATCTTGAACTTGATGGTTTACCATTTTGTTTTTGTAATAATCCGCCAAAAAACTTTTCTCCTGTTGATCTTACAAACTTAACTTCCACTCTATCACTACAATAAACTTCTGTTTCTGTTGGTTTTCCATCAATAAATTCAATCATTGCTAAACCACCAAAGCATATTGAATCGCCTTTTTTAATTTGGCCCTTCTTTGCTTCAATTTCAATGCGAGGAACTATATCGTGTTGAACACTAAATTCAACTTTATTAATTAAAGAATTATCAATACTAGTTCCAGGGACTTCATAAATAAAGCCATTTGTATTAATTGGTATTCTAAATCCTCTTAATTGAGTACCAGCAAATGTATGAGTTGTAATTAATTGGGCAGTATTATTTTTATAAAGTTTTAAAATTTCAGTAATTAAAGTAGATTTACCACTAATGCTTGCACCAATGAAATAAACATCTCTTGAGCGAGATAATTCAAGAATTTTACTAATAAGTCTCTTAATACTGTTATTATCTTTGTTTGATGTTAAAACAACGTCTACAACGCTTAATTTTGCAACTCTTAATCGATGTGCAACATAATCAATTAGAATTTGATCATCAATTGAAGATGGCAACAAATCTCTTTTATTACCAACAGCTAATACATCACATCCATTTAACATCTTATTTACTTCACCTATAAAAGAACCTTCAAACGAAAATAAATCTACAACATAGACAACCAAGGCTCTTTTAATTTTAATCTCTTCAATTATTTTTTTATAATCACTATCAAAAATTGCCTCTTTTGGCATTATATTTTCTTTTTCGTTTTCATAGCACTTTTCGCAAACAGCAAAACCTTCAGGGAATTGTTTTAGTAAATCATCACTAATATATCCTTCTTCACCTGGTCTAGCACTTTGCAAAATAGCACCGCATTTTTTACATCTTTGAACTTTATTTAATATTGGCATATACTTCACCCCATTTTTTGATTAACTTTTTATCAAATAGTTTCTTCCTATACATTTTATCAAACATTCTTGGAAAAAACGTAATAAGTTGCTCTTTTTTTGAAATTCGATTAACTAATATACTTTTTATATTCATTTTATAAGCTAATTTAATGTCTGAAAATATTTGATCGCCAATAATTATAGAATTATCTTTATTTATGTTATTTGCCTTTAAAAACTTTTTAAATTTATGAGTAAAAGGCTTGTAAGTTCTACTTAAAAATTTCACATCCAAATCTTTTGTATAAAGAAATACTCTATTATAAGTATTATTGCTTATAATTATTGGCTCAATGTTATTATTTTTGAATATTCTTATCAAATTTATGACATCAACAGATGGCATTTTTGTATGTGGTGAATCTAATGTATTATCCAAATCTAAAAAAATATAATTAATTTTATATTTTTTGTAAAATTCAATACTAATCTCTTTAACAGAATCAGCAAAAGCAAATGGAATCAATTTCAACATGTAATTATTATAATATTTTATTATATAAATTAAAAGAAATAAGAAATTATAAATATATTTATTTTTAACTATTTTTATACTAATTTTTAACTAATTTATTCTTTAATCGAATATGTTCAATTTTTTTTAAAAATTTAATAATAATAAGTAAAAATTGCATTATAATTAATAAATATGATGAATATTTCAGAACAAACAAAAGCTAAAATATCAAGATTATTAGGATTAATAGGATTGTTTTGGTCAACATTCATTCCAGCTCTCGGTATACCATTCTTCGTTGCAGGTATCTTAGTTTCATTTAAAACAAGGCATACCAATAAAGAACAATACTTTAACTTTATATTCAATATAATATGTTTATTATCAGCACTTTTGCTCTTTATTATTATGATAATAAGGGTTTATGCAAATTAATCACCCATATCATCAAAAATACTAATTTGTTCGTACCTTTCCTTATCATCATCTTTATCATTGGTATCATTTTCACCATTATTATTACCATCGTTATTGTTGCCACTATTATTAGATTTTTTTGGTTTTTCTTCTACTTTAGTAGATGAATCTATTGTAATAGCATAGTTTTTATAACAATCTTTAATTTTTCTTGGATCAGATATTTCCTCGATATTATTTTTACAATATTTATCAATTGAAGTATCATGGAAATCAGCTAGTTTATATGCAAACATAACTTCATTATCCAATACACAATCTATTTGCAATTCATCAACTTTTTCAGTCAATTTTTCACAAAATACAAGTTCATGAACATCAGATTTAAAAGATTTGAACGCATATTGTGTCTTACCTAAACGTTGTGTAAGAACAATTTGTGAATTTTCAAAAATTCTATACATTGCTTTATCAGTCATTAATAAAACTTTTGATTTTTCATCGTTTCTAAAGGTTATTACATCTTTTACTTCGGTATTTCTTAATGTTGAAATGCACTTCACACCACTCGTTTTAAGGCCAGTTAAAGTAATATCATTTTCATTAAAATATGCACAGGTCCCAGCTTTAGTTAACACTAAAATATTGCTATTACCATATAAAATATCAGCACCAACTACTTCATCACCACTTAATAACTTCATACAGCATATTGGCTTTGTATAACGATTTGCATTAAAGTCTCTTAAAGAAGATTTTTTAATTTGCCCATTTTTACTAACAATACAAATTTCAGCATCAATATTAAAATCTTTAATTATAAAGGCATTAATTATATTTTCTTCAGGAGAAAGTGTTATCAAATAATTGATATGTTTTCCTTCATCTTTATATTTAGAATCAAATATTTCATTTGCTGGAATCATCAAGAAGTTACCCTTATTAGTAATTGCAACGATATAATCGTATGTATTACATATAGAATCCATAACAATAGAATCGCCTGGTTTAACTCCTGGTAAAGAATCATTGCTAGCTTTTTTAGATTTAAGAGAGCAACGTTTAACATAACCATGTCTAGTTAAAACAACATTAACGTCTTCTTTAATAATTAAAGATCGCTTATCAATTGTAATTTCATCTTGTTTTTCTTGAATTATAGTTCTTCTTTCTCTTCCGAAGTTCTTTATAATATCTTTTAATGTATTTATTATTTCACGTTTCACATATTTTTTATCACTTAAAACTAGGTTGTGATTTGCAATCTCTTCTTCTAGTTGCTTCTTTTCGTTTAGATAAGCAGTTATATCGGCATTTGATAATTTATACAAACGCATCATAACTATTGCTTCAGCCTGGTTTTCAGTAAATTTATATCTAGCAATTAAGTTCTTTTTTGAATCTTCTTTATCCTTGCTCGATTTAATTATTTTAATAACTTCATCAGTTATCGTAGTAACTTTAATTAATCCATCAATTATCTCAAGTCTATTATAAGCTTTTTCTAAATCAAATTTATGTGTTCTAGTAACAACGTCCATCTGAAAATTAATATATTCATCAAGATAATCAATTAAAGATAATGTTTTTGGAGAATTATTACAGATAGCAATAATATTAGCATTATAGGAGATTTTTAGTTGTGTTTTATTATATAAATAGGTAAGTACAATGTTTGGATCAACCTCTTTTTTAAGGTCAATAACAATTTTAATTACATCACCAAAAGTTTCATCTATAACATCAATTATTCCATCAATTTCTCTGCTTTTTCTAATAACATCAATTGAATATACTAAATCAATTTTTACGACACCAAAAGGAATCTCACTAATAATTAGTTGATTCTCATCTTTTCCATAAACAACATCAACTTTACTAGCAACTTCAATTCTGCCTCTACCAGTGTTATAAATGTCTCTTATACCTTCACTTTTATAAATAATTCCGCCAGTAGGAAAATCAGGTCCCTTTATAATAGTTAATAAGTCATCTACATTACATTTTGGATTATTTATCCTATATATAGTAGAATTGCACATTTCAATTAAATTATGAGGAGGAATTTCTGTTGCAATAGCGACAGCAATACCTTCACTACCATTTACATATAAATTTGGAAATTTACAAGGCAAAACAACTGGTTCTAATAAAGTATCATCAAAGTTTAAAGCCATATCAACAGTATTTTTTTCAATATCTTTAACTAAATTCATTGAAAATTCATTTAATTTAGCTTCTGTATAACGATAAGCAGCAGCACTATCATTATCAATTGAGCCATTATTCCCTTGAAATTTGATTAATGGAGCAGACATCTTCCAATCTTGTGACATTCTTACTAAAGCTTCGTAAATAGAAGTGTCTCCATGAGGATGATATTTTCCCATAACATCGCCAACAATACCTGCACATTTCTTCGTTGGTTTATCAAAAGTATTACCGTTTTTATACATAGAAAAAATAATTCTACGTTGAACAGGTTTTAAACCATCTCTAACATCTGGAATAGCTCTATCTTGAATAACATATTTAGCGTAAATAGCATATTTTTCATCCATTACAGTATCAAGAGGTTCGACGCTAATATTCTCATTAAAAACAGGGACTTTTTCATTTCTTGAACTAGCCATTATTTTTTAACCTCCTTAATAAATGTATCAACTTCATTAAAATTAACATGCTCATCAATCCATACTTTACGTTTGTCAGTATCCTTTCCCATTAAAATAGATATTTTTTTATCGCATAATAATGGATCATCAATAGAGACTCTTAATAATAAACGATGTTCTGGATTCATAGTTGTAAAGCTTAATTGATCAACATTCATTTCACCTAAACCTTTATATCTATTAATCTTATACCCTAATCCAATAGAGTTTTTAGCATCTTCTAAGCCTTTATCATCCCAAGCATACTTTTCTTCAAGTTTATCTTTTGCGCTAGTTTTATAAACTCTATATAAAGGAGGAACAGCAACATAAACCATGCCATTAGTAATTAAAGAACGCATATAATGATAGAAAAATGTTAATAATAATGTTTGAATATGAGCACCATCAGTATCAGCATCAGTCATAATAATAATTTTCCCATAGTGAGAGTCTTCAACATCAAATGATTGTCCAAATCCAGCACCAATAGTATTAATTATTGTAGATATTTCCTCATTTTTAAGCATTTTATCGATAGATAGACCATCAGTATTTAATGGCTTACCTCTTAATGGTAAAATAGCTTGAAATTTAGGAGATCTTCCTTTTTTAGCGGTTCCACCAGCAGAATCGCCTTCAACAATAAATAGTTCATTATGTTTATAATCTTTGCCATTGCAAGGAGTAAGTTTATCACTAATTAAAACAGCTTCTTTAGCTTTTTTAGTTGAACGAGCATCATCCTTAGCTTTTCTTGCAGCAACACGTGCTAGTTGTGAATCCATACATTTTTGTATTAAGTTCAAAGCAAATTCTTTATGTTCGTTTAAATAATATGTAAATTTCGTAACAACTAAATTAGAAACAGCATTTAAAGCTTGTTGCGTTCCTAATTTTTCTTTCGTTTGTCCTTCAAATTCACATATTGATTCAGGAAGTCTTAATGAAATAATAGCAGTTAAGCCTTCTCTTATATCACTTCCATCAAGTTTGGTTTTACTCTTTAAAAGTCCGTTGGAATCAGCAAAATCATTAACAGCTTTTGTAAGTCCAATTTTAAAACCAGTTTCATGAGTTCCACCTTCTCTTGTACGTACATTATTAACATAACTATAAATAGTTTCATTATAATCTTGCGAACAATATTGCATTGCTATTTCAATATTCATTTCATCAACTTCATCATCAAAATCAATTGTAGAACCTATTTTAGTTTTATCGTTATTTAAAATTTCTACAAATTCACTTATACCACGTTCATAATAGAATTCATCTTTTTTATTTGTTCTTTCATCAATCAAAATAAAACGAACTTTTCTTAATAAAAAGGCGCTTTCTTGCAAATGTGAAGCTATTGTATCGTATTTAAATTCAGTTGTAGAAAAAATAGTTGGATCAGGTTTAAAGGTAATTAAACTACCATGTTTAAAAGTATTTCCTAAAACTTCAAGATGTTGAACGATTTTACCACCATTTTCAAATCTTACATGGTAAATTTTTCCTTCTTTATAAACTACAATATCACAAAAAACTGAAAGAGCATTGGTAACAGAACTACCAACACCATGTAATCCTGCACTTGTTTTATAGGCAGCATCATTAAATTTGCCACCACTATGTAAAGTAGAGAATATAAGTTCTACAGCAGGTATTCCTGTTTGTTTATGAATATCTACTGGGATTCCTCTTCCTTCATCAAGAACACTTAGTGATCCATCTTTATGAATGGTAACAGTAATCTTGTTTCCAAATCCATTAAGAGCTTCATCAACTGCATTATCAACAATTTCCCACACCAAATGATGCAAACCTGCAGAGTTTGTACTACCTATATACATGGCTGGTCTTTTTCTAACACCTTGTAGGCCAGTTAACAATTCTATACTACTAGCATTATATACTTCATTAGATTTCATTTATAACATCCCTTTTTCAATATTAATATTATATCGTAATATTCATATTATTTCTAGAAATATATCTATAAAAAGGTTAAAATGAATACATGAAAATTTTCTATTGTATTCTTGCGATTTTTGTTGCCGGATTAGTTGGATATTTATTCGGCGCAGTCTCTAATTCTAGAATTATTGGCGAAATATTTTTTCACAAAGATGTTATGAAAGAAGGAAGCAAAAATCCAGGTGCTACTAATGCAGGCAGAATACTTGGCAAAAAAATTGCAGTGATTGTTGTAATTCTTGATATGTTAAAAATTATATTACCCTTCTTTGCAGCCTTTTATTTATTTACAAATGTTCAAATATTAAAAGAAATTACTTTTTATTCCGAAGAATATAATTCTTTTGGAAGAGGAAATACTTTAAATCAATTAGCATATTATATAGTCCCTTTATGTGGAATAATTGGACATTGTTATAGTGTATTCCTTAATTTTAAAGGTGGGAAAGCTGTTAGTAGTTTCTTTGGCTATACTGTTTCTCTCACATATATAACCTTCCCTATTGGTGGTTTTATTTTCTTCGGAATATTAAAAGGAACAAGAAAAGTAAGTTTAGGATCACTTATTTCAACTCTATGTGTTACTATTGCTATTTGGATTATTTATTTTATTTATGCTTTTGCTGGTCCACAAATAGCTCAATATTTAACATACTTTGGTTATGGTCCTGAGATGTGTATATACACTCCATTTGTTACAACTATCTCTTATTTAATACTTTTGTATAGACACAAAGCAAATATTGAAAGGCTTAGAAATAATCAAGAAAACGAAGTACACTGGTTTAAAAAATAGTAGTTATTTAGTATATATTTAGTATTGTAGAAAACTCATTTATTTTGTCCACAACATAGAATAAATATCGATTATAACCTTGTTTTTGATTGACAGTTTACAAAATAAGAAATTTAATATTAAGCAAAATAAAAGCCTCATTTCTGAGGCTTAATTCTTAGATTATTTTTGATTTTTCATGCTATTCATGACTGCCCTAATTTGAGACTCACTAGGCTTACGGCCCATTTGCATAAACATGGCACGAATCATCTTTTCATTAATTGGTGGATTCTTTTCGATTTGCTTTTTAAGAAAATATCTAGCAACAAAGAAGCCAATAATTGCACCAACCACTACTCCAACTAATATAAATACAGGAACAACCCAAGCTTCACCAAAATCTGTAAGTATAATCATTTTAATACCTAATTAAGCTCTTCCATCGTATTCACCAGTATCTGTTCTGACAAGTACCTTATCGCCTTGATTAACAAATAAAGGGACTCTTAATTTGATGCCGGTTTCAACAGTAACTTCTTTTGAAGCCTTATTTACAGTATCACCACGAACAGCTGGTTGACATTCAGTAATTGTTAATTCAACTTTTGCTGGAAGATTGATACCTAAAATCTCATCTTCATACATTGTTAACTCAACTTCAAGATTTTCAGTTAAAAATTTACTTTCCCATTCAAGTTTTGATTTAGCTATTTCAATTTGTTCAAAAGAAACTGGATCCATAAATACATAAAAATCTCCACTATCATATGAATAATTAACCTTCTTTTTATCAAGTTTAACTTGTTCAACTTGATAACCACTATTAGCTGACATATCAGTAATAGCTCCTGTACGAATATTCTTTACTTTTAATTTAGCAACCATCTTTCTCATAGCTGTCTTGTTTAATAAAATATCAATAACTAAAAAGATATTATTATTTTCCATAAAATAATTTCCTGGTCTTAATTCTGTAACGTTCATAATATTCTCCTTTCTTTTATTTTAAATAAATATTATTTTTTAATTCATTCTCCAATGTCGTACAATCACCATGCCCTGGATAAATTATAAGGTTTGGATCTAATTTTTTTAATTTTTCTAAAGATGACACTTGCATTGAAACTTGCGAGTGAGGCAAATCACTTCTACCAATACTGCCTTTAAATAAGGTATCACCAGTAAATAAGCAATGTTCTTTTTCACATAGAAAGCAAACGCTTCCTTTTGTATGAAAAGGAGTCTCTATAACTTTGAAACCAAGATGATTTTCAAAACGAATTTCATCTTCATCTTCTAGTCTATAAGGCTCAATATTAACTTTCCCTTTACCTTCCATTGTTTCTGAACAATTCAATCTTGAATTAATCAAACATTCAGCATCTTGTTCATCAATAAACAATGTACAATTAAAAACCTTAAAAAAATTATTTAAACCACGAATATGATCCCAATGCCCATGAGTAATAAGCACACCATTACATGTTGTAAAATTTTCCTTAATATAATCTACAATTTTGTTCGATGTAGTCCCTAAATCAATAACTATACAAGGTCCACCTTTTTCTCCAACAACATATGTATTTGAACAAAATTCATCAGCAACATTATCGAATCTAAAAGTTTTTACCATACAACACTAAAAAGTTTATTTCTTTTCTTTATGAATTGTGATCTTTTTGCACTTTGGGCAATATTTCTTAACTTCAATTCTATCAGGATTATTCTTCTTATTTTTTGTACTGATATAATTCTCTTCACCACATTCGGTGCATTTTAATGTAAAACTTTCTCTCATAATAAAAAACGTTCCTTTCCTACGAAATAAAAATATACCATAATTTCGTTCAAATATCTATAAATAAATATCAAATTAAGATATAATCTTAAATATGTTTAAGAGATATCAAACAAAACAAATAAAAATCGGAAATATTTCTCTTGGTGGAAATAATGATGTATTAATTCAAACCATGTGCGATATTAAAACTTCTCGTATTAAATCTGTGGTTAAACAAATAAAAAAATGTGAAGAACTTGGATGTAATTTAATTAGAGTTAGTGTTTTAGATATTAAAGATGCAAAAGCGATAAAGCAAATTAAAAAACAAATTTCAATTCCTTTAATTGCTGATATACATTTCAATTATAAATTAGCACTTCTATCCATAAATAATGGAGCAGATAAAATTAGAATTAATCCAGGAAATATTAAAAATAAGGCTCAACTTATCGAAATAATTGAAGCTGCAAAAAAGAACAATGTTGCAATTAGAATTGGCGTAAATCAAGGCTCAATTTTAGATAAGAAAGTTATTGATGAAAAAACATTAGTTAATTTAGCAATTAAGTATGTACATTTTTTTGAAAAACATAATTTTCATAATATTGTAATATCATTAAAAAGTAGTGATCCAATAAAAACATATAAATCTTATATGTTAATTAGTCAAAAAACTTCTTATCCATTACATATCGGAGTAACTGAATCTGGATTTGATGAAAATGGAATCATTAGATCATTAAGTGCTATTGCCCCACTTTTAATGAATGGAATTGGTAATACAATAAGAATTTCTTTATCAAAAGATCCATATAAAGAGGTTTTAACTGCAAGAAAACTTCTTAATGATCTAAATCTCAGACACGATTTACCAACAATAATATCATGTCCAACTTGTGGTAGATGTGAAGTTTCAAATACAAAAAATATTGCCAAAAAAATAGAAAAATACTTAATGGAACACAAAATTAACATTACTGTTTCAATTATGGGTTGTATAGTTAATGGAATTGGTGAAGGAAAAGAATCTGATATTGGTTTAGCAGGTGGAAAAAATTGCTATATTATTTTTAAAAAAGGAATAACTATAAAAAAGACATCTAAAAAAGATGCCTATAATGAATTAATTAAAGAAATTGAAAAATCTAATTTTTAATACTCTCTTTTAATAATTTATTTCTTAATTCGGGATCAAATATTCCGCTTTTAATCATAGCTATTTCTTCTTTATATGGAGGAATGCTACCAACATATGGGGTTTCTAATATTTTTGGAATATTAATTAATCTTTTATCAAAAACAAACTTGTTTAAAGTTTCATATCCAATCTCACCAAAACCATAGTTTTCATGTCTATCTTTATGGCTACTTCTAGGATTTTTAGAATCATTTATATGCATTACTTTTAAATTCTGTAATCCAATAATTCTATCAAATTCATTTATAACGTTATCCTCATCAAAAACATCATAACCAGCGTCGTTTATATGACATGTATCTAAACAAACACCAAGTCTATTTTGATACTTACAATTATTTAAGATATAAGCAATATTTTCAAAAGAAGAGCCAATTTCATTTCCTTTCCCGGCCATTGTCTCTATTGCAATGACAACATCTGTTGTATCAACTTTCAATACATCATTTAACCCAAGAATTAATTGATCTAAACCAGCTTTTTCACCTGCTCCTACATGAGAACCTGGATGTAAAACAAGTATTTTAGTACCAAAGGCAAATGTACGTTTCAATTCATTTTTTAGAATTTCTTCAGACGCTAAAAACTTGTTTTCATCGATACTATTTGCTAAATTGATGATATAAGGTGCATGAACAATACAATTAGTTATATCTATATTGTTCTTTTTTAAAAGTTCCAACCCTTCTTTTATTTTGCATTTTTCTAAAGGCACACGTACAGAGTTTTGTGGAGCACCGGTATAAAACATAAATGTATTTTCATTAAAACTTATAGCTTTTTCACATGTTCCAAGAAAAAAATCAGGACTTCCCATACCAATATGAGACCCAATAAGAATTTCATCATTCATATTTATTTCCTTCTTTTTTATATCTTTCATTCATTTGTCTTCGAATATCTTTTTGAATAATTTTTCTTTTATGTCTTCTTTTTGCTTTATCAACAGCTAAACGAACTTTTCTTTTATAGCCAGGCTTTACTCTTTTAGAATAAGCATTATGCTTAGCAATTTGAATTTCTTTTTCTAATTCTTGGTCTTTGTGCTTTCTTTTTGGTCCTTCCCTATCAATAGGTTTATCAGAAACAAGACCATCTTCGCTAAATTTCAAATATTCAAATTTTATACCAGAATCTATTAATTTTTTTGCTTTTTCAATGTGGTCTAAATCATAAAAAACATATGAGTTTCCTTCTTTAAAATTTCTTCCACATCTCCCAGCTCTATGAAAATAATATTCAAGATTATTTGGCAAATCAACACTCAAAACATCGCTTACATCCTCAATATCAAGCCCTCTTGAAGCAATATCAGTACATACAATAACTCTAAATTCGTCATTATTTATTCTTCTTAGCATTGATTTTCTTTCTCTAGCTTCTAATTCACCACTCAAAATTCCGCATTTGAATCCGTTGATTGATAAAAAATTATATAGCTTACGCGTAATTTCTTGAGAATTTGTAAAAACCATCGCTAAATAAGGATTCTTAATGTTAAGAAATTTTTGAACGGTTTCAAATTGATCTTTATGTTTTGTATTAATCAGAAAATGTTTTACTGTAGTCGAAGTAGAGTTTTTCTTATTTATTCTAATAACATCACTTTTAGGAATATATTTTTTTAAAAAAATTTCGACAGCTTTATTGATTGTGGCACTAAAAACCTCAATTTGTGGATGTTTAAATTTTTTAATAATGGCGTCTATATCGGATAAAAATCCATTTTCCATTAACATGTCTGCTTCATCAAGTACAATAGTTTTAACATCGCTATTTTTCTCATCTAAAAAATCAACGAGATATTTAAGTCTACCAGGAGTTGCAACAATAATTTCACTAGAATTTTTAAAAGATTCGACATCTCTTGATGTCTCTTCTCCACCAGCAAAAAGTTTTATTGTTAAATTTGGTAGGCACTTAGCCAATTTTGTTGCAAAATCATACGTTTGCCTAGCAAGTTCACGCGTAGGATCGATAATAATTGCTTGTACTTTTTTATCTAAAACGACTCTATCTATTATAGGTACCAAAAAAGCATGAGTCTTTCCACTTCCAGTCTCACTTTGAACTATAACATTCTCACCTTTTAAGGCAATTGGAATTACTTTATTTTGAACTTCAGTTGCATAAAGATAACCGTTTTGTTCCAAAGCAAACGTTGTTTTTTCTTTTAAATCATATGATGTAAATTTCATATACCAACCTTTTCTTATAGTTTGTTTCAACTATTTTTATACTAAATAATTACTAATTTATAATTATAATTAATCATAACGACATTCATCAAGTTTTTTAGACTTACAAGGGTTTTTCAATTTTTTAATAGCCTTAGCTTCGATTTGTCTAATTCTTTCACGAGTAACACCAAATTCTTTTCCAACTTCTTCAAGTGTTTTTGGTTTATTATCGTCAATACCATATCTTAATCTTAGAACTTTTTCTTCACGATCGCTTAAAGTGTTCATTGTTGATGATAGCAATTCACGAACCATCTCTCTTGTTGTGTAATCACTTGGAGATAAGCTTTCTTTATCTTCAACAAAATCACCTAAATGTGAATCATCTTCTTCACCTATTGGAGTTTCAAGTGAAACAGGTTCTTGTGCAATTTGTTGAATTTCTCTAATTTTTGCTGGAGAGACAATACCATTCATTTTTTTAGAAATCTCTTCTGCTGTTGGCTCACGCCCTAATTCTTGTACTAATTGTCTTTGAACTCTAGAAATTTTATTAATTGTTTCAACCATATGAACAGGGATTCTAATTGTCCTAGCTTGGTCAGCAATAGCTCTAGTTATTGCTTGTCTAATCCACCATGTAGCATAAGTAGAAAACTTAAATCCCTTGGTATAATCAAACTTTTCAACTGCTTTCATCAATCCTAAATTTCCTTCTTGAATTAAATCTAATAGATGCATTCCTCTACCTAAATATTTTCTAGCAATTGAAACAACCAATCTTAAATTAGATGTAATTAATAAATCTTTTGAATACTTATCACCAGCAGCGACTCTTTTTGCAATTTCAAGTTCTTCATCTGGTTTTAATAATCTAACCTTACCAATATCTTTTAGGTACATTTTTACACTATCAGTAATTTTAATGTCATCACCACTAAAATTATTAACATCAAGGTTAGAAACTTCCTTTTCATCATCATTCAAATTACTTTCATCTATTTCGTCAACATCTTCATCTTCTTCATTCATTTCATTAATTTTAGATTCATCAACATCCTCATCTTCATCATCGACTTTATCAATTATTTTATAGCCAATACTCTTAAAATATTGCAATGCTAAATCTAATTGATCATCTGATGGATCTAATTGTGTTGAATCGTCTAAAAAAGCTTCTTGGTCAAATTCTTTTTCGGTCTTTCCGTCTTTTTCATATTTTTTAACTAAATTTATAAAAGCTTGATGTTGCTCTCTATCTTCATCTTCTAAATTACTTAAATCAAATAATTCATTTATTTTGTTATCTTTCTTTGTACTCATATAATTTCCTCCTTGAAATTAACTAATTATTTCCTTTTTTTCAATTATTTCATTGATTAATAAATCTTTTTTGCCCTTAGTAATTTTATCATTATTAACCAAATCTTCCAATTTTATCAACTCATCTTTATATTTATTAATGAAATCAATCGACTTTTCTTTTAATAAAATTGGCCCATATTTAATCTGAATTTGAGAGTATTTCTTTTGCCCTTTTATAAATACTTCAATCTCATAATATTTGCCTTTTTCAAATATTATTTCTTCATCATCAATTTGAAAACCAAGATTAATTAAATATTCTCTTAGTTCTTTATTTTTAGTATGTGAATCAACAATCAATTTCTCTATATTGGATACCTTATTAATATTTCTATCTAATATTTGCTTTATTGAATCGAATCCCATACCAGCAATTACAATTGTTTCAAATGCTTTTGTATCAACATCATCTAGCCCATCTGATAAACTTATCTTAATTAATGAGTTTTTATCAATTTCATGAATATTATCACTTAATATTTTGAAAGGCCCTTTTTTATTTTCAACACCAAGTAGCCTACCATCGTGATTCATTTTATATAAGTCTATAAGCAAATACCCATGATCACTACCAATATCTGCAACATTATCATTAATATCTATAAAACTTTCAATTGCTGCAATTCTTTTTGAATTAGTCATATCGATAATCCTCTAAATGTTTTTCTATACATGGATGGCGAAGTTTTTTGATTGCCCTAAATTCTATTTGTCGAATTCTCTCTTTTGATACACCAATTAGTATTGCAGTTTCGTTTAGAGTAAGAGCTTCATTTCCATCTAATCCATATCTCAATACAATAATTAATTGCTCACGTTTTGTTAGTGTTGTTAAACAATCATATATTAATGAATGCAAAGAATTTCTAGAGCAATAAATTGTTGGCGAAACATCGGAAGAATCAGGAATTATATCAATAATTTTAGAATCATCGTTATCGGTAATATTTTGGTCTAATGAAATAGTATAATTTCTTATATCCTCAACAACTTTAAAGTCTTGAAATTCATATTCACTTTGAAATTTATTACTTACCTCGACATTAGTTGGTTTTCGGCCAAGTTCTTGTACAAGTTTTTGCTCTATAGCACTATAACGTTTAGAAATTTCATAAGTATAAACTGGATATCGAATCACATTAGATTGTAACAATAGATACCTAGAAATAGATTCTTTAATCCACCAATAGGCATAAGTAGAAAACTTGTTTTTCTTTTTATAATCGAACTTTTCAATTGCTTTTAATAATCCAATGTTCCCTTCTTGTATTAAATCTAACAAAGGGATACCATAACCAGAATATTTTTTTGCTATAACTATAACAAGCCTTAAATTTGAAACAATAATCTTATCTTTTGCTTTGCTATCATTAGAAGCTACTTTTTTAAATAATTGCTGTTCTTCTTTGAAACTTAATAAAGGTAAATTTCTAAAATCATCAAAATATCTTGTTAATAAATCTTTATATTCATTTGAAACTATAACACCATTATTTTTAATAATTGCTGAGCTCATGTTTGAAAGAGACTTTTTATTTGAATAATTTAATTTTTCCATTATTTATTTCTCTCCTTCTCTCTTTTTTCTAAAAGAGCTTTTCTTTTTTCTAAAAGAATTTTTGCTTGCTCAGCTTTATCTTTTTCATCTTTTCCAATAGTATTTTCTTCATAAGCTTGATACGACCTTCTAAATTCTTTCTTCTCATTAATTAAATAAATACAATCGACAAATGCATCTTTAGAATATGGTGGAAAATTACTGTTGTTATCAAAAGATAAATCACTAATAGTATTGATAATATCGTCCTTATTTTTAATATTATCTTCTTCACCAAGTGCATCAACAAAACCAATAATATCATTTGCAGAATAATTGTTTTCGGCGTTTTTTGAACTGTATTCTTCAATTAACGTAGCAATTTCTCTATAAGAATCAGTTGGTAAATAACCAAGTTTTTCGTTATAAAGATTAACAGCTTCTTTATTCTCAAGCATATATCTTAATATTTGTCTTTCACATAATTGCATATCATTTAATTCTTTAGGCATAGAATGTTTGCTTTTAAGAATTGTACTAACATTTTTATCAATAGTTTCGCTTTTAGTTGATTGCCTTTCGATATATCTTTTTATTTGACCGTTAATAGTATCAATTGAATAACCAGTTAGTTGAGAAACTTGCTTTATATATATTTCTTTATCAAGTTGATCCTTAACAGTAACTAAGAAAGGAATAAAATTGATTAAAACTTGTTTTTTATTAATAATTTGGGATAAATCCATATTTTTAGAATAATAATTAAGAATAAATTCTCCTTCAGAAATAAGATTATTTAGATAAGATGATAATCCTTCACTACCACTATTTTTTAATATTTCATCGCTATCTTTTCCGTTAACAACCTGTTTATTATTGACTAATCTAAATTTAATTCCTTTATCAGCAAGCAAACGAGAGTTTTTCATCATAGCATCTTGCCCCGGATTATCATTATCTAAACATAATCTAACTTCACAATTTAAGTAACGTAATAAATTGATGTGATCAGCAGTTAATGCAGTTCCCATAAGAGCAACAACATTTTTAAAACCAGCTCTATTGACAGCAATTGCATCCATAAAACCTTCAACCACATATACAAATTTTAATCTTCTAGCTTCATCCTTAGCATTTGAAAAGTTATATAAAATTTTACTTTTTTTAAAAACACCACCATTTGTTTCAGGAGAATTAACATATTTAGCAATAGATTTATCATTTGTTAAACTTCTTGCACTAAATCCTACTATATGACCTTCACCATCCTTAATAGAAAAAATAACTCTACCACAGTTGTTATCTTTGATTTTTTGATTATAAACAAGACCAATACCAGTCTTTTCTATAGTCTTTAAAGAAAAACCATCGTTTAATAATCGTTCAGGAAGCTTTTCACCATCAATTGGTGAAAAACCTAAAGAAAACTCTCTAATGATATCATCTGTCAAACCTCTATCATGAAAATATTTCAGCCCAATATTTCTTCCATCATCGCTTTGAAACAAAAATAATTCATAATAAGAATTAATTTTATCAAGACAATCATAGACATGCTGTAGATCTTCACTTATTACATTGTTCTGTTTTTTTTCTAGTCTTTCGTCTTTTATACCACCAATACTAGCAACAATTTTTAAGGCATCTAAATAAGAACAATTCTTATATCTTCTTACAAATGTAATTCCATCTCCACCTACTCCACATGTAAAGCATTTAAATATCTGCTTTTCTTGGGAGATTGTTAAAGAGGGATTTGTATCATTATGAAAAGGACAGATAGCAACGTAGTTTCTGCCTTTTTTTGTAACCTTAATAAAACTTGATATTATATCTACAATATCAACTTGTTTTAATATTTCTTTGCCAATATCAATTAAATTATCTGCCATTATTTATAAAATGTTTTCTCCATTAAATAGTCTTTTAATTCTGATATTTTAATACGTTCTTGTTTCATTGAATCTCTTTCACGTACTGTAACACAACCATCGTTAACACTATCAAAATCATAAGTAACACAGAAAGGTGTTCCAATTTCATCATTTCGTCTATATCTCTTACCAATTGATCCAGTTTCATCAAAAGTAGCAGTTAAATAAGGAACCAAGGAATTAAAGATTTCTTGCGCATTTTTTGATAATTGTTTACTTAATGGTAAAATTGCAACTTTATATGGAGCTAAGAAAGGAGCTAAATGCATAACAACTCTTGTATCACCTTTTTCTAAAACTTCTTCATCGTATGCATCAGTTACAACCATTAAAAATAATCTATCAAGTCCTAAGGATGGTTCTATAACATAAGGAGTATATTTTTCATTAGTTTCAGGATCAAGATATTCAAGACTCTCACCACTAAATTTCATATGTTTGGTTAAATCATAATCAGTTCTATCGGCAATACCCCAAATTTCTCCCCAACCAAACGGAAATAAATATTCAATATCAGTAGTTCCTTTGCTATAAAAAGCTAGTTCTTGAGGTTCGTGATCTCTGAATCTTAATTTATCATCTTTAACACCTAAAGATTTGACAAAGCTAATAGAAAAATTCTTCCAATACTTAAACCAATCTAAATCTGTTCCAGGTTTACAAAAGAATTCCATCTCCATTTGAGTAAATTCTCTCATTCTAAAAGTAAAATTCCCTGGTGTAATCTCATTTCTGAAAGCTTTTCCAACATTACAAATACCAAAAGGGATTTTTCTTCTTGTAGTTCTTTGAACATTTGCAAAATTAACAAATACTCCTTGAGCAGTTTCTGGTCTTAAATATACCAAACTCTTTGTATCTTCTGTAACACCAATATGTGTCTTAAACATCATATTAAATTGCCTAATATCAGTAAAATTACTTTTGCCACAAGTTGGGCATTTTAATGGATGTTCAGACATAAATTTATTCATATCATCCATCGTCATTCCATTAACATCAACATCAGGATATTGAGCTTCAATTAATTGATCTGCTCTAAATCTTCCATGACATTCCTTGCAATCAATTAAAGGATCATTAAATGTAGTGACATGTCCAGTAGCAACCCATACATTTGGATTCATTAAAATTGCAGCATCAATACCTACATTTGTAGGAGATTCATGAACAAACTTTTTCCACCATAAATTTTGTAAATTGTTTTTCAATTCACTTCCTAAAGGACCATAATCCCAAGTATTTGACAACCCACCATAAATTTGTGAACCTTGATATACAAATCCAGTTTTTTGTAAATGTGTTGTTATTTTATCAAAAACTCCCTTATTATCCATAATATTTCCTCTTTTCGAACGTTAATTTTAATTATTTAATAGTATGTTGTCAACCTACTATCAGTGTATTTATTTAATTTTGTCAATAAGTACTTGGCTATTTAATTTAAAGCCAAACGAACTTTCAAAAAGAATACATAAGTTATCAAAAATTTCTTTAAATTGTTCTAAAGTAATTTCCTCACATAAAACATCATCTATTTTTTGCAAAAACAAACTTTTATATAATGAAAATGATTTAATTGACATATTTGTTATATTATTATCGCATTGATAACAAATAACACCGCCATTAGAAAAATCTATTTTATTCAAATTAAGCTTTTTATGACAAACTTCACATTCATCAAAATTAATACTTATTCCATTAATTTTTAAAAGTTTTGCGAAATATAATAAAACCAAAAAATAACGATTATTGCTATATTTTAAATAATAATCTAAAAATTTTTCCAATAAAATATAATTGTATTTATTAATTTCGTTGTCAATAAGCATTTTAATAGTTATTTCTTCAATAAAATTACTTGTAACTAATCCAAAATAATCGTTTTCAAAGCAATTAAAATAATATTCATCAATATTTCCATCTTTTAATTTATAGTTTGGCGTATTTCCCTTATAGATTTCAAATGTGCCCTTAGTAAATAGCTTAATTAGAGGAAAAGTTTTACTTGTTATAGAAAATGATGATCTCCCTTGAACTGTAAGAATCCTATCTTTTGTTAATATGTTAATAATTGCATCTTTTTCACGATATTTCGTTACAGAGATGATAATTCCTTTAACTTCTTCCATTAAGAATCATAGCCAATACTTACTAAATATCTACTAGAATTACGCCAATCTTCAACTACTTTAACTACTAATGTAAGTTCACAATATTTACCAAAGTACTTCCCTATTTGCATTCTAGAAGATGTTCCTATCTTCTTTATCATTTTTCCACCGTGCCCAATAAGAATGCCTTTTTGCCCTTCTTTTTCACAAATAATCTGAGCATCAACAGACATTTCTTTTGATTTATCTATTACACTATTACAAATAACTGCGACACCATGAGGAACTTCTTTAGAAGTTAGTTTTAAGATATTTTCTCTTATAATTTCTTGAATTTGAAATGCAACACTTCTATCAGTGACAACATTGTTATCATAAAATTTAGGTCCATCAGAAATGAGATTTTTTAGTTCTTTTATAATAGTATCAATACCAAAAACATCTTTTGCACTACTTTCAACAATAATTGCATTTGGAAATTGTTTTTTATAAATATCTTTAAGCTCAGAAATAACTTCAATTTTAGTTAAATCTATTTTATTAAAAACTATAACCAAAGGCACATCAAATTTTAAATGATCAAATAAAAACTGATCGCCTTCATCGAATTTTTTGCTTCCATCAACAACAAACATTGCTGCATCAGAATCTCTAATTGTTCTATAAGCAGTTTTATCCATAATTTCACCTAATTCATTAATTGGTTTGTGGATTCCTGGAGTATCAACAAAAACAATTTGGCAATCATCATCATTATAAATGCCTCTTATGCTATCACGTGTAGTCTGACATTTTGGTGATACAATCGATATTTTTTTGCCTACAATCAAATTAATTATTGAAGATTTGCCAACATTTGTTCTTCCTATTACGGCAATAAAGCCACTCTTCATTTGTCCATATCGCTTTCATTAAATGAATATGGTAATAATTCATCAATATTGGTAACTTTTACATCACCATCTAAATTTGCAAGAATAATCTTCTTATCCTCTGGAAATAATTCGCTTAAAACTTGTCTACATTGACCGCAAGGAGATACAGGTCTTGGAGAATCAGCAACGATTGCTAAAGCTTCAATATCTTCTCTTTGAACTCCATGCATGTAAGCATTATATAAAGCATTTCTTTCTGCACACATTGAACAACCATAAGCTGCGTTTTCAACGTTAGCGCCTAAAAAAACTTTTCCATCTTTTGTTAATAATGCAGCACCAACCTTAAATTTTGAATAAGGAGCATATGACAAATTTGTCATTGCATCAATTGCATTATCAATTAAATACTGATCTTCCATATATTTACTCCTTTTTTAATATCTCTTCTTGAAGAGGGAACATAATTTCCTCATCTTCCTTCTTAATATGATTATAACCAAATAAATGCAATAATCCATGAACAAAAAGAAAAGAAAGTTCTCTATTTATTGTATTACCATATGAAATAGAATTTCTTAAGGCTACATCATAACATATATATATTTCACCTAAATCAATAGGAATATTGCCTTTTATAACTTCCTTTTTGTCGTCTAAAAAAGCAAAAGAAATAACATCAGTCTCTCTATCAACATCTCTAAATTTCTTATTGATCTCATGAATTTTATCGATACTAACAAAAGTTATACTAACAACATATTCGTCAGTTTTATTTAGAACTTTTAGTGTTTTATCTAATAATCTTTCATATATAGGATAATAATCATCTAGCTCAATAGCAGTTTCGTTACAAAAATCTAATTCCATGACTAAATTATATCATTAGTACTTGTTAAAATAATACAAAAATAAACACTTATAATACTTGTATTCATCATAATTTCTTGAAAAATTGAATACTTGTTCCATGTTTTCTCCTAAATATAAATAAAAGAAAAAATGAAATAGAACAAAATTTATTGATAAAGAATTTGTTATAATAGCAAACATAAGTGATAAAGCAATCATCAAAAAATACATCACATACTTTTTAAATGTAGAATAAGAAACATAATTATATGTCTCTATATTTAAAGATTGTATTTTCTTAATAAAACTCTCGTTACTTAGTGTTTTTGAAATGTTAATATCTTTTTCAATACTATTTATATAATTTCTTTTTCCTTCAATAAAATATTTTTCAAATATTTTAAAAAGAAATTCAAAAAGTATGATGGCAACGACAGAAAAAGTATTATATGAACTATTTAATAAAAGAACAACTATGCCAAATATTGTCATAACAATTATTGATAAAATTTGAGCTGGATTTGAAATTGATATTACTTTAAACCTTGTCATATTGGCATATCTTTCTTTAAAATCTTTATGATTAAATACATCAACATTAAGCATCGTACTACGATCAAAATATTTTATTGTATTAATAAGACTTTTTCTATAAAAGAACTCAAAAATAACATAAAAACCAAACATAATTAATGATATATAAAAAGGTAAAGAATCACTAACAAAATATAAAGCACCAATAAAAGAACCAAAACTCAATATTTCAAACAAGATCGTAATAAACGTATATTTAGTAGGTATTATTCTAGTTTTTGCTAATTTAAAATCACTTCCTTTTATCTTCTCAACTTTTAGAAATTCGCCATTCCATATAACTTTTAAATTTTCATTTTTTATCCAATAACAGCCTCTTTTTGGATCATAAACAAATATTTTCTTTTCTTTAACTTTTTTAACAACAACCATATGGAGCGTATCATCTTCTTTTATTGGAATTAAAAAAGGATTCTTAGCATTATTTATAACTTTATTTAAACAAGAACCATCATAATCAACACACCTATAGCCACCAAGGGTTACACCTTCTTTTTTCGCTATTGCCATAATATTTTTTAAAGATAATGATTCATCAATATTTGCATATGGATAATATAAAAAATCTTTATTCTTATATAATATTGATAAAAGTATTTTAAGCGAAGTCATTGCACAATCTTTATCACTAAGTTGATTTATAAAATATTTCATAAGCCCTCCTAATATACAAGAAGGGAGTAAATATAAAAATTTAAAAAAAAGTTGATCTTTCGACCAACTTTTATTTTTATCTGTACTTTTTACGAGCGTTTTCACTCTTAACTTTTCTTTTTAAAGTCTTTTTGAGGAAGAATTCTCTTTTTCTACATTCTTGAATAGTTCCAGCTTTATTAACAGAACGTTTAAAACGACGTAATGCTTCATCTAAAGTTTCACCATCATGAATAACTATTTTTTGCATAAATCTCACCTCCTCTTTTAACACGCTTATATATATTACTATATTTATTTTGTCATAAACAAGTATTTTTTTGCTTATTTACATCAATTTTTTGCCACTACTTGTTCCAATTCTAGTTGCACCAGCATCAATCATTTCTATCATTTCTTCATGAGTACGAATTCCACCGGCTGCTTTAACTCCAAAATTTGGCCCGACAGTTTTTCTCATAAGAGCTACATCTTCTTTTTTTGCTCCCCATTTTGAAAAACCGGTAGACGTCTTAACAAAATCGGCACCAGCCTCTTTTACTAATTTTGAAACTCTTTCAATTTCATCGTTTGTTAATAAGCAACATTCAATAATAACCTTTAAAATATGCCCTTTACTAACATTTCTAACAGCTTTAATTTCATTTAAAACGTAGCTATTATCGTTCATTTTAAGCCTAGATACATTAATAACCATATCAATCTCATCTGCACCTTTATTAATTGCATCTTTTGCTTCAAAAACCTTTGTATCAGTTGTATTGCTTCCTAATGGAAATCCTATAACTGTACAAACTTTTACATCACTGCCTTTTAAAATCTTTTTTGCAAATTCAATATAATCAGGATTAATACAAACTGACATAAAATCGTATTCTTTTGCTTCTTCACATAATTCTTTAATATCAGAATCGGAGGCATCAGCATGTAAATTTGTATCATCAATAAATTTATTATATTTCATATATTATTCTCCTTTTATAAAAAAATAAGGCATAGGCCTTATTTACTAGCTTTTTTCTCAGCTTTTTTGACTTTAATAACTTCTTTTCCATCATAATAACCACAAACTGGGCAAACAGTATGTTCTTTAATCATTGCTCCGCAATGTGAACATTCAGTTAATCCGTTAGCTGTTAATTTATAATGAGTACGTCTCATTGCTTTTGAAGTTTTGCTTGTTCTTCTAAATGGTACTGCCATAATAAATCTCCTTTTGCAAAAACTATTATATACAATCTTTAAACAAAATAAAATTAAATAAATTTATTTTTGTAATAAAAAATCAATAATAGTCGATATAAACATAACTTTTTGTTTTGACACTGACAAAAATTATTTTACGTATTCCACTTTTTTAACTTGGTTAGTCAAATTTTCATCACTTTTATAATAAATTTCTAAATAATTTGACGAATGTCCTCTATAAGACTTTTTCTTTTCATCATAATTTTCGAATAAGAAATCTATTTTTTTATCTAAAAACCTTTTTTCATATGAGTTTTCTAAATCATTTGAGAGAGTCAACAACCTTAAAACTCTAGCCTTTTTATAATATGGATCGACTTTTGGCTCAATTTTAGAAGCAATTGTTCCTCTTCTATCACTATATGGGAAAACATGAACTTTTGAAAATTTTATTTGTTTGCAAAATTTAATAGTTTCTTCAAAATCATCATCAGTTTCTCCAGGAAAACCAACAATAACATCTGTTGTAATAGCTATATCAGGTCTAATTTCTCTTATTTTTTTAATCTTTTGTTTATAACTCACCAAATCATATTTTCTATTCATCTTCTTTAAAATAGTTGCACTCCCACTTTGTAAAGGGATATGCAAATGATCTGCTACATTTGGATATTTACCTAATATATCAAGAAACTTTGTATCTATTTGACTTTCTTCAATAGAAGAAATTCTCAATCTATATAATTTAGGATTTCTAATTAAAATTTGTTCTAATAAATCACTAAAAGACATCTTTTCAGTAAAATCTTCACCATAACTACACATATCAATACCGGTTAAAACGATTTCTTTATAACCATTTTCAACTAATTTATTAATTTCTTCATAGATCTCATCTGGTTTTCTACTTCTGCTTCTTCCTCTAACATAAGGTATTAAACAATATGTACAATAATTATCGCATCCATCTTGTATTTTTACATACGCTCTAGTATTAAACAAAAAACCACTTAAATTAATTGGTTCATATTTTTTGTCTTTAATTGGATCACCTATATCAACAATTTTTTCTTTATATGTCTTAAATTGCTCAATAAAATCATAAATTTTTGATCTATTTGCTGTACCAATCAAAATATCTATTTTTAGTTCTTGAGACATATAATCTGGTTCATTTTGAGCATCACAACCCATAACAACGATGATTGCGTTATGATATTTAAAACGATAATGACGAATCATTTTCTTTGACTTTGTTGAACTTGTTTCTGTAACAGCACATGTATTAATAATAATTACATCAGGTTTTTCTTTGTTTTTAACTGGAGAATAACCTTTTTTTATTAAATCATTGCTTACACATTCGCATTCATAGTTATTAACTTTGCATCCTAAAAAATCAATTAAAAATTTCATCATAAATATTTCCCCTTACACAACTTTCTAAAAACTGTATATGAAATTAATTCATTCTTATATAACAAATAAATGAAATCGTTTAAATTATTTGAATAATAGGCTTTAATTATTGGCTGAATACGTTCAACAATCTTTGACTTATTTGGCTTCTTAAGATGCTTATCAAATAAATAAATAATATTATCCAATGATCCTTGTCTATTAATAATGATAATAACGTTAAAATCAAAATCGTAGAATGCAACACTAGTTGAATTTTCATCGATTCTAACAAGCTTTGTAAACAAAGAATCAAATAAATCGATTCCATAAGTTGTAAATGGATTTACTAAAAAAGGAGCATATTGGTCGAATAAATTTGAATATGGTTCTTTATACATTTTCATATTATCTGAAGAATAAACATAATTAGTAGCAACGTTAAAGAAAGGAATATAAATTTTAAAACCATTGTATTTTAAATAAGGCAAATCAAGAACTTTATTTACAACTAAATTTTTATCTTTTATAATACCCCTTCTTGACATATCAAAACCATATTCATCATCAATAATCCTATCAAGTTTATTTTTATTTTGAATTGCTAAAATAAGCATATTTGCACGAATAATATCGAATAAATTACTAGTTTCTAAAAATTTCTCAAAAAATGGTAATTCTTTTAATAGAAACTTATTATCCATATAAAATCTATATTCGTCAGTATTTCGAATAACATGCTTATTTTGTTCTTTTTCTAAAATTTTATAAACTTTCATAATTAATTTTCCATATAAAATGATAATAAACTTAAAATATATATACAACTTGTTTCACTGCGCAAAATTCTTTTTCCTAAACTAATCTCTTCAAAACCGTTCTTTTTTGCATAACTAACCTCATCCTCGGAAAAGCCACCTTCACTACCAACAACCACATTAACAACCTTGCCTCTAACATTATTTAATTTATTGCTTAGATTATATACGCTTTCCTTTGTGTTTTCATATGGTATTAGTTTAACATCAGCTTGATATTTTCCAATATCAGAAAAATCAATTATATCAGTTAATTTTAATACTTTTTCTCTTTTGCATTGTTCAGTTGCTTCTTTAATAATCTTATTAAAACGTACTAATTTATTACTAATATTTGACTTATCTAGCTTTCTTACACACCTACTTGAGTTTACTAGTACAATTTCATCAGCACCCAATTCAACACTTTTTTGAATTACAAAATCAAGCTTTTCTCCTTTTGGAATACAATATAAAAGCCTAATATATCCATCAACTTCATGATTTTCTTCAATCTTTTTTACTATAGAAAAATCAAATTGCTCATTGTTATTAATTTGACATAAATAAACTCCACTATTAGGAATTAAAACATCAAAATAGTCTCCTTTATGCATTCTCATTACTTTCACAATATGAAAAATATCATCTTTTTCTAAGATGATATGTTCATTTTCAATTTTACCAATATATCTTTGCATTATCTCAAAAATACTCCATTAGAATCTTTTTGATTTTTAATAAATAGCAAAACAATTCCAATAACGAAATAAATTGCAAAAATTATCAAAAATGGCAATAAAAGCATCAATACAACATTATCTTTGAATACAAAATAAAAAATGGCAACTAAGATAACATAGCAAACAGCACTCACACATAACCTAATCAAGAATCTTTTTTTAATCCCTAAATAAAGGTCATCAATACCAAAAATACCTAAAAACATACATAAAAAGCCACGAATTAAACGGCTTTTTTGCTTACATTCAATTTTCTTATCATCTTTTTGATTAATCGTATCAATAGTTTCTGTAATATCTACGGTTTGAGAATCATCTCCACCAAAAGGATTTTTTGCCCCACAAATTGGGCAAATATCTTTATCAAATTTCGTTATATTAGATCCACAATATTTACACTTTGGCATACAAAACTTCTCCTAATGTGATTATATTACAAATAACAATTGTTTAGTATTAATTAATATTATTTTTTAAATGCATTTTTAAACTTTTGAAACCAAGAATCTCCCTTTGGTGAAGCATTTTTAAATTCATTTAGGGCATCTTTTTGTTCTTTTGATAAATTAGTAGGTATTTTTACATTTAAATGTACAAATTCATCACCATAAGCATCTCTTCTAACATCTTTAACACCTTTATTTTTAATTTTAAAAACTTGAGATGGTTGTGTGCCAGCAGGTATTTTCATTTCAACATCACCATAAATAGTAGGAACTGTCAAACTTGCACCCAAACAAACATCGATCATATCAATAGGAATAGTTAAATGAATATCATTTCCTTCTCTTTCAAATGTATTATGTGGAGCAACGACCATTTCAAGATATAAATCACCATTATCACCACCATTAATTCCTCTTTCACCTTTACCAGAAACTCTAATTTGTTGTCCAGTATTTATTCCGCTTGGAATTTTAATAGCAATTGTCTTCTTAATTCTTTTGTATCCTTTACCACCACATGTAGGGCAGGATTCACGAATAATCTTACCAGTACCATGGCATCGTGGGCACATAACTTGGCTTTGCATAATACCAAATATTGTTCTTTGTTGCTGAATAACAACACCATGTCCGCCACAATCTGGGCAAACATCGAAAGCAGTACCATTTTTAGCACCTGTTCCGCCACAATCATCACATTTTTCATCATAATTAATAGGTAAATTAATGGTTGTGCCCAAACAAGCATCCATGAATGAAATCTTTACTCTCATTAAAGTATCGTTCCCACGTGAACTTCCACTTCGTGATTGTCTTCTACCGCCATTTCCGCCACCAAATCCAAATCCACCAAACATTTGTGATAAAATATCGTTTAAATCACCAAAATCGCCACCATTAAAGTTAAATCCATCAAAATTACCACCGGCAAATGGATTTGCACCACCTGCAGTTTCATCAAATGCTGCAGCACCAAATTGATCATATGTTTTTCTCTTTTTATCATCACTTAAAACACTATAAGCTTCACTAGCTTCTTTAAATTTATCTGCATCACCAGTTTCTTTATTATCAGGATGATATTTTTTTGCTAATTTTCTATAAGCACTTTTAATTTCATCAGCTGTAGCAGTTTTTTCTACACCTAATACTTCGTAATAATCTCTTTTAGCTGCCATAAATAACAACCTCCTTAAATGCATAAAGGGAAGTAATACTTCCCATTATGTACTAATAATTAACTATAAAATTACTTTTTATCAGTAAAATCAGCATCAATTACATCATCATCTTTTTTCTTTGAATTGGAATTATCAGTCTTATTACTTTCTTCAAAAGAAGAAGAATCAGAATTTGTATTTCCAGTATTTGTAGAATCAGTACCAGCATTATTTTCAGGAGTTGGGCCTTGTTGTGAAGCACCACCAGCTTGAGCTTGTTGCATATAAGCAGCAGCTTTTTCTAATTGATCAATCTTGCTTCTTAAAGTGTCCATATCATTATTCTTTAAAGCGGCATCAAGTTCATCTCTTAATTTTGTTGTTTCCTCTTTTTGCTTTGGATCGATTGAATCGCCTTTTTCTTTTAATCCTTGATCAATTGATGCAATATAACTTTCAGCTTTATTCTTTAATTCAACTTCTTCTTTACGTTTTGCATCAGTTGCTTCATTTTCTTTAGCTTCTCTCATCATTCTATCAATTTCATCTTTGCTTAAACCATTTGAACCACTGATAGTAATTTCTTGTTGTTTTTGTGAATCAAGATCTTTTGCACTAACCTTAACAATACCATTGACATCAATTGAGAATGTAACTTCAATTCTTGGAGTTCCTCTTGGTGCAGCTTTAATTCCAGTTAATTGGAAGTGACCTAATAATTTATTATCATGGGCCATTTGTCTTTCACCTTGATAAACCATAATATCAACAGCAGGTTGATTATCAGCAGCAGTTGAGAAAATTTGTGATTTTGTAGTTGGAATCGTAGTATTTCTTGTAATTAATGGAGTCATAATACCACCCATCGTTTCAATTCCGAGAGTTAATGGAGTAACATCAAGTAAAATTACGTCCTTAACATCACCAGATAAAATACCACCTTGATACGAAGCACCAATAGAAACGGCTTCATCTGGATTAACACTTAAATTTGGTTTCTTTCCAGTTATTTCAGAAACAAGTTTTTGAACAGCTGGCATACGGATAGATCCACCAATTAATAAGATTTCATCAATCTTACTATAATCAAGTTTTGCATCAGAAATAGCTTTTTCTAATGGAACTCTACATCTATCTAATAGTCCTTTTGTCATATCTTCAAATTTTGCTCTAGTTAATTTGCCTTCATAACTGATTGGGCCATTATTTCCCATTCCAATAAATGGAAGTGAAATAGTTGTCTCAAAACTACTTGAAAGTTCAATTTTTGCTTTTTCAGCAGCATCTTTATATCTTTGAAGAGCCATTTTATCGTTAATATCTTTACCAAATTGATTTTTAATTTGCTCTCTAATCCATTCAGCAACAATATTATCCCAATCATCACCACCAAGTTTGTTATCTCCACTAGTAGATACAACTTCAAATGTACCATCTCCAATATCAAGAATAGAAACATCAAGTGTTCCACCACCTAAATCGAAGACACAAATCTTTTCTTCTTTATCTTTTCCTAAACCATAAGCCAATGAAGCAGCTGTTGGTTCATTAATAATACGAACAACATCAAGACCAGCAATAGTTCCTGCATCTTTTGTTGCTTGTCTTTGTGCATCATTAAAATATGCAGGACAAGTAATAACAGCTTTCTTTAATGGTTTACCAATATTCTTTTCAGCATATTCTTTCATATAAGCAAGAATTTTTGCACTAATTTCTTGTGGGGTAAAATCCTTATTTATACAATTAACATGAACTTTTTTATCAGAACCCATCATACGTTTAATTGATGAAACAGTATCTGGATTAGTAATAGCTTGACGTTTTGCAGCATTACCAACAATAACTTCTCCATCAGATTTAAAACCAACAACAGATGGAGTAGTCATAGTTCCCTCTGGATTTGGAATGACCTTAACACGACCATCTTCTTGTAAATAACTAACAACTGAATTTGTAGTACCTAAATCGATACCAATAATAATTTCTTTTGACATAAATAAATATCCTCCTATTTATCTTCCTTTTTATCATCTTTGACATCTTTAGCATCATCTACTTTTTTAGCAGGATGCTTACTAACAACCACCATTGCTGGTCGAATGAGATGATCATATAGTTTATAACCCTTTAAAGTTACATTTTTAACTAAATTCTCTTCTCCTTCATCATCAATAGTTTCAACAGCATGCATTACTTTTTCATCAAATTTATCATTAATCTTTGGATTAATTTGTTTGACTCCTTCTTTATCTAAAATATCAAGCATTTGATTATGTACATATCTAAAACCAATTAAGTAATTTTTCATTTCATCAGTTTTAGGTTCATTTTTGAATGCCATATCGAATGCATCAAGAACATTAACTAAATCACTTGTAAAACCTTCAATACGATATTTGAAAGCCTCCTTTTGATCTTTTTCAATATCTTTTCTTAAATTTGCCATATCAGCATAAGCTTTATAATATTCGTTTTTCCATTTAGCAACTTCGCCTTTTAATTCATCGTTTTCAACTTGAAGTTTATTGCTTCCTTTATCAATGTTTTTATTATCAGTTTCAATGTTCTTATCATCTTTTTTTTCATTTTTCTTATCGTTAATCATTTTTCTTATCATCCTCCCAATTTAAATCATTAAAATGTAACATAATCTCTTTTACAACATAGTCAAGAGCATTTAGTACCCTACCATAATCCATTCTTTTTGGTCCAATAACAGCAATCTTTCCAACATCATTCTCTTGACCAGGGATTTTGATATCTTTACTAACAACGGATACATTATCAAAACTTTCAATTGACCTTCCATCTTCTTTTGCCAAGTCTTCAGCTTTTTTGTTAATCATCTTCGCTAATTCTTCAGGATCATTAAATAAATCAAATAATTTCTTTAATTCACTTGCATCATCTTTGAATTCTGGTTGATTAACAAGATTTTCAGTTCCATAGAATTCGCTTCTGCTTTCTGCAAATTCAAAGAACGTTTTTGATATTGAAGTAAATATATAACTATAATCTGCTATATAATCCTTTAATAATGGCTTTATTGTGTCTAACTTTGGCACAAGTTGATCAATTTTTGTTCCTCTTAATCTTTCATCTATAAGCGAAACACATTTTTTCATATCATTCATATTTACATTTTCATCAAATATAAATGTTTTGTTTTCAACATATCCTCTATCTGTAATAAAGATAGCTGTAGCACTATTTTTACTAAGTGGGACAAGTTGAACACTTGCTAATGCTTCTGTAGTACTTGTTGGGCCTAAATAAACACTAGCTAAATTAGTCATAGAACTCAAAATTTCACAAGATTCTCCAAGAACTTCTTCGATTGACTTACTGTTTTCAAAGACTTGTTGAATTTGACTTTTGAGTTTTGAATCAATTCCATCTGATTTGAGATATTTAACATAATATTTATATCCTTCAGTTGATGGAACTCTGCCACTACTTGTATGAGTTTTCTCTAATAATCCTTCTTTTTCAAGAGAATTCATTTCATTTCTAATGGTTGCGCTACTGTAAGGGATATTATATTTATGAATCAAATAGTCACTTCCAACAGGAGTTGCAGTCTTAATAAAATCTTCAACAATAATCTTTAATATTTTATCTTTTCTATTTAATTCCATTTAAGTCTCCCTCTCTAGCACTCTTTTTACCTAAGTGCTAATAATATTATACAAAAATAATTAGCAGTGTCAACAATTAATTGCTAAATTTTAAAAAATTCGATTTTATCGATTAATTTTAACTAAATTAAAGCTAGTAAAACGTCGTCTAAAGTAATAAGCCCATAATCTGAACACTTTACTCTATCCTTATTTATAATAAGTATTTTGTTTTTGATAAAAAAGTGTATTTCTTTTGAGTATTCTTCAAGAAAATCTTTTTTAAAAATATGCTTATATTCTTTTAAACTAAAACCATCTGATAATCTTAAATTAGTAATAAAATAGTATTCTTTTAGTATATTTAAAGATATCTTTTCCTTTTCTAATTTATTTATTCCGTTACAATATTCATTTATATTTCTAGTATTTGTATATCTTTCGTCAGCAACATAACCACTACTACCAAGACCAAGACCGACATATTCTTTGTTACGCCAATAATTTATATTATGTTTACTTTCAAAACCACGTATTGCAAAATTTGATACTTCATATCTAACAAACCCTTTATTTCTTAAAAATTTTAATATCTCATTATAATAATCCGCACTGTCATCTTCAGTTATTTGATTAATTTTTTTATTATAAAATTCAGTCCCTTTGTTTATAGATAAACTATAAGTTGAAATATGGTTAATATTTAATTTAATAAAATTATTCAAATCTTCTTTTAAAATTGAAAGATTTTCTCCTGGAAGGCCGTATATTAAATCAACATTTATATTTTTTATGTATTTTTTAACATTTTTAATGAGAGAGTTTATATCAAGACCATAATTTCTATGCAATACATCTAGCAATTTATTATTAAAAGTTTGGATTCCAATAGAGATCCTATTTATTCCATTACTTTGACATATTTCAAGAAAATCATCATTTATATCTTCAGGATTAGCTTCAATCGTAAACTCTCCACCTTTAAAAAGCATTGTTTTGCAATAACTAAGTAGTTGTTTAAGATTGTTATTCTTTAATATAGATGGAGTTCCACCACCAATATAAATTGTTTTAAACTTAAAAAATCTATCTTTAGTAACGGATAGATCTTTCATTAGTTGCTTTATATATAAGTCCTCATAATTTTCGTTATATATAATCTTACAAAAATCACAATAAGGACAAATACTTTTACAAAAAGGAATATGAATATAAAGGCTATTAATCTTTCTTTTCATTATTTTTTGTATTTTCTTCTTCTTCTTTTTTCTTTTCAAATTCATCAAATTGTTTTTGTGTTTCTTTATCATCAACATCTTCTAAATATCGATTTAAGTTTTCCTCTGCTACTTTCTTCTCATCAGGTTTTTCTTTTTTTGAAAGATGCAAAAGCTTCCTAGCAAGTAAAACCAATAATGCAATTAATGCAAAGCAACCAAGGATAATACCTAAAGTTGCACCAGTAGAAATTAAAATAATCATATAATTTATCCTTTCTTAACAGGTGTATAAATAAATTTATTTTTTAACAATTCTTTACGATAATAACCTAAATAAACGAGATGATCCATACTACTTCTAGCTGTTTCATATGCACAGCCTAAATTTTTCTTGTATTGTGAGATAGTATAATTCATTCCTAAAGTACAATGTCTAGCATAGAAATATGCTTGACCACGACTTAAATTTGGATTCATTTCAATTAAATGATTTTCTAAGTTTTCTGCATCTTCTTCATTTAATCCAGTTGGAAGATTATTAATAGCAATACTTTGTGAAAAACTTAATGAACTTGCACTGTTAGTTGTATTTGTATTAGGATTTTGAACTTTCTTAAATTCTTCAGCAACATTGTTAAAAGACTCAGCATTGCTTTGGTTTACGCTTGGAGTCTTATTTAAAATATTCTTCTCTTCAGATTGATATATTTCACCTTTAATAACAGTTCTTTGGGCTTCAGAAAGTAAATCTAATGCTTCCTCTAAATAAGGCTCAGTTAATCTAATTATATAGTTTAAAACATAGGTTAAATCAAATGTTTTTTGTGATTCAAGAATATATTTTTCCATTTCATCCTTATTAGCAAATAATTTCTCAAAATTTAATAAAGAAGCTACACCACCTAAATCACTTAAGCATAAAATCTTTTTAAATGTTAATAAAGCTAATTCTTCGGAATAACTTTCAAAAGGTTTAACGTAAATAAAGAAATAATATGCTACTGCAGCCTTAACAATCATAGAGCAATCACTAGTTTTAATAAAATTAACCAATTGATCCATATTATCTTCAATTGTGCTAGTAGGAACACCTAAATATAATTTACCGATTAATACCTTACTATAAGCATTATCTACTTCATTTTCTCTATAGAATTGAGTTAATTCATCGGTTCCAAGAAGTAAGGAGTATAATTTACCATAAAAATTATCATTAATTTCTTCATCAGGATTATTTTCAATATACACCAAACAATTGAAATATCTATTAAGAATCATTAAGTCTGGTGATAAAGAAGAAGCGTTGCCACTTACAATATTATGAATAACATCATCATCAACTTTTAAACTATATTTTTCAGCTATACTCTTAAGTATTAGCTCATAAGAACTAAATCTAAAAACGTCTTTTTCTGCTAAGTTATTCATCTTTAAATAAGTTGCCATTATTTTCATCAACTTTCTTTCGATGTTATTAACTTTATCTGAAATAGTTGGAGTTAAACAAACATTGTATTTTGTTCCATTAATATGTTTTAAATTCAACACATGCACAAAATGAGACCTATACTCAAGAATTGTATTCCAAATACCATCAATTAATGGCATTTTTAACTCTTCCATTACCTCTTTGTGTGTACAATACTTCTCATTGCTGAATTTGCTAGCTATCTCTACATTATTCATATATGATTCTCCTTCAACCTTTATTATTATAAATACCAAAACAAAGTTTTACAATTGCTTTAACTATAAAATTACTAAATATCTACTATCATTTTTTATCATCATCATCAATTGACAAGATTGACATGAAAGCTTCTTGTGGAACTTCAATCGAACCAATCGCTTTCATTCTCTTTTTTCCCTCTTTTTGCTTATCCAATAATTTTCGCTTTCTAGAAATATCTCCACCATAACATTTTGCTAAAACATCTTTTCTAACTGCTTTCAAATCTGCTCTAGCAATAACTTTACCGTTTATGGCCGCTTGGATAGGAACTTCAAATTGTTGCCTTGGTATAACTTCTTTTAGTTTACTTACTAACTTGGTACCCCTATTAAAAGCGAAAGGTTTATAAACAATAGAACTTAAGGCATCGACAATCTTTCCGTTTAAAAGAATATCCATTTTAACAAGATTAGACAATCTATAATCTAAAATTTCATAATCCAACGAAGCATACCCTTTTGTAAAGCTTTTTAAAGTATCAAAAAAGTTAAATATTATTTCGCTTAAAGGCATCTCGTATGTCAAAATCATTCTAAAATCATCAAAATAAACCAAATCTTTATAAATTCCTCTACGATCTTGGCATAACTCCATGGTTGTACCAACATATTCCTTTGGAGTCATTATTTCTATTTTAACAAAAGGCTCTTCTATTCCTTCTACTTTTGTAACATCAGGTAATTGGGATGGATTATAAATTTTAATCACTTCACCACTTGTTAACAAACACTTATAAATAACGTTGGGTGCGGTTAAAATCAAATCTAATTGATATTCTCTTTCTAATCTTTCTTGAACGACATCCATATGTAGTAATCCTAAAAAGCCACATCTAAAGCCAAAACCTAAATCTTGTGATGATTCAGGTTCATAAGTTAATGAAGCATCATTTAAAGACAACTTTTCTAAAGCTTCTTTTAAATCTTCGTATTTACGACTATCAGTAGGATATATTCCGCAATAAACCATAGGATTTATCTTTCTATATCCTGGTAATTTTTCTTTTGCTGGATTATTTTTTAAAGTTACTGTATCACCAACCATTACATCTTTAATATCACGAATTTGTGCACATAAATATCCAACTTCTCCACAAAAAAGCGCATCAGATTTAATTTCGTTAGGAGTTCTAATACCAAGTTCTGTAACGACATAATCTTGATTATTTGTCATTAAATGTATCTCATCACCAACATGAACACATCCATCTTTTACCCTAATTAAAATTACAACACCACGATAAGAATCATAGTAACTATCAAATATTAATGCCTTTAATGGATTATTATTATCACCCAATGGAGCAGGAATGTCTTTAACAATTCTTTCTAAAACATCTTTTACATTTTGTCCAGTTTTAGCACTAATTGGAATAGCTGCATCGCCATCTAATCCAATTCTATCGCTAATTTCTTTTCGGCAAAGATCAACCATAGCACTCTTTAAATCTATTTTATTAATAACAGGAATAATAGTTAAATCATTATCAACTGCTAAATACATATTTGCTAATGTTTGAGCTTCAACTCCTTGAGTTGCATCTACAACTAAAATAGCACCCTCACATGCAGCTAAAGAACGAGAAACTTCATAAGTAAAATCAACATGCCCTGGGGTATCAATCAAATTAAAAATATATGTGTTCCCATCATCTGCATTATATTCAACAGTTACAGCATTTAGTTTAATAGTTATTCCTCTTTCACGTTCCAAATCCATTGAATCTAAAACTTGATTAACCATTTCTCTTTTTGTAATTGTATTTGTTAATTCCAAAATTCTATCAGCCAAAGTTGATTTACCATGGTCAATATGAGCAATAATAGAAAAATTTCTAATTTTCTTTTTGTCGTAATTCATGTTTGTTATTATCGCATATTTTTAAAAGATTTTGCAGTATCTAAATATATTAATTTAATTATTCATTATTTGAAAAAACTTTTAATTTCCTTGCCAAAAGCATCAAGAGAAGTAATTTTCTTAAAATCTACCCAAGAACTCACAAAATATTGACTATAGGTCTTATAAAAATACCTATCATCAATTAAAAGAGCTACACCACGATCCTTTTCACTTCTTATTAGTCTGCCAACTGCTTGCATTACTTTGTTCATGCCAGGATTAGTATATGCATATAAAAACCCATCATAACCATTAGAATCAAAATATTCTTTTTGAAGATTGTTTTCAAAACAAACACAAGGCAACCCTACTCCAACTATAACTACACCGATTAATCTATCATCAACCAAATCAATCCCTTCACTAAAAGATCCACCTAAAACACAAATTCCAACCGTTGTTTTGTTTGGCTTGAATTCAAAATTAGATAAAAATTTATCTTTTTCAAAAGTAGTCATTTGATTGGTTTGATATATTGTATTAATTGTAGACAAAAATTTACTATTTTTAAGTTTTTTTAAATAGTCAAAAGATGGGACAAATACAATATAATTTCCAATTTTATTATTTGCTAAAGAAATAATATATTTTGCTACTTTAGGCAAAGTGCTGTCTCTATTTTTATACCTAATAGAAATTGAATTATTTACAATTAAATCAAAATTTTTCTTTGGAAAAGGTGATTTTAAACTTATAAATTTATAATCACTCGAATTAGTTATGAGCTTTTCATAATATTCAATCGGATTTAAAGTACCACTAAAAAACACAGCACCACTCATTTTTGACAATATTTCTTTATTAAATTGACTAGCATCTAAACAATAAATGTTAATTTCAAAGTCATCATCAATCTTTTTGAGAAATATCTTAAAAGTTTGGTTGTAAAAACTATAAATAGTTAAAAATTTAAAAACTTCTAAAGAATATTCTTTAATTGCCTCATCATTAAATTTTCTATGCCCTCTTTCATATCTTCTAACATCTTCAGTTAATGAATTTAAGTGATAAATAAAATCGTCATCCAAATCTTGAATTAAGCAATAATTAGATTCCTCTTCATATTCAAAACGTTTAAACAAGAGAAAATCTTGGTTTAGTTTTTTAATTGTTTCTTTTAATTTCTTATCATTAAGTTTATTAAGATGCAATCGGGCTTTTTTGTATTGTGAATAAGATAATGAAATGCTAAACATTTCTTTAGTACGTTGAATAAGGTTATGAGCTTCATCTACAAGTAAGAATATTTTTATTTTACTATCTGGAGCGTCCAAGAATCTTTTTAAATAACTGATTGGATTAAATATATAGTTATAATCACAAATAATTACATCGCAATATAACGATAGATCTAAAGACAATTCAAAAGCACAAACCTTATTTTTTTTAGCAATTTCTTTTATTCTATTGCTTGTAAAATCATTAAAAGAAACAATACTTTCCTCAAGTATTTTTATTCTTTTATCAAAATATCCTTTCGCATATGGACAAGAATCGGGGTTACACTCTCTTTTAGAATTCAAGCACATTTTTTCTTTTGCATATAATTCACAAAAAGAAAACTTAATTCCAGAATCTTTTAAAATATATGCAGCTTCAGAAGCACTATCAAACCCACTATTTTTAGCACATAAGAAAAATATATGTTCCACATTACCTTTTTCCATTCCTTTTAGTGCTCCAAACAAAACAGATAAACTTTTCCCTAATCCAGTAGCTGCTTCAATAAAAGAAATATCGTTATTTTCTATAGTTTCTTTAGTAGTATCAATTATACTTTTTTGACCTTTTCTATATTCAAAAGGAAAATTAGATTTTAAAATCGATTTATTTCGAATTAGTATTTTTTTAGTTATAAATAAGTAGAAGTCTAGGTATTTAGATATTAATGAATAAACATATTCCTCTAATTCTTTAAAGGTAAAAAAGTACTCTTTCGAAAAATAATCTTTTTTAATTTGTGAAAGATAAATTAGTTTAACACCTACCTTCTTTTTTTTATATTTTTTAGCATACATATATGCATAACAAATTGCTTGACCAAGATGCCATTGTTCATTTTGATCAAAAAATTCTCTTATTTCGTCGTTTGTTGTTTTTATTTCTTCGATAATAGGCAAATTATCTATATTTAGAGAAATCGCATCAGCTCTTCCATGAAAATGGACTATATTTTTATCAATCTTAATAGTATCTACCAGGTCAACTTCACTTTGAAAATTAACTGTTTTATGACTATCTTGATATTCTTTATGTAATTTACTGCCCTCTTGCATTGTCCCGGTATTAAAATAACGGGTATCAATATCCCCAGTACGCAATAACAAATCTACAAGTTGATGGACACTTAAATCTATAAGCATATTAGTTTATATTAGATTTTCTCCAGGAACAAATAGTTTTTGATTTCCATTATAGAAATCATTTATTTTTAGAATTCTTTTACCTGGTTTTTGAAGTTCAGTAATCAACAAAGCACCATTTTTAGTTCCGATTAAAAGGCCGTTTTTATCGTATTTAATAATTTTACCAACTTCATAAACGCCATCTTCTACAATTGATTTAAAAACTTTTATTTTTTCATTATGAAAACTAAAATAAACTCCAGGATTACAAGAAAGTGCTCTAATTTTGTTATGAATTTCAAATGCACTATTATCAAAATTAATTATTTGATCTTCTTCATTTATTTTTCTTGTAAAAGTAGCATCATCTTCATTTTGTTCTATCCCTTTATTTTTACCATCAATATAATCTTGTATTCCTTCGTCAAAACAATTATATGCACAACCTTCAAGTTTTGTGACTAATGAATCATAATTATCATCGTCTATTATATCGACTTCTTTCTTAAGATACATTTTCCCTGCATCCATTTTATCAACCATTTCCATTAGTGTAATGCCTGTCTTTTTTTCGCCATTTAATAAAGCAAACTGAATTGGAGCTGCCCCCCTATATTTAGGCAATAATGAACCATGAAGATTTAAACACCCATACTTTGGTATCTCAAGCATTTCGTGTGGTATTAATTGACCATAAGCTAAGGTTAAAATTAAATCAGGATTAATATCTTTGACAAATGAAAAATCTAATCTTATTTTAACTGGCTGATATACTTTGATTCCATACTTAAAACCAACTACTTTCGTTGGAACAGCCGAAACAATTTGTTTTCTACCAATAGGTTTATCTTGCTGTGCTACAATACCAACTATGTTATATCCGTTGATAATGAGATTCTCTAAAACAACTGCACTAATTTCTGGTGTTCCTAAAAACAATATTCTTAAATCTTTTTTGTCCATACTAATAACCTCAAAAATATTATACTAGATAATAATTTGTTTTAATAATAAAATATGTACTAATCAAATATAAATTGATAAGGAAGTAGCAACATAATTAAATAAAAATTACTTATAATAAATAATACTTTTGTATTGACTTTTAGGTATATTTTTACTATTATTTTATAGCGTGTTGAAAGGATTTTATTATGGCAAACATTAAATCACAAAAGAAAAGAAACAAAACTAACGAAAAAGCTAGAGTAAGAAATATTAGTTACAAGTCTAAATTAAGATCTGCTTATAAGAAAGTTAAAGTTGCTGTTGATGCTAAAGATAAAGAACTTGCTATGAAGAGTTTAAATGCTGCATTCTCTATTATTGATAGAGCTGTTGTAAAGGGAATCGAACATTCTAAAACTGCTGCTAGACAAAAAGCTTCTTTACAAAATTTAGTTAACAGTATTAACTAAATTTTATAATTATAATTATTAAAATAAAACCTATTCATTAAGAATAGGTTTTTTAATATTCGATTATAAACTTTTCAAAAGCAAAGAACCTATCTACACTACTATGTTTGATACTTTTATCTAAATAAAACAATTTATCAAGTAGTAGTTTGATATTATTTCGATTAATACGCCCAAATTGATGTAAATTAATGAAAACTTGATATGGCGAACAACTTAAAGTAGAAGCCACTTGTACATTGCTAAATCCTTTATTATTTAAATACAAAACTTTATCTAAAAAAATTAAAGAATAAGTCATTATTGAAATTAAATTGACTGGTTCAACTTTTGAAAGTCTTAGATCTCTATAAATCTTTATTGCTTCGTTCTTTTTTCCATATAAGACACAAGATAAAATATCAAATACATTACTACTTAAAGGTTTCGTAACAATTTTATCAACATCTTCGTATTTAACATTGTTTGTTTTGTATAAAACTAATTTATTAACTTCATTATTAAAAATACTTAAGTCTCCATCACATCTTTTAACAATTTCTTTTACTGCATCTTCATCAATGGATACATTTCTTTTTTCAAAATACCTTCTAACAAATAAAGGCCAATCATTTGCCTCTAAATTTTTGCATTCTATAATCTTTCCTTTATTTTGAACACACTTCACAATCTTACTTCTTGAATCTAATTTTTTATTATAAACACAACCAAAAATTAAACAAGTTGATGGATTTTCGTTATTCAAATACTTAATCATTTCTTCAAAATCTTTTTTATCATATGGATTCTTTTTGGTTTTTGCTGCAGTCAAAAATAAAGAATTATTATAAATTATAACTTTATCAAACATTCCTAAAGAAATTTGCGAGCACTCCGTTAATAATTCGTCAAAAGTAGTATCGTTAGCATCAAAATCAATTACATCACAACTCTTCTCTTTTTTATAATCATCAACTATCTTGCTAATTTGTTTTTTAACCATTATCTGCTGTGCGCCAAATACTATATAAACCATATATTTATTATAATAGATTAAACATAAAAAATATATTCAATTGTTCCTTCAAGATCAGTTCTTCTTATCTTTATTTCATTTTTATTCAATACATCGAGTACTTCTTTATGTGGATGATGAAATTTATTATTTAAACCACAACTAATAATAGCTTCTTTAGCATTTGTTTTTGAAATAAAATCTTCTGATGAAGATGTGTTACTACCGTGATGCCCTACTTTTAAATAATCAGCTGTAATATCATAACCATTATTAATAATGTTTTTTTCTACTTCTATCGGAGCATCTCCCATAAAGAGGAAAGTAATGTTTTTAATTGTAAATCGTAAAACTAAAGATTTTTCATTTTCTTCAGCGTCTTCATTAAAATCTTGATTTAAGTTCTCTATTTTTATTCCATTAAAATAATATGGAAAATCGTCGTTTTCATCAACAATATTATTAATTTTAAAATGTTCATTTAAACTATCTAAAGCCCCATTATGATCATAATCATCATGAGTAATAAATAATGTATTTATTTCATAAATTCTTTTCTTTTTAAAATATGGGATTAAGTTGTTTATTGCTACATCGTTATATATTAAACCTCCAGTATCAATTAACATTGTGTTTTGTTGATATCTAATTAATGAAGAGTCACCTTGGCCAACGTTTATGTAATCTACTTCAAAAGTCACCATGTTTTTTATTGGAAAAGAATATAAAATTAAAGCAAAAGTTGTTATAAGAATGCCTTTTTTATAATATTTTTTATGATTAATTTCTAAAAAGTAAAAGATAAAAATTAATATAGAATAATATAATATTATTAAAATTGGGTTTAATGTAGGTACATTAATTTGTAAATAACTATTTTCCAACTTTATTATAACCTTAGAAAAGAGTATTAATAAATCTTCAAAATATTTTATGCTCAACCCTAACAAATAAAGTAATAAAAGACAAATAAATCCTTTTGTAAGTGGTAGAAGCAAAAATGTCAAAATAAACGAAACTATATTTATAGAATGATTAATTTCAATCATAAAAGGAACCAACAATAAAATATTGATTATGTTCTTAATTATTCTTAGTTTAAACCCTTTATACTTTAAATAATAAAGACCAAGAAAACAATTAATAAACATAATCAAAAAAGATATATGAAATGATTTTTGATATAATAAAAACGGATTATAGATTAAAAATAAAAGGCCTATCATCGATATTTTTTCTATTTTTTCAAAAAATGATTTATATTTGAAGGTATTTATAAAAGAAAATAAATAAAAAGCTATTACTTTAATTGTTACAAATTTATTTATATTGATAAACAAAAAAGGTAACAGAAATAAAAAAGACATAATTCTAGAATTCTTCTTTGAGAATTTTAATGATAATAATTTTGCTAAACCATATAATAAAAAATTCAAATAAATACCAGTATATGAAAACAATACAAATAAATTTAATATTTTGATTGATGAATAAATATTTGCTTCATTGTCTCCTTCTCCAAATAGTAATGAAGAAGCTAAAAATTTTGCATTTTCATTACTAAATTTATTTATTATGTTCTGCTTATATGCAAATATATCAAATGGAAAAGAAAATATATTTGTAAGTTCACTTATCTCTATTTGGTTTTGGATTCCCTTATTGTTTAAGTATTCTTCAAAATTAAACCCGCTTTCTAAAGTTACAAATGAAATGCTGGTAAAATTTCCTTTAATTTTTACTACATCATATAACTTTATGTTAAGATTTTTTGTATTAATGTAAATTCTTTCAACACCATCAAATAAAATACAATAATTTTCTTTTTTTTCAATTACAAAACCATAAAAATAGTCTGATTGTAACGTATTAAAATGGTAATTAGATCTAAAGACACCATAGCAAAATAATACTATTGAAATGATAATAATTATTTTTGATTTACGATATTTTTTAACGATAAAAAATATTGAAAGAACTAAAAATACAATTCCATAATAAAAATAATTAGTATTAAAGATTAATATTCCACTTAATATACTTAAAAAGAATAAGAAAAACTTATTCATGTAAGATTATATAATCTTTAATTAAACTGAATTTTGAGTTTCCAATTCCACTTACATTCATAACTGCTTCTAAAGTATAAAAGAGACCATTATTTGTTCTATATTCTAATAGATTTGAAGCTAAAACGCTCCCAAATCCTGTAAGTTCAAGTAAATCATCCTCTTCTGCACTATTTATATTAATCTTCGTTATTTCTTCTCCACCACATATATCAGTTGGGTCATATTTTGGTGGAATATAGTAAGATGAATCACTTGTTAAAACTGCATCTAAATAAAAACAACGATCATCAGCTTTTGAAGTTACTCCACCAGCTGCTGAAATTAAATCTTCCATTGTTGAATCAATTTCTAATAAATACTTCCCTGGATTTGAAACATTACCTGTTATCGAATAATTATTTTTATCCTCGGTTTCTTCGGTACTTTCTCCATTCACTGTTTCTGTTGTAGTAGTACCATTTAATTGTGGATCAATAAATTGCATTACCACTAACCCAATAATAGTTGCAATTGCTACACATATAATTATTTTTATTACCATATAATAAAACTCCCTCCTAATTAGCAAGAAGGGAGTAAATACAAAAGTTTTGTAAAAAAAAGACTCTTAAGAGTCATTTTTTAATTTTATTTAACTTCAAGAATTTCAATATCGTAAGGTTCAGCAGCTTTTACTGTAACTTTATCACCGATTTTCTTTCCAATTAATGCAACACCTAATTCACATTCATTAGAAATTTTTAAATTCTTTGGATCACTTATAGGATCAGCTTCAATTGAAGAAACAATTTTAACAGAGAATGTCTCATTTAAGGATAAATCTTTAAATTTAACAGTATTTGAAATATTAATTGTTTTACCTTTTTTCTCTTCAACTATTTTAGCATCAGCTAAAATTGATTCAATTTCTTTAATTCTGCCTTCGATTTCTGCTTGTTTATTTCTTGCTGCATCATAATCAGCATTTTCACTTAAATCGCCCATTGCACGAGCATTTTTTAATGCTTCAATAACTTCAGGTCTTTGAACATCAATTAAATTTCTATATTCTTTTGTAAGTTGTTCAACGCCCTCTTTAGTCAATACTAAATCTTTTGCCATATCAATTACCTCATTTACGATTAAATATTATATATTAATTTTGCTTCTAATTCTATAAAAGAATTAAGATTTTATCCCTTGAATTTTAGGATCGTCATTAAATGCATTAAGCACTTCTTCAGCCTCGCTAAGTTCTTCTTCATCAGTAACCTCAAAAAGTTCGTGTTCATCATTATATTTCATAACTATAACATCATCAGGAGAAGTTTTATCATATACAAAAACATATTCAGTCTTTCTATTTGGATTTTCATATGTGAATAGTATATTCATTAAATATTCCTTACCATCTTCATCATAAATTATGATTTCATTTTCTTTTGGTTCCATTTTCTTTGCTCCTTATAAAATCCTCTAAAATAACAACAGCGCTATACATATCGATAACTTTTTTAATTTTGTCTTCTTTGTAACCACAATCTTTGAGTCTTTCACGTGCTTCAATTGTACTATATGATTCATCGCAAAAAAAGATATTAATATTTTCACAAATATTTTTCAAATCAGAAGCAAAACGACGTACTGAAGCACATCTTTCGCCTTCTTGTCGATCAATTTGAAGAGGTAAGCCTATAACGACATTAACATAATTCCCCTCTTTTAAAAAAGAAGAAATATGTTCTAATGCTTTTTTATAATTTCCTTTTTCAAAAACAAAATTTTCTTTAGGATGCACAATTCCTAATATATCACTACTAGAAATACCTAAAGTTGTTGTTCCTAAATCTAGACCAACGTATTTATCCATTACTTTTCAAGTTCCTTTATAACAGATTCAATTTTTGTTACATCTAGGACATTGCCTTGTGACATATCTGGTCTACCGCCACCAGATCCACCTAAAATCTTAGTTGCTTTTAATAAAATATCTCTAGATTTAATTCCTTGACTAACCAAATCTTTACCAATGCCTAAAATAATAGGATGTTTTGTATCGTCATCACCTACAAGACAAATAATAAAATCAGTATATTTAACTTTTAAAATATCATAAGTTGTCATTAATAATTCTTTATTAAAATTCTTTAAATAGCTAACAATAACATGCTTATCATCGAATGAATTCAATAAAGAATTAGCTTTTGAAACAGCAATCTCTTTTAAAAGATTATGCATTTTAATTGTTAAATCATTAAACGAATTATTCAAAGCTTTTACTTTTTGTTCAGCTTCTTTATATGAGGAAGAAGACATATCAATCTTCACTTCATTAAGAATTTCTTCTCTTTGTTTTAATAATTCATATGCATTTAAACTTGTTCTACCTTGAATTCTTCTTATTCCGCTAGCAATTGATTCTTCTGTTTCGATGACAAAACAACCAATATCAGAAGTATTTTTAACATGACTTCCACCACAAAACTCTTTTGACACATTACCAAAAGTTACAACACGAACATCTTTACCATATTTTTCATCAAATTCCGCAATTGCTCCTGTTTTTTTAGCTTCTTCAATAGGTAAAACAACAGTTTCGTTTGGAATACCTTTAGCTATATTTTCATTAACAATTCTTTCAACTTTTCTTAAGTCTGATTCGCTAATTTTTTCAAAATGTGAAAAATCAAAACGTAAATATTCATCATTAACAAAACTTCCTTTTTGTTTGATTCCGTCCCCTAAAACTTCAATTAGAGCAGCTTGTAATAAGTGTGTTCCACTATGATTCTTTGTAATTGAAAAATGTCTATCTTTATTAACAGAAAGTGTGAATTTATCATTCATATTAATTGTTCCATATAAAATTTTTACTTCATGTAAATGTTGCTTATTTGGAGCTTTTGTAACATTTTCTACAATAGCACGGCAATTTTCATTTTCAATAAAGCCAGTATCAGCAACTTGACCGCCCATTTCAGCATAGAAATTAGTATTATCAAATGCTACTTCTCCATTATCTGAAATACTATCAACTTTTTTACCTTCCTTGAACAAACCAATAACTTTTCCTTCGATTGTATCAGAAGAATATGTATAAATAGATTCAATTTTAAAATCCATTAAATCTTTTGATTGCTTATTGAATGATTCTAAATTCTTTCTGGAATTACGTGCTAATTCTTTTTGTTTTTCTAAGCATTTGTTAAAACCATTTATATCGACATTAACGTTCTTATCAGAACAAATTTCAGTTGTTAGTTCAATTGGAAAACCATATGTATCATAAAGCTTAAAGGCATCTTCTCCAGATAATTCTTTTTTACCTTTTATTAAGGAATCAAGAATATCTTCACCACTATTTAATGTTTTAATAAATTTTTCTTCTTCAAACTTAACCATTTTCTTAACAAAATCTTTTTTATCAATTAAATATGGATAAAAACATTTCATATTATCAACAACATTATCGACTAATTTGTATAAAAAAGGCTCATATAGACCTAACTTTTGACCATAACGCATAGCTCTTCTTAATAATCTTCTTAAAACATAACCACGGCCTTCATTAGAAAACATCTCGCCATCTGCAAGAGCAAATGTACATGCCCTAATATGATCAGCAATAACTCTATAGGGCATTAAATATTCGCCTTCATATGGTTTTTTGCACATTTTTTGTGTTGCTAATATATAAGGATAAAACAAATCAGTTTCAAAGTTAGTTTCTGTTTCTTGTAAAACACAAGTAATTCTTTCCAGACCAGCACCAGTATCAATGTTTTTATGAGGTAATTCTTTATAATCTTTTCTATCAACACCATTTATTGCATTAAATTGTGAGAAAACAATACCCCAAATTTCAATATATCGATCATTTTCCATATCTTTCTTCAATAAATCAATTCCAATATGTTTTGGATCATATTTCTCGCCTCTATCGAAGAAAACTTCGGTATTTGGACCACATGGTCCTTCACCAATTTGCCAATAGTTGCCTTCTAAAGGAATTAAATGATCTTCTTCTATACCGTTTTTGATCCAACAAGCTCTTGTTTCTAAGTCTTCTGGATGATAAGTAAAATAAAGCTTATCTTTAGGCATCCCAAAATATTTTTCACTTGTTAAGATTTCAACAGCAAATTCTATAACTTCTTTTCTAAAATAATCACCAATCGAAAAGTTACCTAGCATTTCAAAAAAAGTATGATGTCTAGCTGTTTTTCCAACATTATCAATATCATTAGTTCTTATACATTTTTGAACATTAGTTATACGTTTGCATTCTGGTATTTCACTTCCATCAAAATACTTTTTTAAAGCAGCAACACCTGCATTAATCCATAATAAAGTTGGATCATTATGTGGAATCAAACTTGCTCCTGGTTCTACAATATGTCCTTTACTCTTAAAGAAGTTTAACCAAGTTGTGCGAACTTCTTGTGATGTCATTTTTTTCATAAAATTCTCCTTTAGATAAAAAAAGTTCCTAAACAAATTTAGGAACGAATAATTTCGCGGTACCATCCTAATTCTTTCATAGAAAGCACTTAATTTTATAATGTAATTTAACAATAAACTGGAATTGGCTTGTTACATTGATACATAAACTCTTTCATCTATTCAAGTTCTCGCTAAAATGTATAAGTTAACTTTATTTCCGAGAAAATTATACAAAATTTCTATATAAAAGTAAAGAACTAAGCAAAATTACCAATTTACTATTTTATTACTAATAATATACTATTTTAATACTATATTAAAATAAATACTGAATCATACTTATAAAAAAATGTATTTTAAAACATTTATATATAAGTTATTTTAGTTTTTTAGCACTCCTTTATAAAAAACTTGATCAATAATTCCGCCACCTAAACAAAGATCTTTTTTATAAAAAACACATCCTTGACCAGGGGTAACTGCCTTATAATTGTCATCAAAAACAAGTCTAATTGCACTATCATTATCATAATGAATGGTAACGCCTAAATCTTGTTGTCTGTATCTAAACTTAACATTCAAATGTTCCCCTTCTAGAGGTTTCTCATTAAAGAAATTAAGATTATTAATAATTGCAGAATCGCTAAACAAATGTTCATCTTCACTTCCACTTGCTACATATAAAATATTCTTTTTAACATCTTTTTTGCAAACAAACCATCCTTTTGCATCTTCTCCATGTATCCCTCCAATACCTAAGCCTCTTCTTTGACCTAAAGTATAATAAAGCACGCCGTCGTGTGTTCCAAGCACCCTATTTGTATCTATATCAACAATTTTACCCTTTTGTGCAGGCAAATAATTCTCTAAAAATTCTTTAAAATTCCTTTCACCAATAAAACAAACACCGGTAGAATCCTTTTTATCCATAACAGATTCTAAGCCAATTTTATGAGCTATTTCTCTTACCTCTTTTTTACTAATATCACCAAGCGGAAATAGACAACTCATCAATTGTTTTTGATTAATTTGACTTAAAAAGTACGATTGATCTTTACTTAGATCTTTTGCCTTATAAAGATATGCTTTATCACCAATAACCACTCTTTTAGCATAATGCCCCATTGCAATCATTTCACAACCATTTTTATGAGCAAAATTCAAAAATGCATCAAATTTTATATATTTATTACAAAAAATATCAGGATTTGGAGTTCTTCCTTTTTTATATTCATCTAAAAAATAGGAAAAAACATTATCCCAGTACTCTTTAATAAAATCAATTCGCATCATTTTTAGTCCTAATTTTTTAGCTACAAGGCATGCATCGTTATAATCTTTCTCTTGAGGACATATATTATCGTTCAATGTTGGGTTACCAAGAACATCATTATTTGCCATTGAATCCCAATTTCTCATAAAACAACATATAACATCATATCCTTGTTCTTTTAGTAAATATGCTGATACAGCACTATCAACTCCGCCTGATAAACCTAACATGACCTTCATATTAAAAAATCTCCTTACTATCCAATATAATGGTAAATGGACCATCATTAACTAAAGAAACTTTCATATCTGCTCTAAAAACACCAGTTTTTATATCAAAACCTAACTTTATAAGCTCTTTATTAAAGTCTTCATACAACAAATTAGCTTCTTCTTGTTTCATACAACTTGTAAAAGAAGGTCTATTTCCATGCCTACAATCAGCATAAAGAGTAAATTGTGAAACACTTAAAATATTACCACCAACATCTTTTATAGAAAGGTTTGTTTTCCCGTTTTCATCATCAAAAATTCTTAAAGTACTTATTTTTTGTGCCATTTTCTTACAAATTTCTATATTATCATCTATTGTAAAAGAGACTAAAAGTAAATAGCCCTTGTTTATCGAAGAATATATTTCGCCATTAATACTAACCGATGCTTTCAATACGTTTTGAATCACTATTTTCATATTAAAATATTATATAAAAATATTTACATAATTGATATAATTTTTATATATGTTAGAACCTTTAGCTTTTAGAATGAGACCAAAAACTTTAGACGAAGTAATTGGTCAGGAAGAACTTGTTGGTGAAGATGGTTTTCTTACTAATTCAGTACGTGAAAAATTACCATTGTCTTTTATTTTATATGGAAATCCAGGTACTGGTAAAACAACCATTGCCGAAGCTTATGCAAAATCATTAAAAGTTCACTATATATTATTAAATGCAGTTACGTGTAACAAAAAAGATATAGAAAATGCTATTGAAGAAGCAAGAATTTATAAGCCTACAATCGTTATTATTGATGAAGTACATCGCTTAAACAAAGATAAACAAGATATTTTATTGCCTTATATTGAAGATGGAACAATATATTTAATTGGAGCCACAACTGCTAATCCATATATCTCTATAAATAAAGCAATAAGAAGTAGATGTCATCTTTTAGAAGTTAAAAAACTTAGCATTGAAAATATTGAATTTGGGTTAAAAAAAGCTATAACATCAAAAGATGGACTAGATTCTAAACTCGATATTTCAGATTCATCTTTGCAATACATTGCAAAATCATCTAATGGTGATTTTAGATTTGCTCTAAACTATTTAGAAATTCTTTATATAACTTATAAAGAAAAGAAAGTAAGTTTAGAAGATACAAAAAAGATATTAAAAGTTCCAAATTATCAAATGGATAAAAATGATGATGATCATTATAATGCCGTCAGCGCCTTACAAAAATCAATTAGAGGAAGTGATGTTGATGCTGCACTATATTATTTATCAAAGCTATGCATAGTTAATGATTTAGAAGACATTTCTAGAAGATTATTAGTTACTGCTTATGAAGATATAGGCTTAGCAAATCCAAGTGCTTGTATGCGCTGTAAAGTAGCTATTGATGCAGCAAATCAGGTTGGATTACCTGAAGCAATTATTCCACTTTCAGTTACAGTTTGTGAACTTGCTTTATCTCCAAAATCTAAAGTAGCTGATCTTTCTGTAAATAGAGCATATGAAGTTGCAAAAACAATGCCACTCGATGTTCCAGATTATTTAAAACTTACTCCAATTAATACAGATGAAGAAGATTTATATCCATATGATAGACCTGATGTATGGCCTAAAATTCAATATTTACCTGAAATAATTAAAAAAGCTAGATTTTATATTCCAGAAGGAAATTCAAAGTTTGAAAGTCTTTTAAATGAAAACTATAAAAAATTACTAGAAGTTACACGTTCTAGTAATTTAAGAGAATTAAAGAAAAAATAAACTATTCAATTATTTTTTTGGTAAAATTTTCATCAATAACTTTTAATTGCTTTTCAATAAGAAAAGCTTTTTTTACAACTATTGAAACTTCGTTATAATTTGATTTATTTGTATATAATTTACACAAAATATCACCTTTTTTAACAGAATCGCCTATTTTTTTGTTTAAAACGATTCCAGCAGACATATCAATAACATCATCGAGTTTTTCTCTTCCACCACCTAATTCCATACTACTTTTACCAATAGCTAAAGCATCAATTCTATTAACAAAGCCGTTCGAATCGCTCACTACATCTATAATATTTTTGGCCATTGGAAATTTTTCAGGATGATCAATATATGAAATATCACCTTTTTGAGCTATAACAAATTCTCTAAATTTATTAAATGCACTGCCATCTTCTAAGCATTTTTTTAAGAGTTCACGGGCTGTTTTTTTATCTTTACATATTTTTGCTTGTAAAAGCATAATTGATCCACTTGAAAGGCATAATTCAGTCAAATCTTTTGGCCCTTTATTATGCAAAGTATCAATAACTTCTTTCACTTCAAGATTATTTCCAACCGCACAACCAAGAGGTTGGTCCATATCAGTTACTTCCGCTTTAACATCTTTATTTAATGATTTTCCTATTTCGACCATTGTTTTAGCTAATTCAACAGCTTTATCAACTGTTTTCATAAAAGCACCACTTCCATATTTAACATCAAGTAATATACTATCTGCTCCACTAGCCAGTTTTTTTGACATAATTGAACTAGAAATAAGCGGAATTGAACTTACTGTTCCAGTAACATCTCTCAATGCATAAAGTTTCTTATCTGCAGGATCAATTTCAGCATCTTGTCCTATAATAGCCATTCCAATCTTTGATACTTGTTCTTTAAATTCTTTTTCATTTAAATATATATTAAAACCGGGAATAGATTCGAGTTTATCGAGTGTTCCACCAGTATGTCCTAGACCTCTACCACTCATTTTAGCTAATTTTGCCCCTTGAGAAGCAACCATTGGTCCCAAAACTAATGATACTTTGTCACCAACACCACCAGTAGAATGTTTATCAACCTTTATCCCAGGAATATCACTTAAATCCCAGACATGACCGCTGTCTCTCATTTCTTCAGTTAAATCAGCGATCTCTTTAGTATTCATTCCATTCAAATAAATAGCCATTAATAAAGCGCTCATTTGATAATCTGGAATAACATTATTAACATAATTAGAAATAAAATAATTAATTTCTTCTCTTGATAAGACCTTCTTATCTCTTTTGTGTTCGATTATATCAACAATATTCATATTTCACACCTCTATTTTAATTATATAAAAATAAGATAGAAAATTAAATAGTCTTATTCTATCATTATGATATGACATACGAAGAACATTTAAGAAAGTATTTAAATAAAGATTTTATTGAAGATCTCATTAAAGCTCAACAAGAAGAAAGAACCAATAGTCTTATTCTAAATACAAATAAAATATCTTCCGAAGAATTTTTAAAACAATTTCCTAAGGTTATAAAACACCCTTTTATTAATAATGCTTTTTATTATTCACCAAAAGATTATGAATTTGGAAAGTCATATTTATTCGATAATGGCGCTTTTTATATAATGGATGCAAGCAGTATGTTAGTACCATATTTGTTAGAAGTAAACAACAATGAAAAAATTCTTGATGTATGTGCTGCTCCTGGAGGAAAATCAATTTTTTTATCACTTAAAAATCCAAAAACAAATATAATTTCAAATGATTTAAGTTATTCTAGAGCACTGATTTTATCAAGCAATATAGAAAAAATGGGGATTGGAAATATTACAGTAACAAGCTGTGATTTCTCAAAATTTGCTGATAGATTTATTAACACTTTCGATAAAATAATTTTAGATGCCCCTTGTTCTGGTAGTTCCATGTTTAGAAAAGAAGAAAAAATGGAAAATGATTGGTCATATGCAAAAGTTCTAAAATGCCAAGAAATACAAAAAAACTTAATTAAATATTGTATTACAATGCTAAAAGAAGGCGGAATTTTATCGTATTCAACATGTTCTTTTAGTTATGAAGAAGATGAAGAAGTTATACTTAATGCATTAAAAGAAAATGCAAACATTTCACTAATTAATATAGAAGATAATTCTTCTTTTTATAGAACAATAGAATTACCTGAAGCAATTCATTTATTTCCAAATTTATATAAAGGGGAAGGCCAATTTATATGCCTATTAAAAAAGAATGGAATTTTATCAACCAATAATGCAACTATTGATTCAAATAAAATAATAAAAAAATATGGCTTAAAATACGCAAATGAATATGTTGTTAATGATCATATATACCTCTCAAATCTAGATTTAAACCTTAAAAATATACCAATAATTCGCAATCAACTTTTTGTTAGACAAATTAAAGGAAAAATCGAAATACCAACTTTTCATTTATCCCATTATTTATCAAGCAAAGATAGCATAAAACTAAATGTAGAAGACTTCAAAAAATATCTATCTGGCAATGTTATCATATCAAAAGAAAACATAACAAATGGCTTTCATATAGTATCATACAACAATATCAATCTTGGTTACATAAAATCAACTAATAATACACTAAAAAACTACTATCCTAAAGGATTAAGAAAAACAATTATTTAATAGAAATTTGATTTTTATCCAATTTTCTATCGTTATTAATAGCTTCTTTAATAAGTTTTGAAGACAAATCTGCAAGTTGATATGTAGTGTAGTTTTTGTATCTATCGTAATAAAAAGTATCAATATAATTAATTTCAATTTCATTAATATGTTTTTTAGATTTGAATGATAAAATATCATTCGTTCCATAAAGGGCAAAAACACTTATTGGTGCCATTGCTTTTACAGCAGGATGAAACGCACCATTTTTAAATTCTAAAAGATTAATAATATCGGGATTCTTGTTTCTTGTTCCTTCTGGAAAAATAACAAAATCAAGCCCTTTATAATATGTCAATTTATCCTTGATACTTTCCATTACTTTGAATTGTTGTTTTATATTAGATCTATCAAGAAATTCTCCATCAAGAATTTTAACAATTTTTCCAACAAATAAGAATTTTTTGCTTTCAATCTTTGCAACAAAAGAAATTGGTCTTTTACTATATGCCATAAAAATTATAGGATCAGCATCACTAAGATGATTTGAAACAATCAAATGGCTTTCTTTTGAATTTATGAATAAATCATTATATTTATTCATTGTTTCTAAATTCACTTTGACTCTAAAAAACTTAAGAACTTGTTTAGCTAATTTTTGAACCTTTGCAAAACGTACCTCTATTGGATACTTTTTAGGATGAAGTGAATATCGTAATATCCAAGCAAAATAATCAAAAAATAAAATCGGCACAACAGTAAAAATTGCAATAATATATTTAATCATTTGTTATTTCTCCACAAATAAATTAACACTATTAGCATCAATATGAGGAAGCATAGTAAATACAGAACTATTTTTTAAGTATCCTGCTGGTGAAATCAAAATTAAGTAATAATCAATCATTTCATAATTAAAATCCTCATCATCGGGATTAAAAATCAAGTTAAAATGTTTAAATTTACTATTTATACCAACAATTTCCACCATCAAACTACCATCTTCTAAATTAGTAAAAGTATTAACATCACCAATTTGTTTAGCATCACTAATTTTTGGACAAACATATCTTCTAAAATATAATATAGATCTTAAATAAATGACCATATTGTAATTTTTATCAAATAAATTCCAATCAAACTTATTATATAAATCACCTTTATTATATGAATTATCTACACCATATTTTGTGCATCCAATCTCTTGACCAGCATGAAAGAAAGGAACACCAAAAGAAAGCGCCACAGTTGCATTTATTGAATTTATAATATGTAATATCCTTTTTTCAGTTAAATCGCTTCTACAGCCCTTAATTTTATCATATAAGGTTGTATTGTCGTGACATTCAACATAATTAATAGATTGATTAGCACTAGCAAAACGAGGTTTAAAGCAATAATCCACGCAACTTCCTAATATTGCAAACTTAAAACCTTCTAAATAATCTGTATTACCCATCATATATCCAGGTTCTTTTGAGCGATCAAAACCATTTGGTCCCCTGACAATATCTCTAAATGAATCATTAAAGAATCCAATTTCTGGAGTTTTGAAAGCATTATTAATTGAAGTTTTTAAAGAATCATCAAGAGCAGTATTCATGTTCCAACCTTCTCCATAAATCATTGCGTCTTTTTTTCTTTTTCTACATTCTTCAACAATAATATTCATTGTTTCAATATCAATAATACCCATTAAATCAAATCTATAGCCATCAATGTCATATTCATCCATCCAAAACTTACAAGCATCAACTATAAGGTTTCTAACCATTGGACGTTGAGAATCTAAATCATTGCCACAACCACTACCATTTGATATAGAACCATTTCTTCTTCTTCTAAAATAGTAATTTGGTACTATTCTTTCAAGCGTACTTCTTTCGTATTCATAAACATGGTTAAAAACAACATCCATATTTACTTTGATTCCAGCCTTATGAAAAGAAGCAATCATTTTCTTACATTCAATAATACGAGCATATGGGTCATCAGGATTTGAACAATAACTTCCTTCAGGACAAAAATATTGTTGAGGATCATATCCCCAGTTATAGGATTTATTAGGATTATATTCATCAATTGTTTTGAAATCATAAATAGGCATTATTTGAACATGTGTTATATTTAAGCTCTTAAGATAATCAATACCACATTCGTGTCCACCATTTGTTTTTTTATTTGTTTCTGTAAAAGCAAGATATTTGCCTTTGTTTTCAATATTAGTATGTTCATCAATTGTAAAATCACGAACACTTAATTCATATATTATTGTATCAACATAGTTTTTATAGACTGGTAAATTATCATCATGCATATCAATATTACATTTACTTAAATCAACAACAATACTATCTTTACCGTTTCCAGTTGAACTAATTGCATATGGATCAGTGGTAATAAAAGTTAAACCACTATTTGTTATTTGATAACGATATAAATATCCTTCATAATCACCATCTAAAACTTGAGTATAAACACCCTTATCAGCACGATTCATTTTAAAAGTATCAAATTGACCACCTTTTTGTTTAATCATTAATACTACTTTACTAGCTAATGGAGCCCATAATTTGAATATTGTTTTATCTTTTGAATATGTAATTCCTAAATCATCATTATTATAAGTATATTCCTTATCAAAATCAGAAAAAGAGGTTACATCAGTTAACATTAATGGCATAATACCAAAAGATTCTATTGAAATATAATATTCGTTACCTAAAATAATTTTTTCTTTACATTTACATTCATATATTTCAATTCCACTCATAAATTTACGTGAAACAATATTTAAGGCTTTACCCTCTTCATCATTTTTAATTAATTTTATTGGAGTATTATCTGGTTTTGGTATGTCACTAAAAATCAAAACACGAATAGTATCATAATCAATAAGTTTCGCATTAAAATATGAATTTAACATAAAATCACCTAATTGTTTAAATCTTTCTTTGACCTATCAAGGGTAGTTTGTTCGATACTACCAGAATTACCATGAGTAGATAAATTACTAACTAATACTTTATTTCCTCGATTTGGACCATCAGATTCAGGAGCAACAATTCCCTCAAGTATTAATCTTTTTACAATTTTTCCAGCTTTATTAAATCCAACAGAAAATTCTCGTTGAACAGCAGAAAATGAACAATGTTCCCAAGACATAACTACTTGTTTAATATTTTGATATTGAACTTCATCATTTTTATCTTTCATTGTCATAACTGAATCATCAACCATGGCATTTTGAATCTCGGTATGATCTTCTAAATCCATGAAATCATCAACATAAACAGGTTCATAATTCTCTCTTAAATAATCACAAACATTTTTAATTTCAATTGAAGAAATAAACATTCCTTGAATACGAACAAAATCTGTTTTAGAAAATAATGGTGATTTTAAAAGCATATCGCCATTACCACATAAGTGCTCTGCTCCACCTTTACCTAAAATAGTAATAGAATCGTTAACATTTGCACATAATAATGCAACAGCAGTTGGAATATTTCCTTTAATTACACCAGTAATAACATCGGTAGAAGGTCTTTGAGTTGCAATAACCATATGAATACCAGATGCTCTTGCTTTTTGTGCAATACGAACAACATATTCACTAATCTTCTTATTAGAATTAACTAAATCAGCGTATTCATCAATTAAAACAACAAGATAAGGAATCTTTTCTTTCCCTTGTTTTTCCATTGCTGCATTATAACCTTTAACATCTTCAAAGCCCGCTTCTACAAGAAGGTCATAACGCTTATCCATTTCAATAACAAGCTTTTCAAAAAACTTAACTGCTTGATTACTCTCATTTATTGGAGGACAAGCCAAGAATGGAATATCTTTATATTTATTAAATTCAACTTTCTTTGGATCAATTAAAATAATTTTTAATTCATCAGGTTTATTACGCATTAATAAAGTCATAATAAAACAATGCATGAAAATAGATTTTCCACTACCAGTAGTTCCACTGACTAATAAGTGTGGGAATTTTCTTAAATCTCCATAAACAAATTCTCCACTAACATTCTTACCAAATGGAATATCAAGTGGACCAGCACCAACTTTATTTAGATATTTAATAGCATCTTTAAAATTAACTAATGAAGATTTTGCATTTGGAATTTCAAACCCAGATGTATCTTTTCCAGGAACAACAGGGACAAATCTAATAGGTTGTCCACCAATTCTCGATGACATATCATCAACATATTTATCAACGCCTTTAAGTGAAAATCCCTCATTCATTTTTAAATCATATTGAGTAACTGAAGGACCAATTGTATATGAAACAATTTGACCTCCAACGTTAAATTCTTCTAAAACTTTATTTAATAATTTTGTTCTAGCTTCAGCAACAGCAGTATTAGCTGGTAGACTAGTTGCATCTTCATGATCAGCTAATAATTCTACTCTAATATTAGTAAATTTCTTTGATTTAACTGGTTTTGGTTTTTCTCCGTTTTTAACAATTTTTACTTCTGATCCTTCAATATTTTCATGAGGAGTTTTAGCAATAGCTTCTTGAACTGGGGTAATTATTTGACCCAAATCTAATTGTTGCTGATCTACTCTATTATTAGAAACTTGTTTAGTAAAAGATGGAGTAGCAGCCTCTTTTTCTAAAACTTTCTTTTCATTATCTTCTTTAACTTCTTCATCTTCTTTTTGAATCAATATCTCAGTTGTAGTAAATCCTTTAGTAGGATCGTTTGTGTCTTGAATATAAATTGGGGTAGTAACATTTTCAGCCTTACTTCTTAAGGAAGGTTTAACTACGTTTTCAGGATCAAAATGTGCAACACTTAATTTAGAATTACTGTTTTTAAAAACAGAATTATTTTCATTACTTATTTTAGAATTTTGATCACCGTTACGAGCATTTTGAACAGCAATACTTTGTGTAGATGTTTTTTCTAAATTTGCCTGTATTTCTTCAGTAGGAATTTCAACTGAAGTATGAGTAAGATTAATCATATCACTAGTTTCATAAGGTTTTTGACTATTAGCAGATTGAAATTCGGATTCAACTTTCTTAATTTTGCTATTTTTGTAATCTACAGCAAGTTTAATTAAACGAATAACAAGCTTTATAAGCGAGAAAATAATGCCAACACATAAAAGAACAGATCCAACAATTTTGCTTCCTAAATTAGTCATTCCACTATTTAAAATTGCGACAAATAAAAATCCTAATAGACCACCACTAATTTGGTTTGTATTAACACTTGGAAACATACTAGTATCAATACTAGCATTAAATTTATCAGCAAAATTTTGAAAATTTAAATATGTCGTAGTTCCATCAGTAGTTATTGTAGTCATTGATTCGGTAGCTAATATTAAAGCCCCAACAAGCAAAATGATTAAACCACAAATTGTAATATCAAATTTGATGTGCAATTTTTTGTATGACAAAATTAAATTTAATCCGATTAAAAACGTAACAAAATAGAAAACATAGAAAAACCAACCAAAGAAAAACGAAATAATCCAAGTAAGAAATTCCGAAACTGGACCTGTTCTTAAGGCTCCAATTAAGGAAATTAAACATATCATTACACCAAATACTGCTTTTACACCGTAACTATCGCTAGTTATTCTATCTAACCATTTTTTGAATTTCATAACTTTTATTATATAAAAGTTGTACCTTTTTTACTAGATACAACTAAATTATTTATTTTTTATTAATACTACTAAATATTTACTAGAAAACAACTAAATATTAATCGAGAACAATTAAAGTAGGTTTAATAACAGGATTCCTTCCAGTTATTGAGAAAATATATTTTGTAATTTTTTCTGTAATCTTACCAGTTATTTGTTCTATTGAAAAATCTTTTGTTGTTTCAAGCCATGCTTGAATATCTTCAATATACATCTTTGTTACTGCCTTAATCATCAAATCAGCTTCTTTATCTTTTAAGAATAAGAAGCCTCTCATTTGAACATCTGGCCCACAAACCATCTTTCTTAAAGATTTACTAACACCTGAACCAAGAACAACTACACCATCATCACTTAATCTTGTTCTATCTGTAATAATGTCATTAACAACATCACCAACTCCGATTCCATCAATCATAACATCACCAACAATTATTTTACCATCGCTATTGAAATTAACAGATGCACCATTATTATCAATACATAATTGTTGGCCATTATCCAACAAGAATATATTGTTATGTGATAAACCAATACCCATATCAAAAGCCATTTTTGCATTTTGTAATTGATTTACGTAATATCCTTCAATAGGGAAATAATATTTTGGTTTTAATAGACTTAATAACATTTTTAAATCTTCTTCATAAGCATGCATTTTTGCTAATGTTTTCTTTGTAACATAAAGCACATTGCATCCAGTTTTATATAATTCATCAATTGTAGAAGTTGCAATAACCTCATTATTATCAGTTGGAGAAATTCCAAGAACGAAAGTATCATTAGAATTAATCCTAATTTGCTTTGATTCATTTTCTTGGTTAGCAAGTAATGAAATTTTATCATATATACTATCGTCTTCTTCAGTCATTAAAATAACTAAATCTTTTTCTTTAATTCTTAATATATCATCTAAAGGAACAATTTCAGTTTTTGGATAATATTGATCACCGCCATAAAACCTTAAATTATAAATATCTAACGAATTCTTATCATAAAAGCAAATCTTTTTCTTTTGATCATAACAAGCTCTAAAGAACTCATCAATGTGATATAAATTATCACTTGCTAAAGCAACAAAACAACGTCCAGGTGCTTCTTTAAAAGCTTTTGTAAAGAAAGGTAATAAACGATGATTTGGAGAACAATATCCTTTTTTATCAGCATTTACTGACTCACTTAATAAAGCAATTGTAGGAACTTCTGCAATCTTACCTAATGTATTTAAATCTAATGTAAAGAAACGTTCATTACTATATTCAACAATAAAATCACCACTATATACAATATTGCCTAAAGAAGTTTCTACAGAGAAGCCAAATGTTAAAGGCATACTTGCGCAAGTTGAGAAAAAAGTAAATTTCCTTCCAGCAATAGTTATTGTTGAAGGCAATGTGATGTTTCTAAAATCAAAATTACAATCTTGTTGATAAGTACGAGCAAAATTCTCAAATAATAGTTGAGTTAATTTGCAACTATATATAGGTGCTGGGCATTCTTTAAATATATATGGTAAAGCTCCAAAACTATTCTTCTTATTTTTAGGTAAAATATAAGCTTTAATGCGTTCTTTATTCTCTTTTAAATAAGAAAAATCAGCCATTATAAAATCAATACCTGGAGTAAGTTTTGTAGGATATTTAAAACCCGCACAAAACACAAATATATCATTATTGATCTCTATTACATAAAGATCTTTGCCATCTTCGTCTAGGCCTCCTAAGGCCATTATTTTTATTTTATCCATTACTATGTCCACCCATCTTTATTTATTATATGAAACAAACCTCTAAATTTAAAGAGATTTAATTTTTTTATCGTTTATATCATATAAGGAAAATACACCATCTTCATATATTATATATGTTTTAGGATTATTTTCCTTAGGAAGTGATAAACTTCCTGGATTTATAAAATAGTGATTGTTGTGCTTTTCTAGTTTATAAACATGAGTATGACCATAAATAAAAGCATCACCATCTTTATATTCAAAATTATCTTCAAAATATAAATCACCATGGGTTAAAAACCAATGATGACCATCTACAATAACACATTTTTTATTAGCAAACTTCTTATTAAATACAAATTCATCAACTCTTGAATCACAATTACCACGTATAAAAACTATCTTTTTAATAATTTTATTTAAATTCTTTGTAACATTAATTGGAAAATAATCTTCTGGTGGCACATTTCTAGCACCACTATAATTAACATCACCTAATAATATTATTTTTTTAAAATGAAAAACTTCATCTAATGAGATGATTTTCTCACTAGATGAAGTTGACCCATGTAAATCACTTACAATAAGTATTTTCATGATTATTTTTTAAATCTATCAAAGAAACTATGCTTTTTCTTAGAATCTTCAGTTTCTTCCTTGTTTTCTTCAACATTGGTTGGAGCAACAGGTTTCTTATATTCTTTGAAATCAGCATTGTTATTATCATGCTCACGATGTGAATTATATTCGTGGTGTTCATGACTATTTGAACCATTTGAACGTGGTTCTCTCTTTTTCTCAACAAAATCTTTTGGTTTTTCAATATATTCACGATGTGATAATTTAACTTTGCCTTTTTCATCAAGATCAATTACTTTAACTTTTAAAGTATCACCAACCTTAACAACATCATGAGCGTTCTTAACAAAACCCCAACCTAATCTTGAAACATGGCAAAGTCCTTCAGTACTGCCAAATAATGAAACGAATGCACCATAATCTTCGACTCTGGTTACTTTTCCTTCGTATTCATCACCAATTTCAGCAACACGAGTAATATCAAGAATCATATTCTTTGCTTTTTCAACCATAGCTTTATTCATATGATAAATGACAACATGTCCAGTTTCATCGATATCAATCTTACATGTATCGCATTTAGCAATAATATCGTTAATAACTTTTCCACCACTACCAATGACATCTTTAATTTGATCTTTATTAATGTCAAATTGTGTAAATTTAGGAGTAAATTCACCTAATTCTTTACGTGGTTCACTAATAGCTTTACTCATAGCAGTTCTAATTTCAGCACGTGCTTTATTAGCTTGTAATAATGCATCATGTAAAATATCACGAGTAACACCTTTAATTTTAATATCCATTTGTAAAGCTGTAACACCTTTTTCAGTACCAGCAACTTTAAAGTCCATATCACCAAAGTGATCTTCTAAACCTTGAATATCAGTTAAAATAGTATAAGGATGTTTACCATCTAAAGGTCCACTTGTAATTAAACCCATAGCAATACCACTAACCATTCTCTTAATTGGAACGCCAGCTGCCATAAGTGACATACAAGAAGCACAAATAGAAGCTTGTGAACTACTTCCATTACTTTCTAATACTTCGGCAACACAACGAATTGTATATGGGAATTCTTTTTCACTTGGAATAACATAACTTAAAGCTCTTTCACCTAAAGCTCCATGTCCAATTTCTCTTCTGCCTGGAGTGCCCATTCTACCAATTTCACCAACAGAATAAGGTGGGAAATTATAGTGATGAATCCAACGTTTATTATCATCAGAAGTTAAACCTTCTAATAATTGTTCATCATCTTTACCACCTAAAGTACAAATTGAAAGTACTTGAGTTTGTCCTCTTGTAAATAATGCACTACCATGAACCCTTGGAATAATGTCAACTTGTGCATCAAGTGGACGAATTTCATCAACTTTTCTTCCATCAGGTCTAATTTTTTCTTCTGTAATTAATCTACGAACTTCATCAGCAACCATGTTTTCAAGAATGTTATCAACCATTAACATTGTATTGAAATGTTCTTTTTCGTTTTTATAATCTCTATTATCATAATCGTCTTTAATTTCTTTCTTTAAAGAATCGATTGCGCCTTGTCTTTCTAATTTATCAAAAATAGAAATAGCTTTAACCATACGGTCATAAATACGACCATAGATTTCCTTTTTCATTTCAGGATCAGCTTTAAATAAATCAACTTCTTTCTTCTTCTTTCCAAGTTCTTTAATGATAGTTTCTTGGAATTCACAAAGTTTTACAATTGCTTCATGACCAAACATGATAGCATCAAGCATTTCATCTTCACTTAATTCATTTGCGCCAGCTTCAACCATGTTAATGGCTTCTTTTGTGCCAGCAACAGATAAATTTAAGTCACTTTCTTCTTTTTCTTTAACTGATGGATCAATAATTAATTTTCCACCAACTCTTCCAACATTAACTCCAGCAATAGGACCATCAAATGGAATATCACTGATACTTAATGCTAATGAACTACCAAACATAGCAGTCATTTCTGGAGTGCAATCAAGATTAACGCTTAAAACAGTATTAACAACTTGAACTTCATTTCTAAAACCTTCTGGGAACATTGGTCTTAATGGACGATCAATTAAACGTGCGGTTAAAGTTCCATGTTCTCCTGGTCTACCTTCTCTTCTTAAGAATCCACCTGGAATTCTTCCTAAGGCATATTGCTTTTCTTCATAACCAACTGTTAATGGGAAGAAATCACCTTCCTTAGCTTCATCACTACAACAAACTGTTGATAAAACGGTTGTGTCGTTGAGTCTTACTAATACAGCACCATCAGCTTGTTTAGCTAACTCACCAATCTCTACTTTGAGTTTTTTTCCATAAAACTCAGTTTCATAAACTTTTTTCATTTTCTCTTTCCTTTTTATATACGTTAAAATAATATCACTTTTGATTTGCATTTACTATAAAAAGAAATGGCTTTTATTATTAATAAACAATAAATAACTTTCAATAACATTTTAAGAAGTTTATCATTAAAAAAGAGGTTAATTTATGAGCTATATTATATTGATTGGTGGCGGTTCAGCGAGTGGAAAAACTTATGTTATTTCTCAAGTTGAACAAATTTTAGGAAAAGAAAATATTACACATATTTCATTAGATGATTACTATAAAAGAATTGATTCATTATCTTTTGAGGAAAGAAAACTTGTAAACTACGACCATCCAAAATCATTCGATTGGAAGCTAATTCGTGAACAATTACATGATTTAAAAGAAGGAAAAACCATCGAAAAACCATTATATGATTTTGTAATTCATAATAGAAAACAAGAAACCGAAAAAGTTTCTCCTAAAAAAATCGTTATTGTTGAAGGAATTATGGCTCTTGTTGATAAAGAAGTTAGAAATGTTGGTGATTTAAAAATATTTATTAATGCAAGTAGAGAAAGAAGATTATTACGAAGAATTAATCGAGATCAAAAAGAAAGAGGAAGAGATTTCGATGGAATTGTTAAACAATATTTAACAACAGTTCAACCAATGTATGAAGAAATTATTGGGCCTTCCCAAGTTTATGCAGATATTATAATTAACAACGATGGTATCGAAAACAAGTCTGTTAAGTCATTAGTAAGTATTATTCGTGAATATTTAGAACATTAATTCTCAAATTGAGAAGAATATAAATCATAGTAAAAGCCTTTTTTAGCTAATAATTCATTATGGGTACCGATATCATCGATATGCCCATTTTTCATTACAATTATTTTATCTGAATTTATAATAGTTGATAATCTATGAGCAATAATTATTGATGTTCTATTTTTCATTAGTTTATTAAAACCATCAATAATTTTTAATTCACTTCTTGTGTCAATATTACTTGTAGCTTCATCTAATATTACAATTTCAGGCTTTACAAGCATCATTCTTGCAATACAAATAAGTTGTTTTTCCCCTTGTGATAAACCTGATTCATCACTAACAATCGTATCAAAACCTTTAGGTAATCTCATAATAAAATCATAAGCATTTGCTTCTTTACTAGCTAAAATTACTTCGTTTCTATCGACATTATCTCTACCATAAATTATGTTTTGATATATTGTACCATTAAAAATCCAAGTATCTTGCAAGACCATTCCAAAATGGTTTCTAAGACTTTCTTTACTAATCGTTTTGCTTTCAATATCATTTAAATTGATTGTGCCGCTATTAGGATCATAAAAGCGTAAAAGTAAGTTAACAATCGTTGTTTTCCCACATCCTGTTGGTCCAACAATAGCAATCTTTTCGCCATGATTAATAGTAAAATTAAAGTCTTCAATAAGTTTCATATTTTTATCATAAGAAAAATATACTTTGTTAAAACTTATACATTTAATATCAGAATCAATAGTCTTTTTACCATCATCGATATCATTACTTGAAAGAAGTATTTCATTTACTCTTTTTAAAGAAGTATAACCGAGAGAAATCTCATTAACACAAGAAGAAATCTCATTGAATGGTTTAGCAAATTGAGTTGAATATTGTAAAAAAGCTGTCAAACCACCTATAGTTAAAGTCACTTCCCATCCCCAAAAATCATTGAAATATCCAATAATTAATAGAGCACCAATTAATCCAACAATTCCATAAGTAGTATTATTTATTAATCTTGTAGAAGGATTAGTCCAACTACTAGCAAATTGTGCTTTTTGACCAACACAATATAATTTATCATTTTTTTCTTTAAATTTATTAAAAGAAATTTCTTCATAATTATTTGATTTAATTAATTCAATATTTGATACATTTTCTAATGTTAAAGAACCAATTTCTCCTTGAAGTTTGCCTTGCTTTTGATACAAATTATGTGATTTCTTTGCAACAAAATAAGATAATAAAAATCCTAATGGAGTCAATATTAAAACAACAGTAGCTAATACATAATTATATAAGTACATAATAATTAATGTAGTAATAATCATAATAATTCCCTCAAAAGCTTGCTGGAAAGAAGATATTAAAGCATTGGCAATATTATCGATATCATTAATTGAGCGAGATAATAAATCACCATGACCATGAGTATCGATAAAAGAAATTGGAACATTATTTAGTTTTTGATAAACATCATCTTTTAATTGCTTCATTACTTTTTCAACAAAAATATTGATCAAAGAAATAAAGAAATATTGTGCAATTACAACGACAATTACTATAATTCCACTTATTAAATATACTTTATAATCAAAATAGAAATTATTTGTATTAATCATGATATTAATATCATCAATAATTTTTGCACTAAATAAAGGAATTAGTAAGTTACCAATTACATAAACAAGTGCTAAAAATAAACTTGAAATAAGAAGAATTTTTTTGTTTTTAAAATATTTAAATAAAGTTTTTATATCTTTCATATTATTTATTTTTCACCTGTGAAGAATATATTTCTTTATATATTTTAGAATTCTCTAATAAATATTTATTAGTACCAATCGAATCAATTTGACCATTATGCATTACAATTATTTTATTACAATTAGCTAAAGAGCTTACTCTTTGCGAAACAACAATAATGGTTTTATTTTTATTTTTATAAATATTTTGTCTTAGTTTTTTTTCAGTTAAAAAATCAAGTGCGCTCATTGTATCATCTAAAATTAGTGTCTCACTATCTTTTATTAAACCTCTTGCAATACAAATCCTTTGTTTTTGCCCACCTGAAAAGTTCTTTCCATTCTCTTCAACCTTATGATTAATTCCATCTTTGTACTCATTAACAAAATCATAGGCTACAGCACTATTTAACGATTCAATAATTTCTTCATTTGTTGCATTATTTTTTCCAACTTCTAAGTTACTTTTAATAGTACCAATAAATAAATTATTTTTTTGTGAAATATATGAAATCTCCTCATGTAAAGAATCAACATCATAATCTTTAATATCGTTTCCTTTATAAAAAAGTTTTCCCTTGTTTGTATCATAGAATCTTTCCAATAACCTTATAAGCGTAGTTTTACCAGATCCAGTTCCACCAATGATTCCAACTTTATCACCTTTGTTGATTACTAAGTTAATATCCTTAAGTACTAGATTATCACCAGAATTGTAGCAAAAATCTACATTTTTTAATTTAAATAATTCTTCACCTTTTCCAATATCATGTTTTGAAACTATTGGATTATTCTTAATGGAACTATTTAAAGTAAGAAAATAATCACATCTTTTCTTGCTAACAAGTCCTTTATTAAAAATAATTAAAATATTACAAAGCGCAATTAAAGCCAATAGTATTTGATTAAGATATTGTAAAATCGCAACAATATCTCCTCTTGATAATGTAGAAAAACTATTCATTAATTGGCCATTCCAAAAAGAAATAATTAGAAATATCGCACTATTAATAATTAAATATGTTAGTGGATTAATTAATGCATTTATAAAACTCACTTTTTTGCTATCTTTAAAATAATCTTGTGTCTCTTTTTTGCATCTATTTTCTTCATATTTTTGATCGTTAAAAGAGCGAATTACTCGAGCACCATTTAATCCATCTTTTATAGTAGTAGCAATCTCATCATTCTTTTTTTGTAATATAGCAACCTTTTTATTATTTGTTTTTAACACAAAAAACAAGATTAAAGAAATTAATACAATTACAATTAAAAGAATCAAACCAACCTTATAATCGATTAGAAATGCACAAACAAGTGAACCAAGCACCATTGCAGGAGCCCTAATCGCTAATCTAATAAGCATTGCTACACTTTGTTGTAATCTATTACTATCATTATTTATTAAATTGATTAAATTACCATCTCCAATAATTTTTAATTCTTTCAAAGACAATTCATCAATCTTTTTAATTATTCTATTACGTAAATCTGTTCCAAATCCTTGTGAAGCTATAGAAGCAAAATATTGACAAACCATTGTTGAGCAAAAACCTATTACACACAATAAAATAATAAGTCCACTACGCCATAAAATATCGTTATTACCAAGTCCTTGATTATAGTTTGTAATGCCTACATCAATAATTCCTTTCATTAAAAAAGGGATAAGTAATTCAAATATTACTTCTAAAGTTTTAAATATAGGTCCTAAAATTACTTCTTTTTTGTAATTTCTTAATGAATAAATGCTCTTATGCATAAGAAATATTATACAATAAAAAACTCCCTTATTTAAGGGAGCTTATTTATTAATTGTAACTACTTTCTTAATCCAAGTGCTGCAAGTAATTTAATGTAAGAATCACGATCGGTTCTTTCTAAGTAAGCAAGTAACGATTTTCTCTTACCAACTTTGACTAATAAACCTCTACGAGCAATTGAATCTTTATCATTTGCTTTTAAGTGATCGGTTAATCCTTTAATTTCTTCAGTAAGGATGGCGACTTGAACTTCGATACTACCTGTATCCTTTTCATTCTTTCCATACTTCTTAACTAACTCTACTTTTTCTGATTTTACTAACATAAAATGTCTCCCTTCATAATAGAATATGCTTTTAACTTGGATAAACGTACGGGAATATCGTTAATCTATGCCAAAAGTACTTTAATATTCTATAGAAATTATCTAAAGAATTCAATAGCTTCTAGTGTATTTTTATTAAGTTCTTCAATTAAAGCATCTTTTGAATCAAACTTAATCTCGTCCCTTAATCTCTTATAGAAATATAATTTCATTTCTTTTCCATATAAATCACCATTAAAATCTAAAACATATGTTTCAATAGTAACAGGTAATTTATCGGCTATTGTAGGATTATTTCCTACGTTTGTAATGCTAGTATAACGAACTCCATCAATAACTGATCTAGTAATATAAACACCAATTTTAGGCATAACATAGCCAACAAATGGCTTTAAATTGGCTGTTGGAAATCCTATTGTATTTCCAATTGAATTGCCATGAAAAATTGTTCCAGTAATTGAATAAGGCCTGCCAAGTAGCTTACTGGCCTCTTCGACTTCACCTTCTTTAATTAAGTTTTTAATATCACTTGAAGAAATCTTGTGATGATTATAATCATTAACAAAATTAATAACTTCAACATTATTAAATCTTGCTTTTAAATCATTAACATTTCCTTTAGCTTCATAACCGAATTTAAAATCTGGACCACAATATAATCTTATTGGATTAAATCTTTTTAATACTTTTTCACAAAAATCAATATAAGAAAGTTCTTTAAAATTATCATCACAATTGATAATAAAAACATAGTCTACACCAATTCTTTTAAAAATATCTATTCTATCTTCAACCATTGATAAATTGCCTTCAATTGATTTTAATGGTTTATCGAAAGTTAAAACTCCTAAAGGTCCAGGTGCATTATATTTTGCAAAAGAAATTAATTGCACATGACCAACATGAACTCCATCAAAATACCCTAAAACCAAAGATAAATTTTTAATATCAATATTAATATTTAAATAATCATCTATTCTATAAACTTTCATACTTTTTACCAACCAAAAAATATTATAAAGATAATAAAAGTAAAAATAAAGAATTACTTTATTGGCATTTTAAGCCTAAATAACTATAATCTATAAATATGAAAGCAATTAGAATTATTTTAGCCTCTATTAGAAGAGCAGATAAAGATTTCAACTTAATTAATAATAACGATAAAATTTGTGTTGGGGTAAGCGGCGGAAAAGATAGCATGTCACTATTATATTCGCTATCTTTATACAAAAAATTCTCAAAAACAAAATTTGAGATTTATCCTTGCATTATTGACTTAGGTTTCCCAAATTTTGATTCAACAAAATTAAAGGAATATTGTTTAAGTTTAGGTTTAGATTTATATGTTGCTGATGGAAAAGACGTTTATAAAATATTGAAAATTCAAGAAGAAAGACAAAAAACTCCCTATTTACCATGCTCAATTTGCAGCAAAATGAAGAAAGCAATTATAAATAAAGCTGCCCACAAATTACATTGTAATAAAGTAAGCTTTGCTCACCATAAAGACGATGCAGTTGAAACTTTATTCTTAAATGAAATATATGGAGGAAGAATTGCGACTTTTTCTCCAAAAATGTTTTTAACAAATGAAAAAATAACTTTTATTCGTCCTCTTATTTATTCAAATGAAAATGATTTAAAAAGATTAGTTAAAGAAGAAAATATACCTGTATTTTCATCAAATTGCCCTAACGATAAGATGACAAAACGTGAAGATATTAAACTTATCTTACAAAACATTTATAAGAATTTTCCTTCTTCAAAAGATAATTTTCTTACAATGATGTCAAATGATGAAAAAGAAGATATTTTTTATATGCATAAAGAAAATAAAATTGAAGGAACTGATTTATTTTATAAAAAGATTAATAATTATAAAGATTATATTGATGAAATATTATATTTAAAAAAGAGTAGTTTTTCTAAAAAAGATAAAAATGGAAAACACTTAGCAATTTACAATAAAAACACGATTGTAGGCTTATTTATTTTAGAAAATATTAAAAACTCTAGAGATTTTATAATTAAAACTTACAAAGTTGATTCTACTAAATATCTACTAGATTTTTTAAAGACTATTATCAATAATATTTATGATTCTTATAACCCTTGTAAATTATTCATTAAAGCAAAGAAAAAAGATGTCATTTCTTTAAAAGAATTTGGTTTTAATTCTAATAAAGAGATAGGCACCTCTTTGTTAACATATTTAATCTCTAAAAAGATTGAAAATTAATTCTTTTTATTTAATAAATCATCGATATGCTTTTCTTTTTCATATCCATCATCAAGAATAAATTCAACTTCAGGAACACGTCTAAGATCTAAACGATGAGCAAGTTCACTACGAACAAATCCTTTAACTTTGTTTAGTTTCTCAACATTTTCTTTTGGATGTGTAAAGAAAGAAACAAATACACGACAATAAGAATGATCAGTGCTTAGCCAAACATCAGTAATAGTATAAAAATCTACATCAACTTGAAGTTCATATTGGCAAATTTCACGAATATTCTTATTAATAATAGCAACTAACTTTTTTTGTTTATTATCCATTATTCTTTTTCAACCATTTCATATCCTTCAATAATATCATTTTCTTTTAAATCATTAAAATTCTCAATTTTGATACCGCATTCAAAGCCTTGAGCAACACTCTTGGCATCATCCTTAAATCTCTTTAATGATTCAATTTTTCCTTCATAAAGAATTGCGCCATCTCTTAAAATTCTGCATAAGCTGTTTCTATTAATTACACCATCAGTAACATAGCAACCAGCTACAGTTCCTACTTTTGAGACTTTAAACATATTTCTAACTTCTGCTTGACCAGTAACTTTTTCAACAACTTCCTTCTTAAGCATACCTTTAATAGCATCTTGCATTTCATTAATTAAATCATAAATAATTCGATAAGTTCTAATTTCGATACCAAGTTCATCAGCCTTTTTCTTAATCATGGCACTTGGCCTAATATTAAAGCCATAAACAATAGCTTTTGAAGCATCAGCAAGTAAAATATCACTTCCACTAATTGCTCCTGGAGCAGCTCTTAAAATATTGATCTTCACTTTATCACTATTAAGCTTTTCAAGACTTGCTTTAATAGCTTCACTACTACCATCAGTATCTGTTTTTAAAACGATATTAATAGAAGTCATATTACCTTCACTAATTTTATTATATAAATCATTCAAAGATGTGACTCCGCCCGATTTATTTCTATCATCAAGTTCTTTCTTTGTAGCACGTTTTTCAGCAATATCACGAGCTTGTTTTTCAGTTGGAAAAGCCATAAAATGGTCGCCAGCTTCAGGAACATCACTTAAGCCAATTACACTAACAGGGGTAGAAGGTCCAGCGACTTTAATAACTTGTTTGAATTCATTAGTCATTCTTCTTACTTTTCCATATATTGTACCAACGACAATATAATCATTAGAAGTAAGAGTACCATTTTGAACAAGTAATGTTGCTTTAGGTCCTTCACCTTTATCAAGTGTTGCTTCAAGAACGGTTCCAATAGCATATCTTTTTGGATTTGCTTTTAATTCAAGCATTTCTGCTTGTAATAAAACACATTCAAGTAAATCATCAATTCCAAGTTTTTTCTTTGCACTAATGTTACAAACTTGAACATTACCACCATATTTTTCAGCAATAATATCATGTTGCATTAATTGTTCAAGAACTCTATCAGGATTAAAGCCTGGTAAATCCATTTTATTAACGGCAACAATAATAGGAACTTTAGCAGCTTTAGCGTGATCAATAGCTTCAATTGTTTGAGGCATAACTCCATCATCACCAGCAACAACTAAAATAACAATATCAGTTACACTAGCTCCACGACTTCTCATAGCACTAAAAGCTTCATGCCCTGGAGTATCAATAAATGTAATCTTTCTATTCTTAAATGTTTTTTGATAAGCACCAATCTCTTGAGAGATTCCACCATATTCATTGGCAGTTAAATTTGAATTTCTAATTGCATCAATAAGTGTTGTTTTACCATGGTCAACGTGACCCATAACTGTAACTACTGGGGATCTTTCAACTAAATCTTCAGCTTTATCTTCTAAACTGATCTTTTCAAAATCTTCTTCATTAACAATTTCTTCTTTTTTGAAATCATAGCCGAATTCTAGACAAAGTTCGCCAATGGTCTCATCATCAAGAGTTTGATTTATAGTAACCAATTTCTTTTGTAAGAATAATTTTTTAATAATGTCAGAAGGTTGAATCTTTAATTCTTTAGCTAATTCAGCAACTGTTAGATTTTTTGTGTAAACAAAAACCCCGTGTTCAATTGAACCTTTATCGTTTTTTCTTTTTGTGTTTGTTGCAGGAATATTTGCTTCCCTGCTTGTGTGATTAAAATGTTTTTTGTTGTTATTCTTCATCAGCCCACCTCCTACTTTAAAAAATAAATCATTTTTTCATAAACTTTATCATCAATTTTGCAACCAAGTGCTTTTTCTAAGCATTTGCTCTTTTTAGCACTTTCAATCGTAGTTTCATCTTTATGAACATAAGCACCACGACCATTCATTTTACCAGTAATATCTAAAACACCTTTTCCATCAACATTTACTACACGAAATAATTCTTGCTTTGGAAAATTACTATTAGTAACAATGCAGCGTCTTTGTGGTACTTTTTTCATTAAGATTACTCCTTATTTATCATAATATTCGTCGTTATCGTATTCACTATAATCTTCAGATTCAGACGAACTATTTTGCTTTTCTTCTTCTTCCATTTGTTTTAATTCTTCTTCAGTATAAACTGGCATAACTTTTGAAGTTTTTGGTTTTGAAACATCTTCTTCAACTTTCTTGCCATCTTCTTCATGATTTTGCTTATCCCAAGTTTTCTTAAATTTCTTGTGATATGTTCCTTTATTAGAATTCTCTTTCTTTTCTTCTTCAAGAGTCTTTTCTAATGATTCAAGAGTTGTTGTAGTCTTAACATCATGAACCTCTTCTTTTACTGGTTCAACTTTAGCAACAGGCTCTTCAACAGGAGCAGCTTCTTTAACTTCTTCTTTTGGAGTAACTTCAACTTTATTTTCTTCTACTACCTTATTAATTGGAGCAGCCTCCGCAGTTGAAATATCTTCAATATCTTCATTTTCTTCATCATCATCTTTTCCAAGAAATTCTTCTGGCTTCTTTTCAACTTCAACTTGTTTTTTAGTTTCGTTTTCAGCCATTTTGATAGATTCTTGTCTATATTTTTCTTTTTCAAGTTCTTTTTCTTGAGCTTCAAATTCTGCCATTGTTGTATAAGTAACACCTTTTTCAGCAGCAAGTTCATCATCAAGAACACTAATATCATATCCAGTTAAAATTCTTGCTAAAACAACGTTTGCTCCTTTAAAACCAATTGCAGCACTTCCAGTATCACCACCACAAATTACAGTAGCGGTTTTATTTTCGTCATCAATATTTGCTCCAATTACAACACCTGGCTTTAAGCATTCTCTTAAGAAAACACCTAAATTTGGTGAATATTGAACAATATCAATCTTTTCCTTACAATTTCTATCATTACCTAATTGTGAAACAATAGTTTGAATTCTACTTCCAGATTGACCAATGCAAGCCCCACTTGCATCAACATTTGGATCATCGCTATAAACAGCAACTTTACTTCTGTTACCAGCAAGTCTAGCAACTTTATAAATTTTAACTGTGCCATCATAAATTTCTCTAACTTCGTTCTCAAATAATTTTTGTAAAAATTGGGAACAACTTCTTGAGCAATGAATTAATGAGGCATTTTTATTAGTATCTTCTTTAGAAATACCACAAATATATACTTTTATAGAATCACCAACTTTAAATGTTTCTCTACCAATTAAATCTTTTTGGAATAAAGTAACACTTACACGACCTAAATTAACAATAACACTGTGTGGATCGCTCTTTTCAACTACACCAGTAACGAGATCGCCGATCTTGCCAGAGAATGTCTCAAGTAAAGCATCTTTTTCAGCACGTGAAATACATTGTCTAAAAGCAGTAATAAATCTTGTAACATCACCTTTTGTAAATGTATCAAAATTTAATTTCTCTTCATAGAAATCACCAACTTGAAAACCTTTATCTTTAACATCATCAAATGAAACTTCAACAAAATCATCTGATAAATCGTCTTCATTAACAACTTTCCATTGTCTAAAAATGTTGATAGTTCCTTTATCAATGTCAATATCACAACGAATTAAAGCATCTGCTAATTTTTCTTTTTCTTCTTTAATTGGTTGACCGTTTTCATCAAGTTTTACTTCTTTCTTTGGTAAAACTCTCTTTTTTCTTGGTTTATAAATTGCGCATTCATCTTCAAATTTTTTGTTAAATGTAATTTTGAATGCTTCTTTAATTGATTCTACAATGGCTTCGCTTGAAATACCTTTTTCATTTCCCATTGCTTCTAAAGATTTAATAAATTGCTTTTGATCCATAATCTGCTCCTAAAATTTAATTGCTAATCTTCCTTTATCTATACTTGTTTTAAGTATATTGGCTTTAATTTTTCTCCCTTTAATAAAATATATTAAGATAATAGAATCTTTGTCAGCACTATCAAAAGTGCCTTCTAAATAAGATTCTCCTTTAAAAGGAACTGTTAGATGAATATTGATATATTTACCAATGTATTTATCAATATTTTTTACATCTATTGGTTTTTCGACACCTAAAGACGAAACGTCTAAAACATATGATGTATTAGTAAATTCATGACTATCTAAATACTTAGATATTATTTCACTAACAATAGAAATATCATCTAACGAAATAGGTTCTTCGCGGTCAATAACAATTTCTAAAGTTGAATCATGTGTTTGTTTCTTAAAATTAAATGAATATAAAGTATAACCACTTTTTAAAAGTTGTTCACTAATATTACTTTTAATTTGTTCTAAAGATTCCATTAAACCCTCCCTTTTAAAAAAATAAGATGCCTTTTAAGGCACCAACTCAAAGATATCTTTTATCTTCGCATTAAATATACTATAAAATAGTATAAAACTTCAAGTATTTTGTTATTTTTTGTCGATTATTACTTAAAAATGATGAAGATATTTAATTATTTAAACTTCTTTTCATCAAATCCACCACGAGTATTGTCTAGAAAAGCAAATATTAAATTAATTAACTCTTCTTTATAAGGAACAAACTCATTTTTTCTTATCAAATCTAATACTTCTTCTTTTGTGGCAAAACGAACCTGTTTAACTTCTTCTTGCTGTAATTTTAATTTGTTAATATCAATATCAAAATGGAAAATATAGATATCATCAAAACCACCATCATAATCCATTGTTAAATATGGTCTAATTGGATTAATTTCAATTTTATAGCCAATTTCTTCAAAAACTTCTCTTTTTAATGCTGTAAAAGAATCTTCTCCTTTAATAGCTGATCCACCAACTGTTAAATCCCACAAATTGGAAAATCCTTCCTTAAATGGTTGTCTTTGTTGAATCAAAAGTTCATTATTTTTATTAAAAATACAGGCATGAATTACAAGGTGGTATTCACCACTTTTAATACTTTTATCATTTCTAAATTTAAATTTACCAGTTTTCAAATGATTACGATCATATATATCCAAAATTTCCATTAAAAAATGGTACACTAATAAAGAAGAAATTGCAATTATTTTTAAAAGTAAAAAAAATTAGAATTATTTACATTTAAGTTATACTTTGTTATTATAGAGGGCTATGAAAAAAGAACTAAAGTTATCAAAAACAAACACGTTAATTAATCTTGCTAATTCTGTACTTAAACACTATGGTTTAACAACATTTCATGAATCAAATAAAGTATTTGATAATCTTTTTAAAAATCATAAAAAAATTGCTATAGTTTTACTTGATGGGTTTGGTAAAGCTATTTTAGAAAATTATAAAAATGATGTTCCTTTTATGTATGAACATCGCTATAAAGTAATTAACAGTACATTTCCACCTACTACTGTAGCTGCTACTACTGCCTTACAAACAGGTAAATATCCTATTGAAACAGGGTATCTAGGTTGGGTCGAATTCTTTACAAAATATAATGATTATATCGAAACATTTACTAATTCATATCGTAGAGATAAAGCGCATAAAACTGATGAAATTATAACTAAAAGTATATTAAAAGTTACTACAATTTCAGATTTATTAAATAAAAAGTATGGAAATAATTTCTCAACAGAAGTCCATTCATTTTCTTTTAATAAAGGCGAAGAAGAAGCTAATCAAAGTGTTGTTTTTAATGCATTTAATAATGCTATTAAGAATCATACCTTTACATATTGTTATGATGTTGAACCAGATCACACAATGCATCATGAAGGTGTAAATAATGAAATAGTGAGAAAAGACGTTATTAATTTATCAAATCATTTAGAAAAACTAATTAATGATAATAAAGATACACTTTTTATTGTATTATCTGATCATGGTATGAAAGATGTTGAATATATTAATATAAATACTATCCCAAATTTTGTAGATTCATTAGAGGACAAAACAATCAATTTAGAAAGTAGATTTGCTTCATTTAAAATTAAAGATAAACAAAAATTTATTAAGTCATATGAAGAAAACTTAAAAAACTACTTCTACTTATATTCAAAAGAAGAAATATTAAAAGCACATCTATTTGGTTATGGTAAACCTTGCCAAATAGCTTTAGATTGTATTGGTGATTATATTTTAATTGCTAAAGATAAATATTGTTTATTAGATGACAATGGCCAAGTTTTAAACGGCAACCATGCTGGATCTACTAAAGAAGAAACTCAAATATATACTCAAGTTTATAATAAATAAAAAAACTACCATGGGAGTTGGTAGTTTTAATTAAGAATTGTCTAGCGAGATTATAGGACAATCCCTAACGCATCGAAAATAACCAATAAAGGTTTTTTCTATATAAATGATAAGATTTTTTAGGCTATTTCGCAATAAGAAAATGTTTAATATAAAGATATTTAATCTAATTCTGTAAGCGTATATTCTCTAGAACCAATTCCTAGAGAATTTGCTACTTCAATAGTATGGATACCATTTCTAGATTCGATTCTTTCTACAAGATGGTCTCTACCTGGATCTTTTGAGTTATAAACTAAATCAATACAGGCTTGATCTAAACTAACTGGATCTAAAGAAGCTAAAATTCCAATATCTTTCATACATGGATTTTCTGCTTCTGCACAACAATCACAATCAACAGATAAATTACACATTACACTAATATAAACGATTTTACCTTTAAAATGATCAGCAACAGCTTTTGCTGATTCTGCCATACTTTCTAAGAAAGAATCATGATCTGAAGTCCAAATCTTTTTAGGATCTCCTGCTCCATGAATATATGCTTTTCCATATGAAGATGCGCAACCAATAGAAAGCTGTTTTAAAGCTCCACCATATCCACCCATTGGATGCCCTTTAAAGTGAGATAAAACCAACATTGAATCATAATTTAAAAGATGAGAACCAACATAATCACATTTTAAATGCTTTCCCCAAGTTATTGGTAAACTAACTTCGCCTTCAGCATCCATAATATCAACTGGTGCTATAGCTTTCCAACCATGACTTAACATAGTTTTTTCATGTTTTTTAGTAGTATTTCTACTACCTTCATATGCAGTATTACATTCCACTATTGTTCCTTTTACATAAGTAATTAAAGGTTCTAGAAATTCTGGTTTCATATAATTTTGATTTCCTTCTTCACCAGAATGAATCTTTACTGCAACATTTCCTTTTAGTTCTACTCCTAACTTTTCATAAATATTAATTAGGTTCTTACTAGTAATATTTTTATAAAAATAAACAATTGGTTTCATATATATCCTCCTTAATTGTTTTTATTTTTTTAATAACCATCTAATTCTTTTAAATTAGTCAAATATTTTATTATCTGATTTTCAAAATTCCATCTTTTATCATATTCATTACATTTAAAGTCTATATTAATAAAACAGATTATTTTATTATGAATTAAATAAGAATATCCACCTTTACATTTTCCAATAATTTATCTATTAGGAAGAAATTGTTTTTGACTTAGATTTTAGATTCCGTATTTATATTTTAGCATTAAAAATTCTATATAAAAATAAAATGCAAGAAAACATTAATGAATTACAAAACTTGTATAAAAGAAATTATAAAAAAATATAGTTAAGTAATTATATATTAATACAGCTTTAAGAGTTTTTTATTTACTTTCAGTTAAAAAAATATGAAGTAAAAAAGATTTTGATACAGTTGATACAGTTTTTTAGCACTCTTGAAATAAAAAAAGTTCGATACAATCGAACATTTTTCAATCTTGGTGACCTGTACGGGTACAATTTTATATTTAAGGTTAATATTTATAATAAATATTATTAATGTGAATATATATTTTTATTCATTTTTATTAAATAATTTTAATTATTTAATGTGTTTGTATCAATATTGTATCAGACTTTTATTTAAGGGCGGTGAATATAACTTGAAAAAAAGACAACTACTATATAGAATAATAGTTGTCTATATTAACTACTTAGATTTGTTCTTAAGTGTTAATGTAATCTTAATTGTGGTTAAGATTAAAGAAGACTTCTTTCTATTATTAGAGGAAGTCTTTTTTTTAAGTTTTTTCATTCTTCTTATCTCCTTTCAAAAAGGAAGAAAATAAGAAAAATACTTTATCAAGACCTTTAGTACATTTTAGTCTTTAGAAAGTATTTTTATTGTTTACGATTAAAAGAAAGGTGTAAGTGGGTATAGAGGGTAAAGTCTGATACTATTTATTATCTAATTTATTGATAATATCTCTAGCTTCTTTAAGTTTATTAAAATCATCTTTAGAGATTGTTATTTCTTCATTATTGTCATCAAGTAAATATCCAAGAGTTACATTATAATATTTTGCTAGAATTTTAGCATAAGTCATATTTAAAGGAATTTTTCCACTTTCATAATTAGAATAGTTTGGCTGATTTATATGAAGAATATTACAAACATCAGTTTGTTTTAGATTCTTCATCTTTCGAAGATATTTCAATTTGTTCATTTTGATGCTTTAATAATTTTCTTTTTTAAAGTATTTTGAATATTTTTTAAGTCTTCATATTCTAGTGAAAGAAGTTTTAATTTGTTTTGTTTATAAAAGTCTTTTTTAATTGGTTTTTCTTCTAAATATTTTTTAGTATTTACACCAAAATATTCAATATATAAATCATATTCTGGTAAATACCAATCATATCTAAAATTTGTATTTGGAGTAATTTGCATATCATAATAATGACAAATTTTTAAATCTGTTAAAAGATTATCTATTTCTACTTCACATACTGATGCTGCTCTATGTCCATCCTTACAAACAATTCTTTTTGAATATAAAGTAGTATCAATATCATTGTCCCTAGATTCTTCATCAAGTTGATCTTGTAGTTTTTGTTCGTTAATAAGGATAATTTTATTGTTTGGTTCAACTTGATTGTTTGAGTAATCAATTATTTGGTTAATAAACTTATTATCGTTGTATTTCTCATTAATGATTTCAGCAATAGCTATAATTTTTAATTGATATTCATCTTTATAATTTTTCTCTTTAGTTAATATAAGATTTCTTTTCCATCTATAATATTCTTGTTTTAAAGAAAAATTGTCTAAATTAAGTAGAATTATTTTGGCTTTTTCTTCTTTTAATTTTTTAGCAATCTTTACATAAATATTGATTAAGTTTTTCTATTTTATTATCACATAATAAACATTTTTTCATTTTTTTTGCCCTCTTTCTATTTCGTTAATAGTATCTCTAGCTATTAATAGTTTATCATATTGTTCTTTTGTTATTAAAATATCTGTTATTTTATCATCAAGCAAATAAGATAATGAAACTTTATAAAAATCCGCTATTTGTTTTATATGTTGGATTGTAAAGTTCCATTCTCCACTTTCATATCTACAATAGTTTGCTGGTGAAATATTTAGTTTTTCAGCAACATATTTTTGTGTGTAATTATGCTCAATTCTAAGATTTTTAATCTTTAGTAATGTGTTCATTCTTATATTATTACAATAAAATTGCTAAATTAGTAATTTTTTGATTGACAAATTGTATATATATATATATTAAGAGTAGTTCTTACTAATTTAGTAATAAATGACATTGATTGGAGTATTATGAAAAGAAAAGTTTATAACTTAGAAGATAAATATAATTATTACTTAAAAAAGAATCCAATTAAAGCTATGGACATTTCAAGAGAAATTTATGATCTTGGTAAAAAAAAGAAGTTTGGAAAAGTTTATTACATAAAAGATTCTTCGTTAGGCAATAAAGATAATAAAAAATACAGAACAGTTATTTGTGGAAAATCTAGGATTAATAATGGTCCAAAAACAATTGTTTATCCATTATATAAAAATAAAAATTGTATTACTTTTAGTAATTTTGATGGAAATAGGTCAATTAATTTAAATAGACCTGTTGAAATAAATAGCAATTTATTAGTTTCAAGATATGGGTTCAAAAATAGGAAAAATGATTATTTAACTAAATCCGAAAAAAGACAATTCTTGAATAAACATTTAAATAAGTATAAAAAATGAGCACCTCAGGTGCTCGATTGGTAATCATATTAAAGCAGTTATTTTGCTAGTTGTCAAGTTTTAATCGGATTATTAAATCCGTTTAGATAAAGAGTTGCGATCTATATTCGCTACAAGTGTTATGGCACTATATCCATTCTATAAAGGAGTTTATGTATGTTTGGAAATAAATATAAATCAAAAAGTACTACCAAAAAAGCAAAGGGAATAATCCGTAATGAAATAAAGTCTTTTTTCGGTTATGGGATGACTGGAAGTCATGTTTCTAGTATTAAAGCTATGCACGATGACGCTGAAAATTATGCAGGCAGGAAAGCTCCATATTTATCTGATTGGAGTAAAGGAAAAGAATTAGTAAATGGTGGATGTTTTAGATGTTATTACGATGACCAAAGAAAATTCCTTAATCGAATTTATGGAAAAAAACAAGTTTCAAAATGGAGTGATGATAAAGTCTTTAATACCTATGGAAATTTGATTGGTCGTGAATATTCGCAAATGCTTAATAAAAGAAAAAAATAGTATTTATGAAGTTTTATAAGAATAAAGCTGATTGTCATGTTCGTAGGTATAAAAAATCCAATCATCCCACTGCTATTGTTGGAGAAAGTAAAAATCAATTTACTTATAAAAAATTATCTCATGAACAATATCGTAATGAATTGCAAAAATTAAATTTTAATCCTAATCCAAGGGATATTAAAAACGCATACATTGGCAAGAAATCACGTGTTGATAATAAGAAGTTCTTTGATAAAAAGAAAAGTAAGTGGGTTTTCAATAAAAGCGATTATGACAAGCTATAAAAAAAGATGTAGTCAAGTTGATATTTAATATCAAGATCCAGTGAATTTAATCACTACCCTACATCTGGTTATATTAAATCAGTCAAGTTGTTATTTGTCAAGTTTTAATCGGATGTTAGGTATCCCCCTTTCAATATTCGTACTTAATATCCGTTTAAATATATTGGGTTTCGCTTTACCGATAAAAAGCTGAAAGGAAATATTTATGTATTCAAAAAATGAGAAAAAAAGTTGGTTTAAAGGTTTTAAATATGGATTATTTAAAAATAGCAAAAATGATAAAATTCGTTCTAAACCTGCAAAAATAAAAAACAATCGTGAAAAACAATTTAAGTTTGGAGCTTTTAATGATAATTGTGACTGTTTCAATGTTGTTTCTTATGGCAAAACTAGAATGGAAGCAAAAAATAATATTCAAAAAACTCTGTGTAATAAGAGCTATCCAGGAAGAGGCAAAATTCATATTGATGGAAAAGCAAATAAAGATTGTATAACTATGTTTTATGTAGATCCTGATGGAAGAATACATCAACATGGTGATTATTAATATTTAAAAAATGAGTAGATATGTAGATAAAACAAAGTGTCATGTTCGCAAATATTATAAATCAGGACATCCAGCAGCTATTGTTGGTGAAGATGATAGAGCCTTTATGTATAAAGGATTAAGTCATGAGAATTACAGAAATAGAAAAATGAAGTTGAATGTAAATCCAAATTGTAAGGATAAACATGATTCTTATATTGATAAAAAAACTTCAATAAAAAATAAGAAGTTATTTGGTAAAAGAAAGAAAAATTTCATATTTGATAAAAGCGATTATGACAAATTATAAAAAAAGATAGTCAGTTGGTTAGATTTATATCTATACCGTAGCGAACTAAATCGCCACTACTAACTGGTCTATCTAGATTTATTAAATCAGTTGTGTTGTTAGTTGTCAAGTTTTAATCGGATGAGTATGTAGTGCTATCTAAAAATCTTATCCGTTTAAATATATTGGGTTCCGCTTTACCGATAAAAAGCTGAAAGGAGTATCTATGGAAAATGATACAAAAAAAGTAGTTAGTAATTCTACAGCAAAAATTACAGATGCTTACAAGCCTTTAAGAGATTTGAGTAATGAGGATTTAGCAAAATTAGAAAAAGTTAAAGTTTCGTTAATTAAAAATACTTATAAAGGTAATACTTCTTATAGTTGAAAATCATCTGTTGGTCCTTATCATATTGGAAGTTGGAAGTTTGATGAATTAGCTTATTTAACAATTCTTAATGTTAAGAAGATGGAACCAACAAGCAATTCAATGGATGTTATTGCTGCTAGAAGATTTATTAAAGGTTTAGCTGTTAATGGAAAAGAATTTCATCAAGTTCAATTTATATTTGGATATAGAACATTCCTTACCAGAATGATTAATGATAACGAACTTCGTTTAATTGATTCGTATGTTACTCAAGGAAAATTAGCTCCTATTAATTGGATTAGTAAACCTATTGATGTAGATGTTGATGAGGATGTTAATATCACTGCTGAAAATGAATAATTGATTTTATTCTCCTTATCTAGTTTCTATTATTCTTCTAGTAAAAAAAAATAAAAAGAAAGGTGAATTATGAGTAGCAAAGAAAAATGTGCATACGCATCTGGTTACATGAAAGGTTCTGATAAATGTAATGAGATTGATACTGTTAATATACCTGATCTAATTAACCGAATTAATGAAAGAATGGAATTAATTAAAAAATCTACCAAATTGACTGATGTTAAAAAGAATTTAATTATACTTTTCTATCATGGTTATAAAGATGGCATTGATTCTTATTATGATAATTTAAATGATGAATTGTATAGATAATAGTTTTTTAAAAAGAGTATTTAGATGTTCAACTCCTAAGTTAGTGAAGATAAAAAATACTTTAATAATAAAATATAACAATTTAAATGCTGTTGGTTGTTATAAAGAAGCTTCTTATTATAAATTTCTAATTATTAAGTGTAATGAAGAAATCGAAAGAAGAATTAAATATGGAATATAAATCCTGGAGAAATTTTAAAAGTTTTTTAATTAAAGGAAACTATTTCTCTCCAAAATCTAGTTTCCTGTAATTAATAAATTTATATAAAAGGAGTTTTTATGAAAAGTAAAACTAAAGGTGTTGTTTGTGGAGTAGTCGCAGCTGCAATTATAGTAGCTGGAGTTGGTGCTCTTGGATGTGCTACTTCATGGTTTAAGGATTGGGATACTAAAAATTGGGGTGATAATTTTAAAGATACACTTAATTTAGATAAAGACCCAACAGAAGAAAAAGTTGATGAATTAGAAGCTGATGAAACAGTTGCTGCTTCAACTTATGTGTTACCAAACACATTAAATTTTGGTAAAGATGCAGCTACAGAATCAACTGATAGTGAAACCACTACTGAAACTGCTGCTACAACTAATGCTGTTAAAAATGATAATTTGCTTAAAAAGGAATTATCAATTAATGATGGAACTACTGTTTTAAAATCAGTAAGTGTTAAGGCTTTATTAACACCAACAGATGCTGAATTTGATAGTGTTGAATGGACAGTTGCTTGGAAAGATTTAAATTCAACTTGGGCAACTGGTAAAACTGTAACTGATTATGTAACTGTAACTAAAGGTGAAAATCTTAATGCTACTATTACTTGTAAACTAGCATTTAGTGAACCAGTTATTTTAAAGGTTAAAGTTACTAAGGCTGAAATTAGTGTTGCTGATACTTGTGTTTGTCAATTTTATAAGGCTTTAACAGGTTTAAATTTAGCATTTGCTAATGATATGACAGATAATGTTTTAGCTGCAGGTGACAATTTTGAATATACTGCTACAGATGTTTATGGAGATGGTACTAAGTTACTTGCCACATATGGAACATTAACTAGTGTATATGCTTCCACTGATGGAATTAAAGCTTCTGTAAATATTACAGAAAATTTTGATAATTATAAAGATGCTGCCTTTGATTATGATGTTTTTTATGGTAACACTACTAAATTTACATTTGTTGATTCTACTATTGCTATTACATCAGGTAAAGGAAGAAATTTAGTTAATACATTATTAGATGGTACTGCTGGTGATTTTACATTTAAAGCTACGAAAGGAAGTATTACATCTAATGTTTTAACATTTGATATTACAAAAGAGGGAGTTATTTATCCTGAATCAGTAACAATTGGTGATGGTTCTGATATTACTCTTTAATTAAATCTAAGAAAGGAATTTTATGAGAAGTAAAAAAATTGTTTTATTGTTTTCTACATTATTCTTATCTTTAGGTATTTTACCAATTAATAATGCTTCTTCTACTTCTAGTTGTGAAGATGGATGTTGTTGTCATGATGAACATTGTTCTTGTGATCATCATCATGAAGAAGAAACTGTTGAATCTGGATTGCCTTCAAGAATTGTATTTTCTAACAATAAATATAATAGTTCTGATGAAGAAGGAATTACATTAACTGCTAATATAACTCCTTCTGACACTACAGATAAAAGATGTGTTTGGAGTGTTAGTGATACAACTAAAGTTAGTATTACTCCTACTAGTGAATATTCTTCTAGTGCTGTAGCAAAAGCTGTAACTAAATTTGATGGAGAAGTTACTATTAGTGTTTATCTATTAAGTTTCCCTTCTGTTAAGTTTTCATGTAAGGCTACTTATGTTACTAAATTAAGTGTTACTCCATTAGTTGATAGTTTAGATTTAAATTCTACAGATGTTTTTTCGTGTCCTAATTGTCATACATTAACTTATGGCACAAAAGCTTTAAGTGAATTATTTACACTTACTGGCAGTGAACAAGGTTTAACTTATTCACTCGATAATACAAATTGTGTTATTGATGGTACAAATCTTAAAAGTAATATTGCTTCTGATTCTACATGTACATTAACTGCTGCTTGTGTTGAAGATGCTACTATTACTGCTTCAATTCCTATTAATTTAACTTATACAAAAAGCGGTAATTTTACTACACATACATATCAATATAGTACATGTAGTACTTCTTATGTAAGTGGAGGTACATCTTATAGTTATGGTAGTTGGTCAGTTGATACTGCTGCTACTTGCACTTCTTCTGGATCTAAATCCAGGACTGTTACTGCTACTACTACTAAAGAGCGTTACGATAATGATAAATATGTTTGTAAGTTTTGTAATTCGTATTATTGGAGTGGTAAATATCGCTACTCTTCAGGTGATAAAACATCTACATCTACTTCAACAGAAACAGCTACTATTCCTGCTTTAGGACATGATTGGGTTTACTATAACAAGGTTTGGGGTGGAGATGATGATGATTATACTTATTATCTTGTCTATGTCTGTTCTAGATGTGGTATGCATAATACTGTTGATTATTATGATTAAAAATAAATTTAGGAAGGATATTTTATGAAAAAAAATATATTAAAAAATGTGATTTGCTGTTTATTAGCTGTTTCTTGTGTTGGTGGAATTTCGTATGGAATTTATTATTTGAATTCTAAAAATGATGAAGATTTAAAATCTAAATCTATTAATATTGATAAGGAAACCTTGGTTTTTACTGATTCTACTGAAAGTTATATTTTGACTGCTTCTATTGATAATAAAGAAGATACAGACGAGATTGTTTGGTCAACAAACAATGAAAATATTTCACTAGTTGTTGATGTTTCTAATAATTTAAAATGTACTGTAAATGTAACTGGAATAATTGATAATATTGCTAATGTTTATGCTACATTAAAAATAGATAATTCTATTTTAGATAAAGTTTATGTGACCACTGATACTAATATATTTTCTGTTCAAACATATATGTCACGAACAGGTGTTGATGGCATATATTCAAGTTATGGGAATTTTGATTTAGAGGCTTTTAAAAGCAGTGATTTAAATTTCTTTGAAAATGAAGCAGTAAAAAAATACAATTATTTATCTGATTATCATATTAAAGAGGCTTCTAATAGTTTAGATAAAACAAATTCTATTGTTAAATTGTATTTTTATAAGGAAGCTAACGAAGTTAAAACTACTGGGACACTTAATAAATATATTTCTACTACAGGTGTTGATGGAACATATACTAAAACAAGTACATCCTATGTTTTTACTGATGCTGATACTTTGACAAGTTTAATTAATCATTATAAATACAATGATGAAAGTTTACTTTATATTATTAATAACACAAAAACTTCTTATGATTCTAGTAATCATGTATTCGATCTTTATTTATATAAAGAAGAAACTACAATTATTACCTCTTACACTATTAATATTCATATTTATGATTTAGATACTGGAAATCATGTTGATGATAACTCTTATACAATAGATTCAATAACTGTTCCTACTGAATCTGAATGTCTTGTTGCTACTGGTTATAATACTTCTCAATATTCATGTGATGAATTTAGTATAACTGGCACTAATATCGAAATGAAAATTATTGAAGATGGTTCTTTATAAGGTTTAATATTATGAAATTAAGGGTATTATCATTAATTAATATTTTGTTAATTGGAAATACTGTTCCAATTTTTAATGCTGGTATTGAAATTGCTGAATCAATTTTTAATGTTGATACTCTTAGTTTTGATGATTCTTATGTTTTGGATGATTTATATTCATCTGAACAGTTTGATATTTTAGATTATGTTACTGATACTAATAATAAGACATTAGAACCAATTGATTTCGTTGAATTTGGTTATGATAGTAAAAAAAATCTTAACAATTATGCTTTGTATTTATATTTATATAATCCTAGTTTAATTGAATATGATTTCGATTCTGATCTTAATAAAATTGAGTTGTCTTTTGGTAATAATTCTTATAATAAATATAGCTTAGAATTTTTAAATAAAAGTGATGATTCTAAGTTTTTAAAATATAAAATTAATTTAAATGACTCAACTATTAGTAATTTGAAAGAAAGTTTAGTTAATGAAAAAAGGCTTTATCAAATATCTGGTTATGAGGTTTTAATTGTTGGTAATAAAAATCCAACAGAATATAAATTAGGTGGTACTTTTACATATACTGGATTTGGTAAAGGTTTAAATGCTGATGATTTAAATACTTCTACACTAGCTCATAGTGTTGAAGATATTGAAACTCTATCTTTAGATACTACTTATACTTATTGGCGTAAAGCAAATGATGAAAATAATTTTGACCAAATTGATTCAGTTTATTTTTCTATACCTGATTCAACTCTTGATAAATATGGTAACTTACAAGGAATTAAGTTTGAATATGATAGAGAAAGATTGACTCCAGGATTTGTTTTAAGAGATAGTACATATGATATTTTTAAAAATTGGGTAGGTGCTAAAATTACTGAAACTAATAGACCTAATTATGAGTTGTGGGAATTTAGTACAGATGATTCTACACAATATTCGTATGGCGTAAATTCTTTTAATGAAATGCCTATTTTATTTAACGGAGAGTCTAGTCCATTAGATTATAAAATATCATGTAATGAATTAGAAGAATATTTATATGATTATAAAAAATCATATTTTGATGGTTATGGTTATAATAACTTAAGTAATGACCTTTTTTGTAATGATAAAAAATTATATTTAGAAAAAACAATTGATTCAACAGTCTATGGTAAGCAAACAAGAGATTTAAATTCTGTTGATAAAGTAAGTTTTACTAGTGATAACTTTGATATAAATAACAGTTTTTGGAGTTCGTTAAGTCGAGCCTTAGGAATAATTAATACTTCTACTTATATTTATGATTGTCTAGAGAAAATCGATGATTCCATTTTAGACAAAACATCAGATGATTATTTCGTTAATTCGGAGGATTTTAGTAATTTAAAAACTTCTTTTAAAACAAATAAAGTAAATTCAAATTCAACTTATTTATTAAGATTTGCTAATTCAAATTATTTTCAAAATGAAGTTTATGATCATAAGATTGGTGATTTAACTTATGAAGGTGTTGATGGTTATGTATTTAGAGAAGATGTTTATCTTGGCTTTGACATTATTCAATTAACATTTGTCAAAGATGGCGTATCTTATGTTATTCCTGTTGTTATGGATCCAACAAATTTAATTGCTGATGTTGAGTATATTGATGTTGAGCAAACTTGGTTAAAAGTTTTAAAAATTATTTTGGCAATCGTATGTGGTATTTTATTAATTTGGTTACTAAGTAAAATATTTAGTTTATTTGGTATCTCTTTTAAAGATATATTTAATACTATTTTTGTTAAACCTGTTAAATGGATTAAAAAGAAAATCAGCTCTAACAAAAGGAGAAAGAAATAAAGTTTTTGACTAAAATTTATGGCAGAAAGATTCTATTTAAGAAAAAGAGATAGGTCCAAATGGTTCCTATCTCTAAAGTGATAAATCACTTTTGCTGTTATTAATATAATGTTTATTTATTTGTTTGTCAATACTGGAGGGAAAATATGAATAAATGGAAGAAGTTATTAATTATATTGCTTGTAATTGTATCTATTGCTCTTCTTTGTTATATTTTTAATCCATTTAATTTATTTGTTCATGGTAAGGATATAAATATTGATGTGTATGTAGGCAATATTTATGTTTCTAATGATGGTCTTTATATACTTCAGTTTAATAATGATCATGAAGCTTTATTTCAAAAGAATAAATATGTTGATAGTAAATTAACATATGATGTTACATATTCTTTTGAATATACATATAGTGATGGTTTTGTTAATTGTTCTGACAATACATTTGATGTCTTAGCAATTGATGATAATAGTCTTTGGTTAGTTTGTTATAAAGAATTTGCTTATAAATATGGAGGAATAGATAATGAATAAAAAAGTTTATGTAAGTTATTGGATTTTATTTATTTCTATTGCCCTTTTAATTCTTGGATTTTGTATATATAACAATTTATATTTTTATAAACATTTATTTATATCTATAAAATCATTTGGAGAATCTCTAGTTTATTATTTCTTAACAATATTTAATATTTCATCTGATTTAAATGTTCCTGATACTTTTTACGATTATGCTATTAAGGGATTTGGAGAAATCAATTTACCATTTGCATCATCCTGGGAAATTTTATTAACTTGGTTTACAAGTCAATTTTTTATGATTTTTAATAAAGATTATCTTTCAATGGAAACATCTGGAGTTATATTCTTCTTTTCACATATTCAAATATTTCTTCTATTTATTGTTTCTTTTATTTTATTAATAGTTTGTTTTGATAATTTATATTTTTCACCTCATTTTAATGGGAAATATGGATATAGTAAAAATTGGAAAAGATTTGATAAATTTTTAGAAAGAATTTTTGTACCAATTCAAAGATATTTCTTTGGATTTGTTAACTTTTTAAAGCATTATATATTATTGATTAAGATAATTATATTTTTAGTTTTATTAATAATTGGAGTTATAAGTATTTGTTTAGATTTTCTAGCTTATTATTTCATATTTAGCAGTAGGTTTGATTTTGTCTTTTTATGGAAATTACTATATTCAACTTTATATAGTTTATATCCAATAATTACAATGCTTCCTTTATTTATATGGTTAATAGTTATTTATTTTATATTTACTAAAATTAGATATAAAAATGGCATAAAAAGGTTATCACATTTAGATCATTTAAATAGAAATTTTGTAAGTGGTCTTGGAGTTGCTACTTTTATAAAAGGGCCTCCAGGTTGTGGTAAAACTAAACTAATGACTGATTTTGTCATGACATCAGAACAAAATAATAGGTATTCCTTCTTGGAGATAATAAATAAATATAAGGCTTTGTTTGTAAATTTCAATTTTTTTGAGTTTTTTAAGACCATAGATATATTAAGATATTCCAAAACTATTACTAATCCATTTCAATTAGAAGCTTGGATTGATAAAAGGAAATATACATATTCTTTATATAAGGATGGAACTATTAGTTTTAATGATAAAGCAATTAAGTCTTTATTATTTCAATTTAATTTTAGAATTTATGAAGAAAGAGTATTTGATGGTTTAAAGAATATAAGTTTATTTGAAATGATGGATATTGTTGGTTGTTCTTATTTCTACTATAGTACAAGATCTAGTTTAGAATTTGGAAATTATCCTATTAGAAATGACTCTCGTTATTGTAGTGATGGTTCTATATTAGGTGTTTGGAAGTATGATTATTTTACGATTAAAAAAGATGATATTGATAGATTTACTTATTATTCTCATATATTAGATAATAATATGCTAAGAATGGGTAAAAAAGTAACAAGTGAACATCCTACTCCTTGGCTTGGAGCTTATACAGTATATTTAGATGAAGCTGATAAAGAGCGTGGAAATCAATTTGATAAAGTAGGAATGAAGAAAGATGATCAATTCGCTAATCTTGTAAATGATTATTATAATCTAGCTCTTAAATTATCTAGACATTGGTCTACTATTGACTATAAACCTTTCTTTAAATTTATAACGACAGCTCAACGACCAGGAAGCATAAATTCTGATATGGTTGAAACTAATGAATCTATTATTACTATTAATGGTTCTGTTGATAAATTCGCTCTACATGGATATTTAGTAGAAGCAATGATACTTGATACTTTGAATAAATTTTATTTTAAATTCAATAAAGAATATTCTTTATCAAGAAATTATTATTCACTTATATATCGTTTTATTAATTTTGTCTTTAAATATTTTTATAGACATTTCTTACAAATAATAAATACATTTAGTTATTCTGTGCTTTCTTTAAAATTGGAAGATGGCTCACAAAATGTAACCAATGATGGAACATCTTATTATATGTTAGATAAAAAAATATATTCTAATCGTTACTCTACAGATGTATATAAAACATGGTTTTCTAAAGCTGCTTTAAATAACTATTTAGATCTGGATGATATTCCAACATTTAATGACTTATACACAACTAATTCTGAGCTTAACTATATGAATTCTTATATGTGGAGTAATATCCAGAAGCTTCAGGAAAACGATAAAAAGGAGGATGTAACTTATGAAAAATAAAGATGTAAGACAAAATATTGGATTTGACACTGAAAGTGTCGATTTTTCTAAGTTAGGGGGGTTGAGTAATACCCCCCTAACTAAAGACTTAAATGTTAAATACAATGTTTGTATTGATTACTTAAAAATTCGATTTAATCGTAGTTTTTCTCCTACTGATAATTCTTTCAAAAAACTTTTAACTTTTTTGAAGGTTGATTCGACTATTTATGATGATGATTTGCGTGTTGCAAATTATAAATTTTGTTATGTATTTGATGCTAATGTTTTTCTTTATACTTGTGGTTTAACTACTAAAAACGCTAATGGCGAAGATACCACTATTCTTGAGCTTAAAGGTCAGGCTTGTAGAGAGTTTGAAGCTAGAGGTGGTTCCTGGATTGATTTATTTGATGAAATTAAGGAAAACAATGGTATGTGTAAAAGAATTGATGTTGCTTTTGATGATTATGGTAATACTATTCCTAGAGCTGCTTTATTAGATAAAATTTATAAAGGTTTATATACATGTGATTGGAAAGATAAACCTGAAATTGTTTTTAGTAAAAATGATGGTTTTTCTATAACATTTGGAAAATATTCTCAAAAGACACTTTGTATATATAACAAAGTGGCTGAAAGAAAAGATAAAGGTTTGGCTGTTACTGTTAATGATTGGATGAGGTATGAATGTAGATTTAAATCTGATGTAGTAGATGTTACTAATAATGGAGTTGGAGATGTTGCTTTTAATGAAGTTTATTGTGCTTTAGTAAATAATGATTTAGATAGATGTGCTAAAAAGTTATTATTTGGTTTAATTGATATTAAAGAAAAAAATAATTATTCCAGAGAAAGTTTATGTAAAGCTCCAACTTGGAGCATTTGGAAAAATTTTTTAAATGTTGATGTTAGATTTAAGTGTCATATTCAATATAAGCTAGAAACATCTATTGTAAGAAAAGTTAATTGGTATTCTCGTTCTGCTATGAGAAATAGAATATTATTAGAAGCTCTTAATCCTTCAATGTATAAGGATATAGATGGTTACTTCGTTTATAAGACTTTAAACAAAATTAGAAATAAGGATGTAGCATCTATTAATTATGTATTTGATTCAATTAATTTGAATCATATTAGTAAAGATGAGTTAGTAACTTTTTTAGAAGAAAAATATAGAAAATATAGTGATGGAAATAGTTTTATTGATTATATCACTGGCCATACAGATGCTAATGGATGTGTTACTAATGATGAAATAAAAAAAGAGATAAAGTTTAAGGTTGGTGATTTTGCCCTTACAAAAGATAGTAAGGTCAAAATTATCTATTCAAAAAAAGCTTCTATTAAAGACAAAAATAATATTTGTTGTTTGATACTTGGTACAAAAGAAGTTATCTGGATTAATGAAAAAGAATTAAAGGAGATTAAATAATGAAATATATTAATAAAAATAGAGTTTATAGATGTTCTAATAAAGATTTAAAAATTAAATCTTTTGGGAGTCATGATGTAATCGTTATTTGGAATAATCCAAAAATTAATTTATGTAGAATTAAAACTATTACATCATTAGAACATGAAAGAAAAGACCATTCTTTAAAATATGATTTTAATGCTTTAGGAGATGCTAAGAAAGGAGTAATTACTCCTTATTCTTTAAAAGAAATTAAAACTAAACATTGGTCAGGTATTAATAATAAATCTATTTTAATAAATATTAATAAACTTTATAAAAGTCATTCTGGAGCGATTGTTCCGAAAAAGAATAAATAAAAAGACACTCTTGTTTGAGTGTCTATGGTGTGATTTGAATCACTAATTAATTAAAACATTATTTTTTTTAAATAACAAGGGAGTATATATGAAAAGTTTTGGCGATATTGGTTTTAAAAATTGTAAATTTAGTTTTCCTAATCAAAAAATGGTGAGTGAAAAACTTCAAGTTTTTGTCTTAAATTATTACAAAAAATGGTTAAGGGATGTCCCATTTACTAGAAAAGGCGGTTTTACAGTTTTTCCTGATAAAAATGTTTTTCAATTTTATTTTTGTTATATTGGAAATTTTAAAGATACTTGTTCAATAATGTGTTTTGTTGATGATGTTAATTTTTTCGTTAATAAGAATGGAGATATTAAAATATGATATTAAGAGAATTTATAAGTAAAAACAAAAATAGTTTTGAATTATTAAGGCATGGTGAAATTGAATTTTTCGATAAAGAACTTATAGAAAAACAAGTAATGGATGAAAATAATAAAATCCATATTCATAAAGAATATAAAAGAAAGTTAATATCTGGAGATGACTTTCAGCATCTTTATGATTTATATCCTTATTATGATTATGTTTTAATTGATTCCAGGATAGATATTTATACAAAATATAAACTTCATTCTTATGAGGTAGACAATACACAATGTTTTATATATCTAAAACTATATGGTAAAAAATATATTAAAGGTGAACAAAATGCCGATTTATAAAGAAGGTTCTTTATTTTTTGTAAAAGTTTGTATTAACGGAAAGCAAATCTTAAGAAGAAAATATCTCGGTAGACAAATTGATACTTATGAAAGAGCTTTACTTTGTGAAAGAGATTTATATATCCAATATAAAGAATGTGATGTTGATTATAAGATTAATGATTTATTTAATTTATTTGAAGAATATTTATTTAAGAAATTAAAAGAAACATCTGCTAAACGATATTTATATACATTTAACAATGTTTTTAAAAAATATTTTGAAAATAGGAATGTATCTGATATTACTAGATCATATTGTGAATTTCTAAATGATTCAATAAATAATCTTCCTTATAAAAGAATTGATATATATATTTATGTTGTTAAGTTATTTATAAATTTTTTATCTAATTATGGATGTAAAATTAATACAAGTTGTTTCTTTAAATATAAATCCTCTAGAACCTTACCTAAAAAATATAACTATTATACTTATGATGAATTTAAGAAGCTTCTGGAAGCTTGTAAAGATGATGAGCTTTATACATTAATGTTTAGTTTGCTTTTTTATTATGGTTTAAGAATTGGTGAATTGCGTGGTTTACAAATAAAAGATTTTAAAAAAGATAGAATATCTATTAATAAAGAATTATCTAATAAAGGAAGATTTGGTGGTCAGGAAATTTTTGACCCAAAAACTTCATCATCTTATAGAGATTATCCTTATGTTTCTAATATTCATGATTTAGAATATGATGTAATAATGATTTTTGGGTTTCTTCCAAATGATTATATTTTTGCTCCTGGATATAAAAAAGTAATTGGTGAAACTACTATTAGAAGAAAGTTAGAAGAATATTGTAAGATAGCAAAAATTAAAGTAATAAAAATCCATGAGTTTAGACATAGTTGTGCAACTTTTTTGTTTAATCAAAATGTAGACCCAAAAGATATTGCTTCCTGGTTAGGTCATTCTTCTGTAGATACCACTTTAAGAGTTTATTCTCATTTATTACCTGTTAGAAAAGAAAATGTTAAAAAGGTATTTGATATATATGATATTAAGCACTAGGGCTTAGTGGATAGAGGGAGAAATATCGTAGATATTGAGGAATAAATAAAAATAAGGTACAATAAAATTGCTAAGAGTATTCTTAGCTTAGGATTAATCTTAAAATCTCTAATAAGATTTTAAAGATTGAGAGAACTAGAAGTGTGGTTTCTAGTTCTTTTTTATTTATTTTATTTTTCATTGAGTCTCCCTTCGCTTCTAGTGTTAGGGAGCGATAGTGAAATATAGGGTGCTTAATATGTATTTAAATTTAATCTTGATACAATTGATACAATTTTTCGGTATGCCGAGTATAAAAAAAGTTCGATACAATCGAACATTTTTCAATCTTGGTGACCTGTACGGGATTCGAACCCATGAATGTATGCGTGAAAGGCATATGAGTTAAGCCGCTTCTCCAACAGGCCATTAAAATGGCGCTGACTATAGGGCTCGAACCTACAACAAATCGGTTAACAGCCGATTGCTCTACCATTGAGCTAAGTCAGCGCATGCAAATAAATGCTTAAATAATATAGCATAAGTTCCCTCGATTTATCAAGGCTAATTTAACTATTTTATTTTATTTTCAATAACATCAATTAATTGCCCAACGGTTTTTAAACTACTAATCTCTTTATCATCAAAAGTAACACCGTATTTTTCTTCTAAACCAAGCAAGAATTCGACTACATCTAATGAATCTAAACCATAAGTTGTAATTGTTGCATCACGATCAATTTCATTAACTTTAAGCTTTTCTTTAATTAAAGTTTCAATTTCTTCTTTTTTTGCCATATCAAACCTCGTTATTTATATGATATAACAAATTAAGGTACTTTAAAAGAAAAAATATGCCCTAAAGAACGGGCATATTTTGTTAAAAAAAGAGCAAATTTTCTTCTTTTATTAGTGAATTACTTTCAGTGGATGATTCTGTTGTTGGAATTACGCTTTCTCCAGTATCTTCAATTTTAGTTGCTACGCTCTTCGCTGAATTCTGAAACGCAGTTATAAGAGCTCCAGCAATAACACCAAATACAGCAATTACAAGAATTAAACCCAATAATTGACCTTTAAGTTCTGACATAATTGTCTCCTTTCTATTTATAAAAATTTATAATTGCATATCTTACAATGGAAATTTCTATCTCCGTTATAGAAATTGCAATTGGTTGATATGTTTTACTTATCTTATATGGATAAACTGTTCCTTCTTGGTTGTCCTCTACATCATTAATTGGCGTTAATGTTATTTTATATGTATTTTGGTATTCCAAAATTGTTTCTTCATTTAGATAACCAGTATTGGCGATTTTATATGAAATTGAAGTAGATAGAGCATCGAGATTTGTATAGTTTAATTGCATTATTACTAAATCAACACCAATAACAAAAGCGATAAAAATAAGTAGGATTGAAAATATTGCGCCTAATTTGTTACTCATATTATTTCTCCAACTAAATTAATAATTCCATAAACTAAAACCATCATCAAAACTCCACTACCAATTATTGAGCAACTTATAAAACGATCAAACTTATTGTTTCTTTTAATTGCGCTTTCTTTTTCGATTCTTTTTTTAAAATTCATAAAAAAATTATTAAATTGCTCAATGTAACTTTGGTTGTTTCCGTTTTCTACCATTTGGAAAATAGATATCATAACATCTTCTACTAATTTGTTATTAAAGTTACAAGCAAAATCTATATATGGTTTAATTGATTTATCATTATTTATATTTTCTAAAAGAATATCGATATATTCCTTAATTTCTAGTGTTGCAAATTCAGAAACATTCTTAAAAGAAGAATATATATTTTCTCCATTTGCAATATACATTCTAAAAAAAGAAAAAGTATTTATAAAATCATTAACCTCTTTATTTCTTTTTTGTTCTAGTTTTATTTTATATCGATAAAGATAATAAAAAACAAAACAAATCATTGCAAGTAATCCATAAACTAACAAAGTTATATTTTTTAAGAATATAAAACCAATTGAAAACAATAAAAGAATAAAGACTTCAACTATAATTAAAATAGTAATTTCTTTTCTATAATTTAAACCAAGATCATTAATTAGCTTTTTTATTTTTTTCATATTTTATCTCCGAATTTATAAATTTTAAATTGAACATATGGTTAAAAAATAGAAACATTGTGATTAAAAAGACAATAAAAACAAGTAAAATCCCATATGGAAATAAACTCATATTTGTCATTTTTTGATAATATGTTCCAAGAAAAGGTTTTAAAATTAATAAAATAATGAAATTCATTCCCCACATCACAATAAATTCAATAATTTTTCTTTTACCAATGCTTAAAAAATTATTTAAACTTTCTTCAACAGTTCTTGAATCATAAATTAAAAGATTTGCACTATTTAATATATTGCCACCTGTATATATAAATTGATTTAAAAGCTTTAAAAAAATATTATATAAAGAAGAAGAAAAGTAATCTTTTAAATAGTTTACTATATCTTCTTCTCCTAAATGAGAAACAGAATTTATTGTCTCAATTAGCTCTCCATTAAAACTAGATTTAAGGTTATTAAATGTTGTTGTAATAGATTTATTAATACTAAGATTAATTATAAAATTATTAATAAAACCAATGCATTCTCTTGTTTTCTTAATAACTAATAAGTAGTTCCTCAATCCTTTATCAAAAAGAATTATAAAATAAAACAAGAACAAAAATAAAACAACTATACTTAATAAAATATTTTCACTTGAAAAATAATAAATAAAGCTCATAAATAAAGAAATAAACAAATAAATTATCATTCTTTTAAACATTTTTCACCCTCCCATTTTTTAATAAAACTTCTAGTTTCATAATCATCAACTATAATTTCCTTTATTAGTTTTTTTGGTAAATCATAATATTTATCTGGATATTTGAATATTGGAGTAAACTTAGTATCAATGTTTGTGCCGATATCACTTACAAACCTTTTTATTTTTCCATCTTTTTCTATTATTTTTTTAACATAAATTAATAACCTAAAATGATCACAAACATCGACCATGGTTTCATCAAACTTTAAATTTTCATTTTTTAACATACACATTCTGGTCATTCTTGAATAAATATATTCAATATTTTTGGCATGTAGTGTAGAAATAGTAGGATGTCCAGACATTGAACTATTTAACAAAGAAAGCATCTCTCCTCCTCTTGCTTCACTTACAATAAGCCAATCAGGGTTACAACGAAGAGCATTTTTAATCAATAAATCAAAATTTATATTTTCTACATTTTGATTTATTATCCAAGTTTGAATATCAATATTTTTAAGAAAATAATCAGTATCTAATTCATCAACATTATCAATTACAATAAGCCTCGTATTTTCATCAAATTTTGAAAGCAAATATTTTTGAAATTCTGTCTTTCCTGAACCAGTAATTCCTCCAATTATTATTGACTCTTTATTTCTTATAAATTTACTAATTAATTCCATACATTTTGAACTAATAAATTGTTCATCATCATGAATTCTTAAAGAATCATAACCAATTCGTATTGAGAAATTAATGGCTTTCTCTCTATTCTTTCTTGAAATTGAAAGATGAGTTGCGTTAATTCGATATTTACCAACACTAATATCTAATATTGGAGAAGAAAAAGAAAATTGAGAATCACTTAAATTTGAAATTTGACGAATAAAATCATAAGCTTCCTTATTTGAAATCTTGCTTTCTGCTTTTTCTCTTCCTTTTAAATTAGTTTGGTAAAATAAATCTTCACCATTATAAGAAATATCAGTTATACCTTCATTTAATAAAAGATTTTTAAGAAAACTTGATTCAATGTATTTAATTAGTTCCTCATTCATAATTAACAATTCCTGAAATATCAATCGAAAAGATTAATTTTTTATCAACTTTATAATCTAAATAATAATCACAAATAAAATGAAGTTGTACATTTTGTGGCATTCCAGAAGTATCTAAAAATATACCTTCGTCAGTTTTTGTAAAAGGATATAAACTCATATAATAACAATCTACTTTATTATGTAATTGTGAGTTAAAATAACTTACAAGATTGTCTTCTAATTGATCAATAATAAAATAAGGATAAACGTTTTCTTCCTCATCTAAAATAGCAATTGAATTCATTAATAAATCATGTGGAATATTTGAAACTGTACGATTAATAAACATACCATAATTTGACATTATAAAAATTGAAATTATTGGCGCAAATACACCAAGTGCATAATATATAACACTCATCATGGTTTGTATGTCTCCGGAATATCAGAATCAGTTACTCCACCATAATTTTGAGTAATATTAATATAATCTAATAGTTTTTCTTCGCTAAAGATTAAATCGAATTCAAATCGAACTTCAATATTGCTTATTGTTACAGCATCAAAACAAAAACAAAAACGAATTTGCTTATAAATTTCATAATCTCGATATGGAAAATATAATGAATTTACTTTCATAAAATCACTAGATTCTTTTTCTTTACTCATTTCCATCGTTCTTTGATTTAAATAAATTGGATCTTTTGGAACATAATAATAGACATTATCTTCAAAAGTTTCTAAAGATAAATCCATATAGTAATAGTCATCTTTTTTTGTAAATGTTCTTGTTATTACATCAGTTTTACTATTTGTTAACAATCTTACACTAGATGTTAAAAATTCATTATTATCTTGATAGAAAAAACCATGATTATTTATTTTAAAACGAAAATAATAATCATCATGTATGGAATCATGATTATATATCTCACATCCTGAATCATTATAAGATAAAAACTTATAATTTAATCTTCCTTTCCCATCATGAATATATTCAATGGGCATTGCTGCTGAACCATCACTTGTTGCATAAAGGATAACATTTGGGTTTATAACGAAAAATCCTAAACTTGAACCTCTACTAGCAGTAATTGAAGTTCCTGAAGCATTAATATCCAAAACGAAAGATATTCTTGCAGTATCAAAAATTAAAGGATTTATAGTACCTTTAAAATGATAAACACTATATTCCTCATCTTCATATAAAAAACAAACATTAGCATCTTCTTTTAATAATATTTTTGTCCTATTTTTATAATAAGAAAGTCTATATTGATATGTACCTGTATCAACTAATTCCTTTATAGGTATATCAAAATTATGTGAATTTTCTCCCCTTATAAAATTTCCAAAAGTAAATGGCATAAGTTCATATAGAGTATTGGTTGAGTTATAACTTGAAAAAAATAAAGTAGATATTGAAGTAGATAAAATTAGAAATTGTTTAATCATAATAACCTCCTCAACTAACAAGAAGGGAGTAAATTATATTATTTTGTAATTTTTTTAAAAATATTCGTGTAAAATAAAAATATGATTATTTTAATAGGAGCAAGTGCAAGCGGCAAAAGCCAAGTTTGTAATTATTTAATCTCACATTATGGATTAAAAAAATTTATTACGACCACTACTCGACAAAAAAGAGTAAACGAAACAAATAATATCGATTATCACTTTATTTCTAAAGATGAATTTCAAAAGAAAATTAATGATAGTTCCTTTATTGAATATGTTTTATATAATGGAAATTATTATGGTACAGAAAAGAAAGAAATTGATCATAATAAAGTTTTAATAGTTGAACCTAATGGATTTAAAAAATTTTTAAGTTTAAAAGATAATAATATAGTCTCTTTCTATTTATATTGCGATAAATCTATTCGTGAAAAAAGAATGATTTCTCGAAAAGATAATCCAATAGATATCAAAAAAAGATTAGATAATGATGATGAAATATTTAATATTAACAATATAAAAGGCATTAACTATATAATTGATACATCAAATAAAACAGTAGAAGAAACAAGTGAAGAAATAATGAATATGTATAAAGAAAGAATGAAAAATTAAGCTTTTCTTCTTCTCTTTTTCCATACAAGAAGTTTTTCAACTACACCATTATCATCAATGGAAATAACTTTCATACGAACTGTTTTAAAATCAATAATATCATCTATTTTTGCAAAATGATCATCTAATAATTCAATACAATATCCACCAATTGTTACATATTCAGTATCAATATCATCGCGACGAATATTTGTTAATTGGCAAAAATCATCAAGATTCATTGAACCACTAACAATATATTTACCACCTTTAACCTTACTGAAAGGTTTATCAACATCATCGACTTCATCCCAAATCTCTCCAACAATTTCTTCAAGAATATCTTCCATCGTAATAAATCCATCTACTCCACCATATTCATCAACAATAATTGCACAATGAATTTTTGTTTTTTTAAAGTCTTGTAAAATATCATTAATTTCTGTTGAACGAGGAAAACGCAATGGTTGGCTTAGTATAGATTCAATATTATTGCTCTTCTTTTCAAGTTTTAAACGAACTAAATCTTTAGTTCTTACAAAACCAATTATATTATCAATACTATCTTTATAAACTGGTATTCTACTATGATTGTATAAGCTTTCACTTTTAATAATATCATCAAAATCATCATCAATATCAATTGCATATAAATCGATTCTAGGTGTCATTATTTTATATGCTTCGGTAGAAGAATAATCTAAAGTAGATTTTAATATTTCTGCTTTTTCTTTATTTATTACACCTTCTTTTTGAATGGTATTAACCATGTAATGAAGTTCTTCTTCAGTAACATCTTCTTCAAATTTATTTTTCTTTACTTTGTTATTAAAAAACTTTGAAAATTGATTGCCCATCCAACTGATTGGTGAAGCAATAATAACAAATATAAATGTTGGAATTGAAATAGCAATACTTATCTTAAAAGCATTGGATTTACCTAATGATTTAGGCAAAATTTCTCCAAAAACAATAACTAAAATTAATATTACAACGGAAGCAATCGTACTTGTTAAACCCTTATCAAAACCATAATTATTTGCAATTGCAAGACCTAAAAAAGTACCTAAGGTTTCTGAACCAATATTAACTAAATTATTTAATAAAGTAACAGAAGAAATAGTAAAACCATATTTCTCTGTTAAACGAAGAGCTACTCTAACACTTCTTTTATTATTATTAGCTAAATATGATTTGAGACGTAAATCACTTACACTACCATAAACCATGTCGGCAATAGAAAAGTAAGCACTTAATATAAGTAAAATAACTAATAATATAGGATAAACAATAAGAATTGGATCCATTATTTGTCTCCTCCTATAAGTTTTTTACCTTTATTTTCATTAATATCACCAACTAATTCTTCTAAAATATCTTCCATTGTAATCATTCCAATAAGTTCTTTTTTAGAATTATAAACTAAAGCAATATGAGTTTTTGCATCATTAAATTTCTTAAAAATATCATCGACTTTATCGGTATCTTTAACTTTTAAAGGTTTAGAAATAACACTTCTTAAATCTAAATGTTCGTCTTTGGTATATTCTTTAAAATAAGTTCTAACGGTTATAATTCCAATGATATTATCAGGATTATTCTTATATATAGGTATTCTAGAATAAGAAGTTGATAAAATAATTTTATTTAATTTATTAACCGTTAAACCATTATAATCAATTTCAAAAATATCTTTTTTCTTAGTTAATACTTTATCAACACTAATAGTATCAAATACAAATGCTCTTGAAAGGATATTCTTTTCATCTTCTTCTAATACCCCATCATCTATTGCATCATCAGCTTTTTCAATAAATTCTTCTTTAGTAATTGAAAGATCACCTTTAGTTTTAAATATCTTTTTAGAAAGATAAATAATGCCACGAAAAACCAATATTAAAGGATAAAATAAGTAATAAAAGAAAATAATAATATATGCAAAAACCATTGCTAATTGATTAGGTAATGCTTTACTTACTACTTTTGGAATAGTATCAACAAAAATATAAACAATAATTGTAAGAACAAGAATTGATAATAATGATTCTGTATTTTGATTAATAACACCATTATTTGCTAAATTTAAAAAGAAAAAAGCACTTACGTTAGACATAATAACTTGACAGGTATTACTTCCAACTAATGCTACAACTAGCGTATCATCAAAACGTTTGCTTAATTTGCAAATAATTTTAGCAGTTCTTTTTCCTTCATTTGCTAACGCTTCAAAATGATATCTATTACAATTTGAGAAAGTATTCTCACTTGCAGAAAATATAGCACTTAATATAGTACAAACAGCAATAATCAACCACGACAGATACGGTGGAATGTTTTCCATAACAACGAATACTCCTTCAAATCAATGAAAATATTATAAATAATATATATAAAAATATCAATATACATAAAAAAGGGAACTAAATTCTGATTTCAACTATCATTCTAGGTTAACTATGCGTTCATTATTTCACAAGTATTAATCTTTAGTTGAATCATTAGTTCCCTACAAATGAACCTTGCCCTTATGTTCGGTATTTCTTACATTATAAGGAGTTCTTTTGTACTTCTAATTTATTTATAATATATTTTATTTTATTTGTCAAACAAACTGCATTTTATAGGCTAATTATGTTTAACTACATGACAATGTCTACAACGTGGTTCATAGCTTTCTTCAGCACCAACTAATATTTGAGGATCACTATCGCTAGCAGGCTCTCCATTTATCAAACGTTGCGTCATAGTCGCTTCTTTTCCACATACTGGGCATATTGCAGTTAACTTAGTGATCATTTCTGCTTTACAAAGAATTTTGCCCATTGGACCAAATGGTTCATTCTTAAAATCGGTGTCTAACCCAGCACAAATTACTCTAATGCCTCTATTCGCTAAAACATCGCAAACATCAACGATTGAATCATCCATAAAATTAACTTCGTCAATACAAACGCAATCTAAATCTGGAGTAATATACTTTAAAATATCAGTCCCTTTTGAAATATTAATTGATTTCTCACTATTCTTTTTATGCGATACAACACAATTATCACTATAACGATTATCAATTACTGGTTTAAATACTAAATATTTCTTTTTAGCATATTTTAAACGATTGATACGTCTTAAAAGTTCTTCAGACTTACCTGCAAACATTGGACCAGTAATTACTTCAATCCAACCAACTGAACTATCATTTTCGCCCATAAAAATTCCCTTCTATTCTTCTTTATTACTATTTAAATATAAATAATTGATTATTGATTTTCTTGTTACAATTCCTATAAAGTTTGTAGAATCATCTACAATTGGTACAAAGTTTTGATTTGTACAAGTAATGATTAAATTAGACATATCTTCATGTGAAGTAATTGGTAAATAAGATTTATATCTTTGAACATCACCAATATTTACATTATTAAAATCTTCAATGCTCTTAAAAGGATGATTTTTTAGATAAAACAATAAATCACCTTCACTAATACTACCTTTATATTTTCCATTCTTAGTAAGTAAAGGAATTGTTGTATAACGATAATATTCTAAAATTTCTAAAACTTGTCTTATAGACATAGAATCATCACAAAATTTAATTTGCGATTTTGGTGTCATAAATAATAATACATTCATGTAAATATTATAGAATTAAATAGAACATTTAAAAAGAATAAAAATCATGTTTTTAAAATTATTTTCTATGTATTAAATAATTAGTAATTAATTAGTAAATATTTAGACTATTTGATATGAAAAGTAAGCTCACAATTGTTTACTTCCTTTTTTTCACCATTTAGCTCAATTAATAAATGAGAATCGTTAAGTATATCAAGAACTTTAATTCTTACTTTTTCTCCGTTTAATAAGGCACCAACTTCTTTATCTTTATAATAATTATTTTCTTTAACATAATCTATGAAAGAGTTTTTCCCTTTTTTAAGATCATTTAAAAGCATAAAAAAAGTATCAACAATTTCTACTAGTAGTTTTTTAGTATTAAATTCTACTCCACTTTCTAGTTTCATAGATGTAGCATTTGGTAAATTATTAAACGCCATTTGATTAACATTTAATCCTATGCCAACAATTAAAGCTTGCATCACACTTGTTGATACACCTTCAAGTAAAATTCCACATGTTTTTTTGCCATTAATTAAGATGTCATTTGGCCATTTGATGCTGGATTTGATATGGTTTTTAGCTAAAGTCATACTAACAGCAGCACCACTTAATAAACAAATATTCTCAAAGTTATCAAACGAAAACTTATCTTTTAATAATATTGAAAATAACACATTTTGGTTTCTACTTGAAACAAAACTTCTATCATATCTACCCCTACCATTATTTTGAAATCCAGTTGAAACAACTGAATTAGCAGGAATAGATTGATAGTTCTTTTTTAAATATAAATTTGTAGAATCAATTTCATCAAAATAGATGTAATTAATTTGCTCCGCCATAAAGATATTTCCCTAATGAATTATATGAAACAATAGCAACTACTATTTTAAGAATATCAAATGGGATATAAGGAACAATAAAAATAGACATTAAATAACCAAAACCTAAGGCCTTACCATTTACTAAATTAAGAATAATATATCCATGAATAAATCCAAAAATATAAACAATTAATAAGCAGGAAAGGCAAGATAAAGTTTGGTATACAATCTTAAGTTTTTTTGAAGTAACTTTTTCAATTAAAAAATGTTTGAAAAGATACATAACAACTAATCCAGGAATAAATCCATAAACAAATCCAAATGTTGGATTAATTGCATAGGCAAATCCGCCACCAAAATTGCTAAAAAATGGGAGACCAACTAAACCTAAAAATACATAAGTTAAAATAATAATCATCGATTCTTTTAAATTAAAGAATAAACCAATTAAAAATATAACCAATATTTGAAGGGTAAATTTTAATAATCCAGTATCAATAGTAATCCAACTTCCAACTACTAAAAATGCCAGAAACATCGCCATAAGGCAGATGCTTCTTGCATTAAATCTTTTATTAACTACAGTATCATTCATAAACTACACCAAAGTTTGAGCTAAGCTAATAAAATACCAGCAGCAATTGCAGAACCAATTACACCAGCAACATTTGGTCCCATTGCATGCATAAGTAAGAAGTTTTCTGGATCTTCTCTTTGTCCTTCTTTTTGAACAACTCTTGCAGCCATAGGAACAGCACTGACACCAGCTGCACCAATCATAGGATTGACTTTGCCATGCGTACAAACACACATTAACTTTCCACCTAAAACACCAAATGCGGTAGAAATAGAGAATGCACAAATTCCTAGAACGAAAATTTCAATAGTTTGAAGTGTTAAGAAATTTGCTCCTGTTGCAGTAGCACCAACTGATAAACCAAGTAAAATAGTAACAATATACAATAATGAATTAGCAGCAGTATGTACTAAATTTGGTACAACTCCACTTTCTTTAATTAAATTTCCAAGCATTAACATACCGATTAATGGAGCACATTGTGGAACAATTAATACAGTAATAATCGTAACAAGTATTGGGAAAAGAATTTTTTCTGTTTTGGAGACTGGACGTAAATCATCCATTCTAATTCTTCTTTCCTTTTTAGTTGTAAGTAATCTAATTATTGGAGGTTGAATAATAGGAACTAAAGCCATATATGAATAAGCGGCAACGCTAATAGCACCTAATAATTGAGGAGCTAATTTAGTGGTTACAAGAATAGCTGTTGGGCCATCTGCACCACCAATAATACCAATAGAGGCAGCTTCTTCAAAACTCATTCCAAATAAACCAATAGCGCCAAGGAATGTTAAGAAAATTCCAATTTGAGCAGCACCACCAAGCAACATAGTCTTTTTATTAGCAATTAATGGACCAAAATCAGTAGTAGCACCAATTCCTAAGAAGATTAAACATGGATAGATTTCATAACGAACACCTAAATATAAATAATCTAATAATCCAGGTTCATCTGATAAGAATGCACCAGTTTCAGCATCATATCCACCCATAATTCCAGGGAACAAATTAACAAGTAACATTCCAGCAGCAATAGGAATTAATAGGTAAGGTTCATATCCTTTTTTGATTGCTAAAAAAAGTAAAACACATGCAATAATAATCATTACAAGGTTTTTCCAACCATCTGCAACAAAGAAACTTGCAATTCCAGAGGATCCAAATATGTTGTTTATAATATCAACAATCGTATCCCACATAAAATTAGCCTATAACAACTAAAAGATCTTTAGTTTGAACATTAGCACCTTTGCTAACCTTAACATCTTTAATTGTTCCTTCACAAGGAGCAACAACTTCGTTTTCAAGCTTCATAGCTTCAATAACAAGAAGTACATCGCCTTTTTTAACAGAATCGCCAACTTTAACATTGACCTTTAAAACAGCACCACCAATAGGAGCTAAGACTTGTTTGCCTTCACCATTACTAACTGGTTTACTAACAGGAGCTTCAGCTGGTTTTTCTTTAGCTTTTATAGCTTCAACATTGCCTTTAACTTCTTCAACAGCTTCTAATTCAACTTCGTAAAGTTTTCCATTTACTTTAACTTTATATTTTTTCATAAGTTTCTCCTTATTTAATTTCCTTTACACTAACAACTTTAACGTCTTTTTTGATTTCATTACGATAATCAATTGAACATACTAAAACTGCAGCCATCATATCATCATCAGTGATATTAACTGGCTCAAGAGTTTTATTTTCTTCTTTTTTATCTTTATTCTTTTTTTCAAAAGCATGTGGATTCTTTGTTTTAATCATGTTTATAAAAGTAAAAACTAAGGATGTAATCCCAATAATTACTAATAAAACAGCAAAGACAAGAACAATAGAAACTAAAGAATAAATAGCAGCATCACCTAAGCCCATTGAATGACTAGCAAATATATACATATCTATTTATCCTCCTAAAATACCACATTAAATTCTTCAGTAGAATCTTCACCTTCACCATCAAGATGATATTTTTTCTTTAAGAATTTAGTGGCAACTTCCTCAAATAATGCAAGTGACAAAACATCTTCGTCACAACGAGCAAGATCTTTATATTTCTCTTTATAGAATTCAAATTGAGGTTTAATAAGATCGGCTGGGCGACAAGTAATAACTTTATCATCACCAATTATTTTCTTACGAATTTCTTCATTTACTGGAGCAGGTGATTTTCCATATAAACCATGTAAATATTCATTGATTTCTTTTGGAACCATCTTATAGCGTTCACCAGTTAAAACATTTAATACAGCTTGTGTACCAACCATTTGTGATAATGGAGTAACAAGAGGTGGATAACCCATATCCTTACGAACATTAGGTACTTCTTTTAAAACATCTTCATATTTATCCATAGCATTTTGTTTTTTAAGTTGTGCCATAAGGTTAGATAACATACCACCAGGTACTTGATATTTTAAAATGTTTGGATTAACACTTAATACTTTTGGATTAAGTAAACCATTTGCAATATATTTATCTTTTACTTTAGTCATTATTGCACTGGCTTTATTTAAATCCTCAATATTAATTTCAGGATCATATTTTGTTCCTTTATAAGCATAACAGAATGCTTGAGTTGAAGGTTGAGCAGTACCATTACTAATTGGAGATAAAGCAGTATCAATAATATCTACTCCAGCTTCAATAGCTTTAGCATAAGTCATTTCACAAATACCAGCGGTACAATGTGAATGTAACTCAATAGGAATTTTAACAGCTTTCTTAAGTGACTTAATTAACTTATAGGCATCTTCAGGAAGCAAAACTCCAGCCATATCCTTAATACAAATAGAATCCGCACCAAGTTTTTCAACTTTTTTAGCTAAATCTACATAATATTCAATAGTATGAACAGGTGAAGTAGTATAAGAAAGAGCAATTTGACAAATTCCATGATACTTCTTAGTAGATTTAACAGCTTGTTCAAGATTTCTAATATCATTCAATGCATCAAACACACGAATAATATCAATTCCGTTTTCTAATGATTTTTTAACAAACATATCGACTACATCATCAGCATAATGATGATAACCTAATATGTTTTGTCCTCTAAAGAGCATTTGTAACTTTGTTTTAGGACAAAGTTTACGAATTCTTCTAAGTCTCTCCCAAGGATCTTCATCTAAAAAACGTAAACATGCATCGAATGTTGCACCACCCCAAACTTCAAGCGCATAATATCCAGCATTATCTAAAAAAGGTAATACTGAACAAATTTCGTCCGTAGTCATTCGCGTTGCGAAGAGGGATTGATGTCCATCACGAAGTGCAGTTTCAACGATTTTTACACCCATATAGGACCTCCAAAAATAAAATATTAATAATTTGATTTATTGTTTATTTTTTGATATATTTTCAATACCAAATCTTTAGAAATTTACTAAAGGTAAATAAACCCGAAATCAAAATCAATGATACTATATTTGTTAAGGAAATTAAAGCATTATACTTAATAATCGCTATTTTTTAACTGATTTATTTTTTTAGTTTTAAATGTTATTTTAAATAACAAAAAAAGAAGCAGTTTTTCTGCTTCTTCTTAATCTAAAAATTCAAGTTTTAAAAAATTGTGACAATTCCTAATAGACTTAATACCGCAAAAACTAAACAAACTAATAAAGCTACTCCAATAATAAAACCTAATACTTTACCTAAAATTCCAAATACTAGTTTTCCAACTAATCTTAAGATAAATAACACTATCCAAATAACTAAAGCTAAGACTAAACAAACAATTGCAATTAACATATTTATACCTCTTTAATATTATTTAGGAATATTCTATAAAAAGCAATTTCTTTGTTTAAAATTGCAATAAAGATAAGAAAGTAAAATTATATATTTATTGTTTTAAGCATCGTAATAAACAAAATCATCCACTAAAGCATTATCTTTTGTATATAAATGCCCGTCTTTTGTATAAAAAGATTCATTATTACTATATAAATTTAAAAGTATTAACTTCTCTTGAATCCCACCGATCTAAATTATCTTCATAAAGATATGATTCATTTGTTGAAAAATATTCGTCTGCATTTGGAAACATTGCTTCAATATCAGTTGAAATATTAAATGGAGATGGTACGCCTCTACCATAATAACCTCCAAGTTCCTTAACTTGAATATTATCATAAGTTGAAGGAAGAATAATCTCTAAAGAATCATCAGTATTCCAATTTATATTTGTAATAAAAGCATTATTTTCTATTTCGCTATATCCAACATGAATATTACCTGTTCAATCAAAACTATAAAATGATGGAGAAGTTGTTAATAAAAAAACACAAACTATAATACAACCTATACCTTTTTTCATAATTCTCTTTATTAATTATTATATCATACATAATATATTTTAATTTGTGTGTCTCTTCCACGAAATTAGTAATAATATTTAATGACAAAAATTTTGAATTCCTTACAGTAACATAGATATCAATATTTTAAGGTTAAGCAAACCATTCAACACAGATTCAAAATCTTTTACTAGTTGAATTTCGTCTAAAAGTAAATAATAATTAAAAAATATTTACTTATTTTTACATATTTATTTAATAAAAGTATCGCTATAAACGATACTTTTTAATATATGGTGCCGACAGTCGGAATCGAACCAACGACCTATTCATTACGAATGAATTGCTCTACCAACTAAGCTATGTCGGCACTTGTCAAATTATATTACATCGTAACGATTTAAAAAATCTTTTTTCTCATCAACATTGGTTTTTAATATTTGAAGTTGAACTAAATGATCTGCATCATTTCCTTTAACATGACTTAAATTAATTACCTTACAAACTAAATGTACTTTTGCTCCAGGAATTAATAAAGCACTACCATCGTTATAACAACTGAAATTTAAAAATTTATTTATCTCTTCAGAATGATTATTACCAAAATGTAAGGCAATCTTTTCTTGACCTTTTGCTAAAACTGAAACACCAACTATATCGTTTATTTTTAAATTATTACCTGTATCAGATTGAGCTCCAATAAGCATTAATAATTGAGTGTAATCGCAATGCATTGCCCATGCACAAGACATTCCATAACTTATATTATCCTTATAATAGGAAACAACATTAACACCTTCATTTAAATATTCTTTCATAAAAATACCTCATAAATAGTATACATATATTTCAAAAGAAAACCACTCATCAAATGAGTGGTTAATTTACGATTTGGTAGCGGGGAGAAGATTTGAACTTCCGACCTCCGGGTTATGAGCCCGACGAGCTACCAGGCTGCTCTACCCCGCAATATCGTTTATAAATACCAAGCTTTTAGAAAAAGTTGGCGGAGAAAGAGAGATTCGAACTCTCGCTAGGCTTGCACCTACTATCGGTTTTCAAGACCGACCCCTTCAACCGCTTGGGTATTTCTCCATTTTTTGGTGGACCATCTAGGACTTGAACCCAGAACCTAACCGTTATGAGCGGTCCGCTCTAACCAATTGCGCTAATGGTCCAACGCTTGGTACCAGTGAAGGGATTCGAACCCCCGACGTGTCGGGTATGAGCCGACTGCTCTAACCAACTGAGCTACACTGGCAATTGGTGGAGCCAGGGAGAATCGAACTCCCAACTTAAGCTTGCAAAGCTAACGTTATCCCACTTAACTATGGCCCCTTAATTGGTCACTAAGCACCTAAACAGTGCTTTAATATTATAGATAAAACTTACTTTAATAGCAACAATAAAATTTGTGCTATTCACTTTTTTTATTCGATAAGATAAGATTATTTATAAAATATATAGAAAGTATATTCTATAAATAGAGGTATTACTATGAAACTATTAATGATTTTAACAAATGAATTCGAAGAAATCGAAGCTTTAGGAACTATCGCTTTATTAAGAAGAGCAAATTGTGAAGTAGATATTTATTCCTTGCATGGAGAAAGTTTAATAGGTAGATATGATATTTCAATTAATGAATTACATTTAATGAATGAATTAAATATTAATGATTATGGAGGATTAATTATTGCTGGAGGTCCTCAATATAAAGAATTAGAGCTTGATAAGAAATTTATAGATATTGTAATAGATTTCTATAGAAAGAAAAAATATATTTGTGCAATATGTGCAGGACCCACTATTTTAGGTCATTTAGGAATATTGAAAGATAAAAAATATACATGTTTTACTTCAATGAATGAAGAATTTGGTGGTACTTATATTGATCAATATGTAGTAGTTGATAAAAATATAATAACGGCTAGAAGCGCAGCTGCTACTATTGATTTTGCTTTTGCTATTATAAAAACTATATATGGGGAAGAATTAGAAGCAAAAATTAAAAAACAAATCTATTATTGATAAATTACTTTAATTTTGTGTTCCTTATCAATAAATTTATATTCATCAGTAGGTTTACCAATTGTTACTCCACCTAATACAGTAGTATTTTCATCGATACCTAAATAATTTTTAAGGTCTTTATTTTCTTGTAATATACGAGCTACACTCCATAAATAAGTAGAACCATATGTTAAATTTGTAGCTTCTAAACACATATTTTCTAATATACATCCAGTATTTTGATAATCTAATTCAGGACGTAAAATAATTGCCATTACTAAAATTAATAAAGGAGAATTATAAGTTTCATCATGACCTGTTTTAGCTATTAACATTTTTTGGAAAGTCTTTAATTTATCACCTTGTAAAACAAGTAAGGTATAACGATTATATTCACCTTTTCCAATTGGTGCTTTCATTCCACACTCTAATATTTCACTTACGAAATTATCAGGTATTTGCTCATCTTTAAAAGCTCTAATTGATTGGCGATATTGCACTACTTTTTTAAATTCCATATTTACTAAACCTCATTGAATAATGTTCTTATTAATTATATCATATGCGTTATGAGTTTCGCTCAAAGAATTAAAAAGCTATTTGCACCAATGGATTTAACTAAAGGAAACATTACTAAATGTTTACTAATTTTTTCCTTACCAATTATGCTTTCCTTCTTATTTCAACAAGTATATTCCTTAACTGATGCGGCAATTGCTGGACAAAATTTATCAGCTACAGAAATTGCTGGGATTAGTGATTCAGGGTGTTTAACTTATATTGTTTTAGATTTTGGATTTGGTTGTACGGCTGGTTTTAGTGCAATAACTGCTAAAGCTGTTGGTTCAAAAAATAATGATTTAATCAAAAAATCGTTTTCAATTCAAATTGTTTTAACTTTTGTTATTGGATTATTTTTAACAATTCTTTCTATTTTTTGTATTGATTTATTACTTAAAATAATAAATTTAGTACCTGGAACAGAAACTTATGAAATGGCAAGAAAATATATCTTTATTTTCTTTTTAGGTACAATTGCTCAATTATTTTATAACTTATTTAATAATATACTTAGAGCATTAGGAGATTCTTTAACACCACTTTTATTTTTAATCTTTTCATGTTTATTAAATATTGGATTAGATCTTTTATTTATGATTACATTCAAATGGGGTGTTGCTGGAGCAGCATTAGCTACTATTATTTCTCAAACCGTATCAGCGGTTGGCTGTTTTATTTATTCATATAAAAGATATAGTGTTTTTCATATATCATTAAAAGATTTATCAATTGACTTTAAGTACGCTCTTGAACACCTTAAAAATGGATTACCATTAGGTCTTCAATTTAGTGTTTTAGCTTTTGGCATTATTATTATGCAAGGAGCTGTAGTTAATTTTGATAATGTAAGTCAAGATCCACTTCAACCTGCTCAACTTGGTTATGGAGCCACTAATAAATTAATTGGTTTATTTATTTCTGTACCTAACGCAATTGGGAATGCAGTACTTGCTTTTACAGGACAAAATTATGGTGCTAAACAATATCAAAGAATAAGAGAAGGAATTAAAAAAGCAAATATTATTACGTTTGTTGCTTGTTTAATTTGCACTATTACTTCTTTATTATTATGTATTAAAGGTGCATATTTATATTTATTTTTACAAAAAGAAAATATAACAGAAGCTACAATAAAATATGGAACATATTATTATTTTGCTAATATGCCAATATTCTTCTTTTTAGGTTTTTTATTTGTTGGAAGAAATTCTTTACAAGGAATAGAAAAACCATTATTTCCATTTTTAGCAGGTGTAGTTGAACTTGCTTCGAGAATTGTTATCTCTTTATATTTCCCAAGTTTATTTAATCCAAGTAATCCTACAAGTGATCTTTCTTATTTTATGTTGATGACAGGAGATGGATTAGCATGGATGCTTGCTTATTTAACCTTATTAATTGGTTTAATAATAAATGTTTATACTAAACCAAATTATAAATTAGAAAGAAAATAAATAAAATAAAAAGCTGCCCATATGGGCAGCTATTTTAAAATCGGTTTATAAATTATTATTTAGAAACAGCACTTTTGACTAAGGCAGCAACTCCCCCAAAGGTAGCAATAAGGCCGAATATACCACCAAGAATTGCACCAATTCCTAATCCATATCCTTCAGAACTATTATAAGCATTAGCACTAGTAAATAAAGGAGCTTCACAGAAAGTTAAGATAGTTCCTGTTAAAAAACAAACAATAGTTATTGATCCTAAGATTATTTTATTTTTTTTATTTTTCATTAAGAAACTAACGGCTAAAAGTATAGCAGCAACAAGGAATAAATAATATCCAATAAAACTACCCCAATTAAATGCCACATTAGCATCTGGATCTGAAATATCAGTAACACTAGAAATGCCACCAATAACTGCAGTTAATGTACCATTATAAGCACCGCCATAAACACAGGTTACTCCACTGATTGCACCAGTTGCACTAACAGAGCCACTTGAAGCAGTAAATGTTACTCCAACAGCAAATTGCATAAAGAATGCAGCAACAGCAAAAACAACAACACCAAGGCCAATTAATAAACCAACAAGATTCTTTTTAGATTTTGCCATAAAAATCCCTCCGATTTAAATTATATGATAAATACCGGTACTCCGAAATTTTACGGGGTTAGTCTTTTTTTAAATATCACAACTTTTTACGGGGTTCATTATTATTAAATATCAAAAAAACTCTATTCTTTAAATGCTTAAAATTTGTAATCCCATAGC